>Ga0182746_1000014_pt1 | contig 441230 bp, 357 predicted proteins | sample eDN3rd30CBELigOP_FD_128881 | JGI IMG/M metagenome (GOLD analysis project Ga0182746, IMG submission 128881) | Enriched Organic Plus compost microbial communities from Emeryville, California, USA - eDNA 3rd pass 30_C BE-Lig OP (version 2) (version 2) ...
AATTGCAACTATGGGAATGGATCGCTTCCTATTATATGTGCAGCGAAGGCGAAGTGATGGCTGCAGCTTTACCCGCCCATTTCAAGCTTTCCAGTGAAACCATCCTGGTATATAATGAAGAATACGGCGATGATTTTTCTGCACTGGATTCCGATGAGTTCATGGTCGCTGAAGCACTGCTGCTAAAAAAAGAATTAAAGCTGCCGGAAGTACAGCAATTGCTGGAATCATCGCATGTGTACCCGGTGATCAACCGGCTGATCCAGAAAAAAGTTTGCTTTGTCTGGGAAGCATTGAAGCAGGCTTATACTGCCCGGAAGGAAACCTATGTAGTGCTCAACCCGCAATATGATAATGAAGATGAACTGGCAAAACTGCTGAATGAAGACAAGCGCCTTCAAAGAGCCGAAAAACAAATGGAGTTGTTGCTCGCCTACCTGCACCTGATGAAAACCAGTGGTGAAGTAAGCAAAGCTGAATTGCTGAAAAAATCCGGTGCTTCCGATGCACAACTAAAAGGACTGGTAGATAAAAAAATATTGTGGCTGGAGAAAAGAGTGGTCGACCGTCTTCCTTTGATGGCCAAAGATATCCGGATAGATTTTGAATTGACTCCAGCGCAGGAAACAGCTTTGTCGGCTATCAAAGAATCTTTTGAGAACAAACCTGTTTGCCTTTTGCATGGCGTTACTTCCAGTGGTAAAACGCAGATCTATATCAAACTGATCGAAGAATATATCCGCAAGGGAAAGCAGGTATTGTACATGCTGCCGGAAATAGCGCTCACTTCACAGATCATCCGGCGTTTGCAAAAACATTTTGGCGGTTATATCGGTATCTATCATTCCAAGTTTTCCCAGAATGAAAGAGTGGAGATTTGGAATAAAATAAAAAGCGGAGAAATGAAAGTAGTGCTTGGGGCCCGCTCTGCCATCTTTCTTCCTTATGCTGAACTGGGATTGGTGATCTGTGATGAAGAGCATGATACATCCTATAAGCAACAAGACCCTGCACCACGGTATAATGGCCGAGACTCTGCCATATACCTCGCTTCTTTATTTCATCATGGCCCGGATAAAACCGGCGCAAGGGTATTATTAGGCAGTGCCACTCCTTCTCTGGAAACATACCACAATGCTGTTAAAGGCAAATATGGTTTGGTTGAATTAATGCAGCGCTTTGGTGAAGTGGAATTGCCACCGATCCGGATCATCGATACCAAAACCATCCGGCAGAAAGATAATTCCAAGATCATGTTGTCGCCCCAGCTTGTTGCAGCCATACAGGAAGTGCTCGACCGGCAACAGCAGGTGATCCTTTTCCAGAACCGTCGTGGTTATACGCCCTACCAGGTTTGCCAGGTTTGCGGGTGGATACCCCAATGCAAATACTGTGATGTGTCGCTTACCTTCCACAAGCTTTCCAATAAACTGGTTTGCCATTATTGCGGTACTAATTACCCGCCTTTGCATACTTGTGCTGCCTGCGGCAACCATCAATTTGTGCAACGAAATTTCGGAACGGAAAAGATTGAAGAGATACTGCAGGAAACATTTCCCCAATACAAGATCGCTCGTATGGATATTGACACAGTGCGTGGCAAAAATGCCCATGATGTGTTGATACAACAGTTTGAACAACGCCGTATTGATATACTGGTAGGCACACAGATGGTCGTGAAAGGGCTCGATTTTGAAAACGTGGACCTCGTAGGCATTCTGGATGCAGATGGCTTATTGCATTTTGCAGACTTCAGGGTAAATGAACGGGCCTTTCAATTAATGGAACAGGTGAGTGGCCGGGCAGGAAGAAAACAATCCACCAGCAGCGTGCTGATACAAACATCACAACCGCAACATCCTGTTTTATTGTATGTGAAGCAACATGATTATAAAAAGATGTTTGCTGATGAACTGGCCAAGCGAAAACATTTCTTTTATCCGCCGTTCTCCCGTATCATTCAATTGACCTTCCGGCATAAAATGAAAGGCGTGCTGGAAGCGGCAGCGCATCAGTTTGCCAATTCATTAAAGAACCGGTATGGTGATTACCTGGTCGGTCCTGCAGAGCCTGTTGTAGCCCGTGTGCGCAATCAATACCTCATGGAATTATTGATCAAGCTGCCAAAGGATAACCAGACAATCCTGAATTGCAAGAGGGATGTGCTGGAACAGGTGGCTTTGATGCACCAGGATAAGCGCTTTAAGAGCGTGATCGTAGTACCGGATGTGGACAATTAAAGTATATTGCCGGATATATGCAAATACAGGAAAATTTTTCTTTAAAGAAGTACAACACATTTGGTATAGATGCCAAAGCAGCGCGGTTTGCAGCTTTCCATGATATAGATGAACTGGCAGAACTGATCAGCCTGTCGGCCAATATGCCGTTTTTGATATTGGGTGGTGGCAGTAATATGCTGCTTACACAAGATGTGGAAGGATTGGTAATGAAAAATGAATTAAAGGGAATAGAAAAGATAAGTGAGGATGAAGAATATGTTTATATCAAAGCCGGGGCAGGGGAGAACTGGCATGCGTTCGTATTGCATTGCATAGCCAACAACCGGGCAGGGATCGAGAACCTTTCGCTGATCCCCGGTTGTGTCGGCGCATCACCCATGCAGAATATCGGTGCTTATGGAGTAGAAATAAAGGATGTTTTTCATAGCCTCACAGCCTATCACATAAAAGAACGCAGCCTGCATCATTTTAACCTGGCTGATTGCGAATTTGGTTACCGGGAGAGTGTATTCAAACGGAAATATAAGGGGCAGTTTGTGATCACAGATGTTACCTATCGTTTACGTAAACATCCGGTGTTCAATACCAGCTATGGCGCCATTGAAGAAGAACTGGCGAAAATAGGTGTAAAGGAATTAAGCATCCGAGCTATTTCCGATGCGGTCATTCATATCCGCTCTTCCAAACTGCCTGATCCTGCACAAATCGGTAATGCTGGTAGTTTCTTTAAGAACCCATCTGTACCTGCAGCAAAGTTTGCCGAATTGCAGCAGCAATTCCCCGCTATTGTTGGATACAAAAACAACGATGGCTCAGTGAAACTGGCCGCAGGCTGGTTGATCGAGCAATGCGGATGGAAAGGTTTCAGGGAAGGCGATGCAGGCGTACATGCTAAGCAGGCATTGGTATTGGTCAATTACGGAAATGCCAAAGGGGAAGAAATATATGATCTAAGCGAAAGGATCGTAACAAGTGTTAAAGAAAAATTCGGAGTTGAACTGGAAAGGGAAGTTAATATAGTCGGAAGTCTTTAGTCGGTAGTCGATAGTCCACTTCCCGCTGTGTCACCCGGCCCTGGTTCAGTACACGTACAAGTTTAGAGAATATAAGAGCCGGGGTCTCCTCAACTTTGGGGAGACCCCGGCTCTTAGCGTACTATTCCTGTTAATTTTCTTAAACCAGGGCCGGGGTGACACAGCGGGAAGTGGACTATCGACTACCGCCTCCAGACTCCCGACTCAGATCAAGCTTCCTCATCAAATTCTTCATCGTACTCCTTTCCACCCAAATTCATCATACTGCCAATAAGATCTTTGAACTCGATCTTACTTTCAAAGATTTTTTTGCTGATAAGCGAATAGGATGCCAGGCCGTGCAACACGAATTCCATCAGAAGTGCTGCCTGTGCTTCATTGGCCTGGGCGAAATATTTTTTCACCAGTGCATGCAGGCCATCTACTTTATATAAAGCCAGTATTTTGTCTTTATCGCTGGTATTGAAAGAAAGGTTCAGGTGATTACCCTTGTCGAACCAACTGGTGATAGCGCGGTAAGGGTTGTCATTCTCTTTTTCCTGCTGTGATGGTTTGCCGGTTGATCTTCTTTTTTTAAGTGAATCAGGATTGGGAAAATACTGGGTGAACTGAGTGCGGATGGCTTTGTCCACCAAATTAGTCGCCACCTGATAAGGGCCTTCCTGTTCGCCTTCATAAACCAGTTCTACCTTACCGGTAATGGATGGTATGATCCCTGCAAGATCAGCGATCCATACCTGGGTTTGCTGTTCCTGGTTGATCAATGCCCTTCTTTCTGCTGAACTGATCGCATTTTCAAATGCAGAGATGGTAAGGCGCGCGCTCACGCCACTTTTCTTGTCTACAAATTCACTGGCCCTTGCTTCAAAAGCGATCTGTTCGATCAGCCGTTTGATCAGGTCACTTACCCTTACACGTCCTTTTTGCTCTTCTGCAATATCCGCTTCCTGCTCGGTGATCTCCAACGCATTTTCCAGCGATTTGGGATAGTGTGTCAGTATCTGGCTTTGGATCCTGTCTTTTAATGGCGTAACGATAGAACCACGGTTGGTATAATCTTCGGGATTGGCAGTGAACACAAACAGTATATCGAGCGGCAGCCGGAGTTTGAAACCACGGATCTGCACATCACCTTCTTCCAGGATATTGAACAATGCCACCTGTATCCTTGCCTGCAAGTCGGGCAATTCATTGATCACAAAAATGCCACGGTTGCTCCGGGGGATAATGCCATAGTGTATCACACGGTCATCTGCAAAACTCAGCTTCAGGTTGGCCGCTTTAATGGGATCGACATCACCAATAAGGTCGGCTACGCTGACATCGGGCGTAGCAAGTTTTTCTCCATAACGTTGAGTTCTATGCAGCCATTCAATAGGAGTGGCATCACCTTTTTCGGCGATCAGGTCCCGCGCATATTGCGAAATGGGAAGAAGCGGATCATCATTGATATCGCTGCCGGGGATCACAGGAATATATTCATCCAGGAGGTTGATCATCTGCCGGGCCATTCTTGTTTTAGCCTGCCCGCGCAAACCCAAGAACAAAATATTGTGTTTACTTAGCAAAGCCCTTTCTACATCGGGGATCACCGTATCTTCATAACCTACAATGCCAGGAAAAGAATTTTCACCCTTTTGTAGTTTGGCAATAAGATTTTGACGGATCTCTTCTTTGATGGATTTGGGCTGGTAACCGCTTTTCTTTAACTCACCCAGTGTTTTAATTGTCTTCATATTAGTTTTATAGTATCGCAAAGAGCGCAACGATTACGCGAAGAACGCAACGTTGCGATCCTGGCGTAATCGTTGCGCTCTTTGCGATACATTAGTTGATTCAAAAAATATAGTTGTCAATAAACTGTTTTCCGTTTCCCATTCTCAAAATCTCTGAATATAAAAGCTCCCAACCTGTCCAACGAAGCAAAGAACGCCTTCCCGTTATTCGTCTCCGTAAATTCCTGTACAAACCGTTGCAGATAAGGATCTGTGGCGATCATGAATGTGGTGATCGGGATCTTCAATTTTTTACATTGGGCAGCCAGGTTCATACAGCGGTTGACCACTTTCCGGTCGAGCCCAAAACTGTTTTTATAATACCGCTTGCCGATCTTCAGGCAGGTGGGCTTGCCGTCTGTGATCATGAAGATCTGTTTATTGGGATTCTTTCTCCGGCGTAAAATGTCCATTGCCAGTTCAAGGCCTGCAACGGTGTTGGTGTGATAGGGGCCTACCTGCAGATAGGGAAGGTCTTTCACTTCGATCGGCCAGGCATCATTGCCAAATACTACGATGTCCAGTGTGTCTTTGGGATATTTGGTCTGGATCAGTTCGCTCAAAGCCATCGCCACTTTTTTAGCCGGTGTGATCCTGTCTTCCCCATATAAGATCATGGAATGGGAAATATCGATCATCAGCACAGTGGAAGTCTGTGCCTTGAAATCCGTTTCGCGGATCGTAAGATCATCTTCCTGCATACTGAAACTTTCAATGCCATGATTGATCTGTGCATTGCGGATGGATTCAGTGAAGTCGATCTGTTCCAGCATATCACCAAAGCGGAATTGCCGGGTTTCAGGATTCAGTTCATCTCCCTGTCCGGGCTTAAAACTGTGATGATCGCCTTTTTTTGTTTTCTTGAGTTTGCCGAATATTTCTTCGAGGCTTCGCTTGCGGATGCCCTGCTCTGTTTTGGGGGTGATCTTTATTTCGCCAGGCTGATTATCGTCGGTGATATAACCTTTTTCTTTCAGCTCATCTATAAAATCCCCCATGCCATACTCATCATTGGTGAGGTCATACTGATTATTCAGTTCATTGAGCCATTGAAGGGCTTCGCCAACATCTCCGCTGGTGTAAGTAAGCAGTTGCATAAAGAGGTCAAGCAACTGATCAAAACGGCTCTTGCCATTTTCATTGGGGTCAAAGCGGGTAAAATGAAATCCTCTCACAAAATCGGGTTTAGAGCAATTTACGGAAAAACAAATGTAAAATTCAGGAATAAAAATGCAACACGCCTGCGGTCCCTGTTATTGATACGTTAAGCGCAGAGGTACAGCTAAAAACAAACAGGATAAGAATTGGTTCAAATAAAAACCCCTGCTCAGGGCAGGGGTCTTATTATTATCAAAAGATATTATTTCTTCAAGGTATCTGTTGGCGGTGTGCTGATCACCTGACCACCTCCTTCAGTGGGCGTATTGGTAGTTGGTTTGGTATTGGCATACCGTTGTTCTATTGTGTCCAACACTCTCAACAATGCTTCGTTGATCGGCATTTCGGTACCTGCCAGGTCAGCGCCAAACAGGTCCGGGCGTGTTTCGCGCAGGTTTTCATAATACCGTTTTTGTTGCTCCAGGTCTTTCCGCAGGTCTTTTCTTATTTTATCTGCCAGATCAATTTTACCTGCTTTGTAAGCGGCTTCAAGATAAAGCAGTCCGGTTTGGTTATGGCTGTTGAAGCGGCCTGTCATTGCATAAGGCAGGTTATCGGGCAGAATGCCTGCTTCCACTTTGTCGAGCAGTTTCTGTGCATCTTCTTTTCTTCCGAGATCAGCCATATTGCCTGCTGCTTCTGCATACACGGAACGGATATTCAATAAATGACGGCGGTTCTCTTCATCATAATAAACTCCTTTTTTACCTGCACCACCAAATTCAAATTTGGTCATCAGGTTCTGGAACATGAAATCAGTGTTGTTGTCACGGACCGGCGTACCACCCAGCCCGATCTTCCGCATGGTGGAATCTGTTACCCAATTAGCCTGCGGATATTTATTGACGATCGGTACAAGGCGATAAGCCATACCATCTTTCCGCAGATAAGGATAGAAACCGAGTTCTCCATATGGTGAAGTGAAATAGATCGGCCTTTTCCAGTTGTTCGCAGCAATGATGTTCAGGATCATCAGGTCGCTCCGCAGGAATGCTTCATTCTGCTTGGCTTCCGGGATCTCAAACAGCATGGGTGAAACCACACTGTCGCCAGGATTAACTGTTCCGTTAGCTCTTACCGCTGCCTCATCTACCGGCACGCTCAGGCGGGCAACAGGGAATACATTGCTGCCAACGTCTCTTCCTGTTTCAGGATCGATCACCGGTTTGCCCAATACGTTCTTCATTACATCATACAGCGGATAGAACGCATTTTTATCTGCTCTTGGATCAAGGCGGAAACGCATGTATTCACGGTTATGCCCTTCTATCTGCTCAGGTGTCCAGATCACATCCACGGGATCAGCCTGGTTCACTTTTGTTCTCAGTTGATTAATGTACCAGTCAATGCCCAGCAGGCTGTTATTGATGATGCGTATATCAGGGCGTACACCTTCCACTTCCTGTGCATACCAGAGAGGATAAGTGTCATTATCACCAAAAGTGAAAATGATGGCATTGGGTGCGCAGCTTTCCAGGTAATCTTTAGCCAGGTCAGGAGCAAGGGTTTTGCTGCTGCGGTCATGATCATCCCATTCCTGCTGTGCCATTAAAACAGGTACGGCCAGGCAGATGATCGCTGTGGCGATATTCAATGCCTTCCAGTTCTGGCCTGCTGAAGAAAGCGCACGCACCAGGAAAGTAATGATCGCTGTTACTGCTGCATAAAGTGCTGTCACGAAAATCGCTGTCATGAATACAGAACCGGGTGATCCGCGCAATGAGCTCATGATAGTGATCAGGAAAGTGAGCACTGATCCGTAAAGCAACAGATTTTTAAAGGTAAGCTGGTCTTCTTTTTCACGGGCCATTCTTACAAAACCAACAACGGCCAATCCGATCCAGATCGCGAAAGCATAGAAGGATCCTACGTATGCATAATCCCGTTCCCTGGGCTGGTTGCCTGGCTGGTTCAGGTAAAGCACGACCGCTATACCGGTAAAGAAGAACAGCAGGAAGTTAACGATCCAGTCCTTGCGGTTTTTGAGGAACTGGTACACACATCCTACAATGCCCAGGATAAAGGGCAGCATGTATAATTTATTGTGTGCTTTATTTTCCTTGAGGCTATCGGGCAATTTGCTTTGATCACCCAGCCTGTTATTATCTATAAATGAAATACCCGTGATCCAATTGCCATCGCGCACTGCCCCCATCCCCTGCACATCATTTTGCTTGCCGGCAAAATTCCACATGAAATAACGCCAGTACATCAGGCTCATCTGGTAGGTGAGGAACCATTCCATATTATCGCGGTAAGTGGGCGCCTGATACTTTCCTGTTTGCTGATCGCGGCCCAGTCCCAGCCATTGCGCATAGAATTGTGCGTGATACTGATCATCGCTGGGGTCCCATACGCGGGGGAACAACTGCATATCGCTTTTTTCATAACGGTATTCCCTTGAAACGCCGATAGGAATATAGCGGTCTTTTCCTTTTACATATTTCATCTCGCCGTCAATAAAAGGATCTTCCCGGTTGATCTCGGCAGCAAAATGCGGTCCGTATAATAACGGAGCGCTTCCATATTGTTCACGGCTGAGATAATAAACAAGGTTGATAGGATTATCTACATTGTTCATATCGATAGCCGGGTTGGCATTGGAACGGATCAATGCAGTGAAATAAACAAAGTATCCCAACAGCATGAAAGCATAACACCATAAGCTTAGCTTCAGCACTCTCAGGCCGGTAGGTTTCAACATATATCCCGCGAACACCGCTGCAGCACCGACCAGCAATATCCTTAAGATACTGGTACCTCCGGACGATACAACAAAAGGCAAAGCAGAAACAAGCAGGAACAGGACAAACCAGATGATCAGTTTGGTTTTATTGATCTTCTTCTCACTAAAGCCAAGCGCCCATGCGATCAATGCAGCCAGGATCAGGAAGTAAATAGCAAAGCCGGAGAAGAAAGGCAGTTTGAAAGAGTTCACAAAGAACACATCAAAAAGACCGGCTGCTTTCATGGAATATTGTATAACGACTACCTGCACAATGCCTGTTATAGCACAACCGATCAGGAAAGCGATAATAGCTCCCCAGGTGGTTGGCTTGTAGCGGCGGTAATAATAGATCATTACGATGGCAGGAATGGTCAACAGGTTCAGCAGGTGAACACCGATAGAAAGTCCCATCATGAAAAACAGGAAAATGATCCAGCGGTCTGCCCGGGTCCTTGCCTGATGATCATTACCGGCATGCTCGTCTGAATGCTCCCATTTCAGAATGGCCCAGAATACCAGCGCTGTAAAGAAAGAAGAAAGTGCGTATACCTCACCTTCCACAGCACTGTACCAGAATGAATCACTGAAATTGTATGCCAGTGCACCCACTGCACCGGCTGCCATTACCGTAAATATCTGCTGACCGGTGAGTTGTTCGCCTGCGCTTACAAACATTTTGCGGGCGAAGTGAGTGATGCTCCAGAAAAGAAATAAGATCGTGGCGGCACTTGCCAGTGCGCTCATGAAGTTGACTGCATTAGCGGCTGTTTGCCCATTGTCGCCAAAAAGAATAATAAAGAAACGGCCGAGCAATACAAATACCGGGGCCCCGGGAGGGTGGGGAAGCTGTACTTTGTAAGCGCTGGCGACAAACTCGCCGCAATCCCACAAGCTGCCCCTGGCTTCACGGGTTAACATATACGTAGCAAGCGAAACCAGAAATACGGCCCAACCGGTAAGATTATTGACTTTTCTGAAGTTCATACAAGGGTTTATTTTGAAAGAAAGCAAAAATAGGGTATACGGGGCTGAAAATTACAGGTTTTATGCGGGTAAAGATCGTTGGCCGCTGTCCGTTGATCGTTGACCGATCGCCGATGGCCGAATGGCCGGCGACATGTAGGCAAGTTCCTGATAGTTAAGCAGTAAATGATATAAATTCCAGAGGAAAGCCGGATGAAAAAACGTACAAACAAAGTAAACCAATCGTTAATCTTCGATCAATGGTTATTACAGGCGATGAAAAATACCGTTATGTCAGCCATTCGGCCATCGGCGATCGGTCAACGATCAACGGACAACGGTCACCAGCCAACACGTCTTCTACCCAAAATGCACTCTCACCGTTTGATACGACAACTGCCCCTGCATCCGGCTGGAAGCCTGGGAGTTTTTTTCAGAAAAGCCTTTGAGGCCAAAAAGTCCGGCTGCATTGCCTTTATTGATGGCAATTTCAAGATAACCGGCACTGTTGAAAAGAGCCAGCTTTTCACCTTCAGGCACATCGGCATAAGACTCGCTGATGCGGTCGATCACTTCATCCCGCTTGAAAACGATCCGGAAGCTGCGGCCTTTGCGCTGCTCTTCAAACTGCTCGCGGGTGATATTGACAATAACGTTCTCGAAATTATCAATGAAAATGATCTGCCCTTCTATAAAGCTTTCATCGAGTGCAGGGCGCAGATGCCTTTTTTCCAGGTAAACAGGATCAGGCTGCCCTATCTGCCGGATACCTTCGCCCTGCACCAGTTGATTTACGGCCCTGCCCATTACTTCGGTAAGCGAAATGGTGTTGCGGGGTTTTGTTTTTTCAAGCGGGATCCCGATCACCATTTCCGGTGTTTCTTCCAGGATCATGGTGAGCAGGCCATTGTCTGCACAAATCAGGTACTGGTTTTGATGAAAAGCCAGGAGCAGTTGTTCCGGCTTTTTTTCAAACAGGTTCACCAGTATCAGGTGATAGGTATAATCAGGGAAATTCCTGATCGCACTGCGGCATACATAGGCCGCCTGCGGATAATTGAACGGAGGGATATTATGGGAAATATCCACGATCTGGAACTCAGGATTGATCTGCAATAATTGCGCTTTTACCACCCCTACCAGGTAATCAGGACTTCCAATATCAGATGTAAGGGTAATAAGGGGCATGGATAGGGAATACTATTTGATCAATTTTCCGTTTTTAAAGAAAAACCTGTAGGTCAGTTTATCTGCCAGCTTAGGAAAAAATTTATTTAAAAAGACTGTTTGCTTGCCGGTAAAAGTGAGCACCAGTGTCCTTTTCTTTTTCTGAATGGCACGAAGGATATGGTGAGCACATTCTTCTGCACTCATCATTTTTGATTCATCCATGGGAGTTTCACCATGCGATTGCCCATCCTTATCCAAAGCAGCAACGCGTATATTGGAACTGGTAAAACCCGGGCAGACCCACATCACATGCACGCCATCATACAGCAGCTCGGTCTTGATCGCTTCCAGCCAACCCCGCAAGGCAAATTTACTGGCGGAGTAAGCATTCCTTCCAGGCAAGCCGCGATAGCCTGCAATAGACGACACGCCCACGATAGTGCCTTTTCTTTCAACAATGGAGTTCAGCGCATATTTAGTGCAATAAACCGCTCCGAAAAAATTAATGTCCATCACTTTCCTGGTCACTTCCGTAGTGGAATCCTTCAACAACGCCCGCATGGATACACCAGCATTATTGATCAGTATATCAATGCCGCCAAAAATCTTGAGGGTAGTTTCTATAAAGCGCCTGCAATCATTCTCACTGCTTACGTCCGCCACCATAGTATGCAAAGGAGAAGAAGGGTACAATGACTGAAGCCGGTATAATTTGTCATGATCGCGGCCGCAGGTGGCCACTTTAGCACCCGACTGCAACAGTTCGTCCACCAACGCTTTCCCTATGCCATCGGTGCCGCCTGTTACTATCACTACCTTATCTTTAAAATAAGAATTCATGTAAGTGTTTTTCTTGCGCAAACCTACTCCAAAAATAACAAACGCGAATGATGCGAATGGGCGTGAGAAAAAGAAAAGTGTTTAAAACAGGCACGAATGGTGCGAATGCCGCACTTTATTTGAGACATTCGCGGCTGTTTGGAAAGAGGTTATGAATATTTACGCTTATTGGCGACATTTGCGTGAATGAATCTACCCGAAATAAGGACCGTCAATGTTACCCGCTATGTAACGCCATTGCGAGAGGGCGGCTCATTGCCGGCAATAGCGGAAGCGGATGATGGCTTTTTATATGTATTGAAATTCCGGGGCGCGGGTCAGGGCGTGAAAGCATTGATCGCTGACCTTATCGGAGGCGAAGTGATGCGTGCGGCGGGATTGAAAGTGCCTGAGATCGTTTTTGCCAACCTCGATGAAGCATTTGGCCGTACGGAACCCGATGAAGAGATACAGGAGCTGCTTCGCAAAAGTGAGGGGCTCAACCTGGGACTGCATTACCTCTCTGGCGCTATCACTTTTGATCCGGCCGTGAATGCTCCCGATGCTTTGCTGGCATCAAAGATACTGTGGCTCGATTGCCTGCTGACGAATGTTGACCGCACAGCACGCAATACCAATATGCTGATCTGGAGAAAAGAACTCTGGCTCATCGATCATGGGGCTGCTTTATATTTTCATCACTCCTGGCAAAACTGGAAAGAGCAGGCACTGCGGCCTTTTGTGCAGGTAAAGGATCATGTGTTGCTGTCACGTGCTACTGAACTGGACAAAGCAGGTGAAGAACTTCAGGCAACATTGACGCCGGAACGCATTGCAGCCATCGTATCGATCGTGCCTGATGAATGGCTGATGGAAGAGCATCCCGGCAAAACAGCCGGAGAGATCCGCCAGGTATATGAACAGTTTTTGACAACCCGTATCGCATCATCCGAAATTTTTGTAAAAGAAGCCCAGTATGCAAGAGAAGCACTTGTTTGAGTACGCTGTTATCCGCGTTGTGCCCCGGGTGGAAAGGGAAGAATTTATCAATGCAGGCATTGTGCTGTATTGCAGGGACCAGCGTTTCCTGGGCGTGATGTTTTCCGTGGATGAAGAACGGTTGAAAGCGCTTTGCCCCTTGCTGGATATAGAAGAACTGAAAGAACACCTGAAAGCATTTGAACAGATAGCCCTTGGCAGTAAAAATGCAGGCCCTATTGCAAAGCTGGACCTGGCCGGCCGTTTCCGCTGGCTGACGGCAACAAGAAGCACGGTAGTGCAGGCATCTAAAGTGCATCCGGGATTATGCGATGATGCAGGAGAAATGCTGAAGCGATTGTATAATCAGTTGGTGCTATAGAATATTTTTAGCGTATTCATCCAGATTACCTAATTTCACACCGTTCTTTGCATACTTCAATCAGGTATAGGTTTCTTTAACCGGAATTAATAAGGAACCGTGTGTAAATCACGGGCTGACGTGCAACTGTAAGTAACATTCCAGGTTTTTACCAGCAAATCCATTGTCTGCAGTAGCAGGCGAGAAGGAAGTAAAAACGTTACAAGCCAGGAGACTTGCCTATATCTCAATGACACAGCTTTCACGATATAGAGCAGGTCGGGCATTGATCTTTTTCATCGGGCAACATCTGTCCGGGCCTCCCTTTTATATAGTTAGCTGTGCTGTTTGCAAACGCACATTTATTGTTTCACGATTAAACAACAAAAATGCAAACACACAACCTCGGTTATCCGCGTATCGGTAACCACCGCGAGCTTAAGAAAGCGAGTGAACAGTACTGGGCAGGTAAAATACTTCCCAATCAACTTGAGCAGGCCGGCCGGCAGATACGCCTGTTCAACTGGCAACTGCAAAAAGATGCAGGCATCGACTGGATACCCTGCAATGATTTTTCCTTTTACGACCAGGTGCTTGATACAAGCCTGATGGTAGGTGCTATTCCCGAACGGTATCATTCCCTTATCGAAAAGAAAGGGCTCAGCCAGTTAGACCTGCTTTTTGCAATGGCAAGAGGCTACCAGAAAGAAGGGCTTGATATCACCGCCATGGAAATGACCAAATGGTTTGATACGAATTATCATTATATCGTTCCTGAATTCAAAGCCGGTCAGCAATTCTCTTTCTTTCATAACAAAGTGGTCAAAGAATTTGTGGAAGCAAAACGGGAAGGCTTTCAGGCTAAACCGGTTCTATTAGGCCCTGTATCTTTTTTATTATTGGGTAAAGAAAAAGAAGAAGGATTCAACAGGTTGGAACTGATCGATAACCTGCTGCCGGTTTATCTTGAAGTGCTGAAGCAACTGGATGAACAGGGAGCTTATTTTATTCAACTGGACGAACCCTGCTTATCACTCAACCTTTCCAAAACCGAACAGGATGTATTCATAAAAACCTACACCAGGATCCAGTCAAAGCTTCCGCAACTGAGGATCATACTGGCGAGTTATTTTGAATGCTATGGCAGTAACCTGCAAACAGCTTTAAAGCTTCCTGTACATACCCTTCATCTTGATCTGGTGCGTTGCCCTTCTCAACTGGAAGATATTTTATCTACCGGTATTGCCCACACCAGGACGCATCTTTCACTCGGCATTGTAGATGGAAGGAATATATGGAAGAACGATTTCACGCAATCACTTTCACTGGTCCGCAAAGCCATTGAGGTGATCGGCAGGAGCAGGATCTGGATCTCACCTTCCTGTTCTTTGCTGCATAGCCCCTGCGATCTGGATATAGAAGCAAATGAAGAAGTGCTGACACCTGAGATCAAACAATGGCTTGCATTTGCAAAGCAAAAACTCATAGAGACGGTGATCCTGAAGCGGCTTGCTGAAGATCAGAACGATGCTGATCTGAAGCGTTTGCTGCAGGAGAATACGGACAGCATTGAAAGCAGGAAAAGATCTCCGCTCATTCATAACCCTGCGGTTAAACAAAGAGTAGCTGCCATTACAGAGAAAGATGCGCAAAGAAAAAATGGGTTTGCGGTCCGTAAGAAGAAACAACAGGAGGCATTAGGGCTTCCGCTTTTCCCTACCACTACCATCGGCTCTTTTCCGCAAACTGCTGAAGTGCGCAAGTGGCGGGCACAATGGAAAAAGAAAGAACTGAACGATGAGCAGTATGAAGCTTTACTGAAAGCTGAAACAGAAAAAGCAGTCCGCTGGCAGGAAGAGATCGGCCTTGATGTGCTCGTGCATGGCGAATTTGAGCGGAATGATATGGTGGAATATTTTGGAGAGCAACTGGCCGGCTTTGTTTTTACTGACAACGGATGGGTGCAGAGTTATGGCTCCCGCTGCGTTAAACCACCCATCATTTTTGGAGATGTATACCGCCCCCGCCCGATGACGGTCGATTGGAGCAGCTATGCACAATCACTCACTTCCAAAAAAATGAAAGGAATGCTGACCGGGCCTGTGACCATATTGCAATGGAGCTTTGTTCGCAATGACCAACCGCGTAGTGCTACCTGCACGCAAATTGCCCTGGCCATCCGTGATGAAGTGGCTGATCTGGAAAAAGCAGGCATATCGGTGATCCAGATCGATGAGCCTGCAATAAGGGAAGGATTGCCTTTGCGTAAAGAAAACTGGCAGGAATATCTCGACTGGGCCGTGAAAGCATTCCGCATTGCAGCCAGCGCGGTAAGGGATGAAACACAGATCCACACGCACATGTGCTATTCAGAATTCAACGACATCATTGAGCACATAGCTGCGATGGATGCAGATGTGATCACCATTGAAACCAGCCGCTCGCAAATGGAACTGCTGGATGCTTTTGCTGAATTCAAATATCCTAATGAAATAGGACCGGGCGTATACGATATCCACTCACCACGCATACCTTCCAGAAAGGAGATGGTGGCACTGATGCAAAAAGCAGGCGCGGTGTTGCCGGCAGAGCAACTATGGGTGAACCCGGATTGCGGATTAAAAACAAGAGGATGGAATGAAACAAAAGCGGCATTGATAGAGATGGTAGGAGCAGCAAGGGAGCTTAGAGAAGCAGTGAATGTGTCGGCATAAAAAAATAAAGAATGGCATTACCCGGTAATGCCATTCTTTATTAATGATAAATTTATTTTGCCGTTCCTGACGGTTTGTAAAATGTTATTACGGATATTATACAATTTAAATTGAAGCAGATCTGAAATCAATGCCCTTTTAGTATAATTAAGTGATCGGGAATGATCATCTAAAGGATTTATCTTTTACTTTGCGGTAGCTAAACGCAGATACATGAAAACCGTTGTAAAAATCAAAAGTGTATATGATAAGCCTTTGCAGAAAGACGGTTGCCGCGTATTGATAGACCGGCTTTGGCCTCGGGGATTAACAAAAGAGAAAGTAGCTTATAATAGCTGGGCAAAAGACCTGGCGCCCAGCACAGGCCTGCGGAAATGGTATGGCCATGCCCCGGAATTGTGGGAAGATTTTCAAAAGCGTTATAAGGCGGAATTAAAAAAGAATGATGCAGTTGAACCTTTTGTAGAAGAACATAAAGGCGATAAGGTGATCACCTTGTTATATGCAGCTAAAGACCGGGAACATACACATGCACTGGTGTTACAGACATATTTGCAGCATCACTTTGATAAAGATTGACTATTATATATAATGAACCGGCTGAATACCTGAAAATAATAAAAGATATTTTTGTCTTTTATTCAGAGTCTGTCTTATTTTTGCACCGTAAAAGAGATAAATGTTTTCAAAAACTTGTGAGTACGCCATCCGCGCCATGATATTCATTGCAAAGAAATCAAAAGATGGCAATAGGGTAGGTATCAAGGAAATAGCAAAGGGAGTTGATTCCCCGGAGCATTATATAGCCAAGATCCTGCAGGAGCTGGCCAAGAAAGGGTTATTGCTCTCCCTGAAAGGGCCCAATGGCGGTTTCTACCTGGATGAAGAAACACTCGAATACTCACTGGCAGACATTGTAAAAGTGGTGGATGGCGACAAACTCTTTACTGGTTGCGGTCTTGGCCTGAAGCAATGCTCCGAAACGCATCCCTGCCCGATACATCACGAGTTTAAATTGCTGAGAAAGGGCCTCCAGACAATGCTGGAAAAAGCAAAACTGGGCGAGTTTACAGAAGAACTGGAAAAGAGGCTGACTTTTCTGAAGCGATAATTTTTTTGACTAAATAAAAGATAAAAAGGTATTAATATCCATAAAATGAAGTCGAACAAGTCAATAAGGCTGTTGCCACTGTTTCTTACCGGAATGCTGATGAATGCATTCCCCACCTTAGCCCAGGACGATGCGCCTTCTCATTTCTCTTTTAGTTATGCGGGGGCGCTTACCTGGGTACTGTTTGCCGTGCTGTTGGTCGTCTTTTTGGCAGCACTGGTACTGAAGCAGAAAGTGAACAGCATAAAAGATAGCCGTAAAAGAAAAACAGAAGAAGAACAGCAGCGGCAATTACAACAACACCTACGCAACCTGAACAGTAAACAGATCGGCGAGGTCATAAATTATAAAAAGCATCGCAGCAGCAATGTGGTATTGCCCTTATTGCTGGTCACGGTATCATCGCTTGTACCGGTTGGAAAATTACTGGCGCAAGGAACAGAGAAGCCTGTTGCCGGTTCCCTGTTAGGTGAAACAGGTATCCTCATTACTATTGTCCTCTTGTTGATCCCTATACTTTTCGCCATTATTTTCCTGATCACAAAAGTGGTCCATGCGCTTGACCAGACAAAGAAGCGGCACAAACTGGAAGAAGCCGAAAAACTGGCAGCCTATCTACGTTCTTTGCCCGAAGAAGAAATAGATACTCAGTTGAAAAGACGCAAAGCGGCATTGGATTATCGCCTTACCAACCGGGAGCTTTCAGGCGACCAGGCGCCGGAAGATGAAAAAGGTTTATTGCAGATCAATGACCAGGCAGGTCTTCCCATTGTAGCGCTTAAAAAGAAAGCGCTTCCGCGTCCTAATATAGATCCTGCACTATCCCGCCTCATCCTTTGGTATTTAGGCTGCGCTACTTTCTGGCTTTTATTCGGTACCACTATCGGTGAGTATGTAGGGATAAAATTCGTAGCCCCTGATGCTGATCATGTGAGCTGGCTGAGTTTTGGTCGACTGCGACCTGTCCATACCAATGCCGTATTCTGGGGATGGGCATCATTGGGCATGTTGGGGCTGGGTTATTATGTGGTGCCCCGTGTCAGCAATACCAAACTGGCCAATATGAAATATGGATGGTACGCTTTATGGCTGATCAATGCAGCGGTTATTTTGGGTACTATCTGTTTGATGGCCGGCATTAATAATGGTGGCGGAGAGTACCGGGAATATATCTGGCCGGTAATGCTCCTGTTTGCTGCCGGCATTGTGATGACGCTTATCATTTTTCTGCAAACCATTGCCCGCCGCACAACCAAAGAGATCTATATCTCGAACTGGTATATTGTTGCAGCGATCATTTTCGCTATCGTGATCACACTGGTAGCTTATATTCCTTACTGGCAGAATGGGCTGGGTGAAACTATTGTACAGGGTTATTACATGCACCAGGGTGTTGGCATGTGGTTCATGCTTTTTACACTGGGAATTGTTTATTACTTTTTGCCTCAGCAGCTCAACAAGCCCATCTATTCTTATAGCCTGGGTATTCTTGCTTTCTGGACGCAGATACTTTTCTATACCCTGATCGGTACTCACCATTTTGTATTCAGTTCAATTCCCTGGTGGCTGCAAACTGTAGCTATTGTAGGTAGCGCTGGCATGGCAATACCTGTTATTGCCGGCACCACCAATTTCATTATGACCTTTAAAGGTGCATGGTATAAGATCAAAGACAGTTATACGCTTCCCTTCTTCCTGGTAGGTGTCATCTTTTATTTTACCGGCTCCATGCAGGGAACAGCAGAAGCATTCCGCAGCACTAATCTTATCTGGCACTTTACAGATTTCACCGTAGCGCATTCCCACCTGACCATGTATGGTATCATTTGCTTTTTCTTATGGGCAGGTATCTATGCCATCATTCCGCGCCTCACAGGTAAGGAAGCACCGCAAATTACCATTGGTGCACATTTCTGGCTGGCATTGATCGGATTGATGTTCTATACTGTTCCGCTGATGTATGGCAGCACGTTGAAAGGACTGCTATGGATGGAAGGCAAACCTTTTATTGAAGGTGTGATAAAGATGGCGCCTTACTGGCTATGGCGGGCTATTGGAGGCAGTTTGATGTGGCTGTCCCATCTGTTCTTTGCTTACAATATGTATAAGATGATGGTGGCAAGGCCTGTGGTGGACGTGCGGGAAACAGCCATTCAAAAACTCAATGAAACAACTGCTTCAGCTCATTCAATTGTATAAATATCATTTGCTCTCAATATGAAACTATTCGATAATCATAAAAAACTTTTTGGCACCGCAACGCTGTTTTTTGTTGGGCTGACCGTGCTGGTAGCCGTCATGCCTGCTATCCGCAATCAGAACATGAACCAACCATTGCCGGGTGCCGAGCCATTAAGTGCTGATGCCATAAAAGGAAAAGCATTATTTGTTGCCAATGGCTGCGTGGCCTGCCATACCCAACAGGTCAGGAATATAGATATGGATAAAGCCTGGGGATCGCGCCCAAGCCTTGCAGCGGATTATGCTGATATCCGCCGCACTGATCTGTGGCGCAATACAGCAACGCTGATGGGCACAGAGCGTACCGGTCCTGACCTGACCGATATCGGCAACCGGCAACCCAGTAAGGATTGGAACCTGGTGCACCTGTATAACCCGCGCATTGTGGTAAAGGAATCCATTATGCCTGCTTATCCCTGGCTGTTCGCTATCAAAAAAGAACCATCCAAATCAGATGTAGTGGTCAATGTGCCTTCAGAATATCTCGATGGGCAGGAAGGAAAAGTGGTAGCTACCAGGGATGCGATGTACCTGATCGCTTACCTGCAATCGCTCAAACAAACAAAACTGCCGGATGGTACTGCTGCTCCTGCTTTCCTGTACAAGAAAGAAGAGAAAAAGACAGCAGGTGCGGCGGCAGGTGCAGAACTGGATGGCCAGGCGATATTTACTGCTAACTGCCAAAGCTGCCACCAGGCAAATGGTGAAGGCCTGGCCGGCGCTTTCCCGCCCTTAAAAGGAAGCGCTGTTGTATTGGGTGATAACCTCGAAATGTATGTGGACATTATCATGAACGGATATGATGCAAAAGCTGAATTTGGTGTAATGCCCCCGGTAGGTATGAATATGCAGTTTACAGAAAATGAGGTAGCGGCTTTGATCAACTATGAGCGCACCAATTGGGGTAACAACGGCAAAAAAGTAACGCCGGAAGAAATAAAGCAGATCGTGGACCTTGTAAAACTAAAAGCAGCTAAATAATGAAAAAGTTATTTTTAATAGTGTTTCTGCTGTCAAATGCATTATGGGCATTGGCCTGCCCGGTATGTGAGCGCAATCAGCCAAAGATATTGAAAGGGATCACCCATGGTGCAGGGCCTGACAGCAAATGGGATTATGTGATCGTATGGATAACAGTCGGTATAGTCCTGTTCACCCTTTTTTTCTCCGTAAAATGGTTGATACGCCCTGGTGAAAGATCAGACAGGCATATTAAACGATTCATTTTAAATAACGAATAAGATGAGCGATAAAAGCACCATATTCATTTTTATAGATGATGAGACCAGGCCTGTTGCCGAGTTGAAATCGCCGGTGAGCTTTGACCTGGATACCCGTAAGCTGACAGATGGCGAACATGTGTTGAAGATCGTCAGCAAAGACCCGACAGGTAAAGAAGGTATCCGTAAAATACCATTCATTGTGCGGAATGGCCCGGCTATTGCGATTGAAGGGATAAAGGAACATGCGGTGGTGGATGGCGTATTGCCCTTAATGATCAATGCATATGGCAAAGGCGATCAGAAATCGTTCCTGATTGCCGGCAGTGAAACGCCACAAAGCATTCCCTGGTGGGTATGGACGCTCATCATTGGTTTTGCAGGGTGGGCATTGTATTATATGTTCCGCTATTTTTCAATAGGACAATGAAAACTATGAGTGAAAAAAAAGACATAACAACAATAGAGGATGTCAAATTGCTGGTTGATACCTTTTATGGAAAGATCAGGATCGATCTTTTATTGGGTGGAATATTCAATGGTGTCATCAAAGACCGCTGGCCGCAACACCTGGAAAAAATGTACCGTTTCTGGCAAACGGTCTTATTGGAGGAGCATACATATTTTGGAAGTCCTTTTCCTCCTCATGCAGAACTGCCTGTAGAGCAAAAACATTTTGATGCATGGTTAAAGCTGTGGCATGAAACCATCGATGAACATTTTGCCGGTGCAAAAGCTGATGAAGCCAAATGGCGGAGTGATAAAATGGCTGTCATGTTCCTTTCCAAAATCGAGTATTACCGTAACAATTCAGGGAAACCTCTATTATGAATACAACTATAAAGCAACCCGTGGCAATAGCCTGCCTGTTTACCTGGATCGGGTTCGTATGTGCGATCAGCTTTATGGAAGCCTGGCTGAAATTCCGTGCGCCCGGTGTAACACTTCCTATCGGTTTGGGAATTGGCAGAATGGTATTCGGTGCGCTTAATAAAGTTGAATGGGTGTTTGCCATAGCTGTTGGTGTAAGTGTTTTAATGCATCGCAAATCCATGTTTGCCGTACCAATTATTTCACTGCTCATTATCATAGTCATTCTTGTATTGCAGACGGCGTGGCTGCTACCTGCATTGGATGCAAGGGCGGAGCAATATATCCAGGGACAACCGGTGGCGCCATCCAAACTGCATTTCTGGTTTGTAGGAATGGAATTGCTTAAGGTAACCTGCCTTTTTATTACGGCAGTATCACTTTTTAAACAAACATAAAAACATAATAAAATGACAATCTCAAAAGAAAATGTGGTCGGTCTTGTGGTGGCAGAAGATTTCCGTACCGCCGGTATATTTGAACAGGCGGGTATCGACTTCTGCTGCAATGGCAACCGCACCATTGAAGCAGCTTGCACTGAGAAAAAGTTATCAGTAGATGAATTGATCAATCAGCTACAGCAAACGGTGGATACACTTCCCCCTAAAGAAGATGCGATCAGTGATTATAAGTCCTGGCCTCTGGACCTCCTCGCAGATTTTATAGAGAAGAAGCATCACCGTTATGTGACTACGCAGATACCCGTTATACAATCGTTTCTCGAAAAGATCGTAAGGGTACATGGTGGAAAGCATCCGGAACTGGCAGAGATAAAAACGCATTTTGATGCCTGTGCTGGTGAACTGGCTATTCATATGAAAAAGGAAGAACTAATGGTTTTCCCATTCATTCGCAAAATGGTACAGGCAAAACAGTCAGGGGCAAATGAGTTAGCAGCAACACCCTTCGGTACGGTGCAAAATCCTATACGCGTGATGATGCATGAACATGATACCGAAGGCGAACGTTTCAGAAAGATCAGGGAACTGAGCAATCAATACAGCGCGCCGGCAGATGGCTGTAATACCTACAAAGCAGCTTTTGCTACCTTGCACGACTTTGAAGATGATCTGCATCTGCATATTCACCTGGAAAACAATATTCTTTTCCCTAAATCCATTGAACTGGAAAAATCCTTTGCTTAATCAACAATGAGAAGACATGAAAGCATAGTGGCTCTTTCGAGAGATCATCATTTTGGATTACTGTTTTGCTGGAAGATAAGACAGGGAATAAAAAAACAATTGCCGGCTGAAAGGATAAAGCCTTATGTAAAATATTTCTGGGACAATCACCTGCGGCTGCATTTTGAGGAAGAAGAAACATTGCTGTTTACAGCACTGCAGGATAATCTGGTGGCGCAGGCAATAGCAGAACATAAACACATAAAGCAGTTGGTCGGGACTATTACAGGTACAGGACCCTTTCAGCCGGATCAATTCCGGGCATTAGCTGACGCGCTGGACAAGCATATCCGTTTTGAAGAAAGGATATTGTTCCCCTATATCGAAGAGACTCTTTCAGAAGAAAAACTCACCCTGTTGGGAAAACGATTAAAACAAATACATCAAACGGGGGAGAAGGATAATTATCCCGATGAGTTTTGGGTTTGAGCATACGTGATAACAGGCTGTTTTCGCATGAACCAGTTTTGTACTGAAAATCGTAAAACTGGACTATTTAAAAGTTAGGATTCCTAACTAGATTTACCCTGTCAGAAATTTTGTAAACCTAAAACAATCGAAAATGAAAAAGTCAGTTTTTTATCATGCCGGCTGCCCGGTTTGTGTCAGTGCTGAACACGATATAATCGGATTAATTGGTGAATCCAATGTAGAGGTAGTTCATCTTGGTGAAAATAAAGCAAGGATCAGCGAAGCGGAAAGTGCAGGGATCAAATCCGTACCTGCTTTAGTGACCTCTACGGGAAATGTATTACATATTAACTTTGGCGCATCCCTTGCTGACGTAAAAGGATAACTGCCGGTATTGAAATGCAAGGATGCATTAATTCTAATTGTATGGATATTCGAACTACTCTTTCGGTAAATGAGACATTCCTGGAAATCCTGCTGAATTGTAAAGAGCAGAAAACAAAGGCGGCCATGCTTTTGGATGCAGAAGGAATAGTGAGGGTAGAGGGGTTTATCAAAGAGATCCATTTAACTCCTCCGAACCCGTATCTGGAATTGGAAAGCGGAACGAAAGTGGTATTAAAGACCATCATTGCGATAAACGGGATTTTCTCACCTTCCTATTCAGAGTGCTAAAGGATGAAACAAATGAAGTCTCCTTTTAACCCGGACTATCAGAACAATGAAATTGACAGTAAAATTGTAGTAGCCCTGGAACGTCTTTCCGGGGCTTTTCGTGCATTGCTTTGGAATGAGAGCAAGCAAAATGCTTTAAGCCCGATACAGATCCAGATACTGATCTTTTTGCTTTTTCATCCGGGTGAGAAATGCAAAGTGAGTTATCTGGCACAGGAGTTTAACATGACCAGGCCCACTATCAGCGACAGCATCAGGTCTCTTTTAGAGAAGGATCTGATAAAGAAATACGAGGCTCCGTTGGATATCAGAAGTTATACAATTGGCCTGACCGGTGCAGGCAAACGCGCAGCAACGAAATCTGCCGGTTTTGCATTGGCTGTTGAGGAGCCATTGAGCTTCATTCCGGGCGAACAAAAAGAAGCGATGTTGACAGGCTTGCTTAAAATCATTTACGAACTCAACAGGGCAGGGATTATAACGATCCAAAGGATGTGTTTTACCTGCTCAAATTATAGCGTTGTTAATGACTATCATTACTGTAAATTATTGCAGGCCCGGTTAGCCAATAATGAATTAAGGGTAGATTGTAAAGAACATGAACCAAAAGTTAAACCATCATGAACGTATTTGACCTTATCATCAACGATAAAGAAAAGGTATCCTTAAATGATATTTTCCTGGATGAAGCCAACAGGCAAAAAATTGTGCAACTCATTAAGGAACATAATTACATAGACGGGTTGTATAAATACGGATTGCCTGTAAATAATAAAATATTGCTGCAGGGAAGTTCGGGTTGCGGCAAAACAATGACAGCCAAAGCCATTGCTAACGCATTGGGTAAAAATATACTCATCCTCAATTTGAGCAATATAGTTTGCTCAAGGATTGGTGAAACATCTCAGAATATCAAACAGGTATTTGAAAAAGCAGGTAGGGAAAAAGCCGTTTTGTTTTTAGATGAGTTTGATCAGATAGGGAAGGCAAGGGGAGAAGATGATAAAGATGTGGGAGAAATGCGAAGACTGGTAAATACATTGATACAATTGATCGACTATTATCCAGAAAAATCATTGTTGCTCTGTGCCACCAATCATCCCGAAATTATTGACACGGCACTGATAAGGCGGTTTCAATTACGCATAAATTTTGAAATGCCTGCGCCGGAAGTTTTGGATGATTATTACAATAAGTTGTTGTCTGAATTCCCCAAAGAGATGCGGCAGATAAAACGCAAATACGGGATTTCCTTTGCCGAAGCCAAAGACCATGCGTTTACCCTTGTAAAAGCAGCATTGATCAGTGAATTGGAAGCAAAACAAAAAGGAGTAGAAACATGAGTGAAGACATCTTAAGGAATATTGTTGTCATAAAAGAACGGATAAATAAGGCTTGTCAGCGAATTGGCAGAAACCCCGACGAAGTAAAATTGCTGCTGGCAACCAAGACTGTTCCTGCGGACCGTATCAAAATAGCGCTAAAGGCAGGACAAATATTGATAGCGGAAAACAAAGTGCAGGAGCTCAAAGAAAAATATGAAGCATTAAAAGAAATTCCCCATACCAATCATTTTATCGGGCATTTGCAAACTAACAAGATCAAAGACCTTTTAAAGTGTAATGTTTCCTGTGTCCAGTCGCTTGATCGTTTAGACCTGGCGGAAAAGCTGCATCAACGGTTGCAGTTTGAAAACAAAACCATGGAAGTATTGATACAGGTAAATACTTCCTGTGAAGAAAGCAAGTTTGGAACTGATCCTGATAATGCTATTGAACTGGTAAAACAGGTAGCACAGTTGGAAACTTTGAGAATAAAAGGATTGATGACAATAGGCTTATTCAGTGCAGAAGCTGAAAAAGTGCGAAAATGTTTCCGGTTGCTCAAAGACATTCAGCAACAGATCATCACTTTACAAATCTCTAACGTGGAAATGAAGGAATTGTCCATGGGTATGAGTGGCGATTTGGAAACCGCTATCGAAGAAGGCGCAACGATTATAAGAGTAGGTACGGCTATCTTCGGGCAAAGGCCAACTCCTGACAGCTATTACTGGAATGAAAATAAAGCTTAAGACACAGCATGGCCCTATAATAGTTTGGACAGGGCCTGGATACCCTCTTTCAACTGTTCTTCTGAAAGCGAACCATAACCAAGGCGCATACCGTTAACAGCTTCCTTATAACTGAAATTATCCGGAGTTGTTATCAGAATGCCCCGGGATTTTAATTGTTCTGAAATTTTATTCCAGTTCACTTTTTTATGGGGCACTATCCAGAATGCCAGTCCTCCATCGGGAATGGTAAAGCTGATTTTATCCTTAAGATATTTTGTTAGCAGTGACGCGGTATGATCTCTTTTTGATCTGTAATACTGAGAAGCTTTTTTTATATGACGTCTTATTGTCCCGTCTTTTATCAGTTGCAGAATAGCCTGTTCCATAATAGTATCACCCTGAACGTCGATTATTCTTCGTAAATCGCCGGCTTTTTGAATAAGGCCCCGGTCATTCGTAACCATATAACCGATCCGTAATGCTGGGGCAACAACCTTGCTTAGTGTTCCCACATAAACATAATTCTCAAGTTCTCCAAATGCCGAAACAGGATGGATAGGGCGGTAGCCGAAATGGAACTCATTATCGTAATCGTCTTCAATTATTGTAAATCCATACTCGTTTGAAAGTTTGACCAGTTCCAGCCTGCGTTGCAAACTCAGTGTAACGGTTGTCGGATACTGGCGATGGGGAGTTATATAAACGGCTTTTATTCTTTTCCTGTATGATTTAAGAAGGGTAATGACATCCTTTATTACGAGCCCTTCGTCATCAACGCTAACAGGCAGCAATTTCGCGCCTGCCTTTTCAAAAGCCACCCAGGCAGGCTTATACCCGGGATTTTCAACCATGATATGATCTCCTGCTGTTAATAAACATTGTGCGGTTAAATACATGGCCATCTGGCTGCCTCTGGTAATGCACAGGTTGTTTTCATTGACCTGCATACGTCGCTGGTGGTTCAGCATTTGAGCGATTTCCCTTCGGAAGTCTGTATCCCCCAGTGCATCAGCATAGGACATCAACTGCCATTTTGCTTTTCTTTGGAAGATTTGCCTGTATGATCTGGCCAGTTCAGTGATAGGGGCTATTTTACTATTGGGATACCCGTCATCAAATTGAATGGTATATTTTTTTATTGCAGGTATTGAAGGAGTATCTTTATTTAATGAGGGTTTTAGTTCTTTCAGGTGAGGCAATTTGTCAGAAACAAAAGTGCCTTTTCGGTTTTTGGAAACAAGCCATCCTTCCATCAGTAATACATTCAATGCTTCAACAACCGTATTGCGATTGATTTGAAGAAGCTGTGCCAAATGACGGCTTCCCGGAAGAGCTTCACCTCCTTTAAGCCTGCCGGAATGAATATCCTTTATGATCGCGTCTGCTATCTGCAGATATATTGCTTTGTCATCATCTTCTTTCAATACAATATCGATATTCCACGGTCGAAGCATCTGGACTGTCTGTTTTGGATAAAATAGGGTTATATTGGTAGTCCAAATTTAAGATTTGTAGCCTTCATTATTGTATTATTTCAACAACGGTGCGTCTTTCATCGCCTGACTTAAAATTAGTCGTAAATCGCCTTTAAAGTGTCGTATTCACCCTCTGTCCGGATTCCATCTTCTTCTCATCTTTGTTGTGTCGAAGTTGATCGATCAGCAACCTGTACAAAAGGTAAGTGGAGCAGCAACCACTTCAAAAACGGGCGGAACCGAAAAGCCAGATGAGTAGGAACAAAAATATATTTTATGTCTAATAATGCTGTTTCACTACACAGGGTACTTAAAGCCTCTCCCGAAAAAGTATACCGTGCATTTACCGATGCCACCGCAATTGCATCATGGTTACCTCCGTATGGATATCTTTGCACTGTTCACCAAATGAAAGCAGAGGTAGGCGGTTCTTATAAAATGTCCTTCCAGAATTTTTCAACAGGAAATAATCAGTCATTTGGTGGAAAATACCTGGAACTCAAACCCAATGAGTTTTTGAAATACACGGATAAATTTGATGATCCAAACCTGCCCGGAGAAATGATCACCACTGTCTGGCTCCGGAAAACCATGGTGGGTACGGAAATAAAAATTACGCAGGAAGGGATCCCTTCTGTTATACCTGCAGAAATGTGCTATTTAGGTTGGCAGGAATCGCTGGATAAGCTGACCAGGTTAGTAGAACCTGAGATCCCGGATGCCTGAGTGGTTTATTCATCGGGTTACAGCTTTATGGAGTATTATAGTACTTACTTTTTATTTCCGGGATCAAGGCGGATAATTTTTTGATCCTCGTTTCATCCTAGGGGTGTGTAGATAGAAATTGCGGCACTTTATTTTTGTTGGCTGCAGCCATGCGTTGCCAGAAGGGAATAGCCTCATCAAGATTATAGCCTGCCATAGCGGTTGCTGTTTTTTTATACAGTTCCATTTTTCCGTAGCGGTCATTATTTAAAACCAGCTTGTTGCCTTTGGTAACATTGTAAAGTCCCTGTTCGGGTAAATAATACAGGCAGGTGCCGTCGGCTGAAAGCACTACATACTTATATTCGGTTTGTGCTAAATTTTTCAGGCTGGGATGATTAGCCATCCACAGCGCGTATTCCGGGTGTTGCAATGTTGCATCAATTGTTTTTGCAGCAGACGGGTTCGTTTTTTGGGCAGCATTGCCTGCAGGAGTCGTAGCCGATATTGTGTTTGAATTTTGGGCTGATCCTGACGGGGCGATGTCTTTTGATACATCTACTGAAGCGAGAAAATCTTCAATATCTTTTTTATAACTATCCGAATTGGAAAGGATGCAAATGGCCTGCATATTATTTCCTCCGCTAAAGCTGATGAGCATAGCTAATGTAGCCACACCGTTATCATTGTACTTTGAATTGCCTATTAAAAACTGCCATCCTTTTAAAACCGCTTTGGGTTGCATGCCAGGGGCGGCAGTAAATTTAAAAGGCGTTTGCGCCAGGCCCGCCCAGGCAAAATCGAAATCCTGCTGTGTACTGCCATGACCCGGCATCAGCGTATAGATAAAAAAATTGCAATAGGCGCCGGTGCTTTTAAGAGGCTGTTTAAATAAAGAAGCAGTGATCTGATTATTAACCTGTTAAAGTTTTAGCCGTGAGGTGCGAGAAGGGGTCGGTTCAATTGCTAAAAGTGATTGTTTTGCAGCTTTTATTTTAAATGTTCTTTAAAAAATGTTTTCAGTTTATCGAAAGGAATAAGGTCGGTTTTGTCGTACAAATCAACGTGTCCTGCATTTGGAACGATTACCAGTTCCTTTGGTTGTCCTGCTAATTTGTAGGCGTCTTCACTGAACTCCCTTGAATGGGTATGGTCGCCTGTGATGAACAGCATAGGGCGTGGGGAAATGGTTTCTATATCGTTGAACGGATAGAAATTCATAAACTTGATATTGCTGCTTAGTGTAGGGTGTGTAGTGGTTTCGGGTGAACCGCCTTTGGGGGTGTATTCGCCTCTGGGTGTACGGTAGAACTCGTAAAACTCCCGTTGGGTGCTGTCGGTGTTTGCGTCCAGCTTATGTACTGTTCCATTTGTGTATTTGGTTGTGCCGCCTGTAACTTCAGCATAACGTTGTTCTGCTGCTTCAGCAATGATTTTCTTTCTCTGTTCAAGGGTAAGTGAATGATGAAGTGCATGGCGGGTAGCTGCTCCCATATCATACATACTTACAGTGGCAACAGCTTTCATTCGTGGATCAATCTTTGCTGCACTGATAACAAAGCTGCCACTGCCGCAAATGCCAATAATACCTATATTATTTCTGTCAACAAAGGGGCGTGTGCCGAGCAAATCTACGGCTGCACTAAAATCTTCTGCATACATATCCGGTAAAACTGCATTGCGTGGTTCACCCTCGCTCTCTCCCCAAAAAGACAGGTCAATAGCCAATGTAATAAACCCACGCTCAGCCATATTGGAAGCATACACATCAGCGCTTTGTTCCTTTACTGCTCCCATAGGGTGTCCTACAATAATGGCAGGGTGCTTTTGATTCTTATTGAAACTCTTTGGGATAAACAAATGCCCCATGACTTCCATTTTATACTGGTTGGGAAATGATACCCTGTATATTTCTACCTTATCGCTTACCTTAAAAGTGGTAAAGTCTTTTGATGATATCTGTTCCATTGTTCCTGTCGTTTTGGATTGTTCTGCCTGCTCTTGTTTTTGCGATTGCCGGCAGGCTCCTGACATCACCAGGAGAGTTGCCATTACTATTGATGATTTTTTCATCGTTTCTACTTTAGATCGTTTTAATAATTTTTGCTGGTATCCCGCCTATGATTACATTATCAGGAACGTCTTTTGAAACTACTGCACCGGCGGCTACTATTGCGTTTTCGCCAATAGTCACTCCCTGTAAGATCGTAGCATTTGCACCAATCCATGCATTTTTTTTGATGTGAATGTGCCCTGCTGTAAGTGATTTTCTGTTTTTGGGTGAAACAGGGTGTCCCTCTGATAGTAAATTAACTTTTGGAGCTATCAGTACGTTATCTTCTATAGTGATACCTCCTAGATCAAGGAAAACACAATCAAAGTTTATAAATACGTTTTTACCAATTTTGATATTCTTCCCGTAATTGATATGCAACGGCGTAAATACTGTTGTACTTTCATCAATTTTTCTACCTGTGATTTGACTTAATAAATCTCTTGTTTCGTCCGGGTCAGGAGTGCTGTTCATCTGAACAAGCAATTTTTTTGTAGCAAAAGAAATTTCGCTCAATTTATGATATTGAGGGTCGCTGGAAGGTACGGTTTCACCATCTCGTAACCGTTCAAAAATGTCTGTTGTTTTTACTTTCGCTTGCATTGAATTGTATCATTTTACAATGCAAAATTAAAAACAGAGCCTTACAACAACTTTGCTGTAAGGCTCAGATTACTTTTCTTAAAAGCTCAATTTTCAGGGCTGTGATTTATTATTGGGGGTTCTTATTTTTATTCTTTTTTCGGTTCATAGTAAAGAATTACTGCACCGCCACTAAAAGTTTTGGCCTTTATGAGTTTAAGGGTGGTACTGTCGTTGATGTTTTTAAATAATGGCAAACCGCTTCCTGCTATAACCGGGTGAATGCAAAGCTGATATTCATCTATCAAATTGAGCTTCGTCAAAGCTATGATCAAACTCGGACTGCCAGCTAAAATGTCTTTGCCTGATTGCTGTTTGAGTGCTAAAACCTCTTCTTGAATGTCGCGGGTTGCCAACTTTGCACTTTTCCAATCTACACTTTTAAGTGTGTGAGAAAAAACAATTTTTGGGGTATTGTCCATTACAATTGCAAATTCGTCCGTTGATTTGTTGCCAGTAGGATTTGTTACCAATGGCCGCCAATACTCCATAAGTTGATATGTGATCCTTCCATATAGAATGGTGTCTGCTTTACTTAACAAGTCAGCGTAATGCTGATGTATCTCATCATCCGGAAGCATTCCTGTATGGTCACAAAACCCGTCAAGCGTCATATTTATTGCTGCAATTAGCTTTCTCATGTTTTGCTTTTTATTTGTCCGTATTTGATCTTGCTTGTCCGCTCATTTACCTGTAATATTAAAATTACACAAATATCTCAACTGATTATTGTTGCGTCCGTTTTACGTGAGGGATTGCAATGGAAATCCTTTATACTTCGGTTGGTGGTATTCCGTATTGCTTCTTAAATGCAGTAGAAAAATGGGAGGGATTTTTAAAGCCTACTTCAATATATACGTCCTGTACTTTCTTCTTTTCTTCTTTCAGTTTTATATAGGCCGCTTCCAGACGTTTTTTTATCAGCCATTTTTGAGGTGTTAGATTGCTTATCTTTTTGAAATCCCTTTTGAAAGTTGCCAGGCTTCGTCCTGTATAAGCTGCAATCTGTTCCATTGTAAGATCGTCCATATAGTTATCATCGAGGAACTCCAGAATGTCGACCTTCCACGGTTCGGTAAAATCAAATAATATCGGATAATAAACTTCAGAATTATTCAACAAAGCATAAATGCCCTCGTGCAATTTCAAATGTGCTACTCCCTCTGTTGGTTTTATATCTTCATCGAAATATGGTGTAAGTGATTGAAACAGGCTGGTAATGTCGGCACGTGGCTTGATCTTAAAAACGTTCTTCTCAGGAATAGATATATTTTGGGGTATGTCTGCTTTGTTTAGTTTATTATAAAATTCACGTAAGATGCTGCGATTGAATGTCAGCGAAATTCCTTTATACAATTCGTCTCCTTTGCTGTTTTTGTACATCATAAGGCGGTGATTTCGCCGGATAAATGCACATTCTCCTGCTTTTATCGTGATTTTCTTATTTCTGTCTTCTATTACCTGCTCGCCGGAATACAAATATAACAGTACATGTTCCGGCGTAGCGTGGATACACTTTTCGCTGTAATCCGAAAAGCAGGAAAGAAAAATGCCTGAATAATCAATGGTTCTTAGTTTATCTGTTTGTTTCATTGGGATGGTCTGCTAATTATTTTCCTTTTGCAAAAGTAACAATTACGTTGTCTGTTTTCTTTACTGTACGGCTCATTTAGTATTGCTGACAGGCTCAACTACTTTTATCTCTTTGGTTTCTTCTTTTCCGCAACGGTTTGTCTATGGTCAGCAATGGCATGTTAGTATTAACATGGCTGGCATTATTGCGCTGTTCAAAGTCTCTCAAAATTCTGGATAAGAGAGTCTAATTTTTATTTGTGTCTTCTTAGAAGAATTTTTGCCATTTTCGATTGATATTCTACATGGATTGAGACTTTGCCATCGCTGGGACTCAGCTTTGACATTTTCTTCCATAGCGAAATGGAAAGTTTTTGATTGCTTTTCATCTCTCACTCACTTTAAAGGTTAGAAAATTGATAACCGCTTTCGGCGGGCGACAAGTCCTGAACCTTTCATTCAAAACATCACGGTAAAATCAAAAAATCGGTGACCTATCAAACATACTGAATAGAAACAGGTCACCGAATAGGTCACCGAATTGGGTGAACCAGATGAATAAAACGCTATAAAAATTTGCTGAAACGCTGTTTTAAAGAGTGTAAAAACAGAAAAAGTGTGTCTTTCAACACACTTTTGTGATCCCGCTGGGATCGGGTTATGTTTGGGCAGGCTGCGCTGGTGTTGGGTTTCAAGAGATCAGAACATCAAAGTAACCTCGCAGGTAACCGAATAAAATGGTTGATTTTGCAGGGATTTAAAGAACTGGTTTTGGGGGCGAAGGTAGGGAAAAGTGAGGTGGGTTTAACAAGTATATGCCAGTTGGTCGCTGTTATAATCTAGGTAGAAAACCTGATCGAAGTGATGTATTACCGCTAGGTTGCCAAAACGCAACTTTATGTGATTGCACGCGGTGCAATGGATAATATAACGTTCCATTTTTTTGTGATACAATGTTTTTTACTGGTACATAACATTTTTTTTGTGCAACAAAAGCAAAAGCGGTAGATCGCCCTGTGTTGCCCAAAGAGGAATAGCATTTACGCAAAATGAAAACTGACCTTATGACGGCTTACACTAGAGTGACAATAGAAATCGGCTACATAATATTACAATTTATTCATCCCTTTTATTGGAAAACCGGGCATCCCATATTTTTGTAGCGACCAGTTTCCCACCTTCGACGCAAGCGAAATATTTTCTTGTCTTCATAGGATGATGTTCGCTTTTTACAGTATCATTAAGAGCATTTTTACTGGAGAAAACATCCGCAAGCCATACAATTTCTAAACCTTTCTTTGTCAGCTCTTCAAGAAGTTCTTTCTCATTCACCACCACCATCTCTTGCCTATCATGATTTTCCCTGTATATTCGGTGCAAGAATCCTTTCATCTTACCAGCATTATCCAAAAAGACATTACCATCTAATTCAACTATATTCAGCAAGGTCCTCACAAATTTGGAAGCGATGTATATTTCCGTTTCGCCGTCAACCGTGTTGCGTGTTACACTCGTAACCGAATACAGCATTTGTTTTTCATCCCCATTCGGTGTATAATAGTGTTCAGCGGATTCCTGTTCCCCGATCCAGTTCATCCACACAATATCGGTTGGGTTGCTATAGATGGATGTCATCGGCGAACCTACTATCCGGTCAATATGGGTGATAAAATGCGACCGATTATGATGGTTCAGGAGAAGGTCAAGCAATATAGGGGCCTGTCCTTTTTCAATGATAACACCTCGAATATCTATACTGGTGTTGATGTATTCTTTGGGATCATGGAGCAGCGTATAATTAAAGAGGCCGAGCAGTTCCTCATCTGAACCTGAAGACAGGAAATCCGATTGTCTGAACCGCAGCCACTTTTCAAAATTGATCTCTGGTTCTTTTTCAACTGCTACCCGGATGGCTTCATCAAAATCCGGTTGCTCAGGCAATGGAGTAGCCAGTTCCTCTTGTATGATCCAGTTCTGGGTTTGATCCTCTCCATTGATCAGACTCGCTGTGTCAATGAATTCAGCCGGGTTGGGAATGTCTGTTAGCTGGGTATAATCAGTGACAAACTCACCGGTCTCTTTAAGGGGTAAATGATCAGACAGATATCCCTGGATATAATGGACCGCCAGCCATGTATATTTTTCTTCCAGGGTAAATACTTTACTCTTGGAGCCATGTGTTGCCTGAGTGAATCCGTTTCCCTCTGTTCTGGAAAATCCTAAACTTTTCATGTATGCTATTGCTGCCGCCATGGCCCATGCATGGGTTCCGATAGTATCGGAGTCCACAGCACCTGCGTTATGGTATGCTGTGATAAATTCTTTTAATGAATCCGGTTCTTCTCCATCCTCACTGACAAACTGGTAATCTGCAAAATCATCATGAGACCGATTGATGACATACCAGGCTAGATCATGAACAATTGGATAGATCTCTTCTCTTGCATTTTTTATAGCTGCGGCATCAAGCGGCAACAATTGAAGTGGTTCTACTTTTTGAGGACGTGTCTTTACAGCAACGTCATTGCTGACAACACCAAATTGTACGGCCTTCTCAACGATGGCCCTGAAACCTTCCCTGACAATTATATTCCGGTAATGGGTAAGGTTGTTAAACACATTCTTCAAAGACCATTCAGCAAGTAATTTAAGACCTTCTTTATCTTTTAGTTTACTGGCAAGTCCAAGCGTAATAGAAGCCAAGTCTTCCTGTATCTGCGGATCGTTACATCCGAATAGTTTGTCAAGAAGCTCAACATATTCCAGTGGTTGTTTCAACGCCCAGACAGTTAAGGCGACTCTCAGCCGTTCCCTGAATGGCTGATGAAGGGTGGCGAGCGCCCAGCCATAGATCAGCGGGTGTTCATTATGCAAGGCAAACTCAGACAGGTATAACGGCTCATCGGGATATGGATCGATCACGTCCTGTATATCGTGCTGAGTGAACCGGTCAGCAAACGGAATTTGTTTCTCATTAAGGCCATACCTGTCACCGCCCAGCCATTTGTCCTCCCTTTCAAAAGCAGAAGGTTGATGCAGCAGCAAGTTATGAAGATAATCTGCCCCGAAATAGTTAGCGGCAGAATTAGCAGACGGATAGATGAGTTCCTTGAATGCAAAATGACGGGATTTGTAATCTTTAAAAAATAATTCATCAACCCGGTCCTTATATTTTGCGGCAATTTCCGCCGGCGCTTTGATCAGTGCGTTCAGTTGTAGTTCTGCAACAAGCCCCCCGTCCAATCCTTCGCTTAAATAGTTTTCTGCACCGATTAACCTTTCATGCTCATGGAAAAGCGTATTGGCAATACCCTGAACAATCCGTTGGTTCAATAAATGAGTCTCTTTTGGTACCACAGGCTTTTGTCCGTCAGTTTCCAAAGATGCCAGCAAGTGTTCAGGTATCTTAGTCAGGTCACCAGAAATAATGGCCGATGCATATTTTTCAGCCATCACCAGTTCCATGATGGATTGGTAAGCAAGTGTGTATATATGCCTTGCTTTTTCGAGCATGCCTGTACCACCGGGCAACTCTGTTTTGATAAGGAAACCATGATTGGACAGGTAATCAATTAGCCGGTCAATTTCTTCATTGTTGAGGTAACTGCCTGTTTCTTCATTTAGCTTTTTAAAAAGTTCATCATGCTCGATCTCCGGCTGCGAATAGAAAATTTCAGACAGCGCCAGCAGCGCCTCTTTTACCGGGTTCCTGGTGCTTCCTTTCACTGTTTGTAAAGTGCCGGTAAATTCAGTATTGATCCTGTTGACCTTTTCCATCAATAGTTGCTTCTCGGCAGTGAGGATCTGGTTTTTCTCCGTTAATGTCTGGCCCTGGTATAGCTCACAAAACAACCGTAATGCATACAAACTGTCAATACCCCGTATCAGGCTTTTTGGCTGAACCTGGATATTGTAATGTGCCTGGCTGAAATAATTATCAATGACCTGCATGACCGGGACATCGCCTTCTTCTGGGAGATAGGTAACGTTAAAACCTATATGATCAGGTAGTTCACTTTCGGTCAAAAAATACTTCCTTGCAGTGTACATAAACCGCACCCGCGGGTATTGGGCCATCAGAACCATACTTTCCCTGATCCTGTCATACCAATCCTTCCAATGAAGGGTGTCTTCTTCCAGCCCATCAATACAGATCACTACTTTGGAAGGTTCATGCTTAAACTCTGCCCGTGGAGATAATTTTTTGGCTTCCCGATTATCATTGCGGATAGCCATCGCTTCCAGTGCAGATAAAACCTGGTGCTTATCCCATCCCTCCAGTTCCAGGCTTTTTTTAAAGATCTGTGTCCAGTCACCGCAGGGAGTTCCCTTGGCCCGGATAATAATAGCGGGAGAATTGGATTGGTTCAGATGTGTGTCCACCGCATAACTCAAGCCATGCGTTTTACCCGTACCCGGATTACCTAAGAATAATCTGCTTGTTTGCTCTGAATCATTTTTTACATCATGAACAAGTGCGTCCAAATCTATTTTGCCAGCCTGTATCAGCGAATCAATAAGCCGCTCTTTCACCCCAAGTTGCAGGTTTGAAGGGCGGCTGCGCTCTATTTCATCCAGTAAATCCCGGTCAATATTAATTTTTTCAAATGCTGCGGAGCCCGTATAGGGTGCTGCATCCAGTATAGACTGACCAATGGTTGTTGTAAGGCCGAGATTGGCAACAATATTATTGCTAATGGACTCTAGCTTGCTTCTTAAGGAATCAGTAGGGTTCAGTGGCCGAATGTATTTTGCTATCAGGTCAATCGTACTGTTGTAAGGGCTAAGTGTATGATTGAATTTTTTAAAAAGATTTTCCCTGAATTGTTTATCATATAGCAGCCGCTGAACCTCTTTTTGGATGACTCCTTGGCCGTGCAATTGCGGCGTATATTTTTTGTGTAACCAGGCAACTTTTTGCAGATCAAATTGCTGGATGAGATAATTTAACGAGATTACTTCTTTCTCGAACCAGAACTTATGTATGCCCTCGTTGTCAGGTTCCTGCAGTTGCAGTTCAATATCCTGCTCAAACCACCAATGTATGCTGAGGTCTGCGTACTTGTTCTCCATTTCATCGGTAAAGTCATCGAGAAGTTTGTCCTCCGAATTGACGATGAGTTTTTTGTCTTGTCCTTTTGCACCCCTACCAAATTTTACGGAATTGACCGCCCGGGGTACACAGATATAATAATCTTTGATTTTTGGTCTTACACTTTTTGCCGTATCCACGGAGTCCCTGATCTCTCTGATCTGTGTATCCTTAAGTACATCGGGAAACCATTTAGCCTGTACCGCAATAATATCTCCCGATATTAACTCGCCATATGCCTCCACGCCACCATCTCCGCCTGCACCGTTTACCACCCTGAACTTAACAAGGTCAGTTCCATTAATTCTCCGGAGAAAACGCTCGAATAGTTGGGTACACAAGGTTTCAAATGCCTCCTGTTTACTATCGCCATAGGTTAGAAAATGTGTCCAGTTCATCCCTGTTGTTTTAATTGTTTCCATTCAATCCAATACTTTACGAACCGACCGAGGAAATAGAAATATCATATCTCCGGTTTCTAAAAGCCCTACATAGGAGTACTGAAGAGTTTCATTGGCAAGACTTACGATATCCGAAATTCTAATCTGGTCCTGAATAAGGCTATTTGCATCAGCATATTTATCGCTAGACGAATGACCGTCTCTATTTTTGAAAAAATCATACAAGGCTTTAATGCACGCTCCTTCGGAACGATCGATCATGACTTGGTCTATAGCGTTGAATTTCTGTATGCCTTCGGAGTTACAAAACCAACTTAATGACAGTAAAGGTATTTTATTATTTGTTGCATACTCGACAGCCGGGCTACTGAACTCATTTACAGACGCTAATCCTACTTGATATAAAAATCGTGTTCTGGTATCAATCGTGTACGAGGCCTTCTGTTATTTCATCTTTTCAGCAAGGAATTCCTTGTAACAATTTCAAATTTATTTAGGTCGTTCCGTAATCCCATCGCATTTTTAACAATCTGCAAACTGACGACATTGCCTTACGCTTTGCATTCAAACAGTAATTGAGTTGGGTAAGTAAAAGGCATCTGGATAGGTGGATTCATAATAATATCCGCATCGTGACCTGAACCTCGGCCATTTACAAAATTAGTCCTCCTCGCTCAAATGAAAAAAGGCCATCGCTTTTAACGTTTGTGAACCCGCAATTTTTGAGCAAAACGCGAACTATGTATTCAAGAAGGCCCCCTTTTATATTTCCCGCATTCATTTGCTTTCTACGCCGCAGCAACTTCATTTTCCTTCTGTTCTTTATACATCATTTTGTAGTGTTCCTCGTGACCCATTCTAATGAATATTTGTTTGAACACTTCGAAATAGCGATCTATTACCGCGTCTTGCTGCTCCACGTATAAATCATCGGGAAGGCCATGAGAACCGTCGTTTATCCAGCAAACCAACGACCGACAAATTTCCTGTTCCTGGTGGTTATCAAAACTTTTGATCAGATCATCATCAGCGTACTTACCCAAAATCTTGAAATAATTTTCTATAACTCTTCTCATTGTATTTTGGATGGTTATACCAGAATTTCTTGTCGAATTGCTTAATTCTTTCCAAAGCAACTCATAGGAACTTTGGATAGGATTATCTTGTCCAAAAGATTCTACGGACGAGGTATTTATTTTCTTTCTTAATATCCAATAGTTGGTATCCGCGTTCCTAGGCGTTCTCCCATCAACAAAAGATACCTCCTTATGAAAATAGACATTATGGGTAAGCAAAATAATTTGCTTAACATTGCCCTTGTTACTCTTTATTGATTTGATTATTTCTTTTATAAGTGAGCTTACCACGAAAAGAACGTTGCTATCTAAACTTGAAATAGGATCATCGATAACCAAAATTCGCTCTTCGGTAATACTATCTTCCTTTACACTTCCTTTAGCCAATTGTAAGTAGTATAAAAAAGTAATAAACGTAGCCTCTCCCTCACTTAATGTCGATTCTGCAATTGTGCCATCTTCTCTATGTATCTGGTATTGATTGGGTTCCGTTTTTGAGGGCACTATTTCGAAATTCAGAAAACCATAAGACTTTAGTATTCTGTTTATTTCATCTACAGAAGGCTGAATACTGGTCACATTTTTATTGGCCTCTCTAATTTTTTTATTTAAAGTTGTATATTTTTCTTGCAGGTCTTTTCGCTGTTTTTCTATTCCCTGTATAGCTTTACTTAAATTCTCTTGCTTTTTTGTAAATGCTTCAATAGTTCCTCGGTGGGCTTCGATCAGATATTTCCAAACAGCCTTGATTAGCATATCTTTCTGATTAGTAAAATCATTGGCTATATCATTATGCTTTTTTATCTCAACATTTGCTTCATCAATCCCTCTTTGAATACTCATAAATTGCTCTTTTGTTGAGATTAGGCTGATACTTCTGCTGGGCTCTTTTATTTTGTTTCCTAATAGTTCTTTATTGGTCGTAAACTGACTTGCCAGAGTCTTTAGAAAGGCTGCAAACGGCTCAATATTGAGTTTTGAGTGTTCATTACTCTTTTCATTTAATTCGATTTGCTCCAGAATATGTTGCAAATTTTGCGACAGCCTCTGATACTCCTCAAACAACTCTTTTACTTTTGATGTATCCTGAGTAAACGATTCATCGAAGTAATCTTCAAGCTGCTTTTTAAAGCTCGTAGTAATTGTTTGTTGTTGGCAAAATGGACAAATCTCACTTTCCTCAATATAACCTCGACCTTCATTAACCCAATCATTTAGGTTTAGTTTTTGGATTAATGCGGCAATTTGAACATCTGATTTGCCAATAATTTTCTTATTCCAAATTTTCTCAGATTCAATTTCTAGTATCTTTTTAAAATCAATAGATGAAATTTGAGGTAAAACATGTGGAACTTCACCAAATATAGTTTCTGCCTTATCTCGCAATTCTTCAACCGTCAATAGAGTTTCTTTATTGTTCGTAAACTCCTCTATTATTCTATCCTTAAATGTTTCTTTCTTCATATATCCCCGAAAAGCCTCTTTAAAGCTTTCCTCATTCTCCTTATATATATCACGCCATATTGCTTCTTTAAAATCGCTCTCTTCTTCCAGCTTTAAAGTTTCCTGTTCCTCAAGTGTGCTTTTCTTTTTCAGACCGTTTTCTTTGATTTCTTCCAGTTCCGATTGCATCTTCTCAATCGCCTCAATTTGCTCTTTTGTTGCCTGTCCTAAAGTAAAAACACCGTCTATCTTTCCTTTTCCAAAATTTCTATCACGGAAGTCCTTATTGTACACAAGAGTATTCATAGAAAGACCGGCCCGCCATCCTAAATGACATGATTCATAAATCGGATTCTTTGGGTCAAATATTAATTTGGAAAGGGTTGTTTTCCCACAACCATTTGTACCGTAAATGAAATTGATTTTTTTTAAGCCACTTATCTCAATACCCGAGTTATCGTAAGTAGCAACATCTTTGATAATTATTGACTCAAGCATATGTTATTGATTTGTTGAATAAGACTTTAGTGGGATCGCTATTTTTATATCTGGATAGTCTCCCCGTGAGGGACAGCAGCGGACATCCCATAGCGCAGGGAGACTTGCAGCGGATTGCCCGGCCCAAAGGGACTCCCCATATAAGTATTTGTTTTATTGCTTTGGTTAGGATGCATTGTTTCACATTTTTTAAAAGCCAGCAACTTCCACCTTACTCCTTCCACTCTGCTGTTTACTTACCTTAACCTGTACCGGTATACGTTCCGTCATTTCCTGAACATGGGAGATCACGCCAACTTTACGGCCTTGGTTGTGTAGGCGTTCCAGCGCATCCATGGCGATATTAAGTGTGTTAGGGTCAAGGGAGCCAAAACCTTCGTCAATAAATAATGACTCGACCTGCATGCGGCTGCTGGATAGTGAGGCCAATCCCAATGCCAAGGCCAGCGATGCCAGGAACGATTCGCCACCGGAGAGAGAATACACGGTACGCACTTCGTCGCCCATGTCCTGATCTACCACCTGCAGGCCTAAGGTGTTTGGTACTCGCTGTAGAAGGTAGCGGTTGCTGAGCATACCCAGGTGGACATTGGCATAACTGAGCAATACGTCCAAAGTATATTCCTGTGCGATGAGCCGGAACTTTTTGCCATCTGAAGAGCCAATTATCTCGTTTAGTTTAGCCCAGTTCTCCGTAATGATCCCTTTTGTCTCAATGAGACCCAGCAGGTCTCCAATTTTTTGCTTATTGGTCAGATCCTGCTGTAACTGGAAGCCGATCTCATTCTTTCGCTGTACCTGCTGTTGCAGGTCTGTTCTTACTGTGTTCGCTAATTGGGTTAAAGTTTCCGTATTTCTTTCTGAAAGCCGGCGCTGTTCATGTTGTTGCAATTGTGACGTGCGTTCCTGCAATACGGATTGTGCTTGTGTAATAGCATCATCAAGCGCTCTCAATGCAGCACGTTCTGTTTCTATCCAGCCGACATCATGCGCCAACAATTGAGATAGTCTTTGTTCATCTAATGTCGGCGTATTTCGTTTATTGAATTCGATAAGCCATTCCTGTATATTTTTTGCAAAAACTGCAAGACTTTGCTGTAAAAACGCCAAATCTTTTTCGGCCTCCTCCTTTTGTGTAACTGTACGTGTAAGACTTGTCTGTAACAGTTCACGTTCATTGTTAATTTTTTCCAATGCCTGCTGCGCTGATGTTACTGCCTGCTTTAAACCTTGCTCTATGGTTGTGGCAGCTTCGCCGTTAAAGATGGTCCTTCGTTTTTGGGTAAGGATATCGTGTTGTTGTGTTACGACGGTAAGTGCGGCTTGCTTTTTTTGTACCTCCATTGAAGCGTTTCGTAGCTGCTCTTTTGTTGCGTCGAGTGTCGCAGTCAATATGCCATGCTGCCCTGTATCTTCTTCCAGCTTTTGCGCAGTGACTTTCCATTTCTCGGTGAAGTCATCGATCCGCTGGTGAAACACTACAGGATTATTTTTCCATTGTGTAAACCAGTCATTTGCGGTGAAGAAAACAGATAAATTTCGTTCTATGGTAGCCAGTTCCTGGTTATTGTTTTGCTGTTCGTTATGGTATTGCTTCTCTTGTTCCTGTAATGATTGCAGATGCCGTTCTATATCTTTTGCAGTATTACTGTTTTCGTTCTGCAGTCGTTCCATGGCATTTATGCTGTTTTGCAGAGTATCCAAATCCTGCTTTTTTGCGGCATACGATTGTAATTGTTGTTTTAGTTCTTTTTGTTGAGTTCTTGCCTCCTGTAATTGTTGTGCCAGCCATGTCGTTTTTTGTTCATCAGGTATTTCCACGGCATATGTATAGATGGCAAAATCTTTCCAGACTCCTTGATACTCTGCGAGTGCTGTTTCTTTTGTTCCTGTTTCCTGTTCCTGCTGGGGGATCGCTTTTTTTAAACGATCGACCGTTTCTTTTAAACTGCTTTCTGCTTGCAGACAGGCCGTGTAAGCGCTATCGTTTTGCTGGTGTGTTGCTTCCAGTTCCGCTAATACATGATTCAATTGGGCATGTTCGGTAACATACGGATGTTCTATGCTGCCACAAACGGGGCAGGGCTCTTCCTGAATCAATTGTGCCCGCAAGAATTCTACGTCTTCAGCAGCGGCAAGACGTGCCTTGTTCAACATGCGGAGCGATGCGTCCCTCTCGGCCGTGGCAATCAGCAACTGTGCTGACGCCAGTGCGAGTGATTGCGATTTATCATTAAATTCGAGTTTGTGATCGGCGAGTTTCTGTTTTAAGGTATCAAGCTCCGACTTACTGTGAGATATTATTTTCCAGTGTGCTTCCGCGGCAATAATATCTTCGATGCTGTTGTCGATAGCTGCTTTTCCTTTTTCTGCTGCTGCAATGTCTATGGTCGACAATGCCTCAGAAGCCTCTGTATATTTTTTCTTTCCGACCTGTAATTGCTGTTGAATTGCGGCTGACTTTGTCTCCATCTCATTTTTTCTCTTTCTAGCTTCGGCTATAGAAGTTTGTGTGTTTCCCAATTTAGGTAACAGTGACTGTAAAGCATCTAGTAGAGCCCGGGCATCCCCAAGCTTTACGCTGATGAGGCTATGATTGTCGGCAATAGGTTGCCGGGCGCTATTGTCTTGTTTCCATTGCTGTAATTGTGAGATGGATGCGAGCAATTGCTCGGATTGCCGCTGCTGTCTTTGTAGCCGTTCCTGTAATTGCTGATGATCAACTTCTGCAATTTTCACTTCCGCCGCTGCCTGATTTAACTGTTCTGCTTTTTCTTTAATCTGTACATCCAATGTCCTCGCTTCCTCAAGCTGCGGTACTGCTGCCTCCTGTTTTTGTTTGGCGGCCACCGCCGTTTCATTTGCAGTTTGCAAAAGCTTATCCAATTCTGCCTGCTGCTGTTGCAGGCCATCAAGCGTTGCCTGTAAACCTTGCAGCGACGTTGTTTTTCCGGATAACTGTTTTTCAGCCGCCTGTTGTCCGTCCACCCATGTCCTGGTAGACCGCACTTGTTCCACCTGCTTTAATTGCTGCTCACGGCCTGTTGCATTTTGTTTGGCTTCGATGACCTGAGCCTGTGTTGTATGTGCGGCCCTGACGCTATTTTGTAATACCATCAGTTGGGTGTGCCAGGCAATTTCTTTGGTTAGCGTTTCCGCCTCCTTCTCCTGTATGGCTATGCCCTGTTCCAGTATTGCTTTCTGACGCTCTAGCTCTTCCAGTTCTTCTGTTGTCAATGTGGTAATGCCTTGCCTCTGCAGGTTCATATCTTCCAACTCTCTTTTTTCTTTACTGTAATTGACAAATATCTGCTTAGATATTTCGGAATAAATACGGGTTCCCGTAAGCTTTTCCAGCAGCGCTGATTTTTCCTCTTTGGCCGCTTTGAGAAAAGCTGTGAAATCGCCCTGGGCGAGTAATACGGATCGGGTGAATTGTTCAAAATTCAATCCGATCAGCCGTTCTATTTCTTCCAGTACCTCATTCTTTCTGCCTGGAATATCTGTGTTGGTATCAATATTTTTTAAGACAATGGAAAATTGTTGGAGGCTTCCATCAGCCTTATTCCTGGCTCTTCGCACCCGCCAGGTAGCCCTGTAGCGTTGTCCGTCAACACCTGCAAAATCAACTTCTGCAAATCCTTCGCCGGTGCCGTCTCTTAGAATTCCCCGCACATCCCCCTGGCTGATGGTACTTCCTTGCACATCCGTTACTTCAACTCCGGATTCTCTGGCTTGCAGATAGCGGGGCGTTTTGCAATACAAGGCCAGGCATAACGCATCCAGGATTGTGGACTTCCCGGCACCGGTAGGGCCGGTAATAGCAAATATGCCCGCAGAGTACAGCGGTTCCTTAGAGAAATCTATTTCTGTATTGCCCTCCAGAGAAGCAAGATTTTTTATGCGTATGGCTAGTATTTTCATCGTTATGCTTCGATTTCATTTACTTCCTGGGTCACTTGCTGAAATAGCCTTACCAGATTCTCCGGAATTGGTGTATTGTATTTACTTTGATACACTTTGTGCAACACATCCAGTGGATTTAGCTCATGTAGTTGCATGCCATTTGCCGCTGTATTTTCTCCCGGCTCAGCTGACGCTGTCTTATAGCGGACATCAATTTTTGCCAACCGCATATTTTTACCGGCCAGCGCTGTTTCAACTTTATACCGAAGACCAGGTTCGGGACCATCCAATAGGATCCGCACTTCCAGGTACGGCGCCGTATCGTAGTTGCCTTCCCATGGCGTTAACTGTTGTAATGAGGCAACGACTTCTGCCAGGGTACTAGGAACCATCGGTATCTGTATCAGAGATACCGAAATAGGAATTTCTATTGTGTTAAGGTCTTCCATTTTCTCCCCCGCTAAATCAAATACGATTACCTGATGTTTATAATTTGTTTCTGAAAAAGACATGGGCAATGGGCTTCCACAATAACGGATGTGTTCCTTATCCCCAATTCGTTGCGCTTTGTGAATATGTCCCAAAGCGACGTAAGCTATACTTTCATGAAACGCTGATGCGGAAATGCATTCCACACCACCCATAATCAGCCGCTCCATTTTGTCTATATCACTTACTGCAGCCTGTTGCGTGTGTAAATGTCCCATTGCGATTATGGCTTGTCCATCTTGTCTTTCTGAATCCGCATGTTCATAAGCCTCTTTGTAGAAAGCAGCCACGCCTTCTGAATATGGATTGTCACAATCGGCGATTACCGGATAATCTCCCAGTCTCAGAAAAGGGGCGGCGATGCACCATGCTTGTGTAATACCGTCTTTGTCTTTTAATGGTATTGTGATTTTGCTATAGTCAATCTTGCCCTCTTCATCTTTTTCTATCAATCCTACAATATGAATATTGGAGGATTCTAACAGCGGTTTAGGAGACTCCAGCCGTGCCGCAGAATCATGATTACCTGCTGTAATGATTATTTGCAGATCAGCATTTGTCCTTACGGCCTTGTTTAGGAAGGAATAAAACATTTTGATCGATGCTGCAGACGGATTAGACAGATCGAACACATCGCCACTGATCAGCAAAACATCTATGCTCTCATTGGTGAGAGTTCCCAACAGCCAATTCAAGAATTGTTGATGTTCGTAGGTGCGATCATACTCATGAAAAAGTTGACCTATGTGCCAGTCGGCAGTGTGAAGTATCCGCATGCAAGCAATTAAATAGTTAAATGGGTTTGTCAATAGCATCCGCCAAAGCAGGATGCTATGGGCGGCTGGCGAGCGCCTTAACCCTTACAGACCTGAATGACGGTGTGATAAAAACAATGCGGATTTTGGGCAAATAAAGTATGTGTACGCCAATCGTACTGCGGTTGCAGTGAGGTGGATAGAAGTTTCATTAGTATAAGGTTGTTAGGTGACTTGTCCTGACAAAATAATATTATTTTCCAAAATTGCAAAAAGTAAGGCGCTTTGAGGGAGGGGAAAAACCCCCTTTTTTAGGGGAGAACGGAACACGAGTCGAGTTGCTCCGGGTATACGGGAGACTTTATTTCCAGCTTGAGGGTATGGTTTCAGGACTCTTTTCGGGTCAAAACGTCTCAAATCGTCTCATTATTTTCGGAATGGAGGTAAGCAACTTGATTTTGATGTAAGTTCTTATCTGCGAACCGGGACACAATTCGTCCCCTTTCGCAGCCATAAACTTAGGGATCCATCCTACATTCGTTTTATCGTGGTGGCTTTAGCGCCGACAGCGCGGTGCTATTAATTGTATTATTACTTATGCTACAGATGTATCATGCGCAAGCGAACTGAGCGTTTCAATGGCATACAAAGGCATATTTACCATCCAACTCTCGGGCCGGTAATCAGAGGGCGATGTTCGAACCGCGAGCGCAGGCTGAAATTTTTCGCAATACACCTCAAACTTTTCGCATGTAGATTTTCAGCCGCCTTTACTTCTATAGGTATCACCTTCCCGCTGTGCTGCACAACGAAGTCCAGTTCCGCTTTTGCATTTTCAAGCGACGAGTAATAACCTGACAGAGCTGGTACCATCACAAGTTGTTGCAGTACATGCTGTTCGGCCGATCCCTTTACAAGTTTTGAAAATATCAAATCAAGCGACTGATTTGCCAAAAACCTTATCTTAGACCAGAGTTCTAAGCCCTCTCAGCACTGCAGATTCTTTGCGCATCTTCTAACCACTAATCATTGACTATGACCAAGACATTGGATAAAGTAATTCGAGAAGTTCTTGAAGCCGCAGGGAAACCGCTTTCTGTCAGACAGATCACTGATAGCATCTCGAAAGGTAAATTATGGTTTCGGCCCAAGGACGGCAAGTTACCAGATGTAACGCAAGTCAGTGCCAGGGTAAACAACTATGATAGATATTTCATTCGGGAAAATGGAGTAGTTACATTAAAGAAAGAAAACAGCAAAGTTGAACGGCTCTGTAAAATTGTTTGGAATAGCAATTACTGGATTAAGCCGATGGCTCGTTCGTGGAATCCGGCATATATTGACGATCCCAACAAAGGTTATGAGCAAAAGCATGGCTTTGTGCATGAAGATTGGCTCTTCAATTTGAAATTTGTATTTGATGGCTACCAGTATGGTTATATCAAAGGGATAGGGAAATTGAATCCAGACATAAAAATGATAAATACGGTTTATTTGTTTACGATAAATCCGAACACAAAAGAGCGATTTTACATAGGTAAGTTATACGAGGTTGAGCATTTACAATCCAGCGAAATAAAGAAGCAAGTTAGGGAAGCCGTAAAATCTTATCAGGAAGAAATGACTGAAGAATTAAGGTCTAACGGTGCCGATTATGCAGCGTTCAAGAAGGATCCCTTTGTACCTAACCTACGTTTCAAAATCGAATCGAAAGAGATATTCCCTATCCCGCTCTTAATAGAAAGTAACCTGTTTGATAAAAAATACTTTCGCACGGCTCCAATTAAAATGACCGAAGAATTGTACTTGCTTCTTCATGATCTGGAGAAGTTAACCCAATTTCATTTTATACCATCAACCCCGGAACGAAAGTCCGGTGGATATACAAAGCACACTAAAGAAGGGATCACAACGGTTGATAAAATTCACGATGATATTGAAAAGTCGCTATATAATTTTCTTCTGCAGCAAGGTGTTGCCAAAGAAAATATTGCATGTGATACAACGAGTTTTGGAGGCAAACTGGCGGACATTGTAGTGCAACTTGAACAACATACATATGATATCTACGAAATAAAAACAGATACCGATATAAGACGGGGATTAAGAGAGGCTGTTGGACAATTACTCGATTACGCAACGTGGGAAACATCCGTTACAATAAACTGCATCTACGCGGTTCTTCCTTATACTCCAATATCTGAAAAAATTGGTGCTTTTATTAAGCGCATGCGGGCAAACATTTCATTGGACTTTAAAATTTGTCTATATAACAAAGAAGAACGCACCTTTACTATAATCGATTAAGCAATGAAAAATGTGTTTAGCAAAATCATTAATGCCGAGGCGCATAAGCTAGTGTTTTTCTTTTTTATTATTGCACTGATTTACGTTTTGCTGTACGAGTTTTGGTTTACCAATATTCCCGGCCCTTCAGAAATTTCTTTCAAGGCTGGCCTCATTACTTCGAAAGTTTCGTACTCCATCATTGCGGCATCTGTCTTTTATTTTATTTCGCAGTATATCCCTATATATCGTCCAAAACAACAACGAAAAATTAAGGTATTATTTGAAATCTATCAAAGGACATTAATTATAGATTTTTATTTAGGCGGTCTAAAACTAAAAATGAGGATCAGTCAGGACGATTTTAAAGACAGTAAGATTTTTGGAAAAGCGATACTTTCCATAGATCCGGATAGTCCCATAGATGAATTTGAAAATTGGCATAAATATCTATTTTATTTGAAATCTAAACTGCTCGACGTTATAAGAAGTATGACATTCTATCATGATTATCTTAGCAAAGAGTTTCTACAGGAGTTAATAATCATTGAAAAGCAGCTGCTGTCTCCTTACACGTTCGAAGGGCATAAAACGCTGGGGTCCTCTGACTTGTCCTATGCCGAGATCTGCATCCAGGAATTATTAGTTCACAATAAACACTTGCAGAATTTAAGAGAGAAAGAATTTAGAAAATATGACCTTCAATTTCAGGTTGATGGTACGGCTTACAGGAAGAAATATTACAATTGAGAACTCAACAAGCAGATAGTTTAATCGTACCAACTGCCGGTGACAAGAGCAATCTGGTCATTGGCCTCACGCCTAACTGTAGTATATTCTTTAAGAGCAATTTTAAATAAGCCATTGCTTTCCTCAATCTTTAGGATTTCATGGATAAAATGAGTGTCAAGACTTACCTGATCCCCAGTTTTTAATTCTTGCGGTTTACAAATTAAACAGGAATGATAACGGCCGTTGATATCCACTTTTAACAGGAGCGCTTTACTGCAAACGGGGCACTTCCAGTCATCGCAGACATCGGGAAACTGAAACTTTTTGTTACAAGCCCTGCAGTAATTTAGCTCAGTATTAAACGTGAATCTTATCATAAGATTTCTAAGAATTTATCACACTCGGTCATAGATAGTAATTGACGATCCTAATCGTCTGTATTCTTCTTTGTTACTTAATTCAGTCGCCACGTTTCCAAAGAATGCTCAATATTAGTACGGTTTTTTGGATACGATCGGTACCGATCATGGTATGAAGCAGCTTTTTTCGTTCTATTGAGCTACCCTTCTTATCCCTTTGCTTTTAATAGTTTTACCATATAATCTCTTACCCGCCCGCTGGCCAAGGATAAATCATGCTTCAGCTTTCTGGGATTTTCTTTTCTTAATAGTTCCAGAAGCCTGGTTTCATCTGTTTTTCCCAATTGGGAAAAATCCAGTTCATAAAGTCCCAGAATTACTAAGCGACTGATATCGCCTTTCAATGCCAGCTTTTTTCTCGTAGTGGCTTTAAACTTTACTTTTGTTTTACCTATAGTCAGTAACCGCGGTACCCCGTCTGTAAGGTAGACCAGATTCATCGGCACCTGGGTACTCAAGCCAAGTTTATTCAACGCATACGACCCTGTTGGGAAAATATGCACCTTTTCCTTGTCCGCTATCTTTCTAGCAACCTCTTCTGCAGATGGATAAAGCTCACCCAAAAGCGGGTCGATCTTGGGAATATAATATATGCCGTGTGCCAACCTACGGATTTTGCCATCGAAGGCCAGGCGTGACAGGCTTTTCCGAACAGCGGCATCTGTTCCACAGCCCGCATAGTCGGCGATAAAAACCAAATCTCCCGGCTTCCTTCTTGAAAGCGATTTACTTATTAGCGTATTTACCTTTTCCATTGTCACAAATTTGCAAATTTATGTGACATTTCTGTCCAAATAGAATCAAGGTGCGCATCGAAAACTGTTGAGAATAAAGGGAAATCAACCAGAAATACTTGACCAAAAACCTATTCCTTTTATATTTCCTAGTTCGCCTGCGAGAAAGCAATTTAAACCAGCCAGGTGAGCCTTATATTGGATAAACTATAAGTTAGCTCTGCAGAAACCATCGAGAGTTGCCGGGCTTTGATACCTGCCTTTCTCCCGGAAGGGTCATTTCTAGGCTAGGCAATTACATTATTTGGTACGAGTTTATGTAATAAATCACATTATTCAGCACGAGTTTATGCTTAAGATTACATTAATCAGCACGAGTTTTTCTTTGCAAACAAAAAAGGGCAGATACCAACTCTGTTATATACTGACCAATATTAAATTGAATTTTAGTCCGATGGGCTCGCACCGGTGTAACGCCAGGAAGGAGAGACGAAATTCTGGCCATCAATAAATTTTATTACTGGCCAAAATCGACCATTTCCTTTACGTGCATGAAAAGCCAGTTGTGGAGGATTATAATTTTTATATTCCTCCATAAGGTATAAGAATTTTATAGTTGTGAAAGATTATCTCTCCCTCAATTTCTGAGGTTTTGATCCCCTCAGCAGATACAATGTAGACAATTATATCCCGTTTTGTCTCTCTAGCAATACCCCCCAAACTACCCGACACACCCCCACCTTTTTGGAAAAGGTAGGCAATTCGACTTCTACGCCTGCAGCGTAAAATTTAAAATGAGGACGATCCTTTTGCGGCTAATCATACTTTGTCATGAGCCGATTACATCAAATATTCGGCTCACAAATGGCGAATTTATTGAGCCGAATAGGCAATCTTTCGGCTCACGCGAATTTATATCATTCAATATGCGCTGATAATTGAAGGTTAATCCTTCGCAATTGCGTACTTGCTTGCATTATTCCAGGCTTTGCAAAATTCGCTGAAGCCATGTAGAAACAACATCCACAGTTTCACCCGACTCTTCGACCATATTCCTCAAAAAAGCACTGCTTTCCGCACTTGCGATTTGCGTTTTAAGAATTGATATCAGCCTGTTTAGCAGTTCTGGATTAATACCAGCCATACGCTTTATTTCGCGACCGATAACGATTGCTCCTAATTCCTGCAGACTCATTTTCTCGATTTCATCCTCTGATCCTACGAAAATATCGCTGTGGTTTTCATAAATAAACTCGGTCTGCAAATCAAAGTAGTTATCGATAATATTGGTAATATCTGTTGCGTCCTTTTGTCTTTTTTCCGGCCGGTCGTCGTAGGCAATTAGCTTTAAAAGTATAATGGCCGGTAAGGTTGCTACCTTAAACTGATGCCCTGTATTTATTTTCAGCGTTTCTGTTCCACCCTCGTAAACCTCAAAAAATCCTTCTACGCCAATAGATGTCATTCCCTGACCCCCGACCTCAACATTTCCATGATCGGCAATTTCACCAAACGGAAGAATGTCCACGATGGTGCCGGTAGATGAAACTAAGGCAAAGGCATTTTCACGGGTAGGCGAGAATCCTTTCTTCTCAATGAGGTATTGCCTTACCCGCTCATACTCCTGCTCGTTGCCTATTAAAACGGCAAAATCTATGTCCTTGGTGGTGCGAAAACCAATATTCTTTTCATCATACCAAATGTTCCTGGCCACAGCGCCGATCATGTAATAATTAATGCCCAAGGCTATGAATGCCTCTTCCAAGGCATCAAACTCTGGCTTCAGTTCAGTATAGTTATCATTGCTCAAATTCATTCTTCAAATATTGCTCAAAAATCATTACGGCAATTTCCACACAGCGTGGATCGCCATTTATCATCAAATCTGCGTAGGTTAATAGTGGTGGTGTCATTTGTTGCGTATCCCATTGTTCGTCATTCCAGAATTTTTTATATATCCTGACGCGACCTCCCTTTCGGGGAATGAGCCGCCAATGGGTCATTAAGGGGCTTGGATCCGGCGTGTAAATTGTTAAGATCTCCGCATTCAGGTAATTGGTCATCTTCTCTCCAGCAGCTTCACCGCCCCAAACAAATGGAACGTCTTTAGGATCATTTTTTTCCCAATCATTCATTTTATTTTTATCCGCGAAATCAAAATCACCAAGGTGAAGTAAAGGCTTTAAGGTTTCCCCGTAACCTGCCATCCAGCGATCCAGTAATGCCTTTTTATTCTTCAACACTTTCCTATTCTTATTTACAGGCAGGATAAAATCTGCTTCTGTCAGGCCATCAATTACGTGTTTAATATTGCCAAGCGCAACGTCAGCCAGGCCAGCGATATCGCGATAAGGCAAATTGAGAATCTCATTATTGAGTAAAAATAAGTAGACGACCTTTAGGCCTGTTTTCGTGAATGCCCGGTTGGTTATTGGCTTTTCATTTTCAGGCATTTTATTACCATCAATCCAAATAGTCACGCCACCTCGCTCCAGGTAAATGTTGGTAGCAGCATCCAGATAATTAATTCCCTTTTTTTTCAGTTCTTGCCGTTGAGCGGGGTAAATCCGCTCTGCAATTAATAAGAACGGGGCGTTTTTAATGGCTTGTTGCTGAAGAGCAGGTAAATGATATGGTTTTAGCTCCCGTTTAATTTCTACAAAAAAACGGAGCTTCTTATTGTTGATGAGGAATTCTACCTCTCCATCAATGCCGCGATCGGGCGCAGCATCGACCTCGCGGAAATGAGCGTGAAGATCTTTTTCATCCGCAAGGCGGGTCAAAATTCGATTAGCGATATCGTTTTCTATTTTGTTCATTATTTTTCCGTGTTCACTGTCAGTGTACAAGCAAAAATAGTGAACAATATTGAATATTTATAATATCGAGGTTAATAATACAATGCCACTCCCAGGTCGATCGGGGTGTAGGTTATCCAAAAAATTGTTGTAAGTTCCTGAAAATTAAGATATACCGGTTATCTTGTTTCTTAAATGGGCTGATGGTTTGAAGTTGCGGAACTTTTATCTTCAAAGGAGGTATTTCCCTAGTAAACGTTGGCTATTGATTTGAGCGGCTTTAGCATCCTACGCAATGCCAGGTCTATTGAGGCCCTTGCCATTCCAATTAACGGCAAAACACAAGAAAATGCCGTTAATTGGGATTTACCTCTTGTTTTGGACGAGGCTATATTTTATCCAAAGCCAAAATATGTTAAAGTGAGGTCTTTTTGGACGCGGATAGTATGCCCTTGAAAATACCGTGATCCACTTATGTAGAAGAATTCGGAATCATGCTTTATCCATACTTAGGATGCATCGAGTCAGTTATTCACCCCTCCAGGACTCCCTCACACTCGTCTTCTTCAACCCGGTAAACTCGCAGAACTCCTCCATCGACAAACTCTCCCTTTTACTTGCAGCAGTGCCTGGGCCTCACGGTCTCTACGCGGGTGATATTCATAATTAGCAATGGTAAACTCGACACGACCATTTACGCGCAGTTTACGTCGATAATTGATCAGGCCGCCTGTTCCCTGACGATAAACATCCAAGCAAGACTCTTTTACGAATGGCGCTTCTGTGTGGACTTTCGCCTAGTCTATGGTCTATAATTTCCCACATATTGTGAGTAAAAAGTCCTGTGACTTTACATAACTTTTTATAAATTACACTCTATCTATTGATAATCAATGATTTTGCTTTTGTAAAGCTACATAACTTTAATAATGGACGGAATTGATAACCTAATAAATGGTGCTATTAGATCTGGAGAGAATAAGACCTTTCTTCGTCAGCATTTTGAATCAAGACTTGAATTTTTAGGAATAACACTTAATCAGTTTTGTGAAGGCTACGAAATGGCCTTTCGTACAATTAATGCTATCCTTGATGGTAATTTTAAATATCTCGATCCAATTAGCCTTTTAAAGATAGCTAACTTCCTAAATGTTAGTTCGGACGAGATTCTGAAAGAGTGTGTCTCATACATGCCTGCGAATACTCAAATTCAATTAGAGGATTCTAAGAAGAGAACATACATACTTGATAACTTCAACCTTCATGCGTTGAAGAAGGATGGAGTTATCAGTTCTATAAAAGACTTTGGACATATTGAGAAATGTCTTTTGAGAGCCTACGGCTTAAAAGATATTTATGAATATAGTGAACTCGATAAATCACATGGCTTATTTAGTAGTATAAAAGCAACTTTAAAGGATGCTCGCCCAAAGAAAAACTTCAAGAACAAAGCCATAAAGATTTGTGGTTCGATTGTAAATAACAACTCTTACAGTCAGGACAATTTAAAAGTATTCTTTCCTCGAATAAGAGCATATTCTTTAGATGTAGAAACTGGTTTATTGCGATTAATAAGAGAGTTATATAAGTTGGGAATCACAGTAGTAATACATCCCTCTTTATCGCTATCTGGCGCTCGGGGACTGACTATTGAATCTAAAGGTAAACCATCAATTATTCTTACAGATATTGGGAAAAAATATTCTACTCTTTGGTTTACACTAATACATGAATTATATCACGTCATTTTTGATTGGGAAGATATTTTAGCTGGTCGCCTTCATGTTACTGACGATGATGAGTTTGTTAATGATAAAGAACTAAAAGCAAATGAATTTGCTAGGGAGTACATGTTTCCTCATAAGAGAATGGAAGAAATATCTTCTAAGATAAACGACCCGGTAGCAGTTAAAGATTTTGCTATTGAAAGCAACGTGCATTACAGTATTATCTACGATAATTTTTGCTATGATAATCCCGACCAATACCCAGTATATTCAAGGTTTATTCGAGTACCGTGGAATAGATTACAAACCGCCTTATTGGGTTCGCTGTCTCATTCTAACTCTCCGGAAGAGTTTGCCAAATATTACCAAAGTAAAATTTTTTCAAACTAATATTCTGTGTTCATGAAAAATCAGTCTACAAAAAACGTCAAGCAGAAAGTCCAAGACACGGATTCCCATCTGCAACAAATTCAAGAATTACTTTTTGGGCCAGAAAATGAAATTCTAAATAGACAGTCAAATGCCTTCCTTGATCGGATGTTACTTGAGATTGAGCTTCGTGATGGAAAGACAAAAATTTCTGACGTTATTATCACTGAGCCGCGAGTCTATGAGGCAATATTTCACAAAGTTTGGTTTTACAGACTAGCAGATATGCTCGGTGTGAGTAGGACTGTAATGGATACCTATGTCAAACCCAAATATGTAAGAGAGTTTTTTATAAAATTTGTATATGCCCGATTAAGCTATAAGGTATTTCGTGAATTAAAAGCTGCTAGAAAATTAGCAAAAATTCATGACGCTAAACTATTTCAGTTTTTAAAAGGTGAATACTACACCCTTGTAGAAACTATCGCAGGGCAAATTTATGTTGAAATGGAAGGAAAGAATTTTAGTCAATTCGTAGAATCTTATTCAAAAAAGAACAAGTTGCCAATTCAGCAAGCCTTGTCACTTTAATGTTGTCTTAATAGTCATCTGTAAGATTTGAACTCTTTTGTGTCAAGGTTACGTGTCCGGCGAAATTGCTAAAATGTGTCGAGCCAAAGAAGCAGAGCAGATTAAATCTACTTGCATATATTTCCGGTGATCATAGATTCGGGCTTCTTTCCAACAGAGATTATTTGCTTCTTTTTTTGAGACGTTGTAAAGATTTTTTCAATGGGACGTCAGTAAAGGCAAAGTGATTCCGTAATTCCGCTAAAGTAAAAGAATACCTTCCTCTTGAGCGAAGCTCATTCGCAAAATCTTCCAAATATTTATACTGATCTGTCACTAAGTTTTTATATGCGAAACGGGTCGGAATGTGGTCCCTTTCGCAGCTAACAACTTAATCATTTTGCCGCCGATACCAACCTAACAGTTTCAGTATTTCAAATGGGTTACTGGAAGAAATAAGATCAAATTATCGGCAAAAACGGCGAAAAATGCCGGTAATTGACATAAGCCTCGAGGAAGACCGTGGAGCGACAGATGTCGGAATCATGCTTTATCTATACTTAGGGTAAAGACCTGGTACCATTCACCCCACCAGGAACTCCCTAACACTCTCCTTCTTCAGCCCCGTAAACTCACAAAACTCATCCACCGACACAAACTCGCCCTTCTTCTTCTTAAACTTTTTCTTGATCGCAGCCAGCAGCGACCGGGCCGCTCTCTCCTTACGGCCGGTAATATTCATGATGTCTTTCGCATAAATGACTATGCGATTGGGGATCGTTTGCTGCATAATCCTGCACGTTCGGAACGGCTGCTTTTTTGTTTTTAGAGTTCATTCTAAAATTGTGCTGTGGCTGCAAAAATAACGAATGTATCAGCTGTAAGCTGTACGGTGGGTTAGCAGAATTGTGAAAAGTAAAATGGGTTGTTATGGCACGGCAGAAAGGAATTGTGAAGCTGGATGGTACTATCGGTGATATTACCTTCTACAAATCGAAAGACGGGTATTTGGCGAGGGAAAAAGGCGGTGTGCCGGCGGCAAGGATCGCGAACGATCCGGCCTTCCAGCGCACACGTGAGAATGGTTCGGAGTTTGGCCGTGCCGGCAAAGCCGGCAAGCTCCTGAGGAATGCTATCCGCGGACTGCTGCAGAACGCTTCAGATCCGCGGATGGTAAGCCGGCTGACAAAGGAAATGGTCCGCGTGCTCCAGGAAGACACGGTAAATCCCCGCGGACTTCGCAACGTGATCGATGGTGAGGCCGAACTGCTGGCCGGTTTTGACTTTAACATTAACGGCAAACTCGGCACTACCATCTATGCACCTTTCACCCCGGTAATTGACCGTGCGGCCGGTTCGCTGTCTATCAATATCGCGCCTTTTGTGCCGCTAAACATGATCGCGGCACCAGGTGGTACAACCCACTTCAAGATCGTTTCTGCGGGCGCGGAGATTGATTTCGAAAATGAGGTGTTCGTGTCCGCCAATAGCGAGACTGCAGTATTGCCATGGGACGCCAACCTTACGGCAGTAATCGACCTGGTGAATGTGGTGACTGCAAACAGTGCTCATCCGTTGTTCCTGATGCTGGGTATTGAGTTCTACCAGCAGGTGAATGCGCAGATGTATCCGCTGAGGAACGGATCATTCAATGCCCTTTCGCTTGTGGCAATTTCCGGTGTGTAATCTCTTTTTTCATCATAAAAATCACGATCATGAAACAAGCAATCCAAAAACACATTGGCGTGAGTGCCGCTCCCATCAACCAGCGCTGCGTAAGCTGGCTGGACCCGAGTGTATTCCTTGAGCAGGATAACTGGCCAGTCTTCGGCTTAAGTTAATGCCAGGCACTCATCTGCGAAACCTCATTGACTGCGATTCTCTTTGATACAGGAATTATCATAGCAGATCCGCAGTGATAACCTCAAACAGGCAAAATGAAATCAAATATCAAAGCTTTCACGACGCGCTTTCCTGATCAGACACGAGTATCCGACTGGCCGCCTGTTCCCACCATCTTGTGGGATGAATCCGAAGAACAGGAAACTGATCCCTGATGAGGAGCGCTGGAGCTGATCCTATTTTTTAACCACTTAAAGCCGACTGACATGAACGAAATCATCAAACGAGCAAAGGAGCCCACACCACGGTTTTTCAAATCGTTGCGGAATATTGGACTTATACTGGCCACGATATCCACAACGATCGCGGCCGCGCCGGTTGCTCTGCCTGCGGTGATTGTTAAGATAGCCGGTTACCTGGCTGTTGCAGGTGGAGTGGCAAGCGCCGTTAGCCAGACGGCCGTTGAGGGAGAGTGATCCGCTGATTAACATATCTCTGTTGTTGTGGTGGCATCAGAGTAAAACAGCCTTGAAATTTCAGGGCTGTTTTTTTATGCCTTACAGTGGCGGCGCAATGGACGGAGTAATAGCCATGAACCGACTAGACACATGCATAAACTTACCCGAAGGCAAAGCATAGAGACGGAACACAACAAAGCCAGCGCGAAAAATGGAATACCGGCCAAGAAAGCGACAATTTGGACGACGAATAGACATAAGCAATGATTTAAGGTGAAAGAATAAATAACCCGCCGTCGCCCAGCACCGGCACCACGCGAAGCAGTATAAATGATGGCCTTGTGCGTGGGTTTTGTGTTTATGCTGCGCAGCGTGTGTTTTGTGCCGGTGCTATCTTGCGGGATGGTTTATTCTTTTCATCGCGAATGTTGCGTTGGCATTCGTTCGGACCATTGGAGGATTTCGGGACGGGTTTCTTTTTGTGCGGGCGATTGTGTTTCGTCGCTTAGCCTTCGGGGCAATTATATGCGTGTCCTTCGATTGGCGCTCTGGATTCTGGTGCCAGGTTGGAGATCCGTTCTCAGCTTTTGCTGCAGGTTGAATAAAGAAGCGACCATCCACAAGAACGCGTGCATTCACCCAACATTGAAAGAATTCTCCCATAGCAGGGCTCCAATAAATTTTATCCAAAAGAGAAAAAGGGAAAAAAGAGAAAGCATCTTTTCAGCGCCGGCGCGTGGCAGGCAGTATAAATGATAGCCTTGTGCGTGGGCCTTGTGTTTATGCTGCGCAGCCAGGCTTGCGCCGGCGCTATCTTGCTGTACTCTTTTTCAAGTCGCGGAAAGGAACCATAAAATAGCGGTAATCAGATGGGGTAAACACTTTGTAATATTCTCTTCAAAGTTTTAAACTTGTAAAGAAACTGATCAACCTTAAAATTTATACCAATGAATAAGATTACAACTATTGATGATCCCAAGCGGATATTAAAGGAGTCGAATAGTACGATGTTTCAAATTTTTATGACAACGCCGAAACTAACATTCTTCTGGGCCGAAGATAATTTTCAAAATATCGATGCAGGTCGCGTAGTGCAGGGAATGGTTATTAAACGAGATGATTTGATTGATGAACACAAGGCTGCATTACATGAAGCGGAGCATGTATTCACGCATTCGAAGAAAGGAGATCTGAGGATTTTACCACTACCGGTCTTCAAGTGAGGCTGTTGGCAACACATAGTTTGCGTATGTAGTAATATAATTTCATTAACTCCTTCAGAACCTTTTGCAAAGGTATTCGGCAAGGGCTTACTCGCGTAGTCCTTACCGTCGTTACTATATCGTTTTTTTTACAAATTCTTCTTGTATCGCATCCTTATCACGAATCACGTTGTAAGGATGAATAAAAGATATCACTACATATTCCAACTGTTTTATTTCTCTAATTCTTGTCCAGCCGGTAAAAGCGCCTGCGGCAAAAAAAGAAGCATAGCCTTGCCCGGCAAACCTGCCGGGCTGAAGCGTGGGAGGCGCGCTCGCCGCCGTAAGCCGCCGGAGAGAAACGCAGGCGGCTGCGAGCCCCCACCAGGGGCTGGCAGAGGTAGGCTGACGAAGGAGGCCGCTGCCAGCTCCATAGGAGGTCACCGGAGTAACTTCATCATAGATACGTAGGTGGCCGAACTATGCAAGCGCAGCGTAGGAGCCGTAAGCGAATCCTGGGTACCAGGTGAGCGCTACGGATCCACGCTGCGCGCAGCCGCAGTGGGGATGGCCGGCGAGCCCTACATGGGGCAGCGGGCATCCTGCACTATTCTGCGTTCATAGCTATGGAATGAGTGCAATAAATTCAAGTGTAATGCACGATTGGAGGAGCTATGAACGCAGATTTGTGCAGGATGCAGGCAGCTGCCCGAACGGAGGCAGGCTGAGCTGCAAGGGCCATGACAGGCCTGCGAAGCAGCCTTTGGCGGTGCAGGTGCCCCGCTGCCATTTAGATTCATAAATGGAGACCAGCGGGGCTCCTGCGCCGGGCTGGCGTGGGCGCTTGCCGATGCCTGCCGCAGAGAGACCTTTTTACCGGCCTTTGGCGGCGGGGTGCAACTTGTCTGTATACGATCCACCCCGCCGCCAAAGCCATAAATGATCCGTGGCGCAGCCACACCGCTTTGAAAGCAGCGCGGGCTCGGCTGTGTATTGCGCGACGCTGCCGTTGGTGCTTTAGCACCGCGTCCGCGCAATACACAGCCGGTTGTGCCGGTCAGGAGTGAATGATCGAAGCCGCCAGATAGTTTTGCGGATGCTGCATCGCAGCAGCCGAAATATTATCTGGCGGCGCGAGGTCGCCCGGCCGTCTGTGCAGAGGTAAAAAGGTTGGGCCGAAATCTTCTGCTAATTGTTACGACAACGTTATGATCTGCGTACTACGAATTTGTGATACGTCTTAAAGCCCGCTTTGTTCAATAACTTGTGAAAGCTCATTCCAAAGTCGCACCCGACAGTCTCTGCGTTGAGAAATATTTGAGTAGAGAAATTTGCTTAGCAAGCAGAATAAGATTAGGCTGATCATTTTGCAGTAATCTATGATTGCGATCTCCTTTTAAATATGCGTCCCACAATTCATTTAAAGAATGCCGATTTGTTCCGGCAACCTGGTTGATACGTTCCTTCCAAGCCTGTTGCATGATTTCCTCTGTAAGTTCCAACTTCAATTCATCAAAATGCTCCGCGGTGATATACTGCAAAACATTCTTACCCTCACAAAACCGATCATACAAAAACTGTACGCTGATCTCTTCTTCGACATCCGGAGGTATCGCCACTCCGCTGCCATTCCATTTCGAAGTATTCACCATCCACTTCTCAGCCAACGCCACCCAATCCTCAATAGGTATCTTACCCTGGATCTTCCAGCCGATCGCTTTGTAGTGATTGTAAAACTTTCTCGCTTCTGATATCGGGTACTTTTTCTCCTTGAAGAATCTTTCGATCTCGACCAATTTCGGCCGGCCATTTAATTCGTTTGCCTGGCCGGGCGCCGGTTCCCGAAACGGCGGCGTATTTATCGCTTCCTGTATTTTTACATTCCTTGTAAAAATCTGATGGGCGGGTGTGTTTCTCTCTTGTTTATTGTTTGTATGTTTTATAAGGTGTCCCGGATTTGGTATTGTTTCTGGCTCATTATTGAGACTTATACGGGTCATATTTGAGACAGGCTGCGTCCCAATTCCGGTATCGGTATCTGTCTTCTTTTTGGGACTTATGGATACCTCGTTATTCTGTGCGGCGCCTGTTGCATTTCCGGCAAACAATTCCAATTGTTCAGGGTTTTTCTGCGCGGCTTTATCCAGGATCGTCATGGAGATCTTCACCGGCTGATACTTCGTCGCAGACGGATGGTGGAATATGTACCGGGCCTGGTGCAGTTCCTTCATGCATTTGTGATAGGTATTCTTGCTGCCGATCTTCGAAAGCCGCATGATATCATTCCGGTAAACCGTAAACGGATTTTGAAAGCGATTGAAATTCCAGTACTGGAATAATGCCATGTACAGACTGATGTGTGAGGTGGTAAGCCGGTTATCATGTCTGACCACTGCGAAGAACGCGTTTAAGTGTCGGATATAATTCATGCACGTCCTCCTTTCTTTCCCTGCAGATGTGGGGACATTTTTATAAGCGCCGCAGTTGTCGCTTTCCCATACCAGTAAAAGAAACGTTTCCAAACCGGAAAGATCTTTTCAACTTTCTTTTGTTGCTTTCGCTTTTTTCGCTCGGCTGTTTTGATTTTAGGTTTCCGGTATTCCCGCCGGTTTCCCGCGCGGGATCTGCCACGATAGAAATTATGCATGACGAACGATTGTGGATGAAGAATGAGATAAGCTGATTGGAAAGATGCTTACTGATCATCGTCGTACCGGGTGCTGGACAGGACGCATGTTTTCCTGAAGGATCTTCTGGATATGATCTGCATCGTAGTAGATGATGCCGCCGATCTTGGAATAGGCGAGCGTCCCGTTAACGCGAAGCGTTTGTAATGTACCAGGCGAGACTTTCAGGAGCTTTCTTACTTCATCCGTTTTAAGCCATCGCTTCTGCTGACTGAGCGGATGATTAATGATCATTCTCATTTCTGCAAAGAGTTCTTCTTTGAAGGCGGTCAAGTCTTCCCTGGTAAGTATGCTTACTGCCATGTCTATGAGTTTTGCAGCAAAGCACATCAAATTGGGTAGTCAAGACCAGTGTCAAAAGGGTGGTACCACCCCTTATGAGGGTTGCCTGGAGAAAGACCGAACAGTCGGCTGAGATCGCAATATTTTTTAGTACAAGCAGTTGAATATGAAACAACCCAACAAGCTATTTAATTAGTCATTTAGACTATTTTTTATTTTTAGTGAACGATCTTGTCACAGAGGAATTTGCTTTAAATGTCTGGCTTTGCCCTGCACGTTAGTGCCTGTTCTATGTGAAGGATTACTCAGCAGCCATATTATGACTGCCTGCATTGCGGACTCACCCCATCTACTTGTAACAATCTTCAAGTTGAAAGATGTAATACAAGCGCGATATAAAACAGGATATTAATGCTTCAAATCATTGAAGTATTGGTATGAGTTATTCGAAGATTTCTATCTCAGTATTGCGCGTTTCTTTGCGGTTGCTGGTTCTTTGAAAGTAGAACGTTGACGGGGAAAGAAAAGATTCGGAGAGGGAAAGCTCACAAGAGCTACTGCTGGCTAAAAAAGCTTTTCAAGCCAGGAATCTCGTCAAAGTAGTCTTCGATACTATCTACTTCAAGGGGGCGAAGATCCGAACTTCCCATTCCAATTGGAAAATAAATGTGCGGTATAGCACTCTTATTGCAGAAGTATTCAATTACAAGGTATCCCGACCGTATTACATTAAAAATATTCTCATCGAAAAAATCCGATAAGAATTTTGAATTGATACTTTGTTCGTTTGAAATGGTTTTCTGGTGGATAATACTATTACGGAGCTCTTCCAGTTCCTTGAAACCCATCCAGAAGGATTCGCTTTTAGGTGAGTCAACATCGAGAACAACTGGCAGGATGTCGCAAATTTTTTCCGTCGTTGAAAGCCATCGCTCAATTTGCTCCTTACCCCATATTTCCCTTACTTTCTTATTATTTAGCTTTTCGTAAGTAAAGGTTTCAGGGATAGCAACATTAGCAAAAGCCTCTACAGCCGTGTAAATGAAGATCAGACTCGTCTGTATGTGTTCAAAATAATTATACAGCATTTCCAATTCGGAGTCGTCGAATATGATCTTGGTTTTTCCGGTTGCTATTTTAGGATATATAAGCATCGAATAAAGCCGCTTTGCCATTTCATATTCACGATTTCCTACGTTCAGGCAAACGGAAATGTTATTGGGTGTTTTGAAAGAAAACTCCTTTCCGTTTACCTCTTGGGCAAAATTGAATTCGAATGCAACAAGCTGGTTATGCTTTTTCGAAATCATACCGACAGGTCGAAGTTTCCTTGCATTATTTACAGGGATGATACGTTTTTGGGGCTTTTGCATAAGGTTTAATGTTAGTTCCGGATCTATAATACTAAAATAATCCCATTCTGTTGCGGATTTATAACCGTTTATTTTTTAGAACTTCCGGAACACACAACGGTGCCATATATGGGTAATGGTGTCGCTTCAAATTGACTGATCGAGTTTAACCCTTTGCGAAGCTTCAAATAAACAAATGCCGTAAGGAATTTAACAATGCGCTTTGCAGCGGTTTCCATTTCCCATTCACTATCATCCGGTAGCCTCTTTCAATGTATATCACATAACCGCCCGATATTCTTTAAATGTCCACAATTTTTCTGACGTGCGTTCGCAGACACAATTTCTCATACGCTTTATCTCAGCTTTCCATGCATTAGCTGCCTTCTTGGTCTTGCGGCAAATCCTATTAATTGGTCGGTCAAACAAGTGTCAAAGGGCAATGTCACTCTTATAAGAGTTAGCCTTGAGAAAGAACGAACAGTCGAAAGGGGCGTAATATTTTTTATTACAGGCACTTGGATATGAAATAAAATCAATAACTATTTAAATAGTCTTTTAGACTGATTTTATAGGCTTCTTAACGATCTTGATAATCCGCAAGTTGATTTTTTATAATAGATAAACCCTATCTTCATAAAAGGTTAAAGAACGCTTGATCCTACTCTATGCGCTATTGCCTGCATCAATGTGAAGGAATTACTTAGCTGCTATCGCGACGATCGCCGGCATTGCAAACTGCACGTACCCACCTTATAAAGCGAGAGCCTGCCAGCTGAAGAGTTAATACAACAATACATAAGCTTTGACGATATGGTGCTTTAAAAAAGTGAAAGCATCTGTATTGATTATACCTAAGATTTCAATCTTGACTCTCTGCATTCTTTCCATGGCATATCCTTTATAGGTGGACTGTTGCGTGGAAAAGCAATGTATATGTATTAAACCCTACTATTGAAAATGGCTCTACAGTACGAATTGGAAGTGCTGGAAAACTTTGTTGCCAAAACCCTGCACCCCGCACGTTTGAAACAGACGGACTCAGTCGTCTCTCAAATTCCGCAATGGCGGGAGCTGATCGCGTCCGAAACCGACAGAATAAGAAAGCAATTCATTCATACGGTTTTTAACAGCAAAGAGCGTCAACGCGAATTATACATACAACACCACCAGGTACAACTGATCAGGATGGCGGATCAGCTCTTTCAATACCTAGCTATCAAAAATCCGAAGAGGATCTATCAGACAGGAAGGGATAATTTGGTCGCGACCATTTATAAGGAAACCTTCTGTTGCACTGAAGAGCTGCTTAATTATATCGAACAGTATTTTACATCTTATTTCGACAAAGAAGCAGATGTACCACGGGTATACTTGCTGCTTAATCAACGGAACCTGCGCTCTTCTATCAAAACGCTGCGTGTAAAACTTGCTGAGCTTAATGCAAATGCTGATTTCATTGATGTGTTGATTGCGCCTATGTTTGCCTTTTGCCAGAAGAAAAGAGCCAGCTATCGCGAGCTGATTTATATTAAAGATATTCTGAGAACTTTGACTGTATGCGAAGCGATCAGTGAGCTAAAAGACCTGCTCGTGTCAGTAAATTTCAATTCATGCACATTGGTCAGTCAGCGGATTGGAGAAATGGTGAATACGTTGAACAGCCTTCCTGAAACAAAAGACAGGACCGCTCAGTTATCGAAGTGGCAAAAGGAGATCAACCAGATTCCTGGAAAGCCGAATATAGCCCTAAAGCCGAATTGTGTCAGTCTACGGGATCAGTTGAGTCAATGGATAACTGAAGAGATTCAGTACCTCGAAACTCGTCAACGGCTCTTATCTGTTGCACCTACTTTGAAAGTAAGCAGTAGCATCAATGATGAGGAAAAACTAAACTTCTCCGTATCTGTAAATGTTCTGGCGATATTGGTACGTGCGGCTCATGAGTCAAAGCTCATTCTTAACAAACACGGCACTACCGTGTTTAACACGGTTTCGAAATTCAGCAGCACCCTACAGACGAAAAATCCCGGAGCCAAAAGTATGGACAAGAAATCCCATGATCCCGAGCGAAGCCATAAGGCGAAAGCGATCAATGCGCTGCAGGATATGATAAGGCTGATACAAGATTATTAGCTGGTGTCAGTCATAACTGTAAGCATAAATATAGTTCAGGCCCTTCACAGGAGCCTATCGGTTTTGCGACGCTTTAGTTAGTGTCGAAACTTGGCTTGTTTGCTAGGACCGGCGCAGCATAACTGGATTTTGAAGCGCCGCGGTCGTTCGGAAAGACGTTCAAGGAGATATTTGGAATGGCCAAGAAAGAGTCTCGGCAGGTTTGGGAAATGGGGAATTGATGGAAGTTTGTATATTTAGAGATGTACATAGCCGTTTAAGACCCACCAACTACAACAACAATATTTTATGACTCCAGAATGAAGCCTTTGAACTGAAGAAATCCGAAGTAACAGGTGACAACTTGATTGTCACTGCTGTTTAGGAAGAAGGGAATTGAAAAAAGTTGTGTGCGTGCAATAGCAGAAACATTTCATAGATTGTTGTGCCATAGATTTAACCAAAAGAATTTAAAAATATATTTAACTAATCGAATGAACAGCATTCTTTCAATCATATCAAGTCTACAGAAAGATATTAAACAGCTTGAAGACAATCAAGGAAAAGTGCTCAATACTATTTACGAAAAACTAAATTCTTTGGCTGATCTGTCTAAAACATTTGAAGATTCATGGATCGGCGGTTGGGGTCAAACAAGCTATAATCATTATAGAAATCCTCGTAATGATCTTGAGGTAATTCAAGTAAACGATGAGTATTTTTATGACACTCTCCTAAAGAGCTTTAAACTGGATTTAGACGAAATTGAAAAGCAAGTATTTAAAAACTTGCAGCCTTACAAAAAATTTCAACAAAAATTTATTACGGAGCTTTCTATAATTAGAGATAAAGAGAATTTTACCAATGAAAATGAACTCTTGAAATCTATTGAGGATTTTCGATGGGGTTTTGGCATTTCTGACTACATTAAACTAAGAACACCTAATCAGATTCCTATATACGATATGAGGGCTTTGAGCAGAGGATTAGATACTCCGCCTCACATAACTGTTATTGGACATATCGTTTCCTTGACAACGCAATCTTTCTCAGTTAAAAATTTTGAAGAAACAGTTAATAGACTTTTAAGACAAGTTGAGTTGAAATTTAACACGAAGTCTCCTTCCGAAGGATTTGATTATTCAGAGAGAATATTAAGCGATTTATTTAATAATTTTCACAGCTTTTACACTCAATTAAAAAACCGACATGGCAATAGAGAAACTATTGAAGTCAAGGATGAATATGATGTGCAGGATTTGCTTCACTCAATTTTGAAGCTGCATTTTAAGGATGTTCGAGAAGAAGAGTACACACCTTCATACGTTGGCAGTTCAACAAGGATGGATTTTTTATTGAAAAATGAAAACATAGTGATCGAAGTGAAGAAAACAAGAGAAAGGCTTTCTGATAAGGAAATCGGCGAACAGCTAATTTTAGATGTTGCCCATTATAGAAATCACCCTAATTGCAATTACCTTAAATGCTTCGTATACGACCCTGAAAATAGAGTAAAAAATCCACGTGGACTCGAGAACGATTTAAGCAAGTTGTCCGATGATACTTTGTCTGTTGAACTATTTATACGGCCTTGAAAAGGCTTAATTCATGTTCTAATATTTAATCATGAATTGCTATAACTATATCAAAATAGATTTGAAGTTTGTCTGTCTGTAAACTCGAAGAATTATACATCAGAATATAAAATCGATTTTTCTATTTTATTTTTTGCTCTATGTTTTATAGAACTCAAACAATAAGTTTGCTATTATTGTACCAATGCTATTGTTGTCAACTAAGGTGAAGTGAGGTAATTCTTGTAAATATGCTTTGTACTGCTGATACCAGGAAATTAGTTCTTCTTTGTGATCAGTTGGTGAGCCAGATAGGTGGAATATTTTATCTCCGTTTTTATCAAAACCAGTTAATTTGTTACCGAAGAGCTGTATGAAGTGGCAACTCAAGTAGAAGGTACGACCGGTCTGAAATGAATCTTTCTTTGAGTATTCTCTTGGAATGTTGAAGAGAGGCTTATAAATCCAGTGATATAACTTGTCTTCGGTTTTGTTGTTTATAAAGCCGCAGATAAACAAATAAACCAGCTCACTTTTATGGCCGGTGACGTCCAATAAGGCGCCTCCCTTTGTAATTTCTTGAATAGCTTGGTTGAAGTTAATGATTTCCTGTTTCCTTGCTGCTCGCAGACTACTATCTTCGTAAAGATCGTTAATCAATCCTGTAGCTGCTGGGATATGCCAGGAAGTGATAGTGCCGCCGAATGAATGGTACTCAGGATGTGCAAAGTGATTTCTGATAGAGCGGATCTGGTCTAGGAAATCCATCGAATCTGTTTCAAAACACCCGTTTTGAAAAAACCAGGTCATATAATTTTTTAATTTCCATTTCTTCGGATCAGGTGAGCCGGAGGTTTTCACCTGCTGATACCTTTTTTTAAGGGCCAACTCCAAGGCCAGTAACGCTTTCATGCAGGCCAGATCAATCAATTCATACTCATAGTAGGCCAGATCAATCAAGCGTTGTACCAATTTGAAAATGGATTTTACGTCTTCATCCACGGTTGGTTTCAAGTAGATGCGTTCCGATACTCGATTCAAATATTCCTCGTAAGAGTTGATCTCAAACATAGCGGCCCATCTGGCGTCGGGAGTAGGTAGCATAATAATTGATGTATGGAATTAAGCAATATAGATAAAAATTAGGATGGGCAATTTCCGATAATTTTTAAATCGCCGTTTTGTTCAAATGGCTTGTATGGCCCTTATTTATGAAAAAATACTTTCAAGATAATTTCTAGTCTTCTTTGAGATATTCAATCAGACCGGCCTCTTGCAGATAGGAGACAATTTCATGCTGATGATGGAAGTTAAATCCTGGAAAATTTTTATGCCAGTTGTATACTTCGATGTTTAACACATCACCAAGGGTAAGGAGATTATTGCCTTGAAACAACTGTTTAAGTTCATCAGTAAAGGGAAGATCCTTTACCTGTTGGCGTAAAAGCTCCTGGTGAGTTTCATTCATACAAAAGAGTTGAGCCAAAACCGAAGTTGGCTTTTTTTCTCCGAGTTGATTAAGCCGGTCGATAATATAACCCAAGGGTAACAATCCTGCGGTTACCCCTGGCATTATATTACTAACTAAATTTAAGCCAAACCCGGCCAAAAAAAGCGCCGGCATTATCCCGCAAAAGAACGCATTTTTCTGATCCTTTCGTCCAGATTGGAACGGACGTCTTTGATATCCTTCGCCACCCGTACGTCAGTTATTTTAGCGTAGATCTTGGTAGTGCGTTCGGATTCGTGCCCGAGCATCTCACCGGTGGTACTTAACGAGCAGCCACTTTCAATGAGAATGGTAGTAGCGAACGTGTGGCGGGCAGTATGGGTAGTAAGTTCCTTATTGATCCCGCAAAGCGCAGCGACTTCCTTGATGTAAGAATTGAACCGCTGGTTACTGTTGACCGGCAGAAGCTTGTTGTAGGCCACGCAGTAGGGGTGATCCTTGTATTTCTCAATAATGGATAGCGGGATCTCCATCAGCGGTACATTAGATTTAGTGTGATTACCCTTGTTCCTGTTTTTGATCAGCCATTTCGTGCCGTCGATCCAGTGCATTACGTTTTCAGGCTCCAGCTTGTAAAGATCCATGTAAGCGTAGCCGGTGAAACAGCCGAATATGTACACGTCTTTCACTTCCTCGAGCCGTTGAACCGGCATCGGCGTGCGGTACATCTTCATCAATTCATGCAGCTCAAGCCGCGGCCGTTTGGGATCTTTATACGTGCACTTAAAATCTCCCAGCGGATTGATCTTGGTATATCCCTGCTTCGTTGCCCAACGCAGCATTTGTTTCGTGTTCTTGATATGCTTCATGGCCGTATTCTTCGACAACTGATCATGTGTTGTCAGATAGTGGAGGAAGTCATCGCCAAAGCAATCTTGCAGGTCGCGTACCGCCTTGTCTTTTGCATTGTATTTGTTTTTGAGGAATGCCATCACTTTTCCTGCAGTAACAATAAATCGCTCTTGCGTATCCTGGTTCATGGTGGGCTCCTTCGCGTTTACCCGCTCGAGCAGGATGTTATTGTATTCCTGCCAGGCTTCGGAGAGCATTTTATTTTCCGGACCAGTTCCCTGGTAAGATTTTTTAAGTATTTCTGCCGTTACCCGTTGCTGAAGCGCTTCTAACCGGTCGTAGGTTCGTTGCAGATCTGCTATGATCTTATTCAGCTCTTTGTTGATGCTGATCGTTTCTTCACTCTTTCCTTTCGCCATTCCGAGTTTGGTATCCCATTGCTCAGGAGCAATTCTTTTTCCTGTGGAGAATTGCGCGCGTTTTCCTTCGATGGTGATCCGGCAGTAGATAGGTGATTTTCCATCCGCTGATGTTTTGGCTTTAAATAACCAAAATAAGATTGAAGTGTTTTGATTGACTTTCATCTTGTGGTGAATTTTGGTAACCGAATTTTGTTTGCTGATACCCTGTTTTGAGGGTAGTTGCAGCTCCTGAAACCCTTGCCCAGCAAGCATTTTGTGAAAAATCGGTTACCTAAAAGTAAAAGAATCGCGAGGTAACCGAGCAGGTTACCGAATTGGTTGATTCCGATTGATGCGTTTTGATGAAAGATTTCCTGAAACCCGCGTAAATACTGGGTATATGCATAAAAAAAGCAGGCTTTGTAGCCTGCTCTGTGATCCCGCTGGGACTCGAACCCAGGGCCCCATCATTAAAAGTGATGTGCTCTACCAACTGAGCTACGAGATCAACCTGGCGTCCAGGTGCTTTATCTGAACGGGGTGCAAAAATACAGTTCCTGAAGTTTCGCGCCAAAAAAAATACAAACTAATTATCGGATAATTTTTCACCTGACTGCCCAACCGCTTACGCACATAATTCCTTTAATGTGTTCTGTTTGCATACTGTAATCCCGCCTGCATTATTTCTTCACGGATTTCCCTTTTCTTCCTGTCCATCGCAACCAGACAATCGAACAAATTATTGCTACCAGCGAAGCCACCAGCACCGCTACCTTGGCTATATCCTGTACGGCTGGTTGGGAAAAAGCCAGCATCGCAATAAAAATGGACATGGTAAAGCCAATACCGGCCAGAAAACCTGCTCCGGTGAGCTGCATCCAGGAAACCCCTTCGGGCAATTCGGCTTTTTTCTTTTGCACCAGCAGGTAAGAAGCCAGGAAAATTCCAATGGGCTTGCCCAACACCAGTCCCAGGATAATGCCCCAGGATAGACTGCTGGTCAATGCTGCGCCGGCATTTTCCGGAAAGATGATCGCTGTGTTGGCAAGTGCGAAAACGGGAATGATAATGAAGTTGACGATATGATGCAGTTGATGCCGGAAATGTCCCAGCAGATGTCGCGGTATCAGCAAAGCAAAAATGACACCCGCTACTGTGGCGTGGATGCCTGAATTGAATATTGCATACCACAGCAGCAATCCCAGTAAGATATGCAGGATGCCGAATTTTATTTTTTGCCTGTTCAGCAAATGCAGGATAAGAATGATGGCTACAGCCCCTAAAAGATAAAAGGCTTTCACGGGTTCACCATAAAACAGTGCAATGATAATAATAGCACCGAGATCATCGATGATCGCGAGGGCTGTAAGGAATATTTTTAAGGTCACAGGCACGCGCTTGCCCAGCAGCGATGCCACTCCCAATGAAAAAGCAATATCTGTGGAAGCCGGTATTGCCCAGCCGCTTGCATACGCGGTGCCTTTGTTGAAAAGTATATACAGTATGGCAGGTACGATCATTCCACCGATTGCTGCGGCTACGGGCAAAGCTGCCTTATTCAGTGTAGACAGTTCGCCTTCCTGCATCTCCTGCCTTATCTCCATTCCTGCCAGGAAAAAGAACAGGGCCATCAATCCATCATTCACCAAATGAAGCGGGCTGTGCGGAAGGTGGGCCACATGAAGCCAGTCAATTTCCATATTCCAGAAATTAACGTACCCGATACCCTGCGGCAGATTGGCTATCACGAGAGAGATCGCCGTACAAGCCAGCAATAGTATCCCTACCGAACGGCTGTCTTGTATAAAAAGCTGAATTGGTTTTTTGAGCATTCGTAAAGGCATGCCCAAATATAGAACTTATGTGAGTGAGGAGGCGGGAGTGATTCCCAACTCACTTCAGTTCCTCCAGCCACTGCTGTGCAAACGTCCTCGCTGTTTCCGTTACTTCCTTTCCTGCACGGAATCCTTGTTTCCATTCAGTATTCTTTGCTTCATAAGCAGGATTCACAAATCTTTTCTTGTTATATTTTTCTACCAGGGCTGCGTTGTAATCAATCCCTTTGGTTGCATTCAGCATTTTTTGGAGTTTGTCGGCGATAAACTGGTTGATGTTTTCGGGATAATTCTTTTTCCAGAACTCCATGTTCTCCTGGTAACGTCTTTGTTCATCTTCCTGCTGGTATTTTTCGCTTTGCTGAATGGTTGCGAACAAGGGGTTCCTGGGGTTTTGATACTCTTTCAGGTTTTGCTTTTGCATATCCAGTATGGGCTGCATGGATTTGGCCATATCGGCAGACATTTCTTTTAGGGTCTTTTCCGTATCCTTGATGCTTTTTTCTGTTTTTGCGATCTCTTCTTTTTGTATCTCTTCAATAGTGCGCAGCTTTACGGTTGCTGGTTGTTGCGGTTGAGCGCCTTTGCGCAGGTCTTCATATTGCTTTTTGAAAATGGGGCTGCTGATATATTGTTTTGTATATGCCAACAGGTCTTGTGCAATGGCTTTCCGGTTATTCAATACGATATTCTTTGCATTCCTGGCACCATAATAATAAAGATAACCATGCAGGAAACTGTTTTTGATGCCGTCTGTTCCGGCTTCCCGGGAAATGCCCAGTGCTTTCCAGATATCATCCACTGCCTGGCGCGATTTGTAGGAAGAAAAAAGGAAACCGGCACTTAATAATATTACCAGTGTCCATAATGGCAGGTATGTACGTGTTCTTTTCATAAAATAAAGTTTAAGGTCATGGTTTAATGGCGTAAAAGTAGATGCAGTGTTTACCCTTAACAAGCAGGGTGTGGATGATATGAGTAAATACGGAGATGAACTGCAAGAGGAAGCAGGAGTATCGCAAAGGCCGCAAAGGGTGCGCAAAGAGCGCAAAGAATATTAAGGAATTGGCGTGGCGTTCTTTGCGCACCCTTTGCGGCCTTTGCGGTCCCTTCTTGCCAAATAGCCTTAAATAACCTTTGAAAGATCTCTGAATCCCAGCCTCTTAACGGCCTGACCTTCTATTTTACTGTTTAACAATTCAACCACGGTTTTCCCCAATTCATACCAGTAAACCCCCAATCAGTAGGTAGCTGTTCTTAATAAGCGTCAAAAGACGGTATTTTGTGTATATCACATGCTGAAGCTACCCCGATATAGCCGCAATGACCTGTTCATGCTCTTATGGGCTGTTCTGCCTTTATCCCTGATCATCAATTTTATCATCTTTGAGAAAGCCTATTTTTCAAGGCCGTTTATTACAGTTGCAGGCACGCTGATCACCTTTTCCATTATAGGTATCACCTTTCTTTTATACAGGGCCATCGGCAAAAGCTTCCGGCAGCGCTTTCCCCGCGATGCGGACTTTTTTAAACGGACCATGCTCCTGATCTTTCTCTTCCTGCTGATGTCAGCACTCATCATTCTTGGTTTGTTCAGTATCTATGTTGGCACCGGTTTGCTGCAGGATAAGAATTATGAAAACAAATTCACCTGGGCTTATCTCGTGGTAGGCATCGTCAATATCTTTTTTGCTTTCCTTAACGAAGGCATTTTCAGTTTTGAAAGATGGAAGAATGAGTTGAATGAAACTGAAAACCTGAAAATAGCATATAAGCAAAGCCAGTTGATGGGATTGAAAAGCCAGGTGAACCCTCACTTCCTTTTCAACAGCCTCAATTCCCTTTCCGGGCTTATACAGGAAGATACGGCCAGGGCGGAGAAGTTCCTGGATGAGATGAGCCGTGTTTACCGTTATATGCTTCGCAATGAAGAAACGCAGTTGGTGAAGCTTGCTGTGGAATTACAATTCATCCGGTCTTATTTTTCCCTGCTTAAAGCCCGTTACAATGAAGCAGTGGAACTGCAAGTGGATATACGGGAAGATGACAAGGAAAAACTGGTTCCGCCGCTGAGCCTGCAGGTGATCATCGAGAACGCACTTTTCCAGAATAAAACTGCAAAGGACAGCCCTTTGGTGATCAGGCTTGCATCAGACGACGGTGAAGCGATCATTATCACTAATAATGTGCAGCGGAAGGTGATGACGGAAATCGTGGAATACGAAGCTGGATTGGATAACCTGGTAAAGCGTTACCAACTGATGAACCAGCCTCCGGTAAAGATCGAAGAAGAAGCGACCGTGCGGCGTATCCGGCTGCCACTTATACGTCAAACAGAGGAGGTAATTGTATGAAGTGGATAAAAGCTACAAAAGTGCAATGGTACTCTTTCCTGGCGGCAATGCCCCTGATTGACCTGGGAATAAACCATATCCTTTATGGCGACCGGCTCTTTCATGACCCACAAATATGGTTGATCTCTTTTCCGTTTATCTGGCTCATAGGATTGGCAGGCTGGTATTTTCATGTGTTGAATGATCGATGGGCTGAACGCAAGTATCCTGAGATCAGTCAAAGCGCGAAGCGCATTTTAATGAAATGCCTCGTGGTATTCCTGGTGATGACGCCGGCTGCCGTATTCATTGTGTTCATCTATGAAGTATTCCATATCCTGGATTATAAAATAGGGAAGGGGGACCTGGAGAAAAGCGTGCTGGTAGGTTTTGCTGTTAACCTCATCTTCCTTACACTGTGGGAAGCGATCTATATAATGGAGAAGAACAGGGAAAGCCTGGCAGAAAAAGAGATCCTTAAGCAGATGTCGCTGCAACAGGAATTTGAAGTGCTGAAAAGCCAGGTGAACCCGCATTTTCTTTTCAATTGCTTCAATACGCTTTCATCATTGATCGCAGAAGATGCAGTGAAAGCCGAAGCCTTTCTCGATGAACTGAGCAAAGTGTACCGTTATCTGTTGCGGAACAATGAAACAGGGCTATCTACTTTACAGAATGAGCTTCGCTTTATCCGTTCGTATTTTGGTTTATTGAAAACAAGGCATGGTGAAGCCGTACAGTTCCAGATAGAAACGGATAAGCGGTATGATAACTATCTCGTTCCCTCACTCAGCCTTCAATTGCTGGTGGAAAATGCAGTCAAGCATAATGTATTGTCAAAAAATATCCCGCTGACCATTGAAATTTTTACAACAGCAGGGAACAGGCTGGTGATCAATAATAACCTGCAACGAAGAACAGTGAAAGGCGCATCCAACCGGATCGGACTGGAGAATATCAAAGCTAAATATGAGCTCTTAAGACAAAAAGGATTCGAGGTGATGGAAGACAGTAAGAACTTTACTGTGGTGTTGCCGCTTATTTGGAATAATGGTATGGACAATAAATGGATAAACCTGCAGACAAATAAGGATAAGATGAATTCAAATCCCCTAAATTAGCATCACATCATTCCGTATAAATAAACAACAACGAATGAAAGTTTTAATTGTAGAGGACGAAGAACTGGCCGTTAAAAAACTGATCAAGACTCTGGCGGCTGTTGATCCTGATGCGGAAGTGGTAGGCATGGCAGACAGTATCATGGCTACGGTGAAATGGATCAATAGCAACCCGCTGCCGGATCTTATCCTGATGGACATTGAATTATCTGACGGGCAAAGCTTTGAGATCTTCAACCGTGTATCTATCAAATGCCCGGTGATCTTCACTACTTCGTATGATGAATATGCGCTGAAAGCCTTTAAGGTAAACAGCGTGGACTACCTGCTAAAACCCATTCAGAAAGAAGACCTGGAATCTGCCCTTCAGAAAATGCATCAACTGAAAAGCATGTACAAGCAATCCGATTCCAAAGCTGATATGAATATTGAAAGCCTGGTAAAGGAACTGCAGGAGAGACTGCAACTGAAAGAATACCGGAAACGCTTCCTGGTGCGGCATGCGCAAAAACTGGTATCGGTAGACACCGATGAGATCGCTTATTTTTTCAGCGATGGCCGCCTCAACTTCTTTAAAACCCACGATAATAAAAAGTTCGTAGTGGATTATACCATGGATGAACTGGAAGAAATGCTGGATCCCAGAAGATACTTCCGTATCAGCCGCTCCTTTTATATTTCTGTAGACAGTGTGGAGCAGATACACGATTATTTCGGTAATCGTCTTCTGCTTCATCTCCGCCCTGCAGTGGATAAAGAGTCAATTGTGAGCAGGGAGAAAGTGACGGAGTTTAAGAGGTGGATGGGGAAGTAGCCAGGAGTCTGGAGTTGGGAGTCGGGAGTGTGGTAAATATTATTTGACGGGGATGAGTAAGATGATGGCGATGCCGTTCTTGTCATACTGAATATCGGCTTCTGCCGGTATCATTTCCGAATGGGTATTGATCTCTTTGATACATCTTTCTATTTCATCGATATGTGCTTCCATGCGGGCGGTAGCGTCCTGGAGTTTCAGTGAAAGTTTATTCCGGAAAAGATCGATATTGATCAGTGTATCCCTTCCTCCTGCGTATTGCACGATCATGCGGAGCCCTTCTTTGAAGATCAGGAAGAATTCATTGCGCACTTTCATGTCCAGCTTTAGTGAGCGTATCTTTTTATCTACTACGAGCTCGATAACTGCACCGTGCCGGTGTTTTAAAGCATCGGTGAATTCCATCATGCGCAACAGCGTTTTTTCCATGCTGTCGTTTTCGGGATCAATGCTCCAGAGAATATCATCCATTGCAATGATCATGTTATGGCTTTTGCTGCTGATCTGGTCAATATATTCTTTGGAACGGTTGATGTCTTTGTCTGCTTTTATTTTGGCCATTTCTCCCAGCAGGTTGATATGACTTAGCGTAGTGGTCACGTCCTTATGCAGGTTGTTGGCGATCTCGGTTCTCACTTTTTCCAGGTCTTTCAATCTTGCCACCCTTTCCCTGTCGATCCAGTAAAGCACAACAATGGCCAGCAGTACCAGCAGGCTGTAAAACCACCAGGTTCTCCAGAAATGAGGGCGCACCACAATCGATAAGCGGGTAATGTTCTTTCCGATATTTCCTTCGGCATCTTCACTTCTTACCAGGAAAGTGTATTTGCCTCCGGGCAGATAAGTGTAGATCGCCTGGTTGGTATTATCGGCCATTCTCCATTCCTTATCAATATCCTCCAGTTTATAACTGATAATATAAGTGCTGTTATAGCTCAACCCTGAAAACTCAATGGTCAAAGAATTCTCATCCGCTTTTAGTTCAACCGTGCCGGCTTTCAGCAGAGAATCTACCTGCAAGGGTTTGTTCATCACCTTGATGCCGGTGATAGCGATATCAGGAGAAGGGTTATTGATCTTTACTTCTTCGGGATTGAAAAGCACGATCTGGTTGTCTGAGCCAAAAATGATCCTTCCATCGGGAAGCACATAAGATGCCGCTTCTATGAACTTGTCGTTGGCAATACCGTCAATGCGGTCGAAGTGAATGAAAATGCCATTGCGGGGATTGACCCTGTAGATACCACTGGTGGAAGATACCCATACATAACCCTGGCGGTCTTTTTCAATGGCGGTAATATAACCGGGAGCGGATTGAGGTGTCGGAATTGTCCGGGTAAGTTTCTGTTGCCGGATATTATAAAAGAGCAAACCGCCGGCCCCTATCACGACAGTACTGTCATTATATTGCGTAATGGCCGATGATGAAAGAGCGAACAGTCTTCTTTCTGCCGGTTCTTCCGTTCCCAGATGGGCAATCACTTTGTCTGTAGCAGGATCGATCGCATACACACCATAGCCATTCGTGCCGACCCATACGATGCCTTCCTTATCGATAAATATCTTCAGTATTTGTGCAACAGGGAGACCAGGAAAAAAGCTGATGCCCTCGTCAAATTTCTTTTTCCCTTTGGCTGCTGTCCATTTGAATAAACCCATGCTTTGTGTACCGATCCAGAGATTACCCAACCGGTCTTCTGCTATCTGGCGGAGTGTTCTGTTTTTTAATGCGGGAGGGTTATAATATTTATAAGAACGGTCAGCCAGGTTAATATGATAGATCCCCGGTTGCGATCCCATCCACACGAAATCACTATCCCGGGAAGGATACATACTCCACATCCACGGTGATTTTTTTTCACTAAATCCTTTTATGTTCACGGGAATAGGATTAAAATCTTTATCATAATGATAAAGGCCATCGCTCCAGGCTCCGGCCATCAATGTTCCCTTGCGTGTGTAAAAGAAAGACATGACCGAGCCTTTGCCCGGTGTATTGTTCATCCGGTTAACGTGTGGGATATTGGTAAAGAACTGCGCTGCTGGCGCAAACCGGTACACACCATTATTGCTGGTAGCGATCCAGATATTTTCTTCCCGGTCTTCAAAAAAATCGTTGATGATCTCGTAGGTTATGCTTTGTTCATTATGATAAGTGTTTTCAACGCGCTGGAATTTTTTTTCTTTTTCCATGTACCTGGCAAATACACCAAGACCTCGTATCCAGATAGTACCGTCTTTTTGCTGAAGATACCCGCGGGTTTCATGGTAGTCGTCAATATTCAGGTCGTAAGCGTTCAGCAAAAGCTCTTTGCGTGCCAGATCATACAGGAAGATCAGGGGGTCTCCATCAATCCAGCTATCAAACCACAAGCGTCCTTGCTTATCAAAAAAAAGATTTCGCGGGTATTCTATTTTTCCCAACCGTTCTATCAACGGATTAGCCGGATTGTTTTCGCCGGGGCGGCTGAACTGCTGCGTTTGTGAATTATAAACGACAAACCCATCCTTTCTGCCGATCCAGTAATTGGAACTGCCAGGCTGCTGCTCAATGCTGACGGTTTTGGTATCTTCCGGTATGGGAATAAAATTGAACTCCCGCGAAAATTGTGTCCTTTCCTTATTCAGCGTTACAAAATCCTGGTGGATATAAACGATGAACAGATTGCCCTCTTCATCCTCTACCAGGAATCTCTCGCCGATCCTGATAACTTCCGGCCGGAGCTTTACCGGCACTTCGCGGTACTTGAATGTCTTTGTATCAAAAATGCCGACTTTCCCATCGCCTGTCAGCAGCCATAGTTGTTTTTGTTTATCAAATAATATTTGCTGTACGTAGTTGTTCGGAATAGAAGTGGTATCATTTTTCGAGCGGCGGAAAGTGATATAGCGGGAGCCATCGAAACGTTGCAGGCCATTATTGGTGCCGATCCACATATAGCCGGTCTCATCCTGTTTGGCAGACGTGGTTTCATTGGATGCCAGTCCTCCTGAAGTGCTGTAATGGGTGAAGGAATACTGTTTAACGTCCTGGCCATGCAATTGCCTGGATAAAAACAGGAGAAGAAAAAAGATGTAAAACCGGTGGGACAAAGTGTGTGTTTAAAGCGATCAAATATAATTAATCGCCTTGCAAAATGGGAGTTCCGCCAGTTGAATTGCGCCTGGCAGGGATGAATTGATCAAACCGGCGGATGATTTGCTGTCGTTCCTTCCATCCTGCCTGCAATTCGTTAATGGATTATGGCATTTCATTCTGCACTTATTTGTTGTTTGTCCGTTCCTGGTTCATTTTTGCCAGGACAAACCATTACCATTAAACCTTTTTATGCAATGCTGCCATTTTAACTAACCCGTAGGGGTTCATGGCAAATAGATTGTAGTATAAATTAAAACGATAAGCAATGAGGAATATACTGACATTATTAGAGGTAGCGGTGATCGCCGCCATTCTTCTGGTAAAAGGAAATCACCGGGAGCAAATGTATACAAGCATCGGGCCGCTGCTGTAAGGATGGGAACGGACCCATCAACAATAATTTAGCCCGGCTGTTAAGGCCGGGCTTTTTGCATCATTTATGTAAGAAGTGGGTGGCGGCCGCGCATTTATCGCACCCATCATGCTTTTCACCTGCACGTATCGCCATTACGATCACCAGGCAGCATAAAACCAGGAATCCTGCGATCTCAATTTTTCTTTTCATGTTGTTTGGTTTTATAACTCACTCATTGGTTTGGGTGCAGGAACTACGTTTTCTACAGGCTTTGTCGTTTTCAGGTAAGCGAAAATCGCTTTCAGGTCTGTATCGCTCATCTTGCTGAAATTCTGCCAGGGCATCGGAGGGAGAAGCGGCCTTGTTGCATCCATACCTTTCAACTTGCCTTCACGCAAACATTTAATGAACTGCTCTTCCGACCAGTTGCCGATGCCGCTTGCATCACTGGAGATATTGGCAGCATAGGAAATGCCCCAGGGGCCCATCATGGCAGTGAGGTCCTGGCTAAACAGCAACCAGCCATTCTTCATTACAGAAGGATCGGCTTTGCCAAGAGGACTATTCGCTATATGGCCGCCAAACCGGTGCTCGATATCAAGTTCAGGACCATTTGGGCCCATTTTTTTGGGAGAATGACAGTCGTCACAGCCAATGGTGGCTACCAGGTATTCACCCCTTTTAATAAGACTGTCTTTACTGATGATTGCAACGGTATCGCCGGCTTTGGGCTGATCATTGCAGGCTACCAGGGCGATCATAACAGCAGCTATAATGGCTGTTATGGCCAGTAGTTTTTTCTTCATGATTTACGTGTTTTGAATTTTAAAGTTTAAGATTTAATGTTCATGGTTTACGGCGCAAAGTAGCGTAGCCGCCAGGAGGGATCAAGAAGGGGAGGAGTGGGTTGAAGGAAATGCTGGATGAATTGAAACGCTATTCTTCCACATAGTGTTCTCCAAGAAACACCTCTTCCATAGCACTCACGAAAGCCTGCACCTGTTTCCGGAAAAAAGCCTGTCGTGATGCCGACGCATAATCAAATGATCTTTTGGCCCCAGGCACTTCGATCGTGATCACGCGCATGGCATTCCTGCAGCGGCTGCTGTCTTTTTCATTCCTGATCGCCGTGGTGCCCCAGGTGCCCATGGAAATGCCGCTGCCGCGATGGGCTTTCAGTGCAGAGCCTGTTGTGTTTCTTTTTTGGAGAGATCCTTTTGCTGCCGGCACAGGGTCTTTGTAATAAAGAGCAGTAGGTTGTTTATCCAGGCGATTGCCTGCTACATTTCCCTGTTGCTGCTGCACCAGCATGGCCATATCCACTGCCAGGCTGCTATCGCTTTCATAGCCCAGTGCAATGCTGTTCTCATCCGTACGCGGATCAGCATAAATGCCTCCGTAATTGATATTGCGGATAGCATGTACATTGGCGATCCTTTCAGGCTTGTAGATACGGATCAGTTGCAGCAGCAATTGGTTTTCGGTTTCAATGGGCCGGTGCAGATGATCAGTGAATGATCCCTCATCATAGTCTTTACCAGGCGAAGGCATCTGACGGTTGGGGTCCACTGCATTTTCATGGGTATACCTGCCGATGTTCAATACACTGCCCGCCTGTTCCGGCACTTTCATGGCCACGGCTGCATTATCAGGGAAAAGGGAAGGGATGATGATGACGGAGTAATAGGTTTTTTCTTCCCTTGCTGAAAGTTTTTCTATCAATGCCTGTGCTACTTCAATGGAAGATAGTTCCGAGCCGTGCATGCCGCCGATCACCAGCGCTTTTTTGTCGCTCGTACCCGGAAAATACCAGGCATTCACCGGTCTGCCCTGGCGGGTAATGCCCAGTTGTATGCCTGCCGGCTGTTTTGATTGCAATAGCAGGTTAAGGCCCTGCAGGGAATAAGATCTTTCTACAGATGAGGCAAAGGAGGCCTGGATCAAAGGCCTGCCTTTGCCTGTAGTATCTGTGGTTGGGACATCAAAGTTCATACTGTCTTTAGAAGAAAGTGACAGGCACAGGAAGCCGGCTGCCAGTGACAGTAAGTGTAATTGAATTCGCATCAGGTTAAGGTTAAGGTAGAAAGCGTGGACAGTTCCGGTCAGAGTTTGACAAACTCAACGCGGCGGTTGGCCGTTTTGCCTTCTTTTTTATTATCAGCAATGGGTTGTGTTTCACCCCTGCCTTCTGTTTCAAGTCTTGCTTCATCAATGCCAAACTCTTTTATGAGCAGGTCTTTTACAGCAGCAGCTCTTCTTTGCGATAATTCCATATTGGCTTTATCATCACCATCGCTGCTGGTATGCCCTATCACTTTCACTTTGATAGAACCATTATCTTTTAATACACCGGCGATCTCCTTTATCACACCATAAGATTCCGGTTTGATAACAGCGCTTTGGAAATCGAATAGAATGCCTGTGGTGGAGAATTTGCCTTCTTCCACCAGCTTGTGACGGGTATCAGGTTTGCCGGTAGCTACTTTCAGGTTGGAGATATAGAAACCAAGCTCTTCATCTTTATAGTTGGAAGTGGTGAGATGGAAGAACACCTGGTTAAAAATATGTTCATTGCCCAGTGCTTTTGGCAGATCATATTTCTTTTCTCCATTTACCCAAATGCGAAGACGCTGTTCCTGCACCTGCACGGCAATATGAGAAGTTTTGCCATAGAACTTTTCAATATTGGACAGCTCCTGGTTCTCCGACCTGAAAAGGGTTTTTTTATTCAGTGCTGTGTTCAGGTAAGTGTAACTGGTGCTGCCTTCTCCCAAACGCAGGTGGATTTGTGCAAACTGATGCTCCGATTGATAATTCAGGAATTTATTATCTGTAGTGGAATCTTCATTACTCGCAAAAAAGCCAAAGGAGAAGACCGGGTAGGTATAACCGGTGCTTTTTAATTGCAGGATAAGATCAAACTCCAGCGTAAAGTTTTTGCTGAACGCTTTTTTGTTGGACGTGAGATAAAGGGAGTTTTCATAAAGCCGCAACCATTTTCCCGGAAATGAATTCAGGGTCACTACATCACCTTTGCCGGCAGTGTTCCAGTTAAGAGGGAATTCACCCACTTCCTCCTGCTGGAAGTCTTCTGTATAGAGCAGTGAGTCGCCCGGGATGAAATCAAACCGGGAATAACTTTTTATGATATTTTCATCCTGTTTGGCTTCGTCCTGACCACCACTATTATTATTGGAAGCAGTTGAATTATTGCTTTTGGAGTTTTTGCCTTCTGCTTTGTCGAGGCCTTTTTCCATAGCATCATCCACTTTTTTGTCAGCTCTTTGCTGCACCTTGTTTTTAGCCTTATTCAATAATCCACCCAGTTGTGCTTTTGAGGTGAAGGATAAGGCAAGCAATAAAGTGGCAATAAAGAATATCCGTCTCATACATTTATCATTTTGGAGCAAGATAAACGTGGATTTTTGATAGAATTTCCAGAGACGAATGAAGTGAAAGATTGATCGCATGAACTGTTTGATATGCTAACTGAGCTTTCAGCATGATAAAGAAAGCAGGGGGATGCAGAAATAAAAAAATGTATATGTTTGCGGGTTATACAACACCATATTAATATTATGTCAAAGCCCCCTTTGAAAAAGAGCAGGGTTTTATTCAGGGTCATTACTGTTTTTGTTGCTCTTTTGTTTTTATTAGCTTGTCTTGCTCCTTATGTGAATGCCGGCGATTTTTGGTTTATTGCCGTGCTGGGCCTGGTATTCCCTTTTTTATTCCTGTTGCTGGTGTTGTTCATGATCATCTACCTGATCAGGCGTTCTAAATGGTTTTGGGCGATGCTGGTAATATTACTTACAGGTATCCCGCAGATCAGATTGGCTATCGGGTTCAATTTTTTCAAAGCTGATTTTAACAGGATCAAGGAGGATGGGAATTTGCGGGTCATGTCCTGGAACGTTTTCCGGTGGGATGAGCAGAATAAGAAGGAGAGGGGAGGGCGCAGTTTCAGGGACCTGATGATGGATGCGGTGGAAGAGCAATATGCGGATGTGTTGTGTTTCCAGGAGTTTTTTCAGCCTTATTCGCCAGCGTATGCAGATAATTTGAAAACGCTGAAAGATATGGGTTATCCATACAGTTATTTTTTCCCCAGTTCCAGTGTGGTGAACGGGCAGTTTAAATTCGGGATGGCGATTGTTTCAAGGTATCCTATTATCGATTCAGCCAAATTCAGTTTTGGATATACGCCGCATTCCGAAGGCCTGATGTATGCAGATATACAAACAGGGGAAAAGGTTTTCCGTGTATTTTCTGTACACATGGAGTCGTTCAGAATGGGGAAGAGGACCTACTTTAATGAAGGGCCGAATGCAGGGGCGCGGAATATGCTCTCGCAGCTCAGAACGGCGTATACTTATCGCAGCAGCCAGGCGCTGAAGGTCCACGAGATCATCCAACAAAGTCCGCATCCCGTTATACTTTGCGGGAATATCGGGGATATCCCCAACTCTTATGCTTACCGGACAGTGAAAAAAGGACTGAAGGATGCTTTTGTAAGTAAGGGGGCAGGGTTTGGTTCTACTTTCCGTTATGTTGCTCCCACGTTAAGGTTAGATTATGTACTTACTGATCCTTCTTTGGAGATAGAGCAATTTGATTCGCCGAAGTTGCCGTACTCAGATCACTATCCCCTGATAGTAGATGTACGATAAGGCTGGATGCCCGGCAAAGGCAGCCGTTTGTACCCTAAATGTAGTATTTTATAAAAAAAGATGGAGAAATGTATTGCATTTACGAGAAAATGTATACTTTAGAGCCGTCAATTGCAGAAAACAACATCTCCCCCGGGAAATTACTTATCCCGGTACCTCTGATAAACCGTTTTTTTACTACGATTATTGCCTCCACCATCCTTGATCAAAATCAGAGAGTACTTGATGGCTTTTACCCACATTTAGTGCTTGTTCCAATTCCGTGATTACGCGTCGGTGTCTGAATTTTTAGCAAAACAACTGGTACCCCAGCAACATTGTAATTATGCGTAGGAACATTTTAAGTATTAATGGCAACAAGCCCATGAATTTTCTCTTGCAGACGGTATTATCACCCAGATACAATTTCACTGCGGTGGCTGATGCTTATCAGGGCATGAATGAACTGAAGAAGAAAGACGAAGTGGAAGCAGTGATTGTTGACCTTGATTTCCATACCCAGGAGAATCTGGATTTTATCCAGCATATTAAAACGAGTGGCCTTTATCAGGACACGGCAGTTATTGTTTTAACAAGCAATGACAACGAACAAAAAGACAAAATCGACCCGGCACTGGTTGCGGACATGTTCCATAAACCTTTCAGCCCCCTCGATATGTTAAGAAGTATTGATGATTTGCTTTATGAGAAGTCTTCAAAGCTATTTTAACGTTTAAACCTTAAACCTTTTACATGAATTCTGCTACTTACCCTATTAGTGTTGAAGCCGGAACGCCATGGCAGACTTTTACAAAGTTTACTGTCATTGAGCCTACGGTAGAAGGAAAAATGCTTTCGTTTCTCTATATCGGAAGCAAAAATGAAAACAGGAATTTTAATCGTTATTTCCAGTCGGGCCAAACGGTCAGCTCCATATTAAGAGCACAGTCTGCCCTGGAAGGATTACGCCGCAGCGCAGTACCCGATGTTATTTTCATTGATCTCCCCCTGAACAAAGCTGAACTGATCCGTTTCAATACCTTTCTCCGTGAAAGGGGATTGGACAACCGCGTTGTTTTGTTTTATGCAAGCGAACAACTGGACGCTGATAAGATAAAATACCTGAAAAAGAACGAACTGATTGATGATGTGGTGGATATCAACGCATTGGAAATTAACTACGGCTCAAAAGTGCTGTTCCTGAAAAGGATGAAAAGCCGGATGTCCGGACTGAGCGTAAGGCGTGAAGAGCCTTTGGCACAAACAGCTATCAAGGCACCAAAGTTCTATTTCATTAAGAGAGTGATCGATATCCTGCTTGCATCAACAGCTATCATCGTCCTCCTCCCCATTTTCCTGATCATTGCGCTGGCGATCAAACTTGAATCGAAGGGATCTGTTTTCTACATATCACCCAGAGCGGGTAAGGGCTTCCGTGTGTTCAAGTTCTATAAGTTCCGCACCATGGAAGTAGGGGCTGATAAAAAGATACAGCAACTGGCCCATCTTAATCAATACCAGGATGGCAACGGAGGAGCGAAATTCGTGAAGATTAATAATGATCCGCGTGTAACCCGTCTTGGTAAGATCCTGCGCAAAACAAGTCTCGACGAGATACCTCAACTCTTCAATGTAGTAAAAGGCGATATGTCGCTGGTGGGGAACAGGCCTCTTCCTTTATATGAAGCTACTACCCTGACCACAAATGACTGCGTTGAACGTTTTATGGCCGATGCTGGCATTACCGGCTTATGGCAGATCAAAAAACGCGGAAAAGAAGATATGTCTGTGGAAGAAAGGATCAACCTGGATATTTCTTATGCCCGCAAAGCCAATGTGGCTTACGATCTCTGGATCATGGCAAAAACACCGACCATCCTTTTCCAGAAGAGCAACGCCTGATCGGGTTCCCTCAAAAAAATACAGACCATTTGAAAAGCCGGGGAACCCGTCTATTAACCGGGTTCCCCATTATCATGTCCTGCCAAAAGCAGGACCTGGGCTAATTTTAGTAAAACTACGATAGAACTTCCCGGCTTTATTATTAATTTTGCCGGCCGTATCTCATAAAAAGAACTAACAAATGTCAACAGGGAATTCTGTTCCATTGGTGTCCATTATAACCCTTAATTGGAATGCAACTGAAGTGACTTGCGAGTTTTTGGAATCCAGCCGGAAGCTGACCTATGAGAATTACGAGATCCTGGTTTGTGACATGAATTCGGACACAGACCCTACAGACCGGATCGAAAGCCTGAAAGTACCCTTTACACGCGTTCTTCGCTCAGATAAAAACAGGGGATTTTCCGGCGGCAATAACTGGGGGATCCGGCAGGCTAAAGGTGATTTCATTTTTATCGTTAATAATGATACGGAACTTACTCCTGATATCCTCCAGCAGCTTTTAGCACCTTTTCAAACAGACCCGGTAATCGGTGTTACCTGCCCTAAAATCCGCTTCTATTATAACCGCTCTATTATCCAGTATGCCGGATTTAACCCTATCAATGTATATACAGGACGCACCACGGCCATTGGCAATAAAGAAGAAGATAAAGGACAGTATGATACACCGGGATATACAGCAGGCGCCCACGGATGTGCAATGATGGTAAAAAAAGAAGTGATTGAAAAAACAGGCGCTTTTCCGGAAGTATTCTTTTTATATTATGAGGAGTGGGACTGGAGTGCAAGAATACTGAAAGAAGGATACAAGATATTTTATCAGCCTAAAGCGCTTATTTATCATAAAGAGTCGGTTTCAGTAGGTAAATCAAGCCCCATGAAAGTATACTACCAAACCAGGAACAGGATACTTTATATGCGGCGCAATTCGGGAAAAAAGGAATTACTGGTTTTTCTTGCTTTTTATTCCCTGTTTGCTTTTCCGAAATCCATTCTGAAATTCTCGTTGAAGGGCCAGTTCGCTTATCTGAAATCTGTAGTGAAAGGCACCTGGTGGAACCTGACAGCTTCTACCTATTCAAAAGTAAACTGAGCAGTTAAAAAACGACAATCGTTGAAATGAAAAAAAAGATTTTACAGTGTATCCGGCAGGGCAAAATAGGAGGAGGCGAATCCCATCTTCTTAATCTGGTTGAAAGTCTTGACAGATCGAAATTTGATCCGGTTGTCCTTTCTTTTACTGATGGCCCGATGATAAAGACACTGGAAGATATGAATGTGCGCACCCATATCATCCATACTGAAAAGCCATTTGATTTCACCAAATGGAAGATGGTAAAATCTCTACTCATTGAAGAAAAAGTTGAATTAGTGCATGCACATGGCACCAGGGCAAATTCAAATGTGATCTGGGCTGCCCGCTCATTGGGTATCCCTGTTGTTTATACTATTCATGGATGGTCTTTTCACCAGGACCAGGGCCCATTACTGAAACGCATGCGTATCTTGGGCGAAAAATATCTTACCAGCAGAACGGATGTCAATATCTCTGTTTCGGTTTCCAACCAACGGGCAGGACAGCAACTGATCAAAGGTTTTCAGTCGAGGATCATCAATTATGGTATTGATCAGAAAAAATTTGATCCCCGGAAAACCTATCCGGATGTAAGGCAACAACTGGGCATACCTGCTGATAAAACACTGGTGCTTTTCATTGCGCGGTTTACTTCGCACAAACAACCACTGGCGCTTATCCGCGCTTTTGCCAAAGCCCTGCCACAAAACCCTGACCTGCATTTGCTGATGGTAGGGGATGGGGACCAGAAAGCAGAAGGTATAAGACTGATCAATGAGTTGGGGATAAAAGACCATATCACCATGGAATCATTCCGCCAGGATGTGCCGGCAGTGTTGGCCGCAGCCGATATATTCGTGTTGCCTTCCCTGTGGGAAGGCTTGCCGATAGGCTTGCTGGAAGCATTGACAATGGGCAAAGCCATTATTGCTTCCAATGTTGATGGCACCTGCGACGTGATCGAACATGGACAGAACGGATTGCTGGTGGAAACGGACCAACTGGTCGAAAACCTGGTAGAACCTCTTGTTACACTAAGCAAAGATCCTGCGCTGCAGGAAAGGTTAAGCAAGAATGCTCTGGCCACGGTCCACGAAAAGTTCACCGTTCGCCTGATGATGGACAAAATTGAAAATCTCTATAACGAGTTACTTAATAAACAATCGCTAAACTGATCCAAGAATGGAGTACCAGAAAATTACAGATATCAAGAGGTTGAAGTTTATCATCAGCGCCTTGCAGGAGAAATTGCCTTCAGGTGCTGAAATACTCGATGTGGGTTGCGGAAACGGTATTATTTCCCGTAGTCTTGGAAAAGAAGGCTTCAATGTAAAAGGCGTGGACGTAAGCGAAAAAGCAATTGAAAAAGCCAAAGCGCTTAACACTTATCCCAATGTTCGGTTTGAAGTAATGAGTGCTGAACAATTGATAGCTGACGGGCAGCGCTATCATGCAGTGATCTGCAGTGAAGTGCTGGAGCACCTGAATGAACCGGGTAAGTTGCTTACCTCTTTGCAGCAATTGTTGCATGATGATGGCATTCTTATCGTAACCGTTCCCAATGGTAAAGGGCCGAGGGAAAGATTTGTAACCCGCCCCATGATCGCATTGCAACGGAAAAAGAACTGGATGTGGAAAGCGATCATTAAAGTGAAAGGCATGCTGGGTTACAAAGGCACCACCATACAGTCGGATGCTGATGACCTGACCCATATTCAATTCTTTACCCGGAAATCATTGAGCAAGCTGGCAGGAGAGAACAAGTTTGAGATACAGCGTTTCGGGAAAACGAACTTTGTGGAAGATGTATTCCCTTTTTCCCTGCTGACCAAACGGCTCAAGTTCCTGCAAAAATTTGATTGTGCATTTGCTGAAATACTGCCCTATAGTTTTACAGGCGGTTTCCTGACAGTGTGGACTAAAAAAACTGATTCAAAAAAATAAACAGTATGCTGGGAGTTTTGGTGAACAAATTTCGTGGACTGGCAACTCGTCAACTGACTATTACCTATAAGCCCGGTAGTTATGTAAGGGAATTTGAGGGATGGAGAGGTATTGGTATCGTGTTCGTGATGCTGGCCCACTATTTCCCAAGTTTGTTCATAGGCTCCTGGATATTCATGGAGATGTTTTTTGTAATGAGCGGCTTCCTGATCACAGGCATTCTGATGGATGCCAAAAGCAAGCCACATTATTACACAAAATTCATGGGACGAAGGATCGTAAGGGTGTTCCCCGTGTACTATTTTTTTCTGGCTATCATGTTCTTTGTTATCCCGGCTTCCTGGCTTGACCTGAGTTATTACCGGGAACATCAGTCATGGTTCTGGCTCTATGGTCAGAACTGGTTGTATGCGATGGAAGGCTGGCCGGCAGTAAAAGGCATGCACCATCTTTGGTCGCTGGCGATCGAGGAGCAGTTTTATATTGTGTGGCCGCTGGTAGTGCTGGTGTTTTCTTCCAAAGGGCTTATCCGTTTCTGTATTTTCCTTTTCTTTTTCAGCCTTGTATTCCGCAACACGGGTATGAACATGGGTTTTGTGATGCCATTTCCCTATGTGGCCACGCTTGGCCGGATGGAAGGTCTGGTGTTGGGTGCCATTGTTGCCGTTCTGATAAGAACAGACAAATCCATTTTGGAAAAGCTGGTCTTTCCGGTTACAGTCATCTCCGGGGCCCTGGCAGTACTGATGGCCATTATTGCCGGAACAATGATGTTTCAGCATCCGGTCCATTACATGATCAATTATACACTTGTTGATATTTTCTTTGCGGGGATGATCACTATGACCCTGTGTGACAATCAGTTGAAATATCTTAAAAAATTACTCAACCATCCTTTGTTCGTTTGGCTGGGTATATTATCATACAGCCTCTATATTTTCCATTATCCGATCCAAAACATGGTGGAGTATAATTTTCAGGAAAGCCTTCAGGTTGCTACGGGAAGCGTTGTTGCTGCGAAACTGTTATCAGTAGGTATTGCAGTGGTGATCACCTTTGTGGTAACGTATATCGTTCACAAGGCAATCGAGCTGCCATTCTGGAAGCTCCGCAAGTATATCTGAGATTTCCACAGCATGTGGCAAAAAAACGTATGAATACGTTTGGTTTTGGAATAAAAAGAGTGTAGCTTTGGTTCCTGATTTCTAGGTAATATCTCCATTCCTATCAGATTCCACCAGTATTTCTATTATTATCCACTGAATTCCGTTGAATCCCATTTCCAATTTCCAGGACTCTGGACAGTAGAAGATTGTAAATATGTTTTACAGGCGAATTAATGCCTGTATTATATCGTATATAAACAGCTGCCATACATTAACTACAACCTTTATTATGAGACGGATTGTTACACTCATCGGCATTCTTTGCCTGTTTTTAGCTGGTTACCCCGGAATGGTTCAAGCCCAATCAGGAATTCTGAACCCCGCGGACCCTATCGTTACTTACGACCCTGCAAATCCGCCTGCAACTCCTCCCAATGGAGTGATGGCGAAATGGGTGAGAACGAAACGTGTCGGTTTTAATACCGATTCATACAAAGCCTATTTTTATAAAAATCTGGCTTTCCGTCTCAAATTCCCCAAGTCGTATCAACATGGTGTGGCAGACGGCAAAACCTATCCTGTTTTTATCTTCTTCCACGGGATCGGTGAAAGAGGATCCATTTATGATAACGACTACCAGTTGTATCATGGCGGCGAACTGTTCAGGAATGCTGTAGACAACGGCCAGTTTGATGGATTCCTTTTATATGCACAGTCATCCAGCACCAGCGGCGAATGGAGCCCCTGGCAGTTTGATGTTATCAAGGAGATCGTTGAAAATTACCTGGTCCCCCAGGTAAAAGCTGATATTAACCGTATCATTGTTGACGGTCTGTCTGGTGGAGGTTCTGCCACCTGGCAAATAACAAGGAACTATCCTAATCTTATAGCAGCTTCACTTCCCATCAGTGCCCCTGTAAACGTTCCCACTACCAACGCAGCTATCCCTAATTTAAAATTTACACCGATATGGACATTCCAGGGTGGCCTGGATGATGGCCCCACTCCCTTTACGACAGAGAGTGTGGTGAATGCATATAAGAATGCAGGTGCTAACATGACCTACACTTTATTCCCTAATGGAGGTCATGGTATCTGGTACGATGCCTGGAACCAGGCGAATTTCATGCCTTATATCAGTAAGGCCCACAAAGCAAATCCCTGGCCTTTGAATGGCAGGTATGAATATTGTCCTGGTGAAACGATCAACCAGGTAATTGGTGTAACGCCTGGCTTTACCAGTTATGAATGGAGAAAAGATGGAGTGCTGATCCCCGGCGCCAACAGCAATCAGATCACAGCTACTGCACTGGGTGTTTATTCCTGCCGCATTCTTCGCGGCTCCACCTGGTCTGAATGGTCGCCCATACCGGTTGAGATCAAGCTTAAAGCAGCTACTGTTCCTCCACCGATCACTGTCACCGGCTTGAAGAGCCTTGTTATTCCTTCCCTGGATGGCAGCACAAGTGTGCCATTGGAAGTACCTGATGGTTATGCCAGCTATCAATGGCAGCGCGTAGGCAATAGCACCGTGCTTGGAACAAACAGGACCTTTGAAGCCGGTTCCCCAGGAAACTATACAGTAAAAGTGATGGAGCAATTCGGCTGTTCCAGCGATTTCTCCACACCTGTTACTGTAATAGACGCTAACGGAGCTAACAAACCTGAACCTGCTACCGGATTTGCAGCTACGACCATGTCCAAAACTTCTATCCGCCTGGATTGGGTGGATAATCCTGCTCCGGCCTACAATGAAACGAATTATGAGATATTCCAGGCTAAAAATGCAGGCGGACCTTATAAACTCGTTGGAGTAACGGCTGCCAATGCTATTACTTATACAGACAATGGACTGGATGCGAATACCACTTATTATTATAAAATAAGAGCGATCAATGCCACAGCGGCTTCTGCAGCTACAGGCCCTGTAAGCGCATTGACACAAAGGGATGAGCAGGCTCCAAGTGTTCCTGGCAATCTTCGTGTAACAGGAACTACCAAAACTTCTGTGTCCCTGGCATGGGAAGCTTCCACAGATGATGTTGGCGTAACCCGTTATGAAGTGTATGTGGATGGCCAGATGGCATATACCACTACACAAACCACTTTCACTGTATATAACCTGACCTATAATCAGACTTACAACTTTGTTGTAAAAGCAAAAGATCAGGCAGGCAATATATCCGGTGCAAGTAACCAGGCAACAGGCCAGCCGGTCATGAATGGCCTGAACTATAAATACTATACATTCACAGGCACATGGAACAATCTGCCTGATTTCAATACCCTCGAGCCGGTTGCTACAGGTAATATGCCTAATGTAGCGATCACGCCGAGAACACAGAACGATAACTTCGCTTTCCTGTGGGAAGGTTATATCACTATCCCTGTAAATGGAGTGTATACATTCCGCACCAATTCAGATGACGGAAGCAGGCTGTGGCTTGGACCTCTCAACGGCAGCTCCACTCCATACACTTTTGCCGGTGCTCCAACTGTAAACAATGATGGTTTGCATGGCGGACAGGACAGGAACTCAGTAGACCTTACACTGACTGCCGGTGTATACCCGATCGCCATGGCATTTTATGAGCAGGGTGGTGGTGAGCAAATGATCGTGTCATGGAAAACACCTCAAACAGGTGGTAGCTTTGTGACCATCCCCAACAGTGCATTCACAGATATTCCTGTAGTAAATGGTCTGCCACCGGCCAAACCGACCGACCTGGCACTTACAGCTCTGTCTCACAAACAGATCGGTCTGACCTGGACAGACAACAGTGATAATGAAACAGGATTTGAGATCTGGCGCTCGCTGAATGCGCTCGGAGATTTCGTTCTGGTAGGCCGTGCAGCAGCTAATGCAACTTCATATACCGATACAGCCCTGACTGCAAGCACTACTTATTATTATAAGATCAAAGCGATAGGGAACTATGGTGAATCACCATTCAATGTATCAGGCAATGGTGTGGACTATGCTTATTATGAAATGAGCGTTAACAATCTGCCTGACTTCACTTCGCTGGTTCCGGTGAAGACCGGCCGTGTACCGAATTTCGTACTGGGTCAGCAAAACAGGAACGACCAGTTTGTATTCAAGTACAGCGGAAAGATCTATCTGCCTGTAGCCGGTACCTATACTTTCTATACCACTTCTGATGATGGTTCCAATCTTTATATAGATGGTTTCGATGCAGCACATAAAGTGGTTGCCAACGATTACCTGCAAGGACCCACTGAAAGAAGCGGTACTGTTACAGTGGCCGCCGGTTACCACGATATTTATGTTACTTTCTTTGAGCAGGGTGGTGGTGAAGTACTGGAAGTACGCTATCAGGGACCTTCCGGCAGCGGCATCAGCAAACAGATCATTCCTACCACTGTTTTGGGTGATCCTGTTCCGAGTGCAACAACGCTGGCATTGCCTGAAGGCCCGCTGGCTCCATCTTTGCTGACAGCTACCGGCTCCAGCACTTCTACCATTGATCTGACATGGCAGGATAACTCTGCCAATGAGATCGGATTTGAAGTGTTCAGATCGATCAATAACAACGCGAACTATATATTGTATACAACACTGGCAGCAAATTCAACCAGCTTTACTGATTCACTGCTGGGAGCCAATAGTGTTTATTACTATAAAGTGCGTGCAATAAATGACGGTGGCTTCTCTGCTTATAGCAATGAAGACAGCGCTATCACCGTAAACCGCGCTCCTTTGCTGACTGCTATCAGCAATCAGTCAATGCGCTACGGCACACAACTGAATGTGAATGTATCTTCTTCTGATCCTGACGGTGGCACCGTGACCCTCTCTGTGTCCGGCCTGCCTGCTGCATTCGGGTCCTTTGTTCAAACTCCAGGAGAGAACACTGGCGTGATCAGCTTCAACAACCCGGCTATCGGAGATCAGGGCACTTACCCGATCACTGTAACCGCTTCCGATGCATTCGGTGGCAGCACTTCAGTTAATTTCGATCTGCTGGTAAGTGATAATTACAGCCCGGTAGTAGGTGCTGTAAGCAATGTGACAATGGATGAAAAACAAACTACTACTGTAAACCTGTCTGCTACAGATCAGAATGCTACTGATGTGCTTACCTGGTCATTCACCGGTCTGCCTTCCTTTGCTACTGTAGTTACAGGTACTGGCAATACAGCACAGCTTTCACTGGCTCCTGGCTATGCAGACAATGGTGTGTACAGTGTAACAGCCAAAGTGGATGATGGAAAAGGTGCGTTTGATACCAAATCATTCACTATTACAGTAAATGATGTTAATCCTAACTTCAAAGTTTATGTAAACTTTACTTCAAGCACTTATCAGGCTCCTGCTCCATGGAACAATACCAATAAGACTCCGGCTGCAGGCGACATCTTTGCCAACCTGAAGAATGATGCGGGTGCTACCACAGGTATCAGCCTGCAATTGATGAACACATGGCAGGGACTTAACACCAATGGTGCCAACACAGGCAATAACTCCGGTGTTTATCCTGATAATGTATTGAGGACTTCTTACTATACCAATACGGTTGTTCAGAATGTGAAAGTATCAGGACTGAATCCTGCAGGTCAATACACCTTTACATTCCTGGGCAGCAGGTACAATCCTTCAGGAAGTGTGATGACAGTTTATTCAATAGGTGCGCAAAGCGTTAACCTGGATGCTGCAAACAACTACCTGAATACGGTAAGTATCAACAACGTTACTCCGGCAGGTGATGGCACTATCACTTTCACTGTTGCCAAAGCTGCAGGCGCAACCTACGGATATATCAACTCCCTGGTAATTGAATCAGTGTATGATGATGGTTCGGCACCTGCCAAACCACGTGACCTTGCCGGTTCATTTGTTGATGGCAAAGCACACCTCACATGGACAGATGCTGCGTTCAATGAAACAGCCTATGAGGTTTACAGGTCCAATACCCTCAACGGTACTTACACCTTGCTGAACCCGGGTGGCAACAATGCAAACCTGACCCAGTATGATGATGCTACAGTAACTGGTAATAAGACTTTCTATTACACAGTTCGTGCGACCAATAGCAATGGCAATTCGCCTTACAGCGATACAGTGGCAGTGACCACACCTAACACCAGCCCGATCATCGCTGCTATCAGTGATGTGAATATGAACACCGGTGAAACAGTGAATGTGAATGTTACATCCACAGATGATCCGGGAGATGTGATCACACTTAGCCTGTCTGGTGCTCCTGCCTTTGCTACCCTGACAGATAATGGTGATGGCACAGGCACGATCTCTATCCAGCCAGGTGCAACAGCCGGTGTGTTCGACAATGTTACAATTACTGCTACTGACGGAGGTGGAGCAAGCAGCAGCAAAACCTTTACTATTAAGGTTACAGATGCGACCCTTACTTACACTTACGTGAACTTTAACCAGACTTATCCTGTAGCAGGATGGAACAACTTCAACAGTGCTCCGGGTGCCGGCGCAGGTATCACTAACCTGAAGGATAAGGATAACAACTCCACTAATATGAACATCAGCCTGACCGACGGATGGGCTGGTACTACAACCGGTGGCACACTGACCGGCAATAACAGCGGAGTTTATCCTGATGATGTAATGCGTACTTCTTATTATGACGCAAATGCAGGTGGAAGAAGGATATTGCTGAGTGGACTTTCAAGCAATAAGAAATACAACCTGGTATTCTCTGCAAGCCGCGCAAGCACCGGCTCATTGATCACACGCTATGCAGCAGGTGGTAAATCCGGTGATCTGAACGTGGATAATAATACCACAGGCTTTGTGAAACTGAGCGATCTGTCGCCCAATGCCAGCGGACAAATCGAGATCACTGTAAGTAAAGTCGGAGCTTCTGCTAACTACTATATCGGTGCGCTCGAAATTCAATCCTATCCGTTCCTGGCTGTAGCACTTCCGCCAGTGAATGTGACCGCAACAGGCGTGTCTGTTGACAGGATCAGGATCAACTGGACCAATGCAGGAAGCGCAGGTACCGGTTACGAATTGTGGAGAAGCACTTCTTATAATGGTACATACACCAAGGTTGCAGACCTGGCATTGACTGATGTGACCTATACCAACACAGGACTGGCCAGCGGAACTGCTTACTACTATAAGATACGCACAGCAAAAGGCGGTGATGAATTCACAGAGTTCAGCAATATCGCAAGTGCATCCACAGTATCTTATATTGTAAATGTGAACCTGAACGATGCTGCAGCCAATGCACAGTCAGGAGGATGGAACAATACCAATACACTTCTGTACGAAGGATTTGTATTACCCAACCTGATCAATTCACAGAACCAGAACACAGGTATTGACTTTGATGTTGTTCAAAACTTCGGTGGATTCAATAATGCATTGGGCCTTTCAACCGGTAACAATTCCGGAGCTGTGCCTGATAAAGTGATGAGCAATTTCTATTACCTTGACTTTGCTGACACTGCACGCTTTAAATTCAGCGGATTGAATCATGCAACTGCATACAATGTGATCTTCTATGCAGGTTCATCTTATAGCCCGACCAACAATACCGTGTATAAGATCGGCAACCAGACTGTATCATTGAGTTCAACCAATAACTATTATAATACAGTTAAGATCAACAACGTTACTCCGGATGACAATGGTGAAATACTGGTAACGGTTTATTCAAGTGTGGGATATGCGTTCCTGAACAGCGTATCACTGGAAGCGATCCCCAATGTAACACCTCCAGAAGAGCCCCTGATCACCGGACGCTCAGGCGTTGCAGCACAAACAGGCACCCTTGCGGCAACCACCGAAGCTGCCAGAAATTCGGCACAAACAATTGAGGTAGAGGATGCTACGCTTATCAAAGCCTTCCCCAATCCGTTTGTGAACGATTTAACGCTTCAATTGTCTCTGAAAGAGGATGTTGCGAAATTTACCGTAGTTTTGTACGATTTCAGCGGAAAAACCGTTTATCGTAGGGAATTCAATAACGCAGCGAAAGGTGTTTGGAGACAGCAGTTGGATCTTGGAGGTAAAGTTGCATCGAGAGGTACGTATGTTTTACAAGTGATCGGCGTGGACCAAAAGCCACGTGCTACTAAAGTTGTAAAATATTGATTGTAGGTTTTGTTAGAAACCAAACTTTCTGATCTAATATTGAATGGGACCGGCGATGCCAGTCCCATTCTTTCTAAAAAACAACAGGAAAACAGATGGAATTTGCGTATTTGTTCAGGGCGCTCTTACGCGGCAAATGGATTATCGCCGCATCCGTACTTATAGCCTTGGTTGTTGCCTTTATTTTAACTATTGGGTTCAAATTGAAATTTAAGTCCACCGCCCAATTGTCTACCGGCTTTACTCAGGCCGAGCAGATCAAATTGGAAGAAGATGGACGGTTCAATCTCCAACAGATCGATGTAAAGTTTAACAACGCTATCGAAAACATCACATCACCAAGGGTTAGAAGCCTGGTGTCTTACAATCTGATGCTGCATGACCTGGAATCAGATGAACCTTTTACCAAGCTTGACAAAAAGCAAAAGGAGACCAATGAGTTCAAGCAGGTGAACCAGGCCCGTGCAGCCCAGATACTGCGTAATAAAATTGATTCAGTAGAGATACTCAGCCCTCAAAATCCTGAAGAGAAAAAAATCCTGAAGTTCATACAACTGTATAAGTATGATATTTCAGACATTGCTGCCAGCCTTCAGGTAGCCCGCTATCAGCGTACAGACTACATCAATATCGTTTATACTTCCGAGAACCAGTACATGTCGGCCTTCGTCGTTAATAAACTATGCGATGAGTTTAAACGTTTTTACGGCCTTGACAGAAAGGAAAGGACCGGCGGTTCAATTGCTTCACTCGACTCACTGGTAAAGCAGAAAAAAGCAATACTGGATGAAAAAGTGGAGGCAAAGAACAAGTTCATGACAGAGAAAGGTGTGGTTGACCTCAACCAGGAGCAATCAACCAACCTGTCGCAGATCGGGGCATTCGAGAGTGAACTGGTAAATGAAAAAGGGCAACAGCAGAACTATGCTTACCGCGTGCAGCAACTGGAAGAACTGATAAAAACAGAGCGGGGTAAAACCAATTCAACTTCAGGCAGTAGCGGCACCACCATCGTTAATAATAATGAGTATGTAAGGCTTCGCAAGCAATACAATGACCTGTATGCAGAATATCTTCGCAAAGGAGGTAAAGACCCAGAAATGCGCAACCGCCTGGATGTTCTTTTAAAAGATATGTCCAACCTGGAACTTTCAGGTGGCAATAATTCAGGCACCACTCCTGACCCTTCGCGCATTTCCGTTGATGAACTGGTGCAGCGCAAGATAGATGCAGAAGCATTGCTGAGAGCTTCCACCAAGAAGATCGCAAGCCTCGAAAACCAGATCGCTTTATTGAAAGGAGGCCTGTCGGGCAAAGCGGCGATCGGTGCAAATCTTGGCCAGCTTGAAAAGGAGATAGAATTGGCTTCAAAAGAATATACAGAGGCCAGCAACCGTCTTAACCTGGCATACAACCTTAATGAAAGCTCTCAAACCGGTTTTAAACAAACACTGGTAGGAGAACCCGCCCTCACCCCGGAATCATCGAAAAGAATGGTAGTGATGATGCTTTCCGGCATTTCCGCTTTCTTTATATCCAGCCTGGTGATCCTTGTGATAGCTTTCTTTGATAAATCCATCCGCACGCCTTCCAATTTCCACCGTCAGGTGGATATGCCACTGCTTGGCGTGGTGAACCATGTAAAATTTGGAGATGCAAATATCCTGAAGCGGATCACTGACTTCAGCGGAGAAGATAAAGAGCGTGACAATACCTTCCGGGAACTATTGCGTAAGCTCCGGTATGAAATTGAAGCAAGCAAGAAAAAAGTATTTCTTTTTACCAGCACGGAGCCGCAACAGGGAAAAACATCCCTGATACAGGCACTGGCTTACAGCCTCAGCCTTGGAAAAAAGAAAGTACTGATCCTCGATACCAATTTCTGTAATAATGACCTTACCGTTGCAATCCAGGCTGATCCTGTGCTGGAAGAATTCCAGGTCAACGAAGGTGTCTTTAACAAAGACAAAGCGCATCTGCTGATGTCAAAGACCCCGATAAGCGGCGTGGACATTATTGGTTGCAAAGGCGGTGACTATACACCTTCCGAGATATTACCCAAGAATCACCTGCTGAATTACCTTGACTATCTGAAAGAGGATTACGATTTCATTTTTATGGAAGGAGCTCCGCTTAATGGTTTTACCGATACAAAAGAATTGATGGAATACGCTGAAAAAGTAATTATTATTTTCTCAGCAGAAACTGTTGTTACCGAAGCCGACCAGGAATCCATGCACTTTCTGAAAGAGAGCGATAAATTCTTTGGAGCTATCTTAAATAAGGTACGTGACCCTAATCTTACAAACTAATTTGTCAACTGCCCGGCCAGAGACGCACCCTATCATGCAAGGCAAAGCACATAAGGAGAGACTTTTATGGGTAGACTATGCGAGGGGGATGGCCATTCTCTTGGTCGTATACCGCCATGCGGTGGTGGGATTAACAAGATCGGGTCTCGAAGTACCGTCCCTTATGTACAATCTGCAGGAAGTTGTTTTTAGCTTTCGCATGCCGGTCTTTTTTGTATTATCCGGTATTTTCCTGGCAGCGTCACTCCGGAAACATAAAGTGATGACTGTTGTAAAAGATAAAGCGTCTACCTTACTGTATCCTTATCTTTTGTGGGCCACCATTACGGTGGTGTTGCAGATATTCTTTACTGATTATTCCAATGCCAGCCGGCATGGCATTGAAGATATCGCGCTGGTGGTAACGCAACCAAGGGCAGTAGCGCACCTGTGGTATCTTCTTGCACTGTTCAATACAAGCATGCTGTTCCTTCTCCTGCGTGGCTGGCTGAAGAATGACTGGATACACCTGGCTTTGGCACTCGTACTTCACTATCTTTCTACACTGGAAGTTTTTAGGCCCTACAGTATTATCAGGGACCTGTTTTATTTCTATCCATTTTTATTTATCGGCACCCGTGTATCAAAATATCTTTTGAGCAGCGAGCTGAATCGCAAGTATCTTGATCCGAAGCACCTGGTATGGCTGCTTCCGATTTTTTTGGTGGGACAGTATTTTTGGTTTACTCATAAAGAAATGGAAACTACTTATCTGTTCCTCTTTTTTCTGATCATTTTGATAGGATGCTATTTCTTCTATATCATTGCCGGTATTATTGCAAAGTTCCCATCCATGGGCTGGCTGGCTTATCTGGGAAAGAATTCCCTTTACATTTATATACTGCATATTTATATCGTTTCATTCTCCAGAAGCCTCCTGATGCGTTCGGGCATTGAGTTTAATATATGGGTCCTCTTACTGGTATCTTGGGCTTGTGGAGTGATCGTCCCGGTTTTCCTTTACAATCTTTTCAAACAGATCGGGTTCAGGAAATTGTTCACGCTTAAACAACAGGCCGGCACATGAGCCCGTTCAAAAGATATGGACACCTTATCCAGTCAGGGATCTATACGGCTATTCAGAAAGTAGCTACTCTCCTGATCGGGATACTTTCGTTCATGCTGCTGGCACGTATGCTGGGCCCCGCAGGATATGGTGTTTGGGGGCTCTTTATGGTGATCTCATCCATTGCAGAAACTTCACGCACTGCACTTACCCGTAATGCCTTTATCCGGTTCATGCACCAATCGCCTCCCGGGCAGCAACCCAGCATACAGGGAGCTGCGCTGGCATTGAGCTTCTTTATCAGCGCTGCAATGGGCTTATTGTTCTTTGTAGCTTCCTATATGTTATCATTCTGGAATGTTACACCCGAACTTTCCGAACTGCTTCGCTGGTATGCATTGATCATTCTTGTAAGCTCCTTCTTCTCGAGTATGGAAATGTTGCTGAACTCCAAACTTGATTTCAAAGCTATTTGCTGGATGTATTGTGTGCGGCAGGGGCTGTTTATGATACTGGTCTCGGTTTGCTATATAGGCAATTTCCATATTGAGCTGTGGATGCTTTCTGTAATGTACCTGGTTTCTTTTATGACCGGGACCCTGACAGGTTTTCTTTTTGCAAGAAAATATATATCCTGGAATTTTAATCACCTGGGTAGCTGGTTCCCCAAACTGTTGCATTTCGGAAAGTATGTGTTTGGTACAAATATCAGTTCCCTTCTTTTCCGCAGCACCGACAACTTTATGACCTTTACATATTTTGGTGCGGCTGCTTCCGGATTTTATAATGCCTGCCTGCGGATCAGCAACCTGATCGATCTGCCTTCGCAGGTAATTGCCGATATCCTTTTCCCCCGTGCTGCAAAATATAATGTGGCAGACAGGGATGCTGTAAAGAACATGTATGAAAAAAGCGTTGGGGCCATCCTGGTGTTTTCCTTACCGGCTTTGCTGATCGTTCTTTTATTCCCTGCTTTTATTCTGCAGGTGCTGGCAGGCCCTCAATTTATTGTAGCGGTACCCATACTGCGTATTACAGCATTTTTTGGGTTCACGTTGCCTTTTCTGAAACAATTCGGCACTATCATGGATGCAACAGGGCATCCGCAGATCAATTTCAGGGTGATGCTTTTTTCCTTCCTGGTCAACATTGTGAACAATGCAATAGGCATCTACCTTTTTGGTCTGATCGGCGCAGCGATCGGAACGGCTACTACCTATTTTATGGCGTTTGTGTTCAGCCAGTATCTGCTGAATAAGAAATTCGGGATTAATGTTTCAAATGTATTTGTAAATACTTTTCAGTTATATAAGGAACTGTTCACTGTAACACGTTTATATACTAAAAGGAAACAAGCATGAACTATAAGCCACGCAAACAGGAAGAGAAGGAGAGGGAGTATGACTATATGCTTGAAGTGCTGGTCACGGCGTTTATTGCCTGTGTGATCCTGTTCATTTTTGTAAAAATTGTATTTCTTTAATGCAGCTATGAGCTTCTTAAAGGCGATCATATATGATGATGTAAACAGGAAAAAACTCCTGACCATCCTGCTCCCTCTGCTGTCGGTGATTGTAACCTATTTTATTGCAGCCAGCGGCGGGAAAATGGGATACCTTTTTATCGTTGGGGCGATCGGCCTGATCTGTACCGTACTTGCATTCAGCTACCCGGCTTTCGGATTATATTTCACTATTGTTGTCGCTTTTTTCTTTGCAGATATCAAGCGGCTGTTGCGGCATGATCTGCCGATGGGTGTATACATTGACGTACTATGTGTGCTCACTTTTGTTGGAGTGATCATTCAAAAAAGACAAAAGCGCGAAAACTTCTTTGCCAACTATAACCATCCCATTTGTATAGCCTTCCTGGTAATGATAGTGTATTCAATGATCCAGATATTCAACCCTAACGGCGGTCCTTTGGGTTCAAGTTTGATCATATTACGAAGGTTCATTGCTTTGCAGTTGATGTTCTTTGCTGCAGTAGAGATCCTGGGAACTAAAGAAAAAATGGTTTACTTCCTGAAATTCTGGCTCTTTTTTGCCACTATTGCAGCACTGTATGCCTGTTACCAGGAATGGTTCGGTTATCCCGCCTACGAGATGGCTTATATTTACTCAGACCCTCTTATTGAAGGGCTGCTTTCACTGGATAATGGCAATTACCGGAAATTCTCTTTCCTTGCTGACCCCACTTCTTTCGGGATCATGATGTCGGGCTCGGCCCTTTTATGTCTTACACTGATATTAAGCTGGAAGGAATTGGGGGCGAAAAAATACTGGCTGGGCCTGGGAGTCCTGGTCATGGTGCTTGCCATGAGCTATTCAGGTACCCGGACCGCCTATTTTGCTTTTCTTACCGGTGTGGCAGTGTATATTATGATGACGCTGTCTAACCGAAAAACACTGGCTTTTGCAGTGATCGCCATGGCTTCTTTTCTGCTTCTGCTTTTTGCACCGATCTATAACAACGCAACGCTCAACAGGGTACGGTCAACTTTTGAATTTTCAGATGATGCTTCCTTTAATGTCCGTGATATTAACCGGCACCGTATTCAACCTTATATGCATTCTCATCCGATTGGTGGTGGATTGGGCACAACGGGCGGAGCACCAGGCGAGCTTGAACTGGGAAATTCTTTTTCTCACCCGCTGAGGGGATTCCAAACGGATAGCGGTTTCCTGAGAATGGCGCTGGAATATGGTTGGATAGGGCTCATTCTGCAATGCGCCACTTTCTTCCTGGTGCTGCAGCAGGGCGTCCGCACTTATTATCGCAGTAAAGACCCTTTGGCAAGGCACTTGCTTTTGGCAGCCGTTATTTGTATTTTTAGCTATGTAATAGCGCATTATGCTCAGGGTGCTATCGGCACACTGCCCGGAGCATTCCTGTTTTATTCACTCATTGCCATGATTATTAGGCTTAAACCCTCTCAACCTATAAAAAATTCCTTAACCCCTGATTTATGAACAAACTACTGCTTTCCTTATTCTCTGTGATGATTTATTTACAGGCCAGTTCTCAAACTGACACCAGTGATCTGCACCAGGACAGGAGACCTGTGGCTTATGACACGATCATTGAAAAGCTCGTAAAGCTTGCGATGGTGAATCCAAAAATTAAAAGTGTGGAGGACCAGGCCCTTCAGCAGGGATATGAGTACAGCCGCAGCAAAACTGCCTGGCTGAATAATATCACTGTAGCTGGCAACCTGAATGAAATATCCCTTAAACGCACAATTAACACAGATCCTATTCTGCGGCAAAGCACGCAATACCCGCGTTACAACGTAGGGGTGTTTCTGCCGATAGGGATCTTTGTTAACAATAAAAAGCAAACGCAAGCGCTGTATCACAACTATCAGGCTTCCGTTGAGCAAGTGAACATTCAAAAAAGTGCCATACGCCAACAGGTGATAAGTGGCTATGAAGATTACCTGCTTTATCAAAACCTGATCACCCTTCAGAATGAATCAGTACAGGATGCCAAAATACTTTATAACAAGGCGGTGGAAAGATTTGAAAAAGGAGAAATATCACTGGAAGAATTTTCCAAAGTGAGCAAAGGTTACAATGCAGAAAAAGTAAGGGAAGTGGAGCTTCAACACCAACTGAACCTTACCCTGATCAATATGGAAGGCCTGATCGGTATGAAGCTTACCGATGCACTGGAACAGATCAGTGTTCAATCCCGTTAGTTCACCCACGTTTGTAAAATCGCTTAGTGTGATGCACGGAAAAGATATTGTTGTTGTTGGTCTTCAGCCATGGGATATAGGGATCGGCAGCAACTGCAAGAATATTGCTATTGAATTTGCATTGAATAACCGGGTACTGTATGTTAATCCCCCGCTCGACAGGCTAACAAATATCCGGGACAGGAAAACGGCAAAGGTCCAAAAGAGACGCAGGATCCGTGCAGGTAATGAACCTGCACTTGTTGCTGTAAAAGAGAATCTGTGGACTTACTATCCCCGCAAGCTGGTGGAATCAGTGAATGGCCTTCCTGACGGTAAGCTCTTTGATCATTTTAACCGGGTCAACAGTAAACGGTTCGCGAAAGAGATCATTGCTATGGCAGATCAGCTTGGGTTCAGGGACGTGGTACTGTTCAATGATAATTCCATTTACCTGGGATATTACCTGAAAGAATTGCTGAAACCATCTTTCAGTATTTATTATATCCGGGATTTTCTTATCAAGAACCCTTACTGGAAAAAGCATGCCGTTCGCCTGGAGCCAGGGCTTATTCGTTCATCAGATCTGGTGGTTACCAATTCGGAATTGTATGCTTCCTATGCAGCGGGTTTTAACAGGCATTCTTATATGGTGGGGCAGGGATGTGATATTTCCGCTTTCAGTGATCCGGGAATAATTCCGGTAAAAGAACTGGAAAATATTCCGGGTCCGATAATCGGCTACACAGGCTATTTATCCAGCCGGAGACTGGATATTGAACTGTTGCTTTATCTCTCGGCAGCGAAGCCTTCAATGAGCTTTGTGTTGGTAGGGCCTGAAGATGAAACGTTCAAAAGATCGGCTTTGCATGGCAGGCCCAATGTATTCTTCCTGGGGCATAAGGAAGCAGATCGGATGCCTTCCTTTATCAAAGGATTTGATGTTGCGATCAACCCTCAATCCGTGAATGAAGCTACTGATGGTAACTATCCAAGAAAAGTGGATGAATACCTGGCTATGGGAAAAGCTGTGGTGGCAAGAGCTACCAATGCCATGAATTATTTTCGGGAGGTGACTTATCTCGCAGATAGTTTTGAAGCCTATGCTGAGATGATTGAAAAGGCATTGAAGGATAATTCTGCAGAGCTGATCAGAAAACGGCAGGAAGTGGCGCAAAGCCATAGCTGGACGAATAATGTTGACAATATTTATCATTGTATAAACCGGGTGATGCAAGATGCCCGTGTATTAAAAGAACATGAGCATAGTAGATAAGATCAAATCTAGTCCCCGGTTGAAAAAGCTCGTGCACTGGAGCATAACACCGGCAAGGAATCCAAGGCCCCGCTTATGGATACGCTGGTTTGTGAATCCCTTTTTTCATAAAAAAGGAAAAGGATCTGTGATACGCTGGCGCTCGAGGGTGGACGTGTTTCCCTGGAACCGTTTTGAGATCGGCGAGCTCACTACTATCGAAGATTTTGTGACGATCAATAATGGTTCAGGTCATGTATTGTTTGGAGACAGGGTGAGGATCGGAATTGGTTCTGTGGTATTGGGCCCTGTAACAATGGGTCATGGCTCGGGTCTTGGTCAAAATGTTTTTGTGGCAGGCTTCAGCCATGGTTATGAAGATGGGGAGAAAAACTCTTCTGTGCAGCCACTGGTGATAAAGGAAACCGTGATCGAAGATGAAGCGCATGTAGGTGCCAATAGTGTGGTGTTGCCTGGTGTGCGTATTGGTAAAAGAAGCCAGGTGGGTGCAGGCAGTGTGGTAACGCGTGATGTCCCTCCGTTTTCCATTGCAGTAGGCAATCCGGCCCGTGTCATAAAAAAATATGATCCGGAAAAAAAGGAATGGATAAAGGTCTGAACCGGCGGAATAGCAAACGATGCATTAAACTTTATTTTGTCACTTTTTGAATAACTCCTGAGAATGTCAGCTTCCACTACCCCACAAAAAATCTATTTCTATAATCTTACCGGTTTGCGGGCAATTGGGGCCATCAGGGTTTTGATAGGCCATATAGAATTCCTGAAAGTGTTTTGGGGAGTGCCGGCACTGCATTGGTTCCCGGTGGGCGGCAAAATAGGGGTGACCTTCTTTTTTGCATTAAGCGGATTCCTGATCACTTCCCTTTTATTGCAGGAAAGGGAAACGACCCATACTGTTAAACTGAAAAAGTTTTACCTGCGCAGGATTCTGCGTATCCTGCCATTATACTATGTTGTCATCTTGCTGAGCCTTTTCGTTTTTAGCCATATCGGGTTCCTGTATGTTCCGGGGTATACGGATAAAATGTTCCAGGAGCTTTCATGGACCAATATCCTGATCGTATTTCTTCTGCTGCCAAACGTGAATAGTTTCAGCATACCTTATGCAGATCAGCGCTGGAGTATTGTGGTGGAAGAGCAGTTTTATTTTTTCCAGCCCCTGCTTATCAAATTTCTTAAGAAGCGGTATTTATTGCTGATAAGCTTTATTATAATTGGGTTGTCACCAGAGCTGGTACGCCTGTTCCTGAAAGTATTTAACCTGGAAGGATCTATATCGCCCGGGTTGGTCAATTCCATTACCGCCCAGTTGAAATATCTTTCCTGTATTGCCATGGGCTGCGTGTTCAGTGTGCTTTATTTTAAAAGGGAATCTGCATCGAAACGTTTTTTCTTTACCAAAACCTTTCAGTGGCTTTTGCTTATCGGCGTGCTTGGCAGCATAGCATTGGGGCATTATGTGTATGAAACAGCGGAGCTGATCGATTACCGCTTATACGCCTTGCTTTTTGGAATGATCGTTTTTAATGCTACCCTTAATCCCAAAACTATTTTCAAACTGGAGATCCCCATATTGAATTTCCTCGGAAAAATATCTTACGGGATTTATATGTTTCATCCGGTCTGTATCGGATCGGCAATCGTTTTTGCCAAGTTTTGTTCAAACAACCTGGTGATACAAAATATCCTGATCTATCTGCTTTCCATAAGCGTTACGGTAGGCATAGCCTGGCTTTCGTTCAGGTATTTTGAATCGTACTTCCTGAAGCTGAAAGGCAATTTTTCCATCCTTAAATGGAAAAGCAAAAAAGCCAGGGCAATTGAAGAGCCGCAGCAAAATTAGATGCAGATCATTTTTTCATTTCCGGCAATATATCCTCGATATAGAGGAGCTTGGTATGCGGGGTTTTCAGAAATGATTTGGAAGCTTTCTTCAGTTTCATCACTGATAATACCTGGCGGAAAGCAAATGCCGGCAATGCAAAAAGTGTTTTAAGGTATTTGGGATCTTTTCCTTTCATCAGTACGATCAGTACAAAAGAGAGAAAGAATGAAAAGAAGATACCTACCCAGGCAAGTGAAAGCCAGGGCCAGATAAAATAATCAATCACCATACAGGCAAAGGAGGCGAGGAATACCATAAATAAGGGAGGCCGCAGCAGCACAAATCCAAAATAGATGAGGTTAATGTTCAATCGCTTTACACCTGCCATAAATATTTTACTGCTTTCCCGGAAATAGTTGAAGTAGGAATGGATCCATCTTGCGCGCTGGTTTTCCAGGGTTTTGCCTGAGCTGATCTTTTCGTCGTAAAGGATGGCATCGGGAGCAAATGCAATTCTCTTTGTATTTAGTACAAGCGTGGCCTGCAGCTTTTTATCAAAACCACCGACCAGTGTTTTGTAAGCGATATTATCATACAAACCTGATTCGAAAGAAATGCCTGATCCCCAGATGGCAGAGGAAAATCCCATTCTCATTCTTGCTTCCCGGTCGATAAAGAAGTTGAACATATCGCCGATGGCATCCATTCTTGCATAGAGGGTATCGGTATTTTTCGGTTTGAAATCGGCTTGCACGGCCCTGTACCCTTTTTGAAAATGTTTGTTTACCGTATCGAGGAATTGAGGATGTATCAGGTTGTCTGAATCAAGGATCAGGGTTATATCATGTGGGGCAATGAACTGGCGCCGGGCAAAATCGATTGATTTCACTTTGGCATGAAGCGCCGGGGACGGTTGTAAAATATGCACACGCGGGTCTGTAAAATGCAGTCCTTCCGTGTTGCAATCATCGGCTACCACGTATACATGGTACTTTCCATAAGTCTGTTTGAGAATGGAATCAACAAGCGGATGTATGAATTCTGTTTCCTGGTGAGCTGTAATGATGATGCCGAACTCATGATCCTTGTTATGTACGATCGCTTTTCTGTCGAATGGGCGTTTGATCCCCAGCAAACGGACGATGCCATAACCAAGCAGTGAAAGAAAGGGAGTGAGCATATATATCGCTAACACGGCCTGGACAACCAAAAAGATAACGGCCAGTATATTGAGAAGCAGTTCCATAAAAAACTTTGCAAAAAATAATATTAAGTGGCAGAACTATAATTTTCCCGTTTCGCCTTTTCCCATAAAACGGATTGATTACCTTTTAAGAACCGGAAAAAGCCTATATACAGGGATATATTGATAAACAGGAAATAATAAGGTACATACAGGAAACTGATCCGTATCTTTTTTTTGTACAGCAGCCAGCCTGCAAATGCCATCAGGTAAAAGAGGAATTGTGCAGCAAGGATCAGTTTATATACGATCCAATCGCTTTGATATACCAGTATAATATTCAATATCAAAACAAGCGGAAGGAACAAGGGGCAAAGCGTCCACCGGAGCACGCGGTGAGAAATGTACTGGAATGACAGCAAGGGGAATTTAAAAATATTCAGCAGTGAGCGCAACAGCACCATTGACTGGAAAGCGCCTGCACTGATCCTTGCTTTTCTTTTCTGTTCTTCTTTAATGGAAGAGGAGGGAGCTTCCAGTGCAAAAGCATCAGGCTCATACACAAGGCGGTAGCCCTTTTCACAGATCCGTAAAGAGATCACAAAGTCGTCCAGCAGGATATTGTCCCCCGGATGTTCATACAAATCTTTTCTTACAGAGAATAATTCACCAGCAGCGCCTACAACGGAATAGAAATCCGAGTCGAGTTTTTTTAACCATGATTCATATTTCCAGTAAAGGCCTTCTCCGGTAGAAGTCAGCACATCCAGGGATGTGGCAAGTATCTTTTTTTCGCCGGCAACGCCTCCAACTTTAGGTGAACGGTAATGGCGGACAATATTTTTAATGCTTTCTTTATTCAGCAGCGTGTTGGCATCGGAAAAAATGATGTAGGGTGTGTTGGTAAAGCCGACAGCTCTGTGCATTGCGGCAACCTTCCCTTTCCTTTCATCGGAGTGTAATAAAGTTATTTCCGGAAAACGGGATACCAGCGCCGGGGTCTCATCACTGGAGCCGTCCGTGACAAAAATGAATTTCAGTTTTCCGGAAGGATAATCCAGCTCGAGGCTGTTGTTGATTTTTTTTACAATAAAATCCTGTTCATTATAGGCAGCAACTATCAGCGTTACCTCGGGAAACTCTTCCTGGGTATCAATAGTTTTTGAAGAAAAGATTTTTTTTATAGAAACCAGCAATTGTAGGAGCAGACCATATCCTAAATAGCTATAAAAGAGAATAAAGAGACCGATAAAGAATAAGATTTCAAGCCAGATCATGAACAAATAGAAAACAAGATAATCATAATTTGGTACGCTAAGGAAAAATTAATGTGTGAAATTCTCAGGATAAAATCGGGGCAATTTTTCCACATAATTGTGAATAAAAACCCTTGGTATGTTTATTGTGAAAACTCTGATTGGGATTATCTTCATATTATAAAAATTAAAATATTACTTATGAGAAAAAATTGTACATTCAAACCTCTAATTCTTTCCCCCTGATACTTTAGTATTTTTCCATACCACTTACGGAAATTACTGTATGCTTAAACGGGCATTAATGCCATTTGGGTAATTCTCTTTTTATAATACTTTTATACTTTCTGTGAGATCCTATTCAATCCAATATCAAAAGTGACAAAAACCTATGAAACCATCTTGTGCTTTTTATAAAAATAGCAAAGTGCGGTGTTTGTTAATAGCACTAATTCTCTTTCAAAAGTCTTTTTCTCAATCTATTACATATGATACAACTTTTGTAGGCTGGAATGTGCGCGTTACCTACAACCCTGCTGCCGATTCAACGGAGGGTATCGTTTTCATGCCTGGCGTGGGCGAAGTGGGCACTAATGCAAGCCTGTTGCAGCTATACGGGCCACATTACTGGTTAAAGAATGGTTGGGACGGCTCGGTCGTTCTTGGGAATGGAATACATTATCCAATTTTAATATCTATTCAGCAACCAGTAGAAAATTCCCGCCCATGGGCGCTGAAACCTGTGATCGATGCTATTCTCAAGCGTTATAAGATCAAACGGAACGCACTTCATTTTACCGCTCTCAGCCAGGGATGCTGGGTGTTGAATGAGTTCATCACCTACATGCCTGCTGCTAATGATTATTCTTATGTGAAACTGGTCAGAAGCATGGTGAATGTGCAGGGCATGAACCCTGCAGACACTTATGGTGCTTCTTTGCCCTTTGCCCAGAAAATGGGCCATTGGGCCGCCAAATTCAAAGGCAAAGAACTTGGATTTGAACAGGTGAACGATACAAGGAATATTAACCGGATCATTTCAAATATGAATGACAGCCTTCCTAAATCCGGTCATATTATATGGACCAATTTCGGCAGCGGAGGACATAGCAACTTCAATGATTTTTATAATCCGGCACAGAAAAACTGGACACTGTCCAATCCCAATGTCCGCGCATCAAAAGGTTCTGTGGCTACTATCCCTATCGAAGGCGGTCAGAACATATGGCAATGGATGCTCAGGCAGGGCGATACCACGCTGTCAACAGATGCTGAAAACCCTCCTCCACCTAACAAAGCTCCTATTGCAAATGCCGGTCCCGATCAGTCCATAACACTTCCTTTGTCGAACGTTACGCTTGATGCATCCGGATCAACTGACCCTGATGGCAGTATAGTATCTTATACCTGGACCAAGATCAGCGGGCCTTCTTCCTTTTCAATTCTGAACCCTTCACAATTGACTACTCTTGTAGAATCACTGTTGCAGGGTGTATACAAATTTGAATTAAAAGTTGTGGACAACGGTGGCCTGTCTGCTCTCGATACCGTTACTATTACTGTAAATGCTGCGCCGAATGCACCGCCTGTGGCTAATGCAGGGGCAGACCAGGAGATCACACTTCCTGTGAACCAGGTTACACTCACCGGCAGTGGCACCGATCCTGATGATACTGTGTTGACTTATCAATGGACAAAGATCAGTGGTCCTTCTCAATTTAATATTCTTACGCCTGCACTTGCTGTTACAGTAGTAGATAATCTTGTTGCAGGAGTGTATCAATTTGAATTGGCAGTTACAGACAGCAAAGACGTAACCATTAAAGATACAGTGACCGTTACAGTGATAGCCTCTGAACCCGAAAATGCGCCGCCAGTGGCCAATGCAGGGGCAGACCAGGAGATCACGCTTCCTGTGAACCAGGTTACACTGAGCGGCAGTGGCACCGATCCTGATGATACTGTGTTGACCTATCAGTGGACAAAGATCAGTGGCCCGGCTCAGTTTAATATCCTTACAGCAACTCAGGCTGTAACGGTAGTGGATGATCTTATTGCAGGAACATACGAATTTGAATTAGCAGTTACAGACAGCAAAAACGTTACAACTAAAGATACCGTAACGGTTACAGTAATAGAAGCTGAAGCTGTAAATGAGCCGCCTGTAGCTGATGCAGGAGCAGATCAGGAGATCACGCTTCCAGTGAACCAGGTTACACTGACCGGCAGCGGTACAGATACAGATCCTGATGATGTTGTGTTGACCTATCAGTGGACAAAGATCAGCGGCCCTTCACAGTTCAATATTCTTACACCAACTCAGGCTGTAACAGTAGTAGACAATCTTGTTGCAGGAAAATATCAATTTGAATTAGCAGTTACCGACAGCAAAAACGTAACCACTAAAGATACGGTGACCGTTACAGTGATAGAAGCTGAACCAGAAAATACACCGCCAGCGGCCAATGCAGGGGCAGACCAGGAGATCACGCTTCCTGTGAATCTGGTTACACTGACGGGCAGTGGCACCGATCCTGATCCTGATGATACTGAGTTGACCTATCGGTGGACAAAGATCAGCGGTCCTGCGCAATTCAATATTGTTTCTCCCACACTGGCTGTAACCGATGTGGATAATCTTATTGCAGGCGTATATGAATTTGAACTGGCTGTTACCGACAGCAAAAACGTTACGACTAAAGATACCGTGACTGTTACAGTGATAGAAGCTGAAGCAGTAAATGAACCGCCTGTAGCTGATGCCGGAGCAGATCAGGAGATCACCCTTCCGGTAAACTTTGTTACATTGACAGGTGGCGGTACGGATCCTGATGATGCTGTGCTGACCTATCAGTGGACGAAGATCAGTGGCCCTGCGCAATACAATATCCTTACTCCTGCACTTGATGTAACCGTAGTGGAGAATCTTGTTGAAGGAGTGTATAAATTTGAACTGGCTGTTACCGATAGTAAAAACGTTACAACCAGGGATACGGTGACCGTTACAGTAACAGTGTCCGGCCCGGCGAATGAACCCCCTGTAGCCAATGCCGGTCCGGATCAGCAGATCCATCTTCCTGTGAACCAGGTTACACTGACCGGCAGTGGTACAGATCCTGATGATGCTGTGCTGACCTATCAGTGGACGAAGATCAGCGGTCCTGAACAGTATAATATACTTACACCAACACTGGCTGTAACGGTAGTGGATAACCTTGTTGCCGGAGTGTATGAATTTGAACTGGCTGTTACTGACGGCAAAAACGTTACCACTAAAGACACTGTGACCGTTACAGTGACCGAAGCAGCGAACATACCTCCGTCTGCCAGTGCAGGAGCAGATCAGCAGATCACTCTGCCGAATAATTTTGTTACGCTGACGGGTAGCGGCACAGATCCGGATGATCTGTTGCTGACCTACCAATGGACCAGGATCAGCGGCCCCACACAATACAATATCGTGTCTCCTGCATTGCCCGTAACTGTGATAAATAACCTGGCTCAGGGAACGTATGAATTTGAATTGCTGGTAACAGATAGCAAGAACGCAACGGGCAGGGATACTGTACGTGTAACAGTAAACCCGGCACCGGCAAATGGTTGTATTGCAAAAGCCGGAGCAGATCAGATCATTCCACGCGGACAGTCATTCGCAGTATTGGATGGCTCTGCATCTGTAGGCTCTGTATACAAATGGAGACGTATTACGCCAGTAGATTTCAGCTTTAAAGCCAATGTGAAACGTAGCGACAATCCCAAGGCCGATGTACTGATCCTGCCTTATGCAAATGGTGGATATGATTTTGAACTGTTGGTAACAGGCCCCGGTTGTATAAGCAGGGATACGGTAAATATCAAGGTTGACTATGGAGAAGCTCCCCCGCAATCCACAGACGGGCCTGCCGGCTGGCACTATGCCACTGCTGCAGATGTAAGCAATATTCCTACAGCCCGTATTGGTGATGTGATCATCAATGGGGCCCGTTCCAACGCTCTTGAAAATGGTAAATTCTCCAGCATCTATATTTATCCTACCAGTTCTTTTAAACTCGGACCTGGAAGAAAAATACTGATCAAAGCAGGCAAGTATGCAAGTATCAATTTAAACTTTGGAGAGGGTGAGATAGTAGGCTCAGGTTCAAATCCGATCATTATCACCAATTATGGCGGACAGGTTGAGACGCAGACCTTCACCGTTACCAATGCTGTGAATGCAAAGATCACCGGTAAATATGTGCCTGGAGTATCTGGTGATGTTAATTATAAAGGCCATGCCGAAGGCGATTATGCTTTCAGTCGCGGCACTTACGGCATTTACTGTAATAATAACTGGAGTTCACTCGCCTCTGTAGGTCTTAAGATCAATGGACAAAGCACAGATAGCCTGGAAGTGGAATACCTGGAGGTCGGCAACGGTAATTTTGCCGGGGTCCAGATCAAGCAGGATGAAGGCACCAACGATTATGACGGGTTCTATATTCATGATCTTTATATCCATGATATTCATGGTGAAGGCATGTACCTGGGAAGCACCAGCTCAGGGCAGCGGCATAAATTGAATGGCTGGCTGATCCAGAATGTCCGCATCGTTAATGCAGGCAATGAGATATTCCAGATGGGTAATATCGGCGCCAATACCAGCATCAGGAATAATGTGTTCATCAATTCTGCCACAAACTGGAAAAGTCCCTTCAACCTTTACCAGGATAATGGTATTCAGCTTTCTTTCAATAATGGGAATTGCGAATTCCGGAATAATATCCTGCTTGGCGGAGGTACGCAAACATTCAACGCTTATTCAGGACTTCGGCCCGACCTGCCATACAATGGCGATAGCCTCTATATCAATAATAACCTGATCAAGTATGCACGCGGATTTATTGGTGCTTACTGGGGCAGCGGCACAACGCCGATCAATGGCCTTGTTGTTAAGCTCGACAGCAACTATTTTGGCGGCTTCCAGTTTGCAGGTAATGAAATATATACTAACAACTATGCAGTTAATACCGGCGTATTGCTGAGAACTGTTACCAATGGCACCCGCTATTATCTCCGTAATACAGTTTCAGATGGTACCAAACCGCTGACCATAACCGGTGGAAATATTGATTCGTCCGGAACAGTTATCCGCAATGTCAATAATCCCCAGTTCGTAAATAGCGGCTGGCCGGCTGATTTCAACTGGAATAAATTATACGAATGGTCTGATTTCATTTTTGCTACCTGGGGAGATGAAAATGTGTCCACCACCAACAATGTGAAGTGGAAAACACCAGTGTATTTCAATCAGGGCGACTATGTGTTATTCCTGAGTAAAGTATATAAAAGCAAAGTAGGCAGCAATCATGGGCATATGCCTCATGGGGTGACTGATGAGTACTGGGAACTGCAAACCTGGAATGATAAAGGAACTATCCGTCATTATCCGCCAGATGATTACCGCCTTATAGATGGTGATGAGTACAAGAAAAGAGATATCGGTTTAACGAATTCAACCGCTGCTTTGCCTAACCAACCACCTGCAGTAAGCGCTGGTCAGGATATCACGATCACCCTGCCGGTATCTTCTGCTACATTAGTAGGCAATGCTTCTGATCCCGATGGCACCATTATCAGTTATGCCTGGAAAAAGGTCACTGGCCCTTCAGCCTTTACGATCCAAACCCCGGCTCAGTCTCAAACGGGCATCAGCAATCTTGTAGAAGGAGTGTACACATTTGAACTCACTGTTACAGACAACAAAGGAGCTACAGCGAAGGATACAGTGAAAGTAACAGTAAGGCCTGCTGTAACGACCAACCAGCCTCCGATAGCTGTGGGCGGCCCCAATAAAGTGATTACTTTGCCTGTGAACACCGTTACTTTAAGCGGCAGTGGTACAGATGCAGAAAACTCAGTTCTTACTTTTCAGTGGTCCTTCTTATCAGGCCCTGCACAATACAATATCGTTAGCCCTGCCCAGGGTGAAACTGTTATCAATAACCTTGTAGAGGGTTCTTACAGATTTGTGCTGGAAGTAAAGGATGCACAGGGTTTATCAGGAAAGGATACTGTAATGGTAACCGTAAATGCTGCTTCTGCGGCCAATCAGCCACCAGTGGCTTATACGGGCCCTAACAGGAGCATAACGCTGCCAGTAAATAATCTGACCGTGAATGGCAACGGAAGTTATGACTCTGACGGCAGCATCGTGTCTTATCAATGGATAAAGATTGGAGGCCCTGCGCAGTACACGATCGTATCGGCCGGTCAAATGGAAACAGCCATCAATAATCTCGTTCAGGGAGTATACAGATTTGAGCTTACTGTAACAGACAATAATGGTGCAACCGGCAAGGATACGATGACCGTAACAGTAAATGCGGCGCTTCCGCCCAACGAGTATCCGGTTGCCATTGCAGGCGCTGACAGAACGATCACTTTGCCGGTTAATACCGTAACAATAAATGGAAGCGGAAGCTATGATCCTGATGGCAGCATCATATCGTACCAATGGACGAAGATCAGTGGCCCTGCTTCTTTTGTAATTGTTTCATCTGCCCAGCCACAAACAACGGTGAACAGCCTGGTGCAGGGTGTATATGAATTTGAACTTCTGGTAACGGATAACCAGGGTGCCAAATCCAGGGATACGGTTTCTGTTACGGTTTTAGCGCCCAATAAGCCACCTGTGGCCAATGCCGGCAATAATGTAACGATCACACTGCCCACGTCTTCCCTTGTCATCAATGGCAGCAGCAGTTATGATCCTGATGGCACCATTGTAGCTTACCGGTGGACCAAGATCGCCGGCCCGGCACAATATTCAATCAGCACGCCCACACAAAAGCAGACCCAGGTAGGCAATCTTTTGCAGGGAGTGTATAAGTTCGAATTAATAGTAACAGACAATCAGGGAGCCCTTGGAAAAGATACTGTAACCGTAACAGTCAATCCAGGTGCGAACCAGTTACCTGTGGCCAATGCCGGAAGCAATGTGGTGATCACTTTGCCGGTCAACAGTATTATAGCAAATGGTAGTGGCAGTTATGATCCCGATGGAACTATAAACACGTATGTGTGGACCAAGGTATCAGGACCTTCACAGTTTACCATTGTAACACCAACACAGAAGCAAACAACAATAAACAACCTGGTTGCAGGCGTATACAAGTTTGAATTGAAAGTGACGGATAATCGTGGTGGTACTGGTAAAGACACACTGACGGTGACTGTGAATGCTGCTGCGGCAGAACCTAATAAGCTTCCTGTAGCCAATGCCGGCAGTGAGCAGGCAATAACCTATCCTGACAATAGAGTGGAACTGGATGGCAGTGCGAGCTATGATCCTGATGGCACGATCGTGACCTATAGCTGGTCGATGGTATCAGGCCCTTCACAGGCTGTGATCCTGGCTTCCAATGCCAGGACAACCGAAGCAACGCAATTGGTTCCCGGGGTATACAGGTTCAAACTGGAGGTAATGGACAACCGCGGAGCTAAGGATGATACCACCGTTGTTGTAAACGTGATGCAGGAAGAATCTACTGCCACGTTATATCCCAACCCTGCAAGCAATATCATTAATGTGGTGATCGAGTCAACTACCCAGCGCAACAATACCACTCTCAGGATATTCGATTCCTTTGGTAAGCTGGTTTATCAGGAACAGTTTATAAGGGATGTTCAGAAAATGGTACACCCGGTCGATATCAGCAGGCTCGCTAACGGAGCTTACTTTATCCATGTCGGGGTTGATATCAACCATACGAAAACCCTGCAGTTTATTAAACAATAAAGTACATTAAGTGACTGAAATAAATAAGGCCATTTGCTCAGCAGCAAATGGCCTTATTTATTTCAGTTTATTTTATGAGAATGGTTATCTCATTTTCACGATCTTCTGTGAGAATGTGCTTTCTCCGTCTGTGAACAGTAAGTAATAGGTTCCTGTTGGGAGATCATTCACATCCAGGTATTGAGCACCCTGTGCGATCTGTAAGGTTTTCAGTGTTCTGCCGTTCAGATCGGTCAGGCGCATTTTGTAATTGGGTTTGGTAGCAAAGATCTGGAGACTGTTGCGTACCGGGTTAGGCGTAGCAGTGATAACAGGCCGTCCGGAATTTTTCAGCTTCACATAAATGGTAGGTGAATAAGAGAACTTGCCATTCAGATCATATTGTTTGATACGATAAATATTTGTAGCAGTAAGGCTTGGGCTGGTATGAATGAAGCTGTAGCGTTTTTCTATATTAGATTCGCCTGCGGCTGCTACAGTACCGATGACTGTAAAGCTCCGTCCATCTGTAGAATGTTCTATCTCAAAATGAGAAGACTCGATTTCCTGTATGGTCGACCATGCCAGCCTTACGCGGTCTACTTCGTCAAAGCCGGTGAAATCGCCCCAGGTTACGGGCAGGAGAGAAGTTCTGGTAACAACAATATCGTTGGTATTTACAGTATAAGCAAAACCGGGAGGAACATTAACGGTTGGAGCAGCGCCGGTGAAAGCGGTTGCTGAAGTTAAGACAGTATAACTGCCAAGAGGCACACCAGGGCCACTGGTAACATTGATCACCGTTCCTGAAAGGTTCGGGGCTAAGGCACCTGTAAGTTGAAGCTGATCATGTCCTGTGCCTGCACCGCTTGCATCCACGATTTCGAGATTGACGGTTGGGGTCTTTCCTGTAATGAAATTGCTTGGAACAGCTAAAATGCCCGGAGAGTTGCCTGGTTCAATAGAGCCGTCGTTTGTGGGAGTTGTAGGCATAAGAAGATTGCCGATCCCCTTAACAAGACCATGGTTAACAAAACGATTAATAGAAAAATCTCCTGTATTTGGTTTGTTAAGAACACCACCAACTGCATTGGTAAATACACCAACAGGTGTTGTTCCTGAAGTTTGAATATAGCTGTCGGGAGAGGTTGAAAGAACTGTGACAACATTATTATTGAGCAGCTCTCCATTATTAATGGTCAACCTTCCTGAAGCGATAGTGAAAGTGCCATTATTGGTAAAGGTTGAATTTTCAATATAGGTAGTGGTAGTAGCGGGGTTGGATACCACTGCACTTCCGTTGTTGACTGTTGGAGTCCTTACCCTTGCCCCACTCAGCAGGAGTGAAAAAGTGCCGGTTGAATTGATCTGCAATGAGCCTGCTCCGTCCAGGATGCCATTAAGACCCAGGTGCAGTTTTCCATTCACCTGCATATCTATGCCAGCCCCATCTGCCAAAGTTTGGGTGGAATTGAAAATAGCCAGTATCCCGTCAACCACGACCTGGTCAATAGTGATAGCCGTGGATAAGGTAATACTGTCTCCTGCAGTGATCGTGATCACATCATCCGTGCTGACAGGATAAGTAGTAGCAGGCTGCCAGTTTGAGCCATCGAAATATTCCCAGTTGGCAACGGTTGTCCATGCATAATTTGCACCGGTCTGATTGCTCCGGTAAGCATTTTGGGCAAAACTTACCTGGGACAGTAAGAGTAGACCCATAAGAAATGGTAGTGTAGATTTATAGTTCATATAGTTCCGATTTAGTAATAGAATTTACCAGGAAGATTGGATCTTAAAGGACTGATTGGGAAAATCTTAGGAAGGATTTGGGTCTACGCAAGAGGATATAGGAGAAGAGAATGTGAAAATACATAAAAGAAAGTTGCCAACAATCATTTCGTCCAATTTATTGTCCACAAGTGTAATCGATTGATTCACTTTAGATAAAGGTTTTGCCCAATACCACACATAGGTGTTTTTTTTCTCATGAAACCATTCTATCTTGTACTTTATTTGACGATTGAATGGAGAGAAAAAAATTTATCAGGCGTTTCCTCGCATTGGGAGGAGGAGCAATAGCTGTTGTTTCAGGAGTAAAAGTTTACCAAGTCTTTAAATCCCCGGACCTTTCTTTTCTGAAAAATGCCCAGCCATTGATCGATGAACTGGCCGAAACAATCATTCCAGCCACCGATACCCCTGGTGCAAAAGAAGCAGGAGTAGGTGAATTCATCAGTTTTATGGTCAGGGAATCCTGCAGTCAGGCCACGCAGAACCGGTTTATCGATGGCCTTCGCGATCTGGCCGCTTATTCAATCCTTGAATATAAAAAACCCTATCACAAGTGTTCGCCTTCCGAGAAAAAAGCTATCCTCACTCATTTTGAAAAAAAGAGCTTCTTTTATAAGGGGATCGTTGCCAAAGCAGAACACAAGCTATTAGGAGATCCTTTTTTTACTACCCTTAAAAAATATACCGTGCTGGGATATTGCAGTTCTAAATTGGGTGCTACCCGTGCATTCAGTTATGATCCTGTGCCTGGTGAATATGTGAACACATCGCTTGAGCCAGGTCAAAAAGCCTGGGCCACTCAATAAACTTTCATAACATGGGAGATCCCAAACAACATATCAATGGCAAAGCCATTACACAACACACTTACGAAGCCATTGTTATTGGTTCCGGGATAAGTGGGGGCTGGGCTGCTAAAGAACTCTGTGAAAAAGGACTGAAGACCTTATTGCTCGAACGTGGCAGGAATGTAGAACACGTAAGGGATTATTCTACCGCCATGCTGCCACCATGGGAACTTCCCCATCGCCTGGAAAATTCCAATAAAGACAGGCTGGAAAATCCTGTTCAGAGCTTTGCTTATAATGAAGCCAATAAACATTTTTTTGTCAGCGATAAAGAACATCCCTATGTGCAGGAATCCCCTTTTCACTGGATCCGCGGATACCAGGTAGGAGGAAGATCACTTACCTGGGGACGGCAATGTTATCGCTTAAGCGATCTTGACTTTGAAGCCAATGCCAAAGAAGGCATTGGGATCGACTGGCCCATCCGTTACAATGATATTGCTCCCTGGTATGAATATGTAGAGAAGTTTGTAGGTATCAGCGGTAAAGCAGAGGGACTTCCTCATTTACCCGATGGATTCTTTCTGCCGCCAATGGAAATGAATTGTGTGGAAGAACATTTTAAGGAGAAAGTGGAGCAGGGCATTCCCGGCCGCCGCATCATTATGGGAAGAACAGCCAATCTTACCCGCGGATGGGAGAACAGGGGCCCCTGCCAGTACCGGAATCTCTGTAATCGCGGCTGTCCTTTCGGGGGTTATTTCAGCAGCAATTCGGCCACTATTCCCGTTGCTGCTGCTACCGGTAACCTTACGCTCCGGCCGTTTTCCATTGTGCTCGAAATACTTTATGATAAGGACAGGAAAAAAGCAAAAGGTGTAAAGATCATTGATGCCGAAACGCATCAGACCTATGAGTACTATGCTGATATTATTTTCCTGAATGCATCCACTATCGGTTCCGCACAGATATTATTGAATTCCGTTTCAACTGCTTTTCCGCAGGGGCTGGGTAATTCAAGCGGGCAGGTTGGACATAATTTGATGGACCATCATTTCAGGGTGGGTGCCAAAGGCATGTATGATGGGTTTAAGGATAAATATTATAAAGGACGCCGCCCCAATGGTATTTACATACCCCGTTTCCGCAACCTGGATGAAGCTACCAGGCGCACGGATTATGTCCGCGGATTTGGTTACCAGGCCGACGGCGAACGCGAAACATGGCCCGACACTTCCAAACGCCTCCCTGGCTTTGGCGAAGAATTCAAAAAGCAATTGACCACTCCTGGCAATTGGACCATGTGGATGGGTGCATGGGGCGAAACACTGCCTTATTATGAGAACAAAGTGACCTTAGACCCCACCAAAAAAGATAAATGGGGAATACCGCTTGCTTCCATTCATTTCAGGTTTGGTGATAATGAAAAAGCCATGCGCAAAGACATGAAAAGCTCTGCTATGGAAATGCTGGACGTTGCAGGCTTCAAAAAAGTAGAGGGATTCGATTATGATTCAGTAGGAGGGGACTGTGTGCATGAAATGGGAACTGCACGGATGGGGCATGATCCCAAAACATCTGTGCTGAACAAATGGAACCAGATGCATGAAGTAAAGAATGTGTTTATAACCGATGGCAGTTGCATGACGTCTTCCGCCTGTCAGAACCCTTCACTTACCTATATGGCATTAACAGCCCGGGCATGTGACTATGCAGTGAGTGAATTAAAAAAAGGAAATCTTACCTGATTTACCGGAAAGGTTTATAGTGGGGATATTTTGCCAGCGAAAGCATGGGCTTGTCGCCGGATGAATCACCATAAGCATAGATGTCCTGATATTCGTTCAGATGGTAAACCTCTTTGATCCTTCTTACTTTTTCTTCACCATAACAGTTCTTATCAAGAATGTTGCCGGTAAGCTTACCATCTTTCAATTCCAAACGGGTAGCTATCAATGATGCATGAATGGAAGAAGCCCATTGCCTGATCCAGTTTTCGGGTGATGCGGATACGATCACCACATCGATCCCTTTTTGTTGCAATTCCCTGATCTCTTCCAGGGCGCTTTTGCGAAGAAGACCGGGTAGTATTTCAAGAGCGAACCCCTCACATTTCAACTGGAATTCATCCAGTGGCATGCCTTTGAAAAAATAGGTCAGCACTTTTTCCTTAGCGGTTTGGTTAGGGATCAGTTTTAGTTTGTATGCTGCCAGATAAGGGCTTTTCAACAGAAAGCCGGCATAAAAAGGGAGCGTTCCCCGGCTGTATTTGATGAATTCGAGCAAAGTGTCTTTGGTGGTGACAGTGCCATCAAAATCGAAGAATGCAATTCCTTTTTTCACAGTTTCTTCTTTTTAAAAATGAACTCAGGTATGCTGGTAATAATGAACATGATCCAGCGCCAGAACCATTTTACATAAATAACATTCTTTTGTTTTTTTATACCGTTGTAAATGGCTTTGGCCACTTCGTCCGGCTGGGCGGTAAGAAGTTTTGGCAGATCAAGATCAGCCGTCATCCGCGTGTTCACAAATCCCGGCAACACCGTAAGTACATGCACTTTTTGAGGAAACATCTTATTGCGCAAGCCAGACAGGTAAGCGATAAAGCCGGCTTTTGCACTTCCATAAATATAATTGCTTTGACGCCCGCGGAGCCCTGCTACTGAACTGATGCCTGCAATGGCGCCGGAACCACGCTTTGCAAAATCGGCTGCAATGATATTCAGAATGGATACAGGGCCTGTATAGTTGGCATTGATCGTCCTTATTGTTTCGTTGGTATCGGCTATTACAGTGTCGTTATCATTCATATAACCTACTGCGCAAACGCAGATGTCCGGTTTTGGTGATAGCTGATCGTAAAAAGAAGCATGCGACTGTATATCATCTGCATCAAAGCGGTAAATGCTGCAATCAATAGCATAACGGATTGTCAGGTCCGACTGCAATGGCTTCAGGGCTTCAGGGTTGCGGCCGGCCAGTTGAACAGCATATTTTTCCGATGCATATTTTTTGGCTACTGCATATCCTATATCCGAAGTGGCACCAAGTATTAAAACAGTCGGCATCGCGTTTATTTGAATGGTCAGGAGAATGAAATGGACTCTGGTATCTTCAGCTAAAGATCATTTGAAAATGGTTACATCCTTTAGATAAATGATCGTAAAGAAGCTGATGATCCACAGCAATAAGGTGATCTGGATAAACCTGTCTTTATAGAGTATCTTGGTGGGTGAGCCTGCATCTGAGAAAACAAAGATGATCTGCAGATAGCGCATGAGGCCGGCGATCACAAAAAGACAGGTATAATAAAGCCGGTAAGTTCCCAGCCGCGCAATCGTCCGTTCAGACATGGTGTACATAAAATAAGCAACGATGATCACTGCACAAATCAGCGCCAGCATCGTATTCAGGAAGTCGAGATTATATCCTTTAACTGATTTGCGCATGTCAACACCCGATTGCAGTTTCAACAGCACATCATCCCTCCGTTTTCCAATAGCCATAAATAATGCCAGCAGGAAGACCATGATAACGATCCATTCAGAAAGGGCGATATTGGAAATAACAGAACCGGCTTTTAAACGTAACACAAAACCTGCTGCAAGGAGAATGATATCCAGAATGGAGATGTTCTTCAGCCCAAAAGAATATCCGAGGTTGATCAGGAAATAGATCCCAAGAACAAACATGTATTTGTCGCGGATCAGCCAGGCGATGGTAAAACCGGCTATAATAAGTAATGCTGCGATCACCAATGCCGTTCCTTTGGGCACGGCACCACTTGCCAGTGGCCGTTTACATTTCTCAGGATGTTTTTTATCGTCCTCGATATCCTTGTAATCGTTCAGAATATAAATGCTGCTGGCTATGGCCGAAAAGGAGATCAGCCCCCATATCAGTGGAATTATCTTATGGACATCCTCAATTTCACCTGCGAAGAAAAGGGGAATAAAAAGGAAAAGGTTTTTTGCCCAGTCTTTGGGCCTCAGTAATTTGATATAAGCCACAATACATTGAATTACGCGACAAAATACAAACTAAAACGCAAATTTTATAGGACTTCCAATATTATGCTTTTTGTTTTATGTTTACAGAAATTAACTGATTCTATGAATTTTAAGACCTATGAGCGGAAGAATTATCTGCCCATTGCTGAAATAGCCGTTATTGTAGCACTGGCGCTGGTCCCGCTTTTCGTTTCCTTTCCTTACCGGGTGAATATCTTTCTTTCCTGGGAGGGCGCCTACCGGATGAGCCAGGGGGAACTGCCTTTCCGTGATTTCGGTACGCCGCTGGGTGGTATGTACTGGGTGATCCCTGCTATCTTCTTCAAACTGTTCGGCGTGAAAATGATCACGCTGGTAAAAGCGCAGGTCTTTATCAATATTATTTCAGGGCTTGCTTTCCGGTCTATCCTCAAAAGCATGGAAGTGCAGCCTGGTACGCGTTTTCTTTCCGTATTGCTCTACTGCTTATCATTTTCCTTCTTTAATTTCTGGCCCTGGTATAATCATACGGTCATCGTATATGAATTTATAGCCCTGGCCTTCCTGCTTAAAGCGATCACCCGGGAAAGGTCCAGGTGGACCATTGCCTGGCTGGTGCTGGCAGCATTTTTTACCTGTTGTTCATTTTTTACCAAGCAGGATGCTGGTGCAATGGCCATACTGCTGAGTTTTGCCCTGCTGATCTATATCGCCTGGCAGGAGCGCCGGTGGCGGCCTTTGCTGGTGTATACTGCTTCGCTGGCAGTAATATTCCTGTTGTTTATTCTTCCATTTTTGAAATACGGATTTGGCTATTGGTTCAATCATGGCCAGGCACCGCATTCGGCCAGGATATCCATGTTTGAGATCGTAGATGAATTTTTTTCAGGATCACAGTGGATCAAGTTTTATCTTTTCCTGATACTGGTGCTGCTTGTTATCCGCTTTGCGGGGTGGAAACAATTATGGCAGAAAAAAAGGGAAATGCTTTTCCTGCTGCTTACAGTGGGAATACTGGGCGAAGCTGCCGTTTTCCAGGTTACGAGTTATGTTCCTCCGGACAATAATATCTTCTTTCACAGTTTTGCGATCGCCTTTATTCTTAGTCAACTGGCGCTTTTACTGCCCGTGAACCTGAATAAGCTGCAGGTAGTGGGCGCTTTCTCTTTGGGCATTATTGTATGGTGGAGCAGCGTGTACTGGAAATATATCCAGCAGATAGCTGAGCGTGCATTGCCATCCAGCCATGCCACCGTATCACCTACAGGAGAAAATATCGTGAACAAAAAGACCTATATCATTGCTTCAGAGGATACGACTGATATCCCTATGTCTGAATGGAAGTTTTCAGGACTGAAAACCTTTGATAAGATCTATATGCCGGCACCAACGGTGGATGGTATTAAAAGGTTGATGGCAATGGATGTGGTGAAACAGAAAAAGCCTTTGAAAGTGCTTAACATGAGTGAGCTGACACCGCTGGCAGTGGAAATACCTTTTACGCTGGAAAGAGGGAGTGAATATCCTTTATGGTATCACCTGGGGGTTGGTATGTTCAACAAACAGGCAGAGATGTTTGAGCAAAAGATCGCGAACCATGAATATGACCTGGTGATCTTTGAATACATTCCCACGCTGAATAATTTTTATCCGTTCAGGGTAAGGGACAGCCTCCTGCAGCATTATAATAAAGTGGATTCCTTTATGGCGCCCCGCCGTGGAGGCACGAAGGGAACGATCGAAATATACATTCCCTGATAACCTGTTTGTTTTGGGCAGGATGAAAAGGTTATTGCAATTCCTCTTTCATCCTGTTCAGGACATCTTTTTCAATCATCTGCTGCGCCACGCGGATCATGTTCTTGAATGCTTTTGCTTTGGAGATGCCATGACCGATGATAACGGGTTTGCTTACGCCTAAAACCGGTGTGCCGCCATAATTCTCAAAATTGAAGCGGTCGAAATAGGCATGTTCGATCTTCTGGCGGTGCGTGATCTCGTATAACGATTCTGCCAGTTTGAGAATGATATTGCCGGTGAAACCTTCACATACCATTACATCGGCTTTGTCTACCAGCACATCACGGCCTTCGATATTACCGACAAAATTGATATGCCTGTTTTCTTTCAGCAGGGGATAAGTGGCTTGCGCCAGCAGGTTGCCCTTGCCTTCTTCTTCACCCACGTTCATGAGGCCCACGCGAGGGTTTTCAATCCCGAGGATCAGTTGGGCATACACGGAACCCATGATGGCAAACTGGTTCAGTTGTTCAGGTTTGCAATCTGCATTCAGGCCCACATCAAGCAAGAGCCCGGTGCTGCCATTTTCCTTGGGAATAATGGTGGAGATAGTAGGTCGTAGCACGCCTTCCAGTGCTTTGATGCTGAACAAAGCACCTACCAGCATTGCGCCGGTATTGCCTGCACTGATGAATGAATCCGTTTTACCGGTAGCTAAAAGATGAAAGCCGATAGCAATGGAAGAGCGTTGTTTTTCTTTCATTGCTTTGGTGGGGTGCTCGTGCATATCGATCACCTGTTCTGCATGCACCAGGTGAATGCATTCGCGTGGCACTTTATGTTCATCCAGCAATTTTTCTATCTGCGGCTGATCGCCGATAAGGAATAGGTTGGCGGCAGTTTTTTCTTCGCTGAGGTATTGCAACACGCCTTTTACCGCTTCAAGCGGGGCAAGGTCGCCGCCCATCATATCAAGTCCGATGTTCATTGGAAGCGTAAAATACAAATTCTAAAAATAGAAATTCCAAATTCCATCGGGTTATCACCCAATAGATTTTGGAATTAACAAGTTTAAGGCAGGGATAAGGCTTACCGCCTGCTTCTTACTTTACGGGCGACTTTTCAGCCACTACTTTACCTTTATAGTAAAGCTTGCCTTCGCTCACGTGTGCACGGTGACGAACATGAATTTCGTTTGTGGTGCTGTCAGTAGACAATGTCTGTGCAGTAGCTTTATAGTGTGTTCTGCGTTTTGCGCTTCTTTGCTGACTGTGTCTGCGTTTCGGATTTGGCATAACTCAACAATTATAATCTTTAAAAAATCAGCCGGCTTCCGGCTTTCCATTTAATTATCCAGGTCTTTAAATTTCTCCAATCCTTTCCAGATCGGGTTCTCTTTTTTTTCAGTGTCTTTGATCTCCAGCTTTTTTAAGAGGTCCAGGGCTTTGGGGTTGCAATAAGGGCCATCGGCCTTATCATACCCGCAGGTTTTTTGCATCGGAATGGTCAGGTTAATGAATTCGTAGATCCAGTTGGCCACATCAATATGGCTTTCGCCACGGCTGATATAGTACACATCCGGGTCATCTTCCTGATCATTCATCAGCTCGGGTTCTTCCACCATTTTTACAGTGATGTTGAACTCGTCCCAAAGCTCCAGGGGAAGGTCATTGTTGCAACGGTCGCAGGTCACTTCCAGCGAACCGCCGATTTCAAACTTCAATAACATGAAGCCATTCTTTTTGTCGAGCAACAACCTTACATTCGCCCTGCAGTTCCGGAAATCCTGCTGCTGGAATGCCTCAAAGAACTTGTCCGTGATCTCGTAGTTGTATTCATGTATACCGGGTTTTAGTCCCACAAAAGCTATCTCAAATTCCCGGCGGTAGGCCATGATCAACTTTTTAAAGAGTTGGCAAAGGTAAGGGATTTCCCCGAAAAATTACGGATAATAAACGGGTTTGTTTTTGGATTATTTTTGCCCCGTCAGTTTGATTTAACAAGCTGATCCAGAACATGTTTAAAATAAGTCTTTGTGCAGAAATTAGTTTCCCGGCTGTTTAAGCGCCTGATGAAGAGCTGGAGCTGGGTATTACTGATCCTGCTTTGTATCCTGATCAAATGGGTGTCTTTATATCCCGCCTGGGTGGAAAAATATTACACTTACGGGCTTTACCCCGTTGTAGGGGGTATTCAGCGCTTCCTGTTTGGCTGGGTCCCCTTCAGTATCGGCGATCTTTTTTATGCTTTCCTGGTGCTGGTGGTCCTTTACCGCATTTTCCTTTTCGGAAGGCTGGCTCTCAGGAAGCAACTGAACCGTCGTTATTTTATCAAGGCCCTGCAACAGGGGATATTCTTTTTTCTTTTTATATATGTTTCCTTTAACCTGCTTTGGGGGCTTAACTATAACCGTAAGGGTATTTCAGCGCAACTTGGTGTTAAGGTACAGAAATACAGCCTGGCTGATCTGGACACGCTGACAGGTGTATTGCAACAGCGGCTGAACACCTATGCTGTGCAGGCCAGTCCTACCAGCAGGGATTCTGTGAGAAAGAAAAAAGATCTTTTCCGGGAAAGCTCTATCCTTTATAATGAAGTGGCTTTGCGGTATCCTTTCTTCGCGTACCAGCCCAGATCAGTAAAGCCTTCCATTTTCAGTTATCTTGGGAACTATCTTGGGTTCCAGGGCTATTACAATCCTTTTTCCGGCGAGGCCCAGGTGAATACAACGATCCCGCGTTTTTTGGAGCCGTTTGTGACCCTGCATGAGATAGCGCACCAGCTTGGCTATGGCAAGGAGAATGAAGCCAATTTTGTGGCGTTTCTTGCCGGGAAGGAAAGCCGGTTGCCGGTGTTCAGGTACTCCATGTATTTTGATATGTACAATTATGCCATCAATGAAGTGGGGCGCCGCGATACAGCTTTGGCCAGGCAATACCAAAAGCAACTGGATTCAACCGTGATCAAAGACATACTGGAATACCGGGAATTTTACCGCAAGCACCGGAATCCGGTAGAAAACTTTATTTCGTGGGGATATGGCAATTTCCTGAAAGCGAATAATCAACCGGGAGGGCGGGAAACTTACAATGAAGTAGTGGCCTGGCTGATCGCTTACTATAAGAAATTTGGGATAGAGGAACTGTAGCCCTGGGCTACAAAAAAATGTTATAAACGACCCCTTCCCGCCTTATCGGTAAGGCGGGAAGGATGACTTAAAATTTGTTCTTCCACATCATGCTCTCCACCGGTTTGTCCGGTTGTCCGCTGTATTTAGCATTCTTCTTTTGGTTGTATTTAACTTCTATGTCGCCTTCTACAGGGAAATAGATCAGTTGCCCTACCGGCATACCCCGGTAAACTTTTACCGGTTGCTTCACGGAGATCTCGAGTGTCCAGTGCCCGCAAAAGCCGACATCACCTTTTCCGGCAGTGGCATGGATGTCGATACCCAAACGGCCGGTAGATGATTTGCCTTCGAGGAAGGGTACATGCGCATGCGTTTCGGTATATTCCAGTGTTACACCCAGGTAAAATATATGGGGATAGAGTACAAAGCCCTCAGCAGGTATCTCGAAATACTCGATCTCGTTATGCTTTTTTGCATCCAGGATATGCTCCTTGTAAGTGGCCAGCCATTTGCCCAAATGCACGTCGTATGAATTACTGCCCAGGCATTCGCGGTCATAAGGTGATAACAGGATCGTCCCTTTTTCTATTTCTTCCAGTATGCGTTTGTCAGATAAGATCATTGTCTCGTGTTTTATAACTCAGCGGTAAATGTAAAACCCGTGGTTTGTGTACCGCCGCAAAACTATTTAAGTTTTTGCCTTTTTACTTTTTAATTTTGAGCTGGTGGATAAGGATTGTTACTCCCAAAATAAAGACGAAACAGCCACTAATGCCGATTTTTTTTCAACATCCCATTAATGAAACTACCCGTTTGGGGATCTGGAAGATTGAAGAGACCGAGGAGTTCTTCAAAGGAAATGTGCCACAACACAGGGATGTGACCCACCCGCATAAGCGGTTGCAACATCTGGCAGGTAGGTTCCTGCTGCAGTTCCTGTTCCCGGATTTCCCTTATGAACTGGTGCAGATAGCGGATACGCGCAAGCCTTTTTTGCCGGATGACCAGTACCATTTTTCTATCTCCCATTGTGGCGACTATGCTGCGGCCATTGTAAGCAAAGACAGAAGGGTAGGGATCGATATTGAGATACCGGTGGAAAAAATTGAAAAGATCAGGAATAAGTTTATGTCGGGTGCTGAACAGTTACGACTTCATTTGAACGGGGAATTGCAGCAGCTTACCGCATTCTGGAGCGCAAAAGAAGCCGTGTTTAAATGGTATGGGGAAGGGAAGGTTGATTTTAAAGAGCATATTCAATTGCAGCGCCAGGATTCAGGCAAAGAAGTGATCGATTGTTTTTTTGAGCCAAAGCATAAAAAACTGAAAGTACATTACAGAATGCTGGAGCACCTGGTGCTGGCATGGGTAGTGGACGGGGAGTAAAGCAGGTTGGCATTAATGCGCCATATCATCTTCATTATCGTTACTGTCTTCCAGTAAATGCAGGTCCACTGCCGATTCCATTCCAGCTATTCCTTCTATGGATCCCCGGATATGCGTTGCATTCAGCAATACTTTTTCCAGTTGCTTTTCCCTGGTCTTCCATAATTTTTCCATGGCATCGCGTTCTTTTTGAATGGATATTTTCATGCTCAGGAAACCTTCACGGATGGCTTTCCATTGTTCAGCAAATTCATTGCTGGTGAGATAATCGTACAGCATGTGCATTTTGTCACCCTTGTTCTCATTGTTCCTTACGGCATTGGATACGCGTGTGAGCGTATCGCGCAATACAACTGCCAGGGCTTTTACTTCTGAGTAAGAGCAGATCCAGACACCGTCTTTCAGGCCGAACCCTTCCATATCGCGCGGCATGGTGCGGGTAACGATCACGGCCATATCTGCACCAAGGCTGCGCATATCGGTTTTGAGTTTTTCGATCCAGTCGGCAATGAAATTATTGGTGCGTTTGCTTTCATAAATGATCTTTCCGCATTCCTGTCCCAGGTTGTTGCGGACAGTTTGTACACAATCCGCGCCACGGATGCCTTTGCCTACTTCAGCGATCAGGTCAAAAGGGAAAGTGGTGCGAAGCATTTCTTCCAGCGCCAGTTCCTGGATCTCTCCCTGCAATTGGGTAGAGCCCTGTTCTGCTTTCCGGCGCATTTCATCAGCCAGTTTCTTTTGATCTTCCAGTTGTTTTTCCAGCTCTTTCAACCGCAACTGGAATTCACTTTCGCGTGCAGCTACTTTTTGTTCTTCTATTTTGCGAAGATCTTCAGAAAGTTTTTCCCGTTCCTGTTGCAATTTTTTTTGCACGGTGATCTCCAGTTCATCTTCCTTGTTTTTCAGTTCCTGTTCTTTCTTTAAGTATTCCAGTTCTTTTTGACGGGCAAGCTTCAGTTTTTCTTCATTGTCTTTATTGCTTTGTTCAAGGAGATGAAGTTTATTTTCAAAATCGGCTGTAAGGTTTTTACGGATGTTTTCTTCCATGCTTTGCTGCATACGCTTTCTTTCCTCTTCCAGCTTGAGCTGGAATTCTTCATTCTTTTTCTTTTGCCAGTCTGCTGCTTTGGAGCGTAATTCTTTTTCCACTTCTTCCCTTATTGCATCATTCGGTTCAAACTGATGACCGCAATTCGGGCATTTTATCTCGGTAGCCATGAGGTAATTGTTTAAAGATCAAAAATACTAAAGAGGAGGCATGATCGGCGGGGGATTATCCCACTAAGACAACAAAGAGCACAAAGAAAAAATTTCTTGATAATCATTTATGCAAAAAGTCTTTGTGTTCTTTGTTGTCTTAGTGGGACTCTTATACAACGGTAACGCATCATATTTTAATTCTCCGATCGCTGTGGGAATAAGTTTTTTTAATAAAATATTTGGCAGTACAGAAAAAACTCTTATTTTCACATTGCTAAAACGAATTAGCAACTGTCCCAAACCTCAAAATTGCGATTGCCATGCTACACCATTTTATCAGCCCGAGAAGTTTACTCCCTTCTTAACCTTATCAACACTGTTTTCTTCAGTCATCCCGGCCAGTTGCCTTAGCAACCGGCCATCATGCTGAATAGTTCCTAGGAAAAACGGGTACGTTACCATTAAAAGATGCTGACGTAGCCCGAAGGATATTTATTGCTTATTAATGCCATAACTATGCAAAAGAGAAATGCGATTTTTGTTTTTACTGTATTGGGCTGCCTGCTTGCCACCATCACCGGGCTGCCTGCTTACGCTCAATCCAACAGAACGGTGACCGGTGCCGTTACGGATATCTATAAAACACCTTTGCAGGGTGTTACCATCCGTGAAAGAGCCACCAACAAAAGAGCGCTGACCACGGCGGCCGGCACTTACACTTTTAATTTATCATCAGACAGCGCCGTACTGGTGTTTTCTTATGTAGGCATGGAGACTGCTGTAGAAAGAGTGAACGGCAGAACAGTGATTGATGTGACCATGCAGGTAAAACTGGGCGACCTGGATGATGTAGTAGTGATCGGCTACGGCACTACAAAGAAAAAAGACCTTACGGGTTCCGTTTCTTCCATCTCTAAAGAAGCTTTATCTGACCGCACCATTTTCTCCCTGGCTGATGCCATGAAAGGTAAGGCCGCCGGTGTGCAGATCACCCAGAATGATGGTACACCTGGTTCTGAAAATACCATCCGCATCCGCGGCGCCAGTTCCGTGAGCGCAGGAAGCACTCCTTTATTTGTTGTGGACGGCGTGTTGCAGGATGATATCAATAATATCAACCCCGGAGATATTGAATCAGTTGAAATACTGAAGGATGCATCCGGCACTGCCATGTATGGTGCCCGCGGTGCCAACGGTGTTATCCTTATCACTACCAAAAGCGGAAAAGCCGGCAAGACCAGGCTGGAACTGTATTCCAACATGGCTTATCAACGGCCCGGCCATCTGTTTGGTTTGCTGAATGCGCCTGAATATGCACGCGCACGTTTCCAGGCCTCAGGCTACACCTATTCTCCTGCCAGTGCTTCCAATCCTGATGTGCCTGCTACCACACAAGTCGGATATACTTATTTCCGTGATAGCCCACTGGGCACTCCCGGTGGTTTCTGGGGTGTTGCACTGGACCAGACTTATCATGATTGGGAAAAATATGCCAGTCCCGACAGCACGAATACCGACTGGCAGCGTGCCATGTTCCAGAACAGCATGATACAGGAATACCGTATCAGTGCAACAGGCGGTTCAAGAGATACCAAGTTTTCTTTTATGGGAGGCTATATGGACCAGGGTGGTTTAGTGGTGTTCAGCAACTACAAAAGATATAATGGCCGTTTTAATTTTCAGCAGAAACTGGCCCCTACTGTAACGGTTACCAGCAATATCTCTTATACACGCAGTGAAACCAGCGGCTTTCTTGTGAATACGTTGAATGGAGGTGTTGCATCCAACGCCATTGTAACAAGCATGCTGGCCAAACCACCTGTGCAACCCCTGACTGTAACAGATGTGGAAGACAATGCAGATGTGGAAGGATTTATTACCACCAATCCTTATTCTCTCGCCAAAAACATTACCAATAACAAATACAATATGGAATGGCTGGCGCGGATGGCTTTGGAATGGAATATCACCAAGAACTTCACTTTCCGCACCACCGGCAACTTCACTTCCAATAATGTGAACACGGATGCTTATTATCCCAAATACACATCAGCCGGTTCAAGGTTCAATGGCCGTGCTTATTTATCACGTGGCAATACCAACCGCTTCATGAACGAAAACCTTTTGTATTATAAAGGACGTATCGGCAAGGACCATGTGTTTAATGCAGTAGCCGGTGCCATCTTTGAAAAAAGCAACCTGAACCTGATCACTGCGGAAAACCAGAACTACGACGTGGAAGTATTGGGCGTGTATGGCCTGCAAAATGGGACCGTGCCCATCATTCCTACTTATAATATTACCAAATGGAGCATGGCTTCTTTCCTGGGCCGTGTGGAATACAATTATAAAGGACGTTATCTTGCTACCGCCACTTTCCGTGCAGATGGTTCGTCACGCTTCAGCAAAAATAATAAGTGGGCTTATTTCCCATCTGCTGCACTGGCATGGCGTATATCTGATGAGAACTTCATGAAAGATATTAAGCCTGTGAGCAACATGAAGCTTCGCGCGAGTGTGGGTCAGAGTGGTAACACCGCTATTCCTTCTTATCTCACCTTATCAACCATTGCCACTTATTTCTCACCAATGGATGGCAACACGCCTAACTATGGCGTAGTAGTTGAAAGACCTGAGAACACTGCACTGAAATGGGAAACCACCACGCAAGTGAATACCGGACTTGATATCGGCCTCTTCGACAACAGGATCAGCCTCACTGCTGAATGGTATCTGAAAAAAACAAAAGACCTGCTGATCCAGAAAGTAACACCTGGCTATAGCGGCTACCGTAGCACCTGGACCAATCTTGGTTCCATACAAAACAGTGGTGTGGAAGTTACGCTTGGTGCGCTTATCATCAATAAACCAGGACTTAGCTGGAATGTGGATGCCAATATTGGCTTCAACAAATCAAAAGCCATCGAGATCGGTGCTGACCTGGGACTGGATCCCGGTGTGGTGCCTGGTGTTGGCACAACTGCCATCATCCGTAATGGTCAACCGATAGGACAGTGGTTTGGTTATCAGACAAACGGTATCTGGCAATCACAGGAAGAGATACTCGCATCAGGACTGACCATGATCAATGGACAGGCGATCAATACCATCCGCCCCGGCACGCGACGCTTTATTGATCAGAACGGTGATGGTATTATCAATACAGCAGACCGTGTGATACTTGGACAGGGACAGCCGAAGTTTACCGGCGGCCTTACCAATTCAGTAAGCTATAAAGGATTTAACCTGAACGTTGTGTTGCAATATAGCTATGGCAACAAACTATATAATGCCAACAGGATCTCTCTCGAGTCAGGCCGCAACACCGGCAACATGACCAAAGGCATTGCAGATAGCTGGCGACCTTCGTTGTATGATATGACAAGCGGCGCATTAGTGGAAGCAGGCAATCCGACCAATAAATTCCGTATGCCCGGCAGCAGTGAAGAACTGTTGATGTTGTCTGACTGGATAGAAGATGGTTCTTTTATCCGCCTCAGCGATGTGACTTTGTCGTACAGTTTTTTGACGGCCAAATGGATCAAACGGGCAGGACTTACCGGTATGTCTGTTTTTGTAAGCGGTAAGAATCTTTGGATATCTACCAAGTATACAGGATATGATCCCGAAGTGAATACACGCCAGGGAGGATTTGGTGACCTCATGCCATCACTGGACTATGCCTCTTATCCAAGATCAAGAGTGTATTCAGCCGGTATAAAACTTCAATTCTAATTTTTAAAGATTGTTCCAATATGAAATCAGCATCAATAAAAAAATGGATTTGGGTACTGGCTTTGCTGCCAGTGGTCGGAACTTCCTGTAAAAAATTCCTGGAAGAAAAACCGCAGACCCAGTATACATCAGATAACTTTTTTGTGGACAAAGTGACACTGGATGCAGGTATTGTGGGCATGTATTCATCAGCCAAGGACCTGTTTGGTGTGTACACCAATACACCTTTATTCATGACAGAACTGGGAACTGATGAAGGCATGTTCAAAGGCTCATCCGGTGTTCGTTTTAATTTCGACCGTCATACTTTTTCTGTCAGCGAAGGCGCGATCTATGAATACTGGATCCGTCATTTTCAGATCGCGGCACGTGCCAACACAATTATGGCTGCTGCGGAAAAAGTAGCTTCCATTACGGAGGCGCAAAGAAATGTGATCATAGGTGAGGCCCGTTTTATCCGTGCATTCGTTTATTTCAGGTTGGTGCAGGCTTTTGGTGAATTGCCGATCATTGATCAACCAATTACCGGCGATTTTGATTATGGCCTTCCACGCCGCCCTATCAAAGATGTGTATGACCTGATCGTCGGTGATCTCAACTTTGCCTCGTCTCCTGATGTGCTGCCTACTGCTAAAACCAACAACGGTCATGCTAATCAATGGGCCGCCAAAGCCTTGCTGGGTAAAGTGTATCTCACTATGGCTTCTGCCAAAGAGGCCAACAGGGTGTCGGGCTACCAGGGTATCACAGAAAGCATAAATGAACTGTATACCAAAGCATGGACGGTGCTGAAAGATGTGAAAGATAACAGTGGGGCCTCTTTATTGCCTGTGTATGGTGATGTGTTCAAGATCGAGAACAAGAATATCAATGCAGAGTCCTTATTTGAATTGCAATTCAGTTCTGTTGTGCCCTATGGCACTCAATGGACAAAAGAATGGGGCATGATCTCAAGCGGTGGCACCATCAATGGCAACCCTGCTTATTATACCAATTCAATGATCGGCCAGTGCAACCTGGTATATGTACCGAAGTTTTACAAGTATTATAAACCCACACTTGCTTCACCGGATTATGATAAAAGAAGAGTGTGGAATCTTTCTGATTCAATGGTGACCATTGCTAATAATGCTCCATCTTCATTAGCCTATATCTGGTCTACTTACAATCCTGATAAGTACAACCAGACTGTGCTGGGCCGTTGCGGTGTTACCAAATACCGTTGGGGCAATAGCTGGAGGGAATCATCCATTTATCTTTATTCCAACTGTCCCAATAATGTGATCATCCTCCGTTTTGCAGATGTGCTGCTGATGTTTGCTGAAGCAGATTACAAAAAGAACGGTGTGATCTCTGATGAAGGACTGGAAGCGATCAACCGTGTACGTCAGCGGGCAAGAGGGCTTGCAGCGAATGGGACACCTATCCCTGAAAGCAGTACGCCAGGCTTCCTGAACTATACAGCATCGGATATAACCATTGAAGAGATACTGAAAGAAAGATCAAGGGAACTCTGTTTTGAATTCCAGCGTTGGTTCGATCTGGCAAGAACAGGGAAATTTGAATACTTTCTTGAACTGACAAGGCCGGCGAATGATGCCAATATTGTGAACACGGCCACAAGCTTTGATCCTTCGAAGCATTATTTGTTCCCGGTGCCGCAATCGGAATTGGACTTGTCGACGAATAAGGAGAATTTTAAACAAAACCCTAACTATTAATAACACGAATGGCGCGAATGGGAGCGGATGATGCGAATAGGCGTGTGTTTTTTCAGAAGGTTTTTAAATATAGAATATGAGTATGAAAAAGTTTTTATTAAAAAAAATATGGTATGCGGTGGTGGGGATGTTGTGTGTGGGGTTGTTTTCTTTTAGGAAAGAGAAGATAGTGGAGAATTCTTATGATGTGGTGGTGTATGGTGGAACGGCTTCGGGAGTGATTGCGGCAGTGAGTGCTGCGAGGGAGGGGATGAAGGTGGTGATACTGGAGCCGAAGAAGCATATTGGGGGGATGGTGTCTGGGGGGCTTTCGGCGACTGATGTGGGCCGGAAGGATGTGATTGGAGGGTATGCTAAGGAAGTGTATTTGCGTGCTGGCAGGTATTATCAAACGAATGCGAAGGATTCGGCGGTGTGGTTTCCGGAGCCGCATGTGGCAGAAAAGATATTGAATGATATGGTGAATGAGGCGAAGGTGACTGTGATGTATGGTCAGAGATTGAAAGAGAAGGGTGGTGTGAAGAAAAAGAACGGACAGATCGTATCCATCACCATGGAGAATGGGAGTGTGTATAGCGGTAAAGTGTTTATTGATGCTACTTATGAAGGTGACCTGATGGCTTTTGCAGGGGCGTCTTATATAGTGGGCCGTGAAGCGCAGAGCCTGTACAATGAATATTCGGCTGGTGTGCGCGATGCATTTGGTTCACAAAGTGCGTATGATGAGAATGGTAAGTTGTTGCCTGGTGTGCAGAGAACTCCGCCCGGTCCTGTTGGTTCCGGTGATAAAAAGACACAGGCATATAATTTCAGGTTATCGCTGACCAATGATAAAAATAACTTAGTGCCTTTTCCCAAACCAAAGGAATATGATCCACGGCGTTATACTGATTTGCTTCGCAATACGCTGAGCTCGATCGAAAAGCAGGGAGCTGCAGAAGCTGCTGCAAAAACATTTCCCGGCCTGGGAAAAGTGCCCAACAATAAAGTTGATTTTAATAATGCTGATTATGTAGGTGGCAATTGGGATTATCCTGATGGGTCTTACAAAAAAAGAGCAGCTATCTGGCAGGACCATATCAACTATGGACAGGGATTTGTTTATTTCCTGGCCAATGATCCAAGGCTTCCGAAGGAATACAGGGATGAGTTCAACAAATGGGGATTGGCAAAAGATGAATTTGTGGACAATGATAACTGGCCCTATGAACTGTATGTGCGCGAAGGCCGCCGGATGAAGGGTGATTGGGTAATGATACAAAAAGATGTGGTTTCTGAAATGCAGAAAGAAGACCCTGTTGGATTGGGTTCTTATGGCCTCGATGTGCATCGCGTGCAGGCCTGGGTTGATGAAAAAGGCATTCTTAAATACGAAGGCACGCCACAACGAACAGAGCAGGAAAGAATGAAGCATATTCCTTACCAGATACCTTACCGCGTGCTTACGCCAAAGCGTGCAGAGGTGAACAACCTATTGGTAACAGTTTGCGTTTCCACCAGCCATGTGGTGTATTCCACTATCCGTATGGAACCCCAATACATGATCATGGGACAGGCTGCAGGTAATGCTGCTGTGCTGGCGATAAAAGAAGGTAAAGCAGTACAGGATATTGATGTAAAAGTATTAGGAGATAAACTGCGCAGCCAGGGAGCTTTGCTGGAACATAAATTAAAAACACTGGCTGATCTGCCTGCAGGAAAAGAATAATGACAATGAACAACCAAAAGATATTACTGGTACTGTTCTTATTTGCCCGGAGTCTTTCCGTTTGTGCAGGCGATGGTTGGTGGCCGGAGCAGAAAGCGCCCCGGTCTGTGAGTACCTGTAAAATAACGCATGTATCAGACCTGCGGGAAATGAACCTGGCCCAGTCTGTATCCGGACTGGCAGCGCAGGCAGTGAATGAAGGAACATTTAGCGAAGCTGTTTGGATCTCTACGCCTAACCCGGATTATGCGATCTATTATGCATCATTGATGAAAAGATTGGGAGCGAAGAAAACCGGAGAGTACAAAGTATGGGAACTGGTAAAGCGATATGCGCAAAAAGGAGTTGTGAAAGGCTATGTGTTGTATGACGTGGCGAAGCAGGATAATTCCATCAACCTGGCAACTGTGTATGCAGGTCTGCAAAAAGGAATACTGGTGGATATTTCACAGGAAGCTGCAGCAAAGAAACTGGGATTGTCAAAACTGGCAGATGCTACCACCCAACAACCCGATACTGTTATTTTTAATGAACTGAAAAACCAACTGAATCCGGCTTTGCTGGTGCTGGCCAACCCGAAATTTTCCAACAACAGGGATTATGCCATTGCTCATAAAAGCATGGTGTATTACGGAGTGGATAGTGTATTGTACACCATTCTCAAATGGGTGCGTCCTGTTTCGCCCGTGATAGGATGGAATAAAGGAGATGAATTCAAACAAATAGAACCCTGCACACGTTACGGGCTGATCAATACAGCTACCGATTGGTGCATGAACCTTACGCTGCTGTCTATTCCATCTGCACAGGAGCCGGTGAAGTTAAAGAGTATTGATCCTGCAAAAATTGATTGGACGAAGAAAGGGAATTTCCATTCGTTCGTGTTGAGTGACGGGGATAATATGCAATGGACTTTCGGTGGGTTCTTGAACAATAAAGAATACTGGGGAAATGATTACAGGGACCGGTTGCCGATGTCATTTACTTCCTGCGTGCTCAATCTTTCGCAGGCTGGCCGCGATGTATACAATTATCTGGCAAGCACACAAACTGATCTTGCATCGGTGGTGGAATATGGAGGCGGTTATTATTACCCGGACCTGTTTGCCACGAACACCGGCACGCCGGAAAAAATATTGCGTGATTATGCCCAAAAGATCAATGCGCAGATGAAGCGTACCGGTACAAAAGTGTTTGGATTTATTTGCCGGAATATGTCAGGTGAAGCGGCCATGAAAGCCTACAAGATCTATGCAGAAGAAATTGAAGACCTCACAGGTATGATCGTCGTGCAATATTCACCCTACAATGGCGGGCATGGAAAAGTGTTCTGGGTAAAAAATAAAAAAGGGATTGAGATACCGGTAGTAACGGCCCGCTACCAGCTTTGGGCCAATCTGCCGAAGCCGGGATCAGGCAATCCGGTAGCACTTGCTAACTGGATCAATACGGACAGTACGTTATCGGGCGACAGCAAACTGGACTGGACGATCGTTCATGCCTGGTCGCAGTTTGCCGATCCCGCATCCGGCAAAACTGATCCGGTTAAAGGTGTGAAAGATGATACAGCCAAAAAAGGCGTTCCGGCCGTGTGGTGGACAAAAGAAAGGATCGATGAGCATACAACGGTAGTATCGGTAGAAGAGCTTTTGTGGAGGATTAGGATGAAGCATGACCCGGAAGCTACCAGGAAAGTAATCAATGACCGATAAAGTATATTCACAGGTATATCAAAAAAAAATTATACTTGTAACAAATATCACAAGAGAGAAAGCAAATTTATGGCATCACTAAAAGAACTGGCCAGGATCGTAGGCGTATCACCCACTACTGTTTCATTTGCATTGAATGGAAGAAGCAAGGAAATGCGGATCAGTGAAGAACTGACCAGCAGGATACTGAAAGCGGCAGAAGAAACAGGCTATCGCCCCAATAATATTGCTGTTGCCCTGCGCACCGGGCAAACCAAGATCATTGGACTGATAGTGGAAGATATCGCCAACCATTTCTTTTCTACACTTGCCAAAACAATTGAAGAAGAAGCCAATCTTTTTGATTATAAAGTAGTGTATTGCAGCACGGAGAATGATGATGAAAAAGGGGAGGGGCTGTTGGACATGCTGCAGCAACAGCAGGTGGATGGTTATCTCATCACACCCACATCCGGTATGCGCAATAAGATCGGAAAGCTTATTTCCCGTAAAATTCCTTTGGTATTGATCGACCGTTGTTTTGAAGACATGGAATGCCCTTATGTAATGGTCAACAACTTTGAAGGAATAGTAAAGGGCGTGAACCTGCTCATCAAAAAAGGATATAAAAAGATCAGCTTTATCACTCCCGATCTTGACCTGATGCAGATGAGGGAAAGGGAGAACGGCTTTATTTCAGCTCTGGAAAAGCAACATCTTTATAAGAACAAAAAGCAGATACTGAAAGTAGATTATAAGAATGCAGGAAAGAAAGAAGCGATCGAGAAGATCAAAGCCTATCTTAAAGCAGAATCTCCCGAAGCTGTTGTGTTTGCCACCAACTATATCGGCATTCATGGCTTGCAGGCGATCAAGGAATTGAAACTGAAAATACCTGATGACCTGGCAGTAGTTTGCTTTGATGATAATGAGGTGTTTGATCTTTGTACGCCTTCCATTACAGCTATCAGTCAGCCAATAGAAGATATAGCAAGGACTGCCGTAAAAATATTAATGGGTGAATTGGGTGTAACAAGAAAGAGCACTAAAAAACTTGTGCGCATACCTACTGAGATCATTAACCGGGAATCTGCCTAGCAGTCCCTTTTTTTTAACCCTATCGCTAAAACGAATTAGCTTCCATGAAAAAAACGATCAGGTGTATGAAATGCTTTTGTCTTTCTCTTCTTCTTTGTTTGGGAACACTGTTTTCTGCTCATGCGCAGACAGGTGCTTATGATCTCATTATTGTAAGCGGAACTCCTTCCGGTATCATGGCCGGTATTGCCGCCGGTAAAATGGGCAAACGCTCATTGGTCCTGGAGCGGACAACACATCCGGGTGGAATGGTGGCCAATGGTCTTGGCGCTACTGATCTGATCACACGTGGAGCAACAGGCGGTTTATTCCTCGAATTCATTAACCGCATCAAAACGCATTACATTAATAAATATGGTGCGCAATCGCAGCAGGTAAAAGATTGTGTGAACGGTTATCATTTTGAACCCTCTGTTGGGGAAATGGTATTGCATGATATGCTGAAAGAAGCGCCGCTGGTGACTTTGCTTACTAATCGCCAGTTTGATGCCGACCCCGCCAACCTGATCATGAATGGCAATACCATTACGGGCATCAAAGTATTGAACAGGGAAACCAAAGAGACAGAACAATACACCGGAAAATTTTTTATCGATGCCAGCTATGAAGGTGATCTTATTGCCGCAGCAGGTGTTCCTTTTGCATTGGGAAGGGAAGGCATTAAAGAGCACAATGAACCTTTTGCAGGTGTTGTATACAAACTATGGGCAAGTGATGCGCAGGAAGAAGGTTCTACCAATATGGCTGATAATGCTATTCAGGCATATAACTATCGCCTTTGCCTGACCACTGATCCTGCAAAAAGAGTAGCGATCCCTCAACCGGCTAATTACAATCGGGAAGAATATGCTTCTATTGTGGAAGATGTATTGACCGGTCATCATGCCGGTATCGAATACAAACAAATGACACAGGCGCAAAAAGATTCCAATGCCCGTTTGGTTGCACAAGGCTTGCCGCCCACCGGCAAGTTTATGCCACAAGGCATGCAGCGGCTTGTCAACAAAGTGGTATTGCCCAATGGAAAAACGGATGCGAATAACCAGCACCGTGCTTTGGTATCAACTGATCTGCCGGAAGAAAACTGGGGCTGGCCAAGTTCATCCTGGGAATGGCGCGACAGGTTTGCACAACGTTTGAAAGAATACACCCTGGGTCTTTTATGGTTCGGACAAAATGATCCTGCCTTGCCGGAATGGTTCCGTAAAGAATGCAGGGAATGGGGACTGGCCGGTGATGAGTTTACCGATAACGGCAATTTCCCCCGGCAGGTGTATGTGCGTGAAGGAAGAAGGATGAAAGGCATGTACCTGTTCACTGCTGCAGATGCAACGGTGGTTAAAACAGGCGGCCGCCCTCCTGTGCATGCTTCAAGCTTAACAGCCAGTCATTATGGTATTGATTCGCACGCCACACGCAAGCGTGAAAAAGGCAAGCATACACTGGAAGGGTTTTTAAGTTATGGTGCTGCACCTTACACTGTTCCTTATGGTGTGATCGTGCCTCCCAATATCTCCAACCTGCTGGCACCAGTGCCTGCATCTGCCACGCATCTTGGATTGGCTACGCTTCGCATGGAACCTTGCTGGATGGCTTTGGGCCAGGCAGCAGGCGTGGCAGCGGTTGTATCCATGGAAACAAAAGAAACCGCACAGAAAGTGTCTATTAAGAAAGTGCAGGATGAGCTGATCAATCAAAACTCCATTCTTATTTATTATAAAGATGTGAAAACAGACCATCCTCAATTCAGGGCTTTGCAATTCCTCGGTTTGCAGGGTTATGTTCCGGGTTGGGAAGCAAAACTGGATGATAAAGTGAGTGCAACGGATCTGGCTGAATGGGAAAAGCTCTCAAAGGCCAAACTGAAGAAAAACTTTACTGTGAACAGCAAAAGGGGAGATGTGTTGCAATGGATCTTTGAAAAAACCAAAAACCAAAACTGATTCCCGCTATGAAAAGGATGAGAAATATATTGATCTGTATTGGTGCATTGAACGTTTTACAAGCTGCTGCGCAGAAAAAAGAACCGGTAGATTATGTGGATCCAATGATCGGCACTACGGAAGTAAGATGGATGCAATATCCCGGTCCTTCCATGCCATTCAGCATGGTAAAATTGAGCCCCGATAATAAGGAAGATGGTACGCATGCAGGATATAATTATGCAACTGATAATATTGCCGGCTTCAGCCATATTCATAGCTGGGCAATGGCCGGCTTGCTGACGATGCCGGTAACAGGCCCTTTGCAAACCCAACCAGGCAGGATCAATCAACCGGATTCCGGTTACCGTTCCCGGTTTGATCATGCTTCTGAATCTGCTTCCATTGGGTACTATTCTGTATTCCTGAAGGATTATGGTATTAAAGCAGAACTGACCAGCACCAACAGAACCGGGTTTCAACGGTATACTTTCCCGGCTTCCAGTTCTTCCCGTATTCTTTTCGATCTGAAAATACCTACGGAATATCCTTATGAAGTGGACTGGGCTTCCATTAAAAAAGTAAATGATTACGAGATTGAAGGTTTTTGCAAACAGCAAATGTTCAACTGGTTTGCCAGCCTTTCCAACGACTACACCATTTATTTCGTAGCAAAGCTGGACAAGCCCATGAAATCATTCGGCACCTGGGTGAATGCTGATATAGATAGTACTGCTTCATACAATTGGGGGCATGGTGATGTAGGAGCTTTCCTGAACTTCAATACCAAAGAAGGCGAAGTGATACAACTAAAAACAGCCATTTCTTTCGTCAGCATTGAACAGGCAAGAAAAAACCTGCAGGTGGAATCAGAACCCTTCGGCTGGAACTTTGATGCCGTAAGACAAAACGCAAGGGCTGAATGGGCGAAGATCCTTAACAAGATAGAAGTGGAAGGCGGTACTGAAGACGAAAAAAGAAAATTCTATACAAACTTTTACCGGGCATATTGTTCCCGCACCACTTTCAGTGATGTGGACGGGCAATACGTTGACATGTGCGAACAGATACAGCAAGTCAAAGACCCTTCTTCTCCCATGCTGGGCAGTGATGCATTCTGGGGTGCCCAATGGAATTTAAACCAACTCTGGTCATTGATCACACCAAAATATTCCAACGACTGGATCAGGTCATTCATCGAAATGTCTGATAAAGGAGGCTGGCTTCCCAATGGCCCTATTGGCCTGGAGTATTGCGATATCATGGTAGGCAATCATGAAATCACTTTAATGAACAGTGCTTTTCAGAAAGGCATCCGCAATTTTGATGTGGAGAAAGCGTATGCGGCAATGAAAAAGCTGCAAACAGAACAAGGCATTGCCCATCCCTGTGGAGGATTGGCGGGCAACAGGCAACTGGATGTCTATAAAAAACTGGGCTATGTTCCGGACGGTAGCAACTGGAGCCGCTTCAAAGTTTTTGGTACGCCTTATGAAGGCCCGAGTTCCAACACGATCGATTATGCTTTTGATGATTGGAACGTGGCACAGATGGCAAAAGCCCTGGGAAAAAATGAAGACTATAATTATTTCATCCAACGTGCCTGTAATTATAAAAATATTTTTGATTCAACCATCCGTTATTTCCGCAGAAAAGATAAGGATGGGAAATGGCTGGAATTTTATTTATCGCAAAGCGAAGCAAAGAACCCGCGCTATTCCTGGGTAGGTTTTGTGGAAGGGAATGCTTTCCAGTATAATTTCTTCCTGCCGCACGACGTGAATGCGCTGGTAAAAATGATCGGTAAAGATTCATTCAATGCCCGGCTCACCAGGGGTTTTGAATATGGTGCAATGATGAATTTCCGTCAGCATGGGAGTCCTTTACCGGCTGTGAACCATGGCAATCAGCCCGGAATGCAATCTGCTTACTTATATAATTATTCAGGAAAACCCTGGCTTACGCAATACTGGGTAAGGGAGATCATCAATAAATACTACGGGCTTACGCCTGCGCATGGCTGGCCCGGTGATGAAGATGAAGGGCAGGGTGGTGCCTGGCTGGTGATGAGTGCTATCGGTTTATTTGAAATGGATGGGGGCGGAGCTGTTAAACCGATCTATGAGATCGGCAGTCCCATCTTTACCAAAATCACTATTCACCTGGATGAAGATTATTACAAAGGCAAAACATTCGTGATCGAAGCACCTAAAAGCACAGATAAGAACAGGTATATCCAATCGGCCAGCCTCAATGGCAAGCCACTGAAATCTCCCTGGTTCTATCATAGCGAACTGGTGAATGGAGGAAAGCTGGTGCTTGATCTCGGGCCTAAGCCCAACCAACGCTGGGGCAGCAAAGCGGAAGATGCACCTCCTTCCATGTCTACCATTATTGATTAAGTCTGAATCAAAAACGAAAAAATGCACAGAAAAGATTTTATCCGCCGCTCTGCCATCCTTGCTTCAGCCCTCGGAGGTGCAGGCTTATTGCAGGCATCTGCATCTTCTGCAAATAAACGGAGTGGAGCATTGGAACTTGTGGTGAATGCTGGTGTATCCGGCAATAACACAAATAATCTGCTGAAGCGTATTGATACCGATTGCCTGGCACATAAACCGACTTTGACCATTATGATGATCGGCACCAATGATATGAACAATGGCAAGTTTGTGCCGCCGGACAAGTTCAGGACCAATCTCCGTGAACTTTCTGATAAGATCATGGGCAGTGGCAGTAAACTATTACTGATGACCATTCTCCCTTTTTATGAACCGTATTTGCTGACCCGTCATCCTGCTGCATTCTTTCAACCCGAAGGGCCTTCAGGCAAAAGGGCTGCTATGAATACGATCATCAAAGAAGTGGCTGCGGAAAAATCAGCTTCTTTTTTTGATGTAGGTGCTTTGTTTGAAAAAGTAGGAAAGATCGGAACGGATAAAGACAGCCTGCTACGCAATGAAGAGAACAGCAAGAAAACGGATGGTGTGCATCCCACTCCGAACGGATACCGTTTTCTGGGCCTGGCCGTAAGTCAGTTTGTTCAGTTCAACCAATTGCCGGTGGAGCGCATTGTATGTTTTGGCGACAGCATTACCCGTGGTGATGGATCAGTGGATGGTGAAAGCTATCCGGCTTACTTAAAGAAATTATTATCCTGATAAAATAATTGTCGCATCGCGGCATCAAACAGTCACCATTTATGATGAATAAGTCCGTAGCCCGTTCCCTGTTCTCCATTCCTGTGATCGTAGCGGCACTGGGTTATTTCGTAGACATCTATGATCTTTTACTGTTCAGCATTGTCCGTGTGCCCAGTCTTCACGCTTTGCAGGTACCGGATGATCAATTGCTGAGCAAGGGCATTTACCTGATCAATATGCAGATGGCCGGTATGCTGATCGGCGGTATCCTTTGGGGAATATTAGGTGATAAGAAAGGACGTCTGTCGGTATTGTTCGGTTCTATTCTTTTGTATTCCGCAGCCAATATTGCAAATGGTTTTGTAACAAATGTTGATCAGTATGCGCTGCTTCGTTTTATTGCGGGTATTGGTCTTGCCGGTGAATTGGGTGCCGGCATTACACTGGTTGCCGAAGTGTTGCCAAAAGAAATACGAGGCTATGGCACTTCACTGGTTGCTTCAGTAGGTGTGCTCGGCGCAGTGCTGGCTTATTTTATTGCAGATATGTACGATTGGAGGATCGCTTACTTTATCGGTGGCGGTCTTGGCCTGGCTTTGCTGGTACTGCGTTTCAATGTATTTGAATCAGGCATTTTCAAACACATAAAAGAAAAGAATACCAGTCGTGGCAATTTCTTTATGTTGTTCACTTCAGGAAAACGGTTTATAAAATACCTGCGTTGCATCATGATCGGCTTGCCGATCTGGTTTGTGATCGGCATATTGATCACTTTTTCACCTGAATTTGGAAGAGCGATCGGATTAGCTGAACCGGTGAATGCCGGAAAAGCCGTTATGTTTTCCTATATCGGCCTTTCATTGGGAGATATGAGCAGCGGTATCCTCAGTCAACTGCTGAAAAGCCGGAGAAAAACAGTAGCCATTTTTGTATTGCTGACCTGTGGAATAGTAGCGATCTATTTATTGCAAAGAACACAAAGCCTGGTCGTATTCTATGGCCTTTGCCTGCTGCTGGGTTTTGCGATCGGCTATTGGGCATTGTTTGTGACCATCGGCGCAGAGCAGTTTGGCACGAATATGCGCGCTACAGTGGCCACTACGGTACCCAATTTTGTAAGGGGAAGCGTGAACCTGTTCACTCCTTTGTTCTTATTGGGAACAGCTCATGTTGGTGTGCTTGGATCAGCAGGATTGATACTGGCAGGAACTGCATTGCTGGCTTTATGGGCAGCATGGAAAATGGAAGAGACGTTTGGAAAAGACCTTGATTATCTTGAATAAAACTGTGCAGCGTTAAAATATTATTTCATAAAACAGATAACTATGAAACAAAAATTCTTCATGGTCTGCAGCTTTTTGATACTGGGTTTGGCATCCCGGGCGCAACAGACCTATGATGTGTGTATCTATGGCGGCACATCAGCCGGCGTAATAGCTGCTTACACAGTCAGGAAAATGGGCAAATCTGTTCTGTTGATAGAACCGGGAAAACATTTAGGTGGTCTTTCCTCCGGAGGCCTGGGTTACACTGATATTGGTAACAAATATGCTGTTACAGGATTGGGCCTTGATTTTTACCGCCGTGTCGGAAAACACTATAACCAGTTTGAGGCCTGGATTTTTGAACCCGGTGTGGCGGAAGGAGTGTTTGAGCAATATATCCAATCTGCAAAAGTGGAAGTGCTCCGGCAAAACAGGATCGTATCTGCCAAAAAAGAAAACGGAACGATCAAAGAGATACAACTGGAAAATGTATCCGTTCAACCCAGAAAGCTGACGACGGTAAAAGCAACAATATTTATTGATTGTTCTTATGAAGGCGATCTGATGGCAAGGGCCGGCGTTTCTTACACTGTGGGCCGTGAAGCCAATAGTCAATACAACGAAACCTTCAATGGTGTGCAGGTGCAACCGTCAAAGACCCCACAAAGGGGCAACCAGATACCGGATGGTGTGGATCCTTACAAAATACCCGGCGATCCCAGTAGCGGATTACTTTGGGGTATCAGCGATGCCAAACTTCCTCCTATTGGTAGTGGTGATAAGCATGTGCAGGCATACAATTTCAGGATCTGCCTTACGAATGATCCGGCTAACAGGATCCCGATCACACGCCCGCCCGGGTATGATTCAACAAAATATGAATTGCTTCCCCGTTATATTGCGAAACTCACTGCACCAAATGATATCCGCGAGATATTGAAGTTTGACCTGATGCCGAATCATAAAACAGACATCAATAACGGTGGTGGTTTTTCAACAGACATGATCGGTATGAACTGGGATTATCCTGATGGTGATTATGAAACAAGGGCAAGGATACAGAAGGAACATGAGATATATAACAAAGGTCTGTTGTATTTCATCGGTCATGATCCGCGGATCCCTGATTCAGTCCGCAACTTCATGCTCGATTGGGGATATCCCAAAGATGAATATGCCGACAATGGCAACTGGAGCTGGCAGATGTATGTGCGCGAAGCCAGGAGGATGATCGGTGAGTATGTGATGACACAGGCCAACTGTCAGTCCAAAGAGATCGTGGATGATGGGATAGGAATGGCTGCTTATGGCATGGATTCACATAACAGTCTCCGGATCGTGATCAATGGCATGGCCAAAAATGAAGGCGATGTGGAAGAAGGCAATTTAGCACCTTATCCCATTTCTTACCGTTCACTGGTGCCTAAAAAGAAAGAATGCAACAACCTGCTGGTACCGGTTTGCTTATCCGCAACGCATATCAGTTATGGTTCCATCCGGATGGAACCGGTGTTTATGGTGCTTGGTCAGTCGGCAGGACTGGCGGCCGTGCACGCGATCAATAGTAAAAAAGCAGTGCAGGATATTGATGTGCCGGCATTGCAGCACCAACTGAAAACAGACCCGCTGGCAGATGGCAGCATTCCTGAAATTGCGATCGATAATAATGATTCAATGCATGTGGAAAAGAAAGGTGCCTGGTCGGTGGTGAAAGGCGGAGGTTATGGACCAAATGTATTCATTGCCCGGCCTGTTCCAAAGGAAGAAAAAGAAGTGAAGTTCCGCCCCAATATCATCAAAGCAGGATATTATGATGTATACACTTATTCAAGACCACGGTTGCAAAACGCTTCTTCCCGGATAACACATACTATATTTGATGGGAAGGAAACAAAAGAAGTCGTGATCAAAACTGAAGACATTATCGTGAAAGGACAAACTTCCGGAGAATGGGTGCATCTGGGTAAATTCAAATTACCTGCAGGTTCTTCTTCTTATGTATCTATCAGCAATAAAAATGCAGATGGAGTGATTGCAGCAGATGCTGTTCTTTTTGTACCCGAAAAATAAAATCAGCGAAATGAAGAAAATAGTTTTTTTACTGTTTGGTATTGCAGCGGTGAATGTAGACCTGCATTCACAACAGGTAAACCAGGTAACTGATCCGGTAGAGTGGGTGAACCCATTGGTGGGAACTGCTTCCAAGCATAGTTTTTCCAATGGCAATACTTACCCGGCCATTGCTTTGCCCTGGGGCATGAATTTCTGGACACCACAAACAGGAGTAATGGGAGATGGATGGGCTTATACCTATGATGCAGATAAGATCGTTGGTTTTAAGCAAACGCATCAGCCGTCACCCTGGATCAATGATTATGGTCAGTTTGCATTGATGCCAATAACCGGTAAGGCAGTGTTCAAAGAAGCAGACCGTGGCAGTTGGTTCTCACATAAGGCAGAAGTTTCCAAGCCCTATTATTACAGTGTTTACCTGGCCGATCATGATGTGCTGGCAGAGATCACACCTACCGAAAGGGCAGCATCCTTCCGGTTTACTTACCCTGCAACCGACAGTTCATTTTTAGTGATCGATGCACTGGACAAAGGTTCTTATATCAAAATAATACCTGCGGAAAAAAAGATCATTGGTTATACCACCCGGAACAGAGGCGGTGTGCCCGAAGGATTCAAAAACTATTTCGTGATCTATTTAGACCAGGCATTTACCACTACCTATTTATGGAATGATAAAGCGCTGGAAAAAGATGTATTGGAAAAACAAGCCGGTCATACCGGTGCAGTGATCGGGTTCAAAACAAAAAAAGGGCAGCAGGTGAAAGCGCGTGTTGCCTCTTCCTTTATCAGTTTTGAACAGGCTGAATTGAACCTGCGGCAGGAATTGCAGCAGGATGATTTTGACACGGTAAAGAAAAAAGCCAAAGCTGCCTGGAATAAACAACTGGAGAGGATCATTGCAGAAGGAGGTACGGCCGATCAAACGCGTACTTTTTATTCCTGTCTTTACCGCAGTATGTTATTCCCCCAAAAGCATTATGAAAAAGATGCGTCCGGGAAGATCGTTCATTACAGCCCGTACAATGGACAGGTATTGCCCGGCTATCTTTATGCAGGCACAGGCTTCTGGGATACATTCCGTTCCTTATATCCCTTCCTGAACCTTGTATTCCCTTCAGTGAATAAAGAAATGCAGGAAGGTTTGGTGAACGCTTATAAAGAAGGAGGTTGGTTGCCTGAATGGAGCAGCCCTGGTTACCGCAATAGCATGATCGGCAACAACTCTGCTTCGGTGGTAGCAGATGCCTACCTGAAAGGATTGCGCGGTTATGATATCAATACATTGTATGAGGCCTTGCTGAAAGATGCCAATAGTGAAGGGCCACTGACCGCCGTAGGCCGCAAAGGATATACTTATTATAATGAACTGGGCTATGTGCCTTTTGATGTGGGCATCAATGAAAATGCAGCCCGCACATTGGAGTATGCGTATGATGATTACATGATCTCGCGCCTGGGAAAAGCTTTGGGCCGCCCTGCTGAAGAAGTGGAATTGTATGCCAAACGTGCCATGAACTACCGCAACCTGTTTGATGACAGCAGCAAGCTGATGCGTGGTAAAAATAAGGATGGAAGTTTTCAATCGCCTTTCAATCCTTTCAAATGGGGTGGTGCTTTTACAGAAGGCAATAGCTGGCATTATACCTGGAGCGTGTTTCATGATATACGCGGACTGATCAACCTGATGGGTGGGAAAAAAGAATTTGTGAAGATGCTGGACTCCGTATTTATTATGCCTCCCACTTTTGATGAGAGTTATTATAAAAAAGTGATCCATGAAATAAAGGAAATGCAGGTAATGAATATGGGGCAATATGCACATGGCAACCAGCCGATCCAGCATATGATCTACCTGTACAATTATGCAGGAGAGCCCTGGAAAACACAATACTGGATACGTGAAGTGATGGACCGCCTGTACCTGCCCACACCTGATGGCTATTGCGGCGATGAAGACAACGGGCAAACATCTTCCTGGTATGTATTTTCTGCAATGGGTTTTTATCCTGTTTGTCCAGGAACAGATCAGTATGTGATAGGTACCCCGTTGTTCAAAAAAATGAGCATACGGTTTGAAAACGGAAAGAAACTTACTATCGCTTCGCGCACGAGCTCAAAAGAGAATAAATATGTACAGGCAGTGATGTTGAATGGAAAACTTTATACAAAGAACTGGCTGGGGCACGGCATGCTACTGAATGGCGGTTCATTGAATTTTAATTTATCTGCTGTAGCAAATAAACAAAGGGGAACAGAAGAAGCGTCTTATCCATTTTCTGTATCAGATCCAGCTAAGTAAATCCTTTGTGCTCTTTGTGTCTTTGTGGGATACCTCCCACAAAGACACAAAGAGCACAAAGGAATAATCTAAATAGTTTCAGTGTTTTTATGAAGAGTTCAATCGTTGCGGGAGTTGACATAGGAGGTTCGCATATCACAGCAGCCCTGATCAATCTTACAGATAGAAAAATATTACCCGGATCACAAAGACGCGATGCCGTAAATGCCAATGGCACTGCAGAAGAGATCATTGGCGGATGGGCTTCGGTGATCCGTGATTGTTTTGCTTCACACCAGTTGCAGCCCGGCCGCACAGGCATTGCCATGCCCGGCCCTTTTGATTATAACGAAGGCATTTCACTGATGAAAGATCAGGGGAAATACCGGTCACTGTATGGATTAAATGTAAAAGAGCTGCTGGCAGAAACATTGAATACGGGTAAGGGCGATATTACTTTTACCAATGATGCAGCCTGTTTTTTGCAGGGCGAATTATTTGGCGGGGTTGCGAAAGGATATAACACCGTGTTTGGTATAACACTTGGAACAGGCTTTGGCAGTGCGTTTTCAAAAGAGGGTCGCGCTGTGGATGCGGACCTGTGGTGTACTCCTTTTAAGAACGGGATCGCGGAAGATTATTTTTCTCATGGTGCATTGGTGGGAAAATATGCAGATGTTTCCGGCAGGCATGTCGCGAATGTGAAGGAACTGGCTGAACTGGCAGAAACAGATGAAGTGGCAAAGGAAGTATTTACAGAGTTGGGGATCAATCTCGGTGATTTTTTCCTGTCCGTTTTAAAAAACACACCGGCTGAACTGATCGTGATCGGTGGCAATATCTCCAAAGCGTTCAATAAATTTTATCCTGCCCTGAAAGCCGTATTGCAGTATCATAAACTGGATGTTCCGGTAAGGGTGACGCAGTTGGGGGAGCATGCTTCACTGGTAGGTGCGGCCAGCGAATGGCATAACAGGAAGGAGACGGTGATCGGACCTTAATCCTTACCTTTCCTGAAATTTTTATATGGAAAGATTACCCCGCCTGCCATTGCTGCTTGTTTTGTTTGCCGGCCAATCATTATCAGCCCAGGATACCGGTGGAAATAGTTTGAGTGGGATAGGGCAAGTGGCCAGGGGAGCAGTGCTGAACAGGATCTCCAGCCAGTTCAGTTTCACCGAAGGGCCTACCGTGAATAAGAAAGGTGATATCTATTTTACTGATCAGCCCAATGACAAAATATGGAAGTATGATGTGAAAGGGAATCTTTCTCTTTTCATGGACAGGACCGGCCGTTCCAACGGATTGTATTTCGACCAGCAGGGTAATCTTCTTGCATGTGCCGATGAAAAAGGCGAATTGTGGTCCATTTCACCGGCAGGTGAAAAAACGGTGTTGCTGGATAATTACGGAGGTAAACAACTCAATGGCCCCAATGATCTTTGGGTGGACCCGAAGGGCGGGATTTATTTCACAGATCCCTATTACCAGCGGGATTACTGGGAGCGCAAGCAACCTGCGCAGGATGGAATGAAAGTGTATTATTTGCCTAAGGGTGCAAAGCAGGCGAGGGTAGTGGAAGATAAACTGGTAAGGCCTAATGGTATTGTTGGTACGCCGGATGGAAGATTATTGTATGTAGCCGATATAGAGGCTGATAAAACTTATAAGTATGCGATCGGGGAAGATGGCAATCTGAGTGGAAAAGAATTGTTTGTGCCGCAGGGTTCAGACGGTATCACGCTGGACAATAAAGGCAATCTCTATTTAACCGGCTCCGGTGTTACTATTTATAATAAGGAAGGAGTAAAAGTTGGGCATATTCCTGTACCGTCCAAATGGGTCGGCAATATTTGTTTTGGAGGGAAGAAAAGGAATATACTGTTTATTACTGCTTCTGAATCTGTGTATACGTTGAAGATGAAAGTGAAGGGAGTGGAGTAATTTCATGAATGATAAAGTTAGTGGTTGTTGTAACAGTTAAAGAAAAATTGTTTTGGTTTTTTCACAAGAAAAGATGGGAAAAATATCCAAACGTTTAGTTGAAAAAACGTTGGGTTAAAAAACCATGCATTCTACTTTTACTTTCTTTAACTAACTCAATAAACCAAACTATATGAAAATTCAACAATCTTTGATCCGCCTTATGTGGTGTTGCTCTTTGTTAGTTGTGCTGGCTCTTTCAAGCTGTAAAAAAGAAGATCATCAACCTGGGATCAGTCAGGCTCAACCTGTTATGAATGTTCAACCGGGTCGTTTCTTTTCGGATTACCCTCCGGTAGAGCCATTGGCCCGGGCCATTCGGGAATTTGTTATCAGAGAAGATCAGCAGTATCATTTTTCAAAGGAATATTCCGGAAAGATCGGTATCCCAAGATGGGATAAGACAATTAGTTTCTACAGTAAAAAGAAAGATGGTGTAACCCATGAAAATAGTTCTTGCGATTCGACTATTTCGTATATCCCTTTTGTAAAGGGTTCTCAATTTCGGGTTAATGCCTGTTTGATTATTAAGACTATTAATAAGGATACGAGTTTTAGAATATTGTATCGGAATGAATATGATGATTTTGGTTTTGATAAAGCAAGAAAGATCTTCCATTTATTTGCATCAATGGAAGATCTTGTATTCGGAACGCAAAAGTTCTCCATTACAGATGACCGATTGCTTACCGATGCAGAAAGGGAAGAGATAGCGGTTGCTGATGTAAACAGGAATGATATTACAGTAACCTATACATTCAACAAGCAACCGGTTACCCAAATCACAAATAAGGTCATGGCAATAGAGAGATGCGACCTTATTATTTATTGTATCCAGTATGGGCTAAAGCCTTTCAAAGCAGGAATACAAAGCCAGCAACTCCACCTTAACAGTACGGATGCACCATGCATTTCATGGGGAATGTATACATCATGCTGGACAGAATGGATTGATATCCCAAACGGTTGGGGATATGGCTCTGCTATTGGAGCAGGGTCGGGGAGTGGCGGTCCAGGTAGTGGAAGTAGTGGCGGCTGGCCTTCACCAGCTAATCCTGCTCCATGCGAACCGGGAAGAGGAACTAACCCCTGTGAAGGGAATGGATGGGAGCCTTTGCCTCCGGATCAGGTATTGGCTTTTGAGGATATGATGGTGCCGGGAGACGGTTTTGAATATAATGTACCTGTCAATCCTTCTTTTCAGGTATTCAATTCACTAAATGAATTCCGGTCATATAAAGATGCTGTCAGCAACCTGAACAATACCCGGTATGATCTTTCAATACCCTCAACAATTCTCAGTCAGCAGGAAAAAATCAAAAGAGGAAGATATAACCTGAACTTCATCGGCGGTGTCGATGTGGATGTTACTCTGGAAAAAGTTGATGGATTCTGGAAGATAAAAGAAGTGGAATCCGATACCTGGGGTTTTACTCCCATGACGTCCTGGCACCAGACCGCAACCAGGAAAAGCCTCACCGGAAATGAAATAACCCTGGAAGTTTTTGGTAAGCTACACTATAATGTCATCATAGATGGTATAGGGACCATCTATAAACAGGATTTTAAATTCAGGCTGAAATTCAATAACGCCACCGGAGAACTTATCGCTATTAGCAGATTTTAAACTTTTATGTATGGAAGTATTCGAAATTGATTTAAAACTGGTGTGCTGGACAGTGCTGTGTATTGCCGTAATAGTATTTGTGGGGATACGGGTTTATAGGATTTTCAGAAAATAAGGAAGAAACAGCTACCAAAGGCTCTATTGAATCTGATCAAATAGAAATGGAATGTACAAGGCGGTAAGGATACCCGCCTTGTACTTATTGATAAATTATGCAATAAGGTTTGCCTCCGCTCCGAATGCATGATCTATCAGCACTTTCCAGGTGCCGTCCGGCTGGCGCTTCAGCAATTCAATGCCTTTGGCGCTCACTTTTGTTTCACCATTGTCTTTGATGCTCCATTCTGATCTGCCGACAGCTACATCTTCGCTTTGCAGGCAATAAACAGTCTTTATTTCCATTGTCCCTTTGATGGAAAGAATGGCTTTTACAGCAGCTTCAAATTTTTCCCTGCCTGATACAGGATTGTGGGGCTCAGCTACAATGATCCCGTTTACATCATACATATTTAATACGGTATTCAAGTCGCCGGTATTGTAAGCGGCTGCCAGTGCGCTATGCGCATCTTGTGCTTTTGTTGGGAGGTTCATACGTGTTGTTTTATAAGTTGATTAAAGAATAGGTGAAAAGCTTTTTTGTGTAAGGACTTCTTTAGAAAGTTCTCCGGCTGTTTTGTATGCTTTGTTGAACAGGAACGGCCCCATGCTCACTCTTTTTACGCCGAGTTCCTGCAAGGTTTTAAAATCCGGAAGATCAGGTACGCACATTACATTCACGGGAAGATTTGTATTGGACACAGCGAGGGCGATATCTTTTTCCTCGTGGATAAAAGGAAGGAAGATGCCATCTGCACCCGCAGCTTCATATACCCGTAATCTTTGTGTTGTTTCTTTTGCCCTGTCAGGAACGTTCAGGATATAAGTATCGCATCGGAGATTGATAAAAAGGGAACGATTGGCCGAAGCCAACTTATTCTTTATGTATTCAATAACTGTTGCAAAATCTTTGGCATTTTGAAGCGACCGTTTGGAGTCACGAATAATTGAATCCTCGATATTGATACCCACTACACCGAGATCAGTGAGGCGAACGATGTTTCCAAGGATCTGCTCTTTGGTTTTGCCATAACCCATTTCGATATCAATGGTTACAGGAATTTTTACAGAAGCAAGGATTCTTTGTATCACAAAGAGGTATTCGCTGAATGACATATTCTCACCGTCCTGGTAACCCAGACTGGCTGCTACAGCCGCACTGGATGTGCCTACTGCCTGAAAATGGTTTTCCTGGAAAAGCGTTGCGCTTTTTGCATCCCATGCGTTTGGTAAAACAAACAACTCTTTAGCCTGATGCAGGGCTTTGAATTTTTCAAAATTAGCTGACATGATTTTCTGTTTTAATAACCCAAAGGTATTTCAACAGAAACCCGGCAAATTGTATAAAACGGAACAGCTTATTTATTGAGAGAAGCAAGAATGGCTGATGTATTATCCGCATCAAAGCCCGAAGGGGGCGTACCTGTAAAGGATTTAAACTCTCTTATAAAATGTGACTGATCGAAATAGCCGCATTCATAAGCAATTGCGGTGAGCGAGGTGTTATTTTTTGCAATCAGCAACAGGCTGTTTTGAAACCGGTTGATCTTGCAGTAGAGTTTTGGGGTAAGGCCTGTATGCTGCAAGAAAAGTTTTTGAAGATAGCGGGAAGTGATACCATAGCGGGAAGCTACATTTTCAATATTATCAAAAAAATCTTCCTGTTTCAATTCATGGATCACATTCCCGATCAGGTTTATCTTCTGCAATTTCTTTTCGCCGGAAGCCAGTCGTTGTAATAAATATTCTTCGGTAAGATGGATCAACTCACCGGGTGATTTTGCCTTCAGCAATTTTTCATGAAGTGTCTTCACTTGCTTTCCGGCGATCTCAGCGAAGTCGGATACGCGATCGCTGAACAGGCTTATTTCATCATCCAAAAATACGGATGCAGTATGCGGGTAGAACCTTATGCCAAACATGCGATTGCTGCCCAGCGAGCGGAATGCCAGCGGTTTGATGATTTGTCCCCATAGTTCGATGGATGGCGTGGTAATGAAATCCCCATCAACCGATGTTTGCCATTTGCCGCTGCCAAGATTAAACATGACTTCGATACAGCCAGTGGCGAACGCTTTATCTTCAATCGAAATGTGGTTGTCCGATTCAGAGAGATAATAGCATTTCACATATTGCTGCAAAGCTTTGCTTGGTATGTATTCTTTATAGAGCATGGAATGACTTGCAGCAAAATTAGCTATTCCGGGAGACAGGAATTGTATAAATCGGAACTAATGGAGTATGCCTCCATATGGGTATAATTATTTTACTGTAAATATTACGAGAAGGCAATGATCAGGTTATTTCCTTAAAATCTTCTCCATTGCCTTGCCCTTCGCCAGTTCATCGATCAGCTTATCTAAATAACGGATCTGTTGCATTAGTTTGTCTTCGATCTCTTCCACACGATAACCACAGATCACACCCGTAATTTTTGAAGCATTTGGATTGATTCGTGCCTTGCTGAAAAAGGTTTCAAAATTGGTTTTATTGTCAAGATGCTGTTGGAATGTCTTGGCATTATAACCCGTCAGCCAGAATATGATTTCATCCACTTCTGCTTTGGTACGCCCTTTTTTCTCAGCTTTTTGAAGATAATGGGGATAAACACTTGCAAAGGACATTTTATACACTCTGGCAAAATTACTATTCATTGTAGTTGTTTTTGATAGTAATGATGAGTTGACTTGCGGGGTCATCATGATGGACTTCCTGATAACCGTATGCTTTCCGTAGATTCTACAACAACAAAGCTCCTGAAAGTATTACGGCTGACCAAAAAACCGGGTATGAATTTTTTAAATCGACTAAAATGCGGGGCATGATGCATATTGCATTTCAGCGGTCATAGCTCTTTCTTTATCTCCTCATACGCCGCTCGCAAAATAGCCATATCAGAGTTAATAGCGATGCAGGTATATCCGATTCTCTTCATTTGCCCGATCAATGTTTTATCCCTGACCAGCAATCCGGCCTTCTTGTTATTGGCGTTGGCAGCATGAGCCACCTTTTGTAAAGCCTCCTCATAATTCAGATCTGCCGGTGCGTGATATTTTAAAGCCAGTTTCAGATCTGCCGGCCCAACAAACAGGACATCAACGCCATCGGTCGCAGCGATCTCATCTGCCCGCAAAACGCCTTCAACATCTTCGATCTGCGCAAAAAGTAATGGCTTGTCCATATCCTGAATATTTTCCGGTACAGTTATTCCATACGCAAACTGCCTTACAGATGAAGAGAAGCCTCTTTTGCCTGCCGGCAGGTAATACATCATTTTTTTACAAATCTCCACCTGCTCCGCAGAAATAACATGCGGTATCATGATGCCATCGGCTCCCGCATCAAGCACCCTGCTGATCAAAGCTGCATCTGTAGCTGGTACGCGGACGATGCTCATTATGCCTGTATGCGTTAACACCCGCAGATGATCAATAAGATTACTTTCTGTAAATCCTCCATGTTCCATATCCAGCAGGAGCCACTTAAAAGGGTATTGCGCTGCAATTTCCGTTACCACCGGTGAACCGATCGTTAAAAAAGAACCAGGCGCATAATCCAGCCGGCGGAATTCGTTCGTTTTTTTCATCAGTAGTCTTTAAAGGTCTTCAATTTTCTTTTTTCCTTTCAGTCCTTCACAGGCAATTGAAATGCGCTCCAGCGTGAACGTCTTCAGATCGGTACTGCTCTTTGCATTATTCATGAAAAAGCTGTCAGGCTTGCTGAAGTAATTGCCTTTTACACGGATCACTGCTTTGAAAATGATGTTGCGAAGCAGGTGCAGCCAGAACCTGTTCTCGTAATGTTCAGGCAGCGCTTTCACACTTGCATATCCCTTCAGCACGCTTGCGAGTTCCCTGCCTGTATGAAAGCATCCCAGCAGGGAAATATCATCCATCACATCCCCGGAAATGGTATCACTCCAATCAATGAACGCATGGATCTCATTCGTTTCTCCCAGGATATTCCATAATGCCAGGTCCTTATGCACGAGGCAGCCCCGCGGAATATCCAGCAGGTGTTGGTAATGGTCCACCAGCTCTTTTATCTCAGCCAGTTGCTTTTCATCGAGGAATAACTTTTTGCTGAGATAATCAAGATGCATCTCCCAGTTCAGAAAGAAATAATCACGGTAGGCAGCATGATATCCTTCCAGTACACCTCTTTCCAGCAAAGCTGCCGGATCAAAAAGACCAAATCCCGGAAGGGTGATCTGCTGCCATTGGGCCACATATTTCCCGATGCTTTCCGTGATGGCCATCATGTCAAGCCGGCCTTCCTTTTCCAGTTCATTCAGGTCCTTGCTATTGATATACTCGATCACCTGGACGGCAAACGGAACTTTGATCCTTGTATTATCTGAATGAAACACTTTGGGAGAAGGAATGCCGATCGCATGCACTTTCCGCAAGACGGCTGATTCTACATCCATATAATCATCTTTCTCCGGGCCATTCTCCACGCGCACAAAATAAGTGCTGTTGGGATATACAGCGAGGAAGGTAATATGATTGCCCTGACCGCCTGCAGGCTTCAATTGCAGCAAACCATGCCTGAACGTGGTGGAGAGATAATTGGAGAGCTGGTCCACCAGGTCTGCCAGTCGTGCTGTATCGGGATTCTGCACATTTCCATCTACATAGGGTCTGTCTGATTTCCAGTAATAAATATTCTTTCTATGATTCGATTTCATCTTTCGGAGTTTTTTTATGCCACCAGGAAGCCAGGATAGATCCGGTAACGTTCATTAATGGACCGAACACGGCCGGTGCAAGGCCCAGTGTGGCCAGTTTGCCCAGGCTCTTGGCAATCCCGGTTGCAAGGCCGCCATTCTGCATGCCCACTTCAATTGCAACGGTGCGGCAATCCCTTTCATTCATTTTGAATAAGCGGGCCGACCAGTAGCCAAGCAGGTAACCCGTAAGATTATGGACCAGCACAATCAATAAAAGCACCGGCCCGATCGAAAGAAGATTATCCCTGCCCGCTGCTGCAATGACAACGATCGAGAATGCCACACCAAACATGGAAACATAAGGCATCGCTCTATCAAGCCACTTGAATTTGCCGGTAAAAAAATGATTGAACAATAAGCCTGCTGCTATAGGAGCGATGACCATCTTCATGATCTCCATCATCATGTGCCAGGCATCGATCTCGATAAGCTGACCGGCAAGCAGTTTCATCAGCAAAGGCGTTAAAAACGGGGCGAGCGAAGTGGAGATCGCCGTAATGGTAACTGATAAGGCCACATTGGCTTTGGCAAGGTAGGCGATCACGTTTGAAGCCATTCCATTCGGAGAACAGCCGATCAGCACAATGCCGGCGGCTATTTCAGGCGGCAGGCCACTGAGATAAGCCAGCAAAAATCCCAACAGCGGCATGATGAGGAAATGACTGACCACGCCGATCATCACGCCTTTCGGTGATTTAACCACGCCCAAAAAATCGCGGAAGCTCATGGATGTTCCCATTCCGAACATGATCAGTTGGATCAGCGGCACGATCAGGACAGCAAGATCGAAATTGCCCCATTTCCTGAACAGCGCAGGATAGAACAATGCGGCGGAAACCGATGCCAACACTACCATTGTATAACTGAATCCTTTCAGCGAACTGCTTCCCTGGAAAGCAATGGAAAGCGCGATGAAAAAGATAATGATGGCGGGGGCTGTCAGCTCTTTATTACCTGTTATCAGCAGGATCAATGCAGCCAATACGCATAATGCTGCCAAGAAATAAAATGTTTTATAAAGTCTCATTCAAAAATCATCGTTTGAGAGTAATAAAATCCAATTCATCAATGCATGTTATTGCTTGTTCTGATAGGCTTTCGATCCTTTATCATCGATCACGCCATCATAGCCAGGGCCGCCTGCACCCAGGTAACCGTAACTGGCGCCGCTTTCATCCGGGCTTACCCAAAAGGAATAAATCTTTCCATTCTTCAAATGAAATTTAAAGCGGACATTCTTACCGGCGAGCGAAGACAGGTCGGCATTGTTCTTCCATATCACCTGCTGCAATGTGCTGTTAGCGCTTACCGGTTTGCAATCAGCCGCTGCAAAACCTTTGATCTTTTTTCCTGCTTCGTCCAGCACTTCCACTATCAGTTCACCTGCAGGGCAATCAACATTCACGAATAAATATTTACCGGAAAAAAAAACCGGCCTGGTCAGCAGCATTCCCTTTCTATTGCCAGCTTCCATAGAAGCGAAACCATCCCTGCGCAGCGTGGCCATGCCAATGCTTGCGCCAGTGTACATGCCTTTTGATCCATCCGGTGCAACGCCGGAGTAACCGCAATAGGGAAACCATAATGAATCACCCATGACGAGGCAAACGCCCATCGTGCCATGCAGGTAAGCGCGGTCCCAGTCACCTTCCCTGCGCGTGGGAGCAATAAAGGCATTGCGGTCAGGACGGTGCCAGTAAAACCCATCACGGCTGAAGCCTAATTTCAATTCAGTGATCTTGGGAAATTTCCCGTCTTCACATACTTTATTGGAAGGGCCGAGGTGGATATAAAATTCTCCCAGCATGATGCTTTCATAAGCAACAGCATTCAGGCTGTATAACTGTGCAGGATCACCGATCTGCTCATCAGGCTTATCCAGTGAATCAGCACCTGTCCAATACACGGAGCTATTCCAGTCCATGTTCTTAATAAAATCTTTGCTTTCCGCATAATATCTCGCCCTTCCTCTTTTTGTATTTCTTTTGATGCTGAAAGCCCATACATCCCTGAAAGGATTATAGAAGAAAGATGTATAGTCGGAGGCACGGCCCATTTCAACGCCCTGCGACCAGATCCTGCCGTCGGCAGAAGTATGCAGTGTATGTGTCGGGCTTGCTTCTTTGCTCTTGTAATTTTTTGTCCAACTGCCATCTACCAGTCGTTCGATGACTGCTTTGTAACGTTGTGTGGGATCAGTTGCCTGAAGATCGACCCATACGGCATTATCACCTCCGGCAAATTGCGGTCCAGGAGGAATGATGATGTTGCCACCTGCCAATCCAAGATCCGGTCTTTCCCAATGCAGCAGGTCTTTGCTGGTGGCCATGGCCAGTCCGCCTCGCCATCCTGCTGAATAGAACATTTTAAAATGGTGCGCAGCAGGATCGAAGAATACACCGCCCTGTCCAAGATAAGTTGTAGCGCTGTTGTCGAACGCACCGGATAATTCTTCTTTTGTTTCAGGAAAGAAAACAGGATTAGCCTGGTATTTATTTGCCTGGTGGAACACCCGTTGCAGATCGGTAGATGCAATAAGGAAATCATCCACGAACAATTGCCTGCCGGTGTTGACCGGGATAACAGCAGGTGGTTGTTCCAGGTAAGGAACACGCATCGGTGCGGCAGATAAAGGATCTTCTGTTTTTGGCGGCCAGTCAGCAGGCAGCACAATGCCGTTCGGCAATGTATCCTTTGCAGTCATCGTCTTTATATCCTGCGCCATTGCATGATCAATGCAGATGCAACCGCAGAGCATACCTGTTATGATCTTTGAAATGATCAATGGTTTCATAAAGAAATAATTCATCATAATAACTTCCTGTTATTTTAACTCACTTAATGATACTCTTGAGATGGCCATATCTTCCTTTCCTATTGAATAAAGGGTATATAAAAAGCCGTCATGAACAACAGAGCTTGAATAAGCATATCCCGGGTTTCTGCCTCCAACGCCCTGGAACCGGAAAGTGGAAGGCGAACCTGTCCGAAAAGCATATACTTTATCAAATACGTAACCATCCTTGCTGATGGAAATGGTAAGGGGATCACGGTCGAGATACAGGGCAGCATCAAAATGCGTTACATTCTGGTTGCCTATTAATAAGATGCGGCCGTCTTCCAGCCGGATCGCCTGCGCCCTGCTGGGCGCATCAGGAATATCTGTAGGATAAGGAACAGCCCAACCGCCAGTCCCTTTTTTAAAGCTTACATATATGCGGTTATTATGTACCGGGTTGCCGGGTGTTCCCCAATTGCGAAGCATCACCACCTGCTCATCATCTTTGGTCCGGTACATAAAGCTTTCGATCAGGCTTGATCCGTCTATCGCTTTGCGCGGTACGCCTTTCGCAGCATCAGCCCACCAACTGATCTGGTCATGCTGCACGTACCAGTCAATGATCTTAGCTGCAAGAGGCTTCAGCATATTCGGGTCCTGCCCTTGCATGTAAACCGGCAAAGAACCATTAGCGGGCAAAGCTTCCACGAGGAAAGGATCACCCAATGTTCCATCTGGTCCCACCTTCCTGGCAATAGGATACCGGCCTGCGCCGTGTACGAACACGACGGCATAGAGCTCATCATCAATGATCGCCCATCTGTCCGGCTTAAGATGAATGCCATCTTCGGACCGGGGCAATACAGGGCCAGGTGCTGCAAACAGTTCCCGCGGCTGTGACCATTGCTTCCACGCAGTAGAAGTTGAAAACAATACGCGCTGGCCCGGCGCATCCTCTCCCAATGGATGATTGCCCCACATCGCATAGAAAGTTCCTTTATAGTTGATGAGGCAGGCATAGTGATTATAAGCGCCTTCTTCTTTCGTTGCAGGGGCCCACACAACAGTATGCTCTGCGCTGTTCAAAACGGGAAAGCCTGCACCATGGCGAAGATCCACGGTTGCCATAGGAGCTTTCCACATCGGGACAACAGGTGTTCCCTTTTTAGTGAACTTATCCGTAGTGATGGTCCTTGAACCAACCTTTACTTCAGTTATTTTATTATCCGGGCTATCGGTTCCCTGTGAAGCCTTTTTACCGCAGGCGCACGAATACAGCAGGATAATAGATCCGATATAGAGTAACCTGTTACTGATGTTAATTCTGTTCATGTTTTCTTTTTTTTAGCCTCTCCTCCTCCCTGATGACAGCTTTTTTACTTTTTACTTTTGAATTTTTACTTTGCTAACGATCTTCTTCTTTTCAGAACCCTCCGAAACAAGATCACCTTTCAGGATATCTTCTTCAGTAATGACTGCAAGCAGGATCTCCTTTTCTCCTGTCCTCGATCTGTCATAGCAAACGTATATCCTGCCATCCTCATCCTGTATCGCTTCAGGATAAGAAACCTCGTCCCTTTCATCAAGCATTAGCCGGTAAGGCCATGACTTTCCATCATCATCAGAAAGAAAGGCAGTAAGGTCTTTGCGTTTATTATTTGCATCATTATTATAGATCAGCAGCAACCTGCCCGATCGCAGCCGGCCGATGTATAACCTTGAATTGGCAGAGACCATTCCCTGCAATGGATCAAGCGGAGACCAGGTTGCGCCTTTATCTTTGGAAATGGCTGATTGGATATTCCGCTGCAGCAGCCACACATCTCCGTTCTTCAATTCCACGCACATATGTTCATAGAAATTATCGACTGGCTTGTTGACAGGGCCGCCCTGCAAAGTCCAGGTATTCCCTTTATCTTTCGATATATACAACGCACTCTGATGATTGATCCAGTTGTAAGAAGGCAATAACCATTCGCCGCCAGACAATACCACCGGCTTGTTCCGCGTCAGCCCATCACACAAACGCTGTGGAGATGACCAGTCCGGCCTGTCCGCTTCAGGATTATCGGTGTGCATGGCCCAGGTGCCCCATAAGCCATCAAAACCTTTCGGGCCGGTGTTCTGTGTCCAGAACACCCATAACCTTCCATCAGGATCTTTCCAAAGTTCAGTGTCCATCACTCTTACACTTGTATCCGGGTGATAAACGATCATGGCAGGATCTATCCATGTTTTTCCATCATCGCTATAGGAAACGATGCCATAATTTCCTGTATCCGGTTCCCTGTCGCCGCCGGAAAACCAGGCGCCCCATAGTCGCCTGCCTGTTTTTTCGATGGAAGGGCAACCCTGCCATCGCCTTGTATCTTTTGCATAACTATCTCCGGGCATCCATATAAATTTTGCCGGTGTGGAAACGGATGGCAATTCCCTGTTTTGAAAGAAAGGCACGGCCCATCCTTCAAAGCTGATATGACCAAGCCTGAATTTCTCAAAAGCAATACGCTTTTTAAACACGCCGATCTTTTGCCGCTGCGCTTTGAATAATTTGAATGATGCATCCGCTGTTTGCACAAACCCCATAGAGAGCAGTTGCTTTTCCTGTGAGCCCGGCTCACCAGAAACAGGTGTGATCATATACACTTCACCTTCTGTAACAGGGATGATGGTATTACTGTCCAGCATCGATGTCTGCAAATAATCCATTCCTGCAAGCCAGGAAGGCAAGCGGCCAAACACATGCTCCTTATCACTGAAGATCCTTTTGCCCTTCATTGCTTTTGAAGCAGCGGCTTTTTCAGACATCGCCACCGCAAGCCCTTCCTGCTTAGGAGAAGGCTGCGCAGTCAATACAGCCGACAGCAGCATTGCTGCAAAGCATGCGATATATCTGCTCAGGCGGGTTGTAATATTTTCCAGGGAGAATTGCATAAACGATCTGGTTGTTTCTGGTTTAATAACCCGGGGTTTGTTCCATCACTTTACCTGCATTGGCATCAATGGCGGATTGCGGTATGGGCCACCAGCGATGATATTCTTCGATGGAGTTCCTGGTCAGTGCACGGATGCAATATTTCTTCACCCTGTCAACCAGTCTTCCCATCCTCACCAGTGTTCTCCTGCGCGGTTCCTCGGTGATCAGTTCCCTGGCTCTTTCATCCAGTATATAATCTTCCGTTACCTGCGAAGGATCAACTGGTGTGGCATGCGCTCTTGCGCGAACAACGTTGATATCTTTTGCTGCATTCTCCAGGTCATTTTTCCTGAAATAGGCTTCAGCCCTTAACAAGTATGTTTCTGCCAGCCGGTACACCATAAAATCCTGGAAAGTCCTTCCAGACCATGATGTGCTGGTATTGGTCAACGCACCAACATTGCCTTCGATCTTTCTTGGATAAGGATAGATGTTTTGCATCGTATCTATCTCCGTTGTTCTTGGCCCCACCACCTGGCCGAAATAAGTGGAAGTAGGATTGGTATAGCGCAATTGCCTGCGCATATTATAGACGGAATTCCGCATGTCGTTATTCCAGTCGGAAGCCCATACATCATAGATGAAATAAGGATTGGGGCGAACCTGGCCGGTGCCGCGCCCAAGGCTGTCGACCACTACCATGCCCGATCTTCCTGCAGGGTCAGTCAACCTTTCATACCATGGTCCCCAATTGCGCAGGCGGTTATTGCCATTGCTGCCGCCCTGGCCGCCAATGGTGAGATCTTCAAATTGCCATACATAGATGGATTCTAGATTACCGCTGCTCCGGTTTTGATTGCCATCGCGGAAGAGATCAGAGAACACATCACCGGGCTTGTCCTTTTCTGTACCGAACCGCTCCGTCATCAGCTTGTAAAGGCCGGAGTTGATCACCTTGTCGGCGCTTTGTATAGCCTTGTCATATTGACCGAGGCTGATATATACCTCCGCCAGCAAATGATCTGCAGCAGCTTTAACAATGCGTCCTTCCTTTGGTGCAAGCGCAGGAAGCCATTGGGAAGCATATTCAAGATCTTCCCTTGCAAAGTCAAGCACTTCCATACGCGGAGACCGTTCGAAATCATTTTTCGGGGCAGTATAGATCCGGTCAATAATGGGAACATCACCATACAGGTTGGCCAGCACATTATGTGTATAGGCCCTGAAGAATTTCGCTTCAGCAATGACAGCATTTTTAGCCTCTTCGCTTGACCATATATGCGCCAGCTCCGGCCGTTCTGCATAATCAATAATGGTGTTCGAGATCAGCAGCATATCATTATACGCCCATGACCATACCCAGCTTACCGCATTGGCCGTTGGCGTCAGCAAGGTGACATAATTGTTGCTGCTGACGGATGAGTTGCCGAAAGACGCCACATCCGTTGAGGTCTGCATGATATAAAAATAGGTCGATCCATCCCGCGCAGCCATTTCATCGCGCGCAGCCTTATGCAAGGCAGTAATAAACGTATTGAAGCCTGCTTCGGAAGTAAGTACGCTTTCATTGCTGTAATCAGAGAGCGGCACTTCTTGCAGAAAATCCTTATGGCATGCCTGCAGCAGGAAAGCGCAGGCAGTTGTTAATAGTATGCTTAGTCTTTTTATATAGGTATTCATGTGTTTCAGTTTTACGTGCTCAACAAAGCGATGAGAGATCAAAACTCCATTTTGAAGCCGATGGTGTAAGACCTGGCTATAGGATATCTTTCAGTGCTGATCGATTCAGGATTATGCCCCGGCCATTTGGTGAATGTAGCCAGGTTCTTTGCACTGATATAGGTATTCAGCCTGGATAATCTAAGTTTCTTAAGCAGGTATGCAGGGAAATTATAACTCAGCGATACATCCTGGATGCGCACGAAATCACGGCTTGCATACCAGTTATGCCCCAGCACGCTTCTCCTGTATTCAAGTGATGGCCGGGTCTGTGATTTATTCTCCGGCGTCCACCAGCCGCCATCATACATATTCACCGGGCGCACCGGGTCTATGCTGTTATTGATAAAATCAAGATCATTGAAAGTGGCGATCCATCCCTGCATGGCATTGATAAAAACAGAAAGCCTGAAGTCGCCATAAGTGAAATTGTTCGTGATGCCCCAGCGGTACTTTGGCTGAGAGCCCTGCCCGATAATGGTCCGGTCATTCGCTGCTTCCACCTTGCCATCTTTATTCAGGTCCTTGAACCTTGCAAACCCGGCCTGGTAGCCTGCAGGATATTGCTCGCCTTCCTGGTAAATACCATCGAACACATAATCATAATATACATTGATAGGCTGGCCGATAAACCATTTATTGGCAATATCATCATCTTCCTTTCCATCGCCATCTGCATCTTCTCCATATAAACTGACGATCTTATTCTTATTATGGGAGAATACAAAATCGGTGCTCCATTCAAATTTCTTCGTCTTTACATTCTGTGTATTCAGCGTGATCTCTATTCCTTTGTTATTTATTTTTCCCAGGTTGGTCCATATTGAAGAGTAACCTGTCATGATAGGAATGGAACGCTCTACCAGCAGATCACGTGTATCCATATTATACAATTCCACGGTACCGCCTATGCGATAGTTCAGCAGTTGGAAATCCAATGCAAGGTTGCCAATGAAAGTTGTTTCCCATTTCAGCTCACTGTTGGCAATGCTGGAAGGATAGATGCCCAGGGCTGATTCATCACCAAACACATACCTGCTGATGCTGGCCCGGCTCAGTGATTGGTAAGGAGAGATAGCCTGGTTGCCGACCGCTCCATAAGATGTCCGGAGCTTGAGGAAATCAATGGCTTTTACATTTTTAAAGAAATCTTCTTCGGAGATGATCCAGGATACAGCAGCCGAGGGAAGTGTTGCATATTTATTGTCTGCTGCGAATACTGAGCTTCCATCCCTGCGTGCTGTCAGCGTCAGCAGATAGCGGTCAAGGAACCGGTAATTCAATCTTGCCATGGATGAAACGCCGGTCACTTTCTGGGCGGAAGAAGAGACCGTTTGCAGGGTTCCCACATTCAGGCTGTTCCACCCAAAGATGTCAAACTCCAACTGGTCGGCATTAGCGGTAGTCGTTTCCTGGAAATTTTTGTTCTGCCCGTATAACAGCGTCAGGTCAAACTTATGGTTATTGCCAAGATGAAAACTGTAATCCAGGATATTTTCCACTACCCAGTCATTTGCCCGCCAGTTGCGTTTGGATGCGGAAGTATTATTGGTTCCGGTTAAATAAATGTCCTGCTTTGTAGCCATATATTCCCTGATCCAACGATAATTATTGGAATAATTCAGTTTATAGGAAAGGCCTTTGATGCCAGGCACTTTTACTTCTGCATAAAAATTAGCGTTCAGGTTATTCCTCACATATTCATTGCTCGTGAGATAAGCATCCCGCATCGGGTTAGGTGATGCGCCCTGGTCTTCGGGTACAGTAAACTGTGTAGGTGTGCCATCTTCCCTGTACCAGGTACCGAAGGGGCTTTGCCTTGATACCTGTGAAAGATTTGCCGGAATGCCTGATTGGTCGTTTTGAGAAAACATCGTCCGGGTGCCGACAGTAAGCCAGTCGGTGATCTTGCTTTCAAGGTTCAACCGGGTCGACAATCTTTTTAAATTATCATGATAGATCAACCCGTGCTCATCTGCCATGGAGACGGACATGTAGTAATTGGATTGCTTGAACCTTCTTGCCACGCTTACATCGGCAGACAGGATGCTTCCCTGCTGTGATACCATATCGTAGGGATTGATCGTTTTACCGTTCTGGTAATTTTCAAACTCTGTTATGGTAAGAAAAGTGGAAGGATCATTCGGATCATAGGGAATATTGCGAAGCCTTCTTATCTCCATTGATTTTTCCATGTATCTATCAGGTGAAAGAAGTTTCATTTGCGTGGACCAGTCAGACAGACCATAGAACATGTTCACGCCGATCGTCGGTTTTTCAGAACTGCCTTTTTTTGAGGTGATAAGTATAACACCATTGGCAGCACGTGAACCATAGATGGCGGCAGCGCTGGCGTCTTTAAGTATTTCCATGGAAGCGATATCATTTGCATTGATATCGATCAGGCTTCCATTGAAGAATGCGCCATCCAAAATGATCAGGGGATCGTTGCCTGCACTTAATGAGCGCGGCCCGCGGACCAGGATGGAACCACTTTGCCCCGGATGGCCGTTGTCAGTGAACTGAACGCCGGCAACGCGCCCGCGCAGTGATTGTCCAACATTTGTATTGGGCAAGCCTTCGGTGGTTTTCATATCCACTTTGGTAACAGCGCCGGTCACATTCCGGCGGGACTGGCTGCCGTAACCGACCACTACCACTTCATCATTAACGGTAGCCGTGTCTGACAATTGAACATCAATGACAGTTTTGTTTTCAACAGAAACTTCAGTCGTACGAAAGCCGATGCCGCTGAAGACAAGAATTGCACCGGGATAGACCTGTATGGTGTACTTTCCTTCGGTGTTTGTTTTGGTCCCGGTCGTTCCTCCTTTCACCAGGATTGAAATACCTTCCAGTGGCCCCGGAGTTCCGGTAACGGTGCCGGTAACAGTCCGCTGCTGTGCATTCAACTGGGAGAACAGGAACATGGCCATGATGCAGGCCAGGGTGTGTAAACCTTGTTTTCGTAAAAAGGCAAGCAATTTTCTCATAAAAGCAATTTTCATATCTGAAACAATCGGCCAAGCCCCCGTTTTTATCAACAGGTTGCTTAGCTATGCAGGGCAAATATCTCCGAAAGCATCATCAATTCAGACCACAGAATTAGCTGCCCTGTATACAATCTTATCATCTCTGATTTTCCGTAAGTTTTTCCGGGCTGGTGATCTGTTCTCAAAACTCATTTATAAATATTGTTAATCAAAATATTGTGGGTGTCTTTCAATTTAGCAATTGCCTGATCAGGGTATTCTCTTAAAAAATACGAAGTCAATTTATTTGACATATGGCCTATATTAGCTGAAATCTTGTGCGCATGAAGCCGCATTTCCATCTTGTTCCGCGCCAGTCGCAATTCGGCTATCTGTCCCGCCGCCATACATTGCCGAATTTCGGAACGGTATGGCATTATCATCCCGAAATAGAGCTGCATTACATCATCCGTGGTGAAGGCGTCCGTTTTGTCGGGGAGAATATCAGCAATTTTGATGCGGGTGAATTGCTGCTGCTCGGTTCTAATCTCCCTCATATGTGGCGCTGCAATGAACAATATTTCAAAGGGGACCCGTCTATCACCGCTGAAGCGATCGTAGTTCATTTCCTTCCTGATTTTGCAGGTGCCGACCTGTTGAAAAAAACGGAAGCGGCGGCTATCCTGTCATTATACGAGAAAGCAAAACTTGGCCAGGTGGTCTATGGAGAAACAAAGAAAAAGGTCCTGGCGCTCATGTATGAATCAGTAACAAACGAAGGCATGAACAGGCTGATAAATATCTTACAGATGGCAATCATTCTGTCAGAGAGCCAGGAAATGGACGCTATCAATGCCGGTGTAGCAAGCTACCGGTCCAATAAAGAAGAAATTGACCGCCTCAATAAGATATACCAGTATACTTTCGAAAATTACAGGCAGGATATCTCTCTTGAAGATATTGCTGCTGTGGCTAATTTAAGCGTAACGTCTTTCTGCCGTTACTTTAAAATGATGACCAAAAAAACATTCAACGACTTTTTGATTGAAATACGGATCAGTCATGCAAGAAGATTGCTGATCGAAGAAGAACAACTTACTACCGAAGCGATCTGTTTTGAATGCGGTTTTAATAACCGGTCGAATTTTTTCAGACATTTTAAAAATGTTACTGGATATTCTCCCATCATGTTTAAGCAACAATATTTAGGGATGTACCGCTCCTGACTAACGGGCTCTTGACGGCGTTGGATAATAAGCGGACAGAAAAAGCCAGCAACATCAGGCTTTGAGTCTGCCGGATAATATATTATTAAAATTTTCGTTGTATCTAAGGAAGCGATGCAGCAAGAAAAAGAATCAGTATATCCGTTTATACAATAAGCACCATTACTGACTAATAAACACCCTAAATGAGAAGGGAATTTAAGAAACTAACACTCTTCACAACAATTTTTGTACTCGCCATCAATTATTCTTATTGCCAGGAACAAGCTATAGTTGTGTCTTTAAGTTCCGGTCCTGCATTTACAAATGCCAGTCAAAAGAACTACCAGCAGGGAAATGGCTATGGTTTGCATACTGATGTTTTTGTGCCTTTTTACAGGAAAGGATGGGATGGAAGTGTAAAAGGAAGCTCCTTTACTTTAGGAATAAATGCAGGTATTGATTATACCGCACTAAAAAATTTGCAACCAGGCTCAGAAGTAATCGGGGGGAAATACCTGGTAAATAACGGCATTACCAATATAAGCAATAATAGCTTTAAAAAATACTCAGGCAGTTTTTCAGGAACTGCAGGGCTCCAGGCTCAGTTTGCCTTTGGCAAATTTGTTATTTCACCAATAATAAGCGCTGGCTATATATCTGTTAAGCAGGAAGGTCATACACAAACAGGGAATTTTTCAATCAATGGTCAACCTTTTGTAAAAGATCTTGCAAAGCAGGATGCTGTAAAGGAATCAGGATTTTTAATAAAGCCCCAGCTAAGATTGGGGTATACGGTATCAGACAGGGTTCAGCTATATCTTGGCTCGGCCTTCATCGCCGGTCCGCAAATGGAATATACCCTGTATACATTGATACCGCAAGGAGGCTTTAAGGAAAATAATATGTATGAGGCAGATCAGATAAAAAATGGCACCTATAAAGAAACCCGATCAAAGAGCAGGTATAAAACAAGCGAAATACACCTGGGTATAAGTATAGGATTGGGTAAGAGCACCAGGAATCAGCTACACAATGCTTCTTCCGGAATGGAAACCATAAACTCCTTAGCTATGGCTTTGCCGGGAAGCCCTATTGGTGGCATAGTAGTAAAAGGAGGAAAGAATCCAGGCGGTAACTCAATAAATGTAACAACGGATGAAAATGGCGAAGTGGTATTCCCGGTAACTGAACCTGGTGAATATACTTTGCAACTAACTACATCTGAAACTCAAGGAAAAAGCATTAACGAAAAAGGTGTAAAAAGATCAGAAAGCGCAAGACCAGGATCACCTATTGGTGGTATTGTAGTCAAAGGAGGCAAAAATCCGGGAGGAAATATGATATCAGTCATCAGTAACAATGACGGAGAGTTTGAATTGAACGGACTGGAAGCAGGTAATTACCAATTCAATCTTGTTGTTCCCGATGGAGAAAAAGGCATCAGTGAAGAAGGTGTAAAAAGATCAGAAAGTGCAAGACCAGGATCACCTATTGGTGGTATTGTAGTAAAGGGTGGTAAAAACCCGGGAGGAAATATGACAAACCTTACCGTTGATAAAAATGGGACTATACAGTTTGAGGTTTTAGAAGCTGGCGACTATAAGTTTATCATTCAAACACCAGAGAATTTAAGTCCAGGCAAACAGAAAAAAGTAAAAGAAAAGGCTACCTCCGGTTTAAAGGATAACATAAAAACGAATGTGTAAGTATTTGTTTTCCTCTAACATTTTTTTAACTGCATGAGCCGCATCAGAAAAACATCATATATCCTTGCTTTGTAATTTTGCCTATACACTTCTTCATTCAAGCAAGGGGTATTAGGTAAACGTAAATATTCGAACTGGGCAAGACTATTTTAAATGGCGATTACCTTTTCGCTTCGTTTATTTCTGACACGACACTATAAAAAAAGACCCCGTAAGTAAAGACTTACAGGGTTATACCGTGCCCAAGACTGGATTCGAACCAGCACGCCGTTGCCAGCGCTACCACCTCAAAGTAGTGCGTCTACCAATTTCGCCACCTGGGCCTTTGCGGGGATGCAAATATAGGAAAGAGAATGCGAATTATAAGAGGCTTTGGCATTAATTATACAGTTAAAATATGAAGCGGCTTCACTATTTCTCAGACCTTTTTCAAAATGATCCGAAAGGTCGTTCCCTTGCCCGGCTCCGAATGCTTCACGAAAATTTCGCCTTTATGATATTGCGAAATAATTCGCCTGGATAGACTCAGGCCTAATCCCCAGCCTCTTTTTTTGGTCGTAAAACCTGGTTTGAAAACGTTGTTTATGTGCTGGCTGGAGATGCCTTTGCCCGTATCAGTAACATCTATAATAATATCCTGTTTTTCTTCCTGGATGCTTACATGGATTGATCCTTTTCCCTCCATAGCGTCCAGGGCATTCTTCAAAAGGTTTTCTATTACCCAGTCGAATAGGGGAGCGGAGACTAAGGCGGGAATTTGCTCATGCCCATGGGTATCCACCGAAAAAACGACTTTGCCTGAGGCCCGTTTGCGTATATATTCTACCATGTTATTGACCTGCGCCACAAGGTCTACTTTCTCCAGTTGAGGCGTGCTGCCGATCTTGCCGAAGCGGTCGGAGACCAGCCGCAAGCGGCTTACGTCCTTGGCCAGCTCAGCCACGATGGCCTCATTGCCAGGCTGTTCCCGCATCACTTCCACCCATCCTTCCAGGGAAGAGACCGGTGTGCCCAACTGATGGGCCGTTTCCTTGGCCATGCCGGCCCAGACCTGGTTTTGTACCGACTGGTAGCTGCTGCGCAAAGCCAGCACCGTTACTATAATAAATAACCCGACGATCAGCAATTGCACCAGCGGATAATAACGCACTTCATTCAGCAGGCTGGTATGACCGAAATAATAACGGTTTACCCGGGTGGAGTCTAATGGATCGGTATAGATGATGGGCTGATTGAGACTTTTTAACGATGATAGTTTTTTTGTCAGGTAGGATGGTTCAGCAAGTACTTTCGCAGAGTCCAGGTTCACATAGGCAATTATGCTATCATGTTCGTCGGTCTCGATAATAGGTATATCATGATTATCGGAAACGATCTTGAAAGGCAGGCGGGTGTCGGAAATATTCGGATTAAGCAACGATTTGCCTGCTTCCACCCATTGCTCTACTTTTACGCGTTCTTCCCGCGCAATTTTGCGGGCCAGGTATTGCGAATAGAATATTGTACCGGTAACAATACAAATGGCTATGGCTGCCAGGCCGGTCCGCCAGTTCAAAAGTTGCTGAAGCATGTTCGAATTTAGCTCCTTATCCTATTTTTGATAAATTTTATTGCCGATTAATGAATGATCCCCATGTTGCCATCGTAATCCTCAACTGGAATGGCCGTCATTTTCTGGAACAATTTCTTCCTTCTGTGTTGCAGACAACTTATGCAAAATACGAAGTGATCGTGGCAGATAATTCTTCCACTGATGATTCGCTGCTGTTCCTGGAGAAAGAATACCCTTCTGTCCGCATCATCCGGCTGAAGCAGAATTATGGTTTTGCAAAGGGGTATAATGAAGCATTGAAACAGGTGCAGGCCGATTATTATATGCTGCTTAATTCTGATGTGGAAGTAGTGCCTGATTGGTTGCAGCCGATGGTAGCGTTGTTGGAGGCTAATCCAAAGGTCGCGGCCTGCCAGCCAAAACTGCTTTCTTTTCAGCATAAGAATTTATTCGAATATGCAGGCGCCGCAGGGGGGTGGATCGATCATTATGGGTATCCTTTCTCCAGGGGGCGGGTGTTTGATACCTGTGAAGAAGATAAAGGACAGTATGATCAGCAGGAGCCGGTGTTTTGGGCATCAGGAGCAGCTTTGTTTATCCGCCCGGCCGTTTTTCACGCCATGAAAGGGTTTGACGAATATTTCTTTGCCCATATGGAGGAGATCGATCTTTGCTGGCGGATCCAACTGGCCGGTCATGAAGTATACAGTTGCCCGGCATCTGTTGTATATCATGTTGGCGGTGGCACTTTGCCGCAGGGCAACCCGCGGAAAACATTTTTGAATTTTCGCAACAACCATATTATGCTGTACAAAAACCTGGACTGGTGGGCAAGGGTGCGTGTGATCCCCTATCGTTTTTGTCTGGACCTGGTGAGCGGGGGCAAGGGATTATTAAGTGGGAATGGCCGTTATCTGCTGGCCATTCTCCGGGCGCATATTGCGTTCCTGGGATGGCTGTTTTTTCATCAGCGAAAAAGCGTTTTTCCTGCTTCCCGGAAGGGTCATATTCATGGAATGTTGAATGGCAACGTGGTATGGCAATATTTTATCAAAAAGAAAACGCGTTTTTCCGAAATTGTTAATCAATCTTTATAGTTTTTTATAACGAAACCTTATTTTTGCGTCACAATTTCTACTATGACTTCTATCAATCAGGACTACCAGGAAGAACTGAAAAAAGTACAGGACAGAGACTTTGCACATAACTGGGTATCTTCATCCGGCTTTCTTTTTTACCTGCAGATCGCCTGCATCACTGCTTTCGTTTTAGGAGGCTGTTATAAATTGTATACCAAGCGTTTTGAAAAACCTGAAGTAACTGTTCAGGAGAGCACACTCTACACGCCGAAGTACAAATAATTTTTAGCAAAAATTTTTTTGCAATAGGTGTAATGCCTATTTTTGCACCCCCTTAGTTCTTTGACCCGGGATGATTACCGGGACACAATAAGCGGAAGTAGCTCATTTGGTAGAGCACGACCTTGCCAAGGTCGGGGTGGCCGGTTCGAGCCCGGTCTTCCGCTCCATCCTCCTGCAAAACAGGAGGATTTTTTTTACCTTCATCTCATGCCCTGGTGGTGAAATTGGTAGACACGCAGGACTTAAAATCCTGTGGCCAGCAATGGCCGTATCGGTTCAACTCCGATCCGGGGCACTTCCTGACATTTCAAGCAAAACGGAGGCGGGTTGCTCAATTATGAGCAACCCTTTTTCTTTCAATGTCATTCTGTTATGAGCGAACAAGGGATGCAAAAAAGAAGTTCGATAAACTTCTCCATCGTGTTGCAGGCTTTCCCCAAAAACCATATTTAAAAACTGCTGTTGTTTGAGCAGGTCGAAGCTCTCAAACACCTGCCGAAGATCGCGCAGCTTTGGTAACACCTCATTTAATTTCTGCCAGTATTCCGTATAATCGGTATCATACTCCAATAGCTTTTTCTGCAATTCAATCTGCTGAGTTTTTAATTTGGTCATGATTGTTTTATACACGTCCATAGAGATATCATCTGTCAGCAGGTATTTCTCTTCAGCGGAAATGATCTTTTCATTCACCTTCCGAAGCTCTTTCTGTGCGTTGGCAGTATTGGTTGTCTTCTCTGAGATGGTTTTTGAAATCGATTCGCTCAGTTTTTTATGAAACCAGGCCACATCTTTTTCATCGAAACTCAGATCGTCCAGGATTTCGTATAGATGCTTATGCAGTTTTACGCCAGACAAGTTGATCCGGTGTTCACTACATACATAATACCAGTAATATTTCTTGTTTCCCTTGCTGTTGCCGGCAGTGAGGTGCCTGTTACAGATATGACACCTGAGCACACCACGCAGCGGGACTTCTTCTTTGGCCTGTCTGGTGGATCGTTTAGAATTCAGCTTTTGTTGAACAGCCCAATAATCACTCTCACTTATGAGGGCCGGATGAATACCTTTAACCAACCGCTCCGGGCTTCCTTTGTATGCAGGGACTTTTATCAAACCCGCATATACAGGATTGGATAGAACATGTTGGATCGAGGATTTGCCTTTCAGCGTGAATCCCATCGGAACAACGATCTTGCGGATCTGTTCAACGCTCAGTCCGCGCAGGAACTCTTTAAAGATGGTTTTAATTATGACCGCTCTTTCTTCATTGACTGTAAGGATAGGCCGCTTATTGCCGTCCCGTTCATTCTTAAAGCCAAAAGGAGCTGTAGTAAGAAATCGGCCACTGAGCGCACCATGGTACATGCCGGCCTTTGTCCTGGATCGTATCCGCCACAATTCGTTCTCTGCCATCATGTACTTGAATGCCCGCATCATGAAGGTGGAGGGATCAGAAAAGTCCGTATCGAAACTCTCCGTGGTGGCCAGGATCTTAATACCAAACTTCTCCTGCAGTTCCTTGATCTTCATCAATGCTTCCGCCAAATTGCGGCTAAAGCGGTCATGATCGAAGATGACCAGGTATTCAACAGACTTTGTTTTTTTGATAAATGCTTCCAGCGCCTTCCAGTCAGGCCGGTCAAAAGTATAACTACTTTCTCCGTCATCTTTGAAAAGGGCGGCCAGGGTGAGGCCATTGCGCTCGCAGTATTGCCGTACATTTTGCTCCTGGTATTCGAGTGAGTATTGGCTCTGATCTTTGGTGGAGATGCGGATATATCCTACTGCATTCATGTGTGCTATCTTTGAGGAGGCAATAATAGGACTATTTTTTTAGTAGATATGTGACAATTGCCCCAATTATCGCCCCTCCTGAGATCTTAATGAAGTCATACAAAACCGGATTTCTCTGATTCCATTTTTCTTCCTTTTCCGGTTTGTAATTTGGGTTTTTTAAAATGTTCCAGTCATTGGGCCACTGATTATCCCTTTCTCTGATATATCTCTGATCTTGTATGACTTTCGCAGAAATCTTATTGTGATAATGATTCTGCTGCTTTTGTTTTAGGACTTCTTCGCATGCCCATCCTACGCGACAATTATCATAATTATCTACATGCCCTTTAATGAGATATACAATCTTTTCAGCATCAACTTGATTATATTCCATATATATATGGTTTATAGCTTTTCAAGTTTATATTCAATAGTCTTTGGATCGGGCTTATACATTGCGCCGTCTGCCAAGTCAACAACCAGCTATACAAGACCGGTCAAAACATCCAACACGATAAATCCGGCCTGAGCTTTCTTCTCTATAGTTATTTTGGTAGGTTTGTACCCTTCAGCCCGAACTTCTATTTCACTGTCCTTTCCGAAGGACTTTTTGTTGATGTCGAAGTTTAACGGAGTTTGGCCCATATACTTCCCATTCATATAAACATCTGCTTTTGGCGGGATGCCATCATTAACAGTGATCTTTGCTTTAGAACCGGAAAATACAGTGGCACAACTGGTCATGAGGAATGAAGCTGAAATAATCAGCAAGGCTTGTTTTGGTTTCATTGTTTAAGGTTTAGGTGGTTAATTAAAACTTGTCTTTATCGGCAGAAATGCTCTTTATGTTATCAATTACCAGTTGGCGCGACATTCTTTCTCTCAGAGGTTTAAAATAAATCCAGCATTCGGCAAAATAGGTGTATTCCTCTTCACCTACTCCAATGTTAATTATTTTATCGCCTAATCTCCATCTTTTTTGGTAAGCAGTCTTTTTTGTTCTCATGCTTAATAAAGTGGGGTATGGATCGTCCACATCTGGAGGTCCATATTTCTCAGTTATAACGTCAATCAATGTTTGCCACGCGATCCTTACGTCTGAAACAAAGAAGTTTGCAGATTTGTCAATACTGGTAATAGTCAGTTGATAAAGGCTGTCTTTGAAATAGTCTGGTTGTATTGTAAAGGGTACATTCCCTATTTCAGTAAATCCGTAAAAGTTTTGAAGTTTTTCAGCTTCCTTTCTTGACATACCAAATTTAACTGATGCGTAAGCTTTCGATTGCTCGTCTTCTGTAATATTTCGCGGATTGCTAAATTGGCGCTCGTTCTCTTTTAAGCGAATGGCAACTAAGGCGGCCACCGAATCTCTGTGCTCCTTACTAACTGCTTTAGAAGGAACTTGTTGATTACATGCAACTAAAGAAAACAATATTATCGGTAATACAATTTTCATGAATTGGTTTTGGTGGGTGCTAAAATATTATTGATTTCTAGTTTTAGCAAAACTGTTGATTTAAATCAAATAAATCACCGATGTAATTGTATGAAGGGGCGAATTAAGTGTTTTCATTTAATTTCAATGTCCATTTTCTGATATTCTGGCGGTGGCCAGGGCGATTGATAATAAGTTGAAATCCAGGTAGAATCATGCTGCCAGTAACTGCAACAGCGGGGTGAGAAGTTCTATAATACTCCGATCCGGGGCACTTCCAAATCAAAGCGATTACGACAAAATGTTGTAGTCGCTTTCTCTTTTGTACAAACAAGTACAGGTACAAAGCCAATTAGGGAGCAGCTTTATGAATGAGCAAACGGTGACGCTCGTGACGTTATGGCAACTAACTGCCCGACTCATCAATAGCGACCAACATTTTATTTTTCGGATCGATCTTTACCGGGATAGTCATGCCGGGCTGGTATATCAATGGGGTATATTTCGACACCACTTTTAGTAAGGAAGCATTGTATCTTTCTCCGAAGCTGTCTTTTATTTCGAGCGATAGCAATATCTGTGGATTTTCGCTAAAAGTGGTACCTGTGTCTTCAACTCCTGTAATCAACGCGGTGCCGGAAATACCTTCTTTTTGCAAGCGTTTGCTTAGTAGTATTTGCTGAAACGCCAGCTTGTAATACAGGAATGCCATTAATCCCATAAAAATGATCAGGCCGGAAATGGTATATATTATCGTTCTGTTACCGACCTGCATTCCGGAAAAAACTTTCCAACTGATGAATGCGGTGGCCCCGATCAGGCAAATCAGGAGTATCAACATAGCACGGATATCTACTTTCATTTTTTATTGCCATTTAATTTCATTGCCGCCACATTTAATAAGATAACCTTCTGTATTGTGTTCATATTCGGTTTCGGGGATGTTGATGTTTTGGGTGTTATTAAGTTCCCATTTGTTTTGTGCCATATTCCAACGGTAAGATGTGTTTTTCTCCGATTTGATGGGATTATTGGCAGGAAAATAGAACAAACTGATTAACCGGTTTATCGGCGAGGGAATGCCATGCCCCTGGTGCTGCATGCCCACGGGTACTGTGCCAAAATAGTTGAAACCCATATCGGCGTAGGTATAGAGTTTTTTGCCATCGTAGTAGCTGAGGTCTATGGATATAGAATCGTTGTCATGAGTATCGCCGCCATTTTTATGCAGATAAGTTACGTGGTTGGCGTTGTTGCCGGTATAAGTATATATATACTGCACAATGTGCGATTCCTGCTGTGTGGGTTCAAACACTTGCCTTATCCAATGCCGTATCAGCCTTCCTTCGCCGTCGTACTCATAAGAATGATTTTTTACCTCGCCATTGTTATTGGTAAATTCTTTAGCAGTAACGATTCTGCCATTTACCACATTCAACTGATTTCTTCCTCCGGGCATGGGATTGCCGGCCGCATCGTATTGCTGCATAATAATACCGGCAGCGCTATGCTCAAATATGGTATAAGCATCAACTCCATTATCAATGCGCTGTAGCCTGCCCTGCATATCGTAGGTGTACACCACATTGCGATTATTTATAATCATGGAAGCGATTTTTTTGTTGTTGCCAGGCTTGTCACCGTTACCTTTTTTACAGGAGGCGATGAACGTCACCGTGGCTATAAGTCCGATTGTGTAGAAGCCGTACAAGAAGATAAATTTCATCGGTTTATTTTTTATATAAGATTTTCCACTGCCCATTCTGCTTGTGGTAATGAAAGGAGTCATTCGCCTGATTTTAGAGTATAAAAGTAGCAGAGCCCACCAGTTCACAGAAGCACCAATGAGGCAATGGCACTCCCGGATGGTGGGGGAATGTTCCAGCAATGAAGAAACGGTAACGTGGAATGAGGAAACGGTAGCATTTCACAAACCCGGTAATGATAACAAGGGAACACTGGAATTATACGCCAGCTTTTGGGAAACGCTTTTATGGAATATGGAAGAAAAGAACCCATGCTTCTTGGGGAAAACAATGATCAGTGATGCCTGATGCTCTCCTGCAAACGAAAGGATATCGTTCACAGTGTTCTCTCCCTGCAGATAATGAAAAGAAGGATGATATTTTTCCAGATCACGGTGTAGTTTGGTAATGGATCTCTCTGTCTCGGTAGAATACCCTTCTTCCGATTCGGGCAATACATTCACTATATACAATTGAGATGAAAATGCATCGAGGAACTCATATAAGATGCCAGTGGGAATATCAGCAAGGTCTTTAAGATCCGTACAAAGCACAATGCTCTTTATTCCTTTCCCGATCACTGCTTCATTGGGGACGATCAGTGCCGGAAACTCAACTGACTTCAACACTGATCCTGTAATACTACCCATCAATAATTTTTCAACTCCTGATTTGCCTGATACGCCCATTACAACCAGGCCGATGTTTTCTTTTTTACAAAGCTGGTTGATCATGTCCGGCAAAAATGAAGTATCCTGTGCCAGCATGTCTACTTTCACTTCCTGCCCCACCAGGGGTTTCAGCCGATCTTGCATCAATCCCAATGCTTCCATACTGTCAAGGTAAAGACGTTGGGTATTGATAGGAGCTGCCGGCAGGTCAGCGCCACCCACCACAATGGTCTGATAAGCATGATACAGAATAATGCGTTTGACCTGCAGTGTGTCAACCAATTCGGCAGCATACTCTGCTGCGCGAAATGCTGCTTCAGAAAAATCGGTTAAGATTAATAAGGATTTCATCGGGATAAGTATTGCTTTTAGACCATACCGCTAATTTCCTGCCGGACTCTTCCTCGCAGATTCACGATCCTGTTTCAGGACCCAGTAGATGCCTTTTACATCTGTTTTCCACTTGGGTAAAAGACAGACCAGGATAATTTCTTCCAGCAGGTCCAATGCCGTGAAAGCGATGGCCAGGTAGAACAGCCAACCGACAGGTTCCGGTAAAAGGAAGGCGAGGATAAGAAAGGTGCCTTGAAGAATGGCAGCGATCTTGGCCAGGATGGTATGAAAACTGGTAGTCTTCCCATAGCGGTTGAGAGCCGCAATGGTTTCCACAAGGAAAAGAATAAGAAGAAATACCAGCCAGCCAAGCTGCGGATAAATAAAGTCCGCTTTGAATACAAACAGTCCAACAATACCCGCAACAACCGTAAGATCATCACCTATGGAGTCCAGTGTTGCTCCCATTGCGCTTACTACTTTGTAACGCCGTGCAAGGATGCCATCAATAGCATCGGTAAGAAAACTAAGAACAAGAAGCCATTTGAACAGGAAATACTGATCGTATAAAATAAGGAACAGCAGAAGGGGCGCAGTGACCAGCCGGTAGAGCGTAATGGCATTGATAATATAATAACTGGTCTTGTGCATAGACTGATAAGGCTCAGATTTGATGGTGCAACAGGAGCTATGTTACCTTTACGGCCTATTAAAGTAGGTAATTTATGTGACATGCTTATAGTTTAAAGAGTGCCACTAATTCCCTGCCAATCTGCCCGCCTGCCGGTACCAAAAACACATCACCTGTTTAACTTCCTTTTTACTGCTTTTTCTATCTCCACTACCATGAACACTACCGATGATACAGCGGCTGTGATCAGGAGTTCAACAGCCGTAAGAGGTTGTGTATGGAAAAATGTGTTCAAACCCGGCACATAAATAACAGCCAACTGCAACAGCACAGTGAATAATACTGCCCACAACAACGATTTGTTGCTCATAACACCTATTTTGAACAATGATCTTGTTTCGCTCCTGATGGCCATCACATGCCAGAGTTGGCTAAAGCAAAGCACTGTGAAAACAATGGTTTGCCAGTGCGTGTCAGTATATCTGATGGCAAATGCCTGTGTGGCGAGGTTCAGTAGCCCAATAAAAATGCCAACCCATAATATATGTATGCCAAGACCGCGGGCAAAAATGCTTTCACCAGGTTTGCGCGGAGGTCGTTGCATAATGTCTTTCTCTGCCCCTTCGGCAGCCAGTGCCAGTGCAGGCAAACCATCTGTAACAAGGTTGATCCATAAGATATGAATGGGCAACAGTGGTATCGGCAAACCGAATAAAGGCGCCAGGAAAATGATCCATATTTCTGCGGCATTTCCGGTAAGAATATATTTGATGAATTTCCGGATATTATCATAAATCCGGCGGCCTGATTGTACTGCTTTAACGATAGTGGCAAAATTATCATCGAGCAGGATCATTTGTGAAGCTTCTTTAGCCACGTCCGTTCCGGTAATGCCCATTGCGACGCCGATATTTGCTTTCTTTAAGGAAGGGGCGTCATTTACGCCATCGCCTGTCATGGCCACAAACTCCTGCTTTTCCTGTAAAGCTTCCAGTATTTTCAGTTTCTGTTCGGGCGACACCCGCGCATACACTCTTATCTTCTCTACATCATTTAGTTTTTCATATTGGCTCTCCTGTAATTGTTTTCCGGTCACTACTTCCTGGTTAGTATCATCAATAATGCCCATTTGCTTTGCAATGGAAGCGGCCGTTAAAGGGTGGTCGCCGGTGATCATCACGGGTATGATGCCTGCGGCTTTGCAATCCTCTATTGCTTTTTTTGCTTCATCCCTTGGAGGGTCTATCAATCCCACCAGTCCTATAAAATGCATGTCCTTTTCTATGGAAGCGGCTGTTATTTCCGGAGGCAGCTCATCCATTTCCTTTCCTGCAAAGGCAATGACCCGCATGCCTTCCTTCGCCATTTTTTCTTCCTGGCTTTTAATTTCCTTTTTTAAGTCTGCCTGTTTATTTATTTCACCGATGGTTTCTGCTGCGCCTTTTGTGATCACCCATAGCTTCCCATTTCTTTGGTGGATAGTGGTCATCGCTTTCCGTTCTGAATCGAAGGGGATCTCTTTTACCTGTTTATAATCATCCTGTTCTTTGGCATATTTCACCATGGCTATTTCTGTGGGATCGCCGGAGAGTTTTCCGTTCTTTTCCTTTACGTCATGGTTCAGGCTCATGGCCTGCAACAGTTCTTCTTTCTTTGTTTCATCTTTTACCCATATATCCCGGACGATCATTTTGTTTTTTGTTAATGTTCCTGTTTTATCCGTACAGATATACGTAACTGAGCCAAGCGTTTCCACTGCATATAATTTCCTGATCAGTACCTGCTGTTTCAGTAAGCGTTTTGCTCCCAATGCGAGGGAGATGGTCACAACAGCCGGTAATGCTTCAGGTATCGCAGCCACGGCCAGCGATATGGAAGTGAGTAACATGCGGGTCATTTCTTCACCCCGGAGATAACCGATAAAAAACAGCGCAATGCAGAGAGCAATAATGATGACTGTCAGTTTTTTGCTGAAATGGGATAATCTTTTTTGCAGGGGCGTAATGCTTTTTGCTTTATCCAGCATGGCAGCAATATTGCCCAATTCGGTATTCATACCGGTAGCTACGATCAACCCCTTGCCTCCGCCACTGGTGATCTGCGTGCCCTGGAAAACCATGTTGAGCATGTCTCCCGGTTGAAGATCTTTTTCCTTTATGGGGCCGGTCTTTTTGTCAACAGGATTTGATTCGCCTGTAAGACTGGCTTCATTGACCCTGAGGGACTCCACTTCCAGTAAGCGGATATCTGCAGGTACGATATCACCTGCTTCCATCAGTATGATATCACCGGGAACGATCTCTGTGGACGGTACTTCGATGGTCTTACCATTTCTTACAACGCGGGAATTGGGCACGGCTTTTTTTTGCAGGGCCTCTATTGCTTTTTCTGCACGGTATTCCTGGATAAAGCCGATTACTGCGTTCAGTATGGTGATAATGATGATAACGATCGTATCTGCAGGCTCTCCGATAAAAAAGGAGATCACCGCAGCTACGATCAGTACCAGGATCATCACATCAAAGAACTGACGGAAGAAGATAAGCAGCGGATTGATCTTCTTTTTGCCCTTCAGTTCATTCTTTCCATGCTCTGCCAGTTTTTGTTGCACAACCCCATCTTCCAGGCCATTAGGACTGCTGCTCATTTGCTGCAATGCTTCTTCTCCGGAAATCGAGTACCAGTTCATGATCATCCCCGTTTTTATTTAGCCTCCTGCATTGTTTTTTTGAATAAAGCCCTGAGTTTGATCTTTGCCTTTTCAAGTATTTTTTTCCTTGATGGGGCCAGCGTCCTGCCGGCTCTGTTGATATAAAAATTCAGCATCGACATAGCCGATTGCAAGGGTGTTCCTTTTCTTCTTTTGCTTCTTTCTGCTGATCGTTTTAATGATCTGGCTATACCTTCAGGGTTGTCTGATTTGAACAGGTGTTCTTTCAGGTCAAGAGCATTGCTTGTTGCGTTTACCCGGGCAGACCATCTTTGTTTTTTGCGCGGGGCTTTCTTTTTTCTGGCCGTTTCCATAAAAAGAGATTTTGCTTACTTAAGTGAGCATAAAATTAGGCCAATTATGAAGAATCCGGGTTGGTCCCGGCATTATCGCTTCACTCACAACTATTAAATAAAAATCAAGCGGCAGGCAACGGTGTGCAGGCATTTAACGATGGAGTAAATACACCACCATTTTATTAATCACGTTAAAAAAATACACATGATCCATTTGAATCATGGCCAGGTTTTTCCTGCCCGGAAAAACACAAGGCCAATTATTGCCGTGTTACTGGTAGTATTGAGTGCAGGCTTTTTATCTTCCTGTGATGATAAGGATGATGAGCCCCCCATGTCGCAGGCCAAAGTACAATTGCGGGCCGATGCCCAGTTAGGCACTGTATTGACGGATGCTTCCGACCGGACACTTTATAGCTTTGCCAATGATTTTAATGGGGAAAATAATTGCACTGGTGGATGCCTGAATCTCTGGCCTGTGTTTTATGCAGGGGATAATCTCTCACAAAGTATGCTGGCAACAGGGCTTGACCTGGCAGATTTCGGTACTGTTACAACTGCTGCCGGAGACAAACAAACAACTTACAAGGGATGGCCATTGTATTATTATGCACCGCTGACAGGAAGCACCAACACACCTGAAGCTGCAGGGGCGACCGGGGGAGAGGGGATCGGCGGGTTCTGGCATGTTGCCAGACCGGATTACACTATATTTCTGCTTAACGCCCAACTGGTCGGCAATGATGGGAAAAACTATACCAGTGATTATGTGGAAGGAACAGGCAAGACGCTTTTCTTTACCGATGCAAAAGGGGCTACGCTTTACACGTTTACAAATGACAGCTCCAATAATAATAATTTCACTAAAGCTGATTTCTCCAACAACAGTGTATGGCCCATTTATGAAATGGACAAAGTGGTAGTTCCGTCCACGCTCGACAAAAACCTGTTTGGTTCCATTGATGTATTTGGTAAAAGACAACTGACCTATAAAGGCTGGCCGCTTTATTATTTTGGCGCAGATAACAAGCAACGGGGCTCCACGAAAGGGGTAAGTTTTCCCAGTCCGGGTGTGTGGCCGGTGGCGGTGAAAAATGCTCCTTCGGCTCCTGTGCCATAGTGCAAAGCCAACCGCAACAATGCCGGTTTTATTAAAAATGAATTTCAGTACCGGGTGCCAACGCCTGCATAATCAGCAAAATGCACTACATTAGCCTGAGTAGGCATGCATTTAGGAAGATGGTAACATCTTTGCCATTAAATTGCATGAAATTGGACTGATGATTGATGTAAAAAGAAAATCCATCGCATCAGTGAAATGGACGGACACCCAAAGCTCAATTAATTTATTTTTTATGAAACCGGTTATTCTGTTGGCCCTGCTGGCAACGGCTGCTTCAGTCAATGCACAATCGCTCAAGGAAACCCTTTACAGTGGAAAGCTGAAATCCGATACCGGCACTGTGATCCGGAAAGGAGAGGACCTTTCTACCAAAATAGATACCAGCGCCCGGAAAAAGCCAGCACCTGTGGAAGTGGAAAAGCCAAAAGTGGTTACTGCCAGTCTTGATGCTGCAGGTAATATTGTCACTACTGTTCAATCGGAAACTGCTCCTCCGGTGGTGCTCGACTCAACCGGCGCTCCTGTTGCAGCAGCACCTAAGGACAATAATCAATCCTGGAAAGATTTTATGGATGAGTTTACCACTACACTGAGAACAGAAGTGATGACTTCCAAAAAGATCAAGGATGGAACTTATTCTGTATTGATCGAATATGAGATCGGCACAGACGGACAGGTAAGTGTTAATAATATCAACTGTTCTCCTGAAAATTCTTTTCTGGCAGAACAGGTAAAGGAAAGACTTACGCTCACTGCACCGAAGCTGACCCCATTGCTGGGCACCAATGGTAAACCCCGTAAAGCGGTCAAGAAACAAACAATCATTTTGTCGAAGTGATATAATAATATATATGCTATTTATATGGAGCCTCCTTCACTGGAGGCTTTGTTTTGCAGTAAAGACTGTTAAACGATTGAATACAGCGCAAGGCCTTATCTTTAATAAACCATAAAACAAGAACGGATGTTTCAGAAAATAAAACCTGTTACTCATATCTCTTTCTTTGCATCACTGCTTTTGCTGGCTTTCAGTTATGCAAGCCAGGCTCAGTCCAAAACAAGGAAAGCTGTCTTTATTATTGCAGATGGTATTCCTGCCGATGTGATTGAAAAGCTTGATCCGCCACAGCTTCATGCAATTGCTGCTGAAGGTGGTTACACAAGAGCATATATGGGAGGGAAGAAAGGAACGTATTCGCAAACGCCAACGATCTCTGCTGTGGGTTATAACAGCGTGCTCACCGGCACCTGGGTCAATAAGCATAATGTATGGGACAATGATATTGCAGCGCCCAATTATTCTTACTACACTATCTTCCGTTATTTGAAAGAACAATACCCGGCTAAAAAGACCGCTATCTTTTCAACCTGGCTCGATAATCGTACAAAGCTGGTAGGAGATGGGTTGGCAGCCACAGGCAATATTGCAGTGGACTATCATTTTGATGGAATGGAATTGGATACCGTTAACTACCCGCATGATAAGCAAGGAGAGTATCTCGACAAAATTGATGAAGCTGTAGCTCAACGTGCAGCAGAGTATATCAAATCTGATGCTCCTGATCTTTCCTGGGTTTACCTGGAGCATACGGATGATCTGGGGCATGCTTTTGGCGACAGCCCGCAGTTTTATGAATCCATTAAAGTGGCTGACAAACGTATCGGTTATATCCGTGAAGCCATCCGGCAAAGACAGCAACAGCATAATGAAGAGTGGCTGCTGGTGATCACTACTGATCATGGAAGGGATGCCAAAACAGGGAAGGGGCATGGCGGCCAGTCGGACCGGGAAAGGAATAGCTGGATCTTTACCAATTACAAACCACTGAATGCGGCATTCAAAGCGCCACTTGCTTCTGTAGTGGATATTATGCCGAGCATAGCCCGTTTTATGGATATTGCCATTCCTGTTGACAATGCCCGTGAGGTAGATGGCACACCATTTATAGGTGAACTGTCTTTTATTGATCCCGTGTTTATTACCGACAGCTCTTCTATAAAAATAACATGGAAACCTGTAGCAGCAAACGAAAAACTAAAAGTATGGGTGAGCCTCACAAATACGTTTAAGGAGGGAGGTAAAGATCAATACCGGTTAGTGCAGGAAGTGCCTGTCAAAGCCGGAGAGGTGAATATAAAGATGAATGCACCCATTGGCCCATTTTATAAAGTTGTGTTGGAAGGAGAACATAACAGGGCGAATAGTTGGTATGGTGCATTACTGCTTTTCCGGTAGCCTGACAATAAATGAAGCGCCTTCTCCGGGCTTGCTTTCCGCCCGGATCGTTCCATTATGCTTGTCAACGATCTTTTTGCAAATGGATAAACCAATGCCCGAGCCTTCAAAGTCATGATAGCTATGCAGGCGTTTGAACACACGGAAAATATCTGCTTCAAATTGTTGTTCAAAGCCGATGCCCTTGTCAGCGACGATTATTTCATACAACGCCTGTTCGGGGACCGCTCCGTTTATTTTCCGGGAAGATATCTTTACCTCTGCTGCTGTATCCGTTTTCCGGAACTTTAAAGCATTGCTGATAAGATTATAAAACAGTTGCCTTACCATACTGGGGATAGCGTAAATGGCAGGCAGGTTCTCACAGGTAATAATAGCCTTGCTTTTTTCAATCTTGATCTCCAACTCCACCAGCGCTTCTTTCACTATCAGGTTCAGGTCTACCATTTTGAAATCAGATGAACTGGCAGAATGTCGTGAAAAGCTCAGCAGGTCATTGATCAATGATTGCATTCGCTGGGAGGAACTGATGATCTTTTTAAAATATTTTTCTGTTTCTTCATCATGCTTTTTGGTCAACAGTATCTTATCGCTGAACACCTGTATCTTTCGCAAAGGTTCCTGCAGGTCGTGTGAAGCCACATAGGCAAATTGATCGAGCTCTTCATTGATCTCTTTCAGTTGCAGGTTGTTTTCTACCAGTTGGGCATTCAGCATTCTTACTTTTTCTTCCGATGCTTTTCTTTCTTCAATTTCTTTTTGCAGGGAATGGTTGGCTGCCAGCAGCTTTTGTTCATGGAGCAGCAACTGGTAATTCTTCCTGTACAGTTCTACAAAAACGCCTACTTTAACCCGCAGCAGGTCAGGATTGATCGGTTTATAGATATAGTCCACGCCACCTGTACGGTAGCCTTTAAAAATAATGTCCTCATCATAGTCATGTGCTGTGATGAAGATGATGGGTATGTCTTTCAGTTTATCCCGCTCATAAATAATGGCAGCGGTTTCAAACCCGTTGAGATCGGGCATTTGCACGTCCATCAGGATCAGGGAAAAATCGTGTTGCTTTAAGAGTATCTTTAAGGCAGCACGTCCTGAACTTGCTTTAACGATCGTATAGTTATCTTTTTCCAGGATGGTTTCAATGGAAAAGAGATTGTCTTCCCGATCGTCAACCACAAGTATTTTAATGTCTGACTTAGGCGGTTGTTTGGAATTGGGCTTCATCTGCTACTTATTTATAGAGCCAGATACGCATCAGCGATAGCAACTGATCTATTTTTACTGGTTTGGTAATATAATCAGAAGCTCCTGCTTCAATGCATTTCTCCCGGTCGCCTTTCATTGCTTTGGCAGTAACGGCAATGATAGGCAGACTGGTGTTTTTATGTTCTCGTCTTATTTTTTGTGTTGTTTCATAGCCGTCCATTTCCGGCATCATAATATCCATCAGCACAATATCGATATTATTATCGTCTTCCAGCACACGCATCGCTTCCTGGCCGCTTTCTGCTGTGATGGTATGGATATTATACCGTTCAAAGGCGGTGGTCAGGGCAAACAGGTTGCGTACATCATCATCCACCACCAGCACTTTTTTGTTGGAGAGCACATCATTCTTGGAGCGGAGGTTTTCGATCAGCCTTTGATTTTCCGGCAACAATGTTTTATGATCGATGTGCAGAAGCATCACCACTTCATCAAGCAGGAGATCGAGTGAGTTAACGTCTTTCAGAAGAATACGGTTGGAATATTGCTTCAGTTGTGTTCTTTCTTTAGAAGAAAAATCGCGGGCTGAATAGATCAGCACGGGTTGTGTTTTCCGGAGACCGGCTATTTCAGTGACCAGTTCCATGCCGCCGATATCCGGCAGCATATAATCAACGATGATACCGTCATATGCTGTTTCCCTGATCTTTTCCAGTGCGGTTGCACCTGAACTGGCAATATCGATATTGATATGCCCATTATTGCTCATTATTTGAACTATCCTTGAGGAGTCCAGTTCATTGTCTTCCACCACCAGCAATTTTTTTTGTTCCAATTGGCTGTATGTTTCAATATCCGAAAACAATGTATTAAGCGCTTCCGCTGTCAATGGTTTAAGATAAAAACTCCTGGCGCCCCTGTGCATGGCCAGCAGGCGGTTCTCTTCTCCTGAGATCAGGTGAACAGGTATATGACGAAGGGTGATATCATTTTTGAAAAGATCGAGTATCCTCCAGCCGCTGGCATCGGGAAGCTTGACGTCCAATGTAATGGCAATAGGATTGTATTTGTTTATCAGGTCAAATACATGCCCGAAACTGGTAGCTATCACCACTTTCAAATTCATTTCATGTGCTTTCTCGATCATGATCTTGCCAAACCGGAGATCATCTTCGATCACCAGCACTACCTTATCTCCCGTAATAATATTATTGCGGTCATCACCTGTTTCATTGATGATCTCGTTCATTGCATCAAGGTCTTTTGTTTCATTTGCCTTGATGGAGGTTGATTGTGATGAATCTGATACGGCGGCCCTCTCTGCCAGTTTGAATTCGCTTATCTGAAGGTTGCTTTGCTTTTCCCGTTTCACCAGGGCAGGACTGTAATCGATAGGGAGGAACAGCGTGAATGTGCTGCCCTGGCCTGCTTCACTGCTGAGTTCAATGGAGCCGCCAAGCAAATCGGCCAGGCCGCGGCTGATAGATAATCCAAGACCGGTGCCTCCATACTTGCGGCTGGTTGAGCCTTCCGCCTGCTGGAATGCCTCGAAAATAATATTCTGCTTGTCTTTGCTGATGCCAATGCCGGTGTCCTGGATCTCAAAAGCCACCACCTGCCGGGCATTGTCAAGACTGGGATTGCTTTGCCGCCAGTTGTGATCGGCTTCATATATCCTGAAACGTACTTCCCCCTTTTCGGTAAACTTAAAGGCGTTGGAGAGAAGGTTCTTAAGGATCTGGTTAAGTCTTTGTGCATCCGTTTCAAGACTGTCTGGCAGTTTATCATCCAGTTCGATGCGGAAGCGGAGATTCCTGTTTTCAGAAATATGCTTGAAAGTCGTTTCCACAAAGCTGGTAATATCCCTGAAGGGAAGATGCGTAAAGTCGGTGGAAATATAACCGGACTCGATCTTGGAGAGGTCAAGGATATCATTGATCAGTTGGATAAGATCATCCCCGCAACTATGAATGGTCTTTGCATAACCTACCTGCTTTTCCGAGAGGTTGCCTTCATGATTTTCGTATAGTTGTTGTGCCAGGATCAGCAATGAGTTCAGGGGTGTCCGCAATTCATGCGACATATTCGCCAGGAACTCGGATTTGTATTTGGAAGTAAGCTGCAATTGTTCTGCTTTTTCTTCCAGCGACAATCTGGCTTCTTCCACTTCCTTGTTCTTTGCTTCCACTTCTTCTTTTTGCTTTGCCAGAAGATGTGCTTTATCCTGGAGCTCTTCGTTGGTCCTTCTCAGTTCTTCTGTCAGCGATTGGGATTGTTCCAGCAGGCTTTCAGTACGGGTATTGGCTTCAATGGTGTTGAGTACGATGCCGATACTTTCTGTCAACTGGCTTAAGAAGTCGAGGTGGGTTTCACTGAATGTATCAAAAGAAGCAAGTTCAATTACTGCCTTGATCTCTTTTTCAAACAATACCGGCAACACGATCAGGTTAGCAGGGGAGGCTTTTCCCAATCCTGAACCGATCTTATTGATATAGTTCCTGGGAATATTGGTTAAAAGGATCCGTTCTTTTTCAAGAGCACATTGCCCCACCAGACCTTCTCCCAATGCGAATTCCCTGTGAGCATCCACTTCTTCACCAAAAGCATAGGCTGCAAATAATTTCAGGCTGTGATGTTTGGTGCTCTCATTCTGTTGAAGAATATAGAACATACCTTTCTGTGCATTCACCACCTGCGCCAGTTCTGAAAGAATACGGCGTGTTACCGTATTCAGATCTTTTTGACCTTGCAGCATTTGGGTAAGCTTTGCCAGGTTCGATTTCAGCCAGTCCTGTTCCTGGTTGCGCAGTGTGGTCTGTTTCAGGTTGGCGATCATCTGGTTGATCGTATCTTTCAATTCTTCCACTTCACCTTTTGCCTGCACCAGGATCATCTGTGTAAGGTCGCCCTTGGTTACAGCGGATGCTACTTCAGAAATGGATCGCACCTGCGTGGTCAGGTTTTCCGCTAACTGGTTCACGTTTTCTGTCAGGTTCTTCCAGATACCGGATGCACCCGGCACATTGGCCTGACCGCCCAATCTTCCTTCCACGCCCACTTCACGTGCCACTGTTGTTACCTGGTCGGCAAACACTGCCAGCGTGTCGATCATTTCATTGATGGTATCTATCAGTTGTGCCACTTCACCGCGCGACACAATGGAGAGCTTCTGTTTAAGATTACCTGTTGCCACGGCTGTTACCACTTTGGCAATACCACGCACCTGGTTGGTAAGGTTGGAAGCCATCATGTTCACAGAATCGGTGAGGTCTTTCCAGGTGCCGGCCACACCCTGCACTTCAGCCTGTCCTCCCAATTTACCATCTGTACCCACTTCACGTGCCACGCGTGTTACTTCATATGCAAAAGAGTTGAGCTGGTCCACCATTGTGTTGATCGTGTTCTTCAGATCAAAGATCTCACCTTTTACATCGATCGTTACTTTTTTGGTAAGGTCGCCTGATGCTACTGCTTTTGTTACTTCCGCGATATTGCGCACCTGGTCAGTAAGGTTGCCGGTCATCTGGTTCACGGAATCGGTGAGGTCTTTCCATGTACCGGCCACACCAGGCACGAATGCCTGTCCGCCGAGTTTACCATCTGTACCCACCTCACGTGCCACACGTGTTACTTCCGAAGCTAAGGCGCGCAACTGGTCCACCATCGTGTTGAGGGTTTCTTTGAGTTGTAGGATCTCACCACGCACGTCCACCGTGATCTTGCGCGACATATCCCCATTTGCTACTGCAATAGCCACTTCAGCAATATTACGTACCTGGTTGGTAAGGTTGGATGCCATCTGATTTACGGAATCCGTCAAGTCTTTCCAGGTGCCTCCCACACCGGGCACGTGGGCCTGACCGCCGAGCTTTCCATCTGTACCCACTTCGCGTGCCACACGTGTTACTTCCGAAGCAAAAGCGCGAAGCTGTTCCACCATCGTGTTGATGGTATTCTTCAGTTCAAGTATCTCTCCTTTTACATCCACTTCAATTTTACGTGAAAGGTCGCCGTTCGCTACGGCTGTGGTCACTTCCGCGATATTGCGCACCTGTGAAGTAAGATTGGATGCCATTTTATTTACGGAGTCGGTAAGGTCTTTCCAAAGCCCTTCCACACCCGGCACATCGGCCTGTCCACCAAGTTTACCTTCGGAGCCCACTTCACGTGCTACACGGAATACTTCGGAACCGAAGGCATTCAACTGGTCCACCATCGTGTTGATGGTATTCTTCAATTCAAGTATCTCACCTTTTACATCCACCGTGATCTTTCTGGACAGATCACCTTTTGCCACGGCAGTGGTCACTTCTGCAATATTGCGTACCTGTCCGGTAAGATTGGAAGCCATCAGGTTCACAGATTCAGTCAGGTCTTTCCAGGTGCCACCAACATCCTGCACTTTGGCTTGCCCACCGAGTTTACCTTCCGTACCCACTTCAAGAGCTACCCGTGTTACTTCTGATGCGAAGGAATTGAGCTGGTCCACCATGGTATTGATCGTGTCCTTCAATTCAAGTATCTCACCTTTTACATCCACGGTGATTTTTCTTGATAGATCACCTTTTGCCACAGCGGTTGTTACCTCCGCAATATTGCGCACCTGTGCAGTAAGATTGGAAGCCATCAGGTTCACGGATTCTGTCAGGTCTTTCCAGGTGCCACCAACATCCTGCACTTTTGCCTGCCCGCCGAGTTTACCTTCCGTACCCACTTCGAGCGCCACCCTTGTTACTTCTGATGCAAAGGAGTTGAGCTGGTCCACCATGGTATTGATCGTGTCCTTCAATTCAAGAATCTCTCCTTTCACATCCACCGTGATCTTTCTGGATAGATCACCTTTTGCCACAGCGGTTGTTACCTCTGCAATATTGCGCACCTGTGCGGTAAGATTGGACCCCATCTGGTTCACGGAATCTGTCAGGTCTTTCCATACACCACCAATGCCTTTTACTGTAGCCTGTCCACCGAGCTTTCCTTCCGAACCCACTTCACGTGCCACCCGTGTTACCTCCGCAGAGAAGGAGTTAAGCTGGTCCACCATGGTGTTGATGGTATTTTTCAATTCAAGTATCTCGCCTTTTACATCCACGGTAATTTTTCTGGAAAGGTCCCCACGCGCTACGGCGGTTGTTACTTCTGCAATATTGCGCACCTGGCCGGTGAGGTTGGATGCCATCTGATTTACAGAATCCGTTAAGTCTTTCCAGGTACCGGCTACGCCTTTTACTTCTGCCTGTCCGCCGAGTTTACCATCGGTACCCACTTCACGTGCCACGCGCGTTACTTCTGAAGAAAAGGAATTGAGCTGGTCCACCATGGTATTGATGGTGTTCTTCAATTCAAGTATCTCCCCCTGCACGTCCACGGTGATCTTTTTGCGGAGATCACCTTTTGCCACGGCCGTAGTTACTTCTGCAATATTGCGCACCTGTGCGGTAAGGTTGCCTGCCATCTGGTTCACGGAATCAGTCAGGTCTTTCCATACACCGGCTACACCTTTTACTTTAGCCTGTCCACCGAGTTTTCCTTCTGAGCCTACTTCCCTTGCCACACGTGTTACTTCCATGGAGAAGAGGTTCAATTGTTTCACCATATCATTTACCTCAGCCGCAATTTTGGCAAATTCGCCCTGCAATACGTGTTCACCGATCTTTAATGGCATTTCCTGTGAGAGGTTTCCTTTTGCCACAGAACTGATCACATGCGCGATCTCAATGGTTGGATGTACCAGATCGGATATAAGCGTATTGATAGAAGCAACGCTGGTGGCCCAGGAGCCGCGGGCCGACCGGGGCAGTTCAACACGGTGATTCAGATGTCCCTGCTTGCCGATGGTATTACGGGCCAGGGTCAGTTCTTCCACCAATGCTTCATTGAGTGAGATGATCTCATTAAGCGTATCACATATTTTGCCTGGCATACCCACCTGGTCAATAGGCATGCGCACACTGAAATTGCCTGACCTTACTTCAGATAATACTTTCAATAATTCACGTTCATCCAGTTTATCCGTATGGGGAGAATGATTATTGTTATCGTGGGCTATTTTTTTTGTCCGGTTTTTCCGGGAAGAGTCATTGGTGGGCGTTTGGGTATCGGCCAAACCTACCAATGCAGCCGGGGGCAGTGAGGTTGGTTTTTTTTTCATCCGGGTGGTTTATTTCGGTTTTGGAATTTTGAGCTACAAATAAAAGACGGAGAGCAAGAATAGAAATGCAAATAAGTCTTAACTTTCGCAATCCTAATAACCCCAAAAAACTGTGCCAATCAATCAAGCTAACAACCGTACGATCATATTTGGTGAAGATGATATTGATGATATTGATTTTCTGAAAGAGACTTTTTCTACTCTGGACAATTCATTTGACTTATTATTCATCGATAAAGGACGCAAACTGATAGCAATGCTGGAAGCGCTGCCCAACAATGAACTGCCCTGCCTGCTGGTGCTGGATTATAATATGCCGGAGCTGAACGGTGCTGAAATACTGGCGCGTTTAAAGCTGAACGACCGTTATGCTTCCATCCCAAAAATTATATGGAGCACTTCTGGCTCAGATACTTATAAGAATAAATGCCTGGAGCTTGGAGCTGTTGACTACGTGATCAAACCGGATAATGTAAAGGCTTATATTGAAACGGTCAGATACATGCTAACCTTCTGCGGGCGTCTTGAATAAGGGGTTCAGAAAGTGTCGTGGAGCAGTGACATTGAAAGCGGTTTTTCCCAAATCGTAACCTGTGGGTATGCCTGAAATAACTTTTCTCCTTTATAGTGGGCGCTTGCAAGGTATAAACGAATATGGGGATTTTTTTCTACAATGGAGTCCACGTGATCCCAACCTTTGCCATCGGGCAGGTTATTATCTAAAAATAAAATATCGGGGCCTACAGTTTCAATCTGTGCCAAACCATCTGTCAATGTGTAGGCTAAAAATACTTCGTAGTTCTTCCTGGTAAAATAATTCTTCATCAACAGACAAAAATCTATTTCATCATCCACGAATAAAACTTTTAACTTTAGCATCGCTACGTTTTAAGGGTAAATTTAATGCATCCCGGACATCATGACACAAAGCGCTAACCTTCAGCAGCCATTATTCTTTTCTTATAACAGATGGCGTGATGATATATTGTATGCCAGGCACCCCGTCATCAAATTTTTTGGATAGTGAAAGAAAATCAAAACCAACTGACCAACCTTTCAAAAGAATATGAGGAATTTATTCATCATGCTGCGCATGACCTGGATGCCCCTTTGCGGAAGCTGATGGTGTTGGTGGAACGGATGAAGGAAAAGATCAGTCCGGGAATAGAGGGCGCTGAGTATATCCCACGCATCGAATCTAACGTAGAGGACATGCGCAATATGATCGATGGATTACTGAAGTTAGCCCGCCCTTATGCTGTAAGGGCGATGCAAGGTAATATGGATATTGATGAAATGGTCAGAAGGATCATTGATTCAGTTAAGAAAAAAAATTCAGGGAGGGAGATCATTATAGATATGAATAGGCTTCCTGTCGTGGAAGGTGATCCTGAAGCATACCATCTCCTGTTTTATAACCTGTTGGAAAACGCTGTCCGTTTCTCGAAAAAAGAATCTCCTGTATCCATCTCCATCACTTCTGCAGAAGCGACACCGGAAGAAAAAAAGCGATATCTGCTGCAGAATGGTACTGTATTTTATAAAATTATTGTCCGGGATAAAGGGATCGGCTTTAATGAGGCTGATGCAAAAAAGATATTCCAGCCTTTTGTACGGTTGCATGGAAAATCCGAATATCCCGGGAGTGGTATTGGCCTGGCAATATGCAAAAAGATCGTAGACAGTTGCCATGGCGTGATCTATGGAGAAGGAATAGAAAACGAAGGAGCAGGATTTGTACTTTTTTTACCACAAAGCCTTAACTAATGCTGAGTGCGAAAGAAATAAGAGTTGTTATCATTGACGATGATGAAGACGATTTTTTTATCATCGCCGATTATATCAAAGCCATTGAAGGCTCCCGGTTTCGGATTGACTGGTGTAAGAATTATGATACCGCAATCCGCATCATCCGGGAAAGGGCCTATGATATTTATTTTGTTGATTACCGTCTCGGCAATCATACCGGGCTTGACCTGTTGCAGGCTGCCAGCGCTGAAGACCTCGATGATCCCATTGTTATTCTTACCGGCAAGGGCAATAAGGTGATTGATATAAAAGCCATGGAAAGCGGTGCAACAGATTACCTCGTCAAATCCGAATTGAATATCGAAAAGCTGGAACGCTGTATCCGCTATTCGCTGGCGCGTGCAGGTGATCTGAAAGAACTGAAAGCCCGGGAAAACAAATACCGCAATCTTTTTGAAACCTCCAAGGACGCTGTTTTTATAGCAGATGAAAATCTTTCACTTCGCGAAGCAAACCGGTCTGCTTCCATACTTTTCCAGTTAAGTAATCAACAACTCACCGGTCTTAACCTGCTTGATTTTATAAAGAGCCTGAGCATGAAAGAGAAAGTGATGGGACTGGCACAGGCGAAGAAAAATTTTCATGACCTGGAGATCGAGATCGAAGATGCGGCACATGAAAAAAAAGCCTGTCTTCTTTCCCTTGCTTTTTCCCGGGATAATAATGATGCACCCCAGGTGCATGGCATCCTGCACGATATTTCCAGCATTAAGAAAGCGGAGATGGCTAATCTGCAAGCTCATAAGTTAGCCATGAATGAGCGGCTGATGCGCACCCTCGCACATGAGATCAGGAACCCGCTGAACAATATCAGTCTCTCTCTTGATCATTTTTCCATGCCATTGGACAGTGAAGAAGAAAAGCTGGCATTAATGGATATCATGAAGCGGAATTGCACCCGCATCAATCATATCATCACCGAACTTCTTGATCTCACCAGGCCGTTGGAACTCGCTTTTCAGCAACACAGTCTGCAGGAAATGCTGGATGAAAGCATTAACATGATCAGTGACAGGATGAACCTGCAGAAAGTCAATCTCCATAAAAGCTATCCCAATGCAGTTGTGAGCATACCTGCAAACAGGGCCAAGCTCGTGATAGCGTTTACCAATATCCTGATCAATGCCATAGAAGCGATGGAATCGGGCAAAGGTGAACTGACAGTAAAGATCACTAACTCGCCAGACAAAGCGATCGTGCAGATCGCAGACAACGGTGCCGGCATACCCGAGGAATATCTTACCAAATTGTTTGAACCTTTCTTTACCCTGAAAAAGAATGGAGTAGGGCTGGGTTTGTCTGTTTCTTATTCCATTATCCAATCACATAACGCGACGATCGAGGTGGAAAGTGAAATGAAATCCGGTACAAGTTTTAATATTGTCTTTAACCGATGATCGTTGTAGATTCGTACCGGTTATGAGCAAGATTGAAGAAAAAGGATTGTATACCTATCTGGTTGAAGCAGGCACGCCGGGCCTGAAAGAGAATGTACAGCTTCTGTCTCTCAGAAAAGGCCGGCAGGTGTACGACACATCGCAACGGTTCACCAATATCTACGAGATCGTTACCGGCGCAGTAAAACTGGGCAATATATCTGCCAAAGGGGAAGAATATATTTATGAACTGGTAACGCCCGGCGAATTTTTCGGCAATCTTGCGTTCCTTGGCGATACTTTCAGTGAGTTTTGCAAAACGCTTTGTGATGCAGAGCTGCGCTCTTATGAACCTGCTTTTTTCAAACACCTGATGACGCATGATCCGGTAGTGGCCGAATGGTGCTTTTCAAAAATTGTTTATCGTTGGAATAAAACTGAAAGCCTGCTTGCAAGCATCCGCTCTCATGAACCAAGGGAACGGATCCTGTTATTATATGATGGCTTTTATAAAAAAGTGTTTACAGCAAGCGGCCGTGAAGTGCCACTGAACAAATTATTGACCTACAGAGATATCGCCGACCTCACGGCCACTACAAGACAATTGGTGGCAGATACCATCAAATAGCTTGCATTCCGCTTCTGCTATGGTGTTAATGTAAGATTCTTACATCCGTAATATTTTCGTAAAGATTTAGTGATTTTAGGGTTACCGCTCTTGGTAAGCTATGCTATTACATTTGCCTCTCATTAAACCTTCCATTACCTAAACCCACATTAATAATTCTATTCGTATGCAAAAAAACTTATCGTTTTTTTCAGTGTCATTCATTTGCCTTTTTCTTGAGTTGACAGCCGGCGCCCAGCAGCCTGCGGGAAATGCAGAACAGCGTCTTTCCAAATATGTTGTATTGATCAGCATTGATGGTTTACGCCCCGATTTTTATCTCGATCATACATGGCCTAAGCCCAATCTCCAGTTCATGAAAAACAATGGTGCGTACGCTGAAGGGGTAAGAGGAGTTTTCCCAACAGTAACTTATCCTTCGCATACTACGATTATTACCGGGGCAATGCCTGCACGCCATGGTATTTTTTATAATACCATTTTTTCCGATTCCGGATCAACCGGCACCTGGTATCGCGAAGAAAAACTGATTCAAACTGAAACTTTATGGGATGCTGTTCATAAAGCAGGCATGACTTCCGCCTGTCTTTCCTGGCCTGTGTCTGTAGGCGCTCCTGTTGATTACAACGTCCCGGAAGCCTGGGAGAATGACAGGGGTGGAACGGCCTCCATCAATCCGCATGTTAGTCCTGCCGGGCTTTTTGAAGAGATACAACAGAACGCTACCGGTAAGCTGAGTTACAGCCAGATGAACCTGAACAATCTTGCCATCGATGAAAACCTCAGCAGGATGGCAGCTTATCTGCTGAAAAAATACAAGCCGAATTTTACCACGCTTCATATTGTTTGTGTGGACCATGCAGAGCATAGCGTGGGCCGCAGTGGCGAAGAAGTGAATAAAGCACTTGCCTCTGCTGATCATGCAGTAAGCAATGTGCTGGAGGCGGTGGAAGCTGCAGGCATAGCAGACAGCACTACCATTATTATAACAGGCGATCATGGTTTTGTAGATATCAACACCAGTTTTTCTCCCAATGTATTGCTCGCACGCAATGGACTGCTGCCTTCAGGCAATCAGCGTGAAGGTTGGAAAGCCATGTTCCATAGCAGCGGAGGCTCTGCTTTCCTGCACCTTAAAAATAAGAATGATGTAAAAACGCTGGCAAAGGTGCAGGCGATCCTGGATAGCCTTCCTGCATCTGTAAAAAAATTATACCGGGTAGTGAGCAGGCAGGAACTGGATAAGATCGGTGCTGATCCCAATGCGGCATTTGCCTTAACAGGAGTAGAAGGTGTTTCTTTCGGAGGCAGCGCCACTGGTGAACTGGTAAGAGCAGGCCGTGGTGGCACGCATGGTTTCTTCCCCGATTTCCAGCATATCGAAACAGGATTTATCGCTTATGGGGCAGGTGTGAACAAAGGTGCAGTTGTTCCTAAAATGGGACTGGAAGATATCGCACCTGTGATCAGCAGGCTGCTTGGACTTTCTTTCAACTCACCTGATGGAGTGTTGTTGCCAGGCATCCTGAAAATACCTTCCGGCCGTCGGGAGAACAGGCCTGTTATTAATGGTAATATCAATGCTTCCTCTGAAACCAAATAAACAAAAAACAAGTTTTAACCATTCTATCAAAAGATGCTGTTTATGTTAAAGAAAAAAATGCTATGGTATCTGTTCTTCCTGTTTTTATTACCGGTGGCAATGAATGCCCAGGTAACTTCAGGATCTGTAACAGGTGTAGTAAAAGCACCGGATGGCAATAGCCTTGATGGAGCTACTGTAACTCTCGTGCACGAGCCTTCAGGCACAAAGTATGTAAGCCTTTCCCGCAAAGGCGGTTCCTTTACGCTCAATAGTGTGCGCGTTGGAGGCCCATACACGCTGAAAGTGGAGTTTACCGGATTTAAAGTGCAAACTATCGAGGGATTTAATGTAGTGCTTGGCGAGCCTTACGATGTAACAGTAACAATGGACAATAATGTGCAGGAACTTGGAGCAGTGGCCGTAAGTAGCACCAGGAAAAAAGCAGCCACTGAAAAAAGCGGTGCTTCCACCATTATTGACAGCAGGCAATTGCAGACCCTTCCTTCATTCAACAGGAGCATAACCGATTTCACCAAGCTGACGCCACAATCCAATGGTGGTTCTTCCTTTGCAGGCAGAAGCGGTTACTACAACAACCTGAAAGTGGATGGTGCTAACCTGAATAATAATTTCGGTCTTAGCACTGATCCGCTTCCCGGTGGTGGTGCCGAACCAATCTCACTGGATGCGTTTGATGAAATATCCGTAAACATTGCACCGGTGGATGTAAGGCAATCAGGCTTTACCGGTGCAGGCATCAACGCCGTTACTAAAAGCGGTACCAATGAATTTCATGGAACGGCTTTTGGTTTTTATCGTGATCAGTCATTTAATGGCAGAAGGGCCGGCGATGTAAAACTAGACGCACCTGCTGTCAAATCTTCCAAAAAATCATTCGGAGCAAGCCTGGGCGGTCCGATCATTAAAAACAAACTGTTCTTCTTTGTAAATGGTGAATATGAGGTGAACTCCGGTGCAAGGATCACCAACTATGTTCCGGCCGGCAGCACCAATACAGGTAATTTTTCCAGCACTCCGCTTGATTCCCTGGCCAAGCTTTCCAATTACCTGAAAGAAACTTATGGTTATGAAACCGGTGCTTATGATAATTATCCTTCTGCAAAAAGGGATAACTATAAATTCCTAGTGAAGCTCGACTGGAATATCAATAACCATCATAAACTCACTGTTAAGTACAATGATTTTGTGAGTACGGAAGAGCCTTCTTCTATCAATGGTTCTTCCATCATCGGTGGTGGCGGCTTCTCCCTGCCGGGAACAACATCTGTATTGTCGAGCCTGCCGAATGGCCGTCTGGGCAACCGCTCGATGGTATTTGCCAATTCAGTATACGGATTTGAGCATATCGTCCGCTCCGGCACACTGGAACTTAACAGCAGTTACCGGAATATGTCAAACAACCTGTTGGTGACCATCAGCCGTATCAGGGATACACGTATCACCAACAGCACTGATTTTCCTTTTGTGGAAATATTTGATGGCACTACCACACCGCACAACTATATGAGCTTTGGATACGAGCCTTACAGCTTTAATAATGATGTGGTGAACAATATCTGGAACGTAACAGATAATTTCACTTATTATGCAGGCAAGCATACACTTACTGGCGGTGTAAGCTATGAACACCAACTGGTGGGAAATATGTTTATGCCCGGTGCGCAGAGCTATTACATCTATAACTCGCTGAATGATTTTATGACGCAGCAGGCTCCGCTCTATTTCTCTTATGCCTATTCAATGGTGCCTGGCAAGAAAGCTGTGTACTCAGCAGAACTGAAATATGGCCAGTTGGCATTTTATGCACAGGATGAAATAAGAGTGAACCCTAAATTAAAACTCACCCTCGGTTTGAGGGCAGAGCGACCGGTGTATACAGACAAGGCACTGGAAAATCCAGCCATCACAGCGCTGGCTTTGCCTGATAAAAATGGTAATATCACTCATTATGACGGGCAGTGGCCGGCTACAAGGATCAATCTTTCACCACGTATAGGTGCAAGATGGGATGTGCATGGTGATAAATCACTGATCATCCGTGGAAGCACAGGCATCTTCAATGGTCTTGCCCCGTTTGTATGGCTTACCAACATGCCGACCAATTCAGGTATGTACCAGAACAGTGTAGCCTTGAGAAATACCAATCCCAATGAAGCTGCTATACTGCAAGGGATCACGTTCAATCCGAATGTGGATGCTTATGCAAACCTTTTCCCGCCGGTAGCAGGTGCAACGATCCCCAGCAATATCGTAATGGTTGACCGCAACTTTAAGTTCCCGCAGGTATTCCGTACCGATCTTGCCATGGACAAAAACCTGGGCCATGGATTTAATCTTACACTGGAAGGATTGGTCACAAAAGATATCAATGCCATCTACATGCGCAATGCTAACCTGAAAGAACCAACCGGCATGGCCAATGGCCCGGACAACAGGCCGCGTTATATTTCAACAGCCGCGCCAGACAGGTCCATTTATCCTTCTATCAGTTCTGCAGTGATCGTGGAGAATACCAGCAAAGGTTATTCTTATGCACTGACAGCTCAGTTGTCCAAAGCTTTCTCTAAAGGATTCTATGGTTCGGTTGCGTATACATATACAAGAGCAGAAGACGTGTCCGGCAATTCAGGTTCGCAGGCTTATTCAGTATGGAACTCCAATGCAACAGTAGGCACTACCAATATGCCCGAGCTGAATCCTTCTTCTTCTGCCATACGCCACCGTATTATCAGCATGCTTTCTTACAGGATCGAGTACCTGAAACATGGTGCAACAACCCTTTCACTGATCTATCAGGGTGCACCACAGGGCAATATCACTTACAGGATAAACGGAGATCTGAATGGAGATGGAAACAACCAGGACCTTCTGTTCGTTCCCAATAAAGCATCTGACCTGGTGTTTGAAGCTTATTCAGCAACGGTGAATGGTATCACATACAATTACACACCGGGCCAGCAAGCAGCAGCTTTCGATCAGTTCATCAACAGCTCACCTTACCTGAGCAAACGCCGTGGGCAATATGCCGAAAGAAATGGCGGTCTTTCAAACTGGTATAATAATGTGTCTGCACGTGTGATGCAGGACTTCTTTATCCATTCAGGGAAACATAAACACACTTTACAGGTAACTGCTGATATTCTTAATTTACCTAACCTGCTGAACAGGTACTGGGGCGGTGCAAGAAGCACTACAACTTCTCAGCCGATCGCGTTCAGAAGCTATAATGCAGATGGCGTGCCGGTATACCGTATGCAGAACCAAAACGGTGTATTGTACAATAATGCCTTCCAGTCTGTTATTGGCAACACCTGGTCGATGCAGTTAGGTGTCCGTTATATTTTTTAATAAATGAACAATATGAAAAAGATATTATTAGTGTCATTCGTGTTAGTCGCGTTATTCGCGTGTACGAAGAATAATGATAATGTAAAAGCAGAGCTTGAAAAAGCATTGCCTACCATAGCGCTCAACAGTCTTGGACTGGTGCAGCAAACAGGCCCTTTTAACCAGTCAGACGTGATCCAGGTAACATTCGGAGGCTCCATTACAAAAGCAGAGCCCGGTACTGTTGATTTTGCCTGGTATACTGCTCCATCTTCCGGTGCACCGGAACTGGTTGACAGTGTTCATTTCAATAGCTGGAAAGAAGATGCCGGCAGTGCAAATGGGAATAACAGTGTGAACACAACTTTTATTGGCACTACTTATCCCAATACAACCGCATTTTCAGGTAATCTCAACCTGAAGCTGGCCAAATTGCCAGGCGGATCAAAATCATATACGCTGAAAGTGTATGGAAGAACAAAGGATAACGAAGTTGGAAGCGTTTCTGTGACTAAATTTGTTACGATTAAATAATATACCTGTCAGGAGGTGCATTCTCCAATGCACCTCTTTTATTTTATGTCCCATGAAATTTATCCGTAAAATAAGCTGGAGCCTTTTATTTGTTTTTGCTTTTCTGGCAACGACTGCCCAGCAACAATCGCCAGGATTATCATTCAATACCGTACAGGACCTGCAACAGTTCCTGTCGTATTCAAAAAAAAGAATTCCGCTTATAAGTGCGCATCGTGGAGGGCCGGAAAAAGGTTATCCGGAGAATGCACTGGAAACTTTCCAGCACAGTATTCTTTCTCAGCCACTGATCATTGAATGTGATATTTCGTTAAGCAAGGACTCTGTATTGCTTTTGCTGCATGATAACCGTCTCGACCGCACTACCACAGGCACCGGCCGCATTGGTGATTTTACTTATGAAGAGTTAAAGCAATTACGGTTAAAGGATAATAATGGCGACACCACTTCTTTCCGCATTCCCTTGCTGGATGATGTATTGAAATGGGGAAAAGGCAAAGTGATCTTTACGTTGGATGTTAAGCGTGGTGTTCCTTACAGCAAAGTGATTGAAGCTGTCCGCCGCTGCAAAGCAGAAGCCTGCTCGGTGATCATTACCTACAATGCAGACCAGGCAGCGGAAGTGCATCAGTTGGCGCCCGATCTGATGATCTCCGCCTCCATACAAAATAAAGAAGACCTTGCGAGGCTGAACGACAGGGGAGTACCCGACAACCGCCTTGTGGCTTTTGTAGGTGTGAGCGAAGCCAGCCCTGGATTGTATGAGCTGCTTCATTCGCGCGGGATATTGTGCATACTCGGTACGATGGGCAACCTCGACAGGCAGGCGATTGCAAGAGGCGAAAAAAATTATTATGGATTGATCGAACGTGGTGCAGATATTCTGTCTACTGACCGTCCAAAGGAGGCAGGAACAGTATTGAAGCAATACAGGCAGGACAATCAATTGAATCTTCCTGTTGTCAGCAATGTACAGACTGAAGTGCAGGACACCACACAGTTAAAAGTACCGGGTCGCCGCAACAGTGCTGCGCAACAGAAAAAACCTTATGTCATTCTTATTTCCGCAGATGGGTTCAGGTATGATTATGCAGAAAAATACCAGGCCGCTCATTTATTGAATATGGCCCGGCAGGGCGTTCGTGCTGAATCCATGATACCTTCTTTTCCCAGTGTCACTTTCCCTAATCATTATACCATTATTACAGGATTATATCCTTCACATCACGGGTTGGTGAACAATTCATTTTATGATCCGGCAAAGAAAACGGGTTATTCAATGGGCAACAGGGAAAAAGTAAGGGATGGTAACTGGTATGGCGGCACACCTTTATGGGTGCTGGCAGAGCAACAGCAATTGCTAAGCGCATCGATGTTCTGGGTAGGTTCTGAAGCAGACGTTAAAAATGTACGCCCTACTTATTATTATAATTTTAATGACCGCATGCCGGTCAATGACAGGATACAGGCAGTAAAGGACTGGCTGATGCTTCCGGAAGCAGAGCGCCCGCACCTGATCACTTTTTATTTATCTGAAGTGGACCATGCAGGACATCGTTATGGCCCTGATGCACCTGAAACGGCTGCAGCCGTAAAGGAAGTGGATTCGGTGATCTATCGATTAACAGAAGCAGTGCGTGAGACCGAGCTTCCCGTCAATTTCATTTTTGTGTCCGATCATGGAATGACGGCTGTAGACAGGGAGAATCCAATTCGTATGCCGCAGGCTATTGATACATCCAAATTTATCATTCCTTCATCAGGTACCACTTTGGTGCTGCATGCCAAAAACAAAGCAGATATACGGCCGGTGTATGAAGCGTTGAAAAAACAGGAAGATCATTTCAAGGTTTATCTTAAAAGCAATGTGCCGGCCGATCTCCATTATGGTGCAAGTGATGACAGGATGAACAGGATAGGCGATATCCTGCTGATCCCTGACTGGCCCTATGTGTTTTCCGAAAGAAAACCCGGTGTGGGATATCATGGATTTCCTCCTTTGCAGGTAAAAGAAATGGGAGCTAGCTTTATTGCCTGGGGACCGGCTTTCAAATCAGATCTTGTTATTCCTTCTTTCGAGAATGTACATGTATTCCCGCTTATTGCAGATATATTGGGATTAAAATATACAGAAGTGATTGATGGGAAGAAAGCCGTGTTGAAAGGGATATTGAAATAAGGGATTCATTATTGTTGTATTTCCCTGCTTACACCTTCTATTTCCATTACGAGGTCTTCTCCGTAGGCGCTGGAAGGTGTTTGATACCCTGCTTTGAAATTTCCATTCAATATTTTTTGCGAGATCAGCAACATGCTCGATGCAGTCAGTGAATAAGCTTCCGGGCAACGCATATTGCCTGTGACAGTTTTACCATCCGCGTTCTTTACCTGTGCCCGGATAAGGCTGATGGCTTTATCCCGCATGGTATCATTCGGGCCTGGTGATTGGCGGTTGATAATACCTCTGACTATACGCCGTATAAATGGAGTTCGCAATAACCAGTTGAACAATACCTGTCCTTTTAAAAAGATCCATGTTGCTTTAGGGATCGCTGTATAGCTGATGATATTGGGAATGCCGGTAGAGAAATATGCAGCGGATACATCACCCCAGGGAATGCTCATTACAAAAATTCTTTTTGTTCCGCCGGAAGCGTCTGTGGCAAAATCGATCCAGCGCCCTCTTTTACCAACAGGTTCGGGAGTGATGATGCCGTTCTTCCGGATAGCGCCGGGTTCACCAAGCCTTAACACAGTGGTAAGGGAAGTACCTCTCGAAAGCTGGCTGCCGGTGATAGCAAAGGCAATTTCCAACTGGTTTGCATCCGGTAGTTTTTTCTTCAGCCATAAAGCCATGCAATCAGTAGGTACTACATCAAAACCGGACCCTGGCAACAGCATGATATTTTTTCCCTTTGCCTGCTGGTCATATTTTCGGATCGCTTCAAAAATATCAAGGTCGCCATTGAGGTCGATATAATGCGTTTGCGTTTCAAGGCAGGCTTCTATTACAGGCTGATAGGTATGGTTGTACGGACCGGCACAATGCACGATCAGTTTCACTTCTTTCAGCGCTTCAATAAGCGCAGGCTTATCATTCAGGTCAAATATGCGATAGGGGAGATCCAGTTTTTTTGCCAGTGGTTCGATGGCTTCCTTGCGTCTTCCGGCAAGTATGGGTCGCAACTCATATTGTGTGGCAAAGCGGGCGATCAATTCACCGGTGTAACCATTAGCGCCATAAAGCAGGAATTGGTGTTGCATGGAGGCAAAATACGAAATAAAGGAATATCGCCTTTGTTGGAATGGCCAGCGGAAAATCCCGGATGCCGATCTGTTATCTCCTGAGCAGTTTTTGTTCCACCATTTGCATCAGTTCGTCTTTATAATTCCGGCTTATGCTGAGTGATTTATTACCGATCTTCAAATGATTTCCTTCGATGGAATCGATCCGGGAAAAATTAACGAGATAAGATTGGTGTATCTTGATGAATTCATTAACGGGCAATTGGCTTTCTATTCCTTTCAGCGTGAGATAAGCAATAATATTCCTGCCAGCCGTGCAGATATTGACATAATTGCCCAGGCTTTCTATGTACAATATATCTTTCAGTTCCACTTTCTCTATGCGTTTTTCACTGCGTACGAACAACCAGGGAGAATGATGATTGCCTGGCGGCGCTTCGCGCAATTCTGTATATTCTTTTGCTTTTTGAACGGCTTTGCTAAAACGGTCAAAAGCGATCGGCTTCAGCAGGTAATCAATAATATTCAGTTCGTATCCTTCCAGTGCATAATTCGGATAAGCTGTTGTTAAGATCACCAGGGGCTCCACGTTGGTGTTCTTCAGGTATTCCAATCCTGTGATGCCCGGCATTTCTATGTCGAGCAACAGCAGATCAGCTTTGTTCTCCTGCAGGAAATGATCTGTTTTCCGCACATTTTCAAACTGCCCGGCCAGTTGCAGGTAAGGCACCTGCTCAATAAATTCTTTCAGCACTTTACGGGCCACCGGCTCGTCGTCAGCAATGATGCAATTTAGTTTCCTCATGTTATCAGTATTAACTCAACATAAAAAACAGCGTTCTCAGAATGAATTCGGAGCTCATGCCTGTCTTTATACAAAAGCTCCAGCCGGCGTTTTACATTAGCCAATCCAATGCCTCCCTGCGATGGATGATAATCGCTGTATGAATTGACACAGCGGAAAATGATCCTTTTTTCTTCCTGCACCAGGCTGATGCGGATAAAGCTTTCTTTATTATCATCCCTGGCGCTGAACTTGAATGCATTCTCTACAAAAGGCATGAATAATAAAGGAATGACCTGGGTTTCCTTTTGCAGCAATTGTATGTTCAGTTCTATCCGGAGCGCCGCATTGCTACGGGCCTGTTGCAACCCAACATAATTCCTTAAATGATCGGCTTCCTTTTCAAGACTTACATAGTCTGCATCGGCCTCATATAAACTGTAGCGAAGCAGGTCTGAAAATTGCAGCAAGCTGTTTCTTGCCGCCTGGTCACGGATATCGATATTGCCATAAATGGTATTAAGGCCATTGAAAAGAAAATGCGGGTTCAACTGCGACCGCAAATATTTCAATTCGGTCTTCAACTGGTTGATCTCGATATTCTTTACTTTTTGTTGCTGCTCAGACCATTTATCGGTAAAGAAAAGCATGGACGAAATGAGCAGGAACCAGACAGCGTACAGGAAATTCCATCTGAAATAAGATTGGATCGTCATTTTGTCTTCCGGCCAGATAATGGAATCCCAGTATTGCTGGTTAAGGCTGCGGAAATAAGTGTAACCAGCGATGAACAGGATAATGCCGCAGATATAGATGGTGATCTTTTTCTTTTCCAGCAGCAGGGGGATCAGCACCAGCGTATTCCCATAAACCAGTAAAGCCATCAATACAAAATAGAGCAGCAGTGGTGTAAGACTGAATATAAACCCTCTGTTCTTACTGTATCCCTGCATTTCCAGTATCATGAACACGCCATACATGATCCAGAACAACAGGTGGAACAGCAAGCTCCTGCGGAATGGAATGGGCCAGCCGGTTTTATTTCCTGGTATGGATACACGCATGTACTAAAGATAAAGTAAAGATGCTTTTCGCCGGAAAACTATTCCAATGTGTAGCTTTATCTGCATGATATCACAAATCTTTTTTTGTAATACCCTGCTTCCTTATTTTAAGCGTTATAAAACACTCTCATGCAGGCATCGATCATATCACCCGTAAGCCGCCACCTGGTGGTTGCCAACACAGAAAGAAGCCTGGCTTTTTATACAGGCAAACTTGGTTTCAGTAGGGTAACTGTGCCTGCAGGATCTCCTCCTGAAGCAGTGCTTGGTGCTGCAAGGATCATTTTTCATACCCATGAAGGAGAAGTGGACAGCACCGGCCCTTTGCCTCCTGCAGGAAATGCCATGATCTTTTTTGAGACAGACAATGTGCTGGCTATGTATGAGGAGTTGAAGAAGCAGGGATTAAAGCCATCAAACCCCGAAAAGGTCAACTGGATAAAGATGCAGTTGTTTTGCGTGGTGGACCCGGATGGTCATTATCTATGGTACGGACAATCCTATCATGAATATTATGAGAATCTGCATACGGTTTCCGGTAAGGGACAACTGCGGAAGATCATGCCGGCTTTTCCCTGTGTGAATGTGCCGGAAGCAGTGAAGTATTATGTGGAGGTACTGGGATTTTCCGTAAATTATCAGCAGCATGATCTGGGAGTGATGGACCGGGATGAAATAAGGCTCTTACTGGTGCAGGCAACAGCAACGAATAAAGGTACAGGCTCCTGTTGTGTTTATATAAGAAATGCAGACGAGTTATATGCATCGTTACTGACCAAAGGAGCGAGAGTTTTGGGTGAACCGGCAAGCCAACCCTGGGGTCTGCGCGAATTTACAGTAATGGATAAGGAAGGCAATACAATCGTTTTTGCACAAACATTTGAATAAGCAACTCATTATATATGGCTGGCAAAGAGATCCTGCAGGCATTGGTGTGTAATCCGCTTCGGCCAAAAAGCCTTACATTTATCCTGCCAACGACGCTATATGAAAGCCCTGATCCCCGCTCTTGGTTTACTCTTACTGATATTTTTTATGCAACCTGTTTTGGCACAACAGGACATTACCTATACGCTTCAACGCATCGACAGCCGCAATGGACTTTCCAACAGTTCCGTGAATGCCATTTTCCAGGGCGATGATAAGATACTTTGGGTAGGCACCTGGGATGGACTGAACAGTTTCAATGGTTCTTCTTTCAAAACTTTCAGCTATAGCCAGGACCACAGCCGTGGTATCGGCAATAATGTGGTGGAAGATATTACGGAAGATGCAGAGCATCATATATGGGTTTGCACAGTGGAAGGAATATCGCGATACAAACCTTCCACCGGTGAGTTCACTCATTATTTCTACAATACAAAAGGTAAGAATGTGAGCGAGAAGCAATTCATCCTGCTGACCGATCACAACCGTATTCCTTATGTATATTCCGTTAATTCAGGATTGCAGCGTTTAGATATTGCATCTGCATCCTTTCAGTCAGTGCCATTGATATTGCCTGGAAAGAAAATAAAGCAATTGCTTTTTACCGGCAATGGTTTGTTATGGGTGCTGTTGGAAAACGGGCATCTCGGTAGTTTCAGGCAGGCCAATGGAAGAATGGAGATCAGGGATGATTTCAATTCCTTCACAGGTGTTCATTCCATATATGAACTGGATGGGGAGGTAGTGGTTACTACAAGCGATGGAAGGGTGGAAAAATTATCAGGTAATCAACTTGTGCAGTTGAATCGTTTTCCTGAAGCCATTAAACTGATCATTCCTTATGAACAGCATTATATTATTGCCTGGGAGAAAAAAGGATGCCTGGTGGTGGACAAAAACTTTCAGCCATCAGATTTTCTGCAAAAAGAAATAAACGCGCTCCGTGAATCACAGATCAATACCATTCATACAGGCAGCGGCAAAATACTTTGGCTGGGCACAGATGGGAATGGCATGGCAAAGATCGCACCGGTACGCAAGCCTTTCACTTTAGTATCCAACACGGATGCAGGACTACGGGATGATAAGCAGGTACGCACATTTGAAAAAGTCGGCAATGAATTATGGGTGGGCACCAAAGGCAATGGGATACTCGCCATTCCTTTCCCCATTGATAAGAATGCAGCAGGCCGGCGGTTTTTTACAGAGGCAAGCGGGCTTAGCAATAATGCCGTGTATGCCATCAAACAGGTGAATGAAGAATGGACCTATATCGGATCAGATGGGGATGGGATCGCATTATATAATAACAGAAAAAAGCAGTTCTATAACTGGAAGCAGATCAAAGGAACCAGCACTTACCTGTTCCGCTCTGTGTATAGCATACTGCCTGACAAGGATGGTTCAGTGTGGCTGGGCACCAGCGGTTATGGACTGATACATCTTCGCATAGAAGGAGAGATGCCCACGCTCACTTATTTCAGGCAATACACTTTCAATGGTACGGAAAGCGGCCCTGCGAGTGATATAATTTTTTCCCTGACCAAAGATCATAAAGACAGGATATGGGCCGGTTGCCGCTATGGCGGTGTAAGTATTCTCGATAAGAATACAGGACGCTTCACTACCATCCGTTCCGGCGACAGTGATACAAGCCTTTCGCATAATGATGTGTTGTATATTCTGGCAGACAGCCGCCGCCAGATGTGGATCGGTACCAGCTATGGCCTTAACCGCATTGCTGATGATTTTGAAGGAAGACCTTTTCAACGTTTCACTACTTTGCAAGGACTTCCCAACAACACTATTCATGGCATTGCAGAAGACAGCCAAGGAATGATCTGGGTCAGCACCAACAATGGACTGGCGAGAGTGATCCGCGGTTCCAATGATGTGATACGCTTTAGTGAAAGCGATGGCCTGCAAAGCAATGAGTTTTCGGATGGTGCTGTATGGAAAGGGCCTGATGGTTCTTTATTCTTTGGTGGCATCTATGGGTTCAATTATTGTGAACCCTGGCGTATCCTTATCAATACGGCACAACCCAACCTGCAGGTAACAGGCATTCAACTGGGTGGTCAAAACCCTGTTCCCGGTGGTTATATGGTGCTCCGCCCCGATGCCACTAATTTTTCGGCAGAATATACATTGAGCCGGTATCACAACTATTTTGACCTTTCCATCAAAGCGATCGATTTTATCAATGCAGGCAAATCGGAATATGCTTATCGCCTGGATGGCTTTGACAAGAACTGGCATTTCCCCGGATCATCCGGCTATATATCTTATGGTAATCTGCCGGCAGGGGATTATGTGTTAAAAGTGAAATGGTCAAACGGTGAAGGGCAATGGACTCCCGAAGAAACCCTGATGGTGCTTACCGTGGAGCAATATCTCTGGTTCACTCCTGCTGCTTTTCTTTTGTACTATGTGCTGGCTGTTATCTTTATTTATGTGATGTACACTTACCGGAAGAGCAAGACAGACATGAAGCATAAGCTGGAACTGGAATACAAGCTTCGCCTTAAGGAAGAAAAGCTGCATGCGGAGAAACTGGATTTCTTTACCAATATTGCCCATGAGTTGCAGACACCGCTGACCCTGATCATGGGAACGGTGGAGCATCAGCAACAGCAGGTAAAAGATGATAACCGTTCATCCGGCGTGTTGTCGCTTGTGCATCAGCAGGCTTCCCGCCTGGCTTATCTTATTGAGCAACTGATGGAATTCCGGAAGGCAGAAGAAGGGCATCTGAAAGCGCATTATCAGCCGTTGGCAGCTTCTGTTTTCCTGGGTAATATCGCCCGCTTATTTGTTCATTTCAGGGAATACAATAATGTGGAGTATGACTACGAGATAGAAGAAAACATTTTTATCAGCAGCGATCCCGATAAACTGGAAAAGATCATTTTCAATCTTCTTTCCAATGCATTCAAATACACGTCAGCAGGGGAGAAGATCCATTTCCATGTATACCGCAACCAGGAAAAGAATGAAATCGAGATACTGGTAGCCAACTCAGGACATAATATTCCGGCTGCTGAGATGGAAAAATTGTTCGACAAATTTTTTACCGGCAATGCTTCCCGTGAAAAATTCAGTTCAGGGCTTGGGCTTGCGTTCACCCGCCAGTTGGTCAGCTTGCTGAATGGAAAGATCACTGCTTATTGTAAAGACAATTGGGCCTGTTTTAAAGTAACATTGCCCGTCAGCAGTTATACCATACAGGAAACTGCTCCGAAACCCTTGCAACCTTCCCTCCTGATCCGTACCATTGCGCAGGAGACTGCCCCACGGGATACTGTATCATCTACCATTAATAATAAAGCGGCTTTACTGCAAAGCCTTGAACAGGCTGACCGGCCCATTATCCTGATCGTGGAAGATGAAGCACCGATCAGGCAGTTGCTGCGCCATTTGTTAATGGATAAATATATTGTGTATGAAGCGTCCAATGGAAAAGAAGCACTCGCGTGCATGACCAACCTCACCCCGCACCTTATCATCAGCGATATCATGATGGGGGATATGAATGGCCTGGAACTTTGCAAAAGAGTGAAGGATATTCCTGATACCTGCCATGTGCCCTTCCTGGTCCTGTCTGCCCGTGGCTCCATTGACCAGCAGCATGAAGGTTATGAAGCCGGTGCAGACGCTTATCTCCCCAAACCTTTCCATACGCAACACCTGCTCGGCCGAGTGCAGCAATTGCTGGAAAACAGGAAGCGGCTGCACGATTACTTCCGAAACAAAACCGTGCCCGGCAGTGAAGTACCCCAGGGATTAAATGAAGCTGATAAAGAGTTTCTCGAAAAATTACTGGCGGTCATTACTGCCGATCTGAACAATGCCGATCTTGATAGTTCTCATCTCGAAACCAAAATGGCTATCAGCCGGATGCAATTGTACCGGAAAATAAAAACGATCTCCGGCATGACACCGGCTGAATTCATCCGGAATGTTCGGCTGCAAAAAGCTGCAGAGTTGCTCGGGACTACACGCCTCACTGTTTCTGAAATTTTCTTCGAGACTGGTTTCAATAATCAATCCTATTTTTTCCGGGAATTTAAAAAGAAATATCAATGCTCACCAAATGAGTATCGTGCCTCCCGCCAGGTTCGCATAAGTTAAGTAGCGCAAGGAACGCAAAGTTTACGCAAAGTGCGCAACGTGGCGTCCTTTGCGTAAACTTTGCGTTCCTTGCGCTACTTTGACACATTCGAAATGACTGTTTATCAGTTTAATATATGACTGTACAGTAAATTGGGACTATAGTACAGCAGCGTTTCCTACCTCCATAGTTATCTTAATGAAAATTATTGCTATGAAACGATTGCTACAGTCACTAACCGCACTGCTCTGCGTGTTATTTTATCTTCCCGCCCTGGCTCAGCAAACCGTCACCGGTAAGGTAACGGATGATAAAGCTGCCCCACTTCAGGGTGTTAATATTGTTCAGCAAAACACATCCAATGGAACATACACAGCAGCCGACGGGAGCTTTACCCTGAAGCTGCAAGCCGGCTCACCTTCCATTCTTGAAATAACGATGGTGGGTTATGCTAAGCAAACGATCACGTATGATGGCAGTCCATTGTCCGTTTCGATGGTGCCTTCTTCCACTGCCCTGGATGAAGTGGTGGTGGTTGGTTATGGCACCCAAAAGAAATCGACACTTACAGGTGCTGTGTCCTCAGTGAAAGGAGCAGAACTGGCCAAAACACAGGCGGTGGATATTGGTACTGCTTTGCAGGGACAGGCCGCGGGTGTGAATGTAACATCGCCCACCGGTGCTCCCGGCACCAATGCAGTGGTGCGTATCCGCGGCATTGGATCATTGAACAATAATGAACCGCTTTATATAATTGATGGTATACAGGTGAACAGCGGGCTTACCACCATTTCACCCAATGATATTGAAAGCATGGAGATACTGAAGGATGCATCTGCTGCAGCTATCTACGGTGCAAGGGCATCCAATGGTGTGATACTGGTGACTACCAAATCAGGTAAAGCCGGTAAAAGCACTATCAGTGTTGATGCATCGCTTGGTCTGGCCAATGCTATTGGTTTGCCAAAGATGGTGAACACAGCCCAGTTCATAGAACTGCAGAACGAAGCTTTTGCCAATGATGGCAGCGTGAACCGGAACAACGATAATCCTGCGAGCCTGCCGAATACGGATTGGCTGGATGCGATCTTCCGCCAGGCACTGACACAACGTTACAGTCTTGCTTTTTCTGGTGGTACAGATAAGACGCGTTATTTTATTTCCGGCAATTATGTGAACCAGGAAGGAACGATCGAGTATTCCAATTTCAAAAGGTATGGCCTGCGTTCCAATATCACTTCTGATGTAAAAAGCTGGTTAAGGATCGGAGAGAACCTCAATTTCACTTATGAAAGCAATCAATACATCGGTGCTTCCGGTGATGGCGGCCGTCCCGGAAGCCTGCCCGGTGTGGTGCGTTATGCTTTGATCCGTCCCAATGCTATCCCTGTATATGATCCGGCTACTGGTTTGCTGACTGATCTTCCTCCTGCAGGGCTTTATCAAAACCCGAATTTGTATGGTGATGGAAAGAACCCACTGGCCATTGCACAGTACCGCAACCGCACGGCCGACAGGTACCGTATCCTGGGTAATGTGTTTGCAGAAGTAAAACCTGTAAAAGATATCCGCTTGCGCACCAGTCTTGGTGTTGATTTCAATATGCTGGAGCAACAAGCTTATAATGGCCAGATCCCCGGCGACAGAACGATCATGAACCCGAACGACAAGGGCGTGGATAAATACAGGAACCGCAGCAGTGCACTGACATGGACGAATACGGCGAATTATACGCATGTGTTCAATGGAGTACATGATGTGTCTGTCCTGGCAGGTACAGAATATGTGAAAGAGATCACGGATTATTTTTCCGGCTTCCGTTCCGGTTATGATACAAGAACAGATGGTAATGGCAGTCTGCAATATCTTGACTATGGTACCGGCACGCAAGGTGTAGGTGGCACCAAACAGGAATCAGCATTGATGTCTTATTTCGGCCGTATCGCTTATGCTTATGATAACCGTTATCTCTTATCTGCAACATTGCGTGCTGATCAGTCATCCCGCTTCAGCAAAGCCAATCGTACCGGTTATTTTCCTTCTGTATCCGCAGGTTGGAATATCATGCGGGAAAGGTTTATGGACAATGTGGACTGGTTAAGCGAATTAAAACTTCGCGGAAGCTGGGGTAAGCTCGGTAACCAGCAAATCGGTAATTATCCTTATGCCACTATTTACAGCACCAACAACGGTGTGCTCACCGTTGCTTCACAAGGCAATCCTGATGTGAAATGGGAAGAAACAGAACAAACAGATATCGGCGTGGATGGAGCTTTCCTGAAAGGAAGGATCCGCTTTTCTGTGGATTGGTATAAGAGGAATACCAGTGATATCCTGATACAATTACCTGTCTCTTATACAAACGGTGATGCAGCGCCTCCTTATGTAAACGGAGCTGCCATGACCAACAAAGGCTGGGATATAACACTGAACTATAATAACCAGGCCAAGAGCGGCCTGGCATGGGATATTACGGCTAATATCACTACGCTGAAAAATGAAGTGACTTCCTTATATAAAACAAAAGATCAACTGATCAGCTCCGGCAATGGACAGATATTATTGAAGCCGGGTGAAGCCATTGGCTCTTTCTATGGATATACCACGGCAGGTATATTCCAGACTGCTGCTGATGTGACCAACTATGTGAACAAGGATGGCGATATGTACCAGCCTGCAGCCAAACCCGGTGATATCCGCTTTGCCGATATCAATAATGATGGAGTGATCGATGATAAGGACCGCAGCATTATCGGTCATGGCCTGCCTGATTTCCTCTACAGTCTGAATGCTACCCTTCGTTATAAACAATTTGATCTTACCCTATTCTTTAATGGTGTAGTGGGTAATGATATTTATAATGAAGTGGACAATATCATCAACAGTTTCGATTCCCGTGGTTTCAATACCAAGCTGGATTTTTATGAAACCCGCTGGCATGGCGAAGGCACCAGCAATACCATGCCGCGTGCCACTTTCCTCGATGGGAATAATAACCGCCGCACATCCAACCGCTATGTAGAGAACGGCTCTTACCTGCGTTTGAAAAATGCAATGATAGGGTATAATCTCCCGGCAGGATGGATGAGCCGGGCCGGCTTCACACAGGCAAGGATATATGCCAGCATGCAGAATGTGTTTACCATCACCAAATACAAGGGCTTCGATCCTGAATTGTATACCAATGATAACCTGGCCAATTATGGTGATCTCGGTGTTGGTATTGATATGGGAACATATCCTCCGTCACGCACATTCACTTTTGGTGTTCAACTCACTTTTTAATCAACGATTGACCGACCTATAATTTAACAATATGAAATGAAGCATAACAAAATATTCTTTTTATACCTGAATCAATGAATATTTTGTTATGCAAAATTCCATGTGGCCTAAAACAATAAAAATAAACACATGAAAAAGCTGATCTATATACTTACTGCTGCAACGCTGATAACAGCTTGCAGTAAAAAGCTGGACCTGCAACCGCAGGGCGTGCTTACCGAAGAAAACGTATTCAAGCAAGCCGGTGATTTTACGCTGGCAGTGGATGCGGCTTATGAACCATTGACCAATCGCTTCCGCGGCAACTGGGAATGGGACAATGGTGCGTCCATTCCGCGCGAGTTTGTAGTAGGTGACCTGATGAGCGATGATGCCGTGAAAGGTGGAGGTGGCCTCGGCGACCAGGAAGATATGCGCCGTATGGAAACCTTTACTATTTTTCCTACTAATAACAATGTGCTGGGCATCTGGCGGTATAATTTTAAAGGAGTGAATGCTGCCAACACGGTACTGGCGCAGGACGGCTCTGCTGTGCCCGGCCTTGATGCCAATATCTGGAAAAGAATGAAAGGTGAAATGTTATTCCTCCGTGCATTTTATTATTTCCGGCTTGTACAGAATTTTGGCGGCGTGCCGCTGCTGATCCCGGAAAAGAACATGACGGACAATACGACCCGTGCCACCGCAGAGCAGGTGTATGACCAGATCCGTGAAGACCTGGACAATGCAGCGCCGATGCTGGAACCTTCCTATGATGCGGACAATTATCAGCGTGCCACTAAAGGAGCTGCTTATGCACTGAAAGCAAAAACCTATTTATACCAGGGACAATGGCAAAACTGTCTTGATGAAATTGCGAAAGTGGAAGCCCTGCCTTATAACCTGCTTCCCAATTTTGCCGATAACTTTAATGGCGTCGGTGAGCAGGGCGCTGAAAAAATATTTGTAGCACGACATGATGCAGGACAAACACCACAAAAGGGTTCTATCTTCAATGCCGTATTTGGCAAACAGGGATATGGCTGGAATTTTAACCTTCCGACCGACAACCTGGTGGCAGAGTTTGAGCCCGGTGATCCACGCCTGAGTGCGACCGTATTTAAAGCCGGTGATACCTGGTTTGATGGCACGCCTTACAATGCGGCTAATTCCATTACGGGCTATAATGTAAGAAAGTTCATGTCCAACACCTCACCATCGGATGATGGCGGTATTGACTTTATCTATATCCGTTTGGCCGATGTGCTTTTATGGAAAGCAGAGTGCCTGGCACAGTTGAATAAATTGCCAGAAGCAAGAACTGCTTTGGAAAGAGTGAGAGGAAGGGCCAGAAGTAATGCGGCCAATCCGGCCACTGCGTTGCCGGAGGTAACGACCAATGTGCAGGCTGACCTGCTGGCTGCCATCCGTCATGAACGCCGTGTGGAACTGGCTTTCGAGTGGCATCGTTATTATGATCTTGTTCGCTGGAATATTGCTGCCACTGTATTAGCTGCAAAACCGGATGCTGATCCATTGACCGGTCACAATGATTATGGAACAGGCTATAAACCCGCGAATGCTGTGCTGCCAATTCCTCAAAGGGAAGTTGACCTGATCGGCCTGAAACAGAATGATGGATATCAATAACAGGAATCAAGTATTAAATAAATAATCATGTACATGAACAAAACGAGTTTTCTTTTTACGGCCGCTTGCCTGGTAACGATGTTGATATCCTGCGGTGATCAGCAATCAAAACAGGAAGAAGGAGCAACCACCGGGGCAAAGAAAGATTCAGTGCAGACATGGATGGTGGCACCTTTCACCAAACAGGACAGTGTGAACCCCGTACTGAAACCTTCGCCCATTGTATTCAAAGACCCTATCCTGAACAAACAGGTGGCCTGGGAAGCGAAAGATGTGTTTAACCCTGCGGCTGTTGTGCGCGATGGAAAAGTGTACCTGCTTTACAGGGCAGAAGATACTATCGGCCGCTTTGCCGGCACATCAAGAATAGGGCTGGCCATGAGTGAAGACGGATTGCATTTTACCAGGAATAATGATCCGGTATTGTTTCCGGCAAATGATGCGTATAAAAAATATGAATGGGAAGGCGGTTGTGAAGATCCCCGCATTGTGGAAGATGAAAAAGGAACTTACTACATGACCTATACAGCTTATGATGGCACCACTGCCCGTTTGTTTATTGCTACTTCCACTGATCTCGTGCATTGGACCAAGCATGGCTCTGTGTTCAAAAATGCAGAAGGCGGAAAGTATATCGATTACTGGTCTAAATCAGGATCAGTGGTAGCACGCCAGGAAGGAGACAGGCTGGTTGCTGCAAAGATCAATGGGAAATACCAGATGTATTGGGGTGAATCGAATATCTACATGGCCACTTCAGACAACCTGATTGATTGGGTGCCTGTTCCCGAAACCGATCCAGCTAAATACCAATATGATTCTTTAAGGAAATACCCTGCTTTCAAGATCGTGTTTGGTCCGCGCAAAGGGAAATTCGACAGTGAACTGGTAGAACCCGGGCCGCCTGCTTTGCTTACTAATGATGGCATTCTTTTCTTTTACAATAGCAAGAACAGTCCTGCATTTGGTGATAAAAGCCTGGCAGATGGCACTTATGCTGCAGGGCAAATACTGCTTGACAAGAATGACCCTTTCAAAGTGATTGACCGCAGTGAGAACTATTTTTTCAAACCTGAAAAGGATTACGAAATAACTGGTCAGGTAAACAATGTTTGCTTTATCGAAGGCCTGGTCCCTTTCAAAGGCAAATGGTTCCTTTATTACGGCACAGCAGATTCCAAGATCGCTGTGGCAACGGCATCTGCGGAGTTGCATCCGGGCAATCCAAAAAAATAAAAATATACGGATGAAAGCAGCATTTACCGAAAAAAAATACCTGGTCACTCTTGTGTTCGTTATCTCTTTGTTCATGATCTGGGGTGTGGCCATGACGATGGGTGATGTACTGAACAAACATTTCCAGAACGTATTGCATGTAAGCAAATCGCAATCAGGGCTTGTACAGTTCTCTGTTTTTGGTGCGTATGCCGTGATGGGCATTCCTGCCGGCCTGTTTATGAAAAGGTTTGGCTACCAGCGTGGCGTTTTGCTGGGATTGGTATTGTTTGCAACAGGAGCTTTCCTGTTCGTACCTGCCGCAAATGCAGAATCATTTTTGTTTTTCAGGGTATCATTGTTTGTACTGGCCTGTGGCATGGCAACGCTTGAAACAGTAGCGCATCCTTTTGTGGCTTCGCTGGGGCCGCAGGCTACCAGCGATCAGCGATTGAATTTTGCACAGGCATTCAATGGTGTGGGAACGATCATCGGCCCTACAATAGGGGGGATGTTTATTTTAAGCAGCTCCGTTGCTGCCGATCTCTACAGTGTGAAGCAGGTGTATATCATCATCGGCATTATCGTGCTGATCGTTGCGGTTGCTTTTTCGCTCGTGAAAGTGCCGCCGGTGAACACGGCTTTTGATCCGCATCATAACCAGAGTGTTGACCAGCAATTGGTGGCTGCACCAAAACGTTTATTCCAGCACAAACATTTTATCTGGGCCATTATAGCACAGTTCTTCAATGTGGCAGCGCAGGGCGGCACCTGGGCTTTCTTTATCAATTACGGTCATGAAAAAATGGGACTAAGCGATGAAAAAGCATCTTACTATTTCAGCTTAAGCATGATCTTAATGATGATAGGCCGTTTTACAGGCACTTTCCTGATGAGGTTTATTAAACCCAATATCCTGCTGGCCATATTTGCGCTGGGGAATATACTCATGTGTATCATAGTAGCACAAAGTGCAGGATGGGTATCGTTTATTGCTTTGCTGCTGGTCAATTTCTTCTTCAGTATCATGTTTCCCACTATTTTCAGTCTTGGGTTGAAAGACCTGGGCCATCATACGCAACAGGCTTCTTCGTTTATTGTGATGGGCGTGGTAGGCGGTGCAGTATTTCCGCCGCTGATGGGGCTGATAGCGAATAAGGATGTGGCAACCGCTTATTATCTTCCTATCATTTGTTATGTAGTTATTTTCTTATATGGTTTGAAGTTATATAAGAGTAATTAGATGTGTAAATCTTTCCATTATCCCTTAGCTGCTCTTATTGTTGTTTTATGATGACAATAAGAAAGAATACTGCCGGCTGATAAAACCCGGCAGTATTTTGGTTGTTGAATGTTAGTGCAAGCACCGTTTTTAACCGTGCCCTTTTCTTTAATCATAAATGCATTAACATGACAATGTTTTCCATAAGCTTTAAGTATAAAAAGAGTCAGTACCAGGCATTGGTACGGATCATTAAAGAAAGGGAAGAAGGAGAAAAAGAATACCGGGTGACCATAATGAATGGAGAACTGGAGATGCTGCTTTACGGTAATCACATATTGAAGGAAAAGAACGGGAAGATAGATATTCAGGAAAGTGATCTTCCTCATCATATTATTGAACTGAGAAAGGTGATCGCTAACGCGCTGGAATCTTTTCATGCAGAGGAGATGGCTAATTAATGACTGTAAATATTTCGAGCCCCGGATTACCTTTGCAGGATGGATTATATCAAAAAGCTCTCCACACTTTTACAAATAGAAGAGCAGGCAGACCGGTTAGCTTACAAACAATTGACTGAATCAAGTTCCCTCGCCGTACGGCGCTCCAACGGACTTAGCTGGTATCCCATCGTGATCAGGGATACGGAAATGGGCCTGGGAGATTACCTGACCGTGGAACTGGAACGTACCAATCATCTGGAAATAGCTCATTTGTTCAGGTTCGGCGCTTCTGCCGAACTGTTTTCCAACCGCAATCCCAAAGAAGACCGCGTGGAAGGAGTGATCACTTACCAGGGCGGCAATAAAATGAAGATATCCCTGCGGACAGATGAACTGCCTGACTGGGCCCGCGACGGACAACTGGGAGTGAACCTGCTTTTTGATGACAATAGCTATGATGAAATGCGTGCTGCTTTAAAACAGGCTGCAGCAAGACTGGACAAAAAAGAAAACGATCAGCTCATCCGTATTCTTATCGGGGAAAAACAACCCTCTTTTCATGAAGAAGGGCACATGTATACATCGGCGCGATTGAACAGTTCGCAGCAACATGCGGTGAACAAAATATTATCTGCCAGTGAACTGGCCATTGTGCATGGACCACCGGGCACCGGCAAAACAACTACATTGGTACAGGGCATCAAAGCAATATACCAGCAATCCCATCAGCAATTACTGGTGGTAGCGCCCAGCAATGCCGCTGTGGACCTGCTCAGCGAAAAATTATCGGATGAAGGATTGGCAGTGGTGCGTGTAGGCAATCCTGCAAGAGTATCGGAAAAACTTCTTTCCCTTACATTGGATAGCCAGATGGCTGCACACAGCCAGATGAAGCAGGTAAAGAAGCTAAAGAAAAGAGCCAATGAATTCAGGGAAATGGCTTACAAATACAAACGCAATTTTGGCAAAGCAGAAAGAGAGCAGCGTAAAACACTGTTTGAGGAAGCAAGGAATATTTTGAAAGAAGCTGCCAGTACGGAACAATATATCCTGGATGATCTGCTGTCAAAAGCACAGGTGATCACTGCCACCCTGGTCGGCGCTAATCATTATACCATCCGTGACAGGCGGTTTGATGCCGTGGTGATCGATGAAGCAGCCCAAGCACTGGAACCAGCCTGCTGGATACCCATCCTCAAAGCAAAGAAACTGGTGCTGGCCGGCGATCCTTTCCAACTGCCGCCTACTATCAAATCGGAGCAGGCTGCCCGTGAAGGATTGAATATTACACTGATGGAAAAGAATGTGGAGCTTCATCCGGAAGCAGTGGTGCTGCTGGAAGAACAATACCGGATGAACAAAGCAATCATGGGATACTCATCCGCTGTATTTTATAAAGGACAGTTGAGAGCTCATGAATCTGTTGCCGATCATCTGCTGTATGATCTTGATAACCCGCTTATTTTTATCGACACGGCCGGTTGCGGCTTTGAAGAAAAAGTGGAGGGTACCAGCACTTACAATCCTGAAGAAGCAGCATTCGTTTTCAGCCATCTCCGGCAGTTATTGCCGGCATTGGAAGCGAATCACCCGGTATCCTTTCCGTCTATTGCCATTATTTCACCCTACAAGCAGCAAGTGGACCTGTTGAAATCGCTTTTGCTGCAATCGCCTGAATTGCTGGCATATGGCGATAAGATAGCAGTGAATACGATCGACAGCTTTCAGGGACAGGAGAGGGATATTGTTTACATAAGCATGACAAGAAGCAATCCCGAGAACAGGATCGGTTTCTTATCTGATATCAGGCGCATGAATGTGGCAATGACGAGGGCCAGGAAAAAGCTGGTCGTGATCGGCGACAGCGGCACGCTTGCCCGGCTTCCTTTTTATGCTGATTTTATTGCGTATGCCGAAAAGTTGAATGCTTACCAGAGTGCCTGGGAATTCCAATAACAAACAGGTAACCTTGTGGTTATTTCTGTGGAAAAAAATGACCTGACTATTATGATTAAATTTGCATGAACATCGCCGGAAAGATTTAGAATAGTGATATTTTTGCAGTTCAAACAGTAGCTTCCATGTTTACCGAATTGTCCACCCTTCAACCAACCAAAAGATTTTCCAACAGGGTTGAGAACTACGTAAGATACAGACCTTCTTATCCATCAGAGATCGTTCCTTTCCTTGAATCGAAACTGGGTTTGCAGAAGCATCATCGCATTGTGGATGTTGGTTCCGGCACCGGATTGTTTGCAGAGATCCTGTTGAAGCAAGGATATAGTGTGACCGGCATTGAGCCGAATGAAGAAATGCGTGCAGCCGGTGAAAAAAGACTGGCGCATTATATTGGTTTCACCAGCCGCCGTCATCGTGCAGAGCAAACCGGGCTTCGTCATGAAAGTGTTGACCTCATCACCGTGGCTCAGGCATTTCACTGGATGGACAGGGAAAGAACTAAAGTGGAGTTTGAACGTATCCTGAAACCAGGTGGCCATATTGTGCTGGCTTGGAACCTCCGTTTAAAGAACACGCCTTTTTTGGAAGAATATAATAAGCTGAAAGAGGAATATGCACTGGAACCGCAAATTCTTAATAAAATCAGCGAACCGGAGATACAGGCTTTCTTTGAGCCTGCACAGATGAATGTGGACCAGTTCCCTAATATACAGATGCTCGATTTTGACTCACTGAAAGGTCAGTTATTGTCTTCTTCTTATATTCCTCTGCCTGGTCATGAATCATATGATTCGATGATCTCAAAGTTGATCCAGATGTTTGTGGCATACAATGAGAATGGTTTTGTGAAAATGGAATATGAGACCAAACTGTACTGGATCTAAGTAGCGGGAGCAATTACATTCGTTTTAACAATAGCCAGTGATTCATAATCTTTGAACATCACCGTCTGCGATTCAGCAGGGCTTAACAGGAACCAGTTTTTCAGAATGCTGGCATACAAAGAGCGGAAATCATGTTGCATCGCTATATTGTCTTTTACATTTGCAACAGCCGGTATTTCAGGATTGGTACCCAGTATCCCCGGCATCACTCCATTGCCAAAAAGAAATACAGGAGCAGCAACTCCATGATCAGTGCCTCCGCTGGCATTTGATTTAATACGGCGCCCGAATTCTGAAAACGTCATTCCCAACACCCTGTCTCCGGCTCCCAGTTCATTGATATCAGCCATGAATACGTTGATGGCTTCTGATAAGCGTTCCAATAGCCGTGCATGAATGCCGGTAGTGGTATCTGCAGCGTCCGTTTGCCTTGCATGTGTATCAAAGCCTCCCATATTGACCATATACACTTTTGTTCTCAGGCCACCGGCAATCAGCCTCGCAACGATCTTCAGTTGGTCTGCCAATGGATTTTTTCCCTGTGTAGGATAAAGCGAAGATTGTTTGGTGATCTTTTGCGCTGCTTTTTTAATAACGTTGGAATACTTATCCGTTATCACAGACATCTGCCGGATATAAGCGAGCTGATCACCTGCGCGGGTAGAAGCAGATGTAAAAGTCAGCTTATCATTCAGCAAAGCATAAAAATTGGATGGATTCGTAATAGCCATGCCCATGCTTGTTACAGATCCCTGCAAAGCAGGCGACACGATCCCGCCTACCTGTATGGCCAGTGGATCTGTCATATTACTATTGGGATAGTCTGTTGGAAAGCCGGGATATTCCTTCTCCAGGTAACGGCCTGCCCATCCTGTTTCCAGTGTTTTATCTGAATCCGATCCGCTGAGCCAGATATCCGTTGCGCGGAAATGGGAGAAATTAGGGTTTGGATAGCTTACTGCCTGCACGATGGTTATCTTGCCATCATTGAACATTTGTTGGATAGGCATCATGGCAGGATTAAGCCCTGTTTTGTCAAAACCTTCAAGCCTTAATATCTTATCCTGCGGAATGGCAATATTTGTTCTTGCTGCATGGTAAGCATCATAGAGATCAATAGGTATCACGGTATTCAATCCATCATTTCCTCCGTTCAGTTGGATCAACACCAATACCCGGTCAGTATCATTAGCCGCATTGATCGCTTCCAGCCAGGGTGAATTGGCCCAGGCATTGAGGGAAAAACCGTCCAGAAATGCAGGCAGTACTACAGCGGGTAATGTTTGTCTTAAAAAGTCTCTTCTTTTCATCCCTTTTAATTTTGTTTAAAATGAACAGTTGCCTAGCACAGTTGGTATTCGGGGCGGTTCATTAAGTATTTGTAAAGGGTTTTCAGTTTTTTTGCTACCTGGTCGGCGTTTTTCTTATCACCGGGATTTTTCAGATAAGTATTCCAGCTATCGGTCCAGTAATGGTCCGATTGCATACCGGTAAGACCTGATAAAAGAATGCTGCTCTTAATAAAAGCTTTATCTGCTGCAGCCACATCCATATTATAAAGGCGGTTGATGGCATCGTCGATCAGTTTATCAGGATTGCCGGGTTCAGGAAGTTGTTGGGTGAAAGCCACTGCATCGATCTGCACTTTGTTTTCGCCTCTTGCAAAACCATTGTTGACCATCCGGTCGGTAAACTGGTTGCGGCGGGGCAATGTATCTGAGCTTATCCAAAGCTTATCGTATTGTGGTTCCTGGTAATAAGCCTGCCATCCGGCCACGTTCGGTGGGTCGCCGATATTTTGCTGCATGGCAGCAGCCTGGTTTCTCAACTGCTCCCAAAGGCCGTACTGCTCAACGAAGTTGCCGGCATCAGGAAAACGCAATCCGTATTCCCTGCAAAGCCCGACTGTAAAATCAACTGGGCTTTTGATCATTGCCCCAAAATTGGCAGCATCAAAAAAATGTTTGCTGCTGAATAAAGCTGCCAGTACCGGCCTTATCTCATAATCCTTTTTACGGAACAGTTCAGCCAGCGGCCCTATCACGTTTTTTTCAGTAGCATCATCAATGGTATGATAAACAAAGAAGCGGTATAGTTTGCGGCAGATGAACCTGGATACTTCCTGCTGGGCAAACAGCATGGCCAGCATTTCATCTGTTTCTTCAGCGCCTGCTGCCCCTTTCTTCCCTTTGATCACTGTATTATTGTAGAATGCGGAGAACTGTTTATCTCCTTCATCATGCCTTCCGGCATCGAATACAGAAGAGAATATTTTATTGTCGATCTTATAGCCCGTAAGCACTCTTGCTGCTGCTTTTACATCATTCTCTGTATAGTGCGAACCAGGCCCTTTTCCTATGGTGAACAGTTCCTGCAATTCCCTGCCATAATTTTCATCCGGTGCTTTTTTGGTATTGACATAGCCATTCAGGTATTTCAGCATGGCGGGATCGACTGTTATTTCCTTCACCAGTGTTTTAAAATTTCCCAGCGCATTGCGGCGCAACACTTCATTGTGTTGATACAGGTAGCGCGCATTATCTACCGAAGTTGTTTCTGTTGCAAAATGATTATGCCAGAACAACACCATCTTTTCGCGCAGCGTTCTGTCTTGGTTGATCATTAATCCATACCACCAGCTTTTGAAAGAGTTTCTCCTGCGGCCATTATTCTTGCCATTATAGATTGTGGAATTCACCCATGTTTGGCCTGCAGGTATTTCTTCATCAAAAAAATAATTCGGTTCTGTTTTTTTGGAATCAGGATCATTATAGTTATTGACAGGAGGGAGTGGGGCAGTTTCTTCTTTGTAGACCAGTTCCTCTATGATCTTCTTTAGCTTTTTAGAATGGAAATATTGAATATCTGCAGGGCTGGCCCCAAACATGCTCCTTTTCAGCAAATGGACCAGTTGAGGAGTAGCCAGTTTGCCTTTTACGGGATCTATACCGGAAGAAACACCTGCCAACCCGGGATTATAATTCCAATTAATACTATCCTCCTTGCGGAAGGAGCCAAGAAAAGATTTCCTGTCCATACCAAATGGGTTAAATATTAGCAACAGAAAAAAAGGTGCCATTTTCTGCAGCCCGGGTAAAGTACGGAAAATCTACTGTTAAGTGGGTGTTAACACAGTCGGGAGTCAGGAGTCGTAAGTCTGAAGTCGGGAGTTCGGAGTCTGGCGCCACTAAGAATTTGTACAGTCATTTCAATACCGGAAAGCCTGTTTAAAATATAAGAGATCCGACTCCCGCCTCGGGAAATCCAGAGTCACCCGAAATTTGTACAATCATTTCAATACTGGAGAACTTGATGAAAATATAAAACAGATCCGACTCCTGACTCCCGACTTACGACTCCCGACTCCTATCCGGCCTCACGATCATCCGCAGCGTCTGGTCCTTCGTAAAATAAGCACCTGTCCAATTATACAGCGTCCTTATTTTGTTGCGGTAATTGATCAGTGATATAAGGTGGATGAACAACCACATCAGCCAGGCGATAAATCCTTTGAAATGTAATTTGGGTTTGGGGATATCTGCTACAGCTTTATTCCATCCGATAATGGCCATGGTGCCTTTATCACGGTAAGCGAATGGTTTTAATGTCTGGCCTTTAGCGATGGCGCTGAAGTTTTTTGCAAGCTGTTTTCCCTGTTGTATCGCTACCTGTGCCACCTGTGGATGGCCATTGGGGAAATTCTGGTCGGTTGTTTGAAGACAGGCGTCACCGATAGCATAAACATTGGAGAAGCCCCTCACTTTATTGGTTTCGCCTACGATCAGTCTTTTCCCACGGCCATAGGATTCTGCCGGGATGCCTTCAAATACAGAACCTGTAATGCCGGCAGCCCAAACCACTGTTTTTGTTTCAATGGTATTTCCATTGGCAAATGTGACCACATCATTCTCGTAATCCTTTACCTGGTGGTTGAGTTTTACTTCCACGCCCATTTTGGTCAGCGTGTTCAGTGTATCGATCTGTGATTTCTCGCTCATCGGTGCCAGCAGTTTGCCTCCGCCATCAACCAGGTAAATATGCGATTCAAAGCCTTTGCCGCTAAGCTCGGGATAATCTTTCGGTATCACGGTTTTCTTCATTTCAGCAAGCACGCCTGAAACTTCCACGCCTGTAGGGCCACCGCCTGCAATAACAATGGTCAGTAGTTTTTTTCTTTCGTTTTCATTAGTAGTGCGGGTTGCCTGTTCTAAGCGTTGCAAAAAATAATTGCGGAGTTCCAGTGCATCATTTACTGTTTTCATCGGCAAGGCATTCCTCTTCACGTTTTCCATACCGAAGAAATTGGTTTCAGCACCTACAGCAAAAACCAGGTGATCATAACTGAGTTCACCGGTGGAAAGCACTATTTTATTTTCCGCAGCGATCAATCGTCGAAATTCACCCATTCTGAAGTGGATATTCTTCTTGCCGCGCAGAAATCTTCTGAAAGGATAGCAGATACTGGAGGTTTCCAGATAGCTTGTAGCTACCTGGTATAAAAGGGGAGGAAAGAAATTGTAATTATTCCGGTCTACAAGCGTAATGGTAAAATCCTTATTGTTGGCGAGGCTTTTTGCCAGGTTGATGCCGGCAAAGCCGCCGCCGATAATGACGATATGCTGCATAGTAGTGTCTTTTGTGGCCGGCAGATCGCTGACCACATGCAAAATTAGGACATAGATGACAGATGGCGGATAACAGGCTGCAAACTTCCGTAATTCGCAAACTGTTCTCCGCCATCTGTTACTTTATCCGGGATCAGGGGGCAATCATGGTCTTTGCCTGCGAGGTCTGCGCACTGAAATAGCCCAGTGCACCTCCTTTCATATTGCTTACAGGATTGGAAGGCGTAGCCTGGCTTTCGCCGGTAGCGCTCCTGTAGAGGCTGAACCAGTATTTGTATATATTGGCGTCTATGCAGAACATCTCAAGACGCACCTGGTCGCCGCTTTTGATCTTACGGCTATCATCATCGTCGTCTTCCGGAAAATAAAAGAGCTTGTTAGTAACATTCCGTCCATCGGTATATTCATCATTCTGGACAAATATTTCCGTTTCTTTTATTCCATTAAGGTATTGTACAAACCGGTAGTTCTGTCCGCGGCCGGGAGGATCTTTGTATTCAAGGTTCACGATCTTGCGTGTGTCGCCAAACAAGAACTCATCTGTTACATAAATGGTGTCCAGATTGATCTTTTGAGGCATGGTGGAAACGGCTGTGAAAGATTGATCATTCAGTTTTACCGATAAGGAATAGGTCTTGCCGATGGAGCCGATGAGGGCAGGAGCTTCATACACGCCGGTAGTTGTTTCTGATAGGGTAGTGGTAGCACCACCATTTTCTGTTATTTCAACAATAGCGCCGCTGACGCCGGCAAAACTATTATCATCGTCAAAATCTTTTGTCTGGCTCAGCAGCACACGGGCGCCGGCCTGGTCGGTAACAACCCCTTCCACCACATATCTCTTCTCCACCTTGTTAAGGTTAATATCGATCACTTTTTCACAGGAGCTCAGACTGATCAGGGCCAGCAGTCCTGTTAAACGGAATGAACGGGTTAATTTTTTATCTGTCATAAATCAGAATTTGAAGTTGTAGGAAACAGAAGGAATGAATTTGAACAGGGCAACACGCACGGCTTCGGTCTTGTTGGGATCATCGGCATTGTCCCTGAAATTGATGGTATAGGCATTTTCCCGGCCATAAGCATTGTAGAGACTGAAAGTGAGTTCTGATGACCAGCGTCTTTTTTGTTTCAGTATGCAGGTAGCGCCCAGGTCGAGCCGGTGATAATCGGGCATCCGATAACCATTTCTTTTGGTATAGTAATAAACGGTCTGCCCGTCTATACTGTATTTTCCTGCCGGGAAAGTAACCGCATCACCGGTATAGAAAACCCAGTTGGCTGACAGGGTCCATTTGCGGTTGAGCTGATAAGAGCCGACCAGGGCCACATCATGCGTACGGTCCTGCCGGGCATTGTACCACTCATTATCATTGATACCATCTATCTTTCTTTCTGTTTTGGATAAAGTGTAACTCAGCCAGCCAGTGAATTTGCCAGCTTTCTTTTTCAGCAGGAACTCGATGCCATAAGCACGGCCCTTGCCAAACAGCAGTTCCGATTCAATAGCATCGCTATTGGCAAAAACATCTGCTCCGTCTCGATAATCGATCTGGTTCTGCATCCATTTGTAATAGGTTTCCACGCTCAGCTCAAACTGGTTGTTGAAAAGGTTGCGGTAATAGCCAAGAGATACCTGGTCCGCGATCTCGGGTTTGATGATATTGGTATTCGCGATCCATTTATCGGTAGGATTGGAAGAAGTGGAATTGGATACCAAGTGCATGTTCTGCACATTTCTTACATAAGAGGCTTTGAGGGAACTGCGGGGATTGAAAACATAACTGGCAGCCACCCGCGGTTCCAGGTTGAAATAGGTTTTTACAAAATCGCCGTTATCATAGCTCAGCGTATCTGTTACTTTCCCATCATTGTCTATATGATAAAAATCACCTTCCCCCAATATGCTGAATGCTGATGCCCGCAATCCATAGGTAAGGTTCACTTTGTCTGAAGCTTTCCAGGTATCACTGATGAAAACGGCATTTTCCCAGGAATATCTTTTTTGCAGGGCGGTCGAGTTCAGGCTTACCGATTGATAAGCTTTTATTTCTCCCGGTGTGATGGTATGATAGATCGTGTTGAACCCAAACCGGAGGTTATGATTGGAGCTGGCATACCATTGATATTCCTGCTTCAGGTTCCAGTCCTGTATTTTCGAAAGGATGTCAAAATTATCACCACCGCTGCGGATAGAGATCTTGTAATTGTAATTGCTGAAGATAACAGAGGTATTGGCAAAAAGCTGGCTGCTGAAAATATGGTTCCAGCGCAATGTGCCGGTGCTGTTGCCCCAGTCAATTCCAAAAGTTTCGCCTACGCCTAATACGTCTTTGCCAAAATAACCGGAAAGATAAAGGCGGTCTTTATCGCCTAACTGGTAATTCAGTTTTGCATTCAGGTCGTAGAAATAGAGCCTGTTGCTGTTGATAGCAGAGTCGCTTGACAATTTCAGGAAAGCGTCCACATACGTGCGGCGGCCTGTTACCAGAAAGGAGGATTTATCTTTTTGTATAGGGCCTTCTACATTCAGTTTGGCGGAGATCAGCCCTATGCCACCGCTGACATTATAATCCTGGTTATTGCCATCATTCATTTTTATGTCCAGCACCGAAGAAAGGCGGCCTCCATACTGGGCAGGCATGCCTCCTTTATATACGGTGATGTCTTTGATCGCATCTGAATTGAACGTGGAAAAGAACCCAAGCAGATGCGAAGCATTGTAAACAGGCGCTTCGTCCAGCAAAATGAGGTTCTGATCACCGGCACCACCACGCACAAAAAAGCCGCTGTTGCCATCGCCGGCTGATTTAATACCGGGCAAAAGCTGGATAGTTTTCAAAATATCCCTTTCTCCCAGAAGAACGGGGATGTTTTTGATCTCCTTGGTGGATACTCTTTCAATACCCATTTGCGGACTGCTGATACTGCGGCCGCGTGATTGTGCGCTTACAACAACGCCTTCGAGGTTCTTTACTTCATCTTCAAGTTGTATGTTGAGGGTAATGTCTTTGCTAAGTACAATTTCCTGTTGTTGGGTTTGCAGGCCAACAGCGCTGATCTCAATAGTGTAATTGCCTTTTTCAAGAGTGAGGGAATAGAAGCCATATTCGTTGCTGACGGCGCCATTATTACCGGCACGGATGCTTGCGCCGATCAGGGTCTCGCCTTTTGCTTTGGATTTAATGATGCCGCTGATCGTGTACTTCTGGCCATGGCATATTATGGCAGATAAGAAGAACAGTGCAGCTAATGTGATCTTTTGCATAGTAGGGTTATGGTTACGTAAGTGATAGCGGCGCAAAGATATTCGCACCTTTACAGGCAATGCCTGTTGATATGTTAAATTATATGTCCGGTAAATCGTCCAATCGTGGTAACACCTGTTCGTTGATTGTATTGATCTGTGGACAAACAATCAACAATATATACCGGATACACCCCTATGGCAAGTGCAGAAATTTTTCAGGGATGGAAACTGTAAGAATATTCGATGCGCCCTGTCAGTTCTTTTTGTTTATTAAATAACGCTTCTTTTGTTTTCAACCCCTTATCATTAAACAGATAACGCCAGGTAAGATAGTCCGGCGTGGTAGTGGAAAGTGTCGTTATTTTCTGGATCACCCGGTCCTGTTCATCATATTCAAACATAAAATCAGGCAATAACTTTTTGGCACGTTTGTTATAACGGACAATATCAGTGAGCCTGTGCTGATCGTCGTAATAAAAATAGAATGGGTCAACGCCAACGCCTCTTCTGAATAATTGTTCATCGGCCACATTGCCCTTCTCATCAACGGTAAAGCGGTATTCCATGCTGTCTTTACTGTTAACGATTTTCCACATTTTTTCAGGTTGGCCGGCATTGTTATAGATCCATTGATGCTCTTCTGTTTCGCTGAAATCGTTCAGGGAGTCTTTTACCTCTGTTTTCACTGAAACAATATTATTGCCTGCGTACTGGTAGCTGGTACGGCTTTTAATGCCATTGGTAGAGTCGGAAATGGATACCAGCCGGCCCTGTGCATCGAAGCGGTAGTAGGTCCTTACAATAGATAGTCCGGCGCGGGTAGAAACTTTGAGCAGATGCTGAGCAGGAAAAACTTCCTGCACTTCATAAAAATCCGTTGCTTTTGCCCCACGGGCATCATAGCCGGTGGCCGTTACGGAAGCCACTTTATTTGCCAGGTAGGCCTTCATTTTATCGTTGTTGGCTTTTGCATCCACAAGGTCTTTGTAATAAAACTGGCCAAAACCGGTCAGGGAAACCAGGAGGGCAAGGAGAGCAAGGCTTTGTTTCATCCGCTGTTTTTTATTGTTGTCTGGCCGGATGGAACTTATCAGGAACGTTTCATCCGCTGTTTATCTTGATCAGGGGCAAAAATACTTGAATTGTACAGTAACGAAAGGAGCGGTAAAAAATTTCATAGTATACCAGGAAACGAGCTTTTACTTGGGTGTTTGTACTTATTTTTAGCAAAAAAATTACATGTCGCACGGCCATGAACGGAAGGAAAAAGATTGTCTTAATTGCGGGACCATCGTACAGGGACGCTTTTGCCAGGCTTGCGGCCAGGAGAACGTTGAACCGAAGGAAAGCTTCTGGGCAATGTTCACCCATTTCTTTAATGATATTACGCATTTCGACGGCAAGTTCTTTACAACCCTGAAAGACCTTCTCTTCAAGCCCGGCTTTCTTTCTGCTGAATACATGAAAGGCCGGCGGATGAGCTACCTCAATCCCATCAGGATGTATGTGTTCACTTCAGCGATCTTTTTCCTGATATTTTTCAGCCTCCGGAAGCCATCCGATATGGTGAATTTTAATGAAAAGAGTAAGCCGATGACGGCAGCGGAAAGGCAAAAAAGGCTGAAAAGGATTGATCAGCTTATAGCGGGTGATTCAACATACAAACCTTATTTCCTGGAGAAAGCCCTGCTGTTAGATACCACCAAAGCCGTAAGCAGGGATGATATTGACGAGGTTTATGATGAACTCAATATACCCTCTGTAGGCATCACCTACAGATCACTGGCCGAATATGATTCTGTACAGGCCGCCCTGCCCGAAAAAAGGCGTGATGGCTGGTTCACACGCTTCTATAACCATAAGGTGTACAAGATGAACGATAAGTTCAGAAATGACAAGCGGGCAGCAATTGAAAAAGTGGTTGAAGTGTTCCTGCACAATCTGCCTTATTTGTTATTTGCGTCCCTGCCTTTCTTTGCACTGATACTTAAGCTGCTTTATATCCGCAGCAGGAAAGTATATTACTATGCCGATCATGGCATATTTACCATTCACCATTATATTTTCAGTTTTATATTATTACTGTTTACTGTCTTGATGGCGAAATTGAATGATGTCACAGGATGGGTATTCTGGAACATTATTGTTATTGCTGCCATCATAATATGGCCGGTACACCTGTACAAGGCCATGCGCCGCTTTTACGGACAGGGAAGGGGAAAGACATTCGTCAAATTTATTTTACTGAACTTTTTCGGGTTCGTTTCACTTGTATTCCTGTTCGTATTATTTGCTCTTTTATCCGCTTTTCAACTTTAACCTGCATTTGTTATGAGCACAAATCAAAATGATCTGGCAAATTCTTTTCAACGGTTGGTTACAATCATGGACGAGCTCAGGGAAAAATGTCCCTGGGACAGAAAGCAGACCATTCAAACCCTTCGGCAAATGACCATTGAAGAGACTTTTGAACTGACCGATGCCATTACCGATAGCGACTGGAAAGGTATCAAAGAGGAACTGGGCGATCTGTTGCTTCATATAGTTTTTTATGCCAAGATCGGTGCTGAGCAAAACCGGTTCAGCCTGCAGGAAGTGATTGAAGGGGTCAGCGAAAAGCTGGTGGCCCGCCACCCGCATATTTATGGCGATGTAAAGGTGAACGATGAAGAAGACGTTAAAAAGAACTGGGAGAAGCTGAAACTGAAAGAAGGAAAAAGCTCTGTATTAAGCGGGGTGCCACGTTCATTGCCGGCTACCGTAAAAGCCATGCGGCTGCAGGAAAAAGCAAAGCAGGTAGGTTTTGAATGGGACAATAAAGAGCAGGTTTGGGACAAAGTGGAAGAGGAAATGCAGGAATTGAAAGATGCGATCGAAGGTGGCGGACAGGAGAAAGTGGAGGAAGAATTCGGTGATCTTGTGTTTTCGCTGGTCAATTATGCACGGTTTTTGCAGGTGGATGCTGAAAATGCCCTCGAACGGACCAATAAAAAATTCATCCACCGCTTTACACAGATGGAACAACAGGCAATCAAACAAGGAAAAGACCTGGCTAAAATGAGCCTGGAAGAGATGGATGCCATCTGGAACAGCATTAAACAGCAACGGCATCAGTGAAGCCATTACTATCAAATAGCCGGGTTTGGAAATTCAGCTTGCTTTTACTGGCAGCTTTGCTTTTCACTCTGTCCTTTTTTTTCAATAAGCTTTATACAAACAGGTCTTCTGTTGCAGATGAAGTAAGGATCGCGGAAAAATATCTTCATGGTCAGCAAAAGGACTTCAATGGACTGCTGACCGATACTTCCCTGCTGGGAAGATTGTCTGAAAACATCGAATCACTCAAAGACCTGGAAAGGATGACCTCTAAAAAATACGGGGTCTTCGTGTATAAGCTCACGGAAGATGGCATGCTTTCCATGCGTTTCTGGAATAATCAGATGATACTGCCTCCCCCCGCTACCTATCATCAGAAAGAAATGGAAGAACTGATGAAGCTTTCCAATGGGTATTACCTGGTAGTGAAAAGGCTTGTCACGCTTAAATCCGGTACTGTCATTGTTTATGGCATGATCCCTTTCCGCTCAGCTTACTGGCTGGAAACGGATTACCTGCCGGAACAATTCGTGTACAGCAAAACGGCTGATTACAGGGTGGTGCTGGTCGACAATGCCGTAACAGAGTTCCCTGTAAAATCCATTTCAGGCAAAACGCTTTTTTATTTTGATAAAAAGACTACCGGTGTAGTCCCTTACAATAATGCTCTTACGATATTGCTTCGCTTCAGCGGTCTGCTGATGCTATTGCTATTCGTGCACCTGATAGCAGAATCACTTTCGCAGATAAGAATATGGAAAGGAGTGCTGTTCCTGGCGGTATCCCTGCTGGCAATCCGCTTGCTGATCTACTGGGTGCCATCCCTGCTCAATCTTCGCCAGTTTGAATTATTCGATCCTTCTGTTTACGGGTCAACGTTTGTGCAGCGATCGTTGGGCGACCTGCTGATGAATTCCGTGTTCTTCTGCTGGCTGGTTTTGTTTACCTGGTATAAAGTGCAGCGGCTGGAAAGTTTCATCAGCCAGTGGCCACAGTGGACGAAACTGCTTACCGGCATCGTATCGCTCATACTGCTTATTTATTCCACTTTCGTTATCTCTTCGGTGATAAGAAGCATTGTGGCCGATTCAAAGATATCATTCGATGTAACGAATTTCTGGAGCCTCGACCGGTACACGGTAGTCGGCTTTTTTGTGCTGGCAACCCTTTCACTATCGTATTATTATTTCACGCAATTGCTTTTCCGGATCATCTTCCCTTTTTTACGCGGAGAGATATGGCTGGTATATTTTGCCATTGCGTTTTCAGGCCTGGTATATCTGACCCTTAAAACCGGCGACCCTGCCGTGTTGTTTTATATCCCTGTACTGTGCTGGCTGCTGGTGTATACCTGGCTGGTGAACAGGGAAGGGGTGATATTGACCCGTATACGGATCAATATTGCCGGTATCCTTTTCTGGATATTCGTTTTCTCCATTTCCATTTCCGCTATCATGCTGGTGGAGAACAGGAAAGCAGAATGGGGCAAAAGAAAGTTCTATGCAGAAAAGCTGGCCACGCAAACAGACGAATCGAGCGAGCGGCTGATGAGCATTGCACTGAATTACCTGGACAATGATTTTCTGCAAAACAATTTCTACCGGTTTACCGATAGCAGTATGAATGTGCAGTTGAGGGACAGCATCAGCTCGGGCCTGTACCGCGCTTATGCCGACCAGTTTGAAACAACATTCTATGCGTATGATTCGTCCGGCAAATCCCTGTTCAACCAGGATGCTACACGGTTTGAAGCGCTGAAGACGATCGTGATGCAGCAATCGCATCCCACTTCAACACCGGGCGTGTATTATTATGAAACTTCTTTCGACAAGTTTACTTTCATCACGGAGAAGGATATTATGGACAGCAGCGGGCGAAGCCTGGGTTATTTCTTTATCATCTCCAATCCCAAAAAATACAGCAGCGACGCGTTGCTGGCAGAATTGTTCAAGCAATACAAAAAGAACGATCCGGAGAATTCGCCTATCTATTCCTATGCCGTGTACAATCAAAAAAAACTGACCCGGCTTTCCAATAAATACCCTTTTGCTACCAAACTGAATGACGCAGAACTGAGCAGCCTTGCGAATGAAGTGACCAGGAAAGTAAGTGGTGATTATGATGAACTATGGTATAAGGCAAGCAACCAGAAGGTGGTTGTAATAGCCCGCAAGCAGGACACGCTGATAGAGACCATCACCCTGTTTTCCTATATTTTCAGTTCTTTCCTGTTCCTGATATTCATTGTGCAGGTGTTGTCGCTGCTGGTAAGAGCGGTGTATGACCTGGAAGGTTTCCGGCGCTTCTTTCATTTCAATATCCGGAACCAGGTTCACAGCACCATCATTTTTATCAGCATCTTTTCCTTTATCATTATCGGCATTGCCACGATCAATTTTTTCAGGACGAGATATAACCGTACCAACAGCGATAAGCTGAGCCGCACCATGAAGATCATGGTGAATGAAATGGAAAAGCGCATCAGGCCGGGCAATCCCACTTCAGACCTGATCGCGCTGAATGATTCCACTACCAGCCATACCCTGCAAAGCCTGGTAGAAGAGGTTTCTGAAATACATGGTGTGGATGTGAATGTATACAGCCTTGCCGGTGATCTGCAGGTCTCCTCAGAAGCTAACGTGTACAACAGGGGCGTGTTAAGCAAAAAAATGGAGCCGGGAGCCTACTATCGTTTAAGCAGGCTCAACCTGGTGGAATATGTGCAGGAAGAAAACATCGCCAATCTTTCTTATCTCAGCATTTATGCACCGGTAAGGGATGAAGATGGTAAAGCATATGCCTATCTTGGCATCCCTTATTTCACTTCGCAACCGGAGCTTGACCAGGAAATATCCAATTTCATTGTTACGGTGATCAATCTGAATGCTTTTATCCTCCTGGTAGCAGGTTTGATCGCCTTATTCATTACCAACAGGATCACGCGTTCGTTCTCCATTATCAGCAACAAAATGAAAGATGTGAACCTGGGCAAGATGAATGAAGAGATCGAATGGAACCGTGATGATGAGATCGGCGACCTGGTAAAAGAATACAATAAAATGGTGGCCAAACTGGAAGAGAGTGCCGCAGCCTTAGCTAAAACGGAAAGGGAAGAAGCCTGGAGGGAAATGGCACGCCAGGTAGCGCATGAGATCAAGAACCCGCTGACACCGATGAAGCTGAGCATTCAATATCTGCAGAAAGCGATCAATAATAACCAGCCGAATGTGAAGGAACTGTCGAGCAATGTGGCCAATACGTTGGTGGAACAGATCGATCACCTGTCGAAGATCGCGGCCGACTTCTCGCAGTTTGCCAATATCAGCAATACGAATATTGAAGAGTTTGACCTGCATACCGTGATACGTTCATTGCAGGAATTGTACAGTTCAGATCCGAATACAGAATTTATCTGGAGGCCGGTCCACCGCCGCATCATGGTGCATGCAGATAAGACGCAGATGAACCGCTTGTTCACCAATCTTTTTGCCAATGCAGTGGAAGCCTGCGGTGGTGGTCCCTGCCGCATAGAAGTGAACGAACTAATGGAAGAAGATGGCATGGTCCGCGTAAGCATACAAGACAATGGTGAGGGCATTCCAGAAGAAATGCAGTCGCGGATCTTTATTCCTAATTTCACCACCAAATCATCCGGTACAGGCCTGGGCCTTGCAATGTGCAAAGGAATTGTGGAGCAGGCAAGGGGAAGGATCTGGTTTGAAACAAAGACCGGAAGCGGAACAACCTTTCATGTGGAATTGCCGGTAGTAAGTGCGTAGTTATATTCCTTTCTTCTTTCTGCGGTCGCTTAAAAACTGTTCAAATTCCTTTAATCCAAAGCTGCTTAGGTTGTTTTCTTTTACCAATCCGCCTTTTTGCGCGGCCAGCACTCCGTATTTGATATCGGCAAACCCTTCGAGATGGTGGGCATCAGGATCAATAGATACCAATGCTCCTTTTTCCATGGCATAAGGTATCCAGCGCCAATCCAGATCAAGCCGGCGGGGGTGGGCATTGATCTCTATCACCACGTTTTGCTCCACACAGGCATCGATCAGTTTTTTATGATCAAGGGGATAGCCTTTGCGGCTTAAGAGCAGACGGCCTGTGGGGTGGCCCAGTATGGTAGTATAGGGATTATGAATGGCTTTCATGATGCGCATCATCGCTTTTTCTTCGGTCATCTTCAGGTTGCTGTGTACAGAAGCGATAACAAGATCGAATGAGGCCAGCACATCATTGGCATAATCCATGCTGCCGTCGTTCAATATATCGCACTCGATGCTTTTGAATATTTTGAAAGGGCTTAGTTTGCGGTTCAGTTCATCGATATACAGGTGTTGTTCTTTTATCCGTTCTTCTGAAAGCCCTTTTGCATACGCAGCAGCTTTGGAGTGGTCAGACATCACCAGGTATTCATACCCCTTGCTGATACATTCTTTTGCCATTTCTTCAATGGTGTTGGCACCATCGCTCCAGTTGCTATGGTTATGTATTACGCCTTTTACATCACCGGGCTGGATCAGGGAAGGCAGGCGGCCTGCTTTTGCTTTTTCAATAATAGCGGCTGTTTCCCGGAGGCAGGGCAGGATATAGGGCAAACCGGCACGGGTAAAAATGGCTTCATCGCCGGTGCTGCCAGTGATTGCATATTCGCGGGATTCGCCAGGTTCGCGCCATTGGTATTCTTCTTCAAAGGCATCAATGAATTCGATGGAGCCGGAGGTCAGGAACAATTGTTCGGCCAGATCTTTACCACCCGTATAAAGCCGGAGCTTCAAACCGTTTTTGAGTTTATAGAGAAGGGTAGCAGAACTGTCTTCCAGCAATTCGGGTGGCTGAGCTGTTTGGAATTTCGGTTTGATATCATCAGTTGTATCCAGCACCACGTATTCCAGTTCATCAATGGTCAGTTCCTGCCGGCGATAAGCACCGGTGACCGCTACTTTATCAGCACCGAATAATGTTTTCAGGTATCCATCCACCTGCGGAAAGATTTCTTCCAGTTGTGCATACAGGAAGCTGCCCTGGTTGGACATATAAAATTCGATCGCTTCCTGTACGTTCTGTTGTGTTTTTTCACCAAAACCTTTGAACAGGGTCAGCCTGTTTTCATTGCAGGCATACAGCAATTCTCCCAGGGATTCTATTTCCATCTCTTTCCAGATGGTATGTATCTTTTTTGGCCCGAGGCCTTTTATGTTCAGCATTTCCACAACGCCGGGAGGAGTATTGAGCAGGTAATCTTCCAGTAAGGACAGTTTACCCGTATCCAGCATCTCGATCACTTTATTGCCGATGCTTTCACCAATGCCTTTGAGGCGGAACAGATCTTCGCGTGGCGTATCTTTTATCTGTACCGGTAAGTTCTCTATATGATAAGCAGCAATGGAGTAGGTCTTTGTTTTAAAAGAATTCTCTCCGTGGATGTCCATTAATTTGGAAAGAAGCGAAAAATTATCGGCAATAGCGGCATTATCCATGAACAGCGTTTATAGTGTCAAACAAAGATAATGTACGATAAGTGTTGTATTCTCAATTGTTACCCCGGACCAGGTTTAGTTCGCTTACAGGTTTAAAGAGTGTAAGATCCGGGGTCTCTCCGCGCTGCACTTGTTTCAAATCAGTAAGTCTTACTGCTTAGAAAATATTGGAGATGGGGGAGACCCCGGATCTTAGCGAACTATAGAAGCGGATGAACTAAACCTGGTCCGGGGTGACAATTGAGAAAGGTATACAGGCAGTGTAGCCTTTGGGATTCGCGTCAATAATACTTGCTATATCAGTATATCCCTTTATAAAAGAAAAAGTCCCGGCGGACGCCAGGACTTTGCTATTACTTTCAAGAAATTTAAACTTATTTCTTTTTAGCTGCTTTTTTCTTTGCTGCTTTTTTCTTGGGAGCAGCTTTTTTAGCGGCTTTTTTTGGAGCGGCTTTCTTAGCTGCTTTTTTCTTTGTTGCCATTTTTTTAGAATTTAATGTTTAGTAAAATGGGTTATCAATAGTAAAAATAATAATTATTTTATACTACCCAAATTTTTTTTCCACAAAAAAATGGCAATCAACAAACTCAGGCTTCTGCTATGTTTACAGAAACATAAGTTCTGTTGTTTCTTCCTTTACGGAATTCAACGATACCATCGTTCAATGCGAACAAGGTAAAATCTTTACCAACACCAACATTCTTACCAGGATGGTATTCTGTACCACGCTGACGCACGATGATGTTTCCGGATACAGCAGGCTGGCCACCGAAGATTTTTACGCCTAAGCGTTTGCTTTGTGAATCGCGGCCGTTCTTTACACTACCTTCACCTTTCTTATGTGCCATAACTTAAAGTTTTAAATGCTATTCCCAATTCCCTTATAAGTATAAACCGGAATTCGGAATCTCTTATTAGGAATTAATTAAGCGATGCTTGTTACTTTGATTTTTGTATAAGCAGTACGGTGGCCTTTCTTTTTGTGAAAGCCTTTCCTTCTTTTTTGTTTGTAGGCGATCACGGTATCACCTTTTACCTGGTCAACGATCTCTGCCTGCACTTTCGCATTAACAGATGAACCTATAGACAATTTTCCATTGGCATCCACCAACAGCACTTCCAGGTTTAATTTATCACCGGCATTGCCCGCAACATGGGGAACGAACAAAGTCTGGTCTTTTTCAACCTTGAATTGCTGGCCGGCTACTTTTACTACTGCTATCATAAATCTATAATTAGGGACGCAAAGGTAAGGGGAAAAACTGAACCGGCAAACGGAATATCAAAGTTTTACCCCCGATTTTAGGCCTTTCGGCCGGCAAATTCCTGGCAGATTCCCGGATTTCGGGTTTAAGGCCCCAAAATCAGCAATTCGGGGACAGAACCACCGGATTTCAGGTGGCAAAGGTAAACCCGCTTCCTGTATCTTTGTTGTTTAAAATGCTGTTATCTTGAAGGTTGCTTCAATTTGCAGTTTAAGGTTTAACGTTTAATGGTTTAATAGTCTAAAACCATATATGGATATTCCCGTTTTTTAAACCTTGAACCATTAAACTTTTAAACCTTTGAACCTTTTAAGCCGGGCCTGGTCCGGATGCCATTGAAAAAACAGGGCGATTGCCTTAAAATAAATCTTTGTGTCTTGAAAATCAAATCCTTACTAGCTAAACCCTTTGCTTCCTATATATATAAGCATGTCCAGAAGGGAGCGTCGACCGCTGTAGAAGACCAGGAAGCCATTCTGAAAATGCTGTTGAAAACCGGCCGCAACACCCAGTTCGGCAAGGATGCGGGCCTCGATAAAGTAACCACCTATGAGGAGTTCAAACAGGCTGTTCCCATCCGGGACTATGAGCAGATCCGGCCATATATAGACCAGATCAAGGAAGGCAAACATAATATACTCTGGAAGGGCACGCCCCTCTATTTTGCAAAGACCTCCGGCACCACCAGTGGCACCAAGTATATCCCTATCACCAAAGACTCTGTCGGCAACCATTTCAATACTGCCCGGAATGCTGCCCTTTGCTATGCGGCTGAAACCGGCAATACCCGTTTCTTTAGCGGAAAACTGATCTTTTTGTCCGGTTCGCCAGTGCTGGAAAGAGTAGGCGGCATTCCTACCGGCCGGCTCAGCGGCATTGCGAACCACCAGATACCTCCTTATCTCCGGTCGAACCAGTTACCTTCTTATGAAACCAATTGTATCGAAGACTGGGAGACCAAGTTGAATAAGATCGTGGATGAAACGATCAACCAGGATATGACCCTGATCAGCGGTATCCCGCCATGGATCCAGATGTATTTCGATGAACTGATGCGCCGGAGCGGAAAGAAGATCGGTGAACTGTTCCCCCATTTCAGTGTGATGATGCAGGGCGGGGTGAACTTTGAGCCCTATAAAGCCCGTTTGTTTGAAAGTATTGGAAGAAAAGTGGATTGCGTGGAATTATATCCTGCCAGTGAAGGCTTCTTTGCTTTCCAGGACACACAAAAAGCCGAAGGTTTATTGCTGAATACAAATGATGGAATATTTTTTGAGTTCGTACCGGCAGCAGAGATATTCAAAGAAAACCCCACACGGCTTTCACTCCGTGATGTAAAAGTGGGAGAGAACTATGCGCTGATCATTAACAGCAATGCAGGACTATGGGGATATAATATTGGCGATACGGTACGGTTTGTGTCCACCGATCCTTATCGTTTGGTAGTTACCGGAAGGATCAAACATTTTATTTCTGCCTTTGGTGAGCACGTGATCGGTGAAGAAGTGGAGTACAGCATGCAAAAAGCAGCGGAAGAAGAGAACGTTCATATCACTGAATTTACGGTGGCGCCTTATGTGAGCAGCCATGCAGGCAAATCATATCATGAATGGTTTGTTGAATTTGAAAATGAGCCGGGCAATATGAAAGCCTTTGCGCAAAAAGTGGATGAGAACCTTCGCCGTAAAAATGTATATTACGATGATCTGATCACCGGTAATATCCTGGAGCCGCTGAAGATCACGCCTGTCCGTAAAAATGGGTTTATCGATTATATGAAATCCATTGGTAAGCTTGGCGGGCAAAACAAAGTGCCAAGACTGAGCAATGACAGGAAGATCGCCGAAGAACTGGAGAAATGGACGGTCCGGTAAATACCATAATGCCCACTGCAGGCATTAAACTGCAAAAATCAAACTGACGAACATGTCTGATCAACAATTACGACGCATTGCCATTTTCGGGTCCACCGGTTCTGTAGGTACGCAAGCCCTGGAAGTGATAGCAGCAAATCCCGATAAATTTTCAGCAGAAGTATTGACGGCGCATGGCAATGAAGAATTGTTGATCGAACAGTCGCTGAAGTATAACCCCAATATGGTGATAATCGGCGATGAAAGAAAATATGCAAAAGTCAAACAGGCCCTTGCTTCAACAGATATAAAAATTTTTGCCGGCGAAAAAGCCCTGGAAGAAGTGGCTTCCATGGATGTATATGATCTGATGCTGGCAGCCATTGTTGGCTATGCAGGATTGAAACCGACGCTCAAAGCCATTGAAAATGGTAAAGCTGTTGCCCTGGCCAATAAGGAAACGCTGGTGGTGGCCGGTGATATCGTGATGCGCAAAGCCGTGGAGCATCGTGTGCCGGTGATCCCGGTTGATTCGGAACATTCAGCCATTTTCCAATGCCTGGTCGGCGAAGCAAGAAATAAGATAGAAAAAATAGTGCTCACTGCTTCGGGTGGTCCTTTTTTGGGAAAGAAACCCAACTATCTCGTGAATGTAAAACGGGAACATGCATTGCAGCATCCTAACTGGAGCATGGGCGCCAAGATCACGATCGATTCAGCCACCTTGATGAACAAAGGGCTGGAAATGATCGAAGCCAAATGGCTGTTCAACCTGCAGCCTGATCAGATACAGGTGATAGTGCATCCCCAAAGCATTATCCACAGCATGGTGCAATTTGAGGATGGCAGCATTAAAGCACAGATGGGATTGCCTGATATGAAGCTGCCGATCCAGTACGCTATGGCTTTTCCCCAACGCATTCCCAATAATTTCCCGCGCCTGGATTTCAAAAAGTTCAATAACCTGACTTTTGAAGAGCCTGACCTGCGCACTTTCCGCAACCTGGCGCTGGCTATTGAAGCGCTTGGCAAGGGCGGCAACCTGCCTGCCATCATGAATGCGGCCAATGAAGTGGCCGTGTACGCTTTTCTCCGCAACCGCGTCAATTTCCTGGATATGACCGATGTAATTGAGCGGACCATGCAAAAAATCCCTTTTGTTAAAAATCCCACACTGGAAGAGTATTTTGAGAGCGATGGCGAAGCGAGGACCTATGCGGCAGACATCATTAAGCTATAGGAGAGAGCTTTGTTAAATAATCTACCGGCGGTTCCAAAATATTTGATATTTAACGGATATTTGCGGTCATTTATAATAATTCAACGTATTAAAAATATATGATTCTATTAGCGATTAACTGGGCAGCCGTGAGCGTGCAGGTAGGGCAGTTGCTGCTGGCTTTATCTATCCTGATCGTGTTGCATGAGTTCGGGCATTATATCACAGCCCGCTGGTTTGGCTGCAGGGTAGAAAAATTCTTTCTGTTTTTTGATCCCTGGTTTGCTTTGGTGAAGCGTAAAGTGGGGGAGACGGTGTACGGTATCGGCTGGCTTCCTTTGGGTGGCTATGTAAAGATCTCCGGTATGATCGATGAGAGCATGGACAAGGAAGCGATGAAACAGCCGGCCAAGCCCTGGGAATTCCGCAGCAAACCGGCCTGGCAGCGTTTGATCATTATGCTGGGCGGGATTATCATGAACGTGTTGGTGGCATTTGTGGTGTATGCGTTTGTGTTGATGATTTGGGGGGAAAGCAAAACGCCCATGAGCACCGTTAAAAATGGTATCTGGATACAGGACAGCCTGATGAATGAGATCGGTTTGAAGAATGGTGATAACATCGTTTCCATTAATGGAAAGCCAGTTGATTATTTTGAGAATCTTGGAGCACAGGTGATCCTGGGCAGGGAAATAGTGCTCGAAAGGGATGGAAAGCAGCAGGACATCAAATTGCCGGTCAACCTGATTGAAAAGCTGATCGAAAGCAAACGCAAGAAAGGATTTTTACTGGAGCGCCGCGTACCGGCTTATGTAGGAGAATTTGATTCAAAGATCAAGGCATTGGATACGGCTTATGCAAAACAGGCAGGATTGAAGGAAATGGATAAGATCGTTGCTGTGGATTCCGTACCTGTTCAGTTCTATGATGAGATAGTGCCATTGGTTTCGAAGCATAAAAACGGAACAGTGAATTTTACAGTGGAAAGAAATGGCCAGGTAATGCAGATCAGTTCCAAAGTAAATGGTGATGGCAAAGTAGGGTTACCATTGTTAAGTGATGAGCAATATGAAAAGCTGGGCGCTTATAAAACAGAGATTCGCAAGTATGGATTTTTTGCAGCTTTTCCTGCCGGTGTTGTAAAGACATTTGAAAAATTGAAATTCTATGTTGACCAGTTCAGGATGATCCTGAACCCTAAAACAGGAGCATACAAAGGGGTGGGTGGCTTTAAAGCGATCGGTTCCGTATTCCCTACCACCTGGAGCTGGGAAGCATTCTGGAGCATCACTGCTTTTCTGTCCATCATCCTGGCATTTATGAACCTTTTACCTATTCCCGCGTTGGATGGCGGTCACGTTATGTTTACCCTCTATGAAATGGTCAGCGGCCGCAAGCCAAATGAGAAGTTCCTTGAATATGCGCAAGTGGTTGGCATGGTTTTGTTGCTGGCATTGATGGTGTATGCGAATGGGAATGATTGGTTTGGGTGGGGAAGATAGTATTAATCAAAAGGGGCTGTACCGGTTTTGACAGCATAGATCTTTGAAAGTGTAAGCATGCCGTGCGTTGGATAATTAGCACGTAAATCTGAATATTCAAACTATAAATGGCAATACTCAGTATGCCATGGCTGCCTAATCAGTGATTAGTTAGTCATTCGGGCCGCCGGGCCGGTTGATCTGTTACCATGCCCCGCCGCCGACTTAAAAACAAAACAGGTTGCTGTAACGGAAGACTGTGACCGTTGCTTAAGACTATTCAGCTAAGCGCTGCATTGGTTTGTTCTTTTCCTGTGCAGTGCCGACAAATAATAAAGAAATAAGCATGTAGAAAGCTTTTGAAGGATATGTTTGGACAGGGGTTCGATTCCCCTCAGCTCCACCCGGGAGGACAAAAATGCACTTATTGTATTTTGTCCTCTTTTTTGTTTCCGGCCCTTTGTTCATGAGGTGGGTTAACTGAAGGATAGTGTTTCTCCAAATCTTTATTCATAAACATCGTTTCAAGCATAGATAACGCCTTCATGGCTTTATCTAAGAGCTATTGTATGTTGTCAACTTGCATAGAGTTCATATCGGGAGTTACCCGGCCCGATTTTCTTTGCTGAAAGCAAGTCTCTGATGTATTGGGTCTTATTTTTTATCTCTTTGATTTCATTGGTCCTCTGCTGTTGCAGATTGAAATCGATCTTGAATAATGTCTGTCTTTCGTTTCTCAAAGCAGGGTAAAGGTCATGCAACATTCCAAAATTTCCGATGTCTTTTAGGAAAATGTTTATTTATAACATAATTCCATCAGTAATCTTATCTCAATGTTAACCGGCCTTTCTATCCACACAAGACTTTCTGTAAGCATCACACGCTGCCTTATTCTTTTTTCACTGGTCCTTTGCCTGCCAAAACTTTGCAGCGCCCAACAGTCACCTGAACATGGTCAACTGGTCCAACAGCTTGCGCGATTGGATTCGGCCATGACAGGAGGGGATACGAGCAGCTTCGCCCAGATGGTATCGCTCACAGATCTGCAGGAACTCTTTGCCTGGGTCGTGAAGGAAAAAATTACCACGCAGTCAGGTAAATCCAGAATCCTATCCATCAAAGGAAATACCGCATACGTGTTTTTAAGTGGGCTGTTCTTATACGGTAATTCGGGCGACGAAACTAATCTTTCCACCAAGTATACAGGTATGTACAGGTTCACTTTTTCGGATGGGTCTTGGAAACTGGACGAACGGATCGGGATCGACCGGCTTAACCTGATCAAAAGGCAAGATCTCGATATCGTGGTTAAGCCCGAAGCAGGCATAGCGATTACCGATACCCTGAATATCGATATCAATGACCAACTGGGATTTGCCGTAAAGCTGAACCACAGGGCAAAATTGGGCAAAGTCTTACTGAATGGCTCAGCAGTTGATTACCTGTTCAGTGGCGGGATGTTATGGATAAATTCTAAGCCCAAAAGAAACCAGCAACTGATCATCCAATATGCCATAGAAGTAGAGAAAGATGAAGAGAACAAAAACTCCAGTTATTTCGGTTCGTTATATGGCCATCTGAGAAACCAGTATTTTTGGCACCCATTTTTCAGTTTTTCCAGTCCGAATGACAGGGCCGAATTTACCCTCCGCTGCCGGATTCCCGAATCATTTCAACTGTCAACGAGTCTGCCACAAACGGATAGTATTTCCCAGGATGAAAGGATCATCTTTGCCAGATCTGAAAGCCCGACATTCGGACTGTCCCTGTACTACGATAAAAATTGGGAGATCAGCACGCATAAAAAAAACCAGGTCATTGTGATGATCTATGCTACAGCGGATTTTGTTCCCGGTAAAGAGGTAATGTATGAGCAGTTCTCAACCAATTATGATATCCTGCGGAAGGAATTTGGCGATCCCATCAGCAACTATTTTGGGATCGTGCAGGACCGTACCGGCGGAAATGGCTGGAAGAACAGGGCCAACAGCGTTGTGGTAGCAGGGCAGAGCGGCAGTTACCTCATCACCGATAAACCCAACCCAAGGGCCGTCTTTGGGCATGAGGTTGCGCACGGCTGGACAAGCCCGACAGGGCCCGCCACCAATTTCCTGATGGAAGGTTGGGCTACCTATGCCGAATCGGTGTTGTTGAGGAGTGCCTATGGGGACAGCATCGTACCGCTGTTCTTCTATTCCCAAAAGCAGAATTACCTCAATGGGAATTTTGACGGCAAAAAATCTTTGTGGGACGATTACAGCAATAGCGGCATATCTTATTCTAAGGGTGCATGGCTGTTCTATATGCTGGAAAACCAACTGGGCCGGGAGAAGTTCTCCGCAGGGATGAGAAGATTTATCGGTGCAGGGAAACAAACTATCCAGTCTTTTATCAGGGAAATGAGCAGGGCAGCCGATAAAAACATGGAATCCTTTCTGCTGTCCTGGCTGAAAAGCGATCATATTCCTTCCCTGAAAGTCGACTCTTCAAAATCTAAAATCGAAATACTTCAGGTGGGCGAACCATTACCATTTCAACTGGAAGTACAGGTGATGTTGAAAAATGGTCAACGTTTGAACAAGGTCCTTGACTTCAGATCAAGCACACGGTCTCTGACGATAAAGGAGGGGGAGATCGAAAGCTTTATCCTCGATCCCAATCAAAAATTGCTGTACCAGCTAAAATAAAAAGTATAAAAACGGTAATCTTAAAACTCTTTAAGAAATTAGTAATCACGGACGATAAAACCTGACGATAAGAGCAAAATGAATAAACTCATTCTTGAGACACCAATAAGCATTACAAGCCTACCATACAAGTCTGAATAGATCGGCCAGCAATATTCTGATAAGCAGCCAAATGGCACAAGAATGGTGTATTGCTCACTGGCAACAGGCAGCGCAAGACCCGGCAGACACGCGAGATTCCCCGTGGCTGGCAAAATATATCCATTCTGAATGGATATTTAGACGATGAGATCATGAAATTGAAAAACCATAACCATGGAGATATTATCGTATAGGGGGTGCTACGTTTGTGTCTTCGTTAACCAACTTAGACCCGATAGACGAGTATCACCTAGTAATAAACCCGGTAGCATTAAGAAGGGGTCTCCTTGTTTTCAGGAAGCAGACCAACCTAGAATGATAAACTCAATTCCATTTGAATGTGGCATCCTCATCAATCATTACAAAAGAGCAACGAAAATATAATGAAGATGTAGCCGATGCCGGTTTTCTCTTAAGATCCCATTACTCATTTATCCACTACACATCTGAACCCGATCGTTGCTGCACGGTCAATGCCCGGAGCAAGCAATAAATATTTCCCGTAGGTATTCAACTGGTAAGCCTGGGGGAAATACCAGCGGGAAGTTTTTGCCTGGTAATAGCTGCCGCCTTTTAATACAGCGGCACGGGTATGTTCGTCTGTATATTCATCAGTCCATTGCCATACATTGCCTGTGAGGTCCATTACGCCAAACGGGCTTGCTCCCTGCGGGAATGCATTTACATCAGTAGGTGATCGCATGGAACGGCTGCTGTCGACCGGCGGACGGCGTGTACTGTCTGCTGCTCCCCAGGGATAAAGCCTTCCATCATTTCCCTGTGCCGCATACTGCCATTCCCATTCATGCGGCAGGCGCTTGCCTGCCCAGCTTGCATAAGCTCTTGCATCTTCGATCGATACCCAGGTAACGGGTTGTTTGGCTGCACCCGGAAGATAGGTCCCGTTCTGCCAGTGCTTTAAAAAATTGTGATCGTCTTTGGGATGATATTTTGTTGCATCCATGAACCGTTTAAACTCTTCATTGGTAACAGGATATTGATCCATATAAAAAGAAGGGATATCCATGATATGCGTTTGCGAACGGGAAGGATGCTGCTCCCATGGATGCTGAATTCCTAATGCAGTGGGAAGCTCTTTTCCTTCGATCATAACGCCGATTGATTCAAAAGAATAACTTTTGATGGCGGGTATTTCCAGCATGCCTGCAGGCGCTGTTTTTGCACGTGCCGTTGGCTTTAAAGGAAATTGCTGCTGTGGTATCTCTTTCCAGGTTGCTGAATAGCTGTTCAATGGTCTAACGGACAATGCCCGCATTGTTTTGAGAAAATTTTTGAAACCCGGTGTTTCTGTTCCGGCAGGTATAACCGCAAGAGCCCCGAAACCACGGCTTTCAATGCTCAGCTCAATAAATATATCGTTGCCTTTTTGTTTGGGTAAAACCTGTTTCCCTTTCCAGATATCATAGTAGCTCATGCCTCTGGTAAAAGGCATTTTTATTACTTCACCTTTTATATCGTTTACAGTATCACGGTTAACAAAAGTATATACCGTTTGATTTTTTCCCGGGAAAACAGAAGCATAGAGGTTGGGTTGTAGTAAGGGGATATGTGGTGTCCATTCAGCGCTGCTCCATATACCGGGGAATTGCTGATAAATAGTTCTTATACGCCTGATCGCTTCTGCATGCCTTGGTGATACCTGGTTCCAGATGCCCCAGATATTTTCCCATGCATTATAACCGATGCCGTTGAAAAAGGCGTATTGCAGATCGTCTGTTTTATCAGTGGCCCAACGGTTGGTAATATGGACCTGGTGCCGGGGTTCCAGCCATTTGTAAACACTCACGCCGGGTTTGGGCAGGTAGTTCCAAAAATAACCCCAGCTCATTGTGTTCCACTCTACCATTTTGAGGGTTTGAATGCTTAGCTCAGGTTGCAGTGCCAGCGCGTAACCGAGGCTGTCATAAGCGTTCCTGTACTCTTCAGTAACGCCGGGCATTGTATCGCCGTTCAATCCATCTGCACCGATCTCTTTCATTGCTTTGCTGAGGGCCACGGCCATTGACAGTTCCAGCTTGCGCGTGCCATGGTCCCAGATCATGATAGGGAAGAATACCCGAACTTTTCTTTTATGAAAAGCCGCGATCATTTGTTTTACGCCTTTATAACCACCTGGCATATCTGCGAGATAGTCGAGCTGATTACGATCATCGATGCCGATATTAGGATAGGTGGGCCAGATCAATACTGCGTCTAACCCGCCATACCGCCTGATCACATCATCGAGGAAACGGTCAACAGTATATTGCCTTTTCACAGGATCATACAGGTAGCGGTCATGCGCCATTACCTGCGCATACGTGTACACGTCTTTTGTCCAGCCAAGTTCAGGACGGTCATATTCCCTGGTGTCAAACTGCAATGTATCCCGCAGTTTTGTTCTCCAGCTTTTCATGCTGTCGAGCCAGCTACGGTGATCTCCTTCAGGGCCGGAAAACAATTCCCTTAATTGCCCTTGCGTAGGTTGTGATGCAAGTTGCGGGTTGGACCTTCTGGGGCCCATTTGGGAAAACATGGCGCTGCTGATCAGCAACGCCATGAGCATGCTGTATGTTTTTTTCATCCTGATGGATATTTTATTTCAAGGAAACTGATGCGGGCTTATCTCCATATACTACATATTCATCTGCACGCAGGTCATAGTTGGCATCAGGGTTGGTGATCACAATTTTGACAGTGTGCTTACCTGCCGGCAATCCCAGCTTCCAGAACAATTCATGCCTCCGGGAACGGAATGCTGTGGGAAGCTTTGCTGTTTCCACTTTTGCACCATCTATATACAACTCACCTTCAAATTCACTATCCTGCCCGTCCCTTTGCTTTTTGGAAATACGGCCCAGCAAGGCAAATCCTGTTCCTTCAAACTCGAAGGTCAAACCATTGAGCTCTTTGTTTCTTATCGAAACTTTTGCCTGCGGGAATACGCCGGGAAAACTTTCTTCAAACCGTACAGGAACGGGTTTTTGCGTTTTGATAACAACAGCATCACCATCTGTGGAGCCGCCATTCCTCCTGATCATCTCGAGTGCATGTTTGTAGCTTAGCTCATACACTTTATTAAGAGAGATAGTGGTGTAACTGAAATTCATGTCTTCGATCTCTTTTAATCCCAGTTTCCATTTGGCCGGTATATTTTTATAGCCGAGTATGGTACCGAGCACTCCGCTTGCGGTTGAAGGATTGCAATCCGCATCCTGCCCTGCTCTTGTGGAAATGTCAAGAGTGGTGGAAAAATCCCCATTTCCATATAAAAGACCCATCACCACGTAAGCAGCATTGATCTTTGCGTCAATATTGAATGGTACAAAAACACCCTGCGGGCATACCATGTCATTGGCCCATTTCTTTTGCAATTCAAACCAGGTGGAATGCCAGTCGGGATATTGTTTATGCCATTTGATCACATCGCTTATACATTGATAGAACTCGCTTTTTTCCGGAATGGTCTTCAATGCTTCTTTTACTACATAAGCAACATCGGAAGAGGTGAAAGCCAGGCTGTACATGGCGCCAACGAACACGCCGCCATACCAACCGTCCCCATAGTTCATTATATGCCCGATCTTATCATTCAGGACAGAAGCGGAATTAGGCATTCCGGGGTTCATGAGGCCGGAATAATCAGCTTCGATCTGGTAATCGATGGCATCAGCCTGCAGGTTGTTTTTAGGTTCGCCAGAAGCAGGCGCTTTTATTCCCTGCAGGATATTATAGCGTGCAGCCTGGTTGGCAAACCAGAGATCATAACCGGCATGGGCAAATGAATTGGCAAATGAATCAACGGGTGCATCAAACCCTACGCGTTCGAGAATATCTACAAATGTGAGGTCCATGTAGATATCATCATAAAGCCCGGGTGTTTCCGTCATTGTTTTTTTGAGATAGCCATCATACCAGACAAGCGGTTGGTTGGCCTGGATAAAAGTGCCATTGTACCGGAATTCATAAGGGCCGCCAAACGTTACACCAATTGTCTGTCCTGCCCATCCGCCACGGATCTTGTCTTGCAGAACTTCTTTGCTCATGCGCAAATTGCCTGCGTTGTTTTTTGTTTGCCCTTGTCCATACAGGGTCAAACAAATACATGCTGCTGAAAGAATATATCGGATCATTGACTGTTTTTTATTTATTAATAACCGGGGTTCTGCTTAAGGTTCGGGTTCACATCCAAAGCCTGGGAAGGGAGTGGATAAAGCTCATCATTAGGATTGCCGGCCGCTTTTTCAAACCAGGCTTCATTCCATTTGTTAAAACGGATCAGGTCCTGCCGGCGATGATACTCCCAGGCAAATTCCCTCCCCAGTTCTGCAAGCAGCGCGTCCATGGTAAGTGTGGCCGTAGTGAAATCATAAGCATGGTCGCCGAATGCACGGAACCTGACCTGGTTGACGAGGTCTACTGCTGCCTGGTTGGCGACCCCGCCGTTCTTGCGCATAATAGCTTCCGCTTTTGTCATTAATGCATCTGCATAGCGGAATACTACCCAGTCGTTGCTCATGCTTTCATTATCTTTCAGGCCTGCTTCATATTCATATTTCTTAAAGCGTACGCCATCATCCAGTAAAGCAGGGTCTGTGGTATTATACAGCGCTTTGATCTGTGGGCGGTAAGTTAACTGCCGTGTTGCTGATAACATCAGTGGCGCACCTGTAGCGCTGTACTGCGGGCCTACCAGCCATGACTTGATCCTTTTGTCTGCGGCATTATAGGAATTGTAAAAGCTTTCCAGTGTTGCATAACCGTCCCAGGTGAATGCTATAAGGCCAAATGTTTGCTGACTTAGTGTATGCAGTGTCCAGCAATGGATCTGAAGGATATTACCAGGCGTTTTTGTTTTATCATAAGGAACAACAAAGATGTTTTCCTTTGATGATTCGTTATTGGCTGCAAAGTTGGAAAAATAATCAGATGATAAAGTGTAGCCAGGCGTATTGATCACTGCATCGGCTGCAGCAATTGCTTCATCCCATTTGGCTGTTCCTTTCCATTTCTCGGCGTTGAGATACAGTTTGGACAGCATCATATTGGCCATGGCCTTTGTGCAGGTGCGGCCATAGTTGTTGGTATTGGGAGCATCATCGAGCAGGCCAATATTGTCTGTTATTTCTTTTACCAGGAAATCCCATACCTGCTCCCTTGTGCTTTGCTGAGGCAGGGATACGTCTTTGAAATCAGTGGAGATAGGGATGTTGCCAAACCAGTCCATTGCACGGTAGTAAAAGAAAGCGCGGGCCATTTTTACTTCTGCAAATATTTTAGGCTTGCTGGGGAAATCAACAGGTGATTGCTCCAACTGGTATAAGATCTGATTGCACATGGAAATGCCGTCAAAGCAAAAGCTGTAACCTCCATTCATTACCCGAAGGGTTGGATCGAATTTATGGCGGTGCAAAGCGATCCAAAGACCGTTATCATACCACAGATTGGTTTCGCGGAAAGGGATAATGCATTCATCCGTGCCCACGAGATCAAGGCTGCCGGCGCCAAACCTGTCAGTGATCTTCCGGAGTTGGGCATAGATCCTCCCTACATTCGTCATCACTTCTGCTTCATTGCGGAAGAAACCATCTGCCGGAATGGAAGAATAGACTTCCTCATCCAGCTTTGTGCAAGAGACAATGCCGGCTGTCAGCGCAAGGAGAAGGCTACATCTTACAATAATATTTTTCATATCGAAGATTTTTCGTTGTTAATAAATCAGAATGTCAGGTTCACGCCAAGAGTGAAAGTGCGTGTGCGCGGATAATAGTTGTAAGCGTCAATGCCAGGGGAAAGTCCTGACAGGCTCATTTCAGGATCTACTCCCTTGTATTTGGTGATCGTCAGTAATTGCTGGCCGGTTGCATAGACGCGCATTTTTTTGATAACATTGCTGTTGAAGCCTGTGGTGTAGCCAATGGAAATATTATCCAGCTTGATGTAGGAAGCATCCTCTACAAATCTTGAGGAGTATTCCGCTTTTCCTTTATAACCCGGATAATCAAGCGCGCTCAATAAGATATTTTTTCCGCCGAGATAACCGAAGTTCTCATAATAAAGGCGGTGGATGTTCAATACATCGTTGCCAAATGATCCGCGGAAGTTGAAGGAGAGATCAAACTTCTTATAGGATACAGCGTTGGCGAATGACAATTGGAACTTGGGATAGGCATTACCTGCCACCTGACGGTCTGCTTCGTTGATCACGCCATCTTTATTGGTATCAGTATAGATCGGGAAACCGTTTGCATCAATGCCTTCGAAGATCAATGTGGTGAAATTGCCTACAGGCTGGCCTTCGAGCACCTGATGCGTCCAGGTCTGTACATCCGCGCCAATATAACCCTGCTTGAGATCGGTCAGCTTAAACCCTGCATCATTGTTGGAGAATGAAACCAGTTTATTCCTGTTGCGGCTGAACAATAAAGTGGTATTCCAGGTAAGATTCGATGTCTTGACAGGAATGGCATTTACTGTTACCTCTATACCGCTGTTGCGGATGGTACCGACATTCGTGTATAAGGAATTATAAAGATTGGGAGGGACCGGAACAGAATATGTCCATAACAGGTCCTTGGTATTGCGTATATAGTAATCGATGCTTCCGGAGATCTTCCCGCGCAGGAAGCCATAATCCACGCCAATGTTCAGCTCCTCTTTCTTTTCCCAGCGAAGGTCCGGGTTGGGATTGCTGGCAGGAGGATAGGTATTTATCCAGTTGCCATTATACAACATGCGTCCGCCTACAGCCAGCAATTGCAGGGAACGGTAGTTGCCGATATCCTGGTTGCCGGTGACGCCAAAACCTGCACGGAGCTTCAGATCAGATATCCAGTCAACTTCTCTGAGGAAGGATTCATTATTCAATCTCCATCCAAGGCTTACAGCAGGGAAATTACCCCACTTATGATTGGCGCCGAATCTTGAAGAACCTTCATGGCGGAGTGATACCTGCGCCAGGTATTTATCATCAAAATTATAGATCACACGACCAAAGAACGCGATCAGCGTATTGGATTCCTTGTAGCTCGACATGCTGGCCTGGCCTAATGACAGGGCGCTGCCTGCTCCAATATTGTTATACTGGTAAAGGTCCACATCAAAATTGCTGTTGCTTGCATTGAATGTCTCATTGGTGCCATGCTGGTAGGAATAGCCGACGATGGCCTGGACATCATGCTTGTTGAAGCGTTTGCGGTAATCGCTGCTTAATTCAAGCAGGTTATTGTTTGTAGCACCGGTATTGATCGTAGCGACCCCGTTGTTGCCGATGCCGATCGGGTAGTATCTTGTCTGGTATCTTGTGTTTTTGTACTGGTCCCTCACCATTGACCCGAATGCAGATACATTCCAGCCTTTTATCAATTCGTAGGTGAGCTTGGAACTTCCCGTGAATGTTTTTTGCTTGCCCTGGTTCACCTCTTCATTCAGCATGGCAACAGGATTGTAATACTGGAACGGGCCTGTATTCCGGTAATATCCGCCAGCCAGTGTGTTTGTCGGATCATATACCGGTTCTGTAGGATTACGGCGGAATGCCTGCTGCATCACTTCCTGGTCTGTAAAATCACGATTGGTTTCTGCATAAAGCAGGTTATAATTGATGGTTAGTTTATTATTGAACTCCTTTTGCGTCATGGACACTTTTCCCTGCAGGCGTTTATTGGCATTATCTTTAACGATGCCCTGGGCCCCGCGATAATTCACTGCTGCACGGTAGTTGAAATGTTCTGTACCGCCGGTCATGGCCAGATCATAATAATGGTCGATAGGAGTTTGGGTGATCTCTTTGAACCAATCGGTATTTGATTTGAAATCGAATTCATCTTCGCGGCCGGGGTAAACCTGGTGTATTGCCGAGCGGAACTCATCTGCTGTAAGATTGCGCAGTTTTTTGGCAATGGTCTGCATTGATACATAAGAAGAGAATTCGATCGCATGCTGACCAGCTTTTCCTCTTTTAGTAGTGATGATGATTACGCCATTGGTACCACGAGTACCATATATGGCAGCAGCAGATCCGTCTTTTAATACATCAATGGATTCGATCTCGTCTACATTCACGCTGTTCAGATCACCGCCAAGAATACCATCGATCACAAAGAGGGGGCCTTGTCCGCCAGACAGGGTAGTGAGGCCGCGGAGCTGAATATCGAATCCGCCATTTACGTCACCACCTGCAGGCCTGGCGATATTAAGTCCGGCCACACGTCCCTGAAGCAATCCAACAGGATTGGCAATATTTCCTTTATTAAAATCAGCCGGTTTGAGAGTGGTGATCGCACTGGTCACTTCTTTTTTGGTGCTTGTACCGTATCCGACCACTACCACTTCTTCCAGCTTGCTGAAAGAGATGATCATTTGCTGGTCAAAGCTGGCCTGTCCGGTATAAGTTGCTTCTTTGGGTTCAAAGCCAACGGCGGTGAAGATGAGTGCTTCACCTGCTTTTGCCGGTATGGAATAATGGCCTTTGGCATCGGTTGTAACAGCAACAGAAGTTTCCTTGTTTTTGACCGTTACATCCGCAAGATATTCTCCTTTTTCATTGGTGACCACACCGGTAACGGTTCCTCTTGTTTGTGCATTGCCCAGCAATGACAACAGCAAACAGGAAGAAAGAACAGTCATCCGTAATACGGAGAGCAGTCTTAACATCTGAGGGTTCATAAGCAATCGTTTTAAGTTGATGAAAAATTTAATGAATGGTGGATGAAGGTGAGCGGTCAGGATGCACCTGACATAATGATGAGGATAAGACCGATGATGAAGCAGGCAAACATGCCGAGAAGCAGGCCCGTGACTTTTCCTTTGGCATGCCGGAATTCTTTCCATACCAATACTCCCCAGATAGCGGCAACAAGCGTGGCTCCCTGTCCCAATCCATAAGAAACGGCAGGGCCTGCTTTGCCTGCTGCCAGCAGGTTGAGCAGATTGCCGATCCCCCAGATGGCGCCCCCAAGTATGCCAACAAGATGGAGAGGAAATCTGCCGCTGAAATAATCTTTATAGGTAGTAGGAGTGCCTTCAATGGGTTTCTTCATCATGATGGTGTTGAAGATGAAATTGCTGGCGAATATGCCAATCGCAAAGACCACGAAAGCCGTATAGGGTGTCATTTTCAGGGGTTCGGGATCAACAAAATTGTTGAGGTCCATCGCCACTGCAATAAAGCGATAGAAGAACGACATCAATATGCCTGCGGCAACAGAGAGAAGGATGCCTTTGGTGCTGGCTTTTGAAACATTGGCGGCAGCTTTTTTGTAAGCAATGGCATTAAGGATAATGGCGATCATCACCAACGCAACACCTCCGAACAAAAGAAGCGGGTCTCCTTTTTGCAAGCCAAGGTAATTGATGATAACGCCGAGGATGAGTGCAATGCCGATACCGACGGGAAATGCAACAGACATGCCTGCAATGGCAATGGCAGCAGTAAGAAGGATATTCGCGAGATTGAAGATGATGCCACCGATAAAAGCACTGCCGATATTCGAGCCGCTGGCCTGCGAAATATCAGCTAAGAAACTACGGCCTGAACTGCCCCAGCTTCCCAGTGTAAGCGCGGCGATAAGAGAGAATAAAAGAATGCCGATCACATAATCCCAGTAAAATAATTCAAAGCGCCATTTACCGGTAACTAATTTTTGTGTGTTGGCCCAGCTACCCCAGCAAAGCATGGTGATGAAGCAGCAAACGATGGCTAATGAATAGTTTTGAACAATAAACATGGCAAGCGGTTTTGGTTGAAGGGATAATGCTTAATCAATGATCAGCTTTCGGGCAATGAGCTCATTGCGATAAGGTATGGATGATTGGGCCCCGAGACGGGTAACGGAAACGGCTGCAGCTTCGCAGGCAAAGCGGACCGCATCCAGCAACTCTTTTCCTTCTGAAAGTGATACGGCCAATGCTCCATTGAATACATCACCGGCAGCAGTGGAGTCAACTGTTTGCACCGCATGTGCAGGCACCAGATGATGTTCTTTGCCTGTATAAACCACTGCCCCAAGCGAGCCCATTGTTACCACTACGTTTTTTACGCCCAGGGAATGGATCAGCCGGGCAGCTTCTTTGGCTGAATCAAGGTCTGTTACTTCAATACCTGAAAGCATCGAAGCTTCTGTACGGTTGGGAGTGATAATATCCACATGCGTGAGCAATTCAGGAGGTAAAGCTGTAGCGGGAGCAGGGTTCAGTATCACCTTCACATGCTGCTCACTTGCATAGCGGACAAGGAAAAGGACTGTTTCAAGGGGGATCTCGAGTTGCATCAGGATAATGCTGGACGAATTGATATCACCGAGCGCAGCTTCCATATCAGGGGGCAGAAGGGAAGCATTTGCACCGGGGGCCACCACGATGCTGTTCTCGCCTTCCTGGTCTACAGTGATCAGAGCAACGCCGGAAGGCAGTTCATTGTCGGAAAGAATATAGCGTGTATCAATGCCTTCTTCATCAAACAACTGAAATGATTGCTTTCCGAAAACATCATTTCCCATCTTTGAGATAAAGATCACTTCACCGCCAAGCCTGGCTACCGCTACCGCCTGATTGGCGCCTTTGCCTCCGGGGTTCATAAAGAATGATCCACCCAGTACAGTTTCACCATGAGCAGGAATATGAGTAGTCTTTACGACCATGTCCATGTTAGTGCTGCCAACAACAATGATCTTCTTTGATTTCATAAGCAAGTTTTGGTCTCGTTAAACTGATGAACCAAAAATAATGGCAGCGATGACCGGAAAAGAGCCTATTTTTAGAAAAAGATAAAATCCTGGCCGCAGGTATTTTGATAAAGAATAAATCTAAATATCTGATGCTCATGATACTGAAAGTATAACGATTATTCAATTCGCTAATTTCTGATCGACATGACGAATTGTGCCACTATTATCCGACTGGTCAATTCTCTTTCTCCGTCTGAGAAAAGACATTTCCGTATGACCACGCAAAAGCAGGGTGGGAGAAAGGACTATCTTGCCTTGTATGATATTATTGAAAAGAGTCATCCTGGCGAAACAGACACGCAAAAAGTAATGTCTGCATTCGCGCGTAATCAACCCGGCGCTTCCATTGAAGCCACTTCTAAATACCTTATCAAGATCATTACAGATTGCCTGATAGAATCAAAGGCAGAAAAGGACAATGAGTTCAATTTATACCGCAGGCTTTTGCGGGTAAAGATCCTGCAGGAAAGATCATTGCCTGCAGCAGCCAACAGGGAATTGAAAAAACTGCGCGATCGTTCCATTGCACGGCAGCATCACCTTATGCAGTACCTGACCTTCAGGCTCGAGTTGAACCAACTTTCGGATCAGCGTTTCCCGGGTATCTCTGATGATTACCTGGTGGAAACACAAATGAAGGCAAAAGAGATATTGAGGATGGTGCATAATATCGAAGGTCACTATTCCCTGTATGAGCTTTTAAAATACCGGTTGATACACATGGGCAAAGTGGTGTCCGAGGCAGACAAGAAGAAACTGAATGATCTTTTGCTAAGTGAGATCAGCCTGGTGACAGGCAAGGTGAAGAATAGTTTTGAATCGAGAAAACTGCATTTGCTGTTCCAGTCATTTTATTTTACAGATATTGCTGATCATCGTTCCGCTCTGCAAAGCTTTAATGAACTGAACAACTTATTTGAGCAGCATCCCGACCTGCATGATCATCCGCCGACAGATTATTTTTCTGCGTTGGATGGCATACTGGATGTGCTGCGGATGGTAAAGAAATATGATAAGGTGCCCTTTTACATCGGGAAGCTTCAACGGCTCAATACCAGTTCATCGCCGGAGTATTTCCGTTACCTGGTGCAGAAAACGATTGCTATCTATGAATTATCGGTATTGACGGGCATGGAAAATTTTACAGGCGCGATCGATTATATTGATAAGATCGATCCACAGGTTTTAAAAGCGTACCACCTGGTGAATATAGAAAAGCAGACAGAACTGTATTTCTATTGCAGCTTTGCCTACTTCGGTAAAAAGCAATACAAAAAAGCACATAAATATATCCAGGCAGCAATGACAGATATGAGTGCCAACGCACAGGAAGGAATAAATAAGGCCGTGCGGCTGCTGAATATTATTCTCTATTACCAGATCAGGGATCTTGATTATCTCCAGTATGAGATCCGGTCTTATCTCCGTTATGCTAAACAACAAGGCAGTCTTACAAAATGCGAAAAGCTTGTATTGAAAACCATCCAGTCAAAACCTCACAGCAACAGCAGCGCGAGAAACCGGTTGCTGCTGGGGAAAATGGATAATATGATCGAATCGATCAGGAACGATAAATATGAAGACCAGGTGATCAAGTATTTTGATTTCGTGGAATGGTCGGTTTCAAAGTTCCGCTAAGATCAGACTTTCAGTAAACCACGGAATCCTCTGGCCGCATAATAAGACTGCGCGCCATTGTGATACACGAACACATGATCATAGCGGCGATCACAAAAAAGCGCTCCGTCAAGCTTCCGGATAGCAGCAGGTGTTTGTATCCAGCTCGATGTTTTTGTATCGAAGTTCCCAAGCTGCTGCAACTGCCGGTATTGCTCTTCTGTTAAGAGTTCAATGCCCATATCGGCTGCCATATCAATAGCATTGTTGGCTGGTTGATGCTCTTTTCTTGATACCTGGGCTTTATGGTCGTAACAAATACTTCTGCGGCCCTTGGGACTTTCTGCCGAGCAATCGAAAAAAATATATTCACCCGTTTTTTTATCATGGCCGATAATATCAGGCTCGCCGCCGGTCATTTCCATTTCATTGAGCGACCATAGTTTTTTTGCGCTCGCTTCGAGCTTTGCCTGCACTTTGGCCCATTCCATGCCCTTATGACGGCTCATGTGTTTTTCAAAACGGGCTTTCAGAATTTTAAGCAGTTCTTCACGTCGTGAAGGCGATAATTTCTTTTCCATGTTTAAAGCATTTAATAGCTAATCTTCCAGTCCTTTTCCTTTGAGGATCTGCGGCATATATTTTTCAATCCTTGACTCCCGGGTTTTGGATTGTTTGGCAGAAGAAAAATAAAGAAGATATCCTCTTTGCCTTCCCGGTGTTAATGCAGCAAAAGCTTTTTTCAGGGCAGGGTTTTTATTTAACCTGTTTTTAAATTCTTCAGGCATGGTGAGTTCAGCAGTCTTTTTAAGGTTCACTTTCAAACCGGCTTTCTCCACTTCAATGGCTTCATAGATATACGCTTTCAGGGTAGGGGCCAGCCGGGTTATTTCCTTTGCATTGGTGAACCGGACCTGGCGTGCTGCCTGCACATTTTTTGTTTGCTGCACCAGGATGCCTTTGGTGTCTTTCAGTAAAGCGCCTTTGAAAAACAGCATGGCGCAGTACTCTTTGAATACATGCAGTAAAACAATATTTTTTTGCTGGAACGTGTAGCAGGGCGATCCCCATTTCAATTCTTCATCCAGTCCACAATCAAGAATGATCGCTCTTAATTGCTCCAGTTCCTTCTGCCATTTTTTGGCTTTATCGAAGTAGAAATTAACTTTGGGGTTCATGCTGTTCGTATATTGGTTAAGGGAACGATCCTTCTGTTTGCAGGTCTGAAATACCAGGATATCACCGTAAGGGCCAACAATAATATTGCCGGAAATATCTCGTTCATGGAATTGCCTGTTGCAATATGGGAGAATACTGCTCCTGACATGACAAAGAAAAAGCCTGCATAAGCCCATTCCTTTAGCAAAGTAAATTTAGGTATAAGCACTGCTACAGCGCCTAAAATTTTCCAGATGCCGATTATGGTCAGAAAATAATCAGGGTAGCCCATTTGTATAATAAAATCCACGTCCTCTTTCACTCTGAACAACTGCACTATTCCGGTTGATACCATTCCTAAGGCAAGCCAAATGGTAGAGACCCAATAGATGATCTTATTTCTTTTTGACATGGTATATTATTTTTGTTTCCTTACAATATCTTGCAGGCGGTCGTGTGCCATGTTTATGCCATAAGCAAAAGGTAATTGCAGCAACTGATCTCTGTGCGTCACTGATCTGAATACAGTGTGTATAGTGAGCTTGCTGGTATCCTCTGTGAGCGGTTCAAATTCCAGGAACTCGAGCTGAACACTGAAAGGGGCATTTTCCATTTCAAATGTTCTGGTGATTTTCTGGTTTGGAATAAACTCATGGATCACGCCGCTGGCCTGGAATGCAACATTCCCTTTGGGATCGGATGTTTCGAACGCATAACTGCCGTGCTTTCTGCTCTCCAGTTTCAACACTTTTGTTCCCATCCATTGTGCAACAATATCGGGATCAGTATATGCTTTAAACACCAGTTCTACAGGTAAATCAAATTCCCTGGTGATCACTAAGTCCTGTTTGCCGTCTTCGGCATTGACTTTTGTTTTCCGTTCCATATTGTTTTATTTTTTGGTTTTGTGTTTTTTCATAATGGCTTCCAGTTTATTGAACCTGTCGTCCCACATTTTGCGGAAAGGCTCAATGAAGTCGGCTACTTCTTTCATTTTTTTAGGATTGAAATGATAATAGATCTCCCGGCCGTTTTGCTCCTGTTCAAGCAGTTCGCATTCGGTAAGTATCTGCAGGTGTTTTGAAACAGTTGGCCTGGCGGTGTCAAAATTGGCGGCTATGGCGCCGGCTGTCATGGCCTGTGAGGCAACCAACAGCAGGATAGCCCTTCTGGTGGGGTCGGCTATAGCCTGGAAAACGTCTCTTCGTAAATTCATTGTGTAGCTATTTGACTACAAATATAAATGTAGTTATTTGACTACGCAAATTATTTTCTGAAGCAGGAAAATCATTATTAGTTTAGTCTCCGTCAAGATCCGGCCCGCCTTGATGGACCGAAAGCCATCCCCTTAACGAAGCTGATCAGTAAATCCCATCCAGTTTCAGACCTATGCGAAAAATAATTTCGAGACTGAAATGTATCGGCGTGCCAATTATAATTAGCATGAGCGGCCTTCTTTCCATGGCCTCCCTTGCTTATTTTATACAAAAAGGCACCCTTCCTCTATTGACTGTTTCATCATATCCAATGGTGAATCTCACTTTTACCATGCAGATGCTGGCGCTGATCATTTCTTTTATTGCTTTGGGATTAATGTATCTGTACAATAAAAAAAGCTTCAAAACATTTTTCCGTTTAGGATTTAATTCATCCGGTAAAAACAATAACTGGAATATTTATGGACCTACGATTGCGGCAGCATTTACGATCGGTACCTTAATGCTGATGTCTGCCAGTGTGATCTCACAGAAAGGAACCATTAACCAATCTTTCTTTTCATTGCTGCCCCTGGTGCTGTTGTTTTCCCTGACCAATGCCTGGTCTGAAGAGATACTCAGCCGCTTTGTTATTGTAGCCGGATTGGATGGGAAACTGAACCCTGTTACTATTTGCTGGATATCAGGGATCATTTTCGGGGCTGCTCATCTGCAGGGCACTCCCAGCGGTCTTTTCGGGGTAATAGCATCAGGTACTTTGGGCTGGCTTCTGGCAAAATCAGTGATCGAAACAAAAGGATTGGGATGGGCATTGCTGATACATTTCCTTCAGGACCTTGTAATATTTGGAGCTGGCGCAATGATCATCGCCGGGCAGCAGTGATCATTATTGCGCCGCTTTTAGATACAAACTTCCCTGCAGCCTGATGTCTTTTGAAGAACTGCCGATGTATATCTCAAACTTGCCGGGCTGTGCTATCCAATTGAGCTCACTATCATAAAACGAAAGTTTTTCCCGGTCGATCTTAAAGGTGATCTTCTTTGATTCGCCTGGTTCAAGAAAAACTTTTTGAAAATCCTTTAACTCCTTTACAGGCCTTAATGGTTGAGCAACCACATCTCTAAGATATAATTGCGCCACTTCTTCACCACTTGCTTTTCCCGTATTGATGAGCGTAAAAGAAATTTCAGCAGCATCATCTGCCATTAATTGGGTTTTTGAAACAGTAATGTCTTTGTATTCAAATGTAGTATAGCTTAACCCATGACCAAAAACATATTGCGGCAGCCTGGGCATGTCGATATAACCGGTAGTGTATCCCCCGGCCTTTTCTTCAGGCCCGGGCCTTCCTGTGTTCAGGTAATTGTAATAAACAGGGATCTGCCCTTCGGAACGTGGGAAGGAGATGGGCAGTTTACCCGAAGGATTGTATTTCCCGAATAATACATCGGCAATGGAATTGCCTGCCTCGCTACCCAGCCACCACGTAAAAAGTATGGAAGGAACATGCTCTGCTGTCCAGTTGAACACCAGCGGCCTTCCTGCCATTAAAATAACCACTACGGGTTTGCCAGTGGCATGGATGGCTTTAATAAGGTCTTCCTGTACGCCCGGCAAATGAATATTGGCCCTGCTTTTTGCTTCCCCGCTCATGTTCGCTGTTTCACCTGCCGCAATGATCACAAGATCGGATGTACGGGCGATCCTTATTGCTTCGGCAAAACCTGCTTTGGATGAATCATTGACATTGCAGCCTTTGGCGAAATTGATTTTAATGCGGCCTGCCTGTTGCCTTATCCCTTCAAACAAAGACACCGGTCTTTCATCTTCACCCCAGTCGATCGACCAGAAGCCTTTCATATCTTTTTCTGCTTTTACCAATGGACCGATCAATGCAATGGACTTCACAGAAGGAGAGACCGGAAGCAGGTTATGCTGATTTTTCAGCAATACAATGCTCTTTCTTCCCATATCCCGTGCAGCGGCCTGGTGTTCCGGTTTATTCAGTACCTGTTTTTCCCTTTGTTCATTACTGAAACGATAAGGATCATCAAACAGGCCAAGCTCAAACTTTTTATACAGGATACGATAAACAGCATCATTGATCAATTCCTCACTGACCTTTCCATCTTCCACCAGTTTTTTTAGATTCTCTGTATAAGCCCGGCTTTCCATGTCCATATCACTGCCGGCAGTGATCGCTGCTTCTGCTGCTTCATATTTATCTGCAGCATAACCATGCGGGACCATTTCACCGACAGAGCCCCAATCGCTCACCACAAAACCTTTGAAGCCCCATTTGCCTTTCAATATATCACGTTGAAGATAACGGTTGCCCGTAGCAGGAATGCCGTTCAGGTCATTAAATGAATTCATGAAAGTAGCTGCGCCGGCATCGGCTGCGGCCTTGAATGGCGGAAGATATATTTGCCAAAGCGTGTGCAGGCTCATGTCTACACTATTATAGTCACGACCTCCAATAGCAGCACCATAAGCTGCAAAATGTTTCGCACAGGCCATCACTGCATCAAGATTGCCCAACCCCTTGCCCTGAAATCCTTTTACTCTTGCTGCTGCGATCAATGATCCTAAATAAGGGTCTTCACCTGCTCCTTCCATCACGCGTCCCCAGCGCGGGTCGCGGGCAATATCAACCATCGGTGCAAATGTCCAGTGTACGCCGCTGGCCGCCGCTTCTGCAGCAGCGATGCGTGCTGATCGTTCTATCGCATCCATGTCCCAGCTTGCAGCTTCTGCAAGCGGAATGGGAAAAGTGACGCGATAGCCATGAATAACGTCAAGGCCAAACAATAAAGGAATTTTCAGTCTTGATCTCATCGCTACTTTCTGCATCTCCCTGGTGGCAATGGCTCCGCTTACATTCAACATGGAACCTACTTTCCCTTTTGCGATATCTTCCAGCTTGGAATCATAAACTGTTATCGGGCCTGTAACCTTTATATCGTTGGAGTATTGATTCAGTTGACCGATCTTCTCTTCCAGCGTCATTTCTGCGAGAAGGGCTTTTACTTTTTTGTCGGTACTGTCAGTAGTGCTTTGCTGTGCATCCATTTTTAAAAAAAGAAAACAGCAGGCAGCCAGCAGATAGAATCTTCTTTTGTGCATTTGGTTCAAATGTTTTGAAACGCTCTGATAGCAAGGTATTGCCTTTTTTTGGATCAACTGATACAAACTTTAATGAGGGATATGAGAAAACTCCTAAATTGCCGTTCGGCTAACCAGCTTTTACACAATACAATATTTACACTATGTCCTATTGCAGTGCCATCATCCGCATGACAGCAGAGAAAAAAGCGATCCATAAACCTTACCACGATGATCATTACGGATTTCCCATCCGCGACGATAATGAATTGTTCGGGCGTCTGATCATGGAAATCAACCAGGCTGGACTAAGCTGGGAAACCATTCTTAAGAAAGAAGCAGGGTTCCGCAAAGCCTATCACAATTTCAATATCAAAAAAGTGGCGGCTTATACAGAAAAAGACAGAAACCGGCTATTGGCCGATGCTGGTATTATCCGAAACCGTTTAAAGATCAATGCTGCAATAGAAAATGCCAGGGCCATCCTCGACCTGCAAAAAGAACATGGTTCTTTTGAAAAATGGCTGGAAATAAATCATCCCAAAACAAAAGAAGAATGGGTGAAACTGTTTAAGAAAACTTTCCGGTTCACAGGTGGAGAGATCGTGAACGAATTTTTAATGAGTACGGGATATCTGAGAGGAGCACATTCAGAAGATTGTCCGGTATATAAAAAAATATTGAAGGCAAAACCGCTTTGGAACCGCCCGGCAAAATAAACTATAACCTGACGGCAAATAAAGTTTTATGAAGTTATTAAAAGAAAAGGATCATTGATAAGAGATAAATTCTTTTATCCAATGATCCCTTTTTTCAGGAATTATAATCCGATCATCAATACTTCGCAGGTTGTCCTTTCGCCGGTATTGATTCCAGTATAAACTTCCGCAGATTATCCGTTGCTTTGGCCAGATCATCTTTTCGCAGATACATCATGTGGCCGCTTCGATAACCTTCCCATTTCATCCTGTCTTTCAACCGGCCGCTGGGATCAAGTTGCCACATGTTGTATTTCGCATTGAAATAATCGCAGGCACCATCATAGTAACCGGATTGCACCAGCAGATGAAGGAATGGGTTCTGTGCCATTGCCTGGCGAAGATTTTCACCGGTCTGATCACCGTTATTGTTCCAGGGGCGGACAGGGCCGAACATATAATACTTCAGATCGGTTTTGTATTTCAGTTCTTCACGCAGGTAGATCTGGATGGCCGGTGTGAAAGATTGCAGCCAGGATGTCAGCTCTGCATTATAGTCTGGTCTCTCACCGCCTGTTTTGCGGTCGATCCCTTTGTAGCGGGAATCCAATCTTCCCACAGTGTAACCCTGATCACGCAGCAGGTCTTTCCAGAACAGGTTGAACGAAACATCCAGGTTGTTTTCCTGTACTGTTTCTTCTTTCAACCCGCTGTAGCGGGCTATTTTTTGTGCGATAGCTTTTCTTTGCGCTGCATCCAATGATCCGCCACGGGAAAGGGCTGGCAGCAATTCATTAATAGTGAATTGCTCCACTTCAGGAAGCATATCAGTAAGATCTTTTTGCTGCAGGTCGGCCGGCAATTTCTTATGATACCAGGCAGTGGCAGCAAAATAGGGCAGTTTTAAAGCTGCTTCTACCGGGCCACTGCGTTGAATGCCCAGCCCTGTCGGAGACACAAGGATAACCCCGTTCAGATACATCCATTGTGCATTCTGCAGTTCCAGCGCCAAACCTGATACACGGGTGGTGCCATAGCTTTCACCGATCAGGAATTTGGGAGATGCCCAGCGGCCGCGGCGTGTAACAAAGGTATTGATCCATTCTGCCAGGTACCTGATGTCTTCATTCACACCAAAGAATTTGGAAGTAGGAATATCCTTATTTGCGGGTCTGGAATAACCTGTGTTAACAGGGTCAACAAATACGATATCCGCTACATCAAGAATGGAATTGGGATTATCCCGCAAGCCAAAGGGCTGCACCGGATAACCTTCATCGTCAATATTGAGCAGACGCGGACCGGTGTAGCCGATCTCCATCCAAACAGAAGAAGTGCCGGGACCTCCATTGAAAGAGATTACCAGCGGGCGGGAGGACCTGTCTGTGATATCAGACCGCTCATAATAAGTATAAAAAACACCGGCAATTGGTTTGCCATCGTCACCCCATACAGGAAGAGTGCCTGCCATGGCCGTGTAAGGAACACGCTGGCCTTTGATAGTTATTTCATGTCTGGTGGTGATGGCGGAATCCATTAACAGGACCCGGCCAGGTGAAACAGGCTGGTCATTCCTGACAGCCGCCGGAGCTGCTTCTCTGGCTGGCTGTGCAAACAAAGGTGTAACTGCACAGGCAGAGAAAGACAGGGAAAGAATTAGTTTTCTCATAATGTTGTGTTGTTAATAAAATAGGTGGTCAAGATAAGGATAAAAATATCTTTATTTTTACCACTTAAAAAAATCATTATATGCAATACCGGAAATTTGGCAGAACAGGCTGGAGTGTCAGTGAGGTTGGTTATGGTATGTGGGGAATGGCTGGCTGGACCGGTTCTGAAGAACAGGAAGTGAATAAAGCGCTGGACCGCTCGATTGAGTTGGGCTGTAATTTTTTTGATACGGCCTGGGCTTATGGTGATGGGTTGAGTGAACAGATACTGAATAAAACCATTAAAAAGCATCCAGGCAAAAAATTATACGTTGCTACCAAAATTCCTCCGAAGAACAGGAAATGGCCATCCCGTCGTGGATTTGCGTTGAAGGATGTATTTCCTGCCGACTATATTATTGAATACACGGAGAAGAGTCTGGTAAACCTGGGAGTTGACTCCATTGACCTGCAACAATTCCATGTATGGGAAGATAGCTGGGCACAGGAGGATGAATGGAAAGAAGCCATCACCCGATTGACCAGTCAGGGAAAAGTAAAAGCCTGGGGATTGAGCGTGAACCGGTGGGAGCCTGATAATTGTCTGGAAACGATCAGGACCGGCCTCATCGATGGCATACAGGTGATCTATAATATTTTTGATCAGGCACCTGAAGACAATTTGTTGCCACTTTGCCGTGAAAAAAATATCGGTGTGATCGCACGGGTGCCCTTTGATGAAGGAACACTGACCGGCACATTTACCAAAGAAACGACCTTTCCGAAAAATGACTGGAGAGCCAGTTATTTTGTTCCTGAAAACCTTCGTTCAAGTGTTGAACATGCAGATGCGCTGAAGCCATTGATACCGGCGGGTATGTCAATGCCTGAAATGGCCCTTCGTTTTATTCTCAGCAATCCTGATATAGCTACTACCATACCCGGTATGAGAAAGATCAGGAATGTGGAAGCCAATATGGCCAGCAGTGATGGTAAAGGCCTGCCGGCAGATCTGCTGAAACAATTAAAAGCACATCGTTGGGACAGAACACCAACGGAATGGTCGCAGTAGAGCAGGGCTGTCTTGAAATAAAAGACATTCCTCTTACAGCTTCTTGTTTATTCAATGTACTTTAGTGCCCCTATGGAATTTCTTCAGGTAAAAGGCATCAGCAGGCAGGAGAATGGCAATCCGGCAGCGCGGGAAATTCATTTTGTGCAACAACGCCACCAGAAAATAGCCATTGCCGGTGAAACAGGTTCCGGCAAAAGCACTTTATTAAAGATCATTGCAGGCCTGGCACAGGCAGAAAGCGGTGAAGTGAGATTTGAAGGTGTAAGGGTGGAAGGCCCTGCTGAAAAACTGATCCCCGGCCATCCCGGCATTGCCTATCTTTCACAGCAGTATGAATTGCCGAATAATATGTGGGTGGAAGAAGTGCTGAATTATGCGGATGAACTTCCTCCGGGTGAAGCTATCATATTATATGCTACCTGCCGCATTGATCATCTTCTGAAGCGACGCACCAACCAGCTTTCCGGCGGAGAAAAACAACGCATCGCTTTGGCAAGATTGCTTACACGTTCCCCAAAATTATTGCTACTGGATGAACCTTTTTCCAATCTCGATCTGATCCACAAGCGCATTCTGAAAACAGTCATAAAAGATATCGGCGAAAAACTGGGCACCACCTGCATGCTTGCATCACACGATCCGCTTGATACGCTTTCCTGGGCAGATAAGATCATCGTGGTCCGCGAAGGACAGATCATTCAGCAAGGGCCGCCTGCTATTGTATACCGCCAGCCATTGAATGAATATGTAGCAGGTTTGTTTGGCGCATATAATTTAATTCCTGCTGCATCCGTTCCGGTCTTTGAAAAATTGCCTGGTATAAAGCAAAATGGTAAATCATTCTTCTTTCGGCCGGAAGATATTCAGCTCATGAAGAAAAAAGGACACACTGTTACCGGTACAGTGATCAGTATTTCTTTCATGGGTGGTTATTATGAAACAGAAATAAGGGTAGAGGATGTTTATCTTACCGCACGTATGATACAGCCGGAATTAGTGGTGGGCGAAGAGGTGGAGATATCATTGAACGGGAAGATGATTTGGGAATGGTGAATGGTTTTGGCAATCTGTTTGCTGATTACCTTTGTTTTCCCTTATACGTAATCTTATGGACTCACTCAGGCCCTTGTTAACTACCTATGCTTATAATATTTTAGGATCGCTGGAAGATGCAAAAGACGTGGTGCAGGATGCTTTTCTGAAGTTTATGGCAATTGATAGTGATAAGATCGAAGATAAACGGAATTACCTGATTCGTACGGTGGTGAATCTTTCCATTAATACAAAGAAAAAACAGCAGAAACTGGTGGCAGAATACCCAGGCCCCTGGTTGCCCGAGCCGGTAGCAACAGAAAGAGCAGATGCCGGCATTCTGCAAAAAGAAATATTGTCTTACTCGCTGATGGTGCTGCTGGAAAAACTCAATGCCAGGCAGCGGGCGGTTTTTATCCTCAAAGAAGCATTTGATTATGATCATGAAGAGATAGCGGGGGTACTTGATATCAGCGTGGAAAATTCCAGGAAATTATTAAGCAGGGCTAAAGAACAGTTACAAAAAGCTGCTCCCGGAATGCACAAACCCGTGGCGGAAAAAGAATATGTAGATAAATTTCTTACGGCCATCTTGCAAGGAGATACACAACAATTGGAACAACTGTTCCATGATGAGATCATTCTTATGTCGGACGGTGGTGGAAAAGCTATAGCAGCTACCAAACCGCTTATAGGTATGAAACCGGTGATGAGCTTCCTGTCAGGCATATTTAATAAAGGCTACAGGCAGGCGCGTATAGAAAAAGGAGAGATAAACCATGAACCTGCATTGTTTTATTATCAGGACAATACGCTGGTTACCTGCCAGGTATTCTCCATACAGAATGGACAGATAAAAAACTTCTATCTTATTCGCAATCCTGATAAACTAAAAGAGCTTCAAAAATAATTGCCGGGACCTGTCACGTTTTCTCTTTCTGTTTTGTTTTCTATATATAAATCATAAAAACAAAATAATATGGAAAGGATTCTTTTTTCAGAACTTCCGGAGGGAATGTATCAGTTAATGGCGAATGTGGAAACCTATATCGCTGCATCAGGGCTTGATCAGAAACTGGTGAAACTTTTGAAATTCAGGGTATCCCAGATCAACAGTTGTGCTTATTGCATTGATATGCATTATAAGGAAGCGGTCCATCTGGGCGAAACTCCCCAACGGCTCTATTCGGTATCAGCCTGGAGGGAAACACCGTATTATACACCCAAGGAACAGGCTGCACTGGCTTTTGCAGAAACACTGACCCATCTGCCGGCGGAAGAAAGCAGCGAGCATATTCATGATGAACTGGTGAAATATTTTTCTAAAACAGAGATCGCTCATCTTACATTGGTGATTACGCAGATCAATACCTGGAACCGTCTTGTACGTTCGTTTGGCGCTGTACCGGGGAATTATCAAGTGAGGGAAGTGGCGCATGCCAATTAAGTCTTGTTCCTGATCTTGTATGTATGAAATAATATGAACAAAGACTTCCAATTAATAAAAAAGGGGCCAGGATAAAAATCCAGCCCCGTTTTTAAAATCCAATATCCTATGAAAAACCAGCACAATAATAGAATGAATTTTTGAAACTGCCAACAGTTTGTTAGGGTATTTTCCGCTTTTTTCTAATGGTTAACCATTAATAAATAAATTTTTCTGTTCCGGAAAGCTTCCTAATTTTGCGCTACCAATTTAAACATGCAGTCAATTCTTCATATTCATCATCATCATCTTGCACAAGCGGTAAGCTGTGATGGTATTATGTAGACAGAAACATAATTAATCGTTGAAGGGCTTACCAGACCAGGTAGGCCCTTTTTATTTATAAGTATATGAAAATCAAGATCGCAATACAGAAATCCGGCAGGCTTCATGAAGACTCCGTCCGCCTTTTTAAGGAATGCGGCATCGACATCTCCAATGGCGGCAATAAGCTTAAATCCTCTGCTTCCAACTTCCCGCTGGAGGTCTATTTTCTGCGGGATGATGATATTCCCCAGTACGTGGAGGACGCTGTTGCGGATGCCGGCATCGTGGGCGAGAATGTAGTCTATGAGAAAAAAAAGGAGGTTGAGGTGCTGGAGCAACTCGGTTTCGGAAAATGCCGGCTTTCCATAGCGGTAAGCCGGAATGAGCCTTATGACCGCCAGGCCCTTGCCGGTAAAAGGATCGCTACCAGCTATCCCATGATCCTGCAGGATTATCTTACCAGGAATAATATCGTCGCAGAAATTCATGAGATCAGCGGCAGTGTGGAAATAGCACCAGGCATCGGGCTGGCAGAAGCCATCTGCGATCTTGTAAGCAGTGGCTCCACTTTATTGACCAATGGCCTGCGGGAAGCAGAGACCATTCTTCACTCGCAAGCCGTATTGATCCGGAATAAAAACCTGAATGCGGAGCAACAGCAAATACTTCAACGTTTGCTTTTCCGAATCCGTTCCGTAAAACAGGCGCGGAACAATAAATACATCCTGCTGAACGCACCCAATGAAAAATTGCAGGAGATCATTGCTTTGCTGCCGGGAATGAAAAGCCCTACCGTGCTGCCCCTGGCCGCTTCCGGATGGAGCAGCGTACACAGCGTAATTGATGAGAATGATTTCTGGAATATCATCGAACAACTGAAAGCTGCAGGTGCACAGGGGATTTTAGTAGTACCGATTGAGAAAATGATTTTGTAAACAGCAGACAATACCATAAGATGCAATTAATTCTTCACCCGTCTCCCGATCAATGGCCATCACTGCTTCAGCGGCCTGTATATGAACCGGAGCAACTGGAAAAAGCAATCCGCAAAGTGTTGCTGAAAGTAAAAACAGGAGGAGATAAAGCAGTACGCAAATTCACCCGGGAATTTGATGGGGTATCCATAAAAAAATTACAGGTAAGTGAAAAAGAAATAAATGCTGCAACAGGGTTGATCGATCAGGAATTGAAAGAAGCCATTCAATTAGCTAAACGCAATATTGAAACCTTCCACTCTTTTCAATTGAAGGAAGAAACACCTGTTGAAGTGATGCCGGGAGTAAAATGCTGGCGCAAATCGATCGGCATTGAAAGAGTGGGATTATATGTGCCGGGTGGAACAGCTCCTTTATTCTCTACCGTGTTAATGTTGGGCATTCCGGCAAAGCTCGCCGGTTGTAAAGAAATTGTTCTGTGCACGCCTCCACAGAAAGATGGCACGGTTCATCCCGCCATATTATTTGCAGCGCAATTGGCCGGTATCACTAAAATATTCAAGGTGGGCGGAGCGCAGGCTATTGCCGCAATGGCTTATGGCACGGAAAGCATTCCCAAAGTGTACAAAATATTCGGGCCGGGCAATCAATATGTAAATGGCGCAAAGCAATTGGTGCAATCTGCCAGCACAGCGATTGATATGCCGGCCGGCCCCAGCGAAGTATGTGTGCTGGCCGATGAAACGGCCAACCCCGCTTTTGTAGCTGCTGACCTGCTTTCACAAGCTGAGCACGGGCCCGATAGCCAGGTATTGCTGGTAACTACTTCTGCTGAACTGGCAAATTCGGTGCAACTGGAAATTGACAAACAGGTTGCACAATTGCCGCGTGAAGCATTTGCGCTGAAAGCACTGGCCAATAGCCGCGCCATCATCACATCCACAATAGAAGAAGCTGTTTTACTGGTAAATGAATACGCTGCCGAACACCTGATCATTGCCTGTGCAGCGGAAGAAAAGATCACCGCCAAAATCATCAATGCAGGTTCTGTGTTCCTGGGAAATTATTCACCTGAAAGTGCCGGCGACTATGCAAGCGGCACCAATCATACGCTGCCTACCAATGGATTTGCCCGGGCTTACAGCGGCGTAAGCGTGGATAGTTTCGTAAAAAAGATCACTTACCAGCAACTGACCAAAGAAGGTTTGCAGGGGCTGGCTGATGCCGTGGTAAGAATGGCAATGGCAGAAGGATTGGAAGCACATGCCAATGCTGTTAAGATAAGATTGAAATAAATTATTATGAGCGATATTATCTCGAAACTTGTTCGTGAGAACATTAAAAAAGTAAAACCCTATTCATCTGCAAGGGATGAATTCAGCGGGGAAGCTAAAGTGTTCCTGGATGCCAATGAGAACAGCCTGGGTTCGCCTTTATTAAAATGGTACAATCGCTACCCTGATCCGTATCAGCATAAACTGAAGGAATCGATCAGCCGTATAAAATCTGTGGACACGAATCAGATATTCCTCGGCAATGGAAGTGATGAATGCATTGACCTGCTTTACCGTTGTTTTTGTGAACCGGGCAAAGACAATGTGATCATTTGTCCGCCTACTTATGGTATGTATGAGGTAAGTGCAGCTATCAACGATGTGGAAATAAGAAAGGCAGGTCTGACTCCCAATTTTCAGTTAGATCTGGAAGCAATAGAATCTTTGGTAGATGCAAATACCAAGATCATCTGGATCTGTTCTCCCAATAATCCCACAGGCAACAGTATTCAGTATGAAGACATCGCATTATTGCTGAATAATTTTGAAGGGCTGGTAGTGATAGATGAAGCCTATATCAATTTCGCACGTCAGCGTTCCTGGCTCACGGAATTGAAAGAATATCCCAACCTCGTGGTGTTGCAAACATTCAGCAAAGCCTGGGGCCTGGCAGCTTTGCGGCTGGGAATGGCTTTTGCTTCGCCGGAGATCATTGACTGGCTGAATAAAATAAAACCGCCGTACAATATTAACCAGGCCACACAGGAACTGGCTTTGCAGGCGCTTGAAGAAACAGGACAGGTGAATGATATGATCAAAGAGATTGTGGCCATGCGTGATGAACTGGCGAATGTATTCCGCCGCATGCCACTGATCGAGTATGTATATCCTTCAGACGCGAATTTTTTGCTCGTCAGGGTAAGGAATGCGAAAGAGGTGTATGGATACCTGCTGGAACAGGGCATTGTGGTGCGCGATAGAAGCAACGTGCAGTTATGTGAAGGATGTCTTCGCATCACTATCGGAACAGAAGCAGAAAATACTTTGCTGGTGGATGCCATGATCGGATACATGAAACTTGCAAACAAAGCGAAATAATTAAAACACTTTATGATGCCAAAACGCGTATTATTCCTGGATCGCGACGGAGTGATCCTGCAGGAGCAACCTCCGGATTATCAGCTCGACTCGCTGGACAAGATCCATTTTATGAAAGGTGTGATCACCAATCTTTCCCGTATCGCTGCCTCCCTGGATTATTACAAAGTGCTTATCACTAACCAGGATGGCATGGGTACGGATATTTTTCCCGAGCACACTTTCTGGCCCTACCAGGAACTGATGGTCCGTACGCTGGCCGGTGAAGGATTTGTGTTTGATGAAGTGCATATCGATAAAACATTCGAGCATGAGAACCAGTCTACCCGCAAGCCGGGAACAGGGTTGCTCACACATTTTTTTGATCCCGAGAAATATGATCTGGCCAACTCCTTCATGATCGGCGACCGATGGTCGGATATGCAACTGGCAAAGAATCTTGGTGTAAGAGGCATACTGATCAGATCGCCTTACCTCCCGCTGACACCTGTGCAGGAAGAAGAGTACAAAGAAGTGATAGCCCTGACAACCGATAACTGGGATGAAATATATGCTTTCCTGAAAAACGGTTTGCGCAAAGTAAGGCACGAGCGCAATACCAATGAAACAAAGATCAGTATCGAACTGAACGCAGACGGATCGGGCAAGTCAGCTATCCATACAGGTATCGGCTTCTTTGATCACATGCTGGAGCAGATCGCCAGGCATGGAAAGCTTGATCTTTCCATTCAGTGCAAAGGCGACCTGCATATTGATGAGCATCACACCATCGAAGACACAGGTATTGCTTTGGGAGAAGCATTTGCCAAAGCGCTTGCAGACAAGACCGGGATGGAACGCTATGGCTTTGCACTGCCTATGGATGATGCTGATGCAAAAGTGCTAATTGATTTTGGCGGCCGCAACTGGATCGTATGGGATACAAATTTCAAAAGGGAAAAGATAGGGGAGATGCCGACGGAAATGTTCTTTCATTTCTTCAAATCTTTCAGTGATGCAGCAAAGTGCAATCTCAATATCAGTTGCAATGGCGAAAATGAACATCATAAAATAGAAGCAATATTCAAAGCATTTGCAAAAGCCATCAGAATGGCGGTTAAAAAAGACCCGTTCAGTAATTATTTGCCGAGTACAAAGGGAGTGCTATGAACACAGCTATTGTAAAATATAACGCAGGCAATATTCAATCCGTACTTTTTGCGATGGAAAGGATCGGCGCGCCGGCAATGGTAACGGACGATCCTGAACTCATCCGTAAAGCAGACAAAGTGATCTTTCCCGGAGTGGGCGAAGCCAGTTCGGCCATGAAATACCTTCGTGAAAGAAACCTGGACGAAGTGCTGCGCGGTCTTAAGCAACCTGTTTTAGGTATATGCCTTGGCATGCAACTGATGTGCAGGCATAGCGAAGAAGGCGATACTGTCTGCCTTGGCCTTTTCGATACAACGGTAATGAAATTTAACCAGGGACTGAAAACCCCGCAAATAGGTTGGAACCAGGCAGTATCCGTTAAAGGAAAACTGTTTGAGGGGTTGACCTGCGCCCCTTATTTCTATTTTGTTCATAGTTATTATGCCGGGCTCTGTGATGAAACGATTGCTGTTACAGAATATGGGACCAGTTTCAGCAGTGCCTTGCAAAAGGATAATTTTTACGGCGTGCAATTCCATCCTGAAAAAAGTGCAGAAGCAGGGCAACGGTTATTGCAGAATTTTTTAAACCTGTAATCAAGCTCAATGGATATCCGTATAGTCAATATTGACACCATCTGGCAGGTCCGCCAGCAGGTGATGTATCCGAAGGAAGATATCAGCTATGTGCAATTGCCGGAAGATAATAAAGGCAGGCATCTTGGATTGTATATTGATGATAAGCTGGTCTCTATCGTTTCTTTATTTGAGCAGGGGAATAATATGCAGTTCCGCAAGTTTGCCACCCTGGCCAACGAGCAGGGCAAAGGATACGGATCACAATTGTTACAGCATGTAATGCAGCAGGCAGGTGCAGAAGGAAAACGACTGATCTGGTGCAATGCGCGGGTATCTGCCAGCAGCTTTTATGAACGCTTTGGGATGTATACCACCGGGGAAAGCTGGTGGAAGAAAGATATTGAATTCATCAAAATGGAAAAACGATTTAACTGAATTATGCAGATCATTCCGGCCATAGATATTATAGAGGGGAAATGCGTGCGGCTGACGCAAGGAGATTACAGCAAGCAAACAACTTATCACGAACAGCCGCTGGAAGTTGCCAAACAATTTGAAGCGGCCGGCCTTCGCCGCCTTCACCTGGTTGACCTGGACGGGGCCCGGCAAAAAGCCGTAAAGAACTGGAAAGTGCTGGAAGCCATTGCGGCCAACACATCCCTCGAAATTGATTTTGGCGGCGGCATCAACAGCCAGGAAGATGTGCAACTGGTATTTGATTCAGGTGCCCGTTGGGCAACAGTTGGCAGCATTGCCGTAAAGAATGAAACCGAACTGGAAAAATGGTTGCTTCATTTCGGTGCAGAAAAATTTATGCTTGGTGCCGATGTAAAAGAAAAAAAGATTGCCATTCATGGGTGGATGGAAACCACCGCTATCAGTGTGTTTGATTTTATTGAACGATACAACCGGAAAGGGATACAGCAATTGTTTTGTACCGATGTAAGCAAAGATGGAAAGTTGGAAGGTCCGTCTACCATATTATATAAGGAGATAATGGAGCGTTTTCCTTCCCTTTGGTTCATTGCCAGCGGCGGTGTATCATCCCTGGATGATCTGTACCGGTTGAAAGAGATCGGTTGCCGCGGAGCGATCGTTGGTAAAGCGATCTATGAGAACAGGATCAGTCTTGAACAGCTTAAACAATTTACAGAAGATGCTAACTAAGCGCATAATACCCTGCCTGGATATAAAAGATGGAAGGACCGTAAAGGGAACAAATTTCGTTCAGTTGAGGGATGCAGGTGATCCGGTGGACCTGGCCGCATTGTATGCAAGCCAGGGAGCTGATGAACTGGTCTTTCTGGATATTACAGCCACGCATGAGAGAAGAAAAACACTTTCCGAACTGGTCAATAAAGTGGCACGCCAGGTGAATATACCTTTTACTGTTGGTGGTGGCATCAGCACTGTTGATGATGTGCATTTGCTGCTGCAGAATGGTGCGGACAAAATATCTGTGAACACGGCTGCGGTTAAAAACCCTGCTCTTGTTGGTGAACTTGCAAAGGAATTTGGCAGTCAGTGCGTGGTGCTGGCCATTGATACCCGCCAGGAAGAAGATGGTGAATGGTATGTTTATCTTACCGGCGGAAGGACCAGAACGGACCTTAAATGCCTCGATTGGGCAAAGCAGGCCGTGGATGCCGGTGCCGGTGAAATATTACTGACATCCATGAATCATGATGGAACAAAATCAGGGTTTGCTTTATCCATCACCCGGCAACTGGCTACCCAACTGCCCGTGCCTGTGATTGCAAGCGGCGGTGGCGGCACCCTGCAGCATTTTGCAGACGTATTCAACGAAGCATCTGCTGATGCAGCCCTGGCTGCAAGCGTTTTTCATTTTAAAGAAATAGGCATACCTGAGCTTAAAAATTATTTAGCTGATAAAAATATCCCTGTAAGAAAATAAAACATGATGCAGATCAATTTCTCCAAATACAGTGATGGACTTGTTCCTGTGATTGTGCAGGACAGTGCCACAGCCAAAGTGCTGATGCTGGGGTTTATGAATGAAGAAGCACTGGAAAAAACCCGGCAATTAAAAAGAGTGACTTTTTATAGCCGCAGCAAACAACGGTTATGGACAAAAGGAGAGGAGAGCGGGAATTTTCTTTTGCTGGAAAGCATTGCAGCGGACTGTGATGAAGACACCCTGCTGATCAAAGCAAAACCGCTGGGCCCTGTTTGCCACACAGGAGCTGATACCTGTTTTAATGAAGAGAACCGGCAGGATTTTTTGCAGGTGCTGAGCGAAACGATCCGCAACCGGTATGAAGACCGCTCCGGCAAATCCTATACTTCCGGCCTGTTTGATAAAGGCATTAATGCAGTGGCGCAAAAAGTAGGAGAAGAGGCAGTGGAACTGGTAATTGAAGCAAAGGACAGCAACGACAAACGGTTTCTGGATGAAGCGGCTGATCTTTTATTTCATTATATGGTGCTGCTGCGGGCAAAAGGTTTTTCGCTGGAAGATGTGAAGCAGGTGCTTCAGGCGCGGCATAAATAATTTTCAATAACGATATCCAGTCTTCGTCAATCGGCAATTTCCCGGGAACTTTTTTGACCGTTTATGTTTTTTTTCCCAATATCTTTGCCGGATGAAAACCATAATAACTGCTGGTGCACTGGCTATCGCTTTATATGCGGGAGCGCAGGACACTGAATTGCTCCTCGACCCTGTTACAGTTACAGCTTCTGTTCAACCCAAGCCTGTTTCGCAAACCGGCCGCAATATCATAACCTTCCGGGGAAATTCATTTGCCAACCTGCCTGTTCATTCTGTTGATGAACTGCTGCGTTATTTGCCCGGCATCGAAATGCAAATGCGCGGGCCGATGGGTTCGCAGAGTGATATCGTATTAAGAGGCGGCACTTTCCAGCAGGTATTGATATTGCTGGATGGTGTGCGCATCAATGATCCGAACACCGGCCACTTCAGCAGTTATATTCCTGTTGTTCCCGCAGAGATAGACAGGATCGAAGTGCTTAAAGGTGCTTCCTCTGCTATTTATGGTTCAGAAGCTGTAGGTGGTGTGGTGCATGTGATCACCAAAGCTTTTGCTGCAAAACGCAATCAGCAGAAACTGCAATTGCAGGGCCAGGTATCCGGTGGTGAATATGATCTGATCACAGCCAATATTGGCGGCTTTTACCAGGCAGGCAACACTGCTGTCGGCGGCGGCTGGCTGAGCAATAATACAGATGGGCAGTTGCAAAGAGGCACCAGGGGATATGTGCATGCCAATACAGCTTCTCTTTCGTTCAGTCAATTTCTGGGTGAGCGCTGGCAACTGGCTGTTCGCGGCGCTTATGATAACAGGGATTTTTCTGCCCAGAACTTTTATACCACTTTCCTGAGTGATACTGCCAGCGAAGAAGTGCGCACCGTGTGGACACAGCTCCGTCTTTCCTATACCGGTATTAAGCATCGTATAAATATTGATGCAGGCTACAAGGACGTGAAAGACGATTATGCATATAATAAGGTATCAGTTGCAAACGCCAGCACCAGCCGCATGCTGCAGGCTACAGTGACCGACGAGTGGAAACTGGGGCAGCAAACTTCGCTGGTAAGCGGTGCGCAGTTCATCAATAAAGAGATACGTTCCAACGACAGAGGCAATCATGATGTGCCGCAGGGAGGAGTTTTCTTTTTACTGAATCATTCTTTTATACAAGGGTTTACCATTAATCCGGCGCTTCGTCTCGATTGGAATGAACGCTCAGGCGCTGAGCTCGTGCCGCAGGTAAGCATGGCGTATAAATTAAAATCCGTCCGTTTCCGTGGCAGTGCAGGCAAAACGATTCGGGATGCGGATTTTACAGAGCGGTATAATAATTATAATAAACCATCTGTTGCGAGCGGGCGGATCGGCAATCCTGACCTGGAAGCAGAGCGTTCTTTCAGCTATGAAGCGGGTGCCGATTATTTTGCAAGCTCCGCATTGAAGATCGGCGGTACCTTCTTCCAGCGTTTTCACCGCAAGCTGATCGATTATGTGACCACTCCCTATGCAGATATGCCAAGAAAAGATAATCTGGTACCCGGCGGAACTTATGCGCTGGCAAAAAATATTGCCAAAGTAAATACTACCGGTGCAGAACTGGATATTCAATACCAGCAAAAACTTCGGGGTAATAATAATGTATATGCCGGTGCAGGACTGGTTTGGCTGAACAGTACGAGCAGTGAGACCACACCGTCATTCTATGTTTCCTCCCATGCGCGATTCATGGCCAATTTCTTTATTGAGTATACATTCAGCAGGTTTTTAATAAGTGTGAATGGAATTTATAAGGACAGAGCAGCGCAGGAAGAGCCGGCCATTCATGCAACGGTGGACAAAAATTATTTTGTTTTCAACGCAAGGGCTGCATTTTATACGTGGCAACGGAAATTGAATATATTTGTACGAGTTGATAATATTGCTGATACCAGGTATAGTGATTTATTGGGAGCGAAGATGCCTGGACGTTGGCTGACCGGCGGAATTAACTATGCGTTTTCACGCTGATACCGGCTGTGTTTACTCCAAAAATACCATAACGGAACTTGTTTTGAGGAGACATTTATCAATGATTGCAGGAATTGTTTTTTTTCAAATACGCGGAATTGATTTTTTTTGTGTAACTTATTGACCTATTGAAAGAAAGCCTTATCCAAAAAATTTTTACAAGCCCATATCCCTACATGGAAAAAGTGACCATACTATTAGTGGACGACCACAAACTGATCAGAGATTCCTGGTCGTTTATTCTGAACAGTGACCCACGTTTTACTGTTATCGGGGAAACGAGTTCGGGAGAAGAAGCTATACACATTGCCGGCCAGAAGAATCCGCAGATCATTCTGATGGATGTGAACATGAGTCCTGTAAATGGTTTTGATGCCACCAAACAGATCCAGAAAATATCTCCTGAATCAAGAGTAATAGCAGTTTCTATGCACACCATGCCTGCTTATGCAAAAAGAATGCTGCAGTTGGGAGCCATGGGATATGTGACCAAGAATTCTTCCAAGGAAGAAATGATAGCAGCTATCATTGAAGTAAGTGAAGGGAAGAAATATATCTGCGAAGAAGTAAAAAATATTCTTGCCCAGCAGGAACTGGATGAAACGGCAGCGCAGGGCGATATGAATAATCTTTCACGCCGTGAAATAGATATCATTAAGCTGATCAAGGAAGGCATGTCTTCCAAGCAGATCGCACTTGAGCTGGATATCTCTTTAAAAACGGTGGAAGTTCACCGCTATAATATTCTCAAGAAATTAAAGCTGAAGAATACTGCCGCTTTAGTGAATTACATCAATATTAAAGGGCTGTAGCTCCTGATTTATTTATCCTTTGAAACGGGAGTTGGAACTCCAGGTTGCAGGGCAGCCATTTTTGCGGGAAGAATAACAGGATGTAGCGGCAATGACCAGTACTACCAGGAGAAAAGCTGCAAAAAAGGTTTTGATTTTCATTTTCGGGTATTTAACATGTACATAACGCGCTTAAACGTTATTTATTATGCAAATATAACTCCCGGCCTGCGTTTTTCATAGCACTGCCTCTAAGGACTCTGTTAAAATGCTACCCGCCAAATTTGATTTTGCAAAGAGCAGCAAAGCCCTACCTTTACCGCCAGATTTTTAAAGAGAAACTATTAGAACTGATGTTGAAGCTGACCAAACCGCTTGCCTTTATCGACCTTGAGACTACAGGAACCAACCTGGGCGTAGACCGTATCGTTGAGATCGCGATTGTGAAGATCCTTCCGGATGGCACCAGAAGCGTGAAAAGAAAACTCATCAACCCCGAAATGCCGATCTCCAAAAACTCATCTGATGTTCATGGCATTACCGATGAAATGGTGAAGGATGCGCCAACTTTCAAGCAGGTGGCCCACGAACTGAAGCAGGTGCTCGATGGCTGCGATATTGCCGGCTACAACAGCAACCGCTTCGATATTCCCCTGCTGGTGGAAGAGTTTTTAAGGGTGCAGGTGGAATTTGATATAAAAGGAAGAAAACTGGTGGACGTTCAGAAAATATTCCACCAGATGGAGCAGCGCACCCTCAGCGCCGCCTATAAATTCTATTGCAGCAAAAACCTGGATGGAGCCCATAGCGCCGAAGCGGACGCCTCCGCTACTTATGAAGTGCTGGAAGCACAGATAGAACGCTACCCGGTATTGGGCCATACAGTGGATTCCATTTTAAAAACCATTGGTGAAGAAGTGATTGTGGATTTCGCCCGCCGTTTTGTAATGGAAAACGGAGTGGAGGTCTTCAATTTTGGCAAATTCAAGGGCCGGGCAGTAGCCGATGTGCTGAAAGCAGAGCCGCAATATTACGACTGGATGATGAAGGGCGATTTCCCTCAGCACACCAAGCAAAAACTGACCGAGATCTATACCCGCACCATGTTGAAAAAAGCGTAAGAACGTTAACTCGTTGTGTACAATTTTTAACAGGCCGTCTTTGCTGATTTTCGTAAATTCGTTATTTCAGGCATTTGATTATAGTGGAAAAACTTGTAATTATACCGACTTATAACGAGCGCGAGAATATCAGCAATATTCTTCACGCCATCTTCAATCTCCAGGAAAACTTCCATGTACTGGTTATTGATGACGGCTCTCCGGACGGCACCGCTCAATTGGTAAAGGACCTTCAATCCAAGTTCCCCGGTCAGTTATTCATTACCGAAAGAAAAGGCAAACAAGGGCTGGGCACAGCTTATATTTTTGGCTTTAAATGGGCCATTGCCCATGATTATGAATTCATCTTTGAGATGGATGCCGATTTCTCCCATAATCCCAATGATCTTGCCCGTTTATATCATGCCTGCAAATACGAAGGTGCTGACCTGGCCATAGGTTCAAGGTATGTGCAGGGTGGTGGTGTGGTGAACTGGCCGGCCGACCGGATCGCTTTATCCAAAGGAGCATCAGTATATACAAGAATGATCACCTGGATGCCTGTGAAAGACCCTACAGCAGGCTTTGTTTGCTACCGCAAAAGAGTGCTGGAGACCATCAACCTGGAAGAGATCCGTTTTACCGGCTATGCATTCCAGATAGAAATGAAATTCGCTACCTGGAAACTTGGTTTCAGAATAAAAGAAGTGCCTATCATTTTCCAGGACAGGACCTATGGTGTATCCAAAATGAATAAAGGCATCGTAAAAGAAGGCATACTGGGCGTGCTCAAACTCCGCTGGCACAGCCTTTTCACCAATTACAGGAAAAGGGTGCAGAACACCCAGGCAGTCGGCATTTCCCCTCTCCGGAAGAATGAGATGATTGCAGAAGGAAAATGATTACTTTGGCCTGCAATCCCCACTGCTCTTCATGAAAAAAGCATTTCTTCAGCTTCATATTGCTGTATTCCTTGCTGGTTTTACCGGTATACTTGGCCGTTTGATAAGCATGAACGAAGGCATGATCGTATGGTACCGTCTGCTGTTCACTGCGTTTACCATGTGGGTGATATATGCAACTGCAAAAAGATTACAAAAGATCCCACTGGCGGATATATTAAAAATTGGTGGAGTAGGGTTTATTGCAGCGATGCATTGGGTAACGTTTTATGGTTCCATCAAGTATTCCAATGTATCCGTAGCGCTGGTTTGTTTTTCTGCCATAGGCTTCTTCACTGCATTGCTGGAACCGTTTATCATCCGGAAAAAAATGAACTGGATGGAACTGTTGCTGGGTATTATTACGATCGGCGGCATTTATATCATTTTCCATTTTGATACACAATACAAAACGGGTATCATACTCGGCATTATTTCTTCTTTGCTTGGCTGTCTGTTTCCTATTTTCAACCGGCAGTTCCTGCAAAGGATCAATGTGGAAACGGTGTTGACCTGGCAGATAACCGGAGGGTTTATTACTTTATCGGTGATCCTGCCTTTCTACCTGCAGCGGTTTCCCGTCAGCCGGTTTTTGCCTGGTTGGGAAGACCTGCTCTGGTTGCTGGTGCTGTCGTGGTTTTGTTCGGTGCTGGCCTTTCGCCTTTCATCCAATGCATTGAAGCGTTTGTCGGCGTTTACGGTAAACCTTACCTTCAACCTGGAACCCGTGTACGGCATTATCCTCGCTTTCCTGGTTTATAATGAAAATCAATATCTCAGTCGCTGGTTTTACCTTGGTTTTGGCGTCATAATAGCTGTGTTGGTCGTGCATGTTGCCTTACTTATAAAGCTGGAAACGCGAATGACACGAACGACACAAGAATAATAAGCTTTGCGACTCCTGATCTTTTCCTGACCCGGAAATTTCAGGAGAGTAGTATTTTTAAAACCTAAACTTTCTGCTGATGACCAAAACGAGTTTCTTTCTCCTTTGTTTTTTTACCATTCATTCTGTGCTGGCGCAAAAAAAGCCATTGGACCATACAGTGTATGACAGTTGGCAAAGCATTGGCCAACGCATGATCAGCAATGATGGCAAATGGGTGGTGTATAACGTGAACGTACAGGAAGGCGATAACCAACTGGTGATCCAGTCGGCCGATGCCTCCTATAAGAAAACCATTGAGCGTGGCGGAGATGCTGTGATCACAGAAGACAGCCGCTACCTGATCTTTAAAATAAGCCCCTTCTATAAAGACACAAGGGAAGCCCGTATCAAAAAGAAAAAACCGGATGAAAGCCCTAAGGATTCATTGGGTATTGTGGAACTGGGCAAAGACAGTGTTTGGAAAGTAGCGCGTGTAAAGAACTTTAAGGCGCCCGATGAGGGTACTGGTTGGGTAGCTTACCACCTGGAAAAAGCTATTGAGCCTCCGGCAAGAGGTGGACGCCCCGCCAATAATGAAAAGAAAATAACAGACAGCCTTAATCACGTGATCGATTCATTGAAAAACGTGATCGCTGAAATGCCTCAGCCCAAAAAGAAGAAAAATAAAGATGATGATATGGAAGAATGGGCAGCTACTGCTTTCGACGCAGAAGGGGATGAAGCCACACCTTCCAATGCCGACGCAGGGACCGACCTGGTATTGCGCAAACTGGGCACCAACGACCAAAAGGTTTTCAAATACATCCTGGAATATCGATTTAATGATAAAGGCGGAAAACTGCTGATGGAGCAGGCCCGCAATCCTAAAGATTCTTTAAGCAAAGCGCATGTGCTGCTGTATGATCTTGCAAAAGGCAAGCTGGATACCATCAGCACAGGCGGCAATGAATTCAAAAACTTTGCCTTGTCTGAAGATGGAACACAGGTAGCTTTCCTTGCGGAAAGGGATGCCAAACCAAAAGAACTGCAGAAGTTCTACAAGCTCTGGTATTTCAAAGAAGGTATGGACACTGCTGTAATGCTGGTGGATAAAAACGCAGCAGGTATAAAAAGCGGATCAACTGTAAGTGAATACGGCGCTGTAACATTCAGCAAAAGCGGCAAGCGCCTGTTTTTCGGCACAGCTCCCATTCAGCCCCCAAAAGATACTACCCTCGTGGATATTGACCTTGTGAAGCTCGATGTATGGCATTATAAGGATGATTACCTGCAAACAGTGCAATTGAGCCGCCTGCAGCGCGACCTGCAGCAGAATTACCTGGCAGTGTACGATGTGGAGAATAAAAAAATGACGCAACTGGCAACGGAAGAAATTCCTATGGTGTATCAATCAGGCCAGGGAGATGGAGATGTTTTTGTAGGCATTACAGACATCGGCCGCCGGATCGAAAGCCAGTGGGCCGGTAATACCATTAAAGATATTTATACCATCGATCCGAAAACAGGAGCAACAAAACTGGTAAAGAAAGATCTTAATGGGAATGCCACGCCTAACTATATATCACCTACCGGAAAGTATATCGTATGGTATGATAATAAATCAAGGAATTATTTTTCCTTCGATGGGGATTCGATCCGCAATATCACTTCCCGTATAAAAACTGCGCTGTATGATGAAGACAATGATTCACCAACAGACCCTGCTCCCTATGGTATCATGCGCTGGCAAAAAGATGAAGATGCTGTATATATCTATGACCGTTACAGTATCTGGAAAGTAAGCCCCCGCAATGCTTATGCCCCCTCTTTATTCGTTAGCGGACGCGCTGTTAAAACCAGTTACCGTTATCAGCAGGTTGACCGGGAGGAAAGGGCTATCGAACCTGATCAGGCTATCCTTTTCAGAACATTCAATGATATAACCAAGAAAGCCGGTATATGGGAATATCAACCGGAGGGAGGAAAATATAAACTGGCACCTGTGAGTGCCGATTCAGGTGTGGCCATTGGCCAGATAATGAGGGCTAAGAATACTCCCACTTACCTGTACAGCAAAGAGACCTATGTGCGCTCCCCGGACCTTTATACCGGAACAGTTGGCGGTGCTTCAACACGCTTGTCTTATATCAATCCTCAACAAGCTTCTTATAATTGGGGCACGGCTGAGCTGTATAAATGGAAAACCTTTACCGGCAAATCATCCCAGGGTATTTTGTATAAACCGGAGGATTTTGATTCGACCAAAAAGTATCCGCTGATCTTTTATTTCTATGAAAAATTATCAGATGGTTTATACGGATACCAGGCGCCTTCACCCACGCCCAGCCGTTTGAACATCTCTTTCTTTGTAAGCCGTGGCTATCTTGTATTTGCACCGGATATCAGCTACACGATCGGTCATCCTGCCAAAAGCGCGTATGACTATATTGTAAGTGCAGCAAAAGACCTGTCCAAATACAAATGGGTCGACAGCAAGAACATGGGCATACAGGGACAAAGCTGGGGAGGTATCCAGGTAGCGCAACTGGTGACCATGACCGATATTTTCAAAGCAGCATGGGCTGGCGCTCCGGTAGCAAATATGACCAGTGCTTATGGTGGTATCCGCTGGGAGAGTGGTGCTAACCGCCAGTTCCAGTATGAAAGAACACAAAGCCGTATTGGCGCCACGCTTTGGGAAAAACCGGAACTGTATCTTGAAAGCTCACCGCTTTTCCATTTGCCAAAAGTGAAAACGCCCTTGGTGATCATGGCCAATGATGCAGATGGTGCTGTACCCTGGTACCAGGGCATTGAACTGTTTACCGGCATGCGCCGTTTGGGCAAACAGGTGTGGATGCTCAACTACAATGGTGAAGCGCATAACCTGGTGCAAAGAAGGAACAGGAAGGACATCCAGATCAGGGAGCAGCAATATTTTGATTGGTTGCTGAAAGGAGAGAAGCCAGCTAAATGGATCGTGGAAGGTGTGCCGGCTGTGAAGAAAGGAAAAGACTGGGGTCTTGAGATCGTTAAATAAGTTTGGAACGATACCTTAAATAAAAAGGGTTGAAGAATTCTTCAACCCTTTTTATTTAAATATCCCTGAGCTATGCAGCGGCCTGTGTGGTAATGAATTTTACCAGGCTTCGCTTGGCGATCGGCAATAAAGTTTCATCGATAGGAAAACTAAGCCCGGATTCAATACAGTAAACGGCAGGGTTGGGAAGCTCCTTGCGGTATCTGATAAGTTCTGATTTGATATGTTCGTAAGTGAATGCAATGCCTCTTTGCCTTTCATCAATAAAGGAGGTTTTGATGCTCCTGAATTTCTCATCATGTTTTTCAAAGATCGAAAGGCGGTAATGATACACCAAGGTGCGTTTGGTATCATGGGTGCTGAGAAAGAAATAACCTTCCTGTGTGTCAAGCGGTACCAGTCCTACCGGCATGATATTGATCTTTTCTTCCACAAATTCATAAATGTCTGCGCCGGTCTGCAAAGTTGACCGGAGATTGTCGGCAGCATACTGGATGATATCCTCCAACTCCTGCATCAGTTCGCTGTCTTCGATCATTTCTTCATACAGCAATTGCAGTTTCTCCAACTGGATACCGGTGAGTTTTTTAGGAAAATATTCCTGCAGGTACCGTTTGTTTTCCCGGAAGGCTACCAGGTTATTATAATGGAACACAACATCTGCTAACTGGGGATAAAGCTTATTCTGATCAAAGTATTTATTCACTTCCTGCAGGTAAGCGAGCAGGGTGTATTTTTTCAGCTCAAAATCAATAAAGCCTTCGGCAAACCAGGTTTCGGATAGTTTTTTCATAATAGGACATTTTACTGTAAAACCTAATTTACAAAAAAGACTTTGGAAATAAAAGCAGGGTTGCGTGGGATGTGTTAAAATGCCCGGGCCGATTAACTAAGCACACATATACAAAGAGGTAATCCAATTGTGGGGGCAAGCTTAGTCAAGGTTGCCCGGTATTCTTTCAATAGCACTTTTTTCTGCGTTGATATCGATCGTAAGTGTCAACTGGAAAAAATGTTTTCCCTGTCCTGCATTATTCCGGTAATCAAACTGGTAAACATAGCCTGGCTGCACCGTGAAGTTTTTAGAGATCTGATAACCCGGCCCGGCAAAAAAACGGTTACGCTCAAAGTAAGGAGCTTTATCGGTCAGGAATATTTCATTGAAAGAAGCCAGGTAAAAAGTTTTTGGTCCCATCTTTTTATTGTTGATGGGTACAGCAGCATTCAGGCGGTAACGGAAGCGGTTGCGATAGCCGGTATTGAACCAGCGTTGCTCGATACGGTACCGGTGTTCAAACTTGACTCTTTCGAGGTAATGGTTCATGGTCAATTGCTGCCATAAGCGGGTTTCATGTGCGGTGAGAGGCTTTACAAAGTTTCCGCCATCACTGTATGTTTGGTAATCGCCGATACCCAGCAGCACGACAAAGTTTTTATTGATCGCATACGAAACACCGCCCTTCGCTTCATGATAATAATGGTCTTTATAAAAAGATTGGGAACGGAGTTGCAATTCATTATAGAGGCCCCATTTTTCCGATAGTGTCACTCTTGTAGTGATAACATTCCAGGAACCTAAATGTGAACGTTGGGAAAATGCAAAAAAAGAAGCCAATAACATGGCCACAAGAAAACATGTACGCATGAGGGGTATAGCAGTTTTAGGAGAGCAAAGATAGTTGTTAGTCGGAAGTCGTTAGTCAGGAGTCGGGAGTTTTACGAAGGGGTATGGTAGGGTTGAATGAAGGTTGACCGGTTTAGGAAGTAGTCTTTGCTGGTTTCTATCGGAGCCTGGGTGATAGCGGTTCAGGTTTGAAGTTTGACAGGAACCTAAAAATGGCCGGATTTATTAATCATCTCCGGAGCCGGGTAATACGGAATGGATCACGATATTCCGAACCTGTTTAATAAGGCTACTAACAGGTTCGGAAATCAGATCAGGGGCGATGTGATTTACAAGGTCCCTTAATTAAATTTCTCTTTCGGGATTAAAGTTTTCCAGCTCTTTTGCCACGGCTGTCAGGAAAGTGGCGCCCAGGCTGCCATCCACGATGCGGTGGTCGTAGCTCATGGAGAGATACATCATGTGGCGGATAGCGATGCTGTCTCCATGCGGGGTTTCTACTACCACGGGTCTTTTTTTGATGGCGCCGACAGCGAGTATGGCCACTTGCGGCTGGTTGATAATGGGTGTGCCCATCAGGCTGCCGAAAGTGCCTACATTGGTAAGCGTGAAAGTGCCGCCCTGGGTATCATCTGCTTTCAGTTTACCGTTGCGGGCATTATCGGCCAGGGCGTTCACCTGTTTGGTAAGGCCTACAAGGTTCAACTGGTCGGCATTTTTAATAACGGGAACGATCAGGTTGCCGCTTGGCAGGGCAGTGGCCATGCCGATATGAATGTCTTTTTTCACGATGATCTTTTCGCCATCCAGCGAACTGTTGATCAGCGGGAATTTCTTGATACATTTTACAATGGCTTCCACGAAGAGAGGAGTGAATGTGATCTTGGTTCCTTCTCTTTTTTCAAATTCTTTTTTCACTTTATCGCGCCACATTACCAGGTTGGTTACATCGGCTTCGGTGAAGCTGGTAACATGCGGGCTGGTATGTTTGCTGCGCACCATGTGCTCCGCGATCAGCTTGCGCATGCGATCCATTTCTATGATCTCTACATTGCCGCTATAAGTTACCGGCTCAGTTGCTTTCATCTGTGCAGGAACACTAATCATATTCGAAGCAGGTTGCTCAGACTCCCGGCTGATGACCCGGCTCTTATTCGTCCTGTTCCCTACATATTCCAGTATATCCTTTTTTGTGACGCGGCCTTCATTGCCTGAGCCCGGAATATTTTCGAGTTCAGTCATGCTGATGCCTTCATTGGCAGCAATATTCAGTACCAGCGGTGAATAAAAGCGGTTGATATGGCCGTTGCCTGATTTTACTGCCACAGGGGTAGACACGGGAGCATAATTGTGTGCCGGTTCTTTGACCGGAGCTTTTTCTTCATTTACAGGTACGGCAGGGGTGGACGGCGCAGAAGAAACTGTTTCTGCAGCACCGGTCTTTATTTTAGCGATGACAGCACCGATAGGCACTACATCGTTCACTTTATATAAAACTTCCTGTATAACGCCTTCAGCCGTACTGGGAACTTCGCTATCCACTTTATCGGTAGCGATTTCCAGCACCGTTTCATCCATTTTTACGCTTTCCCCGGGTTGTTTATGCCATTTCAGGATGGTCGCTTCCATGATACTTTCCCCGAGTTTGGGCATTATCAGATCAACTATAGCCATAGTTTTTTATTTGTATTCAACTTTATTCACCAGCCCCAGGGGGGACGGATAAACAGACAAGTAATAATGACCGGCCAAAGGTAATGATTTGGAACTTATCAGCCGATCAACTGTTAGTCAAAATGAATTTCCGCAAGAAATTCAATGCGTTCAGTGCTGCTGTAGTGATATTGCGTTGACGGTCAAACCGCAGGTTCAGTTTTTGAGTGACCACCTGCTCTTTATTGCCTACAGCAATCCAAACAGTGCCAACGGGTTTTTGTTCGGTGCCGCCGCCCGGTCCCATGATGCCGGAGGTCGCCACCACATAATCGACTTTCAATTGCTGCAGTGTACCATGCACCATTTCTTTTACTGTCTCTTCGCTTACTGCACCGTATTGGGTAAGCGTTCTTTGCTGCACGCCCAGCAGGTCCTGCTTCACCTGGTTCGCATAGCTCACGATGCTGCCCTTGTAGTAATCAGAAGAACCGGGAATGCTGGTGATCAGGTGGGCGATATAACCACCTGTGCAACTTTCAGCCGTGGCCATGGTCTGTTTGCGGGCAAGCAATAGTTTGCCGACCACGACTTCCAATGGTTCATCTTCATCTGCTACCAGGAATTCTTTTACGAGTCCCTTTAACTCTTCAAAATAGGGCAGTAGTTCCCGCTCTACTGCTTCTTTATTCTCACCCCTTGAAGTAAGTCGGAGCTTTACCATACCATACCCGGGCAGGTAGGCCAGTTTGATATGCAGCGGCAGCCGGGCTTCAAAGTCGATCAGTTTTTCTGCGATCATGGATTCACCCTGACCAAACGTGAAAGCTGTGCGGTGAACAATAGCCTGCACGTCCATATTCTTCAAAAGATAGGGGATTACTTCATTCGTCATCAGCCCTTTCATTTCATGCGGCACACCGGGCAATGAAATGAAAACAGTGTCTTTCTTTTTGAACAACATACCGGGAGCAGAGCCCCAGGCATTGTGCAGCACGGTGGCCACGTCCGGCACTTCAGCCTGTTTCAGGTTTCTTTCCAGGATAGGGCCGGGGCGGCGATATATTTTTTCAAATAAATATTTTACATGTGCCAGCACTTTTTCATCTACTACCAGCTTACCGCCAAAATATTCGGCCAGCAAAGGTTTGGTGATATCATCAGCGGTGGGGCCGAGGCCACCGGTGATAATGATCAGCTTTGATTCGCGGCTTTCTTCGTCCAGTGCTTTCCATATATCGTTCCATACATCCCCGACAGCGACACGGCGGCGGACCCAGATGCCGATCTTGTTCAACTCCTGGCCAATAAAAGCGCTGTTGGTGTCAACGGTTTGACCGATCAGCAATTCGTCGCCGATAGTGATGATGGACGCGTTGATTGTGTTGTTCAAGAGAAATGATTTTGGGGGCAAAGGTAAAGAGCATTACTCCAACAACAAATATGGATAGAGGTTCAGTTTAAAAGTTTAAGTGTTTAAAGGTTTAAAGTTAACCCTCAAAATGAGCCATAACCCAAATATGGCTTAGCGGGTTAGTTACAAACCTGTCAAATAATAAATATCATCCAGTGAAATACGCAAATTGACTGTTTGAATATGAATATGACCAACTTCAATGGGTATCTCTTCTGATCGCCAGGAACCGTCTTTTTGTTTCCTGGCAATGCAAGCAGCTCGTTTTTGAGAATCGATCATAATATATTCACAAAGGGAACTGATCTGTTGATAGGAAAGAAACTTATATCCTGTATCATTACTACGGGTAGAAGGCGATAATATCTCAAACACGACTGCCGGGTTCAACAATGTATCAAATTTGAGATCTTCCAATTGCGGTTCTCCACAAACAATAGTGGCATCAGGATAAACATAAGTATTCCTGCCTGGAGAACTTACCCTCATATTAGCTGGTAGTATCCTGCAATTCTTTCCTTTTAACAGCCTGCCTATTTCACCCTGAAGATTAGATTCTATCTGATTATGCTTCAGACTCGCCCCACACATCGCTTCCACATAACCATTATAATACTCATGCTTCAATTCCGAAGCCCTTTCCATTGCCAAATATTCATCCGGAGAAATATACTGATACTTCGGTGCCGGTTCTTTAACTTCATTTTCCATATTTCAAACCTAAACTCTTTCAATGAGCAGACCAATGTATTTAAACGTGAAAAGGATGTTTTTTAACGTGAGCTGGCTGTTGTTTTCCCATTTAAGTTTTGGGCAAACGGTCAGCACGCAACTGCAAAAAGCTTTTCAGCAGTTTGAGAACGATCCTCAACTCAAACATGCCCTGGTTTCTTTATATGTGGTAGATGCCCAATCAGGCAAACCGGTTTTTGATAAGAACAGTCAGACCGGACTGGCACCTGCGTCTACTCAAAAGATTATTACCACTGCGACTGCATTCGAAGTGTTGGGGAAGGACTATAGATACCAAACGAATTTCGGGATTATCAAAAAAGCTGCTCAAAACATTTTATACATTCAACCCTCCGGCGATCCCACATTCGGCAGTTGGCGCTGGGAGCAAACAAAAGAAGCTTTCCTGCTCGCACGTGTTTCCAATGCTGCACGCAATACAAAAACCGGGAAATTCGATGCTGTACTGGTCGATACAACCGGCTGGAATGATGAACCGATTCCTGATGGTTGGATATGGCAGGACATCGGTAACTATTACGGCGCCGGCGCCTCCGCATTGAACTGGAGGGAAAACCAGTATGATCTTTTTCTCCGTTCAGGAAACAGTACCGGCTCTCCTGTCAGCATTGTGAAAACAGAACCGAAGTTGTACAATGATACGATCATTTCCATGGTTACAGCCGGCGCCAAAGGCTCTGGTGATAATGCTTATATCTATCTGCCGGCCGGCCGTTCTCAAACCATTGTCAGAGGCACGATCCCTCCGGGTGAAGCCAGCTTCGGCATTTCAGGTTCACTGAACGATCCTGCTGCACAGTTTGCCGCCGCACTTGCCGATTCATTGAAAAAAATGTTTACCATTCCTTATAAGCTTTTTTATAACAGGACCGCATTTCCCGCTGCTCCTGTTTTCTTTTACACGCAACTTTCACCCTCCCTGGATTCCATCATTTACTGGTTCAATAAAAAAAGCATCAATCTGTATGGCGAAGCGCTGGTAAAGACCATGGCTTATCTTAAGAAAGGAAAAGCTTCCACTGAGGAAGGAGTAGATATCATCCGTTCATTCTGGAAGGAGCGTGGCATAGAAGAAGATGAACTGAATATGGTTGATGGCTCTGGTTTATCACCCCTTAACCGTGTTACCACACATGCACAGGTTACCATTCTCCGCTATGCAAAAAGCCAATCCTGGTATGCTGATTTCTATAACGCGCTTCCCGAATACAATGGCATGAAAATGAAAAGCGGCACTATCAGTGGCGCTAAAGGTTTTTGCGGTTATCAGCGATCTAAAGACGGGAATGAGTATATTTTTTCTTTCCTGGTCAATAATTATAGCGGCCCGGCCTCTGTGCTGGTTAATAAAATGTACAGGGTGCTGGATGTTTTGAAGTGATAAGTATCGCAAAGGGCGCTAAGAAACGCAAAGGACACAACGTTGCGCCCTTTGCGTTTCTTAGCGCCCTTTGCGATACTTACTACGCCAGTCTTTTCTGAAAGAACTCTCTGCTAACGCCCAAACCTGTTGAAGAAACTCAGGTCCATTGCTACCAGCCAGGGCGATGCAAGGGCCGCGACCCATATCAGCATAATGAATATTTTACCTAACACTGACACATCCTGTATAAGATGACGGTGAAGCAGGCTTTGTATGGTGGTCATGATCTTTTCTTCCTTATCACTATATATATAAGGAGGACCGGGATCAATGTTTTTAAAATCGGGATGCTCTTCGATCAGTATCCTTCGCATTTTCCAGTAATCCTCATCAGGCAATTCTTCATAAGAAGTATCTGCATTAATGCCGGATTCTTCTATCCGCTTATCGAGATTATTCATTTGTGAATCGCCCCGCAGCCGGAGTATCATCATCAACGGGAAGATCAGCAAAACATAGTTGATCTTCCAGGCTGCCCAGCACATCAGCGCAATGGAAATAAATATGAAGATCTTGCTGATCAGGCCTTCTTCATCCAGGAAGACCCTGTTGAGCAACTGCCCGCCATCCAGCGGGTAAACGGGTAGCAGATTGATCAGGTTCAGCAATATCAGGAATGCCGCGATCTGGGAAAGAGCAATATTGAACGGATAATAGGACTGCTGGGTATATTTTTCGAGAAGCAAAAAACCAATGCCCAGTATTATTCCCGGTAAGGGTCCACCCAGCAGGATAACGGCTGATTGTTTTTGTGATACTTCTCTTTTTGAACCTGATACATAAGCCCCCAGCAGGGGAATGAAAAAAATGCCAAGATCACGGTAACGGTAATACTTCATGGCAAAAAAATGCCCCAGCTCGTGCAGCAGCACAATAGCTGTGATCACCAGCAACATTTTATAGCTATTGAAGATATAATAACCAAGAAGCAGATAGGCCGCCAAGCTCATGGCAGATTGCAGCCATGCGCTGCTTACCTTTTTCTTTTTCTCATATTTGGGCGGGTAAACGATCTCCGGTTGTAAGCCGGCTTCAGGTTTTTCTGCAGGTGTGCCTGACAGGGATATTGGATAATTCTCCATCGTTTAAAATTAGCGAAAAAATGGCTGAAGTTTTTCCTGTAATTTCTCGGGCATGGTGGTACGTTTCATTGTTTTGGCTTCCATGAAATAAAGCACTACCCGGCCTGTAACGAGGAGTTCCGCTTTTTCATTGTACACTTCCTGGTGGAATTCTATTTTATGATGCAGCGGCAGTTCCTTTAATATTACTTTAACGGTCAGCAGATCGTCATACAGTGCCGGGCGAAGATACCGGCACTGCACTTCGATCACAGGCATGATAATACCTGTTCTTTCCATATCCGCATAGGTAAATCCCAGTTCCCGGATGGCCTCAGCGCGGGCCACTTCAAAATACTGGAAATAATGGCCATGGTAAACCACGCCCATCTGGTCCGTTTCTGCATAGCGGACCCTTACCTTCGATTGAGTAGTGAACATGTGAAGTGCTTATTTTCGGATCATGCCATCCACACTGGCGCGGCCAGGGCCTACCAGCAATATGGCGCCGAATATAGAAAGATAAAGTCCGGCCATTCCACCATCGCCAAATATCTCGCTCTTGTGAACGGAGAAAAGCGCTACCGACATAACCACGATCAAAGGAATGGTTGCCAGCCGGGTAAATAAGCCCAGGATGATCAGCATGGAACAAAAGAATTCAGCAAAAATGGTGAGGCAAAGTGAAACCTTCATGCCGAGATGGAGAAAGTTGACAAACTCGGTAGACATTTTACTGAAGTTTTTCAGTTTCATGTACCCATGCGGTATCATCGTTGCTCCCGCGACCACCCGCAGCAATAACATGGCGAGGTTAAAGGACACATCAGAATAACTGGTGCTGAATAATTTTTTCATAAAGATTGATTGATTTTGGTGTTGGATGCAAGATAGGAAAAGAACACGGTTTTGTTTTTTGCGGATACAAGAATGGAATAAAATGTTAAACATGTTGCATAAACGGACTTATCCACACCTGTTTGGAATGATGTTTGGCTAAACTTGAAATAATTTTGAATATTGCAACGTTTACTCACCAACGGTTTAAAGGATATTCTTCATGAAGCAATCATTTTTATTGGCCCTGGCCACAGTTTGTGGCGGAGCAGTGTTTGCGCAACAAACGGCTTATTACACTGATTCCGACACCAAGTTCAAAGAGGCCAAAGAGTACTTCCAGAAAGAGCAATACAGCCTCGCTTACCCGTTGCTGAAAGAACTGAAACAAGCTGTTAAAGAAACAGATATCGCCAATCATTCCGTTACTGTTCAGGAAATAAATTACTACGCTATCGCCTGCGCATTGAAGCAGGATGAAGGCCGTTCTGAAGCGCAGGCCATTGCCTTTATTGAGCAGGAAAAGAATACGCCGCGGGTGCAGATGATGAATTACCAGTTGGGAGAGTATTATTTCCGCCGCAAGGAATTCCAGAAAGCGATCACCCGTTACGAAGCGGCAAACATTGCCAACCTGAGCAATAAGGACATCGCTTCCATGAAATTCCACCAGGCCTATTCCTATTTTACCCTGCAGCAATTTGCCCAGGCCAAGCCTTTGTTCAATACCATCCGCAGCATGAAGGATGATCCGAATTACCTGGACGCAAATTACTACTATGGCTTCCTGGCTTTCCGCGACCGTCAGTACAATGATGCCCTGCAAAGCTTCCGCATCGTGGAGAATGAAAAGAATTATGCCAGCGTGGTACCTTACTATATCGCCCAGATCTATTATATACAAGGGAAAAAAGAAGAAGCGCTGAAATATGCTGAAGCCAAGATCAAAACCGGTCAGTCGCAGTATTACGACATGGAGATGAAACAGATGATCGGCCATGCTTATTTTGAAGCAAGGGAATATACCAAAGCATTGCCCTACCTGGAAGATTATGTAAAGAAATCGGACAAAGTGCGCCGGGAAGATGTGTATGAGCTTTCCTATTGCTATTACCAGGTGAACCAACTTAACAAAGCCATAGATGGCTTCAAACAGCTCAGTGGCAAGCAGGACACGCTCAGCCAGCATGCAATGTACCTGCTGGGAGATGCTTACCTGAAGACCGGCCAGAAGACCAATGCCCGAAATGCCTTCCTTTTCTGTGCATCCAACAGCAGTGATAAGAAGCAACAGGAGATATCAAAATTCCAGTATGCCAAATTATCGTATGAGCTCGGCTACCAGGACGAAGCAATGAACGGCTTTAAAACCTTTGTGGCCGATTATCCTAATTCCACTTACAACACGGAGGCAAAAGACCTGCTGATAGCCGTGCTGGCCAATACGAACAACTACCGTGAAGCGATTACCCTGCTGGACGGGATGAAGAATCCAACGCCCAATGCCAAAAGATTATATCCCCGCATTTTATACGGACGTGCTACTGAATTGATCAATGACGGTCAGCTTACTGATGCCGACGTCCTGCTCGATAAAGCACTCAAAGATCCCAATAACGGCGGTATACTTCCTCTCGTGAATTTCTGGAAAGGGGAGATCGCCTACCGTCAGAACAAAATCGATGATGCCATTAAATATTACAATGCCTATCTCAGCGGCGGCGCCCCTTCAAGCGGCGAAGCCAATATGTCGCACGCCCGTTATAACCTGGGCTATTGCTACCTGCGCAAAGAAAACTATCCCGCTGCCCGTGAATTTTTTGAACCGCTGGGAAGGAATGCAGCATTGAATTCTGATGAGCTCACACAGGATGCTTATGTGCGCACAGCCGATTGCTACTACATGGAAAGGAACTATACAAAAGCCAAGATCATGTATGACAATGTTATTAAGTTTTCCTGGCCGGCTGAAGATTATGCCACTTTCCAAAGTTCCATGCTGACAGGGATCAGGAGTCCCAAAGAAAAGATCAACCTGTTGAACACGATCAACAGGAAGTTCCCGTCTTCCACATTGATAACAGACGCGAACATGGAAATTGCCAGTACCTATATGGCCGATGAAAAATTCACTGAAGCCATTCCTTATCTCAACAATGTGATCAAGGGCACCGGCAATGCCAGCCTGAAACCCCAGGCATATCTTAAGCTGGGCACTGCTTATTACAACCTGAATAATAACGCTGCAGCCTTACAGCAATATAAAACCCTGGTTTCGCAATATCCCAATTCACAGGAAGCTGCAGATGCACTGGAGAATGTGAAAGTGATTTATGTGCAGGATGGTAAAACAGATGAATACGCAGCCTTCATGCGCCAGGCCGGCAAGCCGATCAGCATCAGTGCCGAAGATTCTCTGACATATACTGCTGCTGAAGCACAGCTCAGCAGTGGCAACACTTCAGCCGCGCTTACCGCACTGGGTAATTATTTGAATAAGTTCCCCAATGGGGCTTATGCCATTGATGCCAATTTCTATCGTGCAGAGATCTATAATGATAAGAAAGACTGGAAGAATGCACTGGCAGGATATGAACCTGTTGCAGCCCAGGCGCCGAATAAATATGCAGAACGCGCTATTCTTGCTGCTGCCCGTATCCAGTTCTTCGAGATGAAGAATTACCCACAGGCAGAAATTTATTATACGCAACTGGCACAGGAAGCGACAGGACAGGAGCATCGCCTGGAAGCCATGCGTGGCCTGCTGCGCAGTCAGTACCAATTGCAGAAATGGGCAGAAGCCGCCGACAATGCAAAAGAACTGGCCACAGCTAAGAACAGCAGCAGCGATGATAAGGCACTTGCCAATATGGCCATTGCCAAATCATACGAAGTAAATAAACAATACGATCAGGCCATTGCCAGCTTCAAAACCGTGATCCAGCTCAACAAATCAGCGCTTGCAGCAGAAGCCCGCTATGGAGTGGCCAATGCCTGGTTCCAGCTCAACAAACTGGGAGATGCTGAAAAAGCAGCTTTTGAAGTGATCAACAAAGCAGGTTCTTATGATTACTGGATCACCAAAGCATACATCTTATTAGGCGATATTTATTTCAGGCAAAAAGATTATTTCAATGCCAAAGCTACTTTCCAGAGCGTGGTAGACAATACCATCGAACCTAACCTGAAAGCGGAAGCGCAGGCCAAGCTTAGCCAGGTGATAGAAGAGGAAGGGAAAAGCAGCAAGGTAGGGCAATGATCAAACTATAAAAACTTATGATGAAACGAGTCCGGATCATATTCTTGCTGAGCGCTTTGCTGCCAGGGCTTTTTGCGGCAGCACAGCGCGATACGATCAAAAACAAGTCGGTGGATATTACATCCTCTTTCAGACCTGAGTTGAAATCATCAGCAAAGATCAATTTCAATGCAACGCCGCCAACAGCGGATACTGCAAGACCGCGTTTGCAATATGATATTCCCAATCCCAACCTGTTATTTGCGTATCAGCCAGGTTCGTTGAAACCACTGGCCTTGCAGATCGATTCGATCGGGAGATTCAACAACAGCAATTATATCAAAGCCGGTTTCGGAAGCCTGCGCACTCCTTTTGTGCAGGGCGGTTTTACTTTTGGCGATGGTACCAATGCAGGATTGAGCATTTACGCCAAACACGTTTCATCACAGGGCAAGGAAGATTACAAGGATTTCAGCAATACGGATGTGAAGCTTTCCGGTTATTATAAAACCGCAAAGAACCTGGAATGGAATGCCAGTCTTGGTATGAAGATGGACAAAACCTACAAGTATGGATTTGAGCCCAAGCCCCAATCTTTCCCCAATGATTCATTGCGGCAAAGCTTCCAGACCCTTTCTGCACGGGTGAACATGCATAATATCCATACCACTGAATTCGGGCTGGATTATTCACCGGTGATCTCCATGAATTTCTTCAATGATAACCTGAAGAACCATGAAAGCAATACGTATATAGATCTTCCTTTGCAAAAGAATTTCGGTGATGAAGTGTCTATCAATTTGGGGGTCACTTTCGATCTTACCCGTCTTGCGCCGAAGGATAAGACCCTGGAGAAGATCAACAACAATATGTGGTATATCTCTCCTTCCATATTATATCATACGTCCACGCTTCGTTTGCAGGGAGGTATCCGCCCTTCCTGGGATGATGGACAATTCAAAATGTTCCCCAATATACTTGCCGAAGTGGGCACCGATGATCAGCGATTCACTTTCCAGGCCGGCTGGACGGGTTATCTCCGTAAAACCAGCTATCAGTACCTGGCTTCACAGAACCCCTGGTTATGGTTTCCAACAGATCTGCGCAACACCTGGATCGAAGAAAGATATGCAGGCTTTAAAGGATCGATCGGTGATCATTTCACCTATAGCGGCAAAGTGGCTTTCAATAAGCTGAATGATCAGCCTCTTTTCATCAATGATACTACGGCAGCAGGTGATGGCAAATCGTTCAACGTAGTATATGCCGACCGCATCAATGTGCTGAACCTGGGCGGTGAACTGGGATATAATGTGGAAGAGAAATTTTCTGTGCTCACCAGTCTTCATTTCAACCAGTTTACCGGTATAAAAGGCCAGCAGAAAGCCTGGGGCATGCTGCCGCTGGAATTCAATACGGCAATGCGCCTGCAGGTGATCAAAGACCTCTGGGTGAAAGGCGACCTGTTTGCCTGGAGTGGCCCCCGCTATCTGAAAAAAGATGGAACAGACGGGAAACTGGGTGGTGCATTTGACCTGAATGCCGGGCTGGAGTTCAGGATCACTAAAAACCTGAATATCTGGACGCAGTTCAATAATATCTTCAATAAAGAATACCAGCGCTGGAATCAATATCCTGTGTATGGTTTTAATTTTGTCGGCGGAATCATATATTCGTTCGATCAAAAGAACTGAGCGCATGTACGATGAACTATATCAATACCTGATCCTTCACCGGCAATTGAGCATTCCCGGGGTAGGCACTTTCCTGCTTGAACGCAAGCCTGCGGATATTGATTTTGCCAATAGAGTGATCAATCCACCTTCCTATACGGTTGCTTTGCACCATGGGAATGAGAAAGCGCCCGCCCGGCAATTCAACTGGCTGGCCGATGCGCTGAATATGCCTGTAGGGGATGCAATTGACAGTTTCAATGCTTTTGCAACCAATCTGAAGAATGAAATACTGGCAGGAAAGAAATTGCAATGGAACGGTGTCGGCATTTTTTCAAAAGGACTGGCCGGTGAAATACGTTTTGAAGCGACCATGAAAGACAGTCCGGCTGGTGAGCCCATACCCGCTGCCAAAGTGCTACGTGAAAAAGCTGCACACACTGTAAGGGTAGGGGAAGATGAAAAAACATCGGAGGAAATGATGGAATTCCTCAACCCTGCGCAAAAGAAACGCTCTTATGAATGGATCACAACGCTTATTGTAGCCATACTGGCATTGATCTTCCTTGTCTGGCATTTTATGCAGACGGGCCTGGATACTGCAGGAACAGGCAGCCAGCAGAAAGTTTCTTTCAAACAAGAGTCCCCTACTTATCGCTGAGCTGGAAGTCCTGATATTTTAGCTTTATTTTGCTGCCTGTATGGCAAATAAGATTCATTACACCCATTGCCCGGTTTGCGGCTTTGCTGATTTCAATGATAAATGGAAGGCAAAGGACCATACCGTAAGCGGGGAATCATTTGATATTGCAGTATGTGCTGCCTGCTCCCTTGCGTTTACACAGGATGTGCCCGATGCAGCTTCTATCGGTCCTTACTATAAATCGGAAAATTATATTTCGCATTCCAATACGGCGAAAGGTCTTGTGAACAGCATTTATCACGCGGTCAGAAAAAGAACGCTTGCCAAAAAAAGAAAACTGGTAGCTGCAGGTACAGGGCTTTCGCAAGGCAGCTTGCTGGATGTGGGCAGTGGCACAGGAGCTTTCGTGCAGGATATGCAGCAGCATGGCTGGGCGGTGACGGGGTTGGAGCCGGATGCAGATGCACGGCAGGTGGCTGCACAGGATTATGGAGTGTCACTGCAGGATATCAGTGTGTTTTACCAATTACCTGCCGGTTCATTTGATGCGATAACACTGTGGCATGTGTTGGAGCATGTGCATGATCTGCAGCCGTATGTTCAACAACTAAAAAACCTGCTGAAAGAAAAAGGCCGTCTTTTTATTGCCGTGCCTAATTATACTTCTTATGATGCGGGTGTGTACAAAGACTACTGGGCTGCTTTTGATGTGCCCCGGCATCTTTATCATTTCTCTCCTGAATCCATGCGGGTGCTGATGGAAAAAAATGGTTTGAAAGTGCTTCAATACAAACCAATGTGGTATGATAGTTTTTATATTTCCTTGCTAAGCAGCAAATATAAAAATGGCCACACCAACTGGCTGGCTGCAGGGTGGAATGGCTTTGTATCAAATCTCAAAGCCCTCTTTAATGTGCAGCGTTGCAGTTCGGTTATTTATGTTATAAGCAGAGATAGATAATTTGATAAGGGATCGCTAAGGGCGCAACGAATACGCAAAGAGCGCAACGTTGCGTACTTTGCGGTCCTTTGCGCCCTTGGCGATACTTTATTGCCCCAGTTGCACTTCATACAATTCCGGCCATTTCTTCCCGGTAATGTAAATTTTTTTGGAACTGCTGTCATACGCAATACCATTCGGGACATCCGCAGCAGGGTCTTTGGCTTTTACGCGGTTCCAGATATCGGTAAGGTCTACTTTCCCGACTATAGAACCACTGCCTGGTTCTATCTTAAGAATATAAGGAGCCTGCCATTGATTGGCATAAATAAAGCCATCAATATATTCCAGTTCATTGAGGTTGAAAGAAAGGCTGCCTGCTTCCGTGATCGTTTGTGTGCGCAGCAACTGGAAAGTAGTGGGATCATAATAATAAATATTGCTGCTGCCATCACTTACCATCAGGTCTTTACCATCGGTAGTAATACCCCAGCCCTGTGTATTGATCGGGAACTCTTTTACTTTTTTAAAGTCTTTCAGCGTATAAGCAAATACCACTTTTTCCTGCCAGGTAAGCTGGTAAATGGTATCGCGGAGAATGGTAATGCCTTCGCCAAAATACTTAGGATCGAGTGATACCTGTTTTTCGATCCTGCCTGTGGCAAGATCGGTTTTCAACAGATGGGAATGCCCGTACTCCCCGGTGCCTTCATAAAGACTGCCATTATAAATAACCAGTCCCTGGGTAAAGGAAGAGGTGTCATGCGGATAGGTCTGGAGAATGGAGTAGCTGATCGATTTTGGTGCATTGGCGGCAGGAGCGGCAGGGTTGCCGGTATCAGGGGTATTGCCGCTGCTTTTGTCGTTGTTACAGGCGATCAGGGATAAAAAAATAGCGCTTAACGAAACGATTCTTCTCATATTCATTGTGTTGTGCATGGTGGATGAGTCCCGCAAAATTAAGGCAAGCTTTCCTGTTAAGTTGTTAAAGCCGGATTTGTTTTAACCGGGAAATAGTAAAAATACTGGATGGGTTTTCTAGTAATTTCCAATTTTAACGTATATATTTGACCCCGAGAGGTCAACCAACTACGATCTACCCTTCGAAATCATATCCCTAGAATACCCTCTTTTTTATTTTCCCGTTCCTTTGTTTTTCCCCTTCCAATTCCAGTGAATGCTGGTGTTAGCTTATTGCTATGCGCCAATGTTTAATGTTCACTCATGCGGAATTTTTTTATGGGGATTCTGGTTTTGACGGTTTTAACCAGCCCTGTAATCGCACAGCAGTCCTGCTATTCATTTGAGTACCGGCAGCAGGCATTGCGCAACAATCCGGGCCTTACGGCAGCCGTGCAGCAGGTAGAGCAATTCGTGCTGGCGCAGCAGGGAAGCAACCCTGTGCTGCAAACTGCCAGCATCGGCCGGGGCAATCCGCTTATTACCATACCGGTGGTCGTGCATGTGGTGTACAACAAAGCAGGAGAAAATGTAAGCGACCAGGCAATTGCCAGTATGATCAAAACCCTGAATCTTTGCTTCCGTAAAATGCATCCTGATACCATTAAAACACCTGCCCGGTTCAGTGCATTATCGGCAGATTGCGAAATAGAATTTAAACTGGCTATCTCTGATCCCCAACAAAGGGCTACTTCCGGGATCATCCGTAAGTACACATCCGTTTCCAATTGGGACATTGATGATAAAGTAAAATTTTCTGCCCAGTCGGGCGATAATGCCTGGGATGCCAAAAGCTACCTTAATATATGGATCTGCAATCTCCGCTATGCCGACGGCTACTCCAGCATACCGGGCGATGAAGCGGCAAAAGATGGGGTAGTGCTTAGTTATGGCGCTTTAGGTAAAACGGTCGTTCATGAAGTGGGCCACTGGTTAGGCCTGAAACATATCTGGGGTGATCAATTCTGCGGTGATGATGGCATAGATGATACTCCTCAGCAATCAACGTCTACTCCTGGTTGCCCTTCCGGTATCCGTCTTTCCTGCTCCAATGGTCCTGATGGCGACATGTATATGAATTATATGGACGTTACCAAGGATGCCTGTGTCAATCTTTTTACAAAAGGGCAAAAGCAAAGGATGCTGGCGCTTTTCAAAAGCGGGGGATTGCGTTATTCCTTATTTGCTTCCACCGGTTTGAAAGAACCGCTTTACCAGGAAATTCCTTTACCACAGGATACAGCCACTACAGAGAGGCCGGCAATATTGCAACAGCCGATCCTGTTCCCCAACCCCGCCAGCAATGAGATCACCCTCGATCTGGGCAATGATCTTCAGTGGGTAGGCAAAGCTGTTTATATCAGCAATGCGCAGGGGCTTACCGTTATGCAACACCAGGTAAGTGCTAAACTGCAACGTATTGATATCAGCAAACTAAAAGCAGGCATGTACTTCCTGAATGCAAAAAGGGAAGACGGAGCAACTATCAAGCAAAAATTTATTAAGCTCTGATATTCGCGCCATTCGCATTTATCTGCGCCATTCGTGTTTACATGAATTGTTCGAGCAATGCGATCCTCTTTTCAATAGGAGGATGTGTTGCAAATAAATTATCCCAGGAAGCTGATTTGTGAACAGAAGGTTTGGGATTGTCAATGAACAATTGTGCCACATCGCGGCTTTCCACTGCTTCAATCAATGGGTCGCCGGATATCTTACGTAATGCTGATGCCAGTGCATAAGGCTTTTTGGTAAGATCAGATGCACCAGCATCTGCCAGGTATTCTCTTTGGCGGCTTATGCCAAAGCGCAGCAGCAGGGAAATGAGATAAGCAATTGCTGTGATCACGATAGCAAACAGGATAATGGCCCCACTTCCTTTTCCATCTTTATCGCTTTTTCTTCCACCGGAAAAACGAAGACTGCGAAAAGCAATTTCTGCAAGAAAAGAAAATATGCCTACAAAAATGATGGAGATGATCAGCAGGCGTACATCCCTGTTGCGGATATGTGTAAGCTCATGCGCCAACACTCCTTCCAGCTCTTCATCATTCAGTTTCTCAATAATACCGGTTGAAAGCGAAATGGAATAACTGTTTTCGTTAATGCCGCTGGCGAATGCATTCAGCGAATCATCAGGGATAATGTACAGCTTCGGCATTTTCATACCGGCAGCGATACAAAGATTCTCGAGCAGGTTGTATACTCTTTTATTAGCGGTCCGCTCCAGTGGTTTGGCGCCGGTAGCCATTCTTATCATGGCGGCATGCCCCATCCAGGCGATCAGGAACCAGATAGCCGTAGCTATCAGCACAACCGGGATGGTGCTTATAAAATATTCATTGGAAGTGTTGATACGCCCGTCTTCTGCAAATAAAATAATCCCGTAACATATTGCCAGCAGCAGTAAGGGAAATGCGATCAGCAATAGCAATGAATAAGTATTATTCCGCTGGATCTGACTGCTCAAGCCTGTGTATGGAATTGGTCCGGAGCTGATGGTTTGCCGTTTATAGTTCTACTTATTTAAAGCTTACTTTAGGCGGCTCTTCCATTTGCCTTCTCAGGTCAGTGCCCAGATCAAAGAACACTTCGCGCTGGAACCCGAAATTGCGGGCGATAAGATTGCCGGGAAAAGATTCCACCGCATTATTGTATTCAGTAGTGGCTCCATTGAAGAAACGCCTGGAGGCAGCCAGTTTGTTTTCGATATCGCTCAACTCTTCCTGCAATTGCAGAAAGTTCTGATTGGCTTTGAGATCGGGATAAGCTTCTACCTGCACTTTCAATCCCTGCAGCGCACTGGTCAGTTGTTGCTCTGCTACAATTTTATCATCAATGGTTTTTGCATTAATGGCAGCAGTTCTGGCTTCTGTTACTTTCAGCAGCAATTCTTTTTCATGTGCAGCATATCCTTTTACTGTTTCTACCAGTTGAGGCACCAGATCGTGCCGCTGGCGGAGTTGTACATCAATATCTGCAAAAGCATTTTGCCGCCTGTTGCGCAGTTTTACCAGGTTATTATAAAGCGTGACCAGCCATATAGCGATCACAGCCAGGATAACAATGAGGATGATCATGTAATGGAGTTTTAGGAATACTGAAATTAATAAAAAAACCAGGAACTACCTTGTTCCCGGTTTAACACGCTGCAGCTCATGATCACCGGCTGCAAACAAACTTTTTACTGGAATATTTTTCCGAAGAAGGTCTTCATAGCCTGCCAGGAAGCAGAATCTGCTGTTGCATTGTAAGCGATCGACATGTTGAACTTCTTGCCATTTTCTGTGGACGCAGGATTCGTGAATGCATGGGTCGCATTTTCATAAGCCTTGAACGTGTAATCGGCACCTACGGCATCCATTTCTTTTTTGAACTTCTCTACTTCAGCGGCAGGCACATAAGGATCGGCTGCTCCATGGCAAACAAGGATCGCTGCTTTTAAAGTGTTCTTATCAGCCGGCACGCCCATCAGGTTGCCATGAAAGCTTACCACGCCTTTCAGGTTTTCACCCAGCCTTGCCATATTCAATACCTGTGCTCCGCCAAAGCAATAACCGATCGCTGCGATCTTGCTGGTATCGGTTTGGCTGTATGATTTCAGTTTGGCAAGCGCTGCATCAAATCTTCTCTGGGCCATTTTCGGATCCTTATAAAATGGTGTGGCATATTTCTCTGCTGAATCAGGATTATCAGCCGTTTTACCATTGCCATACATATCAACAGCGATAGCTATATAGCCCAATGCTGCCAGTTGTTTGGCCCTTTCTTTTGGGTAATCATTCAGTCCCCACCATTCGGGAACAATGATTACGCCAGGCCTGAGGCCTTCTTTGTTCTCATCATAAGCAACAAAGCCGTTCATGGTGATATTGTCGCCGGTATAGCTTACATTATCTTCTTTTATCCTGCGCTCCTTTGCAGTGGCAGGTGTTTCCGGCTCTGCTTTTTTCTCTTCGTTATTGCAAGCGGCAAGAGAAAGGACTGTTCCAAGGAACAGTGCATAAGAAAAACGTTTCCACGTCATGGTAAAATATTTTTATGGTATATAGAAAGAATAAAGTTCAGAAAACTTTTCGGGAGGAGGAATTTTTTTTGGAACGGGCCTGTTATAAAACAGGGTCGGTTTCTTCAATTTTGAAGGAACCGGCCCCTGTACTTTTTGAATTTTCATGTTTACTGACCCTGGTAAGGATGATCAGCGGAAAGAATACCTGTTATCTTATCACAAATGAACGGGTGATCTTTTCGTGGTCATTTTCACAAACCAGGTAGTAGATTCCTTTTGCATAGCTGCTTATGTCAATGCTTGTTTGATAGCTGTTGCGTTCTGTTTTTTTCTGTTGTAGCAGTATGCCGTTCACTGTGTAGATCTTTACCTGCTCAACAGCGGCGGGAGCGTGGCTGATAACGATCCGGTCAGTAGCAGGGTTGGGGAATAAACTGATGCCGGTTTCTTTTTTTACCACCTGTACCGTTTTGCTGTAGCTGGTATGTTTATCAAGATCGACCATCCTGAGGCGATAGTAGTTAACACCCGGGCTCAGTTGCTGGTCCAGTGAAGCGTAATGTTGCGTAGTAGTGCTATTGCCTTTGGCCTTTACTGTATCAATAGGAGTAAAGTTGGAACCGTCCCTGCTTTTTTCCACTACAAAATAATTTGCTCCTTCTTCATTGGCGGTTGTCCAGTTCAACAAGGCCTTATCATTTGATTCACGTGCCGTGAAATCGGTAAGCACTACCGGCAAAAGCGTGGCTATGTTGAACGTTTTATTGTTGTAGGCAACAAATGCAACATCACTATTGCCGGAAAGGTTGATCCTGAAATGGCGGATATTAGCATAGTTGGCTTGTGTGATACCAAAATCACTGAGGTCGGCGGCCCACAGGCGGATAGGCCTGTCGGTATTGGTGAAACCTGAACTTAAGGTCATGGGGTTGCTGGATGCTTCATAAAAATCGGCAGTCCAGTTGCCCACTGCAGGAATGTTGTTGAATGATATGCTTTTTGTTTGTCCTACCACGGTGCCGCTTGAATTAACAAAAGCATATTGATCAGCAGAGCCACTTGGGTCAGCCACCTGTGTAACAATGATATCAGGGATACCATCACCAATATTGCTGGGGCTGATATTGCTTACCAGGAAGCTGATGCTGCCTGCAGGAATGTTGGCAACGCAGGTGCCGATATCCAATCCCCTGATACCATCATTCAGGTAAGGGGATATATTATTTGCATAAGGAGTGCTGCCTTTGCCATTGTGCACGCCGTCATACATTTCACCCAAACCGACTTTTGTATTGGAATTGATATTGCCTGTATAGCCTGCCAGCGGGAGTGACCAGAAATCCCCTTCAACAAAAGTTTGGCCGTGACTGGTTAAAACAGCGTTATTGGCGCCGGTGGAATATTGTGTACCATTATAAGTAAAAGCAAGCACGTTATGGCTATTGTTAGGCTTCACTGTATTAATGGAAGAAGATGATGACTTCCAGTAAGAATTAAAATCAGTGATGATGCCGGTGATCGCTTGCTGGCCGGAAGCAAATGCAGGTAAAAAGAATAAAAGCAAAAGAGCTATGTAATTCTTTAAAGCAGCAGCATGATTGGCAAAGGCATAAAATGCCTTTGATAGCTTAGAGTTCATAATTGGGTACGTTTTCTTAAAAGGTATCGAATCGCACTGCAAAGTTAATCTACTTCGTGATTTTTCATAGTCTTTGATAAGAAATTTCACGAGTATCTTTATGCGTAGATTACTTGGTAGAAAAAACACGATTCATAATACCCTTTTTATCGTAGAAATACTTTGGTTGCACTTGTTGTTACGGTTATTAACGTATAAATACGATCAGCGTGTTGTTGTATACTATATAAGAACTATTGTAAGCGAAGCAGCATGGCCATTCTAAAATATAGATCAGCAGAGGCTTAATTGATCAGCTCAATAATTATTGCCATTCAAGAAAAGACAATGTTATTATCATCCATAAATAAACAAAAAGCAATAGCTGAAATACTTCGTTATTTTACTGTTGATAATATACCGGTTTTAAAGAACTGTATGCTTGCCTGGCAACATTCACAACAAAGCAGTTCCTGGCAACACTTAATTTCTTTTATGCACAAAGAAAGATTACGACGGATATACCGCTAAGAGAAATTAAGGATATACTCTTAAACGGGGATGTTGATATCAAATTGCCTGTATCGTGTCAATTTTGATTTTTGTCAACATGAATTCTATTGCAATTTGCAGCAGGCTTCCTAAATACCCTGCAAACTGTTTTTATAAAACAGATCAATATATTCGCTTTATGATAAAATATGGATTTCTGTTACTGGGCTTTCTTCCCTGTTACATTTTTGCGCAGACAAAAATGGATTTTGAATCCTATAACCCGCCTTCCACTTTGGTGGTGCCGGAACATAAACTAACCAGGGCAAAGTTTCCATTTATTGATGTGCACAATCATCAATACAACATGCCTGCTATGGACCTTTCCACGCTGATCACAGAAATGGATAAGCTGAACATGAAAGTGATGGTCAATCTCAGCGGGAGCAATGGCGAGCAGCTAAAGAAAGCGGCCGACAATATAAAAGCCCATTATCCCAAAAGGTTTATCCTTTTTGCCAATATCGATTTTAAAAATGTAGGTGAAGCAGACTGGGGAGAAAAAGCAGCCCGGCAACTGGAACAGGATGTAAAGAATGGAGCGAATGGATTGAAGATCTTCAAGAACCTGGGTTTTTCAGTAACGGATATTAACGGGAAAAGGGTGGCTGTGGACGATGCCCGGCTCGATCCCATCTGGAAGAAAGCCGGTGAATTGAAAATACCTGTGTTGATACATACTGCCGATCCCAAACCTTTCTGGGACCCGCTGGATGCGAACAATGAACGCTGGCTGGAACTGATGACGCATCCCGGTCGTAAAAGAGACGATACCCACCCGGTGCCCTGGGACACACTGATAGCAGAGCAACACCGGCTTTTCAAAAAACACCGTAACACCACTTTTATCGCAGCACATTTTGGCTGGTATCCCAACGATCTTAAAAAGCTGGGCGGACTGCTGGATGAAATGCCTAATGTAATGGTAGAGTTTGGTGCCGTGATCGCAGAACTGGGCCGCCAGCCGCATACAGCGAAGCAGTTCTTTACCCAATACCAGGACAGGATCTTATTTGGTAAAGACAGTTGGGTGCCCGATGAATATGCCACTTATTTCCGCGTACTGGAAACAGAAGATGAGTATTTCCCTTATCATAAAAAATATCACGCTTTCTGGGCAATGTACGGGATGGGCCTGCCGGATGCGATCCTGAAAAAAATATATTATAAGAATGCGTTGCGCATCATTCCCGGCCTGGATAAGACCCTGTTCCCGGAATAGAAGCAACCCAAACTTTCCGTATCTTTGCGCCCACTATGACACAAGAAAAATTACAGGATATGCGGTCCCGCATTGCCGGGATAAGGAGGTTTCTTTGACGTCGAGAACCGACGATATAAAATCGAAGAAGACAAGCAGCTTTCGTTAAGTCCGGGTTTCTGGGACGACAACAAAAGGGCGACCGAAATTCTCAAGAATATCAAGCTGAATGAGTATTGGGTAAAGCTGTACGAAGTGACCGAGACGGCCGTGGAAGATTTTGCCGTGCTTTTTGAGTTTTGGAAAGCCGGCGACGCTACGGAAGAGGAGACCAAAGAAGCTTTTGAAAAAGCCAATACCCTGCTTGATGATGCCGAGTTCAAGGCCACGCTCAATGAACCGGAAGATGAATTGCCGGCCGTGCTGCAGATCAATTCAGGTGCCGGTGGCACAGAAAGCCAGGACTGGGCCGAAATGCTGGCCCGGATGTACCGGATGTATGGTGAAAAGCAAGGCTGGAAAGTGACCGAGCTCGACTGGGTTTGGGGAGATGGGGCAGGTATTAAAACTGCCACTCTCCAGTTTGAAGGCCCTTTTGCTTACGGGTTCCTGAAAGCAGAAAGCGGCGTGCATCGCCTGGTAAGGATTTCTCCGTTCGACAGTAATGCCCGCAGGCATACCTCATTTTGTTCCGTATTCGTATACCCGCTGGTGGATGACTCCATTAATATAGAAGTAAAAGATGCTGATGTAAAAATGGAAACAGCACGAAGCGGTGGCGCTGGCGGTCAGAACGTGAACAAGGTAGAGACCAAAGTGATGCTCACCCACATTCCTACGGGCATTGTGGTGGTATGCCAAACGGAGCGCTCGCAATTGGGCAACCGCGAAAAAGCCATGACCATGCTTAAAAGCCGTCTTTATGAAGAAGAGCTCCGCAAACGGAATGAGCTGAAAGACGCGGTGAACAGCAAAAAGAAAAAGATAGAATGGGGAAGCCAGATCCGTTCGTATGTTTTCCATCCTTATAAGATGATCAAAGATCACCGTACGGATTATGAAGTAGGAAATGTGCAGCCGGTGATGGACGGAGACCTGGATGGATTCATCAAAGCATACCTGATGAGCGAGAAGGAGAGTGAAACGACATAAACTTTGTTGGAACACTAATTTTATAAAACAATCACAATGGCAATAGGTACATTTTCATATCCGATGCCGGCCAATGAGCCGGTATTGAACTATGCTCCCGGCAGCAAAGAAAAAGAAACGCTTAAAGCAGCGTTGAAAAAATTAAAATCAGAAGAGCTGGATATTCCGATGTATATCGGAGGAGAAGAAGTGAGAACGGGGAAGAAGAAGGCGATCCATCCTCCTCATGAAATAAAACACACGCTGGGTTATTTTCATAGTGGTGATGAAAAACATGTTGAGCAGGCTATTAAAGCGGCTTTAGCAGCAAGGCAGGCCTGGGCCGATATGAGTTGGGAAAGCAGGGCGGGCATATTCCTGAAAGCAGCCGACCTGATCGCTACCAAATACAGGGCTTATATGAATGGCACCACCATGCTGGGCCAAAGTAAAAACGCCTTTCAGGCAGAGATCGATTCCGCCTGTGAACTGATCGATTTTCTCCGTTTCAATGTTCATTTCCTGAGTGAGATATATAAACAACAACCAGTCAGCAGTGCAGGCATGCACAACAGGATGGAATACCGCCCGCTGGAAGGTTTTGTACTGGCTGTTACTCCTTTCAACTTTACGGCTATCGGAGGCAATCTTCCTACATCGGCTGCTATGTGCGGCAACGTGGTAGTGTGGAAGCCGGCCAATACGCAGGTATATTCCGCGCAGATGTTTATGCGGATATTGAAAGAAGCAGGTTTGCCAGATGGTGTGATCAATCTTGTTTATGTAGATGGTCCCACACTGGGCAAAGTATGTTTCAATCATAAAGATTTTGCAGGCGTGCATTTCACCGGATCAACAGGAGTGTTCAATAATATGTGGGAAACGATCGGCAAAAACATGGCGCAATACAAAAGCTATCCGAGAATAGTAGGTGAAACAGGTGGTAAGGATTTTGTGATCGCGCATAAGAGCGCAGATGCGGATGTGGTAGCTACTGCATTGTTAAGAGGAGCATTCGAGTTTCAGGGACAAAAATGTTCTGCAGCCTCCCGTGCTTATCTGCCTTCCAATATTGCAGAGGAAGTAAAAAAGAAATTGATTGCCGGCGTACAAAGTTTTAAGATGGGAACGGTGGAAGATTTCACCAACTTTATTAATGCAGTGATCGATGAAAAAAGCTTTGATAAGATCCAGAACTATATCGAGCAGGCCAAAAAAGATAAGAATGCCGATATATGGGTAGGAGGTGAGTGCAATAAAACGGAAGGATATTTTATTCAGCCAACAGTGATCGAAGCAAAAGATCCGAACTATGTGACCATGTGTGAAGAGATCTTTGGTCCGGTGCTTACGGTATATGTTTATCCTGCTGATCAGTTTGAGCAAACGCTGGAACTGGTAGATAATACTTCTCCCTATGCATTGACCGGCTCAGTGATCTCGAGAGACAGGGCGGCAATTGAACTGGCTACAAACAAACTCCGGAATGCAGCAGGTAATTTTTATATCAATGATAAACCGACTGGCGCAGTAGTAGGCCAGCAACCTTTTGGTGGAGCAAGGGCAAGCGGTACGAATGATAAAGCAGGTTCAATATTGAATCTTTATCGTTGGCTGAGTGCAAGAACTATTAAAGAAACGTTTGTTCCTCCGGTGGATTACGGTTATCCGTTTATGCAGGATAAATAATCAGGATTTTATTCATACGCCGTCAGTAGGTAATAAAATGCAATTGGTATTCGTTTTATTAAATGCTGGCGGTTTTTATTTGCAGCAACTCAAGCGTGAATAATTACAATTCAACCAACTTATCGGATATCTGAAGTAAAGCGTGGTTATGTTTGCTGTATCAACAATATGTTGACGCGCGCGTCAGTATAGATTTTTTTTTATCGAAAGCATAATATTTGATCGCTTTTTTGATCAGCGGTATTAACTTTTTTTTGGCTAGTTTATTTTGTATTTGAGCAGCCGCATATTATGTTTGCGATCATTATTCATTCAAACCTTAAACAAAATTAAATGAAGAAAGTGTTTCTCGTGGCAGCTTTTACAGTTGCCGGATTTGTTGGCCTTAACGCACAGAAAGATTTTAAACTTGGTGCAGGTATCAATGTCGGCCTTCCTGTTGGTGATATAAAAGATGCAGCCAACTTTGCGATAGGTGCAGAACTGCAAGGCGAATTAGGCCTTAGCGAGACTGTTAAAGGTCTGGCTACTGTTGGTTACACACATTTCCTGGGCAAAGAACTGGCTCCAGGTGTGAAACCTAAATTTGGTGCTGTTCCTATCCTGGTAGGTGCACGCGTTTATCCTTCTGAGCAATTCTTTGTAGGTGGTCAGGTAGGTTATGGCTTCTTCACCGGAGATGCTGATGGTGGCGGTTTCGCTTACAAACCTCAGGTAGGTTATGATGCAGGTAAATTCCAACTGGCACTTAGCTACAATGCCATTTCTGATAATGGTACAACGAGCTGGTTGGGTCTTTCAGGCGTTGTTAAATTCTAATTTAACCGGACCTCATTACTGAATAAGTAAATACTTTTTAAAGAGCTTCAACCTTAGGTTGAAGCTCTTTCTTTTTATGATCAGTAGTAGTGTTGGCTTTTATGAGTATCCGATGAAACCCGCACCCGGAGCCTGTTTTATATAATTAAATGATGAATTCGAGTACTTCTACGTGCTTTTTTACGATACCATTGCAGTTCTATAAAACTAGTTATAGCTTTGCGGAAACCCATTTTAAAAAATAAAAGACTGCTTATGAAAAAGCTCTTTATTGCGATTGCAATTGTTACAGTTTCACTGACTGCTTCTGCTCAGAAAGGGAATAACCAGATTGGAGTTGGAGTTGATCTTGGCTTGCCTTCAAGCGATTTTGGCGATGCTGCTAAATTTGGCTTTGGCGGTTATCTTAAAGCCATGTATGGTATCGGCTCTGCTGGCCAGATCACGCTTACTTCCGGTTACACCACTTACTCTGCAAAAGATGATGTTCTTAACGGATCAGGTGCTGATAAAATAAAATATGGCATCATTCCGATCCTTGCCGGTTACCGTCACAATTTTGATGGTTTCTATGCAGAACCTCAACTTGGTTACAGCATCTTCCGCAGCAAATGGGAAGGCGGCGGCACCAGCGTATCCGATTCAGAAGGTATGTTTACCTGGGCTGTTGGATTTGGTTACACAATGAGTGGTTTTGACATCGGCGCCCGTTATCAAAGCGGCAGCAAAGATGGTACTACCATTGCTGTAGTCGGCTTCCGTGTTGGCTATAGTTTTTCATTGGGAGGCAAATAAGATAACAGACTCCTTTATATCATTGCAAAAAGCCGGGTTTATCCCGGCTTTTTCGTGTTTACATCTGCATCATTTTAACTTTCCCTTTTCGAAAGAGCTTCCATCATTATTTTATTTACCGGAAACCAATATTACTTTTATATCGCTTTTGAACCTTTTAAACCAAACTCAAACCATCATTTATGAAGAAGCTATTATTAGCGGCTGCTCTTTTTATTATTTCATTTGCGGGTTATTCACAGAAAGGGAATAACCAAATAGGTGTGGGAGCGGATATCGGCATTCCTACCGGCGATTTCGGGACCCTGGCCAATGTTGGCTTTGGAGGTTATCTGAAAGGGCTTTATGGCGTCGGCAATGCAGGTCAACTCACTTTTACCACCAACTACAGCATCTTTAAAATAAAAGATGAATTTAGGCAGGCAGCAGGAGTAGACAAATTGAATTACCGGATCCTTCCTCTTTTGCTGGGATACCGCCACAATCTGAACGGTTTTTATATAGAACCCCAGTTGGGTTATAGCGTTCACAGCGCTAAAGCTACGATTGGTTCGGTTTCAGCCACTGAGTCAGACGGTGCTTTTACCTGGGGAGGTGGAATTGGCGCTGCCGTAAAAAGCGGATTCGATTTCGGCGTACGCTATTTAAGTGCTACAAAAGAGGGGGACGCAGTTTCATGGGTAAGCATCCATGTAGGGTATAATTTTTCTTTTAAGAAATAATAAAAAGCTTTACTGATCATTGGGCATTGAATAGCTATTCAATGCCCAATGTTTTTCCGCAATACCCTGGTTGATGGATTCCCCTACAATTCTTTAATTTTACACAAATTATTATTCTTGAAATCTATCCTCACCGAATCTCAACTGGCCATCACCATTAAAAGACTGGCGCATCAGATACTTGAAAATAACAGTGAACTGGCCAATACCGTATTGATCGGGCTGCAACCCCGTGGTATTTATTTATCAGACCAGGTGGTGGAAGCGATCCGTAAAGAATTTCCCGGCACCAATGTGCAATATGGCAAGCTGGACATTACTTTTTACCGTGATGATATCCGGAAAGAATTGCATATCGCCAACCAGACCGATATCCCTTTTTCCATTGAAGGAAAACGGGTGGTGCTGATAGACGATGTACTATATACCGGCCGCACTATCCGCGCAGCGCTCGATGCCCTCCTTGATTTTGGAAGGCCGGAAAAAGTAGAGCTTTGTGTGCTGATCGATCGCCGCTTCAGCCGCCAGTTCCCCATCCAGCCCGATTATGTAGGAAAAGCAATTGACTCCATCGTGTCTCAACGGGTAAAAGTGTACTGGAAGAAAAAAGACGACAGGGAGGAAGTGGCGTTGCTGGATTACTAAGAAATTCCTAATTTCGCTTTTTAATGCAACTATCTACACGACACCTGCTGGGCATTAAAGACCTTTCGGCCAACGATATTTCCCTTATTTTACAAACGGCAGAGCAGTTCAAGGAAGTACTGCAACGCCCTGTCAAGAAAGTACCATCCCTCCGCGATATAGTGGTAGTAAATCTTTTCTTTGAGAACTCTACCCGTACACGGATATCTTTTGAGCTGGCGGAAAAACGCCTTTCGGCCGACACTGTGAATTTCACCGCTTCTTCTTCTTCTGTGGCAAAAGGGGAAACACTGCTTGATACGGTCAATAATATCCTTTCGATGAAAGTGGATATGGTAGTGATGCGGCATAGTGCCAGCGGAGCACCCCATTTTCTTGCACAGCATATTCCTGCTGCGATCATCAATGCCGGCGACGGTATCAATGAACATCCCACACAGGGTCTGCTTGACGCTTTTTCCATAAAGGAAAAGACCGGTGGGCTGGAAGGAAGAAAAGTGGCGATCATCGGCGATATCATGCACAGCCGGGTGGCACAAAGCAATATTTATCTGTTGAAAAAAATGGGCGCTGAAGTGGCTGTTTGCGGGCCACCCACCCTGATCCCAAAATATATCCGCGAAGCGCTTGGTGTGGAAGTAAGTTATAATCTTAGGGAAACACTGGAATGGTGTGATGTGGCCAACGTGTTGCGCATCCAACTGGAGCGGCAGAACCAGGTACTGTTCTCTTCACTGCGGGAATACAATCTTGCTTATGGCATCAGCCGTAAAATGCTCGACAGCCTGCATAAAGAGATCGTGATCATGCACCCGGGGCCGATCAACAGGGGAGTGGAACTGGACAGTGATGTGGCAGACAGTAAGCAGTCCATTATATTGCAACAGGTAGAAAATGGAGTGGCGGTAAGGATGGCGGTACTGTATTTATTATCCGAGAGGAGCAATTAATAATTAAAAATTCAAAAGTAAAAAGTCAAAACGCAAGAGGCTTGCCCTTATGAAAATTTTGCTGGCCAGGGCTTTTGCATTTTGACTTTTTACTTTTGAATTAATAGCATTCAATCTTACAACATGAGCCGTATTTGCTTGTTTCCCGGCACTTTTGATCCCATCACGCTTGGGCATGTAGACATTATCAACCGTGCCCTTCCTTTATTTGATAAGATCATTGTGGGCGTTGGTCTCAATGCAGCCAAAGTGCCGATGTTCTCTGCCGAACAACGCGTGCAATGGATCAATGAGATCTATGAGAACGAGGATAAAGTGGAAGGCGGCGTATATGAAGGATTGACGATCAATTATTGCAAAACGATCGGCGCCCAGTTCATTCTTCGCGGTATCCGCTACGTAAGCGATTTTGAATATGAAAAGACCATCGCCGATGCCAACCGTACACTTGATAACAGCATTGAAACGATCTTTCTTACCGGGGAGCCTAAATACACTTCAGTAGCGTCTACCATTGTGCGGGATATTATCCGTAATGGAGGCGATGCGCGACTCTTCCTTCCCGATGAGGTTTACAGAACATTAAAGAAGAAATGATATGACAGTTCCTATCTGGTTTAACAAAGATCTTACCATCGACAAGCTGGCAGGTTTTGGCCCGGGTACTATTGCTGAACATCTTGGTATTGAGTGGATGGAACTGGGAGTGGATTTCCTGACAGCCCGTATGCCGGTTGATCACCGCACCAGGCAGCCTTATGGACTGCTGCACGGAGGCGCTTCCTGCGTGCTGGCCGAAACGATCGGCAGTGTGGCTTCAGCCCTGGTAGTAGATCATCAGAAACTGGTTTGTGTAGGCCTTGAGATAAACGCCAATCATATACGCAGCGCTACAGAAGGTTATGTAACGGGCGTGGGAACTCCGCTTCACCTCGGATTGAACACGCATGTATGGGACATCCGCATTTATGATGAGCTGGGAAAAATGATCTGTGTAAGCCGTCTTACCGTGGCAATAATTCCCAAGAAAGAATCATTTCGCCAGCCAAGCCTTTAATACATCTACAATGGAAGGATAAGCGAGGGGAAGATAATGGGAGAGCGCTGGATCATCCACCCATTTCACCTGTTCTATGTCTTCTTCTGTTTGCGGCACCAGCGGCTGATGGCTGTTTGTCTTCATCGTGTACCAGTGCGATTCTTTCAATATAAAGCTTGTGCCCTGGTGATAGGTATGATAGGTGATCAGTAAAGGAGCAACCAGTTTTACTTTCAATCCTGTTTCTTCCAGCACTTCCCGCACGGCACACTGTTCAAGGGTTTCACCATCGTCCAGCTTTCCTTTTGGCAGGTCCCATTTTCCCCTGCGGAAGATCAGCAGGGTCTCATCTTTTTCATTCCTGATCAGTCCGCCTGCAGCCTGTATCAGCGTAAATTTTTTAAAGAAAGCTTTTTTCAGTTCGTTCAGGTCCGCGTGCCGGAACACACCTGCATGCACTTTCTCCTGCTGCATTTCGTGGATCATTGATTTGATGGTATGAATATTCAGCTCATCAATGAACACCGCATCATCATGATGCAGATAAGGCTCTATCACGGGATCAATGGCATCGCAGAGAAAGAGAGGCTTATCGTTGAAATAGATTTTCAGGTGCATGAAGTAAAGATACGGCCTATCTTCGCGCCATGACAAATGAAAAAACTGTTGCAGAAAAGTTGCTGCAGGCAAATGCAGTGAAGCTGAGCGTTCAGCAACCCTATACCTGGGCAAGCGGATGGAAGAGCCCTATCTATTGTGATAACCGGAAGGTGTTGTCTTTTCCTTTTATCCGTGATTTTATCAAGTCGGAAATGTGCAATGTGGTGTTTGAAAAATTCCCTGATGCAGAGTTGCTGGCAGGGGTGGCCACAGCAGGAATTGCCTGGGGAGCGATGGCTGCCGATCAGTTGAAGCTGCCTTATATATATGTACGGCCCAAGCCAAAAGAACATGGCCTGGGCAACCAGATAGAAGGGGCTTATGAGAAAGGACAGAAAACAGTGGTGATCGAAGACCTGGTCTCCACCGGCAAAAGCAGTCTGCAGGTAGTAGATGTGCTGAAAGAAGCCGGCCTGGATGTGATCGGAATGGTTTCCATTTTTACCTATGGGTTCCCCGTGGCTGCACAGGCTTTTGAAAAATACGGATTGGCTTACCTGGCCCTTACCAATTATCCTTCCCTGATCGAGTTGGCCCTTGAAAAGGGGATGATATTGCCGTCGGAGCAGGAAATTTTGTTAAAGTGGCGGGATGATCCGGCCAATTGGAAAGGCGTTTTGTAACTTGTAAGCTCAAATTACCCTTATGAAGAGATTCATGACCACCAGTCTTGCCATGGCTGTTTTTACCCTTGCTTCTTTTGCACAGGTAAAGCCCGTTCAAACGGCAAAGATCAAAACACCGAATATCCTTTGTGAAGATTGTAAAAAGCGGGTGACCACTTACCTGGACAGATATGATGGCATCCAGTCTGTGGTGATCAATACGCGGAAAGGAGAAACAACAGTGAAATATGTGACCGACCGGATCAATATTGAAGAGATCAAAACGGCGATCGCCAATGCAGGTTTTGATGCGGACGATGTGCCGGCCAATGAAGATGCGTATAAACGTTTACCCAAAACCTGTAAGAAATTTGAAGATGGGGGCGGGCATCCAAAGCCTAAGGAACCTTCGGGTAACTGACGAAAACAAGCCGCCCTGGAGCGGCAGATAAATATGTTTGAGCCACCTGTTCTATTACAGGTGGTTTTCTTTTTTATTTATTGGAAGAGCTCCGCGATATCCTGCATGCCTTCATATTTGACCGGGAATTTTCTGTAAAATCCGCCTTTGCCCGCTTTTGCTTCTCCCTCTATCCGGATCATCACTTCCTTTTTGAACAGGGCAGCGAGGGAGTTTTTCAGCAGTTTTTTCATGTCAACGGCCAGCTTGACCGGTATAAGAAAGGAGTCTTTGGCCGGGATGTTGACGGTGGAATCGACCGTAAAATGGCCGAGATAGGTGTTGTCCATCCAGGCATTTCCACTGGCGTTTTTCAGTTTTCCGCCGGAAGAATTCGGGTTGAAATATTTCAGGTTAAGGGTCAGCAGGGAATTATCGAGACCCAGTTCTCCTACAGATACATTTTCTATTCCATTAAAAACCGGGTCTTTTAATGAGCGGCAGGAAGCCAGGAGAATGATGGCAGCCAGGGCTGCGACAAGATTTTTTGCCATAGCTGCAAAATACGATCTCAGGAAGTATCTCCCGAAAACGAGGCTGTTAAAAATCTTCAGACTAATCTTAGTAAACAGACTCATTGAGTGAATTAGTGTTCAATTATTCATCTGCCAATCTGGCGATAGAACTCCCATTTGTGTTTTTTACCGGTATATCATTTTTCCAGCTTTATTGGCTTGTGTAGTAGGATGAGGCGATCCTTGGGGAGGGAGTAGGAGGGCTTTTGTAATTACTGCTCCTTGCGCCTGACATTTTAATTGAGATTCCAGGAATTCAAATCGATCAAATTTTAGAAGCGATATTTAAACTTAAACTTTAAGCTAAATAAAGTAGAAATCTGGACTTCAGGAATAAATAATTTTCTAGCTAAAAATAAAATCACTATATTATTGTTTTAATTATTTAATTATCAATTAATTAAATTAACTTACATTAAATTAAAATTTCATAAAAAATATGAATATAAATATATAAAAATGAATAATTATCGGGTCAAAGTATTTTTTATATTTTTATAAATTAATAAATTGATTTAAAATAAGTTATAAGTTTTATTTAATTTTTAAATTTATCCATTTTGATGTGTATTTATTTTTTAAAATTTGATAAGATATTTTTAGGTATAAAATTTTGACTTGATAGTTGAAAAACTTCAAAAATGAAGGCAATTTAGGCTATGTATTTCACAAAAAATATTAAGTCCAAACGGTTGGCTCTAGAAGGTCGCAACTCACCCGGCTTCCCAGATTAATCATGTAAAAATGAAGACAGGTACCACTGGCGCCTGTGTCAAAGTGTCGTAGAATTAGATGTGGAAACAGTTCAGTTAGAAAATTCACTAAGCGATAAAAGTCTGCTTCTCGTCAGGATCACAACTTATCTTACCCGGCTTTCAAACTCTTTATTCGGTTCATAAAAGCGGTTTTTAGTGGCTGATAACTGCTGGTGATAAGGTTAAGAAAATAGCTGCTCCACCGGCCAGGGCAAACATCCGTCGACCGACCGGAACCCGTCAGGCAAAATTCTCCAGTGGGTAAAGCCAGTAAAAAGGAAACAAGGATCAGTATTATGTAGTCTTCGAGAGTATCGCTACAATACCTGCCTCACTTGCTCCCTGTACTTCTGGATACCAAATTCCCGTGTCCGCTGTTCGGTAGAGAAAATTGCCAGCCCCATAAAAGCCTCAGTGACCAGATGAACGTCTACAAAATTGCTGGGTGCTTTTCCATCAGCATAAAAAAAGCATGTTGTTTACATTTTGAATGCCGAGGAATAACAGCTTGTAATGGATTGTATCCTTGAATCATGAGCAACCGGTTTTTAAGAATAGTAAAGCTGGCCGCAGCATCTTTGATTTGGAGACTGATGATCTGCACTCCTGTTGGGGAAATTTCAGCAGCCTGGTGGTTTGGCTCCGCTTCCGGGAAATCGTTCTTTATTCCTTCGGCTAAAGGAGCAAGGCTGCTGCCCACTGCTCACTCTTACCAGCGACTAAAGCAGCTCTGTAAATACTTTCTGACTGATGATGTTGTGTATCGTAACCTGTTTCGTCTTCAATAAAGAGACAGGTGGCAAGACCAGTAGTAAGTCCGAAAACATTGATAAAGGAAAGGTCTTATTGCGCTGCAGATTACGGAAAACGATGGTAAAATACCTTCTGAGCATGGTAGTTTGTTTTGTTGATACTCTTCTGAAGTTTCCAACAATATGCCATCGTCCTGATGAATTAGGTTCCAAAACTTTTCACAGAAGCTACTTGATCATACTGCCCGCTTCCAATACAACGGTTGTTCATTTATGTATTGGTGGTATGACAGATGCCGGCTTTCCAAACAATAAAAAGAGCAGGCATTCAGGCCTGCTCTTTTTATTATATCTCTTTCTGTTAACTCAGAGATGGATCACTTTCTTGTTTCTCATCTCCTGTACTTTTGTTCTTGCTTTCTGCAGTTCTTCTATTTTCTTTTGCAGGCGGTCCAAAGTAATATCGCTGTCAGGAATTCCTTTCAGCCCTTTTGCAGTGAGCTCTTTTTGCAGGTCATTCAGTTTCACCATTGCATCACTGTAAACCTGGCGCATACTGTCGAGCTTGATATTGGTCATGACCTTGGCCAGTTCGGCGTTGACGCCTTCCCAGTCGATCTGTTTATAGGACGCTCTTAACTTATTGGCCATTTGCTCCCAGTTGGCTTTTTCAGCGGCTTTTTCATAAGCTGCTTTTACATCTTCTTTTTCAGCCATGGTCATCGCATCGGCAATGCTTTTCTCTACCACTTTCCATTGTGTTTCTTCCAGTACTTTTTTAGAAGCATTCAGGGCTTCTTTCACCTGGTTTTCCTGTTGAGGGGTCAGTTCAGGAATGATGTCCTGAAGATTGCTCACCTGGATGAAATGATTCGTTGCATTGTTCACCACCATTCTGATAAACTGTCCATCAACCACCTGATGATCTTCAGTCCGGGCTGTTTCTTCTTTTATCTGTGGTGGAGCAGGAACGGCTGATGCAGTTGGTGCAGCAGGTTCCACAGGTGCCTGGGCAATGATCTGTTGTGGCCTTTCCTCAACTGCAGGTATCGCTACAGACGTATTATCTTCCGGTATAAAACTTAAGGGAGAGGATAATTGTGAAAGAAAGAATCCGGCAGAAGCGTTATTCCTGCCCGGCTTGCTAAGGATCACCAAAGCGTTCAATGCAATAAAGCAAAGCAGGGCGGATAATACACCGGCCAGCTTATGAAAAGAGAACACCGGCTTTTGTTGTATACCTAAGATGGATTCAATACGGCTGAGCAATTCATTCTTTTTTCCGCCGGCCGCTGCTACGGCCAAAGGCCTTGGAGCTGTATGTGCCGCTTTTTCGAGGGCCAGCAAAGCAGAAGCGTATCCATAAGGTTCATACTGGAACTGGATCACTATTTCATCGCAGCTTTTTTCCCTTTCCCTTTCAATGATATGAGCAAATGCTTTTACAAATGGATTGAAATAAAGTATGGTTTGAATGATACGGGTAAACAGGTTGGTGAGATAATCCATCCGCCTGATATGGGACAGTTCGTGCAGCAACACGGCTTCCACCTGGTGGGTGGTGAGTTGGTTCACTGCTGCAAGAGGCAGGAGAATGACCGGTTTCATATAACCGATCGTTACCGGAGAACTTACCAGGTCAGACATCCATATCTGTACAGGCTTATTGATGCCCATAAGGCCTGCAAGTTTCTGAACAAACATCCTCCATTCAACACTGGCCTTGGTGAGGCCGTGGCGGCGGATCTGTTGCACATAACGATAATTGCGGATAAAATTCAAAACCGGCAACACCAGTAAAACAAGATACAATAAGGAAGCCCATGGCAGGCTGTTCGCAAACCACTGGTTGAGCGATTCATTATTGCTGGTGATGTTCACCCATGTGACCATACCTGCGGCCTGGGGAGTTTTTTCCAGCACCAGCAGGAAAGTAAATATGAACCAGGTGAACCCGGCAAATAACAGCGAGGAGGCAAGGGCCGCCCGCTGGGAAGATCTTTGTAAACGGAGAACTGCAGTCAGCAATTGGTAAACCACCCACAACAACGCCATCTGCCACAAGCTGTTCAACACAGCCCACCCTAAAGCCTGCAGAAAATCTGATTGGCTTATAGCGTTCATTTTATTGTTTTTTAAGATCGTTCAGTAAACGTTGTATTTTTTCCAGTTCTTCAGGGCTGGCTTTATGTTCACCGAGAGCCTGGATCACCAGTTGAGTGGGGGACCCGCCAAACAGGCTATCGATCATTTTTCCCAGAAGGTGTTTTTGGGTTTTTTCTTTATTCACGGCAGCCTGGTACACATGCGTGCGCATGGAATCATCTCTTTTTACCAGGCCTTTTTCATGCATGATCTGCATTAATTTCAGCGTAGTGGTGTATCCCACTTCTTTGGAAGAGGCCAGTTCCTCATGCACTTCCCTCACAGTCGCCAGGCCCTTCGTCCATAGAATTTGCAATATTTCCAGTTCGCTTTCGGTAGGCTTTATCGTTCTTGTTACTGACATGGTTTGAGGTTTTACGGGTCGAATATACGACCTTTTTCGTATAAAGAACATCGGAAAATATAATTTAAGGTTTTTTAACAATGGTTAACAATGAGGTAGTTATGAGTGAGACGATGGTGATAGATGGAAGGTTACAGACTCCCGACTAAGAATAAGTCCCGCTGTAGACACAGCAGGACTTACAATTAATGGTTCTGATTAAGCTCTTCGAATATCTTTTATTTGTATTGAGCAGTATTGGCAGCTTGTTTCGCTACTGTTTCAGCGATAGGCTGGGTAACTGCCGGCTTTTGATTTTTTACTTCTGCAGGAGCTTTGTCCTTGATCTGCGCCAGGGTAGGAGCAATGACCAGGGATACGATGGACATCAGTTTGATAAGGATGTTCATAGATGGGCCTGAAGTATCTTTGAAAGGATCACCTACCGTGTCACCGGTTACAGATGCTTTGTGCGGATCTGATTTTTTATAGTAGGTCTCACCATTGATCTCCACGCCTTTTTCAAATGATTTTTTAGCATTGTCCCAGGCACCGCCGGCATTGTTCTGGAACATGCCCATCAATACGCCGGAAACAGTAGCACCAGCCAGGAAACCTCCCAGTGCTTCTGCACCGAGGCCCGGAGTGAAGCCGATGATCAGGGGAGAGATGATGGCAATAGCACCAGGCAACATCATTTTTTTAATAGATGCCTGTGTGGAGATCGCCACGCATTTATCATATTCAGGTTTGCCTGTGCCTTCCATGATACCAGGAATATTTTTGAACTGGCGGCGCACTTCTTCCACCATTGCCATGGCCGCTTCACCTACAGCGCGGATAGCAAGAGAAGAGAAGATGAAAGGTATCATAGCACCTACAAATAAAGAGGCCAGTACATTCGCTTTATAAATATCGATGCCGCTGATGCCTGCAACACCTACGAAAGCTGCAAACAAAGCCAGCGCTGTCAATGCCGCAGAAGCAATGGCAAAACCTTTACCGGTAGCAGCAGTAGTGTTACCTACAGCATCCAGTACGTCAGTTTTCTCGCGCACTTCTTTTGGCAGTTCGCTCATTTCAGCAATACCACCTGCATTGTCCGCAATAGGTCCGAATGCATCGATCGCCAGTTGCATAGCCGTAGTGGCCATCATACCGGCAGCAGCAATGGATACACCATATAAACCGGCACATTCATAAGAACCCCAGATACCGCCTGCCAGCACAAGGATCGGCAGGAAGGTTGATTCCATGCCGATAGCCAGACCTCCAATTACGTTGGTAGCATGACCGGTAGAGGATTGACGGATGATGCTCATTACAGGACGTTTGCCCATGGCTGTGTAATGCTCCGTGATAATGCTCATCAATGCGCCTACAAGAAGGCCTACACCAATGGCGCCCATCACTCCCCATTTGGTAAACAGTACGCCACGCAGCTCCATGTTTTGAGGCAGCAGCCAGTATACAAGAGCAAATGCAACAATAGCGGTAAGAATGATAGAACCCCAGTTGCCCATGTTCAGCGCTTTTTGCACAGTGCTGGTATTGATGCCGGCACTATCACTGATGCGTACAAACAGGGTAGCAACAATGGAGAAGAGTATACCCACACCAGCGATCAGCATCGGTAATACAACCGGTGAAAAACCGCTGAGAAGATCTGTGTCCATTACGATGGTCTGTTGGCCAAGTACGATCGTTGCCAGAACAGTAGCCACATAAGATCCGAAAAGATCGGCTCCCATACCTGCCACATCACCTACGTTATCACCTACATTGTCTGCAATGGTTGCAGGGTTGCGGGGATCATCTTCAGGGATACCTGCTTCCACTTTACCTACGAGGTCAGCGCCTACGTCGGCAGCTTTGGTGTAGATACCACCGCCTACACGGGCAAAAAGGGCGATGGATTCAGCGCCGAGTGAAAAACCTGTCAGCACTTCAATGGTCTGAAGCATTTCTTCAGAGTTCACATCAGCACCAGGAGCGAAAATTTGTTTTAATACGATATATAAACCACCGAGACCAAGCACGGCCAGTCCTGCCACGCCAACACCCATTACAGCGCCGCCAGTGAATGATACATTCAGGGCTTTGCTAAGGCTGGTGCGGGCAGCTTGTGCAGTACGTACATTGGCTTTGGTAGCGGCTTTCATGCCAATAAAACCGGCGAGTGCGCTTAATACGGCGCCGATCACAAAGGCAATAGCGATAGACCAGTGGGAATGGGGATTGGCACCTGCCATTACGGCCAGTAAAATAGCAACGATCACTACAAAATAGCCGAGGATCCTCCATTCAGCTTTCAGGAATGCCATGGCGCCTTCGGCGATGTAGTTACTGATCTCTTTCATCCGGTCGCTGCCGGCATCTTGTTTGGATACCCAGTTGAATTTAGCAATCGTGTAGAGCAGACCGATGATGCCCATCACGGGAACGAGATAGATCAATTTGTCCATAAGCGTAGCTTCTTATTCTTTCTTTAAGTTTAGTCCCGAAGGTTTGGAATTCTTCGAAGGACGGCAAAGATAGGGGATGAAGGGGAGATTTTAGAGTGGGTCCGATAGATTATGCCCGGAGCCTGGCCGGAGGGGTAGTTTGTTGATAGATAAAAGCTTACGGGGTTTTCCGGGCCTGGCGGGAAAACTTATCGGTTGAAATAATTACTTTTACTCCTTTACCAAATTTGTTCCGGAGTTTATGCAAGCAGGCCCTGTCACCACATTGTTCCTTGATATCGGCGGAGTATTATTGACGAATGGATGGGGAAGAAGCTCCCGCAAGCTCGCTGCAGAGCATTTCAAACTGAACCTGGTAGAACTTAATGAACGACATCATCTCACTTTCGATACATACGAGATAGGTAAGATAACCCTGGATGAATACCTGGAGCGGATCGTGTTTTATGAAAAACGCGATTTCACGATGGACGAGTTTAAGGCATTCATGTACGGGCAAACTCAGCCGTATACAGACTCCATTGAATTTTTTAAAGAACTCAAACAACATCACGGGCTGAAAGTAATTGCTGTGAACAATGAAGGCCGGGAACTGAATGATTACCGCATCCATCAATTCCGTTTATATGAACTGTTTGATGCGTATGCATCTTCCTGTTATGTGAAATTCCGCAAACCCGATATTGATATATTCCGCATTGCCTGTGATATCGGCAGAGTGGCACCACAACAGGCAGCAATGGTCGACGACCGGCCGATGTTTACCAAAGTAGCTTCCACTATCGGTATCAATTGCCTGCATTTCGACAGCCTGGACGGGATCAAAGAAAAACTGAAGACGCTGAACCTGGGATGATCAGGGAAGTGGTCTTACCTTAATGTTCCTGTAATAAATAATACTGTTGGGGTCATGTGCCTGCAGGGCAAAAGTGCCACTGGAAATACGGCGCTCTTCCTGGCCTTTATTCCGCTCCAGTATCTCCGGTTCTGTATAATCTACCACGGTTTTATTATTCACTTTAATGATGATGCGCTTGCCCTGCACTTTAATATATTCAGTGAACCATTCCCGGTCTTTTACATACACTTCTTTTACGTCCTGTATATTGTACAGGCTGCCGGTACGGCGCCAGTCGCTTTGTGAATTGTTGACCTGCACTTCATATCCTTTCGCAGGCCAGCCGGCTTCCTGAAAAACTGTATGGAAGTAAATGCCGGAATTGGCGCCGGGTTGTGTCATCACTTCGGCTTTGAATTCAAAGTTTTTGAAAACATGGTTCTCTACCGGGCCGTCATAAAATAAATGGGCTGTCGGTCCTTTCACAACAATATGCCCGCTGTCGACAGAAAAAGAGCTGGCATTCTTACCCACTTTCCAGCCGTTCAATGTTTTTCCATCAAACAGGGATATCCATTTTGCTTTAGGTGCATTTATAAATGAGCAGAAAGAAATACAGACGATGATACAGGAGGCAGTGAGCGTTGTTTTCATGTTGAAAAAGTTGATTGCCTAAAGCTAAGGAATTATCCTGAGCGGGGAGTTGTGAGCCGGAAGTCAGAAGTCCGACTATCTTTGCAATCCTATGGACAATCCTTTTGTCCTTCTTCTTGCCGGGTTTTTGATTGGAACATTAGGGACCCTGATCGGGGCAGGAGGAGGGTTTCTGCTGGTACCTTTATTGCTTTTCACTCATCCGGGCATGTCGCCGGAACTCGTTACTGCCGTATCACTGGTGATTGTGGCCTGCAATGCCGTATCCGGTTCGGTCGCGTATGCGCGATCGGGTCGGATCGATTATAAAGCGGGACTGTTGTTTGCTGCGGCAACGATTCCCGGTTCTGTGCTGGGCGTGTATGTGACCAAATATATTCCGGCCAATACGTTTAATGTGCTGTTCGGGATCATCCTGCTGCTGCTGTCGGTTTTTCTTTTTCTTAAAAAGCAAAGAGATGTTGCATTGGTGGAGAGCACAAACGGCAATGGGAAATATTTCAAGCATCATGTGCTTACTGATAAAGGGAATGTGCAGTACAGGTATTCTTATAATCAGTATACAGGCATTGCGATCAGTGTGGCAGTAGGATTTCTTTCTCCTTTGCTGGGCATTGGGGGAGGTATCATTCATGTGCCGGCATTAGTGCACTGGTTGCATTTTCCCGTGTATATCGCTACGGCCACTTCACATTTTATACTGGCTATCATGGCTACTGTTAGTGTGGTGATGCATGCATTGCAGGGCAATTATAATGATCCGTATATTTTAAATATGATCATCTGGCTGGCAGTGGGTGTTATCCCCGGAGCACAGGTTGGTGCTTTGCTTTCACATAAAATAAAAGGGGATATTATCGTGAAAGCGTTGGCAGTCTGTTTGGCATTGGTAGGATTAAGACTGTTGTTTGGAAGCGTGTAAACGATCATCATAGCGTTTCTGAAAAAATCAATCAGCAAGTAGGGGTAAAACATTTTCATCTTGTTATTATAGAAAACAAGGAATGATGAAAATAAGAACAATCGTACTAACAGCAGCTTTATCGCTGTTTGTTACAGGAGCTATTGCGCAGGGACCGGTCAAAACAATATTTAAAAGCAATCCCAAATCTTCCGGTGGTTATGGAGCAATAAGCAATAAGTTTACACAGATACGTGGTAAGTATGCAAATATGAGCGGGTTGTATGGTGGTTGGTTCATCAATCAAAAGCTGATGATAGGAGCAGGGGCAGCGGCTGTTACCAGTAATATGCCGGTGCCATTGGAATACAGTACTGATCCGTCGGGGAACAGAAGTTATGAGTACGGACAGGTGGGGCTGATGACGGAGTATGTTATCGGTTCAAATAAACCTGTTCATTTTGTAGTGCAGTTATTTTCCGGGGCAGGGTTTACGTTGCAGTATGACCGGAACAACAGGCATATCAATAATAATTCTGATGATCCCATCAGTGATGAGAACTGGTTTTTTGTAACAGAGCCGGGATTGCAGGTGGAGATGAATCTGTTTAAATGGATGCGATTTAGTCCGGGTGTTTCTTACCGTGCAAGTTTTGGAAGTGATGCGGCGGGAATGAAGGATAAGGATATAAGGGGTATGGCATATAATGTGACGTTGAAGTTTGGGAAGTTTTAGTGGGAGTGGAGGTTGACATAATGATGAGCAAGAATAATGGTGTAACCATTGTGTTCATATTGACACAATGGTTACACTATGCCAATATTTGTTGACAAAGATTTCAACATTAGCCTGTCGCATTGAATCAAACGCATTGCATTAAATGCGATTTTGTGCTCCATCAGGATGGTCCGGATTGATAATTAATTCTTGTCGTTTTGCGTGTATAAGAACATCCATTTCTTCCATTGGAATGGCACCAAGTAAGGGTCTACTATCTCCTTCTAATACTGCCGCCGAACAAATAGCAGTTCTGTTTTGGAACTTTACGTATAAAGGCCCAACGATATCATGCTCCACTATTTGATCATCTGCAAGGAAATGCGATCTTCTTTCAATGAAAGGAAGTCGAAGCTGTTCCTGTATTAATTCATTAATGCACATCATGTAGGAGCCACTATCTACCATCATCTCTACAGATGTTTGTCTTATTTCTTCTTCCCCGATGAGATGGCGTCTCGCCATCTCTATATCATGCCCATTGATCAGGGTTATTTCTGCGAATATGAATCCCATAATTGTTTATTTATAACAGTAAAATTAGTATAGGAACTGATCTGCTTCCAAGGGATTTTCATCATTATTATCCGTTTTTTCACCAATAATATTTGATGAGAAAATAAACAAAGAAAGAAGTCTCTGTTTGATAGAGAATCTTCATTTATCGGGAAAACTATAGGGTTGGTCTATTATAATATGGTAATGACTCTGTTTAAAAGCCAGTCCGGGTAGCCAACTTTTAAACCTTTAAACACTTAAATTTTTAAACCAAGTCACTACCAATTGAAGAACCTCCCCAATGCCCCACCACCTGGAACACGCTTATTTGAAAAATCCCTCTTCCTTTTATATTTTTACTTTCTAACAGTTAATCCTTATGCGAAAACCCTCCCTGTTCCTGGCTTTTCTTCCCCTGGCCCTGCTTTTTTCTGTTTCTTCTTTTGCCCAGGATAGCCTTCGATTCCGGTCTGATAGCCTGAACAGGCAAAATGATACTGCCCGCTTCAGAAGAGGTCAGGGCATGGGCTCACTCTTCGCTGATTCTTCCAAACTCACCAGCAGCGATTACCAGCTCCGTATCGAGAACGCTTATGCCGTACTCTCCATGATCCGGAATAAAAGCGATCTCGGCCCGGGGATCACCGGCATCCAGGAAAAACTGACGGACAGCGATTCTTCTCTTGCAGTACTAAAGGATAATATCATCAACAATAATCGGGCACTCAGCTTGCGGAACCTGCAGATGTTCCGCACCCTGCTTACCAATATTCAAAACGATATACATGACCAGCGCGGCATACTGGATAGCGCAGAAGCAGACCTCAACGGTCTCCGCGGGGAAATGAAAACCCTGGTGGAAGATACTGTACTAAAACACCTGTGGCGCGATTCCGCCTCCCGCCAGCTTTTTACTTCCCAACTGAGAGATATGCGCGAAGCCTGGAGGTCTGGCACTTCACAACTAAGGGAAAGCCTGGCTCTCGTGAACCAACTGCAAACACATAACTCCGGCAATGCGATCACCACTTCAGCTTTGCTGGATAAAGTGGATAACCTGCTGCTGACTTCTTTCTCCCGCGTATTCGGAAAAGAATTCAACTATATCTGGGAACCGGCCCCTGACAGTTCATTAAAGAAACTGCGCGCTGCTTATTCAAAAGCCTATCATGGCGAACGGAAAGCACTGAACTATTATTTTAAAGACAGTGTGAACAAAAGGCTTTTCCTCCTGCTCATCGGGCTCCTGTTCGGATTATGGGTTTATCTCAATATCCGCCGCCTGAAAAGGACCGGGGCGATGGACAGGCTGAAAGATATCCAGGTGGGTTATCTGCATCCTCATTATATCGCCTCTGCTTTCATTGTCATTTTCACACTGGCTCCGCTGTTTGACCTGGATGCACCTTCTGTTTATATCGAGTCGATGCAGTTCTTGCTGATCCTGACCCTGACATTTATCTGCTGGAAAAAATGGCCGCGTAAACTTTTTGTGTACTGGCTGGCGATGGTATTCCTGTATATCTGTTTCTCCTTTACTCACCATGTATTGATGCCTGGTTTTGTCCAACGCGTATGGCTGATACTGCTGAATGTTCTTTCAGTCGTGTTTGGCTCTTTGTTCCTCCGCGGAATGAAGGACCATCTTCATATGCGCGGCTTCCTGCGTTTTGTGATCATCCTGCATAATGTCATGAACATACTGGCTGTCTTTTGCAATATATTCGGCCGGTTCTCACTCGCGCAGATACTGGGCAATACAGCTATCTTCTCCTTTACGCAGGCGATCGGCCTGGCTGTGTTCAGCAAGATCTGCATGGAAGCGATCTTATTGCAGATCGAGACCAGCCGCAGCAAGCAGGGGCTTAAAGCTTCTTTCGATTTTCAGTCGGTAGTAAAAGGTTTTCAGGGGCCGGTCGTGTTCCTGGTATTCGTGCTCTGGCTGATCGTGTTTACTACCAACCTCAATATCTATAATACTTCCAAAGATGTGTTCACCGCGTTGATGGAAAAACAAAGAAGCATCGGCAGCGCCAGCTTTACCATTGGTGGTGTGCTGCTTTTCTTCCTCATCATCTGGGTAGCTCATCTTCTGCAGAAATATGTGGGTTATTTCTTTGGCGATACGGGCAGTGAAGAAGTGCAGAACAAACGCCAGCGTTCACGCATGCTGATCGCAAGGCTGATCGTGCTTTGTGTAGGCTACCTGCTTGCAGTGGCCGCTTCCGGCCTGCCGGTTGATAAGATCACGATCGTGCTCGGTGCATTGGGTGTTGGTATCGGTTTGGGCCTGCAAAACATTGTCAGCAATTTCGTATCAGGCATCATCCTGATCTTCGACAGGCCGCTGCAGATAGGCGACTCTATCGAGATAGGTGATAAAGCAGGGAAGGTAAGGGAGATCGGATTGCGCTCCAGTACACTGATGACAAATGATGGAGCCGAAGTGATCATTCCCAATGGCGATATTCTTTCGCAACATATTACCAACTGGACACTCAGCAATAACCAGCAAAGGCTTTCCCTTTCCTTATCTGTCAGCGGAAGCAGGGATATTGAAAAGGTAACCAGGCTTATCACTGACACCATCATCAATTCAGGCTATGTGATGGAGGGATCCGTTCCGCAAACAGAATTCATTGCCGTGAAAAAAGATGAGTTTGACATGAAAGTGTTCTTCTGGTGTAAAGATGTGTTCAAAGCTTCAGAAGCAAGAAGTGCGATCCTGTACTTATTGCATAAACAATTAGGGGAAGAAGGCATAGCCATTGAAATATAATTGGATCATATCTTCTTCGACATTCGCAGAAACCGTACACATAAGAATATGCTGGAACAGGAAAGGCCTGCAATAAATCCGAACCATATACCTGCTGCACCCATATTTGCCTTAAAAGCCAGTAAATAGCCGACCGGAATACCGATCACCCAATAAGCAATGCCGATCAGTATGGTAGGGACCTTCACATCTTTAATACCCCGCATCAGTCCTGCACCAATGGCCTGTGTGGCATCGGATATCTGGAACACAGCAGCGAGTACCAAAAGCATTGATGCCATCTGAACGACCTGCACATCATTGTTAAAAGCTCCCGGCAGTATATTTCGCAGCAGGATGAATGAAGCTGCGCATAACAATCCATACAGCAAAGCAGTGATCAAAGTGCTCTTCCCGATAGCCAGTATCTTCAAGCGGTCGCGTGTACCAAACGCATTGCTCACGCGGATGGAGCTTCCCTGCGCCAGCCCCATTGATACCATGAACGTAAAAGAAGCGCAGGAGAGGGCGATCTGGTGCGCTGCCTGTTCTGTAGCCCCAATGGTGCCAATGATAATGCCGGATACGGCAAATGCTCCGCCTTCCATACCTATCTGCAAACTGCTTGGTACACCAATATGTAATAACTCACGGACCGTATGTCTGCGAAGCTTCCACTGATTTTTTCTTACGGCAACATAGCGGCGGAAAAGAGGATGCCAAAGGATAACAGCACCCAGCGCAGCAAACATTAAAGTACGTGTAATAAGCGTGCCCCAGCCTGCACCCACCAGTTCCAATCGCGGAAATCCCCAGTTGCCGAATATCAGCAGCCAGTTCAGGAACACATTGAGCGGAACGCCGATCAATGTAATGATCATTGCCGTTCTGGTTTTTTCCAAACCGTCTGCAAATTGTTTGAGCGACATGAACAGCAACATCGGGATCACACTCCATCCCATCAATTGCATGAACGGCACAGCAAGCTGCGCCACTTCAGGGTCCTGCTTTAAATGAAAAAGTATATTCTTTCCCAATTCAAGCGTCAGGGAAATAATAAGTGCAGTAATGGCGCATAACCAGAAGCCATTATAAAAGTAATGGGAAACTTTTTGTGCATCCCTTCGGCCATGCGACATGGAAACCAGTTGGGAAACCGATATCGTCATTCCTATGCCTACTATGAATGGAATATTCAATACAGCCAGTACCAATGATGCGGCTGCCAGTTGCTTATAACCCAGCGCCCCGGCCATAGCCGTATCAATCAAATGGAGCGACATTTGCGCGAGTTCTCCGAGTATGATCGGAAGGGAAAGCCGAAGCGTTTTTTTCGCTTCATTGAATAAGGTCGGTTGCATCGTAAACAAATAAATAGCCGTTCAAATCTGTAACGTCAGGGCCTGCAAAGATCAATCATTTTAACCTTTCCACTTCATTCTTTCAATAATTTAATCTTAAATATGGGCACTGATACTTTTCGTTACTGATACAATGGGCATGCTTTTTACCCCTTTTTCAAAAACACTTCTCATGAAAGCGATCTGGACGGGCTCTATTGGCTTTGGACTGGTCAACATCCCCATAAAAATGTACAGTGCTGTGGAAGAAAGTACACTTGATTTGGATATGCTGGATAAAAAAGACCACGCCAATATCCGGTTCAAGCGGGTAAATGAAAATACCGGCAGGGAAGTGGCCTGGGAAAATATTGTAAGAGGTTATCTTCTTAATAACCGGTATGTGGTGTTGGATAAAGCTGATTTTGAAAAAGCAAGCCCTGAAAAGACCAGCCATATCGATATCATGCAATTCGTGGATGAAACAGAAATTGACAGTACTTATTTCGAAGCGCCTTATTATCTGGAGCCACAAAAAGCCGGCGTGCGCGCCTATGCCTTGTTGCGCGAAGCATTGCATAAATCAGGCAAGGCAGGAGTAGGACTTTTTGTGATGCACAACCGCGAACATGTATGTATCATTAAATCCCATGAGGGTGTGATAGTGCTTAACCGGATCCGTTTTGAACAGGAGATCCGTTCGTATGAAGACCTGAACCTGCCCAAAACAAAAAGCAAACCGGCAGAATTGAAAATGGCGATCAATCTCATTAAGCAGATGACCAAACCTTTTGATATTTCCAAATTCAAGGATGATTATTCAGATAAACTGATGAAGATAATCAGGGCCAAATCAAAAGGAAAGAAAGCGCCTTTCAAACCGATGCGGGTGGTGCATTCTCCTACAAAGGACATTATGGACCAACTCAAAGCCAGTCTTTCTCCAAAGAAAAAGAAAGCTTCCTGAGGTTTTTTATATTTGATCTTCAAACACCCGGCGATGATCTATTACCAGGTTTCTCCGCCTGCTGCACTGGCAAAATATGTCCGCTTCTTTTGGGTACTGGAAGGTGAACCTGGTCCCGGAGATTCTTATATCCATCGCTCCATGGCAGACGGAAGTGCTGAAATGATCTTTCATTATAAAGGAATGTTTGATACACTTACCGGCCCCGGCACACCCAACCTGCGCTCAGGAGTGGATGGCCAGGCCAGTACATTCCGCCGCTACCAGGTACATGAAAGCTTTGGTATTGTCGGTGCTTATCTTTACCCGTTTGCTGTTCCTGCTTTATTGGGGCATTCCGCTGCTGCATTGAGCAATCAGATGCCGGACCTTTATTCGATTCTGGGCCTGTCTGGAAAAGAACTGGAAGAGCAGATCATACTGGCGGAAAATAATACAGACCGGATAGGCATCCTGTCTGCTTTCCTGATGAAACGTGTAGTAAAAAATCAACGGCCTGAGCCCGGTATTTTTTCTGCGATCAGTTACATTATTCAGTCCCGCGGAATGGTGGACGTAAACAAATTATCTGGTCAATACTACTTGTCTACCCGCCAGTTTGAGCGCAACTTCAAAGAGTTTGCAGGTTTCAGTCCCAAACTGTATTCCCGTATCATCCGCTTCCAATCGGCTATTGAGCAATATGGTCAAACCGGCAAATCGCTTACAGAGATCGCTTATGATTGCGGTTATTATGACCAGTCACATTTTATTCATGATTTCAAGGAGTTCTCGGGGCTTCATCCGAGGCATTATTTTGGAGGGAAGGCAGAAGGAACAAGCTGGAAAGATGCAGAGCAGTAAAATGTCGTGTTTTTCCAATTTTGCCCGATCGCTACCTGTTAGTTTTGCTCTTATTCATTTAAATAACAGATCATGAAAATTCCTAAAGGACATCAGGCGATAATGCCTTATCTCATTATTGATGGAGCTGCAGCCTTTCTCGATTTTGTAAAAAAAGTTTTTCCTGTACAGGTGACCCATGAATCACGTAATGATGATGGAACGCTTGGTCATTGCGAGATACAGATACATGGCAGCACCATTATGTTTTCCAACGGTTCAAAGGAATGGCAGCCTCGTACCGCAGATTTATTTGTGTATGTAGAAAATGCCGATACCGCTTTCGCTAACGCAGTTGCTGCCGGTGGTAAAGTAATATTGCCATTGGAAGATAAGGATTATGGCAGAAGCGGGGGAGTGGAAGATCCATTTGGGAATATCTGGTGGATCACTTCAGTGAACGGATAAGCCTGAAATCCTTAAGAGATGTTATATTTTTTTAACGGTTGCAGAAAGTATTGGCCGGTAAGTGTTTTCAATCCCGATCGCCTAATTTTATCGCGTGGGTCAGATGATCCGTGTTCTGATGTAATTGATAAACCATGCCATTGCTTTACAGGTTAGCTGCCTTACCTTTTTTATTGCTGACAGGAGTGTTCCCTGTGCATAAAGGCAGTGCTCCGCATAAAGCAATTCCTGCTCCGATGGTTGTAACAACAGATTCATTGAGGCCTGATCTTCCTTCCATACAACTGAAGATCGATCCTATCATTACAACTGATTCTGCTAATTGCGTCATTCCTTTCACCAGGGTGGGCAACCTGATCGTGGTCAAAGGAGAAGTGGACGGCATGGAAGGCAACTTTGTTCTTGATACCGGCGCACCCAAACTGATCCTCAACCTGACTTATTTCCGTAATTATGCTTCCACTTCTTCTGCTGCAGAAGAAGAGCCGGGAGGCATTACAGGAAGGGCAGCCGGCGTGGAGCCTACCATGGTCACTCAATTCTCTTTTGGCCCTGTTCATTATCAGAAAGTGGAAGCAGACCGTATTAACCTTGGTCATATCGAAAACAGCAAGGGGATCAAAATACTGGGATTGCTGGGCATGCAATTGTTCAGGAAATTTGAAATGATCCTTGATTATGAAAAAAACCTGCTCTACCTGCATCTGATCACCAGGAAGGAATCGTCTACTTACAAAAACGAAATGCTGGCAGATACTTCCCTTTACAATGAGTTTCCTATAGACATCATGGAAGATAAGCTGATCACTTATGGCCAAATGGCGGGGAAGAAACTGATATTCGTGATTGATACCGGTGCTGAATCAAACGTGCTGGACAGCCGGCTGCCCAATAAAATTTTTGAGAACGTTGCTATTACCCGCCGTATATTACTGACCGGCAGTGGCGATAAAAAAGTGGAAGCCCTGTATGGTGATATGAAGAATATGAAAATGGGCAATCTCGATATTGCGAGCCTGCCCGTGCTGGTAACAAACCTCGAGAAAATGTGTTTTTCCTATAATAAATGTCTGGATGGAATGTTGGGTTTTGATTTCCTTTCCATGCATAAAATCGGGTTTAACTTTGTGAAAAGAAAAATGTATATATGGAAATAAAAGGTACCAGGCATAGTTGGAGGCGACTGGTACGCTTTTGCATAGCCGCGGTCGTGTTGTGGTGTATGACAACAGCGAGCGGCCTTGCGCAATCCACCGTGAAATCCTATACGGTGAAGGACGGGCGCATGTTCATTACCCTGGGAAAAGACCTGAAGGATCCGTCGATCGATAGCTTCATTGTACAATACGGCCTTGAGGACCTTGCATTGAAAAAATTTATCAGGGGCATATATCTTGACTCATTGAAAAGAATGGGCTGGAAGCTGAATATTAATAACAAGGAACTGTTTGTGATCAGTAAGCCGTTGATTGGGGTTGACAATCTTACCAACCCGGCCAATAAGATCATCATGGCAGAGAAGCGTCCCGGTTTTACAGAGATGTTCCCTGCCGTGAGCAGCCAGATAAAGTATGGTATAAACCGCTTTAAGCGGAAGTACAGTTTTGCCGTCCGGGATTCGGTTGTTACGTTTTACCTGCGAAACAATGTGAATGCAGGAAAGGTAATGCTGGCCGGCAGTTTTAATGAATGGTCGCCTGATGCGTTGTCTATGACCAAAACAGATAGCGGATGGATCGCTTATGTAAAACTCGGTGCAGGCAAATACTGGTACAAATTCGTTGTGGACGGCCGTTGGATCACTGACCCTGATAACCTGCAAAATGAAAACGATGGATTGGGCAATGTGAACTCTGTATTCTTTAAAACAAATACGGTATTCAGGCTGAATGGATTTGCTGATGCCCGCAGAGTATATCTTGCAGGCAGCTTCAACGATTGGCAGGAACGGAGCCTGCTGATGCAGGAAACAGGCAATGGCTGGCAACTGCCCGTTTATCTTGCCGACGGTACGCATACTTATCGGTATATCGTTGACGGAAGATGGATGGCTGATCCCGGCAATAAAGACAAATTCCCCAATGAATTCAATGATTTCAATTCAGTGGTCCGTATCGGCAAACCCTATCTTTTCCGGTTGGAAGGTTTCCAGGATGCACATCAGGTCGTTCTTTCAGGTTCATTCAATAAATGGACAACTTATGAATCATTCCTGCAGAAAAAATCCGGTGGCTGGGAACTGTTGTATACGCTGGGGCCAGGTAACTACGAGTATGTGTTCCTGGTAGATGGCAAAGAAGCAAAATCTGCTCATCAACCGGGTCACAGTGATAATTTTTATTTTGTTATTGATCCCAATTTCACTTTTCGACTGAAAGGATTTGGGGACGCAAAGAATGTATTCCTGGCCGGAGATTTCAATGGCTGGTCGCCCAATACTTTCGCCATGAAAAGGGAAGGGGATGAATGGGTGTTGAAAGTGCATTTATCAAAAGGAAAACATCTATACAAGTTTGTTGTGGATGGAAAATGGATACTCGATCCCGCTAACAAACTTTGGGAACAGAATGAGCATAATACAGGGAATTCGATTGTATGGATGGGAATTGATTAACCAGCCGAAGGCATATCCAGCCCTCTGATCTGTTTTTTATATGCTGCCGGCAGAATGATCGATTTCAACAAACCATCCAATTTTACTTTTCTGCTCAATTTATAGATAACCAACAGGGGACTTGCCCAGGAATACGAATTGAGGTTGAGCATTTTTCTTACAATGTCAGGGCATACCAGTTTCTGTGATTCCTTTAAAAGAAAATAACGGAAAGGCCCGAGATGCTTGCGGTATTGCTTGTAAAGATCATCAGTGTATTCACTTTTGGCAAGGTCTTGTTGAAGATGCTGTACATGGCTTACAGTCCATTCTTTATAAGTATGCGGCAGCTCTTTCAACCCCATACGGCTGCCCATCCGGAAGAACACATCAAACAATTCATCTTTTTCCGGGTCTGTCAGTTTTCTTTCCAGCAGTTCATACGATGCAATGGAATAATGGATAAGCATGAATAATACATCGCGATAAGCCCAATCGGGAATGGTAGCGCCTCTGTTGCTTTCGACTGTTTTGTGAATGGAGGTGATGGTATCGATCGCTTTTTCAGCAGCCTCTTTGGGGGAGTAAACGATACGGCGGGCATACATCACTGTAGAGAACAGCCGGCCTAAGGGATCGGAAGGAAGCTTGCCGGTGAAGTAGAGCCAGTCCACCGCTTTGTTCAGTGAAAATTCGGCTGAGGCACCGGCAAAAATGAACAGGATGGTATCGCTCTTGCCCCAGATCCGGCGGACAATGGAGGCTTGGTCAACAAAGAATTCCATAGTTGTACAGGTTAGTGTAAATGTACGGAATGTTTGTTGTAGTGTTATAAGTTAGTAGGGAAGGGTATCGCCAGGTGCGCAAAGGAAACGCAAAGAGCGCAAAGAACATTGCGTTGTGTCCTTGGCGCTCTTTGCGTTTCCTTTGCGTCCTTTGCGATACTTACCTGTCCTGTTTTTTATATCATTCCCTTCTTCCAGTATTCCAGCCAATCGATCATCCTGCTTGTAAATCCATATTCATTATCAAACCAGGCGATCACTTTTACCTGGTTTCCTATAATGGAAGTAAGACTTCCATCGATCACACAGGAATGTGTATTTCCTTTATAATCCAGGGATACCAATGCTTCTTCCGTATAACCTACAATGCCTTTGAACTCCCCCTCGGAAGCTTTGCGAAAAAGCGTGTTCACTTCTTCCACTGTTGCAGGTCTGTTCAACTGTGCTGTGAAATCGGCCATCGCGCCATTGGCCACCGGCACACGGGTTGACACGGCAGCAATTTTATTTTTCATCCCCGGCATTACCCGCTCCAGGGATTGCTGAAGATCTATCTCCACAGGTATGATGGATTCTGCTGCTGCGCGCCCACGGCGGAATTGAGGATGCGGGGCATCAACCAGTTCCTGGCGGGACGTGTAAGAGTGAAGGATATTCATTTGTATGGAATGAATGCCGATGCCATTGAGTATATAGATCACATGCACTGAACAATTGGTCATACAGCCTCCGGGCGATACGATATCACTGCTGGAATGAATGCTGTTATGATTAAAACCATAGATCATCAGCGGCACGTCTGCCGAGCCGGTGGTGGACAGCAACACTTTTTTGGCACCGGCTTTCAGGTGTTCCGATGCACCGGCCTGTGTGCTGAACTTACCGGAACATTCCAGCACCACATCCACGCCCAGTTCCTTCCAGGGAAGCTGTGAAGGATGACTGGCATTCAGCACTGCTATCTTTTTGCCGGCTGTATGCAGGGCATGGTCTTCATACGCCAGTGGTGCCTGATAAGTACCGTATACTGAATCGTATTTTATAAGATAAGACAGGTTTTCGGGGGGCATAATATCATTGACCGCTACCAGTTCAAGGGTCGGGTGGTCTGCCAAACGCCTGAATAAAAGCCGCCCAATCCGGCCCATGCCATTGATCGCTATCTTCATATTTTTGATCACTTTATTTTGGAAGCGCAAATATCCAAAAAAACAAAAGAATCCGAACATTAAAGCTGCGGCTGAATAGATAAATTGCAATATGAGATCTGCTACCATCCATGAACTGAAACAGGAAATGATGCAGCTTAAACCTGCTGAACTGAGCGCTTTATGCCTTCGCCTGGCCCGGTTTAAAAAAGAAAACAAGGAACTGCTGACCTACCTGCTTTTTGAGGCACATGATGAGGACGGCTATATTGCTTCAGTAAAAAAAGAGATCGATGAGCAGTTTGAGACCATCAATCTCAGCCATCTCTATTTCGTCAAAAAAAGCCTTCGCAAAATACTCCGCGGCATCAATAAACATATCCGCTACACAGGTTCCAAACAGGCTGAAGTGGAGTGGCTGCTTTATTTCTGCACCAAACTGGCTGAATCAGGCATACCTCTTGAAAAGAATACCGTGATCAATAATATCTATCATAGCCAGCTAAAAAAGCTGTTTGCCGGGATCCATAGCCTGCACGAAGACCTGCAATATGATTACATGCGGCAAGCAGAAAAACTGGCTGGTAAAAAGTGATGGCACATTCGCGTCATTCGCGATCCTTCGCGTCATTCGTGTTTCCCTTCGCGCCATTCGCGTTCTCTTTAGCACCATTCGCGCTCCTCAGACGCATATTCAGCAATTCTACCAGCAAAGAGAATGCAATAGTGGTATAGATATAACTCTTGCTGATCTTCTGATGAAATCCTTCTGCCACCAGCATAATGCCAATAGCGATGAGAAAAGAAAGCGCCAGCATCTGCAGGGTAGGGTGTTTATTGATGAAACGGCTTACCGGCCCTGCAAAAGCCATCATGATAGCAATGGAAATGACCACGGCAATGATCATTACAAACACTTCATCAACCATTCCGATCGCTGTCAGAATAGAATCAAAGGAGAACACTGCATCAATCAACACGATCTGGACAATGACGGAAGAAAACGAAGCATATATTTTTTTCTTTTCAGGGCCTTTAGCAGCCGGCTTTTCCAGTTTATGATGGATCTCCAATGTGCTTTTAACAATGAGGAATAATCCGCCGGCCATCAGGATGAGGTCCTTCCAACTGATGTGGATCGGCTGTCCTTCATCCTTAACATAAGGAAGCGTAAAAAGCGGGTTTTTCAATTGCATGATCCAGGTAATGGTCATCAGCAGCCCGATCCGCAAGACCATGGCCAGTAATAATCCGATATTGCGGGCTTTTTTTTGCTGTGCAGGATCAAGTTTATCGGATATGATGGAAATGAAAATGATATTGTCTACTCCCAGCACAATTTCCAGGAAGGCCAGTGTCAAAAGACTTAACCAGATCGCGGGGTCGGAAAAATCAGGAATGGTCATGGTTTTTTATGGTTTTTATCCCTCTAAAGCTTGTAATATTGCCTTGTGGCAACAATACTGGTTAAAAATATAAAAAAATTGGTTGGAGTGGCCAGTCCATCTGCTCCATTGCGCGGAAAAGAATTATCGCAGCTCCCTGCTATTGACAACGCTTATCTTTTGATCGAAGATTCCGAAATAGCAGGATATGGCTCCATGAAAGATTTATCTGGCGCGAACGGTAAAGCGTCAACTGAACTGGATGCTTCCGGTCGTTTTATTCTTCCGGCCTGGTGCGATTCACATACGCATCTTGTATTTGCCGCCAGCCGTGAAGAAGAATTTGTAGATAAACTGAAAGGATTAAGCTATGCAGAGATCGCTGCAAGAGGCGGAGGCATTCTTAATTCAGCGCGCAAGCTGCAAGCCGCTTCTGAAGATGAACTGTTCCTTTCAGCCTGGAAACGGCTGGAAGAACTTAGCCGCTGGGGCACTGCTGCAGTGGAAATAAAAAGCGGGTACGGGCTTACCGTGGAAGCAGAATTGAAAATGCTGCGCGTGATAAAAAAGCTTAAAGAACGGTCTTCCTTATCCATCAAAGCCACATTCCTGGGAGCGCATACTTTCCCGCCTGAATACAAAGAAGATCGTGAAGGGTATATTCACCTGATCATTCATGAAATGCTGCCGGTGATAGCAAAGGAAAAACTGGCGGATTATATAGACGTATTTTGCGAAAAAGGATTTTTTTCTCCTGAAGAAACGGAAACCATTTGCCGTGCAGGCATGCAATACGGACTTAAACCGAAAATACATGCCAATCAATTGAATCTTTCCGGTGGGGTGGAAACAGGCATTAAATTAAATGCCGTATCTGTTGACCATCTCGAAACCATGAGCGATGAGACCATTTCGATACTGGCTGCTTCCAACACTATCGGAACCATGCTTCCCTCTGCAGCTTTCTTTCTCCGCATGCCGTTTCAACCGGCCCGGCAGATGATCGATGCAGGATGTGCGGTGGCATTGGCAACGGATTTCAATCCCGGTTCTTCCCCTTCAGGAAATATGAACCTGGTGGTAGCAATGAGCTGCATACAAATGAAAATGCTTCCAGAAGAAGCGGTCAATGCAGCTACGATCAATGGCGCTTTTGCAATGGGATTGGAGCATGAAACCGGAAGCATTGCCATAGGAAAGAAAGCAAATCTTATACTCACACAACCCATCCCTTCGCTGGCTTATATTCCTTATGCATTTGGGAATAACCTGGTAGATAATGTGATGATCAAAGGGGAATGGATTTCTGATAAGTAATCATTACATTTATAAATGGGTAATCTTAATACAGAAGAGGTACTGATCGTTATTTGCAGCCTCGTTGTTTTATCGTATATCTTTTCAATTCTCAGCCGTTATATCAGGATACCATCGGTATTGCTCCTGCTGTTTGCAGGCATCGGTTTCCGGGCGCTGGCAGATTTTTATAAGGTTGATATCAGTTTTTCCGCACAACTGATCGAATCATTAGGTGTGGTAGGGCTTATCATGATCGTGCTGGAAGCAGGGCTTGATCTGAAACTTGGCCGCAACAAGCTGAAGCTGATCCGCAATTCCTTTTTCTCTGCCCTTATCATTTTTGTGATCTCTACAATATTGCTCACTTTCATTCTTGAATACTGGCTGCATGAACCAATGGAAAAATGCCTCGTGTATGCGATCCCGCTTTCCATTATGAGCAGTTCCATTGTTATCCCCAGCATCAATCCACTAAGCGAGCAGAAAAAGGAATTCCTGGTATATGAAGCTTCTTTTTCCGATATTATCGGCATTATTGTGTTCAATTATTTTACAGCAGGTGATACTTTGTCGTTGCATTCGCTGGGCATATTTGGCGGAAATATTATTTTGTCCATTGTTCTCTCAGCGCTGCTGTCTTTTCTGCTGCTGATCATCCTGGCTAAAACAAAACTTAATATCAAGTTCTTTCTTATTTTTTCCCTGCTGATACTGATCTATGCAGGTGGTAAAATATTCCATCTTCCTTCCCTGATCATTATCCTCGTGTTTGGTTTGCTGATCAATAACTGGGAAAAACTGAAATGGAAAAAGCTACTGCACTATTTCCCGCATGAGCAGGTAGAGTCGCTGCGGCATTTGCTGCATTCAGTAACGGCGGAAACCTCGTTTCTGATCCGCACTTTCTTTTTTCTCCTGTTCGGCTTTTCAATTTCCCTTCGTTTCCTTTCTGAAAGGGATATACTGCTTGTTGGCAGCCTGATTGTGGTGGCGCTATTCCTGGTGCGCATACTGTACCTGCGTTTTTTTGTACGCACCAATCTTTTCCCGGAATCCTTCTTTATTCCCAGGGGCCTGATCACAATTGTCCTTTTTTACAAGATCCCCGAAAACTTGCGACTGAATAGTTTCAATGACGGGATACTGTTCTTTATAATTCTTACTACCAGCATCATTATGGCGCTTGGAATGATCTTCTATAAAAAGAAACCCGATCAAATCGTGGAAGAAGCACAGTTCTAAAAAGAAAAGTTTATTCGCTTATAATAACACCCTTCCCGGTAAGGCGGTAAGGGTCGTTTTATATTTTTCTGTATTTTGTCTCATCACAAAACATCACCATGCAAAAAATCATCGAATGCGTCCCTAATTTCAGTGAGGGAAATGATCTGCTTGTCATCAAACAGATTACTGACCAGATTGAATCCGTAGAAGGCGTGCGCCTGTTGAATGTAGATCCCGGCAAAGCCACCAACCGTACCGTAGTCACTTTTGTTGGTTCGCCCGAAGCCGTGATAGAAGCGGCTTTCCTGGCCATTAAAAAAGCAGGGGAACTGATAGACATGAGCAAACATACCGGCGAGCATCCACGCATGGGTGCAACAGATGTGTGCCCGTTGATCCCTATCGCCAATATTACCATGGAAGAAACGGCTGCTTATGCAAGACAACTGGCAGAACGGGTAGGAAAGGAACTGACATTGCCGGTATACCTGTATGAAGCGGCCCAGCCCGATAAATCGCGCAGCAATCTTTCCGTAATACGCGCCGGTGAATACGAAGGCTTTTTTAAAAAGATCAGTTTGCCGGAATGGAAACCAGACTATGGCCCGGCCATCTTCGATGCAAAAAGAGGAGCTACCGTTATCGGCGCGCGTGATTTCCTGATCGCTTACAATATCAATCTCAATACTACTTCCACCCGCCGGGCCAATGCCATTGCATTTGATGTGCGGGAAGCAGGGCGTGTGAAAATGGAGAACGGAAAAAAAGTACTGGATAAAGATGGCAAACCGGTATCCGTACCCGGCACTTTAAAATCAGTGAAAGCGATCGGCTGGTTCATCGAAGAATACGGCATTGCCCAGATCTCCATGAACCTTACCAATATCCATGTTACGCCTGTTCATATTGCCTTTGATGAAGTTTGCCGCAAAGCGGAAGCGCGGGGCATCCGTGTTACAGGAAGTGAACTGGTAGGACTGGTGCCGCTGCAATCATTGCTGGACGCAGGAAGATATTTTCTAAAAAAACAAAAACGCTCCACCGGTGTATCGGAAAAAGAACTGGTACGCATTGCCGTTAAATCAATGGGGCTGGATGAGCTTTCTCCATTCAAACCCGAAGAAAGAGTGATCGAATACCTTTTGCAGAACAAAGCAGACAGCAAACTGATCAATATGAGCCTGACTGCTTTTGCTGATGAAACCGCAAGTGAGAGTCCTGCTCCCGGTGGCGGTTCCATTGCTGCTTATGTGGGTACTTTAGGTGCTGCGCTGGCAACTATGGTCGCCAATCTTTCATCGCATAAAAAAGGGTGGGACGAGCGTTGGGAAGAGTTCAGCAACTGGGCAGAGAAAGGGGAGCATTATAAAGCCGGGCTTGTTGCGTTGGTGGATGCAGATACCCGGGCTTTCAACCGGATCATGCAGGCTTTTGGGCTGCCTAAATCTACGGATGCAGAAAAAGCTGCCCGCCATGCAGCTATCCAGGAAGCGACGCGCTATGCCATTGAAGTTCCCTTCCAGGTGATGCAAACTGCTTATGAAAGCATGGAAGTGATAAAAGCCATGGCAGAAACAGGCAATCCCAATTCTGTATCGGATGCAGGGGTGGGAGCGCTTTGCGCCCGTGCTGCTGTGATGGGGGCTTTTATGAATGTGCGCATCAATGCGGCCGGCTATGACGACAAGGAGTTTGTTGCAGATATTATTGACCGTGGCAGGAAAATAGAGAACAATACCATAGCTTTAGAGAACGATATTTTAAAAATTGTCAATGAAAAAATTGGATGCTGAACACCCTGTCAAAAAGGGAAGCATAAAAGCAACCCCGCATCTCAGGATCTATAACCGGCAGGACCTGATGTCGCTTACCCGCTTGCGCCGTTTTGAAACAAAACTGGGCGAACGCCTGCAGGTAGTAATGGATGCGGATGATATTGAAAAGTCCATTCAATCATCTTCAGCTAAATTCATTCTCTTCGGCATACCGGAAGATATCGGCGCCAAAGGAAATTATGGTATCGGTGGCGCCGATACTTTATGGATACCCTTTCTTCAAAGCTTTCTGAATATTCAAAGCAATGATTTCTTTGACGGACAGGAAGTGTTGTTGCTGGGGCATTTTGATTTTGGCGATATACAATATCTTATCGACACCACTGCAAAAGGTGAAGAAGAAAAGATAGAAGCTTACCGGCATGCGGTGAATGTGATCGATGAAGAAGTGGAGCATATTGCCAAACTGATCACCGGCCTCAAAAAGCTGCCTGTGGTGATCGGTGGCGGCCACAATAATTCTTACCCTCTTATTAAAGGAGCGGCCAAAGGATGGCATAAAGCCGGTGTGATACCATTGCCGCAGATCAACTGCATCAATGTGGATGCCCATGCCGATTATCGCCCGGCCGAAGGGCGCCACAGTGGCAATGCTTTCCGCTATGCAGAAGAAGACGGTTTTCTGCAGAAATATTGCATCGTGGGATTGCATGAAAATTATTTGCAGCAAAACTGTTGGTCAGACATTGTGAACAATCCTTTTATCGACTGCATCACCTTTGAAGATATTTTCATTCATGAAAAAAGGACTTTCCTGCAAGCCATTGCGCATGCAACAGGATTTACAGGAGATACGCTTGCGGGTATTGATCTTGATCTGGATGGAATTCAAAACACCCTCAGCAGTGCTATGACGCCTGTTGGCATTTCAGCTATTCAGGCGCGTCAATATGTTTCATTTGCCGCAGCAGATGCAAGGCCTGCTTACCTGCATATCTGCGAAGGTGCCGCAAGGCTTTCTGATGGACGGTCGGATGCTACAAGCGGCAAACTGATCAGTTACCTGGTGAGCGATTTTATTAAAATGGTATGCCAAGGTTGATAAAGGTCTGCACCTTTCCTGTTTGATCACTGTACATCAAACTGAGATCAAGCGGCCCCAGGGCAAAATTGTAAGAGAAGGTAAGGGCATAGCCCGAATAGAAATCCTTGCTCTGGAAAAATTTACTCTTGTTCACAATATTGTTGAATAATACATTGGCCCTGCCTGTGATATAGGTGGAGTTGAATATCTGCCAGCGCAATCCTCCCTGCACTGTAGCATAAGAGGTGCTGTAAACCGCACCTTCCTGTATGCCGGCAAACAATACCTGCCTTCTGAAAAGCTTGACCATTCCACCAACCACAAATTCATTCATTACATTATCGCCATAGTCGAAGTTGATACCACTTTGTGCAGAAATAAAAGCCGTTGTTTTTTTAAAGACCGGCAGATAACCTTCCGCAAAAACAGTTGTATAGAAGAAAGGTTTATTGCTGGCCTGGATCGAATCGGGATCAGGTATCGGTGAGCCATTCACAAGGAAATTGATCTTTAAATCCTGCCTTACAATGCGCCCGCCTTCAAATTCAATTTTGGCTCCCTTCTTGGGGAAGTTAACGCGGTCAAGTGTGTTGCTATTCAGGTAAGCAAGGAAAGTGGAAAATTGGCTTCTGCCTTTGAAAGCCAGATCAGGTGTAATGGTCGGTTTGTATCTCAACCACTCAAAACGATGTCCCATACCTACGGTAACATTGCGGCTGGTAGAGTAATGGAATTTTTCACTTACTTCCCAGTAGTTCTGGTTATACAAACCTGTTTGTTTGTACTGATCATAAGCAATAAAATCCAGTCGGTCGAATTGTGTTTTTAACGTGAAACCGAAATTCTTCAACCGGCCAAGGTATTGAAGATGTTCTGCCCTGAGCCGGAGGCTTTCTCCCAAATTCAATGTTACAAGGCTCCGTGAATTCGGAGTAAAGAAATTGCGGGTAGTGAAATTGCCGATGATGCTGATGCCGGAAAAACGCGTGTAATGAATGCCCAGCTTGGCAAATGTCAGTGCGTTTTCTTCCACGTCAAAATGAATATGACAGGTGCCGTCGGCTTTTTCTTCCAGTGAATAATTGATCCTTTTGTAATAACGGGTGCCGAATGCACGCCTTACCAGATCGCCCAGTCTTTTGGCTGTGTAGGTACCATTATTAATAAAGCCCATTGTATGCACAAAAAAATCAGGAGAGGTCTTTTCCAATCCGCTTACATCAAATGAACTGATCCTGACTTCTTTTACCGGAGGCAGGCGGTCTTCCTGGCTGGATTGTTTTCCATACACAGCATCCAGTGAATCTTTGAGATGTTTCAGGCGGGGATAGAGTTTTCTTCCTTCCTCCATTCCTTTTTCTATAATGGCTGCAGATTCTGAAAAACTGCCCATATTATAGTTTTCCAGTTCAAAAGGAATATAAATATCACAAAGCGGTATCTCTTTTTTGGAGTCTTCGCTTTCGCGGAAGAAAGCAACCTGCAGCAATATCTGGAATACATTCCTGATTTTATCAGAAGGAAGCAGGCCATTGGCCACATTACTGCCGATCACGAAGTTGGCGCCCATTTCCCTTACATCCCTTACGGGGAAATTGCGGACAATACCACCATCCACCAGTTTTCCTTTTTCATAATTCACAGCAGTAAAAAATGAAGGAATGGCCATGCTGGAGCGGATAGCGGTGGTCACTTCTCCCTTGTGCATTACTACCGCTTCACCACTGCTTACATCCGTGCTGATGCACCGGAAAGGAATGCTGAATTTTGAAAAATCTTTGATATTGTATACGGGAAAAAAGAGTTCTGAAAATTTCAACGAGAGTTCCTGTCCCTCGAGCAGGCCGGTGGAGAAATGAAATTTATGATTGATCCAGGGAAGCTCTACGATGTATTTGTAGGCTTCATCTTTTTCCTGCATCAATAAGCTGCGCATGCTGGCCTGGTTGCTGAACAGTGCATCCCAGTCAATATCCTTCACGATCTTTACCAGTGTATCGGCTGAATAACCTACGGCATACAGTCCGCCAACAATAGCGCCCATACTGGTGCCGGTGATATAATCCACTTTCAGCCCGGCTGAATCGATCGCATGCAGAATGCCCAGGTGGGCAAGCCCTTTAGCGCCTCCGCCACTAAGTGTAACGCCGATCTTAGGCCGCTGGGCCAACAAGAAAAAGGGTACTGCGAGAAATAAAAGGGTTAATCTGGCCTTCAACGAACGGGATTTATCAGGTTGGACAAGGAATTATTCCTGCACAAAATAGTGCATTTATGGAATAACCCTATCAATATAAAAAGGCTGCCTGTTATCAACAGGCAGCCTTTTTATATTAAAACAGCAACTTTATCCTTCCGGTGTCAGGTACTGCGCATACGCATATCCTTCTTCTCCTTTATCTGTCCTGATCAGCCACCACTGGTCATTGGTCTTGCTCACCAGTGTTACAATAGAATGATGGGCCGCTTTACCTACTATCGGTTGGTCTGTGCCCGGGCCTTTACGGATGTTCAGGTTTGATTTTTCGGTTGTCACTTTCGCTTTTGTGCCGGGAGCTGCAGCGGCTACATTTACATTCATTACCATATCGCCGGCAAGAAAGTTAGGATCGATCTTGTTGTACATATCCCATAACTGGTCTTTCACTGCTCCTGAAGGAGCTTCACCGTCCACATACAACACGCCGTCTTTTTCTATCACCTGGAGATTGGTAACACCGGATGCTTTGGCAGCATCCAGTAATTCCTTGTATTTATCTTGCAATGCCATAAGAATAGTTTTAGGTTATTTTACTTTTAAACCGCTTGCATCCACTTTTTTGGGTTTCAAACCATCCAGCGCTATTTTCACTTTTCTCCAGTCTGCTGCTTTTATTTCACCTGTTACGGTGATAACGCCATCATTAACGGTTGCACTGATACCAGGATGATCTTTGAGCGCATCAGTTACGCCTTTAGTGAGGGGATCATCAGCGGATATGGCAGGAGTGGGGGGAGGCGGGGGAGCCATTACGGTCGTGTTATCCTGTACAGACTTCACACCTTTTACAGCCGATACGGTGGATTGAAGCGCGGTTTTTGCAGAAGCTTCTGTTACCTCGCCTGTAACAGTTACAGCACCATCTTTTACATCTACCATCAGGCCGGAATAACCCGGGGTAGAAGCCAGGGCCGCTTCAACTGCCGTTTTAATATCTGCATCCTTTACCTTGCCTTTACAGGCTGGCAGATAAAAGAGCATGGCCGAAAGGGCAATAGCTGTCAACATTTTTTTCATACGCTAAGTTTTTAGGTTACTTAATTCCCGTAACGCTGGTTTACAGGTGACATGACGAAGATAACTCAATCGGCGTGCCATAAAACAGGGAAGAGGTTATCTTTTTGTATGCTGAATGATCCAAAGCAATCGTTTGTCAATTATCAACGAACAGCGGTCAACCCTTTTCCAGCTCCATTATCTTCTCAAAAACCTGCTCATACTGCGTATTTAATTGCGAAAGCTCTGTTTCGGTTTTTTTATAAGCATTCTCTGCTTCCCTGAACTTGTTTTTATCTGTATAAGTTGCGGGATCAGCCAGTGAAGCTTCCAGCCTGGTCCTTTCTTTATTGAGCTGCGCGATCTTTTCTTCCAGTTGCTGAAAAAGCCGCTGTTGTTTCTGCAATTCTTTTTTTGCTTCCTTATTGATCGGTGCTGAAGAAGGCTGGCTTACAGGCGTTGCAACTGGTTTGGGTTCTGCTTTTGCTTCCGGCTTCTCCGTTTTGGATGACTTGCTTTCTGCCTTTTTCTGTTCTGCTTCCTGTTTGGCCATACGTTCTTTCCAGGCCACCCATTCATCATAACCGCCTTTGAATTCTTTTACTTTGTGATCAACGATCTCCCAGATCTTATTAGCTGTTTTGGAAACAAAATAGCGGTCGTGGCTTACAAGGATCAGGCTGCCTTCATATTTGTTCAGTGCATCAATGAGCAGATCGCAACTATGCATGTCGAGGTGGTTGGTCGGTTCGTCCAGCATCAGGAAATTGGCCTTGCTTACCATTGTTTTGGCCAGTGCCACCCGTGCTTTCTCCCCGCCGCTCAGTACCCTGATCTTTTTATCTGAATCATCGCCGCTGAAAAGGAAACAACCCAGCAGGGTGCGCAATTCCAGATCGGTCATCTGGCTGCCGCATTCCTTCATTTCATCCAGAATGGTATTATTGATATTGAGTGCTTCCAACTGATGCTGTGCATAAAAGCTTTCTTCTACATTATGCCCCCATTTACGGTCTCCCTCATAGCTCTCTGCACCGGCAATGATCCGTAGCAGGGTTGATTTTCCCTTACCGTTTGCCCCGATCAGTGCGATCTTATCTCCACGATCAATTTCTGCAGAAGCTCCTTCGATGATGATATTATCGCCAAATGATTTGGAAATATCTTTCAGCTCCACCAGCACGCGCCCCGGTGTTTTGTCTACCCGGAAATTGATACGGATATTCGGCCGTTCAATGGCCACGTCTTCAATACGCTCCAGTTTATCGAGCCGCTTTTGTATGCTTTGTGCCTGTGCTGCCTTACTGGCTTTTGCTTTAAAACGCTCTACAAAGCGTTCCTGCTGGCGGATATAATCCTGCTGGTTCTCGTAAGCTTTCTGCTGCAGGTCTATGCGGATGGCTTTTTCTTTTTCATAAAAATCATAATTGCCATTGTAGATATGCAGTTCCTGCTGGTACAATTCCACGATCTTGGTCACCATCCGGTTCAGGAAATATTTATCATGGCTGACGATCACCACTGAACCCTGGTAATGCAGCAAATATTTTTCCAGCCATTCAATGGAAGGAAGATCAAGGTGGTTGGTCGGTTCGTCCAGCAAAAGAAGGTCGGGCGCCTGCAGGATCATCTTAGCCAGCAATACACGCATTCTCCAGCCACCACTGAATTCTTTGTAGGGGCGCTGCAGGTCTGCATTGGAAAAGCCCAAACCCTGCAACACTTCTTCCGTGCGGTGATGGATATCATAGCCTCCGAGTGTTTCCAGTTCGTGCAATTTATCCGAATACTCATGCAATACTTTTTCATCACCGGTCTTTTCCAGTTCTTTCCCCAGCTCTTCTATTTCTTTTTCCAGTTGCAATACCCTTTCAAAAGCGCTTAATGCTACCTGGAGAATGGATTCATTGGTATCAAAACTCAAAAGGTCCTGGTGCAGATAACCGATAGTAGTGGTCCTGCTTCTTTCCACGGTGCCGGCAGATGGGCTGTATTGGCCCACCAGTAATTTCAGCAGGGTTGATTTTCCTGTGCCATTATAACCGATCAAACCGATCCTTTCCCCGGGTTGGATATGCCAGGTGGCATCTTCCAGAATGACCCTTGCTCCAAATTCGAATGTGACGTTTTGTAATCCTGCTAACATTTTCAATAATTAATGATCCAAACCGGCATTGACCGGCATTCCGAATCCCGCAAAAATAAAGAATTCCACCTTGCCCTCCCGGCTATTATCTTTGTTGAAATGGTTATCTGATGAAAAAAGTTTTCCTGATCCTGCTGGTGCTTATACTGATTGCTGCAGGTTATTTGCTTTGGTTGTTCAAGTTCCGTTCCGGTTCCAGAGGCCCTTCGGGACCTCCGCCTGTTCCGCTGGCTGTGAGCAAGCATAGCGATGCATTCAATCAATCCATTCAAACCATGCTCAGCGCTTATTATTCGTTGGCAGAAGGTCTTGTGCAATGGGATACTGCATCAGTGACAAAATATGGTCAGGAACTGAAAACAGCGCTTGACAGTGTAAAGATCGAAGAGCTGCGGAAAGATACCACCGGCATTTATGAATCAGCGCTCGATCCGTTAGGGAATGCCCGGTCGGAAGCAGCTAATATATTGGCCAATCCATCGCTTGATGCAAAAAGAACGGCGTTCAATGCTTTATCGGAAAACCTGCGGCTTCTTTTCATCATTTCCCGTTACGACAGGGAAAAGATCTACTGGCAGGAATGCCCCATGGCTTTTGGGGAAGATCAGCCTGGCCACTGGCTTAGCCGGACCGATTCTGTGCGGAACCCTTACCTGGGCACCAGCCATCCGCAATACAAGGCGACCATGCTGAACTGCGGAGGACCAAAGGATACGATCAATTTTATGGTGATGAAATAGAGCTGCCGTTCTCCAAAAAAATCGGGGCGGGCAGAAAGTTTTTCATCCTGATCACCGTCTAAACCGTGTTTTAGTTTATCTTTCACACTCATACAAAATCAATTTATCATGAGAAGATTAACTGCTGTGTTGTCTTTATTGTTTGTAGGACAGCTATTATCAGCCCAGGAAAAGCTGAACATGGATGTCATTAACAAGATCAAAAATGAAGGAACAAGCAATTCCCAGGTAATGGATATTGCTTTCCATCTTACTGATGCCAATGGCCCAAGGCTGGCCGGTTCTCCGGGCTACACGAAAGCTGCGAACTGGGCAAAAGAAACTCTTGCTAAATGGGGACTGACCGGTGCTGCATTGGAGCCCTGGGGAGAATTTGGAAAAGGATGGGAATTGAAGAAAAGCTATGTGGCCATGACTGCTCCTTATTACAAGCCCATGATCGCTTATCCGAAAACCTGGACAAAAAGCACTTCCGGGTTAAAGAATGCAGAAGTATTGCTGATCGAAGCAAAAGATTCTGTAGGATTGTTGCAGTATCAGGGAAAAATGAAAGGGAAAGTGCTGGTGCTTTACCGCAATGATACATTGAGGCAAACATTCAAGGCAGATGCCGTACGTTATACCGACGAAGAGCTGGATAAAATGGCTGCAGCAACCCCACAGGCTCAACGCCGCCCTGCTGCTCCTGCAGATACAGCAGCAGCGCGCCGCATGCGTGAGCAGTTTGCCCGTAACCAGGGCCCTGCACAAATGCTGAATGTGCTGAAAGCAATGGCTGATAAAGAAGGTGCCGTAGCGATTCTTAGCAGCAGCCCCCGTGGTCATGATGGAACTTTGTTTGTGCAGGGAGGTGGCAGTTATGCTGTTGGCGCTCCTGAAAATTTCCTCGATATCATGGTTACGGCAGAAGACTATGGCACTATTTGCCGCCTGGCAAAAAGAGGTGTACCGGTTAAGCTGGATGTGGATGTTAAATCCGAATTCAATCAAAAAGATACCAAAGGATACAATGTGGTTGCTGAAATAAAAGGTACTGATCCTGCATTGAAAGATGAGATCGTGATGCTGGGCGGCCACCTGGATAGCTGGCAGTCTGCAACAGGCGCTACTGATAATGCTGCAGGCAGTGCCGTGATGCTGGAAGCTGTGCGTATCCTGAAAAGCCTGAACATTCAACCCCGCCGCACTATCCGCATTGCATTATGGGGTGGGGAAGAGGAAGGTTTGCTGGGTTCAAGAGGTTATGTAAAAAATCATTTTGCAGATCCTGCTACCATGGAGTTGAAACCTGAGCATGCCAAATTCTCTTCTTATTTCAATATTGATAATGGGACCGGTAAGATAAGAGGCATCTATCTTCAGGGCAATGACAAAGTGAAAGACATCTTTGCACAATGGCTGGTGCCTTTTCATGATATGGGTGCAAAATGGATCACCATTTCCAATACAGGTGGCACCGATCACCAGTCGTTTGATGCAGTAGGCCTCCCCGGCTTCCAGTTCATCCAGGACCCGATCGAGTACAATACCCGCACGCACCATACCAATATGGATTCTTACGATCACCTGATCGCTGAAGATCTTCAGCAGATCTCTGTTATCGTTGCTTCATTTGTATATAATGCAGCAATGAGAGATGAGAAACTGCCGAGGAAAGAGTTGCCTCAGCCAAGGGGCAATCAGAGGGGATTCTGATTGAGTCGGGAGTCTGGAGTCGATAGTCGGTAGTCGGTAGTCCACTTTCCGCTGTCACCCCGGCCCAGGTTCAGAACACATACAAGTTTAAAGAATATAAGAGCCGGGGTCTCCTCAACGTTGAGGAGACCCCGGCTCTTAATGTATTATACAAGCTAATTTTCCTAAATCTGGGCCGGGGTGACAGCGGGAAGTGGATTACCGACTTATTTTTTTAACGTACCTAAAGGAAACAGCACACCCACATTCACACCGATATTCCTGTTCTTTGCATTTGCTGCAGATGATGAAGCCATATCTGTTAAGCCATGATAATAGGCGATATCGGCATTCAGCCAGGTGCCTCTTGCAAGACGGTAATTCAGACCGGCTGCACCGGTGAGACCTAAATCAAAACTCTCTGCAAGGTCTTTTGTTTTTGTGGTAGAAACTACGCGTCCGTTATCGTGTTGTTTTGTTTCACCACCAACTAAAAAACCAAAAGAAGGACCGAGCGATACTTTAGGACGCAGCCTGTTGCCATAGTCGCCAAAGAAATAAATACCTTGTAATGGTACGCGGATATAGTTGGCACGCATTACTGTTTTATTGTCCTTATCAGGTCCCAAAGTTTCCCCTTCACTGGAAAATTTTACATCGGCACTGACACCCCAATGGCTTATAAAACTGTAGACTAATTTTCCTCCTATGTTGTAAGATGAATGGAATCTTCCGTTCTGTGAACCGTTATCCGAACTGGTCCAGCTATGTCCAAAACCTGCTGTAGGACCGAGAGATAGATTCTGCGCATGTATGGTTGTAGCAGATACTGCCACCACCAGTACGATCATGAATTTTTTCATAATACGGGTTTTTAATACACACTATTACAAAAAAACCATGCCAGAGGAGTTGTTAAATTTTGCTGCTTATTTGGGAGGTTGATAAATGAACCTTACCAACGCATTTTTCTTTTCATCAGATGTAAGAAAAAGCTGGTAACGTTTATCGCCCGCATTGATGATCATCAATGCCGTGTTGGGAGGAATGGAACCGAGATTTTCTCCAACCATGATCACTTCCTGGAATTGTTCTTCCAATGTGATCCTTACAAAAACCGTTACAGGCTTTGTGGTGAGCATCTTTCTTGATACGATGGGAATATTGTTTGCATACACAGATATTGTATCACCATCTACCTGGCCATTATCATAAAAATCAAGTCTGATGGACCCTGTGTCCACAAAAATTTCTTTTACCAGTTCATTTTTCTTTTCCAGCAATTCAGGAGGCAGTTCCGGCTTGAATGCGGGTTTTTGTATCCGCGTCATCACGATGGTGCCGGCAGGGCAGGTGGTTTTACCGTCCATGGTCTTTCCTGTCCAGCTTCCGCGCAACTGTTCCTCTTTCCCGTCTGTATGATAAGTGAGGGTATATTTTTTTATGCAGGGAATGCAATCCGGTGGTATGCGGAAAACAGAAACTTTCTGTTCTTCTATGACGAGTGTTTTGGTAGTGGTGTCATAAACTCCTTCAAACACTTCTTTTACATAATTGGTAGTGTCGGAATAATGATAAGATGTGCCGCTGATCCTTGTACCGGTTACCTGCAACTGGAATTCGATATTGTAAACAGGGAAACAGCCACCCGGCTCCATCATCAGGCGTCCTTTCCAGAAGCCATTAATTTCCTGTCCACAGCAGCAGGCGCTTAATAATAAAAAGAGGAATAGTCCGGTTGATCGTTGCATGAAAAATGAAAATAGCGGAAAATCCTTAAGCTATTTAAAAAATTTACAGAAGCGGTTAAAACAATCAGGGTTTTTCATACCGGAATCGTACCACAGCATTTTTTTGTTCGGTGGAAGTGATCCTTACTTCAAACCGCTGGTCACCGGCTTCAACGATCATCAGGGATGTATTGGGCGGTATGCGTCCCAGGTTTTCTGCCACCATCACCAGTTCATGTTCGGGATTGTCTTCATCCATTTTTATTTTAAGTATAAGCGGGCTTGCGGTCAGCATTTTATTGGAAAGCACCAGCCTTTTATCCAGGTAAACGGAAATGGTATCGCCATCTATTTCACCATTGTCAAAAATCTTTACTTCCACATTGGGATCATGCACTACCAGCGCTTTCATCAATTCATTCTTTCTTGTTTTCAGCACTTCCGGGGTAGGCACGGGGGGAAGAGCAGGTTTCGCTACGATCTTCGGTTGTTCTACCGGAGGTATTTTTGCGACAGTATCCTTTTTAGGTTCAACGGTAGTATTTTTCTTTACAGTATTGTTGGAAGGCGGATTTGTTTTAGGCTTTTGAACAACCCTGGGAGGGGTTGTTGTTTTTTTCGGCGTAGTAAGATTGTTCTGCGTTACAGGAGGTTTATTGGCCGGAGCTTTGACGGGCGGTTTGGGACTGGCCGTTGCTTTATTATCTCTCAGGAAAGGTTCGAGATAAAATTCTGTAGTGGGCACTTTACGCAGGGAAACGCGGCCACCACCACAGTCGCCCCATTCATAAGGATTTTCGCGGCCCTTCACTTCCTGTTTGCCCAGGTAAGTGCCTTCCAGGAATTCTTCTTTGCCGGAGCGGCTATAGCGCAGATCATAGTTCATGATACAGGTGCCGCCCATGGCATTCTGCACTTCTACTGTTTGTATTTCGTGGATCCGGAAATTTTGCGTGGATGCTACATAGCTGCCGGTCATGGTAGCTTTGCCATAAAAACGTTTATCATCCTGCCAGGAGTAGGACACTCCTTTTATAGAAACCTGTCCGCTGGGGCTTTGGCTTATCTGGAACTCAAGCCTGTAATATTCCCCGGCATTGCCGATAAAATAACCCCGCCAGATACCCGTCACCACCTGTGAGTAGGAGTGGAACTGGAAAGCCCAAAGGAAGAATATAATAAGTAGCCCTTTCTTTTGCACTGTCCTTATCATAAGCGTCAAAACTAACGAATATGTTCGTAACATGACCGGTTGACCCGGAGCAATAGTTTGTTAATTTTGAATAGCTGCAGGCATCTTCCGGCCCGGGATAGCCGATCAGGAAACAGATGCAGTACAAATACATTCTTTATCTTCTTCTTATCAGCTCAGTAACAATCCCCTTCAACGGGAATGCACAAGACCAGATCAGCACTGATGAAATAAAGTTGTTGCACAAACTGGACTCCATGAGCAGGACGCTTGCTGTTTCCTCCTATTTTGCAACCGTTTATTTTGATGCCATGGAGAATGCGGTCCGCTTCTTTGCCTGTGCAGATGATACGGCCAGAAAAAATATCCGGCAGATGGAAAAGCAATTTGTCAGCTATTTTATTTCTTCTGCAGAAGCATTTGCAAACAGGTCGGCCATATCCGCTTCATGGCAGGCTTACTATGCAGATACCAGTGCTTCACCGGTGCGTCATCTGCTGCTGGGAGTGAATGCACATCTCAACGGTGATATCTGGAGAGCATTGGTCTCTTCTTTTTCCCTGGAAGAAATAAAAGCGCTTGCGCCTGTCTACAACTCTTATTATTGCGGGTTGCTGGATATTTATGAAGAGGTTTACCGGGAAGCATTTTCCCAAAGCAGCTCATTAAAGCTGCTGCATACTGCCAGCCTTGGTCTGGATAAATGGTATGGAAAAATATTGCTCCGCCGCTGGTTGAAAAGACAGCTAAAATTGGCCACCTGGTATTACAGCGACCCATCCCGTTTTCAAAAAAAATCAAAAAGGCTTGATGGTAAAATGAACCGGCTGAACCGGTTGGTAACGCGGCATTTCAGGTGAGGGGGCGTTGTTCATTGTTCGTTGGTCGTTGGCCGATACGCAAGCCGGAACCAGTAGTTCCTCCTCCCTTGTCACCCCGGCCCTGGTTCAGTAAGCATTCATGTTTAAAGAATATAAGAGCCGGGGTCTCCCCGCGCTGCACTTGCTTCGAATCTGTAAACCATTACTGCCTGGAAAATATTGCAGATGGGGGAGACCCCGGATCTTAACGAACTATAGCAGCAACTGTACTAAACCTGGTCCGGGGTGACAAGGGAGGAGGAACTACTGGCCACAACTTGCGTAAAAATTCGGCCATCGGCCATTCGGACAACGGTCAACGGCCAACATCTTCCACTCCACAGAACGAACCACTATTTTCGCTAATTTTGCCATCCATTTTAAAACTGTAAAAAGCCAGATGATCAATATCACATTACCGGACGGGTCCGTGAGGCAATACGAGAAAGGAACTACTTCACTGGATATAGCGAGATCAATTTCTGAAGGCCTGGCGCGGAAAGTAATTGCCGCCAGCGTAGACGGACAGATATGGGACCTCACGCGCCCGATACAAAAAGACGCAGCCGTAAAACTGCTCACCTGGAGTGATAAGGATGGCAAGAGCACTTTCTGGCACTCTTCTGCCCACCTTATGGCTGAGGCAGTGGAAAGCCTGTTTCCCGGTGTGAAATTCTGGGTAGGCCCTCCTGTAGAGAACGGTTTCTATTATGATATGGACCTGGGCGATAGGAAGATCACTGAAGAAGACCTGGCACAGCTCGAGAAAAAAATGAATGAGCTGGCAAAAAAGAACAGTGCTTATATCCGTAAAGAAGTTCCCAAGGCAGAAGCCGTGAAATATTTCACTGATAAAGGCGATGAATACAAACTGGACCTGTTGCAGAACCTGAATGACGGTGAGATCACTTTTTATACACAGGGTGATTTTACTGATCTCTGCCGCGGCCCGCATATTCCCGGCACAGGTTTGATCAAAGCCATCAAGCTCACCAATATTGCCGGCGCTTACTGGAAAGGCGATGAGAAAAACAAAATGCTGACCCGCATCTATGGTATCACTTTCCCATCACAAAAGGAACTGGATGAATACCTGCACATGCTGGAAGAAGCAAAGAAAAGGGACCACCGCAAACTGGGAAAAGAGCTGGGCATTTATACCATGGATGATGATGTGGGCCAGGGCCTGATCATGTGGATGCCGAATGGTACCATCATTATCGAGGAACTGGAAAAGCTGGCTAAACAAACCGAGTCCGAAGCTGGTTATAAAAGGGTAGTGACCCCGCATATCGCCAAGGAAAGCATGTACCTGACCAGCGGCCACCTGCCTTATTATGCAGATGGAATGTATCCGCCCATGGAACTGGATGGTGAGAAATATTACCTGAAAGCCATGAACTGCCCGCATCACCATAAAATATATGCGGCAGAGCCAAAGAGCTATCGTGATCTTCCTTATCGCATTGCAGAATACGGTACCGTGTACCGCTATGAACAGAGCGGTGAATTATTTGGTTTGATGAGGGTGCGCTGCCTGCACATGAACGATGCGCATATTTATTGCACCAAAGAACAGTTCGCAGAAGAGTTCAGGGCAGTGAATGAAATGTACCAGAAGTATTTCAAAATATTCGGTATAGATAAGTATGTGATGAGGCTGAGCCTTCATTCGCCAGACAAACTGGGCAAGAAATACGTGAACGAACCGGAACTTTGGAAAGAAACAGAAGAGATGGTGCGCCAGGTGCTGATCGAATCCAGGATCCCTTATGTGGAAGTGCAGGATGAGGCAGCATTCTACGGACCAAAGATCGATGTGCAGATATTCAGCGTGATCGGGCGTGAGTTCACCCTGGCTACCAACCAGGTCGATTTCTCCCAGGGGCGCAGTTTTAAACTGGAATATACCACCCCGGACAACCAGACAGAAATACCCCTGATCATTCACCGTGCACCCCTGGGCACACATGAGCGGTTCATTGGTTTCCTGCTGGAACATTATGCCGGCAAATTCCCCCTCTGGCTGTCGCCGGTGCAGGTAAAAGTGCTGCCGATCAGCGATAAATTCCTGGACTATGCCAAATCAGTGGCACAAAAACTGAAAAAGGCAGATATTCGTGCAGAAGTGGACGACCGTCAGGAAAAGATCGGTAAAAAGATCAGGGACACAGAGTTAATGAAAGTGCCTTATATGCTGATAGTGGGAGAGAAGGAGATGAATGAGGAATCAGTATCAGTAAGAAGACAGGGCAAGGGCGATCTGGGATCAAAAACTGTGGCTGAATTTTTGAAGGAAGCCGTGGCCGAGATTGAAGAACGAAGGGAATAATGTATATTTAACGGGCTTCAAACCTGAATGAAGCTTAACAGGATTTCCGGTAAACCTTATTGATTAATTCAAAAGTAAAAATGCAAAACCGGCCACTGTATTCAGTGGAGCAATTTTTGAGTGTTGATTTTTTACTTTTGCATTTGATCCCTGAACAACCGGAGATTTAATTTTTAAATTTAAAAAAACAATACCCCATCAGGGAGGGGTTTCACTTAAAAGGATTAAATGGCAGTACCACAAAAACCCGGAGGCGGATTTAGCAGACCTCCCGGAGGCGGAGGCTTCAGACCAGGCGGCGGATTTAACAAGGGCGGTTTCAACCGGAACAAATTCATTCCGCGCAAAGAGGCAGAACATCGCATCAATCAATTCATCAGAGTGCCCCAGGTGCGATTGGTAGGAGATAATGTAGAAGTGGGCATTTACAGTACGCAGGACGCGCTGAGAATGGCGCAGGACCAACAACTGGATCTCGTGGAAATATCCCCACAGGTAGATCCTCCTGTTTGTAAGATCATTGACTACAACAAGTTTTTATACGATAAGAAGAAGAAGGAAAAGGAGATGAAAGCGAAAAGCAAAGTCTCCGAAGTAAAAGAGATTCGTTTTACACCCAATACAGATGATCACGACTTTGACTTTAAAGCCAAACATGCAGAAAGTTTTCTGAAAGAAGGCAATAAGGTAAAAGCCTATGTGCAGTTCAAAGGCCGTGCGATCCAATTCCAGGAAAGAGGACAACTGCTCCTGCTCAAGTTTGCTGAAAGGCTGGCAGAAGTAGGGGTGCTGGAAAGCATGCCGAAGATGGAGGGGAGGAGGATGTTGGCGATGTTTGCACCGAAGGGCAAAAAGAAATAGATGCTAATTACGCTAATATAGGCGCGAATGAACGTGAATGATACAAACCGTCAGTAATGACGGTTTTTTTGTTATTCCCGACTCCCGACTCAGTCCGCCACTTGTGTAAAAAAATCAGGGAATCAATGTTAAACCATTGCTTTCCGTATATTAGACCACTTTTTTTATCACCAAAAATGCAATATGCAATTCTTTAACCACCGCTGGCTGGTAGCAGTAGCCGTTTGTGCCTGTTCTGCTGCCATGGCTCAGCCCAGAACTGACACAACAAGAGGGCCAGGCGCCGGACCCGGAATGGCAAGACCTTCCACCGGTCCCAAGCCCTATAAAGAGATCATCACTGCCAAAGCAGTTTCCGATGCCGGCCTTTTCACCGTTCACAAAGTAGAAGACAAATACTATTTCGAGATCGGCGATTCCATGTTGAACCGCGATATACTGGTCGTTAACCGTATCACCAAAGCTGCTGCAGGCATGCGCAATGGCTTCTTTGGTTTTGCAGGTGACCAGATCGGCCAGAATGTGGTCCGCTTTGAAAGAGGGCCTAACAACAAAGTATTCCTGCGCAATATTTCCTTTGCAGAATATACAAAGGATTCCACTTCCCCCATGTTCACTGCAGTGAACAACTCCAACGTTCAGCCAATTGCCGCATCTTTTGATGTGAAAGCATTCTCTAAAGATTCTGCCGGTACAGTGATCGATGTTACCGATTATATCAGCAGTGATAATGATGTGCTTTTTTTCAGCGGTAGCCTCAAATCAGCCATGCGTATCGGAGCGCAGCAAGCAGACAAGTCCTATATCGCAGGCGTAAAATCTTTTCCTTCCAATATTGAAATATCAACGGTAAAAACTTATTCCCGTTTGCCAGCCGCACCTGCTGCAGGTGGCGGTTCATTTGCTCCTGCTGCTCCGGGCGGTAACCTTACGGTGCAACTGAACAGCTCTTTTGTATTGCTGCCCAAAGTGCCGATGCAGGCGCGCAACTTTGACCCGCGTGTTGGTTTCTTTGCAGTAGGGTATACTGATTTTGATAACAATCCACAGGGAGTGGAAGCCGTTCGCGTGGTAAAGCGCTGGAGGCTGGAACCCAAAGACGGTGATTGGGAAAAATATAAAAGAGGTGAACTTGTTGAACCGAAGAAGCCGATCATTTTCTATATCGATCCGGCCACACCAAAAAAATGGGTGCCCTATCTGATACAGGGTGTGAACGACTGGCAGGTTGCTTTTGAAAAAGCAGGATTTAAAAATGCCATCTTCGCCAAAACAGCGCCTACCAAACAAGAAGATCCTGAATGGAGCCTTGAAGACGCGCGCTATTCGGCCATTGTATATAAACCTTCTGATATTGCCAATGCCAGCGGACCCAGCATCAGCGATCCGCGCAGTGGTGAGATCATGGAAAGCCATATCAACTGGTACCACAATGTAATGGAACTGATCCATCACTGGTATTTTGTTCAGTGCTCACCGTTGGATGCCGGCGCACGCAAAATGACTTTTGATGATGAACTCATGGGTCAGTTGATCCGCTTTGTATCATCACATGAAGTAGGGCATACGCTTGGCCTGCGTCACAACTATGGTTCCAGTTCAACAGTGCCTGTTGAGAAACTGCGTGATAAAGCCTGGGTGGAAGCTAATGGGCACACACCTTCCATTATGGACTATGCGCGTTTTAACTATGTAGCGCAGCCGGAAGATAATATCGGCCGCGCCGGTCTTTTCCCGCGTATCGGTGATTATGACAAATGGGCCATTGAATGGGGTTACAAACTCTTCCCACAATACAAGGATGCCGATGCAGAAAGACCCTATCTCAATACATGGGTGATCGAAAAGCTGAAGAATAACCGCCTTTGGTTTGGAACAGAAACCAATCCTGATGATCCCCGCTCACAACGCGAGCAGGTAGGTGATGATGGAATGAAAGGCGCTTTCTACGGTATCAAAAATCTTCAACGCATCATCCCCAATCTTGAAGCATGGACCAAAGAACCCAATAAGGATTATTCCAGCCTGGGTGAAATGTACAGGGAAGTTACCGGTCAGTTTACCATGTACATGAGCCATGTTACCAAATACATTGGCGGTATTATGGAAACTCCCAAAACAGTGGAGCAAAGCGGGCCCGTGTATGAAATAGTCAGCAAGGCCAAACAAAAAGAGGCTGTGGAGTTCCTGAACAAGCAATTGTTCACCACACCGACCTGGCTGATCAACCAGGAGATATTCAGCAAAACCGGTACAAATGCTACCAGCACCATTAGCGGTTTACAGGATAGAGTGGTCAATGGCATTCTTTCCAACCGCACCCTGGGCAAGCTGATCGAAGCGGAAGCTGCGCAAGGGGCCAAAGCCTATAGCATTCTTGACCTGCTGGGGGATATGAAAAGAGGTATCTGGAGCGAACTCCCCACCCGTTCAAAAATTGATGTATACCGCCGGAACCTGCAAAAATCCTATGTGACGGCACTGGCTGATCTGCTGGCACCGCCCCGCAGCGCCGGTCCGGGCGTGATCCTGGTCACTTTTGGCAATGTTGGTTCAGCTTCCAACCCGGATAAATCGGATATTAAAAGCGCTGTAAAAGCCCATCTCGCTGCCCTCCGCACCGAGGTGAAAGCTGCAGCAGCCGGTACGGCTGATCCGATGAGTAAATATCACTTGCAGGATATTGCTTCAAGGATTGATAAGGTGCTGAATCCCAAAGAATAACCTTATTAGTTTAAAGAATATGAGAGCCGGGGTCTCCTCAACGTTGAGGAGACCCCGGCTCTTAATGTACTATACAAGTTAATTTTCCTAAACCAGGGCCGGGGTGACAGCGGGAAACGGACTCCCGACTCCTGACTAAAGACTCCCGACTATTTCTTGTCTATCCCATTTTAAAACAGTACCTTTGCCCTCCGAAAAATAAAGCTCTTTGCCCAAGCAGAGCTTTGTCTGAGGACAAACATTTCCTGAAGAGGCTCCACAAGCATCCCCCCGTGGGGAACGCCTCAAGGGTATAATTTTAATACTGGGTAAAATGCCTAAAGTAAAAACGAATTCCAGTGCCAAAAAACGTTTTAAAGTAACCGGCACAGGAAAGATCACTCACCAAAAGAGTTTCAAGCGTCACATCCTGACGAAAAAATCAAAAAAGCGTAAACGTAACATGCGGATCGATGGTCTGGTAGCAAAACCAAATATGGATTTTGTAAAACGTCTTTTGCGCCTGAAATAAGCCCATGGCTGTTCAGATTCAATCTTAAAACTCTTAAACTAATTAGATATGCCTCGTTCAAAAAATGCTGTTGCCTCCAAGGCCCGCAGAAAAAAAATATTAAAGCAAGCCAAGGGTTACTATGGCAAACGTAAAAACGTTTTAACGGTAGCCAAAAACGTTGTAGAAAAAGGTATGACCTACATGTTCGTGGGTCGTAAGCTGAAGAAAAGGGAATACCGCACTTTGTGGATCGCCCGTATCAACGCTGCTGTACGCGCTGAAGGTTTGACCTACTCTGAGTTCATCAACAAACTCCAGAAAAAAGGTATCGAACTGGACCGTAAAGTGCTGGCCGACCTCGCCATGAACAATCCTGAGACTTTCAAAAACCTGGTTGATTCCGTTAAATAAGCCAGTTCCCGGATCGAAGTCCGGAACAAGCTTTACAAAAGCATAAAATAAAAAGACCGTCCTGTTAAACCGGGACGGTCTTTTTTATTTCAGAAAAATATATTTTTGCTTGTTAAAAAAAATGGGATACCCCACACAGACTAACCCTCCCGTTGGTAAATGAATAATACTTATTTCGACCTCGTAAAACAAACCTTCAATTTTCCCCAGGAAGGATTTGATGTAAAAGACGGCTACCTTCAGTTCAACAACCTTGATATAAAAGCATTGATAGATAAGTACGGCACCCCGCTGAAGCTAAGCTATCTGCCCAAGATCGGGATGCAGATCAAGAAAGCAAAAGGCATGTTTGCCGCCGCTTTCAAGAGGCATAAGTATGAGGGTAAATATTTTTATTGCTATTGCACCAAAAGCTCTCATTTCAGTTTTGTGGTGGAAGAAGCATTAAAACATGAGATCCACCTGGAAACTTCTTATGCCTACGATATAGAGATCATCAAGAAGCTCTACGAAAAAAAGAAGATCACCAAAGATATTCATATCATCTGCAATGGCTTTAAGCAGAAAGGATATACCCGCAGGATCGCCAGCCTGCTTAATTCAGGTTTCCAGAATGTGATCCCGGTGCTCGATAACAAAGAGGAACTGAGAGAATACGCAAAATCTGTAAAAGTGCCTTTCAAGCTGGGCATCAGGGTGGCAGCGGAAGAAGAACCGACTTTTCCTTTCTATACCTCCCGCCTTGGTATCCGCGCAAAAGATATACTGGAGTTTTATGTAGACCGGATCGAAGGATATGAAAGCAAATTCCAGTTGAAAATGCTGCATATCTTCCTCAACAAAGGCATTAAGGACGATATCTATTATTGGAGTGAACTGAACAAGATCATCAACCTGTACTGCCAGTTGAAAAAGATCTGTCCTGAGCTGGACTCTATCAATATCGGCGGCGGTTTCCCTATCAAACACTCCCTCGGTTTTGAATACGATTACCAGTTTATGATCAATGAGATCGTTGGTAATATCAAATCAGCCTGCAAAAAAGCAAAAGTTCCCATGCCGAATATCTTTACTGAATTTGGCAGCTTTACAGTAGGAGAGAGCATGGCGCATATTTACAGCGTGATCGGGGAGAAAGTGCAGAACGACCGGGAAAACTGGTATATGATCGATTCATCCTTTATCACCACGCTCCCGGATACCTGGGGCATTGGCGAGCGCTTCCTGATGCTGCCGATCAATAAGTGGGATGAAGAATATCAGCGTGTGGTGCTTGGAGGCATCACCTGCGACAGCCATGATTACTACGATTCAGAAGAACATATCAATGAAGTGTTCCTTCCTAAAATAAATAATGGCGAACCCCTGTATGTCGGCTTCTTCCATACCGGTGCTTACCAGGACCAGATCAGTGGTTATGGAGGCATCAAGCACTGCCTGATCCCTTCGCCCAAGCATGTTATTATCGGGTACGACAAGAATGGGAAACTGGTAGACTGGCTTTATGCAAAAGAACAAACAGCACAAAGCATGCTGAAGATACTGGGATACGTGAAATAACATCATTGCGTTCTTTGCGAAAACTTTGCGCCCTTTGCGTTACTTAATAGGATCGCAAAGGGCGCAAAGTTTTCGCAAAGAACGCAACGTTTAGGGCCGTAATAATTATCTTCTTCTTCCATGATACCTGTTCCAGTCATTATACTGCGGGTATCTCCTGTAGGATTTGTGCATATATCTTCTGTCGAGGTAATACCTGTTGTCATAACCCCTCCAGTATATCCATCCGTTCGGATTACGGTAATAGTACCGTCCGTCAGGATAACGGTTGATGACCATGCCGGGCCCTGCAGTCATAATAAGCGAAACAGAAGTGCGGGGCGGCGGCGGGGGATAAGGATCATAATCATACCGGGTAGTACTGCAACTGGTGATCACCGCCGCTACGGCCACTAAAACGACCGCTTGTACAATTCTTATTCTTTTCATGATGAATGAATTTACTTTAGGACGGAAATAATGATACCGGGTTCACTTAAACAATGTTAATATGCGTTCCTTTTTCATATTGTTAACAACCGTTTTTATCGGGCAGCTCGCTTTCGCGCAACAGGCAGAAGATTCTGTTAAAACTGTTATCAATACCCTATTCACAGCAATGCGGAATGGTGATGCCGCTGCTTTCAAATCCGTGTTTGCAGACAAAGTGATCATGCAAACAATATCCCGGAACAGGGAAGGGAAAACAATTGTGCAGGATGAGAACATCCATGAATTTGCAGAAGTAGTAGGAAAGATGAAAAAAGATTCCGCAGATGAACGGATCAGTTTTGAAACAATAAAAATAGACGGCCCGCTGGCTATTGTATGGGCGCCCTATAATTTTTATCTCAATGGCGCATTCAGCCATTGCGGGGTCAATTCATTTCAATTGGTGAAACTGGACGGAGTCTGGAAAATACAATACCTGATCGATACACGCCGCCGCGCAGGCTGCCAGCCGTAGATTACCTTCCTTTATTGCTTACGCGGTATTTCTTATTCACTTTGGGGTTATTGAAGTATTTGTTCAGTTCTTCTTCGCTCATGCCCTCTGTGGTCACATCAACAGGCACGTCTATCAACTGCATCTGGCTTTGCTTTAATTCTTCTTTAAGCTTGGCAGTTTTGGTGAGGATCTGTGGATCGCGATCGCCCAGCAAGGTGTAATCGTACAGCATATATTCCAGCCGTTTGATGGAAGAGCGGATCAGGGAAGCCTGGTTTTGTTCCACTACTTTATTGGGAGCAGTCGCTTCTTTTACAGGAACAAGTGCCACACCTGCGCTTGGCAATATTTTGCCGGCTGTTTCAGCAGAAGCTCCGCCGGATGTGCTCAGGATGGTACCCGTAAGGGCAGAAGTAGCTGAAGTAAGATCGAAAGAGGTCCTTGCTCCCCTGGTTTTCCTGATCTTTTTATCTATCTGGAGGAAAGTATATTTTAAGGTCATCAGGTGTTTTCTCAAATTCGATACTACCACGTCGTATTCCTGTTTTGCCATGGGGTAGTTGAGCGCGTCTTTTACCGTGATCCGTACATTGGCGGTATCCCTTATCTGGAATTTGGGAGTGGAGCCGATAAAGCTCAGGTTAAGTATCTTGGTTTTGGTAGTATCGGAATCTTTCACAAAATCGAAAGGAATGGTCCAGGAAAATTCATCGCCGCATTTTCGTACCGTTTTATAATTCGAGATGGAAATATTGCTGGTAAATAAAATATCCTCGATCGTGAAATTGCCTGCTTCGCACTGCACGCTGAAAGAAATGGTTTCTCCCTCTTCTGCGAGAAGCGTGCTGCCAACGGATGGTTTCAGTTTGGGCAAAACCACGTCTGTATTGTAAAAAACCAGCGTGAAGCCGGTGTCGATCCTTTCTTTGGGGTTGGCAAGGTTTTGCACTCCTATTTTCACTGAATATTCTTCATCATATTTCAGCTTGCCGGAAAGAAAAAAGGATTTTTCCGCCTTAAAGGTCAGCATGCCATTATCCTTATTGATCTTAAGGCCAACAGGGGAGTTTTTCAGGTACCAGTAATACTTGGTCTCATCCCGGTTGATGGTCAGTTTATAGGAAAGCACGGAATCCACGTGCAGGGTGATATAGGGAATAAGGTTGACTATGCGCAGGGTACTGTCTACCGGCTCCTCAGGTCTATGCTGAATGGTATCTACAGATGTTGTGTCCTGGCTTTTGGCGGTGGATACAGACAATACAAATAATAGAAAGAAATATAATACTTTCTTGTGCATAGTTTAGTGCTGTTGGTAATCGAGTTGCAAAAATAACAGATTTTAGACAATGCTTTTGCTGGAATGGTTGCCCGTAAAAAAAGAAACCCCATCGTGGAAACGACGGGGTGTAAACCAAAACCAACTGCTTATGAGAAAGATTCTTACTGAATATTTATTTCTTGTGCTGTAGCTTTGACTACTTCTCTTTTAGGAAGGTTTAATACCAGCACTCCATTATTATATTTCGCTTCAATTCCAGCCGCGTCAATCTTTTCGTCCAGTGTAAAAGATCTTTTGAATGAACGGAAGCTGTACTCACGCCGGATCTGCTTTTCTGTATTACTATTCTCTGCATTCTCTTTCACTTCTTCTTTCTTCTCAGCAGAAACTGTCAGCACATCCTGCTCAACGTTCACCTTGAAATCAGATTTTTCAAAACCAGGGGCTATCACTTCAAGTGAATAACCTTTATCTGTTTCTTTAATGTTCACCGGGGCAAACCCTTTGAACACTGTATCTGATCCATTCCTGTATAAGACGGGGAGCTCTGAAAAAAGGTCGTCCACTAAATTGTTAAAGCTTTTCTCAAAAGGACGACGGCCGAATCTTACGTGTGTCATAAACTATTCTTTTTAATTTTTTTGTTTTGTTGATTACGGTAACTGCTTTTCAAACCATGTACCACTGCATTTTTCTTCCTATTTCCCTGCCATTCCAACCCTAAAACCCACTTAAATGCGCCATATTGTCAAAAATTTCTTACAAATAGTGACATAATAGCCGATTTCTATCAGCAATCCTCTAACTCCCAAACCCCATTCGCACAATTCGCCCCCATTCGTGCTCATCCGCGCCTCAACTTTTTACCTATTTTTGCGTTTCACAACTAAACTCAACTATGTATCCAGAAGAAATAGTCACCCCCATGAAAGAAGAGCTGACAGACAACGGGTTCTCCGAACTGCTGACAGCCGATGAAGTGAACGCCCAACTGGCGAAAAAAGGCACTACCCTGGTAATGATCAATTCCGTTTGCGGCTGCTCGGCAGGCAGTGCCAGGCCGGGAGTGCTGATGGCCGTAGTAAATGCCAAAAATAAACCGGATTTCCTGACCACCAGCTTTGCCGGTTTTGATATTGAGGCTATAAAAACATTGAGGGAACACCTGCTTCCTTATCCTCCTTCTTCACCTGCCATTGCATTGTTTAAAGACGGGCAACTGGTGCATTTTATTGAACGCCACCAGATAGAAGGAAGGCCGGCACAGATGATCGCCCATAACCTGATCGGCGCTTTCGACGAGTATTGTAACTAACAATAGAAATTAAAAAGTCAAAATTCAAAAGTCAAAATTCCCCTCTGTCCGGAGAAATTTTGACTTTTGAATTTTGACTTTTTAATTAGAGTGTATATTCGCCCTGCTTAAAACCAACAAAATAAATGTATCCCAACCTTTATTTCGCCTTTAAAGATCTTTTTGGTGTAGAATGGACCTTTCTCCGGTTTGTCAACTCGTTTGGTTTTTTTGTGGCTATATCGTTTATACTGGCAGCCATCACCCTCACTGCGGAACTGAAACGCAAGAGCAGGGAAGGCCTGCTGCAGCCCAAGGAAATGCAGGTAATGGTTGGGCAGCCCGCTACCCCCGTTGAACTGATCCTTAATTTCCTGCTCGGTTTTTTACTGGGCTATAAGATCCTTGCCCTGTTCATCATGGACGATTCTGCCACGGAAGATCCGCAGCAGTTCATCTTTTCCGGTATCGGAAGCTGGCCTGCCGGTATAGGGCTGGGGCTTTTATTTGCCGGGCTGAAATGGTATGAGAAGAATAAACAGAAACTGCCCAAGCCGGAAAAAAGGACTATCCGGATCTGGCCGCAGGACAGGGTGGGGGAAATGACCATCCTGGCCCTGGTATTTGGCCTGGTAGGTGCCAAGGTGTTTGATATTTTTGAGAACTGGAGTGATTTTCTCCAACATCCTTCTTCCTATCTGTTTTCCCCATCCGGACTTACTTTTTATGGAGGGCTGATCTGTGCTGCCGTCGCCATTTGGGTGTATGCCCGCAAGCATAATATCGGTTTCTGGCACCTGAATGATGCTGCTGCTCCGGGCCTTATGCTGGCCTATGGCGTGGGCCGTATCGGCTGCCAGGTGGCCGGGGATGGAGACTGGGGCATAGAAAATACTCATCCTAAGCCGTTTAGCTGGCTGCCCGACTGGATGTGGTCCTATACCTATCCGCATAATGTGAATGAAGCAGGCCGCCCGATCGCGGGTTGTGTGGGAAAATATTGTAATGAACTGGCTGTGCCGGTTTACCCGACCCCGCTCTATGAAGTGATTATGGGGTTGCTTTTGTTCGCCCTTTTATGGTCGCTCCGCAAAAAACTGAAAGTACCGGGCACCCTTTTTGCACTCTACCTGATGGTGAACGGGATCGAGCGGTTTTTTATCGAAAAAATACGGGTGAACACGCACCTGAACCTTTTCGGTTTCCGCCCCACACAGGCGGAAGTGATCTCCACCCTTTTGTTCCTGGCCGGGCTGGTGTTATGGATCGTGCTCAGGAAGAGGGCGAAGACCGCGAAATCCACATCCTGACCCAGGCGGTACGTCTTTGTATTTTCTTTAAGAAATGCTGTCAAATGCGCTGCCAGCGCAGCTTTCAGCTATAAGAGCGCGGAATATAATTACTTACAGCCAATTCTCTCATAATAATTATTAACAAGGACTATGAGATTCCGTTAATGCAATGTATTTTTGCAGACGGTTCGGGACGGTTTTATTCACTACACTTTGCATACCCTGCAAACAAAGACTGTCTATTATTGTTTTTATTTAAACAGACAGATTCATTATGAGGCAACTCAAAATTGCTACCCAGATTACCAACAGGGATTCTCAGGCGGTTGAGAAGTACCTTCAGGAAATTTCAAAGATCTCTATGATCACTCCTGAAGAGGAAACCACGCTGGCACAACGTATCAAGATGGGAGATCAGAAAGCACTGGACAAACTGGTGCAGGCAAACCTCCGCTTCGTGGTATCTGTGGCCAAGCAATATCAACACCAGGGTTTATCACTGAGTGATCTTATTAACGAGGGCAACCTCGGCCTTATTAAAGCGGCACAACGCTTTGATGAAACCAAAGGTTTCAAATTTATTTCATACGCTGTATGGTGGATCCGCCAGTCCATTTTGCAGGCGTTGGCAGAGCAGGGCAGATTAGTCCGCCTGCCTCAAAACAAAATTGGCACTTACAACAAAGCCAACAAAGCTTATATGGCTTTCGAGCAGGAGCACGAAAGGGAACCATCCACAGAAGAGTTGGCCGAGTTACTGGAAATGAGTGAAACAGAGATCAACAACATTTTCCAAAGCAATACCCGCCACACTTCGCTGGATGCGCCCGTGCACGAAGCAGAAGATGTAGCCATGGGCGATTTGCTGGAAGGTGGTGATGACACCGATGACGATGTGATGAAAGATTCGCTGAGAAACGAGATCCGTCGTGTGCTTAAATCACTCAGCCCAAGGGAAGCAGAGATCGTGAACGCTTATTTCGGCCTGGATGGGGAACAAGGTGTTACCATCGAGCAGATCGGTCAGAAATACGATCTTACCAAAGAACGTATCCGCCAGATCAAAGAAAGAGCGATCAAGCGTTTGCAGAAAGCACGTTACAGCAGCGCGCTGAAAGCTTACCTGGGATAATTATCCGAAAAGACCTGATCAGGCTGTGCCGGATCAGTAAAATAGCAGCATCCGCTGAAGGCATCTGGCCGGAAGCGGATATCCGCCTCGCTAAAGCTCCGGCGGATAAATCGGTGGGTTTATTTAAAGAAAGCAGCTCCGGACATTCAGTTGACCGGGGCTGTTTTTTTTGCTTAATACGCTGATTGTTTCAACAGTCTTTGACAAATAACAAACAAGCCGAACCACTCATGTAAAAAATTTAACGATTACCTACTTCCCGGTACAATTCGTAAACCCGTTTCCCCGTACATTTGCATGCCGATCCTCCATTGACTCCCAAATATTTGCCGGAACTTTATTACCACCCCGGCCAAACCAACGTTGCCAAGCCATAAAAGCACGTATATAAAACCTATTATGTTTATAGATCAAACTATGAGAAAGAGTCGGTCTTTTGTTTTCTATTTACTGGTCCCTGCTTTATTGTTCTCTGCTGCATCCAATGCTCAGCAAACGGGAGCAGACAGCCTTTTGCAGGATGCCAGCCTGCCGAATGTGATACAATACGCATTGAAAAGGCAACCGCTGGTGCAGCAATCCCTGATCGATGAACAGATCACCGCTTTGCAGGTGAAATCAAAACTGGCCGACTGGTATCCGCAGATCAATTTTAATTATTTGCTGCAACACAATTTTGAGGTGCAGACCAATATCATTGGCGGCAATCCTGTAAAGCTGGGTGTGGACAATACCTCTGCGTTTCAATTTGGCGCCACGCAAACCATTTTCAACCGTGATGTATTGCTGGCCCTTCGTTCCCGCAACGATGTGCAATTGCAGGCAAGGCAACAAACTACCAGCAATAAAATAGATGTGGTAGTGAATGTGACCAAAGCCTTCTATGCTGTGTTGGCTACGCAACAGCAGATCAAAGTGGTGCAGGAAACGATCACCCGCCTGGAAAGAAGCCTGAAAGATGCGCGCTCGCAATACGATGCAGGTGTGGCAGATAAAACAGATTATAAAAGAGCGACCATTGCACTGAATAATGCCATTGCTTCAAGAAAGGCAACAGAAGAAAGCCTGAAAGCAAATTTGGAAAGCCTGAAAGCAGCAATGAATTATCCGCCATCCGGTACATTGAATATTGCTTATGACAGTGCAGCACTGGAGAATGCCATTCCACAGGATACACTGGCGAGAGTCGATATTGGCAGCAGGATAGAGTACCAACAGCTTCAAACCCTGAAGCGCTTGCAGGAAGCCAATCTGAAATATAATAAATGGAGCTTTATTCCCACGCTTTCTGCCAATGGCGCTTATAATTTCAATTACCTGAATGACCAGTTTTCCAAATTATACAATCAATCCTATCCCAATTCATATATCGGTCTCACATTGGGATTGCCCATTTTCCAGGGAGGAAAAAGAAAGTATAATATCAAGCAGGCGGAATGGGAGTTGAAAAGGGTTGACCTGGATATCGTGAACCTGGAAAACTCAGTGAATGCTGAATACACGGTGGCACTGGCAGCTTATAAGAGCAATCTTGCGAATTTCCTGGCAGTAAAGGAAAATGTGCAACTGGCACAGGAAGTGTATGATGTGATTCAATTGCAGTATCGCTCCGGTATCAAAGCTTACCTGGAAGTGATAACAGCAGAAACAGATCTGCGCACTGCCCAGATCAATTATTTCAATGCGCTCTATAGTGTGTTAAGCAGTAAAGTGGATGTGCAACGTGCATTGGGTACTGTGCAGTATTAATCATTTATAATCGTTCGTTCAATACAATCTTTTAGTTGGAATTTAATATAGAAGTATGTTTTTAACATCAATCAAAACCTGGTCTGTTATTAGTGGTGCCTTGTTACTGGCCGCCTGCGGCGGTAAACAAACTGCACAACAGGCAGGCCCGCCTCCGGCTGTTCCCGTTACTGTAGAGGAAGCCAGATCGGCCAATGCTGTATTTTATGATGAATATCCCGGCACTGTAGTGGCGCTCAATCAAACAGAGATCCGCGCACAGGTTACCGGCTATATCACCGGCATCCATTTCAAAGATGGTGATAGAGTGGTGAAGGGACAACGCCTGTATTCCATCGATCAGCAATTATACAGTGCAAACTATGAACAGGCAGTGGCCAACTTGCAGGTGCAGGAAACCAATCTTGTGAAAGCACAGAAAGATGCTGACCGCTATCATGAGTTGGATAAGAAAGATGCGATCGCCAAGCAACAGGTGGATTATGCAGATGCTGCACTGGAAGCTGCCCGCAAACAGGTGGCTGCAGCCCGCGCCAATGTAAATGCTGTAAAAGCGAATGTTGGATTTGCAACCATCACTGCACCGTTTACCGGCACCATTGGTATATCACAGGTGCGCAGCGGAACATCTGTTATTGCAGGTCAGACCGTGCTGAACACCATCTCAACAGATGATCCTATTGCTGTTGATTTTCCTGTAGATCAAAAAGCATATTACCAGTTTGCAAAACTGGAGAAAGCAAGAAAGCCGGGTGATTCCACTTTCTCCATTGCTTTCGGCAGGGACGTATATCCTTTCCATGGTTCTGTGTACACAATAGACCGTGCTGTTGATCCTCAAACAGCAACGATCAAGATAAGATTGTCATTCCCCAATAAAGAAAAGGTCCTTAAAGCCGGCATGAACACCACTGTGCGCGTGCTGAACAGTGGTACGGAAAAATCAGTGATCATTCCGTATAAAGCCGTTACAGAGCAATTGGGCGAGTTCTTTGTTTACGTGTTGGGCGATAGCAGCAAAGTGTCTCAACGTAAACTGGTATTGGGCAATGCGCTTGGATCAGACATCATCGTGAAGGATGGTTTGAAAGAAGGAGAGAAGATCGTGGTGCAGGGTGTGCAAAACCTGCGTGAAGGAGCGACAGTAGCTATTGCTCCTCCTGCTGGTGCAAATCCTGGTGCTACGAAACAATAGATGAACATAATTTTTTGACAGTTGCAGGTTATACAAACTTGTTGGCCTGCACTTACCATTCGCAAACATGATAGCAGAAACTTTTATAAAAAGACCGGTTACCGCCATTGTGATCTCCATTGTGCTGGTATTGGTGGGTATCATTTCACTGATCAATCTTCCTGTGGCGCAATACCCGGATATATCTCCGCCCACTGTATCTATTTCGGGCAACTTTACCGGTGCTGATGCGCAAACAGTGGAGCAGACCACTACCACTGCCATAGAAACGCAGGTGAATGGTACACCCGGTATGACTTACATGAGCAGTAACAGTACCAGCAGCGGCCAGAGCAGCATCACCGTCAACTTTCAGGTAGGTACCAATATTGATATCGCGACCCTGGATGTGCAGAACCGTGTGAGTGTGGCTGAACCCACTTTGCCGGATGCGGTAAAAAGGCTGGGGCTTACAGTCAGGAAAAGAAATCCCAGTATCATGATGGCGCTGGCTTTCTATTCTCCCAATGGTTCGCATGATATCACCTATATCGGCAACTACGTTAACCTGTATGTGAAAGATGCGTTGCTCCGCGTAAAAGGTGTGGGTGATATCTTTTCTCGTGCAGACGATTTCAGTATGCGGATCTGGCTGAACCCGGAAAAGCTGGCGGCACTGGGCATTACGCCTGCAGAAGTGAATGCAGCTTTGCAGGAGCAAAACCTGCAGGTAGCCGCAGGTACGGTCGGCGGCAACCCACAACCCGGCAGACAGACTTTTGAATACAGTGTGCTTACCAATAGCCGTATCAATACCAAAGCCCAGTTCGAAGAAATTATTGTAAGAACAAGACCTGCCGATGGCAGTCTGGTCCGCCTGCGCGATGTGGCAAGGGTTGAGTTGGGAAAATTTGATTATACAGCCAATGCATTTGTAAATGGCAAACCTGCAGCCTTTGTGCTGGTTTACCAGGCGCCGGGTGCTAATGCTTTGGATACTTACAAGGGTATCAATAAAGCCCTTGCTGACATGAAGAAGACCTTTCCTCCTGATGTGGACTACCTGGTCCCCCTGGAAACAGCTTCTGTAGTGGAAGTGTCTATCAACGAAGTAGTGCATACACTGGTAGAAGCATTGATACTGGTGGTATTGGTGGTATTCCTCTTCCTGCAAAACTGGAGAGCGACCCTGATCCCTGTGTTGGCGATCCCTGTTTCATTGATCGGTACATTTATCTTTTTTGGTCCGCTTGGGTTTACGATCAATACGCTGACCCTGTTTGCATTCGTGCTTGCGATCGGTATCGTGGTGGATGATGCGATCGTGGTGGTGGAAGCGGTGCAGCACAATATCGATCATGAGAAAATGTCGCCCAAGGAAGCCACCCGGAAAGCCATGAAGGATATATCCGGCCCCGTTATCGCGATCGCCCTGATCCTTGCTGCGGTATTCGTTCCGGTTGGTTTTATTCCCGGTATCGTAGGCCGTTTGTATCAGCAGTTCGCTATTACGATCGCAGTATCTGTACTGATCTCTGCGTTCGTCGCGCTTTCGCTTACGCCTGCGCTTTGTACCATTTTGCTCAAACCTTCGAAAGATGAAAATGCGAAGAAGAATATCCTGGAAAAATTCTTTGCATGGTTCAATAAACATTTTAACAGGCTTACCAATGGTTATACGCATGGAGTGGGCGCATGGATACGCGGAACACCTTATGTGCTGATCATGCTGGTGGCTTTATTCGTAGGGCTGACCTTCCTGTTCAAAAGCAAGCCCACCGGCTTTATCCCTACAGAGGATGAAGGCCGGATGTTCGTGACCTATGAAATGCCTGAAGCTACTTCCACTACACGCAGTATTGAAATGCTGAAAGAGATCATGGCACGCGTGCAGAAACTGGACGAGATCAATGTAGTGGGTGGTCTGGCTGGTCTGAACATCATCAGCTTCTCCAATAAATCGAACGTGGGGACCATGTTTGTAAGCCTGAAGCCATGGGATGTCCGGAAAGGTGAGGATCACCATGTGCAAAATGTGATCAACAAGATAAGGGCCGTTACTGCCGATCTTAAGGAAGCCCGCGTGCTTCCGATCGCACCGCCTGCGATCCCTGGTTTGGGTGCCACTTCCGGTTTCACTTTTGAGTTGCAGCAAACCAGCAGTACGGATGATGCCAAGCAATTTGAACGGGTGGCTATGGAGTTCCTGGGCAAGCTTAATCAGCGCCCGGAAATAGGAATGGCCTATACCTTCTTTAATTCACGCACGCCAAGCTACCAGGTGGATGTAGATAAAGACCAGGCTAAAAAGCAGGGAGTGCTTGTATCGGATGTATATGCTACGCTGTCTACTTTCCTTGGCAGTAGTTATGTGAATGACTTTAACCTGTATGGCCGCAACTTCCGTGTAATGTCGCAGGCAGACAGTGCTTTCCGTGGCGACCTGAGCAATATCAGCCGTTATTATGTGCGGAACAGCCAGGGGAATATGGTGCCGCTGGGTTCGCTGATCACTACCAAAGTGATAGAAGCACCTGCGGTAATATCCCACTACAATATCTACCGGTCGATCGAGATCAATGGCTCTCCCAAACCCGGCTACAGTAGTGGTCAGGCCCTTGAAGCTTTAAGGGAAGTGGCTAAAACCCTTCCGGCAGGTTATGGTTATGAGTTTTCCGGCATGAGCCGTGAGGAAATTGCAGCAGGTAGCCAGCAGACCACGATCTTCGCCATTTCACTGGTGTTCGTGTTCCTGTTCCTCGCAGCATTGTATGAAAGCTGGTCGGTGCCTTTCTCCGTATTATTTGCGGTCCCGATCGGGGCTTTCGGATCGATCCTTACGTTGACGTTCATTCCTTCCTTAAGCAATAATATCTATGCGCAGATTGGTTTGATCACGCTGATCGGTCTGGCGGCGAAGAATGCGATCCTGATCGTGGAATTTGCCAAAGAGCGGGTTGACCGGGGTATTGATATCGTGCATGCCACCCTGCAGGCCGTGAGGCTGCGTTTAAGGCCTATTGTGATGACCTCGCTGGCCTTTATCCTGGGTGTGTTGCCACTGGCTTTTGCAAGCGGAGCAGCAGCAGAAAGCCGGAAAACGATCGGCTGGACCGTATTCGGCGGGATGCTGGCAGCTACCACGCTGGCGATCTTCGTAGTGCCTGTACTATTTGCATTGATCACGAAGATCTCTTATGGCAAGAAACTGAAACGCCTGGCAGAAGAGCATCGCAAGCAGGAAGAGATCGATAAGAAGATCATTGATGAGAGGTTGGGGTAGGATTGCGATGGCCGTTGTTTGAATGGCCGTTGGCCGAAAAGCATTTTCCCTTGTCACCCCGGCCCTGGTTCAGGACACATTATAGTTGAAAGAATATAAGAGCCGGGGTCTCCTCAACGTTGAGGAGACCCCGGCTCTTAGTGCACTATACCACATAATTTTCCTAAACCAGGGCCGGGGTGACAATAGAAGATGAACTGCTTGTCCGGCTTGCGTATTAACGGCCATCGAACATCTTCCACCACCCCTTGTTATTATACCAGTTTTACACACGCTATTCAGATAAGCTGATTGCCGCGCTTTTAAAGCACAAATACGCTTATTTTTGACGATTAAATTCCTCTGTAAGAATGGAAAAGACGACTGAAAATGAAAAAGTTTCCCTGCTGATCATTGGCAGCGGACCGGCAGGATATACAGCAGCCATCTATGCCTCCAGGGCCAACCTGAAGCCGGTTCTATACCAGGGCATTCAGCCTGGTGGGCAATTGACCATTACCACCGAAGTGGAGAATTACCCCGGTTATGCTGATGGTGTGCAGGGCCCTGAAATGATGGTCGATTTTGAAAAGCAGGCCAAAAGAATGGGAGCGGATATCCGTTTCGGGCTGGCTACCAGGGTTGATCTTTCCAGCCGTCCGTATAAGGTGCAGATAGATGAAGAAAAATGGATCGAGGCAGATGCCATCATTATCGCCACCGGCGCTTCAGCCAAATGGCTGGGATTGCCGAGTGAGGAAAGGTTGAATGGCTTTGGTGTCAGCGCCTGCGCTGTATGCGATGGCTTTTTCTTCCGTGGTAAAGAAGTGGCGATCGTTGGGGCAGGGGATACCGCTGCAGAAGAAGCATTATATCTTTCCAAGCTTTGCACTACGGTGCATATGTTTGTCCGCAAGAGCGAAATGCGCGCCAGTAAAGTGATGCAGGAAAGGGTATTGAACACGCCGAATATCAAAGTATACTGGAACACGGAAACCGATGAGATACTGGGTGATAAAACAGTCACGGGTGTCCGTATTAAAAACACCAAAACCGGCGAGGTAAAAGAAATACCGGTCAATGGTTTCTTTGTCGCCATCGGCCATCAACCCAATTCTGATATCTTTAAAGGAATGCTGGATATGGATGAAGCCGGTTATATCAAAACAGTGCCCGGAAGTTCCAGAACAAATGTGGAAGGTGTGTTTGCAGCCGGTGATGTGCAGGATAAAATTTACCGCCAGGCAGTGACTGCGGCCGGAAGCGGTTGTATGGCTGCACTGGATGCAGAGCGTTATCTTAGCTCAAAAGGTCTTCATTAATCATATTGTATGCCCGGTCTTATTACCATCTCCCTGCACAATGTCCGCTTCCGTGCTTATCATGGCCTTTATCCTGAAGAAAGGCAGAAAGGAAATGATTTTGTGGTGAACCTGCAGGTAGGGTATGAGCCCGGGAAAGGAACAATACTGTCGCTGGAGAATACGATCGATTATGCAGCTTTGTTTGAAATAATCAATCAGACCATGCAGCAGCCGGTGGACCTGCTGGAAACACTGGTGCAAACAATGGCGCACGCGGTGCATGATAAGTTCCCTGCTGTAAAAAAAGTGAGTGTTTCGGTGGAGAAACTGAATCCGCCGATTGATAAGTTCTCGGGAAGTGCGGAAGTGAAATACACGCACGATTTCTGAGTCAGGCTTTGCGCATTATGATCGCTGAAGGGAATATCAATGTGAACCGGCTTCCTTCCCCCAACCTGGAAGAAACTTCCAGTGTCAACTGATGATAATCTGCAATAGATTTTACGATCGAAAGTCCCAAACCATATCCCTCTTCTTCAGACCGGCCTGATTTTTTAAAACGGTCGAAAAGTGTGACGATAGCATCTGGCGCTATGCCGATCCCTGTATCATCAATATGCACCACAAAATCACCGCTGCTAAGAAATTCTCCATTGATATGGATAGAACCATTTTCTTTATTGTACCGGATGGCATTGTTGATTAGATTATATACAAGCTGAAAAAGCAGGTCCCTGTTGCCTTCCTTTATCACCGCACGCCTGGGCACGGAGAGTTTAAGTTGTATCCCTTTTGTGAGAAGACGGTCCTGCAGTTCGTCGATCACTTCCTGCAACAGTGATTGAATATCGATCGTTTCTGACCGGGCAAACTGATCATTCTCTATCCGCGAGATCAACAGCAATGAACTAACGATCCGTTTCAACCGGTTCAAGGTCTTCATCATACCAATGATCCTGTCCTGTGCTTCATCGCTCAGGTCTTCCATCAGTAGGTTCTCCATTTTATTCTGAAGAATGGTGATCGGGGTCATCAGTTCATGCGAAGCATTGGAGGTAAACTCACGCTCCCTTTCGAAATCTTCCCTGATCTTATTCATTAGCTGGATCAGCGATTCATCGAGATACCTGAAATCAGAAGTGGATGTTTTGATAGGCTGGAGATGTTCTTTGAAGGGGAATTTACTGTTTACCAGTTTGCTTCGGATGATCACGTCCAGCGGGCGAAGCAGCAACCTTGTATATATCAGATCAGTAATGATCGTAACGGCTATCAACCCGATCAGCACGTACAAAGCCACTTTTTGCAAGGGGCGGTTGTACTGGTTGATGGTGGCCGTGGTTTTACCTACTTCCAGCATGTAAGGTTTGCCCTGGTAAGAAAATTCGTGGTTCAGTACGCGGTAGGTGAGGGTATCGCCTTCCACCACGCGCTGGGATGTTTGAATGGTATCGGTAAGGGTTGTACTGGCCGGTTCCAGCGAAATGTACTCTTCTTTCAGCATGGTATAACTGCCATAGCTGGAATCTCCCTGCAAATAATAATCAATGCCATTCTGGTTGATCTCCTTCAATACCTTTTTTTTCTGCTGGTCGAGATAATAATTGGTGTATTGAAAAGCGATTCTTTCTACGAGCAAAGGCAATAGCAATACGAACAGGGTTACGATCGCCAGTTTTGAAAGCGTTACAAAAAGTGTGAGTTTGGTAAGCAGTTTCAAATTCAGAACTTTATTTTATAACCAATGCCCCTGATCGTTTGCAGCCAGTCTGCCGGTGCAAAGGCGGTCAGCTTCTTCCGGATATTCTTGATGTGCACATCAATATAATTGGAATCATAATCATCAGAAGATAAATTTCCCCAGATATGCTCACTAAGCTGCATGCGCGTCAGGGGACGGTTCTTGTGCAACAGCAAATAGCTGAGCAGATCGAATTCCTTGCGCGAGAGATCAATGTCTTCTCCATTAAAAGAAACGGCTCTCCGGTGAAGATCGACATTGAAATCGCCCAGTTCAACCTGTGAGTCTTTCAGACCTGATTTGCGGCGGGCGATCGCATGCATGCGCGATTGCAGTTCCAGCAGGGAAAATGGTTTGGCCAGGTAATCATCAGCACCAAGATCAAGTCCTTTGATACGGTCTTCCAGATCACCTCTGGCTGTGAGAATTATATAGGAAGCCTGCGGGCAGTTCTTTTTTGCTTCTTCCAGCACCAGCAATCCGTCTTTATCCGGCAAGCCAAGGTCCAATAAAATAAAATCGTATTGATTGTCTTCCATCAGCCTCATGCCCTGCTTGGCCGTGAAGGCAAGATCGCATAAGTATGATTTCATCAGAAATGCTTCCATTTCCAATGCCATAGACCTTTCATCTTCTACGATCAATACTTTCATCCGCTGATATTATACGTTAAAACTGGTAATAAAAACTGGCAGTTACAAATGAATTCACCTGTCCTGAACCTGTTTGGGCTTTCTTTCCGAGAACAGACAATTGGTATGCCAGTTCAAGCATATAATGAGCCCGGTTATAAGCCAGGGGCAGTTTTAGGTTGTACGACAGCAAATCAAAACTGGTCGTTGTTTTGGTGGTAGTGGCAGGAGGGTTTCCAGGCTGACCCAGGATAGGCCCGATGATCCCCAGCAGGCTGTCGCGGAAATTCTTTTCTTCAATATAGGTTTCATAGAAGCGCTGCGTTCCTGTTGTAACATCTATCACCGGGTTGATCGTTATCAGGTCCTTTTCACTAAAACTTCCCAGGGAGATCATTTTTCCAATACCGGCTGTAACAAATACGTCATTGGTTTTGCCGAAAGCATAATCACCGGTAAGGGAAAAACTCAGCCAGTTGGTATACGTTAAACCAAGGCTTGCATTATCAGCATTGGCTGCCTGCAAAAAAGGAGAATGGGACGGATAAAATGTATGGCTGTAACTGATATCAGCACTAATACGTTTGCTGAGATTGAAGGCAAAGCCTGCCCCCAGACTGGATGCTGAAGCAACGGTTTGTGAATCATGCAGCAGGCGGTAAGCCATGGCTGTTGCATACAGGCCGGACTTATGACGGTAGCTTGCCACTGCTGCTACATAAGGCGTTTTCTCCAGTGCTTTCTGTCCATAATAACTTGCATTATTGGCATAGCTGGCACCAATGGTGAAAGTGGAACTTGGGGCTTCACTGCTATCTGCAGCGGTACTGTCCTGCTGCGCATAACCAAAGCTGTAAACCGCCAGAAAGATTATGGTGATAGGTAGTTTCATGATGTGTCGGGGTTAAGGGATCAACGAACCTACACGTTTAATAACAGGTTTAATGATCTTGTTTGTTTTAAGTGGTACGGAAGGCAGGGCAACCGGCTTGATCTGTTTTCTTGCCTTTGGCACTACTTTGATGACCGATGGGGTAGTAGTGACCGGAGTTTCTGTCTTTTTTTCCGGTTCAGGTTTTTCTTCTACCGGTTTTTTTACCGGAGGTACAGTATCAGTCAGCACATGAGCGGGCACCTGGATAAAGGCAACAGGTTTCCCTTCGCTGGCAGCGCTTGCAAAAGAGCAGGCCAGGAGAATAAGTACAGTACCGGTTAACCGGGCAAAAGGATAGTGGGTCATCATTGTTAAAAGTGGTTTGCCCCCCGAAAGGGGCAAACCGTGTTGTTTATCTAATTTTCAATAGGGTGCTATTATCTATAGCGGCTTTGTTTTTAATGGTGGCCGGTTTAGGCTTAATAGCTGTAGCACTCTTCACTGCTGTTTTTGTTGTTGCATTAACCTTGCTGGTTTTTGCAGCCGGAGAAAGTGTTGCAGTATTATCAAGAGACGTTGCAGCGTTCAATTTATTGTTTTTCCCTGCTGAAATGGCAGCAGAAGATCCGGATGCTGCGGAAATTTTTGCTTTTGGTGCTACTTGTTTTGCTGTTGTCACGGTTTGGTCAGTCTGCGTTACAACCTTAGCTTTTGCCTTATGAGCAGTTGCCTTTGTTTTTGCCTTCGCATCGATAGCCGCTTCACCAATGTGATGTATGGTAGCTTTTGGTTGAACGGCTGTTGAAGAATTTACAGATGCATTGGCATTTACAGCAGCAGCCTGCTCATTTGCTTTTACACTTGTTTTTACAGTTGCTTCCTGGGCGAATACAGCCGGGGATAAAACCAGGGCTGCATATAAAAGTTTCATTTTCATAATGTTTGTTTTTTTAGGGTGAGTTATGTGTCATTGACAAAACAAACGTACAGCCCGAAAATGAAGCGAAGATGAAAAATGCGAATTGCGCGAATGGGGTACGAATGGCGCGAATTGACCAGGTTTTTATATAGTTAGTGTGGAAAGGTTATTTCATATAGTACCGGCCACATTTTGCCTGTTATAAAAATGCTTCCTGTTGTAGGATTATAGGCAATGCCATTCATTTCTAAAGATGCCGGGTACATTTGGTGCACTTCATTTACGAGAGAGCTAAGGTCGAGCCGCCCAACTATATTGCCGGTAGAGGGATCTATTTTTACAATATCGGAAGTGGTATATATATTGGCGTAAATAAACCCGTTGATGAATTCGAGCTCGTTTAATTTATCGACCGGGTTTCTTGTATCAGAAACTGCAATGGTTTGTTTTACCGTTAATGAATCTGGGTAAAAATAAGTGAGCTGACTGGTGCCATCACTCATGATCAGGTAAGTGCTGTCTGTTGTAAAACCCCAGCCTTCTTTATTGGGAAAACTGAACTCACCCAACGGCTTGAATGTTTTTGCATCGTATACAAATCCTTTTTGGGTGGTATAAGTCAGTTGATACACTTTATTGCCAAAGAATACAATGCCTTCACCAAAATATTTTTTCCTGTCGATCTCTGCTTTCACATCAATGCGGCCGGTTTTCAAACTCACTACACCAAATAGAGAACGGGTGCTTTCAAGTCCTGGTTGGGCACCTGTGCTTTCATAAAGGAGACCCTCATGGAATAGTAATCCTTCTGTGAAGGAAGTGGTATCGTGCAGGTAAGTTCTTTTTACGGCATAATTGATCAGGGGAATAACAGGGCCGGACTCTTCTTCTTGTTGGTCATCTGTATTCTTGCAACTTCCCAGCAGCAAGGCTAACAGGATGGTAAGTGTAAATGTTTTCTTCATCAGATTACTTTGTTCTTCCATCTTCCGCTAGGGAGATGCAGGGAAGATAATGAAAATATAGTGCACCAATATATGAATCCGGTGTTCAGTCCATTGCTTGCCAGGGCAAACGCCAGGTAATGAACACCGGTAATTCCTGCCGCGCCAGGCTCTGTTTCACCCAATCCGCTCAGGAAATGGTATTGGCCACAAAATTGAGCTGTGGCAGCAGCAATGCCAGCGAAGCAGGCAGGGCGATTTTTAAGATTTGTTTAGTGGATATCTCAACCTGCAGATCATTATTTGGAGCAATGTTTGCCATTGGGGGGTAGCAAACTTACAAAATGGCATTGGGATAGGGCAAGGTTGTTGTTTAAAGGTTTAAGGGTTTAAAAGTCAGAATACAGACTCCCCCTTATTTAAACTTTTAAACTGATCCCTTAGCCAAAACAGGGCTTTGTTTGGCTCTGCTGGCTAATTTTGCCTATCATTGCAGCAATTAAAACGAACAGGTGAAACAGGTTTTTCATATCTTATCCGGGTCAACAGACAATTCTTCTGAGAAAGTGCTGGCCATACGCGCCGGTGAAAAGCATTTTGGCTTTGCGGTCACTTCTCCCGACGCTTCGGAACTCTACCGCCTCGCGTGGTACACGGATGCCAGCATGGAAGAAGAGGCATTGCAGGAGATCTATAAAAATCATCCCGAGCTTAGTGATAATTATTTCAGGATACTGGTTGGTTATGATCATCCGCAAAGCGTGCTGGTGCCGCAGGTGCATTACCACCAGGAAGAAGCTTCGCAATTGCTCAAAGCAGTGTATGGAACACTTGACCAGGACCTGCTGATGACGGAATATGTGGCCGACTGGCAAATACAAAACATCTACACCGTGCCGCGTGAAACCACTGAATGGATAAGCAGGCATTTTGCTACAGGTGACCGATGGCATACTTATACCATCGGATTAAAGAATACAGGTTTTATCGATCCGCAAGGATTACTGGCTATTGATATAAGGCCGGAGGATTTTTCTTTGCTGGTAACAAAAGCCAATAAATTATTGCTGGCGCAAACCTATTCCTATTCCACTCCCGCAGATGTATTGTATTATTTGCTGGATACCTGCAGGCAGTTTTCCTTTACTCAGGAAACTGTGCAGGTAGTGTTATCAGGATTGATCACGCAGGAATCAGCTCTTTACCGGGAATTGTATAATTATTTCCTGCATCTCAGATTCCGCGATTCCGGTTGGTCATTGCCAGAAGGAGATCAGCAATACCCGCTCCATTTTTTCACTTCCCTTAATGACCTCGCCAGATGCGCATCATAGCAGGAGAACATGGCGGAAGGAAGATCAACCCGCCGGCAAAAATGCCGTATACGCGGCCTACAACGGATATTGCAAAAGAAGGACTGTTCAATGTATTGCAACATAAACTGGATATAGAGGAACTGACCACGCTTGATCTTTTTGGAGGCACGGGCAGCATCAGTTATGAGCTGGCTTCCCGCGGTGCCAAACAACTCACCATTGTAGAGAAAGACAATGCCATGTTTGATTTCATTAAAAAAACAGCAGCATCATTGCATATAGAGAACATGAAAATGGTGAAGATGGATGTTTTCAAATTCATTGAACAATGTACAGACCGCTTTGATTTTATTTTTGCAGGCCCACCGTATGCATTGACCACTATTGATGAATTGCCCAAACAGATCGTGGAAAAACAATTGCTTAAGCCCGGCGGATGGTTTGTGCTGGAACATACGCCCCGTAACGACTATAAAAATTTCCCTTTGTACAGAATGGAAAAAAATTACGGGACAACGATATTTTCATTTTTTGTGAATGAGTGAGCGGTTCGCCAATAACCAATTACAGCATGCTGAAAAAAGACGCCCGTAAATTATACCGTCAAAAAAGAATGGGGCTTTCCACTCAGGAGATGACCAGGCTGGACGATCTTCTGCTGATACAATTTCAATCTGCAGGCATTCCTTTTATTAATACGTTGCTTTCTTACTGGCCGATCGAAGAAAATAATGAGCCCGATACTCATTTATTTACCGAATACCTGAAATTCCATAATCCTGAATTGAAAGTATGTTATCCTGTATCAGATTTTTCAGCGCTTACGATGCAGGCAGTGGTTACGGATATTGATACACCGTTTATCAAAACAGAACTGAACATTCATGAGCCCGACAGCAAGGATATTCTGCTGCCCGAACATATTGACCTCGTATTTGTTCCTTTACTGGCTTTTGATAAGCAAGGCTACCGGGTAGGTTACGGAAAGGGTTTTTATGATAAATACCTGGCCTCCTGCAAGCCGGATTGCATTAAAACCGGGTTCAGTTATTTCGAACCTGTTGATAAGATCGATGACCGCCATGAATTTGACATATCTTTAGATATTGTTATCACACCGCATAGCACCTATGTTTTCTGATTTCTTTTTAAAATCATTCCGGATACTGCTTTTACCGTTTGCATTCCTGTACTGGCTGGCTATTGCTGTGCGTAATTGGTTGTACGATAAAAATATTTCCCGTTCTTCTTCTTTTGGCCTGCCATTGATCTGTATCGGCAACCTTTCTGTAGGAGGCACCGGCAAATCGCCAATGGTGGAGTACCTGGTAAGATTATTGAAAAATCAATTTAAGGTGGCGACGCTTAGCCGGGGATATAAACGGAAAACAAAAGGATATGCGCTGGCCGGGCCTGCGACCACGGCTTTGGAGATCGGTGATGAACCGATGCAGTTCCATATAAAATTCCCGGATGTGCCGGTAGCCGTGGGTGAGGAGCGGTTGGACGCTATCCCTCAATTGTTGCATGACCGGCCCGATACTGAAGTCATTATCCTGGATGATGCTTTCCAGCACCGGAGCGTAAAAGCGGGAATGAATATATTGCTGACAGACTATCACAATTTGTTCACCCGCGATTTTTATCTGCCTACAGGTGATCTGCGCGATCTTAAATCAAGCTATAAGCGGGCGCAGATCATTGTTGTCACCAAATGCAATCCTTCCATTACAGTGGATGAAAAGCAAAAGATCATTAAAGAGATCAATCCCCAGCCAGGGCAGCAGGTATTTTTTACTTCTATTGAATATGGGGAAGTGTATCATATACTGGATAGGAAAGTGACCAGCCTTTCCGAAAATACCGAAGTGCTGCTGGTGTCAGGCATTGCCAATCCCCGTCCGCTGGAACGATTGCTGGAAAAATACTGCAAATCTTACCATATAATGCCGTATTCAGACCACCATATTTTCACCATAGATGACCTGAAGGATATCCGCAAAAAATTCAGCAACCTGGAGGCAGAAAATAAAATTATCCTCACAACGGAGAAAGATGCCGTCCGTTTAGTTAAATTCAATACTGAAATGGCCGACTGGCCGATCTATGTCATTCCTGTCCGGCATCATTTTTTATTTGGAGAAGGGGATACATTCAACCAGTCGGTTATAAATTATATCCAGGCTTTTGAGAAGTCAGGAAAAAAATAAAATATGGGTAGAAAAAATACGACCAGAAAAAAACATAAACAAACCAGTGCAGCAGGGAAAACCTTTAAAGGCGTTTTGGATATTACACGTTCGGGAATGGGTTTTGTGATCGTGCCTGATATGGAAACAGATATACTGATCCGCCCCAATGATTTTAATACGGCCATGCATGGCGACACGGTGATCGTGCGGGTGCAGGGCGGCGGCGGAAGAAGAATGCAGGGCGAAGTGATTGAAGTGCTGGAGCGGAAGCGAAAGGAATTTATCGGCCAGTTGCAGATGAATGAGAACTTTGCCTTCTTCATTGCAGAGTCGGAAAAGCCGATGCCGGATTTCTTTATTCCCTTATCCAATATCAACCAGGCAAAAGACAAGGACCGTGTGCTGGCAAGGCTGGTAAAATGGGAAAAAGGAGATAAACGGCCTGTCGGTGAAATAGTGAGCGTGCTGGACGCAGAGAATAACAATGACGTGGCCATGAAAGAGATCCTGCTGGAAAATGGCTTCCCGCTTGAGTTTCCCGATGATGCACTGGAAGTGGCTGCACGAATTCCGGACGCTATTCCTTCTACAGAGATCCAAAAAAGAAAGGATGTAAGGGAAATACTGACCTTCACCATTGACCCGGTTGATGCAAAGGATTTTGATGATGCTATTTCTTTCCGTGTATTAAAAAATGGATTGTACGAAATAGGGGTACATATCGCCGATGTAAGCTATTATGTGGAACCGGACACAGCGCTTGACAAGATCGCTTATCAGAAAGCCACTTCAGTGTATTTGCCAGACAGGGTGAATCCCATGCTGCCGGAGCATATCTCCAATGTGCTTTGCTCGCTGCGCCCTGATGAAGATAAGCTTACTTTCTCCGCCATTTTTCAGCTCAACAGCAAAGCAGAAGTAAAAAATTACTGGCTGGGCAGAACGGTTATCCATTCAGACAGGAGGTATACATATGAAGAAGCGCAGGATGTGATAGAAACAAAAGCCGGCGATCATGCAGAAGTGATCCTGGTACTGAATGACCTCGCACAGAAAATGCGGAAGAAAAGATTTAACAAAGGAGCTATTAATTTTTCTTCGCAGGAAGTAAGATTCAAACTGGATGAAAAAGGCGATCCTATCGGCATCGTTGTAAAGGAAAGCAAGGAAGCGCATCAGCTTATTGAAGAGTTCATGTTGCTGGCCAACCGCTATGTGGCAGAAAATGTTTCCAAAATAAAAGTGAAGGGAAAGCCTCTTCCTTTTCCTTACCGCATACACGATACGCCTGACCAGGAAAAGCTCCTGCCTTTTATCGCATTTGCCAATAAGTTTGGCCATAAGTTCGATGCTTCTTCACCCGAAGCGATCGCCGCATCTTTCAATCAGCTTTTAAAAGATGTGCATGGCAAACCGGAGCAGCATGTGCTGGAGCAATTAGGCATACGCACAATGGCCAAGGCAAAATATACCATAGAGAATGTAGGGCATTACGGACTTGGATTTGAGAACTACTGCCATTTCACGTCTCCGATCCGGCGCTACCCTGATATCATGGTGCACCGGATATTGCAGGAAATACTGGACAATCATCTCCATCCCGATAAAAAGCTGGAAGATAAATGCAAACATTGCAGTGAACGGGAGCGGGCCGCCATGGAAGCCGAAAGGGCTGCCAATAAATACAAACAGGTGCAGTACATGAAGAACCATGTGGGCGAGGATTTTGATGGAGTGATCAGCGGTGTAGCCAGTTTTGGTTTCTGGGTGGAAACGGTCGACACAAAATGTGAGGGACTGGTCAGCGTCAATAACCTGCTGGAATACGATGAGTTCAGGCACCTGGAAAGCGAGTATGCGCTGGTGGGCATGCGCAGCGGTAAAAAATTCAGAATGGGTGATAAAGTGCGGATAAAAGTTGTGGCAGCCAATCTGCTGAAACGCCAGTTGGATTATGATTGGGTGATGACGGAAGAAGAAGAAAAGCCGAAACCAAAGGGAAAGAAAAAGAAGTAAGAATGGTTTAAAAGTTTAAAGGTTTAAGAGTTTAAAGGGTTAACGTTAAACTTTTAAATCTTCCGAAGTACTGTTGCTGATCCATATGCTATCTTCGCATCATGCAGACGTTTGAACAATTGTCCCGGCAGTTTGCCCTTTATTTTGAGCAGCCTCATTTCCCTGAATCCCCGGATACATTGTATGGTCCCAACCTTTATTTCCTGCAGATGGGTGGAAAGCGTGTACGCCCTGTGTTATGCCTTATGGGCAATGAATTGTTTGATGAAATAGGGGACAATGCCTGGAACGTGGCTACTGCTGTGGAATTGTTCCATAATTTCACCCTGATCCATGATGATATCATGGATAAAGCGCCACTTCGCCGGGGTTTCCAAACGGTGCATACAAAATATGGTGAAAGCACAGCGATCCTTGCCGGAGATGTGATGCTGGTGACGGCTTATGAGCAGATCAATAAAATAGCCGTTTCTTTTCTTCCCCCGATACTGCAATTATTCAATACCACTGCGCGTGAAGTGTGCGAAGGGCAGCAACTGGATATGGATTTTGAAAAGCAGGAAAAGGTTGGCCTGGATGCTTATCTCCGGATGATCGAGCTGAAGACCTCCGTATTGCTGGCAGCAAGCCTGAAAATGGGAGCCATACTGGGCGGAGCCGGTGAGCGTAATCAAAACCTGATCTATGAATTTGGTAAAAAACTGGGACTGGCCTTCCAGGTACAGGACGATTACCTTGATGCATTCGGCGACCCTGCAAAATTTGGAAAACAGGTAGGAGGCGATATCCTTGCCAATAAAAAAACATTTCTTCTTATTCATGCGCTTGAAACGGCTTCGGCCGGCCAGTTGACACAATTGAAGGAATTTTTGCAAAGCAATGGACCGGATAAAGTGGAGAAAGTGTTGCAGCTTTTCCGGGATTGCAAAGTGGACGACTGGGCGCTGGCATTAAAAAATAAATTCCTGGATGAAGCCCTTGCCCACCTGGATGATATTGCTGTGGTATCAAAACGTAAAGAACCATTGAAAGAACTGGCGCAGTTCCTGGTGCAAAGGGAGTATTAATTCCGAAGGTTATTGAGTAACGCAGAGGGCGCAAAGATTACGCAAAGCACGCAGCATGGCGCCCTTTGCGTAATCTTTGCGCCCTCTGCGTTACTTTATGCTCTTTAGGTTTGTTTCAGTTTTTTTACCTATTTTGAACCCTTCAAAACCACCCACGAATGGCAAATTCCTTGTTCCGTAAAAAAAAGATCGAATCAATACTTGCAGAAGGCGGAGATGACACACATGGCGGGGGAGGGTTGAAGAGGGTATTGACAGTAAGGGACCTTACTTTTTTTGGTATTGCAGCTATTATCGGCGCCGGTAGTTTCAGCAGCCTGGGCGATGCAGTGTTCAAAGGTGGGCCGGGCGTGGTCGTTTTATTTATTATTACCGGCATTGCCTGTGCTTTTACGGCTTTTTGTTATTCGGAGTTTGCAAGCCGTATACCTGTTGCCGGGAGTGCCTACACTTATTCCTATGCCAGTTTTGGGGAACTGTTTGCCTGGATCATAGGCTGGGCATTGATCATGGAATATTCCATTGGTAATATTTATGTGTCTTTCAGTTGGAGCGATTATTTCACTTCCTTTCTTCATAAGGTCAATATCCATATTCCGGATTATCTCTGCACCAGCTATAAGGAAGCGCAAAAAGCAGTGGCAGAAAATTCACCCAATATGGAACTGATCAATGCCTGGAACACGGCACCTATGATCGGTTCGTTAAGGATCATTTTTGATCTGCCTGCCATTATCATTAATATGCTGATCACTTTCCTGGTTTATCGCGGTATCAGAGAGAGCCGGAACTTCAGCAATGCAATGGTTGTACTGAAACTGGCCATTGTAGGATTGGTTATTCTTGTTGGTGGAAGCCTGGTGTTTTCGCAAGGGCTTACGTTCAACTGGAACCCTGTTAATGATGAAGGGGTAAAATCATTTATGCCAAATGGTTTCAGCGGGGTGATGGCGGCTGTAAGCGGTGTGTTCTTTGCCTATATCGGTTTTGATGCAGTAAGTGTGCTGGCAGAGGAAAGCAAGAACCCGCAGCGTGATCTGCCGAGGGGGATGATCTATTCACTGGTCATCTGCACCAGTGTATACATTTTACTGTCTCTTGTGCTCACCGGTGCTGTTAATTATAAAAACTTTGAAGGGGTCGGAGATCCGCTGGCCTTTATTTTTGAATCGCAAAATCTGAACGTGGCCTGGATGCAATTGCTGGTTTCCATCTGTGCTGTGGTGGCTATGACAAGCGTACTGCTCGTTTTCCAGATGGGGCAACCCCGGATCTGGATGAGCATGAGCCGTGATGGATTGCTGCCGCCGGTTTTCCAACGCATACACAGCCGTTTTAAAACACCATCTTTTGCTACCGTGGTGACGGGCTTTGTGGTGGGTATCCCCATTTTGTTTACCGATAAATCATTCGTACTCGATTTCACCAGCATTGCCACACTGTTTGCGTTTGTGTTGGTTTGCGGTGGTGTGTTGCTGATTCCCCGAAAAGAAAAAGTGCCTGGCCGGTTCAATATGCCATATATCAATGCGCAATTCATTTATCCCCTGATCATCGGGATTGCGATATTTCTTTTTGCCAGGTATGGCAAAGGTTATTTTTCAGATGCGTTTAATTTTGATTTCTCCGGCGACCCGGATTACGTAAGCGGAAAAGCATCGTTTATGGACCTGGCCACACCCAAACTGTCCATTATCATTTTCTGGTGCATCTGTATTGTATTAAGCATTCTTGCTATTGTTAAAAAATATTCCCTGATCCCGCTGATGGGTGTTACCACCTGTCTTTATCTTCTTACAGGTATGACCAAAAACAACTGGGCCTGGTTCCTGGGCTGGCTGGTGTTGGGATTGATCATTTACTTTTTATATGGCGTGAAGAAAAGTAAGCTGGCTACTGTAGAAAATGCCCGTTGATAATAGCTGACGGCCTGTGATCATCTGTCAGCTAAATTGTATTTTTGCAAAATGAAATACCAGGTAGGTGACAAAGTTTTAATTCTCCATTCCAATGAAGAAGGTGAAGTGATCGATATCATCAACGACAAAATGGTGCTGGTGGACGTGCGTGGTGTAAAGTTCCCGGCATATATGGACCAGATAGACTTCCCTTATTTTAAACGGTTTTCCGAAAAGAAACAGGTCCAGGGAAAGAAACCAAAGAAATTCATTGACGATATTAAAAAGGAAAAGCTCAGTTCTGCATCCCGTGTGGAAGATGGGGTCTGGCTTACTTTTTTACCTGTGATGGATACAGACGAATTTGGTGATGAAGTGGTGGAGGAACTGAAACTGCATTTGGTGAACCGCACATCTACGCCATATCAGTTCATCTACAAACTGAATTTTTTTGGTGAAGCGGAATTTGAATTAAAGAATAAGATTCATCCCTTCGAGGATTTTTATCTTCATGATATTCCCTTTTCAGATCTGAACGATAACCCTTCCTTTGATTTTGATTTTTCTTTGCTTCAACCCCAGAAAGGAAAGGCAGACCACTATGAAGCTTCGCTGAAACTAAAGGCCAAACAGATCTTTTCAAAGATCGAAGAGTTAAAGAAAAAGAACCAGGCACATTTTTCCCATTGTCTTTTTGAAAAATATCCGGATAAGCTGGAAGAAGACAAAGTGGAACTGGGCAAATTGGCTGCTAAAGGTTATAAAGTATATAATGCCAAAGAAGCCCGCCAGCATCTTGAATCTCCACAGAGTGTGATTGATCTTCATATCGAGAAATTGACCAACGAATGGGAACATCTCAACAATTACGAAATACTGGGCTTGCAGTTAAAGACTTTTGAAAAATACTATGATCTGTCCCTTGCGCATCATCAACCTTCTTTGATCGTGATACATGGAGTGGGCAAGGGAAAACTTCGTGATGAGCTTCATGATATTCTCCGCCTCAAACGCGAAGTGAAATCTTTCGTGAACCAGTATGATCCAAGGTTTGGATATGGGGCGACGGAGATATTTTTCCAATACTGATTGGAGTAGAATGCTAGTCGGGAGTCTATAGTCAGGAGTCTGGAGTCTCTGAAGGTATCAGAGATCAACTGGTCGCTGGCTTAAAAAATGCTGCCGGCTATAAGCCGGATTCTGTTCCTGCCGAAGCAGGCGGTTATCATTTATCTGTCCTGCCGGTTGCCCGGCGGATCAATCTGCCTACCCTCCATCGTTCCCCGATTTGCATCAGGGATCAGGCGGGCCGCCTTCAACCGATGGTTTATGTGGCATTTCAGCATGCAAGGTTTACCCGATATGCCTGTTACCAGGCATATCCGTGAGCTCTTACCTCACGTTTTCACCGTAACCCCGGGACGGGGCCGTAATTTTCTGTGGCACTTTCTGTTATCCCGGCTTGCCCCGGACTTGATCCGGGAACTCCGTGATACCCGGCTCTTCACCGGTGCATTGCCCTGCGCTGTCCGGACTTTCCTCCCCGCATAGCGGAGCGATAACCTGGCCGGCAACAAAGTTTTAAGTCTGCAAAGATACAAATTCGTGAGGGGATATAATAGCTGACTGCGGATCAGAGGATACTTCCACCTATAATCGCTCCGGCTTCCATCAGCCAGGCAATTCCCAGGTGTACCATTAATCCTCCGTAAATGGAACGGGTATGATAGGACACAATGCCCAGTAGAAGTCCACCGAAATAAGAGCTGATACATTCCCCCAATGGTTTGCCAAAATGAATGCTGCAATAAAAGCAAGCCATCGGAATGATCGCTTCTTTGCCTACCCACCGGGAGAAACCGATTACGAGAAAACCGCGAAAGAAGAGTTCAATAGAAAAAAAGTCACTGCCATAAGCCAGCTCATACAACAATTTGTAAAACCAGCCGGGGTGTGCATCAGAAGGCAGGGGAAGAATGTTTTTTAATTTGGGATAAGTGGCCAGGAAATCCGGCTGTGTTGAAGCGGCTGCAATCAAGGGGACCATGAACAGCAGCATGAGCCAGTAAGGTTTCCATTGCAGGTTGTTTGTATTAAGACCATACCTGTCCTTATCATGATGAAATATCCGCCAGCAGATGGCCAGCGCAACGAACATGAGCACAGTACGCACCGGCCAGTAAAGGATCTCATTCCAGTAAAGGTTCCAGTTATAGTCTGTGGACAGTTGCACAATGGAATTGGTTCCGGCTTTCAGGGCAAACAAAAAAGGAGCGATCAGCAGGCAGGCCAGAAACGGCCAGTGGAGCTTTAATTTTTTCCGGGCAAAAACAATGAGATAAGGAAAGACAAACGTCAGAAGAAATAAGAAAAAGCGTCCGGTAAATTCAGGAAATGCGTAGGGAACTTCATGTACGAGGCGCTCTTCCAATGCTGCGCCATAGTTCAACCACACCATGCCTGCAATGAACAATGTTGAAATAACCAGGATAGTCTTATCCACCTCCCTGCTGAAACCACTGAGATATCCGATAATTTTTTTCATATCCGGACTACGACTTAATAATTCAACAAACATAATAACAATAGAAACATCCTGCCCATCTTAGTGGGGGCTCATTTCGGGGGCGCTTTAAACCTTTAAACACTTAAACTTTTAAACTGAGTAACTATCTTCATCTTTAGCGCTTGATCGTTTTCTTAATTTACCCTTAGTTTTGTTTATAAATGCATTTCATGAGGTTAAGCCATTTTTTTATCTGCCTGCTTTGTATTACACTGTTTTTTGCCTGTAAACCTTCTGCTAAACTGTCAAAGCCGCCTGCGGTCAACGAACTCCGGTACATTAATCAATACGTGCTTCCCAATGCTGTTTCGTTTCAGGGAACAGTGGTGGGAGGGCTCTCCGGCATTGATTATGACAGGCAGCGTGATCAGTATTACCTGATCTGCGATGATCCCTCTGCATTCAGCCCTGCAAGATTTTATACACTTAAGATACCTGTCAGTGAAAAAGGAATAGACAGCGTGGTGCTGACAGGAGTAGCGACCATACTGGACCCTGCCGGTCAGCCTTATCCTGATATCCGGAAAGACAGGACCCATTCCGCTGATCTCGAAGCCATGCGCTATGATCCCACAAGAGATGAAATGATAAGAAGCAGTGAGGGGCAGCGCGTGATCAATGCAGATACCATGCTGCTGCAGGATCCTGATATCGTGATCATGGACAGAACAGGCAAATACAAAGACAGTTTTCATTTGCCTTCCATACTGCATATACAGGCGGAAGAAAAAGGCCCAAGGCATAACAGTGTGCTGGAAGGCCTGGCATTTGATGAGAACTACCGCCATGTATTTGTAAGTGTGGAAGACGCGCTTTACCAGGACGGCCCCAAAGCCGGCACAGGTGATTCAACGGCCTGGGTGCGTATCCTGAAGTTTGACCGCAAAACAAAAAATGAAGTAGCGGAATATGCCTATCAGTTAGACCCGGTGCCACATCCTGCCAATCCTCCCGGTGCATTTAAGATCAATGGCATTTCGGATATCCTTTATATAGGGGAGGACCGGTTGCTGGTAATTGAAAGGGCCTGGTCAACCGGCAGGGTGCCTTCCGATATCCGTGTGTATCTCGCCGATCTCAATAAAGCAGAAAATATTGCCGGTGTCACTTCTCTTCAAAGCACACCTCCCAAACAACCGGTCTCGAAAAAACTCCTGATCAATATGGATGATCTTGGTATTCCCATTTACAATGTGGAAGGCGTTACATTCGGCCCCAGGCTTCCGAATGGGAATGCTTCATTGATCTTTGTGGTGGACGATAACTTTAATAAAAACGAGAAGAGCCAGTTCCTGCTTTTTGAGATCAGGTAAGCGTTGACCGTTGTCCGTTGACCGTTGACCGAATGTTGATAGGCTGCTTCCCGATGGATTATCGGACAACGGTCAACGAACAACGGCCATTGAACTTGCCATTACCTGTTCTTTTCTTTATCTTTCCCCTACATTCAGGGTCTATGAGAATCATACCTTTTGCCATATCTACTGTTGTCACCATCGGGCTGGTGACCGTGCTCAGCATGAAATGGGGGCCTGCGCCGCCTTTCGGTAAATTCCTCAGTCCGCAACAGGGATTCTGGCAGAATGCAGAGCCGGTTGATAAGGATTTTTCTGCCGACCTGCAATTCCCGGAGCTCAAAGGTAAAGCCAATGTGTATTTTGATGAAAGGCTCGTGCCGCATGTATTTGCCGACAATGACGATGATGCCTATTTTATCCAGGGATACCTGCATGCAAAATTCAGGCTATGGCAAATGGAATTTCAGACCCTGGCTACTGCCGGAAGGATCAGTGAAGTGATTGGCGACAGGGCTATCAGTTACGACAGGGAACAACGTCGTATGGGATTGACCTTTGCTGCCGAAAACATGGTCAAAGCCATGGAAGCGAACCCTCAGACCCGCGCAGCAGTCAACAGCTACACTGCCGGCGTGAATGCATGGATCAGCCATCTTACCGAAAGCGAATTGCCTGTTGAATATAAACTGCTCGATTATAAACCCGAGCAATGGAGCAATCTGAAAACAGCTTTATTCGTAAAGCAACTGACCAAGACCCTGGCAGGGTATGGTTATGGGAACGATTTCCAATACACCAGCCTTCTGTCTGTTTTCACTGATGATGAAATAAAAATATTGTTCCCCTATGTGCCTGATTCCCTCAGCCCGATCATTCCTAAAGGAACGGTGTATCCTGAACCGACTTCATTTGCTGTCAGACCAGGAAACTCGGATTCGGCTTATTTGAAAAAAACAGATTCCTTACAGATCTTAAAAACTGATAAACCTGTTCCCGGTATCGGCAGTAATAACTGGGCGGTGAGTGGCAGTAAAACAAAGAGCGGTTCGCCTATTTTATGTAATGATCCGCACCTGGAACTTAATTTCCCTTCCATCTGGTATGAATTGCAAATGCATACCCCTTCTTTTAATGCGTATGGGTCTTCTTTCCCCGGCATTCCCGGTGTGGTGATCGGGTTTAATGACAGCATTGCATTCGGTTTCACCAATGGCGGGATTGACGTGATGGATTTTTACAAGGTCCGGTTCAAGGATGATTCCAAACAGCAATACTGGTCTGATGGTCAATGGAAGGATACACGCATCAAGATCGAAGAGATAAAAGTGAAAGGAGGGCCAACCGTTTACGATACGGTTGCTTACACACATTTTGGTCCGGTGATGTACGATAAAAGCTTTACCAGTGTTTCTTCAGGCGGGGACGCATTTGCCATCCGCTGGAAAGCACATGATGAATCGAATGAACTGCTGATGTGGTGGTATCTCGACAGGGCGCGCAATTATGAAGAGTATACAGAAGCCATTAAATATCTTGAATGCCCTGTACAAAATATAGCATTTGCCAGTAAAAAAGGGGATATCGCTATATGGCAGCAAGGCAAAGTGCCTTTGCGCTGGCCCAGGCAGGGCGTTTACCTGATGCCGGGTGAAGATGATAGCTATAGCTGGCAGGGTTATATACCCCAGGAACAGATACCCCATGTGCTGAACCCGGAACGTGGTTTTGTCAGCAGTGCCAACCAACGCGCTACGGATGATACCTATCCTTATTATGAACCGGGTGATTTTGCAGTGTACCGCGGATGGCGTATCAATCAGCAATTATCAGGCATGCAGCAGATCATGCCTGAGGATATGATGAAACTGCAGAACGATAACCATAATAGCATGGCGGAAATATTCAGGCCTGCTTTGCTGAAATATATTGACCGGTCCAAACTGAGTGCTGAAGAGCAAAAGCTGCTCGGCATTTTCAGCGCATGGAACCTGGAGAATAATGTGGATGAGAAAGGCCCTTCCATCTTCGAAGCATGGATGGATACCTTATCGGCTAAAGTATGGGATGATGAACTGTCGAAGATAAAAGATCCCATTACTCCGCATAAATCCACCCTGGTTGATTGCCTGATAAAAGATTCTGCATTCCGCTATGCTGATAATATCAATACACCGGTAATAGAAACGGTAAGTGATGTGGTAACGGCAAGTTTTAAAGCCATATCACCGGCCCTGTTGCAGAAAGACCAGGACAACAAATTGAACTGGGGCAATGTGAACACACTGACCATTTATCACCTGCTTCGTACAGGAGCTACACCCTTTGGGAAAGCAGGTATCGCAAACGGCGGCGGGTCTGAAATTGTGAATGCCACCCGCAAAACCTATGGGCCAAGCTGGCGTATGATCGTGCAGTTGTCGGCCACTACTGAAGCATACGGAGTATATCCCGGTGGCCAGAGTGGTAACCCGGGCAGCCGGTTCTACGATAATTTTGTGGATACCTGGACAAAAGGGCAATACTATAAGCTGTGGGTAATGAATGAAACAGAAACAGAAGACCCGAGAGTGAAGTGGAAGATAAGCTTTAGTAAGGAATGAATATTACTGCGAACGAAAGAAGCAAACAACTGATCAATATGAAATTTTTAACGGCCCTGTTACTTACAGCCCTGTGTTCCTTTATTGCAGGATTATATTTTCCCTGGTGGTCGCTTGCTGTAATAGCTTTCCTGATAGCATTGCTCGTGCATCAGCGGGCAGGGAAGGCATTCCTGGCGGCATTCATTGCCCTTTTCCTGCTATGGGGTTGCCTGGCTTTATGGATCGATATAAAAAATACAGGCATTCTTTCAAAACGCATTGCTGAACTGCTGGGTGTGGGAAGCAGCTTCCTGCTGGTATTGATCACCGGCCTGGTAGCCGCGCTGGTAGCGGGTTTTTCAGCCATGAGCGGTAGTTATCTAAGAATGAGCCCCCGGAAAGCTTGAAAATGAAAAAACTTCCGTTTTTCTTTTTTTCACTTTTTTGTATGGCCGTTTCTGCAATGGCCCAGCCTTCCAATGCTGTCAGGATAACGGATGAATCGGTAGTGAAAGATTCTTCCGGTACCGTTTATCCCGCCTCTGTGTGGAGACCATTGCTGGCAACGGGTAAATATAATCTGCGGTTCTTAGTGCCCAACAATAAGGATTCAGGGTTCCTGCTTGTCCGGCTCAGCGAAGAAGAACAAAAGAAAAGGTTTGACAACCTTCCCAAACCAAGAGAAAGCCCTTACTTCACGACCGGTAAAAAGCCGCTCGGCTTTTCAGGAAAGGATATCAATGGTAATAAGTATAAACTGAAAGACCTGGAAGGAAAAGTGGTGGTATTGAATTTCTGGTTCGTTGCCTGTGGCCCCTGCCGGATAGAGATCCCTGAATTGAACAAACTGGCAGACGAATACAAAGACAGCAGCAATGTGGTTTTTCTTGCTGTTGCCCTGGACCCCACCCGTGAAGTTGAAAAATTTCTTGAAAAAACTCCTTTTCATTATAACATTATCAGCGACGGCCGGTATATCAGCTCCATATACCGCATCACCGGTTATCCCACTCATGCAGTGATTGATAAAACAGGAAAAGTGATCTTTCATTCCACCGGCTATGGTGTGGCCACCTTACCATGGCTGAGAAAGACCATTGCAGGCGCATTGTGATGATCAGTCATTATGACCGCTGAACAGTTTTTTGTTTTTTGTAACATCTGCGGAAGTATTTTCGTTTTACCGCACAATCACTGCTATGCAAAAAACATTACTTGCTACTCTTTTCTGTTTATTCTCTTTATTTTCTTTTGCCGGCAAAGTTGCTGGTCTTATCACCGATGATAAGGGTAATCCCCTGGCTTATGCTTCCGTAAGCGTGAAAGGAACCACGAAAGGAACAACCTCCAACAGTTCCGGCAGGTATTCGATCACTCTCAGTCCTGGTAAATACACGCTGGTATGCCAGTATGTAGGTTATGGAAAATCAGAGAAAACCATTACCGTGAGCGACGGAGAGGAAACCGTGAATTTCAGTTTATCTATACAGGAGCTGACATTGCAGGAAGTGGTGGTGAAAAGAGGAGGGGAAGACCCTGCTTATGAGATCATCCGCCAGGCTATCAAAAAGCGTTCGTATTATAATGACCAGGTAGATTCATTTTCCGTTAACGTTTATATCAAAGGCCTGATGCGCTCAAAGGGGATACCTAAAAAAGTATTGGGCAAAACGATCGAGCGGGATAGCAATGATGGGTTGGACTCGATGGGCAAGGGAATCCTTTTCCTGTCCGAATCATTAACGAAAGTGGATTATGCAAAGCCCAATAAACTAAAGCTCCAGGTTATCTCTTCCCGTGAAAGTGGTGGTGGATTCGGTTTAACTTTTCCTTTCTTCATTAATTTTTACCAGAACAATGTTTCTGTTTTTGACAATAACCTGAACCCACGTGGCTTTATTTCTCCGATTGCAGATGGGGCCTTGAATTATTACAAATACAAATATGAAGGAAGCTTTATAGAAGACGGCGTAATGGTGAATACGATCAAAGTGACTCCCCGTCGCAAGAACGAGCCTCTGTTCAGCGGAACCATACAGATCACAGAAGATGACTGGCGCATTTACAGCGCTGATCTGCTTACCTCAAGGGATTATTCACTGGAAATGCTGGACACACTTCGTATTACGCAATTGCACTCACCAGTAGCAAGAGATATCTGGAAAACGAAAAGCCAGGTGGTATATCTTGTATTCAAGCAATTCGGGTTTCATATCACAGGCAATTTTGTGAACGTATATAACGATTATGATATCAACCCGGGCTTTGATAAAAAGCATTTTGGCCGGGTGCTGATGAAATACGATACAGCTTTTAATAAAAAAGATACGGTTTACTGGAACAGGACCAGACCGGTGGCTTTGGAAAATGACGAGAAACAGAATTTTATTTTCAAAGACAGCATATCCCAAATAGGGCGCGATTCCGCGCTGTCGAAGCAGCATCTCGATTCTTTGCGTAAGCATCAAAAACCCATTACGCTGAAAGGGGTTTTCTGGTCAGGGCAGGGGCACAATTTTTACGGAAAGAAATCCACCCTTAGCTGGCACCTCAAGCCATTGCTGACACAGGCTGAATACAACACGGTAGAAGGCGTTTCCCTGAATATTGAGCAGAGCTTTAATCTCTGGCGGGCGAAGAGCAGGTATTCGTACCAGCTTAACTGGAATACGCGTTATGGTTTCAGCAATACCCATCTTAACTCCTATGCTGATTTAACGATCAGGCCAAAGAGCTTGAGTTACCGCAACCGCTACCTGCGATTAGCAGGCGGTAAGCGTTTATCACAGTTCAACCAGGATAATCCTATCGACCCGCTGACGAATGCGGCCTATACTTTATTTGGGAAGAAGAACTATATGAAATTATATGAGAACTGGTTTGGCCGGATAGAGTACAATAACAAACTGGAAAACGGATTCAACATTAACCTGCATGCTACTTATGAAGACAGGCTGCCGGTAGAGAATACCACTGATTTCTCTTTCTTTAATAAGGATGCAGCACTGTTGCCCAATCATCCGTATGAACTGGCTTCAATGCCATTCCAGCGCAACCAGGCGCTGGTGGCCGGGTTTACACTTAGCTGGCAACCGGGGCAGCGGTACATTGAATATCCCTGGGGCAAGAGGCCACTGCCTTCCAAAGCACCTGTGTTTGAACTGGAATATAACAAGGGCATCCGGAAAGTATTTGGCAGCGATGCAGACTTTGACAAATGGAAATTCTCCATGGCCGATAACATGAACTTCAAGATCGGTGGTGAATTCAAATATAAAGTTGGTGTGGGTGGATTCTTTAACAGTGATAGTGTGTCCATTCCCGACCTGCAGCATTTCAATGGCAACCAGACATTCTATAATATCAAATACCTGAACAGCTTCCAGCTTGCTCCTTATTACCGCTACAGCAACGCAGAGAAGTTTTATATCTATGGCCATGCAGAGCATCATTTCAATGGATTGCTCACTAATAAGATCCCTTTGCTGAATAAACTGAAATGGTATCTTGTTGGCGGTGCCAATGCTTTCTATGTAAATAAGGATAATTATTATGTGGAAGTATTTGCCGGCCTGGAAAATATCTTCAAATTATTCAGGGTAGATTTTGTGAATGCGTATCAGCCTGGTTTGGGGAACAGGTTTGGTGTACGGGTAGGGTTTGGTGGTTTGATAGGGGGGAAACTGGAATGGTAATGAAAGGTTTAATAGTTTAAAGTTTGCACCATTAAACCTTTTCCTATCTTTGCGCCGGAATTTGGTTCAGCCTGCAACTGTCCAAAAATGATCATTCCGCTTTTAGCGGTCAAATTTCAAGAAGATGGCCTTACATAACCGTGTCTCCCGTCAGGAGCTGAAGGAGCGTATTTTAAACGATCCTACTCCGCGTACAACTATTTCTTTCTATTGTTATTTCAGGATTGAAGATCCTGTTGTTCTCCGCAATACGCTTTATCGCGAACTGAGGGCATTGGACGTAATGGGCCGCATCTATATCGCCCATGAAGGCATCAATGCGCAGATCAGTGTGCCTGCTGAGAATGTTGAGGCATTCCGCACCTATCTCTATTCTTTTGAACCATTGAATGGCCTGCGGTTGAATATTGCAGTGGATGATGATGGCAAATCGTTTTATGTACTCGATATAAAAGTGCGCACTAAAATAGTGGCTGATGGCATTGACGATCCTTCTTTCGATATGGCCCAAAAAGGGCGTTATGTAAATGCCGAACAGTTCAATGAACTATCGAATGATCCCAATACTGTGGTGATCGATATGCGTAACCATTATGAGTATGAAGTGGGGCATTTTGAGAAAGCCATCGAGATACCCAGCGACACTTTCCGTGAGCAGTTACCCATGGCCGTAGATATGATGAAGGATAAGAAAGATACCAATATCATCATGTATTGTACCGGGGGTATCCGTTGTGAAAAGGCATCTGCTTTTATGCTGCATAAAGGATTTAAGAATGTATTTCACCTGGAAGGAGGGATCATTCATTATACCAACCAGGTGAAGGAAAAGGGGTTGAGCAATAAATTTCATGGAAAGAACTTTGTATTTGATCAGCGCCTGGGTGAAAGGATCACGGAGGAGATCATTGCTCATTGTCATCAATGTGGTAAGCCGGCAGACACGCATGTGAACTGTGTCAATGATGCCTGTCACCTGCTGTTTATCCAGTGTGATGAATGTAAGGAAGCTTTTGAGCAGTGTTGCAGTAAGGAATGCCAGGACTTTATTCATTTGCCTGAAGAGCAGCAAAAGGAGCTGAGGAAAGGGATTGATAAGGGAAGGAATGTGTTTAATAAGTCGAGGCACAGGAAAAGCCGAATGGCGTAGAGGATCGCAAAGGGCGCCAGGAAAACGCAAAGAACGCAATGTTGATCCGATAAATAGATTCTTAGCGCCCTTTGCGTTTTCCTGGCGCTCTTTGCGATCCCTTCTCCTCAAATAACATTTTACTTACCCTTAATCCATTGAACACAAACCGGCTTGCCCACAGCTATCTTTCTACCGCTATCCTGCAGCAACCCCGTTGTTTTATCCCTTTTAAAAATCACGATCTCATCGCTGTTCTGGTTAGCAGCCAGTAAAAAATTCCCTGTGGGATCAAAATTGAAATTGCGGGGCGTTTTACCAAGCGTGGATTGATGACCCTTATATACGATCATTCCCGAACCGGGATTGATGGAAAAGATCGCAATGTTATTGGATTGGCCACGGGTGGATGAATACAGGAATTTGCCATCCGGGGAAGTATGTATATCAGCTCCGTCAGCAGGCCCGGAATAATCAGGTGGTAAAGCAGACATATGCTGTACAAATTCCAGTTGCCCATGCTTCAGGTAATTGAACACTTCCACTCCGCCGCTCATTTCTGTTGCCAGGTAAGCATATTTACCGGAAGGATGAAAAGCAAGATGGCGGGGTCCATCACCAGCTTCCACTTCTGCATAAGGCACTGGTGCCGGAGCAAGCCTGCCGGTTTTATTATCGAAAGTATAGGTCATTACTTTGTCCAGCCCAAGATCGGCTACGAAAAGAAATTTATTATCGGGTGAAAAAACAGTGCAATGAACATGCGGGCCTTCCTGCCTGTCAGTGTTCACGCTATGACCTTCATGTTGGATCACCTGGCTTGCAGCATCCAGCGATCCGTCTTTACGCACAGGGAAAACAGCCAGTGTGCCGCTGCTGTAATTACCTGCTACTACCCATTTACCGGTTTTGTCTACTGCAACATAACAGGGATGGTTTCCTCCCGATGACTGACGGTTAAGCTCGCTGAGCTTTCCTGTTTTTTTATCAAATGAAAATGCAGTGATCCCTCCGCCATTTCCCTGCTCGTTGCCATTTTCATTTACTGCATATACAAATTGCTGGTTGGGTGAAACGGCAATATAGGAGGGGTTTTCTGTAACAGCACTGTCTGCAAGCAAGGCGGTGCCTGTAGCGCTGTTGAATTTATATACATAAATGCCTTTGCTTTTTCCGCCGGTGTAAGTGCCGACTAAAAGATAGGATTCCTGGCTTTGCACAACTGTCATAACAAATAAGGATGCAATTGAAAGAAGAAGATTTTTCATTGAGCGGTATATAAGGTTAGGTGATCCGTTTTTCATTGCGGCCATTAAATTACTCATAACCCGTTAAAATCCGCTATAATTTCTTTAACAAAAAGCATACTTGTTTTGATTCATTTTTAACAAGTTCCGATCAAACCTGCAGGAATAACCGGCAGTCATAATAGTGTAAGAAAACCGTTCATTAACCTCAAAATAGAACTACTATGAAAAAGATATTTACAATTTCATCCTTCCTGATCTTATTAGTTGTTATACTGGCCGGATGTACCAAAAGGTCCTATTATGATGATGGGAACGACTATTGGTTGAGCAAGGAATATGGCGTGGTGGTATATAGTGATTCCTACTGTCCTTATTATGTGGTGGAAACCTACAATGGTTACACTATTATCCGTTCAAGTGGTTATCGCCCTTATGAAGGCGACGAAATATATGGTGATCTGAGCCGTACCGGTTACCGCGATCTTTACAGCTACACAGATAATGTGGTATTCCGCGGCGAGGTCACTGATTACTGGCTTACTTATGGTGAAGCGCAATACATGATCGATAACCTTTGTTACGGTTATAATAAGAGCGCTACCAAAAAAACAATCCAGCAAGGATTGCTGAAGCCCAAAAGCAATTAACCCTGTTGTTGAGTTAAGTGGAGCATAACACAAAGAGCGTCGCATATATGCGGCGCTCTTTTGCATTATTTTAAGTTGGAACTATTTCAGTGCGGCAATGATCCTGTTGTAGGTTTCTTCCTCCGGCAATTTCTCCGGTTTGAATCTTTCGCCGATCACTTTTTCATACAGTTCAATATAGCGCTGGGAAATGGTGTTCACCCATTCATCGTTCATTTCCGGCACGGTCTGTCCTTCCTTTCCCATAAAATTATTGGCGATCAGCCATTCCCTTACAAACTCCTTACTGAGCTGCTTCTGGCGTTCACCCTTTGCCTGGCGTTCATCAAATCCATCGGCATAGAAATACCTGGAGCTGTCGGGTGTATGGATCTCGTCCATAAGATAGATCGTGTCGCCGATCTTTCCGAACTCGTATTTGGTGTCTACAAGAATAAGCCCCTGTTTGGCGGCAATTTCTTTTCCGCGTTCAAATAATTGCAATGCATATTCGCTCAGTATGGCCCATTCTTTTGCAGTGGCAAGTCCATTGGCAATGATCTGATCGGGAGAAATATCTTCATCATGCCCCTGTTCGGCTTTGGTGGAAGGCGTAATGATGGGAGTGGGGAAGAAATCATTTTCTTTCATTCCCTCCGGCATCGAAGCTCCGCATAAAGTTCTTTTACCGAAAGAATAAGTGCGCCAGGCATGACCTGTTAAATTACCTCTTACTACCATTTCAATTTTAAAAGGCACACATTTTTTACCGATGGAAACATTGGGTGCCGGCACTGATTCAAGCCAGTTGGGACAAATATCAGTGGTCGCTTTCAGCATATAAGCAGCGATCTGGTTAAGCACCTGTCCTTTGTAGGGGATCGGTCTGGGAAGAATTACATCAAATGCAGATATGCGATCGGATGCGATCATCACCAGCCGGTCGCCGATGGTATATACATCGCGTACTTTGCCGCTGTAAAAAGCGGTCTGTCCGGGAAAAGAAAAAATATTCATAATCGAAAGTAACACCAGTGCTAAATCTACCCAATATCAGGGCGTCGAAGATTTCAACAATTTATTCTTTCTCCTTAAAAATTAAATTTTTAGATAAGGGTTACAATTCTTATTTTTCCATATATATAATTCCAAAACTTAAATTGCCAATTATGAGAAAAGGCTATCGCTTTTTAGTGGTCCTCTTATCCCTCTCTTTTTTTTCGGCCACAGTTCTTGCGCAAGGTGTCACAATCTCAGGTAATGTTCGAAATAGTTCTTCGCAGGAAGCAGTGCCTGCGGTATCTGTAGTGGTGAAAGGAAGCAGTCAGGGCACTTACACTAATTCAAATGGTGAGTTCAGCTTGAGCGTACCCAAATTGCCGGTCACGCTGGTATTTACTTCTGTGGGGTATGATACGTATGAAGTGACCGTTTCAGACGCTTCTGCAAAAGTGGAGGTAGAATTCAAACCGAATGTCTCGCTCGGCCAGGAAGTAGTGGTGGCAGCCAACCGAACCCCCACCCGGATACTGGAATCGCCGGTTACCATCGAGCGGATGAGCGTAAATACGATCCGCAATGTTGCAGCTCCCAATTTTTACGACGCTATCACCAACCTGAAAGGCGTTGATATGCATACGGCTAGTCTCACTTTTAAAACACCTACCACCCGTGGTTTTCTTGGAAGCGGTAATACCCGCCTCAATCAACTGGTGGATGGAATGGACAATCAGGCTCCCGGTCTTAACTTTTCCGTGGGCAATATTGTTGGTCCGAATGAACTGGACGTAGACAATGTGGAATTGCTGGCAGGTGCTTCTTCTGCTCTTTATGGTTCAGGAGGCATGAACGGCACTTTGCTGATCAACAGCAAAAACCCTTTCAAATACCAGGGCTTCAGCTTTAATATCAAACAGGGCATCATGCATATAGGGGATGATCAGCCAGGTGGCCCCTCACCTTATTACGACTGGTCTTTCCGTTGGGCAAAAGCGATCAAAGACAAATGGGCTTTCAAGCTCACTGCGGCTTTTGTGACGGCTGATGACTGGGCTGCAAATGATGACCGCAATAAGCAACAGTTGGGTGTGCTGAGCAAAGTGGTAGGAGGTAATCGCGGCAATGATCCTAATTATAATGGAGTGAACGTGTATGGGGATGAGGCCAGTGCCAATATGCTCCAGTTCTCCCAACTGGTAATAGCACAGGCGCCTTCTGCGCTGGTCAACGCTGCGAATGCTTATTTCACTCCGTTGGGCACATATCCAACCAATGCACAGGTAGGGACTTTTGTTTCCATGTTCCCTTCGGCGCAGCAACCGTCAGTGCAGCAGTTCCTGCCATTCTATCTTGGTGCTACCAAAGGATATTTTGGCAACAACTCCAATGTATCGCGTACCGGTTATGAAGAAAAAGACCTGGTGGATTATAATACGATCAATGCCCGCTTCAGTGCCGGCATCCATTACAAGATCACACCGGGCATTGAAGCTTCATTGAATACCAACTTCGGTACAGGTACTACTGTATATACCGGAGCCGACCGTTATTCCCTGCGCAATTTTAAAATGGCGCAACACAGGTTGGAAGTGAGAGCTAAATCATGGTACCTGCGTGGGTATACCACACAGGAAAATGCAGGTGGTTCTTATAATGCCACTGCAGCAGGTGTATACATCAACAGCCAATGGAAATCCAATCAAAACTGGTTTGGCCAGTATATAGGGACTTTCTCTGAAATGCGCCGCCAGGGTGCCGGCAGTATTGCCGATGCCACTATTCATGCCAATGCGCGCGCTTTGGCTGATCAGGGCCGTTTGATCCCCGGTACAGCCGCTTATGAAGCAGCATTGAAAGAAGCCCGGTCTGTTCCCATTTCCCAGGGCGGTGCTTTGTTTCTCGACAAAACAGATCTCTGGGCCGGAGACGGACAGTTGAATCTTTCTGATGCACTTGAATTCTCAGATAAAGTGGAAGTGATCGTTGGCGGACAATGGAAACAATATGTATTGAATTCAGAAGGCACTTTGTTTGCCGATACCGCAGGCAATATCAAGATCAATGAATACGGTGGTTATATACAATTGAGAAAAACCTTGTTCGATGAATTCCTGACCCTGACAGCGGCAGGCCGTTATGATAAGCAAACCAATTTTGACGGTCGCTTTACACCCCGTTTCACTGCGGTTTTCAAAGTAGCGAAAGACAATAATATACGTCTCTCTTATCAAACAGCTTATCGTTTCCCCACCAACCAGGACCAGTACATCAGCCTCGTAACCGGTGCAGGTGTTTTGATCGGTTGCCTGCCTGAGTTCCAGACCTATTATGGATTGAACTCTGCAGCCCGTCCGGGCTATACGGCTGCCAGTATCCTGGAATACCGCGCTACGGCTGATGCCTCCAAACTGGTGCAGGCACAGTTCAGGGAAGTAAAACCTGAAACCGTGAATTCTTATGAGATCGGTTATAAAGGTATTCTTGGCGACAGGCTTCTTATAGATGCTTACGGTTATTACAGCGTATATAAAAACTTCCTGGCTACGATCGGTGTGGGCCAATCCAATATTCCCGGATCACCGGTTGGTTTGCTTTCTGCGCTCACTACAACGAATGTGTCCTATAAGCAAAATGCTGACGAAGATGTGAAAGCGCTTGGTTGGGGCATAAGCGCGGAATACAAACTGCCAAGAGGATTTTATGCATATGGCAACGTATTCTCTGATGAGTTAAGAGATCTGGCTCCTGGCTTTGTATCCTTTTTCAATGCGCCAAAATATCGCTTTAACCTGGGCCTCCGCAATGAAAATGTTTATAAGAATATCGGTTTTAACGTAGTGGCCAAATGGCAGGACAACAGCTATTATGAAGGAACTTTTGTTTCCGGTACCCTGCCTTCTTTCACCTGGGTGGATGCACAGATCACTTACCGCCCTGCCAAAACCAAAAGCGTGTTCCGCATCGGTGGCACCAATGTGGGCAACAGCTACTACCGCACAGGTTTCGGCAGCCCTTATGTAGGCGGGTTGTATTATGTGAGCTATGGATATAATCTGTTTTGACGATCGTTGACCGTTGTTCGAAAAACATTTTCTGTTGTCACCCCGGCCCTGGTTCAGGACACAGTATAGTTTAAAGAATATAAGAGCCGGGGTGACAATAGAAGATGAACTGCTTGTCCGGCTTGCGTATTAATAGCCATCGGCCACTCGAACAACGGCCAATGCTCAACGCAAAAAAAAGACCGCCTCACTTGAAAGTGACGCGGTCGTGTTGCAGGAGTTGCAACTGCTTTTAACCGAATAAACCACCTTTTTTCAGAGTTCTGGTGCCTTCACCAATTTTGAACCCGTTATGATAAATTTCAATTTTGTAATCTCCTCTTTGGAAGTCTTCCTGGCGGATCGGGAACTGCACTGCTTTGCGTGTGCCTTGTTCGTATTCAACAGGAACTTTAGTAGTAAAGGGTTTGTCGCCATCAGCGCGGGTAGTCAGTGTGCCTGAACCCAAAGAAGGATCAGAGATCACGTTACCGTCGGGAGCTGTTACCATGATGTACATGTCAGCAGGACCTGATTTAGCGATACGGTTCTCAACATCGAAAGACACTACCAGTTTGTCTACTCTTTTAGCAGTAGTGCTTACTTTTTCTTTACCATTTTTCTTTTCATTGATCGGAGTGATCTGGATGTTGGAAGCGCTGAAAGTAGAACCTACGTCAACAGTTTGTGCCAGTGCTTCTTTTTCAGCAGAGGATGTTTGCAGGTTTTGCTCCAGTGTTTGCTTTTCAGTAGTAAGCTGAGTATTGTTAGCTGTCAGCTCCTGGTTTTCACCAGTCAGCCTTGATACTTCCTGCTCCAGGTTAGCGATCTTATCATTCAGTTCAGAGATCAGGGTACGAGCTCTTGCCAGTTCAGCATCAGAAGCATTCTTTTTGCTGAGGATGCCGCGGATCTCTGCTTTTTTAGCATCGATATCTTTTTGCAGAGCTGTTTTTTCACCTTGCAGGTTATTGTTGGCTCCTGTGATGGAGTCGAGACGCATTTCAGCTTCGTCATACATCAGTTTCAGTGAATCGCGTTGGCTCATGAAACTGTCTGATTGAGTTTGCGCCACTTGCAATTTTTCACCGGAATTATTTTTATCCCAGAGCAGATAGCCCCAGGTACCGAGCAGAGCGGCTGCAAGAATACCTATCAGTAAGTTGCGGCTGCCGCGGTTCTGTGGTGGCTGATTTTGCGGCGTAGCAGATGGATAATTCGTGTTTGTCATATAGATGGGTTTTTAAATTTTTAAAAAGTTTAAAATTTTTAAATGTAGTGTTTAAGTTTCGCTAAATGAATAGTAGATTTTCAGATGGATAAGTGGTTTTTTCCAAGGGTTAACAACGGTGCCGGGTGTCTTCGCGCAACACAATTCCGAAAACCGTGCCAGAAACTTTTTTGCCGGCGGGGAAAACTTCCGGGCAGCTTCCACAAAAAAATGGCTAAAGCCTGTATCTTAGCGCATTATGGCGGTTGAAAAAATCATAGCGGAATGGAAAAAGGGAGTGTTCAAACCGGTCTACTGGCTGGAAGGTGAAGAAGAATATTTTATTGATAAAGTGATGGATTATGCAGAGCATCACCTTCTCCCGGCAAGCGAAGCTTCATTTAATCTTTCGGTGTTTTACGGCCGGGATTCTTCCTGGGCCGATATCGTGAATGCCTGCCGGCGATATCCCATGTTTGCAGAACGGCAGGTGGTTTTGTTAAAAGAAGCACAGCAAATGCGCGATGTTGAAAAACTGGAAGGATATGTAGAAAATCCTTTGGTCTCAACCGTATTTGTGGTATCGTACAAAGACAAGAAAGTAGACGGCCGCACCAAATTTGCCAAAACGCTTAAGGAAAAAGGCGTTTTCATCAGCACCAAAAAGATTTACGACAGCCAGTTGCCCGAATGGACACAGGAACTGCTGCGCTCAAAAGAACTTACTATTTCCCCCAAAGGCCTGGCGCTTTTGATTGACCATATCGGCAATGACCTGAGCAGGATCGAAAATGAGATCGAAAAAATTTCTGTTAATCTTGGCAAGCGCAAGAACATTACCGAAGAAGATATCGAGGAATTCGTAGGCGTCAGCAAAGATTTTAATGTATTTGAATTGCAGGCTGCCCTGGCTAAAAAAGACCTGCCCAAAAGCATCCGTATCATCCAGTATTTTGAATCGAACCCCAAGGCAGCGCCGATACAACTGGTGCTTCCGTCACTGTATAGTTTTTTCAGTAAAGTGTTCATGGTATTCGGTGCCGGCTCACAGGACGAAAAAGCGGTAGCTTCCGCACTGGGCGTCAGCCCTTTTTTCGTAAAAGATTATATGCAGGCCGCCAGGACCTACGATTACAGTGGTGTGGAAAAAATATTATTGCTGCTTCACCAGTACAATCTCAAAAGCATAGGGATCAATGCGGCCGCTACGGAAGACGCTTCCCTGCTGAAGGAAATGGTGTATAAAATCGTGGCCTGATGATCGGGTTTTATTTTTTTTATTTATCCAACAGCTTATCTTGCGCGTATCAAATAATAAAACATGAAAAAACTTTCCCTCTTATCCTTTGCAGCAGCCCTGTTCTTTTTGACCAGTTGCGAAACCACCCGTGAGATCGTTATCGGCAGCAATGGCGACGGCTCCATGAGCACAACAGTAGACATGAGCCAGCTTATCGGTATCGCTAAAATGTCTGGAAAAGGAGAGGAAATGAAAAACCAGAAAGCCATAGACACCACAGTGTCTTTTGCAAGCCTGGCAGATAGCCTTGATGGTGCGACCCCTGAAGAAAAGGAACTGGTTAAAAAAGGCACCATGAACATGATCATGAATATGGAGGACGATAAATTCGTTGCAAAAATGAATTTTCCTTTTACCAGCATCGGCGAACTGGCCAAGCTGGATAAATTATCCGGCAAAATGACACAGGAAGGAATGAAATCGATGAGCGGTAAGAACGCAGGCGTGCCGGATGATGAAATGCCCCAGGGATCTATCGATGATTATTTTACTACCACTTACAACGATGGGCTTATTGAAAGAAAACTGAACAAGGAAAAATATGCCGCCATTGCCGACGATAAAGGCGCACAGGCATTGAAAGAAGTTAGCGAACAGGGAATGCCGATCACCAGCAAAATAGTGATCAACCTGCCACGCCCGGCCAAAAAAGTGGAAGGCGCCAATGCCAAACTTTCTGAAGACAAAAAGAAAGTGACGATCGAGAACGATATGTCAGATCTTTTTGATGATGCGACGAAGATGGAATTTAAAATAGAATACTAGAAGTTTTATTCCACAAAGACAGTAAGAGCACAAAGGATATTTTTTCTTTGTGCTCTTACTGTCTTTGTGGGATCCATAAACTATTATAATATCTTAAGACTATCTATTTTATCCTGGTCGATCTGTTTTACTAATGCTTCCAGCGAATCAAATTTTATCTCCTCACGGAGATATTTTTTTACATAGATGCGCAGGGTAAGCCCGTAAATGTCCTGGTTGAAATCAAAGAGGTTTACTTCAATCACTCTTTTTTTACCATCCACGGTAGGGCGGAAGCCTATGCTCATCATCCCTTTTAAACGCTGGCCATTCTTGTGCTGCGGAATGGAGGCATACACTGCATAGATGCCATTGCCCGGGATGATCTTTTCTTCGTCCGGCACCTGGATATTGGCGGTTGGATAACCCAGTTTTCTGCCCAGTTTATCCCCGTTAACTACAGTGCCTGAAAAAAAGAATTCATAGCCCAGCAGTTTATCGGCAGTCTCAACCCTGCCTTCGAGCAATGCTTCGCGGATACGGGTTGAACTGATGGCTATTTCATCGAGTATATGTTTGGGAATTTCTTTGAGCTGGTAATGAAAGCGCGGTGCCAGCAGTTCCAGCAAGCGGTAATCGCCTTTCCGTTCCCTGCCAAAGCGATGGTCATAACCGATAATGATGGTGTGAGGGTGGAACCGCTTTACCAGGAAATGCTCCACATAGTCTTCAGCCTGCTGATTGGCAAAAGCGTCGGTAAAAGGCACTATCACCAGGTGATCGATACCCAATTGCTCCAGCAGCTCAATTTTCTCTTCAAGGGTATTGATCAGCCGGATGCCCAGTATGGTAGAGGAAACGATTTTGCGGGGATGGGGATGGAACGTGATGATCACCGTTTCCCCGTTAATGGCGCGGGCTTCGTGCAACAGCTCATCTATGATCTGCCGGTGCCCGGCATGCACCCCATCGAAAGTGCCGATCGTTACCACTGCATTCCGGAATGCCGGTAACTGATCCAGGTTTTTGTGAATTTGCATAAAGAAATGCGAAGATAGTTAACGATACTTAACTCAGACATTTTAGCTAGTTTTGCGCCTTAAATTCAAGCATGAGCCTGTATACCAAACGCGGCGTTTCTGCACAAAAGGAAGAAGTGCATGCCGCCACCAAAAAACTTGATAAAGGTCTTTACCCCAAAGCTTTTTGCAAAATTTATGCGGATGTGCTGTGTGGCGACGATAACTGGGTGAACGTAATGCATGCCGATGGCGCCGGCACCAAAAGTATACTGGCTTATCTCTACTGGAAGGAGACCGGTGATCTTTCCGTATGGAAAGGAATTGCGCAGGATGCTATTGTAATGAACCTCGACGATCTGCTTTGTGTAGGCATCTATGACCAGCTATTGTTTTCTTCCACGATCGACCGCAACAAACAACTGATCCCCGCTGAAGTGCTGGAAGCCGTGATCAATGGCAGCCAGGAATTCTTTGATACCATGAAGCAATTTGGGGTGAACATCACCTATATGGGCGGAGAAACGGCCGATGTAGGCGATGTGGTAAGGACCATGGCCGTGAATGGTACCATGACGGCGCGCTGGCCCAAAGCAAAACTGATCACCAATGAAAAAATAGAAGCAGGCCAGGTGATCGTGGGGCTTGCAGGATTTGGCCAGGCGAAATATGAAACGGCTTACAACAGCGGCCTTGCCAGCAACGGGCTTACCAGTGCGCGCCATGATGTGCTGCATAAAAGCTATGGACAGCGTTTTCCTGAATCGTATGATAACTCGCTCGACGATTCAGTGGTTTATATCGGCCCGCATCACATGAAAGATGAAGTGGAGGTTGCCGGAAAAAAATTAAGTATTGGGCAGCTATTGCTTTCTCCCACCCGCACATTTGCACCTGTGCTGAAAGAATTGCTGGAAAACCATTTTGACAGCATTAAAGGATTGGTCCATTGCAGCGGCGGTGGGCAAACCAAATGCCTGAAATATGTACCGGAAGATGTACATATCCTGAAAGATAATTTGTTTACTCCCCCCGTGATCTTCGATCTTATTCAAAAAGCCAGTGGCGCAGACGAACGGGAAATGTACCAGGTATTCAATATGGGTACCCGCCTGGAGATTTATACTACAGAAAAAGATGCAGCAAAACTGATCAGTATTGCAGAGAGCTTTGGCGTGGAAGCCCGCATTACCGGCAGGGTGGAAGAGGCTAAAAAACAAGCCCGCCTTTCTGTAAAAACAGCGGCGGGGATGATTGAATACAAGTAAAGTTTTAGTTGCGCTTTTACTGGAAGCATTACTAACGTTCACACCTTACTCTTTCAATAATTTAAAGGATGAATGGAGGTTTTGTTTCTGCCCATCTATCCGGATTATATAAGTTCCCGGAGCAAGATCCCCTGTGGAAACAGATGTGGTATTGGCTCCTTTTGTCAATGTTGTTTTTGTACGTGATCTTTCTTTTCCTGACATGTCAATTATACGAATAATAACGTCTCCATCCTCATTGGCGTTCAATTTTAACGAAACGGAATTCGAAGCCGGATTGGGGTAAACGACCGCAGAACTGTTTACGGGACTTACATTAACTTCTTGCAGTTGCAGGTTCTCCGTTTTGGAAGATGAAGGGGATTGCTGAACGCCTACCGCCCGGTAGGAGATCTTTCCATCATTATTGCGCCTGGCAGGATAGCCAACGACGGTCACTTCTTTCAGATCTGCATCTGTTCTCTTTTTTGCATAGCCGGTAACAGTTACTTCTTCCAGTTGCGCCTCTGTTTTATCGGTTTTCTTTTTTCCGTACCCAACAACGGTTACTTCTTTCAGATCGGCATCTGTTTTATCCGTCTTCTTTTTTGCGTATCCAACAACGGTTACTTCTTCCGGCTGGGATAAAGGAACCCCCTTAACCGAACGGATATTGTTCAATTCCCCCTGTTCGGAAGTAATGGGGGAAAGTGTAAGCGTTTCCCTGGTAGTGATCTCCAGTACGCCGTTTTCAGCTTTTGCTCCGTACCGGCGGGTGGCGGCGGAGTCTTTTAATACCGTGACGGACTCAATAGTGTTGGGGTCAATATCAGTCAGGGCTGATCTCGTTGATTTTCTTTCCAGTTCTTTGCCATCAAGAACGATAAGGGGTTCCTTGCCGTTGGATGAGGTGACACCGCGCAGCGATATCCGAACAGGTTTTTGCTTTGGCCCGATAGTATCTATTGTGGCACCTACAAATTCCACTACACCGTTCCTGGCTTTCTCGCCATATTTGGCAATGGCCTTTGGATCATTGGCAGAAGTAGAAATAAAAGACCTGCTTTCAAAAACATGGTAGTCGCCGGTCATTTTAGCGAACTCTTCCCTTGTATATTCCTTGCCGTTAAAGATGACCAGCCCTGGGAACAGGGCGTTTTTCCCATTGTTGTTGAGTGTTCTTCCGGTGGCGGTAATATCGGCCCTGACCTCTTGTATTTTAACTTCTTTTATTTCCAGAGTGTTCATAGGAATGGTGTCTGGTAGAAACAAAGAAGATTGTTCAGGCAGGCTGTTTTCGTTTAAGGAGTCGGATTGTTTTTCCCTGTAGCTGAAAGCAAACAGGGTAATTAGCAGTGCTGCCAATGGCAATACCAGCAATTTGCGCAGGTACTGGTGGCTTGTTTTGTGGGGATTTGTAATCATGGCTATACGTCTTTTTATCTGGTTATGAAAAAAAGGATGAACAAGTTGGTGTTGGGTATTCAGGGCCTGCATCAACAGCAGTTCCGCATATTCCCATTTTTGTGTTTCATTGGTAGCGAACCGGTCGGCCAGGAATTCATGGATGGCCTTCAGCTCTTTTTTCATCAGGTGAAAAACCGGGTTGATCCAGAAAACGATCGTTACTATTTCCATGAAAATAATATCGAGACTGTGTTTTTGCTGTATATGGAATACTTCATGGCGGAAGATCTGTTCCCCCTTCTGTGAATCCAGTTCAATTTTATTGTTCCAGAAAAGCCAACGGAAAAAAGAAAAAGGAGTGCCGGGCTCTGCGGTATTGATAAAGCGGATACCGTTCAGGTGCTCGGCGGGATGCTCACGCATCAGTTTTTTCAGTTTTCTTATAGACAGTAGCACGCGCGCCAGTCCAAACAAACCGATCAATGTATACAAAACATACCATACAGACTGCCAGTTGAAAGTTTTCCCCGCTTCACCATCTTCTACGAAAATGATTACAGGTTGCCGCCCGGAAAGATTTTGAAGGGTATACAACCAGGCTGAAGAAGTGTCCTGACCGGTGAAATAAACCGGTATGTTCAGGAAGGGGATAAGTATACTGGCCACCGCAGCCATCAGGATATAAAAACGGTTGTACTGATGGAATTTCTTATTGCGCAGTGCAACGTGATAATAAGCATACAGAATGCCTGATACGATCACTACCTGCAGCAGATAGAATAGCAAGCTTTTCATTTCCTGTTGTTTTGCTGTTTTTTAATTTGCTGAAGAAGGTTTTCCAGTTCTTCCACCGAAATATTGTTTTCCTTTACAAGAAAGGAAACAACATTGCTGAATGAACCTTCAAAGTATCCTTTCACCAATTGCTTCATACTTCTTTTGGAGTAGTCATCCTTGCTCACCAGCGGATAATACTGATGCTGCCGGCCCATTACATTCGCAGCAACAAATTCTTTTTCCATTAAGATCTTTAGCAGGGTGGCAACAGTGTTCTGATGCGGCTTTGGTTCAGGCATTGCATCCACGATATCCCGCAAAAAAGCTTTTTCCAGTTTCCATAAAACCTGCATCACCTGTTCTTCTGCTTTAGTAAGTGCTTTCATTGTTCAATTGTTTTAGCCGGTATGATCCCGGAGTGATCAGCAAATTACAAAACGAATCTATAACTAATTGTTTAGTTTTACAACTAATTTCTTAGTTTAAGTAAAAAAAAGGCAGTTTTCGCTTCAGTTTGCCTTATTTTGCAGCAAACGAACGGAGTAATGTCAGAGCCGATCATCGAAATACAGCACGCTAATATTTATCAGGGCAATAATCTCATTTTACAGGATGTAAACCTGACGGTTAACAAGGGTGAATTTGTGTACCTGGTAGGGAAGACCGGAACAGGAAAATCCAGCCTTTTAAAGACCCTTTACGGCGAACTGCCCCTTACAGAAGGAGAGGCGACAGTGGCTGGTTTCGGGCTGAAAAACCTTGATTGGAAAAAAGTGCCCTTCCTGCGCCGCAACCTGGGCGTGGTATTCCAGGATTTTCAACTGCTGACCGACCGGAATGTGAACGATAACCTGAAGTTTGTGCTCCGCGCTACTGGCTGGACGGATATAAGACTGATGGATGAAAAGATACAGGATGTGCTGGAAAAAGTAGGCCTCAAGGCAAAAGGCTTTAAAATGCCTTTTGAGCTAAGCGGCGGCGAGCAACAGCGTGTGGATATTGCCAGGGCCTTACTTAACTCTCCCAAACTGATCCTTGCTGATGAGCCTACCGGTAATCTTGACCCCGAAACATCGGACGAGATCATGAACCTCCTGTTCCATATCTCCAGGGATTTCAATACCACCATCCTGATGGCTACGCATGACTATATCGTAGTGCAGAAATTCCCCGCTCGCATGATCCGTACAGAGCGCGGCAGGGTGATCGATAATGCTACCATAACCATTGAATAAGCTCACGCGTATTCTTTTCGTTATCGTAGGTATTGCCCAGCAATTGCTTTCTTAATATTTTCTCTTCCCGTGTAAACGGCTGATGATAGAGCTGCATGATGATGGATGCAAATGCATTGGCGCTGGCACCGATATGACAGGTATCTTCCAGTCCTGTACCCGAAACCATTGGTTCATTCACCAGGCAATGCCTTCCTTCAAACAAAGCATGAAGCAGTTTAAGCCTGATGCCTGTTACGTTTTTATTGAAACAGGGCAATACATGAATATGCGCCTTGCGCACCAAGTCGTTCATTTCCGATTCAGAAGGATCGGCCACCAGGCAGGTATGCTGGCAAAGCTCAGCCACTTTCAGTAATCGTTTGGATGGTTTTTTACCGGCAATAATAAACGGTGCTCTTGCCTTGGTGACCACATTGCAGAGAAGCCATAAAGCGGCTTTCTCATTTTCCGGTACGGAAAGATTGCCATGGTATAAACAAAAATTTCCCTGCCCTTCTTCACCGTTCACTTTTTGCCAGCTTGGGAAAGTAGGGAGGAAGCGGACATTATCAAGCTGGTAAATGTTTTTCAGTGAATCGATATCATTCCCTGATACGCAGGCATAGGTACATTGCCTGGGAAGATGAGCGGAATATTTTTTTAATAAACGGCTTTCATTGAAGAAATACAGTTTTTTCGGAAGAAAGGTTTCCACTCTTGCCAGTTCCTTATAATAAATGCTTTCTTCATTATGCATCCGCACAATGATCTTCCGCTCTGCTATATCCAGGTTTTGTAAAATGCCGGTGCAATGAATGCCTTCGAGGAGGATAGGGTGATTGTCCTGTTTCAGCCGGTTGATGAGCTGTTCATTGATGCGTGATGAAACAATAAAGGGCAGCTTAAAAGAAAATCCTTTTTTCAGTGTTTCCCTTTCATATACGTTGATGGTTTCGCAAAACCGGTTCAGCTCATTTGGCGTACCGCGTTCGTTATAGTTGAAGTAATGGAGATGGATACGGATGCCAAGTTCATGCAGTGTCATGATCCGATTCATCATATCAATTGCCCCGCCATAATCGGCCGGCCAGGGCGTATCCAGGCATACTATGTGAAGATGTTTGTTCATTACAAATATGGCTCATACAAAGCGGTCAGTTTATGCCGCTCGTTTTCCCAGCACAGTTCTTTTGCAGCTTTCAGCGCATTCGTTTTTAGGGCTTCATAACGCTGCTGATCATTCATTAATTGCATTATCTCTTCCGCCATATTTTGCGGGTCCCGGGAGATAAAACAAAATCCGCACTGATATTGTTCGATGATTGTTTTTACTTCAGGAATGGCACTCGCTGCTACAGGTACGCCTGCCTGCAGGTAATCGAATAATTTATTGGGCAGGGTGAACCAATGGTTGAGGTCTTCAAATCCGTCCAGCGACATGCCCAGTTGGGCTAAAGGCGTATACCGCTGCAGCAGTTCAGGCCCCAGCTTGGGGATCATTTCCACACGGTCTTCCAGATTCCATTCATGCCGCATGGCAGCGATCTTTTCCCATTCATTTCCTCCGCCGATATAGACCAGAAAATAATTGGATGGCAGGTATTTCATTATTTCCAGCAATTCCATTCCGCCACGACCGGGATGCATTCCCATTCCCTGCATCAGCATTACGATCTTTCCTTTCCAGCGATCAGGCAAAGGCAGCGGATCAATATGCTTTGTTACCGGCACATTCCGCACCACAGCGATCTCATTACCGTATTCAGACTGGTATTTATTTTTTACAGATTCATTGACGGTATAAACGATCTTTAATTTGGGAAAGATCCTGTTCTCTAGCCATTTCCACACACGTCTTTTAAAAGGGGAATTTCTTAATGCAGAAACACCTGTATAATATTCATGGGTATCATAGAAAAGCATTTTCTTCCTCCATTTGCCCACCAGGTAATTGGGTGTTAAAGCATCGAGATCATTGGCCAGCAGGTAATCTGTTTTTGCCAATAATAATTTGAAGAAAAGACGTGTATTGAACTCTGCGAATTGCATAAAGCCTTTCCGGAAAAAACACCGGATGCGTTCTGCATGGAAAGGATAATCGCCCAACTGCAGACTGTCGCCAAACCGCCGGCCGATCAGCCGTACTTCAAAACCCATTTCAGTCAACGTGGTGCATATACGCAGCACACGCTGATCGGTGGTGAGTTCTGATATGACTGAAACAGTGACGATCTTCTTCATAGTTGGCTCATACCGGCCAAATATACATTCCATTCTCCCAATAAAAAACCTCTGGTGGCTACCAGAGGTTTTTGTTATGTCCCACGAAGGCACAAAGCACACAAAGACTTTTCAATATACGGAGACATTACTCCCGACTTCTGACTACAGACTCCCGACTCGGAACCGACTCCCGGCTACTGTTGCATTCCCTCAATTCCTCCCTGGCTCTCTCTTTCACTTTTCATATTCTTACGTTTGAAAAGATTGGGATCGAATTTGCCAAATCTCCAGTTGAAATTGATACGTACCACTTGTGCATCGCGACGGCGGAAAGCATCCTGGCTGAACAGGATAGACTCTGAATGCACATCGTATACGCGGGTGCGGAAAATATCATTCATGTTGATGGATACGGAAGCTGTCCTGTTTTTCAGGAACTCATAACGCACAGCGATATCCACTCCGTAGCTGGGGCGCTGATAACCTTGTGATGCGCCCGAAGGGCCTCCGCCAAACATGCCACCGCCACCAAATCCGCCACGGCCGCCACCGCTACCGCCCGGAGGCAATACGGTTTTCGATGTATAATCACCCGATAACTGGACAGATATGTTCTTCGGTAGTTTGAAAGTGTTATTCACTTTAGCAAAATAGCTCGTCAGCTTTGGCTGATCAGGCTGCCCCGGGATATCGATCTTTACATCCGACATGTAAAGGTTGAAGTTAGGCGTGAACTCCCACCATTTGTAAAGACTGAGGCGGGTGGTCAACTCGAGACCTGTTACATAGCTTGAATTGGCATTGATATAAGTGTTCAGCAGAATGTCTTCACCACCTGTACCGGTAGCTGTTTCCTGGAAGCGGGTGATAAGATCATTAGTGTTCTTATAATAAATAGACGCAAGGAAATTGCCTTTATTATTAAATGATTTCTCGTAAGACAATTCAAATGAATTAGTGAACTCAGGTTTCAATCCCGGGTTTCCTTTGCTTGGGTTCAGCCTGTCTGATGAATCGGTAAAAGGTGTCAACTGCCAGAAATTAGGACGGTTGATACGGCGTGTATAGTTTACCTGGATGCTGGATGATTCACTCAGCTTTTGTGAAAGGAATACGCTTGGGAAGAAATTGATCGGGAAATCAATCTTGAATATTTCACCGGAGTTCAACAATTCTCCTTTGTAACTGGAGCTTTCTGCCCTTAAACCAAGTTGGTACCCGAAATTGTTGACCTGGTTTGAATAAGAAGCATAGGCAGCATACACCTGGTCATTGCTTTTATAATTGATCTGCGATGAAGGCTGGAACACCCATTTATCATCTGCATCCGCATAATAGAATGAGTTGACGCTGCTATTCCTTCTCAGTTGTGCACGCAGACCCATTTCCAGTTTGGATTTATCAGTGATCGGGTTCACAAAATCTGTTTGCATCACCACATTGTTGTTCTCTCCGTTGATCAGTTGCTGTTGCTTGTAGATGCTTTGCAAACTGCCGGCAGGCTTGTCATAATAACCGGTTTGAATGAAATTGGTATTATCATTCTTGCCTTTATTATAAGTTACGTCTGCTGTCCACTCACGGCCTGCTTTGGGGAAATTATGTTTGAAGCTCAGCGTTGCACCCATGTTCCGGAAATTGCTTTTTGAATTGCTGCTCCTGTCCTGGAAGGAAGAAGTAGGGGTGGAGTACAATGAATCAAACAGGATACCACTGTTGCTGTAGGGTTTCATTTGCCCACGCGCAAAGTTGACGCTTGCAGAAAGCGTGTTCCGGTTGCTGATAAAATAATCCAGACCGGCCCTGCCAAATCCAAACCCGCCTAATGAAGTGGAGCGGTCGGTTTGGTATTGGTTGACTTGCGGAGTGGAATAAAAATTTTCTCTTTCAGTATGTCCTGTAGAAATGGATTTGCGCTGGTTGTACATACCACTGGCAAACACATTCACTTTCTGCTGGCGAAGGTTGATATCACCACCAAAACCAACACGTGCCCTTGAATCGATATTGGCACGTACATTACCATTATAACCTACTTTCTTTTCTTTTTTCAATACCACGTTGAGGATACCGGCCGTACCGCCCGAAGCATCAAACTTGGCAGACGGGTTGGTGATCATTTCCACGCTCTGGATCGCATCAGAAGGGATCTGATCGAGTGTGAGGTTGGTGGGCCTTCCGTCCACAAACAATTGTGGTGTATTGTTGCGCATGGTCACATTACCATCAATATCCACACTGAGTGAAGGAATATTGCGCATGATATCTACGGCTGTACCACCAGCAGAAACGATATTTTTATCCACGTTGAAAATTTTACGGTCAATGCCCAGTTGAAGTCCGGGCTTGGTAGCTGTTACCGTAACATTGTCCAGCACTTTCTCTTCGATCTCGATTTTTATATTGCCGAGATCTTTGTCCAGCGCGCTCATCATTGCGGTCATGTCGCCGCCCGGTTTCAGATCAAAGGAAACAGAGTTAACTATTTCTTTATAACCAATGGCTGTTACTTTCAGTTTCAGCGGTCCGAACACGGGAACATTTTCAATGCTGAAATCACCATTTTGTTTGGTGAGCATACCTCCGATCACAGTTTCCTTTCTTTGTTTTGAAACGGAGTCCATTTTATTCTGAAGCAGTTGAACCGATGCAAATTCAATGGCTTTGCCCGATTGAGCATCCACGATCTTACCATACAACCGTCCCGATACCTGGCCGCCCCCACGGTTTCCCATTCCCGGCTGAGCCATCATTGTAAGTGAACAGAAACCAATCAAAAACGTAAATAAAAAATTTCTCATATATGTGTTTGTGTGTGATTAGACGTGAAAACCTGAGTTAACTTGCTGACGGTATTCTGACAATGTGATAAAGGGTAAATGCAGCTTAACAACGGAAAAAGCCTATAAAAGCAACACGATAAGGAGCTGTAATAGACCAATTATTAATCCGATAAAACCTCCGAAAAGCGCAGCCAGCCTGAGTTCTGCGGCCAGCTCCCTCCGAACGGCCTGTTCAATGCTGCGGGTAGGGATGGCCATCAGTTTTGCGCTCACGAGTTCCTGCAGTTTTAACTCTTTCTTTAGGTTTCCGGCGAAGCTGCCGATCACCTGTGGAAAAAGGGATTCAATTTCCTGGATAAAGATCGTTTTGAGGGATTGTATTGTTTTATCTCCGATAAACATGGCGATCATAGGCATCTGCTCCTTCAGTTTGTGGCGGAGAAAATGGTCCATGTGTTCTTCGATGAGCGGTTTTATTTCTTCAAACCGGCCGGCTACATCAATCTGTTGTTCCAGTTCATCCAATGAAAATGCTGTGGCCGCATAATTCCCGGCCTGCAAAGCAATTTGTTCTCTCCGGGCCGGCCATATTCCCTGTATTTTCCACCCCAGTATTGTTTTGGGTTGCAGGGGATGGAAAAGCAGCCAGACAGCCATGCGTATCGTGATCCAACCTGTGAATGCGGAGAGAAATGGGATCAGTAAAAGCCAGTAATTCATGAAGGTGATTGCAATAAGTAATAAACCCCGTCCTGCAAAAGAGGAAGGGGTTTTAGCGGGGTGGCTGACCGGGTTCGAACCGGCGACCCTCAGAACCACAATCTGATGCTCTAACCAACTGAGCTACAGCCACCATTTTTGGAGCTGCAAAAATAAGCAAAAGGAATTCGTTTAAAAAAATAAAAGCAGGGTTTTTACAACGTAATCACAAATTCTGTTGGGGTGCAGGCAGGCGATGAACCATTCATCAAAAACCCTTGTTAAATGGTTGTAAGAATAAGAAATACATACATTTTACGTTATTTTTGGAATATGCGAGCTGCATTAAAATACCTTTTGAATATGAAGCGACTTCCAATTGTGATCATGATGATCGTAGCGGGATTCTTTCTTGCATTCCAAACCCTTGGAACCAATACAAAAAATCCACCCGATAAATACGAACAGATCCTGAAACTGGTAGGCGAAATGCTGACCCAGGCCCACTACAGCCCACAGGCCGTGAACGATGATTTCTCCAAAAAGGTCTTCAAGAAATATATCAATGACCTTGATCCGGAAAAGAACATGTTCCTGGCTTCAGATATCAGCACACTGAAGGGCAAATACGAAACAAAGATCGATGATGAGCTGAAAGGCGCACCAGTAACTTTCTTCAAAGCTGCCGGTGATGTGTTCAACACCAGGATGGAAGAAGCTGCAGCGATGTGCAAAGAGATTCTGGCCAAGCCATTTAATTTTTCGGTAGACGAAAAAGTGGTACTGGATGGAGATAAACTTGAATTCGCCACTACCAAAGAAGAGATTCATGAACGCTGGAGAAAGAAGCTGAAATACCTGGCACTGGAGCGTTATGCAGACCTGCAGGATACAAGGGAAAAGAATAAAGGCCGCGACAGCTTTGTGGTAAAATCGGATGTGGAACTGGAAAAAGAAGCCAGGGAAAAAACTTCCAAGATCGTCGACCGCTTGTTTGAGCGTTTCCGTTTTAAATTCAATGATGATGATAAATTCAACGTGTTTGTGAACGCTATCACCACCACGATGGACCCGCATACAGAATTTTTCCCCCCTGTAGATAAAAGATATTTTGATGAAGAAATGAGCGGCCGCTTCTTCGGTATTGGTGCTTCCCTCGTATATGATGATGGCAATATTAAAGTGACCAGCATCGTAACAGGAGGTCCTGCTTTCAAGCAAGGCGAACCGCAGACCGGCGATGTGATTCAGAAAGTGGCGCAAGGCAAAGAAGAACCGGTTGACCTTACAGGTTTTTCTGTAACAGATGCCGTTAAACTGATCCGCGGTAAAAAAGGAACAGAAGTAACGCTGACCGTCAAGAAAGCAGATGGTACTTTGAAAACAGTATCGCTTATCCGCGACCAGATCGTGCAGGATGAAACCTTTGCCCGCAGCGCAGTGGTGCAATCAGGCAATTCCAAGATCGGATACATTTTCCTTCCTGAGTTCTATGCAGATTTTGAGAACCCCAATGGTGCCCGCAGCTATGTGGACGTGGCCAAAGAAGTGATGAAGCTGAAAGAACAGAATGTGGATGGCATTGTGATCGACCTGCGTAATAATGGTGGTGGATCATTGTATGATGTGGTGCAGATGGCCGGACTGTTTATTGAAGATGGCCCCATCGTTCAGGTGAAAGATAAAGACAACCGCCCGAGCGTATTAAAGGATAAAGACAAATCATTATTGTATTCAGGCCCGCTGGCAGTGATGGTAAATGAATTCAGCGCATCTGCTTCTGAAATATTTGCAGCAGCGATCCAGGATTATGGCCGCGGTGTGATCATCGGAAGTACCTCCACTTATGGTAAAGGCACTGTGCAAAGAAACATAGGGCTTGATCCTGAAACAGGATTCTCCATGTCGAATTCTGATCTGGGAACGGTAAAACTGACCCTGCAGAAATTCTACCGCATCAATGGCGGCTCCACGCAATTAAGAGGCGTATCTTCTGATATCGTACTGCCTGATCAATTGGAATACCTGAAAGTGCGGGAGAAAGATGATCCCGATGCATTGCCCTGGGATGAGATCAGCAAATCTCCTTATACCAGTTGGAATGCAGGTTATGATCTGAAAACGATCCGCCAACTCAGCAACCAGCGTGTGCTGAACAGCACAGCTTTCCAGACCATCCGTAAGAATACAGAATGGCTGAACAGGGAAAACAATAAAGAGTATTCCCTGCAACTGGATAAATATAAAAAAGAGCAAAAGCAGGTACGCGATGCCTATGCACAAATGGATTCAGTAAGAAGGCTGAAAACAGAAATGGCTGTATCAGCGCTGCCGTCTGAAGTAAACCGTTGGGCCGATGATAAAGCCAAGCAGGACCGCTTCAACCAGTGGTTGAAGTCACTCCGCCAGGATATTTATCTTGATCAGGCCGTGAAAGTGGTGGATGATATGATCAACCAGCAAAACCTGGCTAAGACAAAGAATGGGGAGGAAAAACCTAAGAAACCGTTCTGATCTGGTGAAAGATATTTTTCAGGGTTGTAAGTAACGCAAAGACCGCTACGATTACGCAAAGACCGCCACGTTGCGACCTTTGCGTAATCGTAGCGGTCTTTGCGTTACTGAGCTTATAAATATCGCTCCGCTATGATTTTCTGATGGTGTAAAGCATGCCCGATAATAATATATCCCAATGCCCTTACATAGATCGGGTTGTTGGAAGAAATGCCTCCGGCTTCCAACTGATCTTCATCAAAGGAATTAAAAAGCATTTCTGAAGAGCGCCTCACGCAGTTGAATTCCTCCACCAGTTCATTCCATTGGCGGGCTGAAGCTTTGGAATTGTCCGCAAACAGGTTCTCATCAAATCCGGGAAGGGGAGTCTGATCTTTACGCGCAAACCGGAGTGCCCGGTAGGCAAAAACTCTTTCCGCATCAATGATATGCTGCAGCACTTCTTTGATGGTCCATTTACCTTCCGCATAGCGATGATCATGCTTGCTTTCAGGGATGCTGTTCAGGAATGCGATAAGATTATTGTCCTTATTGCTGAAAGCAGCTTTGATATCATCTTGCGGCACCATTTTGATATAACCATGGTACCATTCGCCGGCTCTTGAAAGGTCTGGATACATTGGAAAGAGTTTATGGTTTGGGTTTATTATGCTGCTATCCTTATCCCTTCACCTTCTGGTTCACTTTCGATTCGGTTTTCTTTCCTTCGGGCTGCAGTGTTGAAGCTAGTTTGATCGCTTCATACGCATTGATCACACCGCCGGAAGCACTCAGCTCGCTCATTTTTACTTCCGCGCCGGTACCCGGATCGATCACTTTGCCTGAAGGTTTTTGTGTGCTTTTTTCGATCACATATTTTACCTGTTCGGGCGACAGCTTTGGATAATATTCCAGGATGAACGCGGCCAGCCCGGTTACTACCGGAGAAGCCATACTGGTGCCTTGCAGGTTCTGATACGTGTTGCCACCGGGAACTGTTGAATAGATCTTTACGCCGGGAGCGAACACGTCCACATCTTTTTTGCCATAATTGGAAAAGCTGGCAATAAGGCCACCTGCTTTGGGATCTCCGCTGGCGCCAACTGTTATCCAGTTATCGGCTCTTTTTCCATCCTGGAACACAGGAGTGGGGAAGTTCCAGCTTGTATCAACATTCATCGCGCTGTTGCCTGCCGCATGCACCAGCAGCACGCCTTTGCTTTCTGCATATTTCACAGCATCATCCACCCATTTTTTTTCAGGGGAAAATCCTTTTCCAAAGCTCATATTGATCACCTTGGCTCCATTGTCAACCGCATAGCGGATGCCAAGGGCAATATCTTTATCATGTTCATCACCATCAGGCACTACGCGAACGGTCATGATGCGCACATTGTCTGCCACACCGTCCATACCAAGCCCGTTATTGCGGGCAGCAGCAATGATACCTGATACGTGCGTGCCATGCAAGGCTGATTTATTGCTCACCATCACATTGTTATTGCCATAGAATTTATCGTTGATGTCGTTGTAATTGTCTTTTACAATGCTGTTGCGGTAATCTTTTGGAGCAGTATGCACTGCTTCGTTTTTAGCGATCTCACTTTCCAGTTGGCTTACCTGTGCTTCCAGGTCTTCCAGTATTTCAAGATTGGTGATATCGTCTTTGTTATTGTCTTTGCAGATGCTGACCATGATCATCTTCACGCGTCCGGCAAGATCAGCCGTAGGGGTGTAAGTTGCCAGGTCCTTGCAGGTGTATTCCTCTTTTTTGAGGTCTTTACGGATGATGCTGTCGCCGATCTGTATTACGGAGTCAACAAAACTGAGTTGTGCATAGCCGCTTTTCATTTCTTTCAGATCAGCGGGGTTGGTGTTGATGCCCACTACATCCTGCTTGGCTTTTTTCCACATTTCATATTCTTTGGCATCTGCTGCGGAAAGGGTTTTGGGGTCAATTTCCTTATCTTCCCATTTGCTCTTCAAGGCGTGATAAACACGTGCGGCCTCATAAGAATCTTTTTCCACGTTAGCACCATCGCGGCTGCCGAGGAAGTTCCAGCCATACACATCATCTACATAGCCATTCTTGTCGTCATCAATACCATTGCCAGGTATTTCGCCCGGATTGCGCCAGAGGATGGGGCGAAGATCTTCATGTGTTGTATCAACACCGGAATCGAGCACGGCAACGATCACCGGCGTACTCTTGAGTTTTTTGGATTGAACAAAAGCATAAGCCTTGTCCATGCTGATGCCATAATAGCCACTGTCTTTCAGGTCCATCAGGTGCCATCCTTTTGGAACATCTGTTTTCTGGGCAATAACTGCCACACTGAGTAAAGAGCCTACTGCTATCAGGAGGGTACGATTCACAAAGCAATTCATTAGCTACTAATTTTTAATATCTGCAAAAATCTAAAAAGCATTAAAATTAAGGATTACCATTCATACATTTTGTCATAATAAAGCCCTGCGGACTTCTCTCGCAGGGCTCTGACAATTTATTGATGAAGATCAAGCTGTTTTAGTTGTGCAGCTTTAGCTCAACACGCCTGTTTTTAGCTTTTTCTTCACTAGTTCTGCCGGCATTCAGCGGTTGGTCGGGGCCAAATCCCTGTGCGCTGAGGCGGGAAGGGTCAATATCTTTCGATTCCAGGTATTTTTTCACGGCTTCTGCGCGCTCCATGGAGAGGCGCATGTTAAGTTCGCGGGAACCTTCTGCACTGGTATGTCCTTCTATCTGCAATTTCAATGAAGCATCTTCTTTCAGAAGAGCAGCTACTTCGTCCAGCACTTTATAGGAAGCCGGCGTTAGCTCCGCTTTATTGACCTTGAAAGCAATTGACCTCGCTGCCATCTGCACTTTCTGGATCACTTCTTTTTTGATCTCCGGGCAACCATTATTGGCCACGGTACCTTTTTCGGTGGGGCATTTATCTTCTTCATCGGTTAGTCCATCCCCATCTGTATCCGGTGCAGGGCAACCATTATAGCGTGCCAGGCCCGGAATATCAGGACATTTATCGTCTTTATCAAAAATACCATCCTTGTCCCTGTCTGTATATGGGCAACCATTGTTGTCAACCGGCCCGGGTATATCAGGGCATTTATCGAGCTTGTCAAGCACTCCATCTTTATCGCGGTCAAGATAGGGGCAGCCATGGTTTTCAACCGGGCCAAATTCATGAGCGCAACTATCCTGCATATCAATGATGCCATCACCATCCTGGTCGGGGCATCCGGCCAAAGCAGCGGAGCCCGGAAGAGTGGGGCACTGATCTTCATTGTCGGGAACGCCATCATTGTCCCTGTCTTTTGGAGCAAGCGGTATGGGTTTGCCAAGGAATACGCCCAGGGTAATGCCCATCACTTCATGTTTGTAATCAGTAGCTGTATAATCCGAAGGGGTATAAAAGTTTTTCAGTCCGCGGCTGTAATTAGCTGTAAGAAATACACGGCCGAATTCAAAACCGGCCAGTCCGTTCACACCCCAATCCAGCGTCTGGTATTTCCCGCTTCCTTTTCCTACCATCACTTCTTTTTCATCTGCTTCATAGCTTACGCCCACTACATATTTATCGGTCTTATCAGAGCCTTTATAGAAAAAGGACAGGTAAGGGCCTGCTCCGATCATGAAACGGGTTTTCTTGCTTAGCTTGAATTTGTAAACAAAATTGAGAGGAATGTCTATGTAGTTAAGGTATTGCTTCCGGCTCTCTGTATAGAATGTATTCACAATGGAATCATCAGGAGAAAGGGGTCTGTCAAAAACCACGGTAGAGTCCATGGCAAACGAAGATTTTCTTCCTTTCTGTGAGAATATCACACCAGGCTGAAAAAAGAAATTCGACTTTTCACCGAAAGGGAGATCGGCAATAAAACCGACATGCAAGCCTGTCCTTTTTTGGAAAGTGCTTTTCAATTCGTCCCAGTTGGGCAGATCATTTTTTTCGATGATCGTGGATTGATGAATACCTCCGAGGATGCCTATTCGCAATTGCGCGTGGGAGAGACTGCTGCAAAGCAGGGGAATGGTCAATAGGAGAAGGATCCTTTTCATGCACAGTTAGTTGGGTTCAGGATATTGTTCAACGGTAAAAATTGCAAATATTTCGCAGAAAACAAAGGAGTTACGCGAAGTATTATCAACGGCGCACTCCTTTGTTTAGTATTTAGACAGTGAACTTTATTCCTTGTGCCAGCGGCAGTTGAGTGCTGTAATTGATCGTATTGGTTTGCCGCCTCATGTACACTTTCCAGGCATCACTGCCACTTTCCCGGCCGCCACCGGTTTCTTTCTCACCCCCGAATGCCCCGCCGATCTCTGCTCCGGATGTGCCTATATTCACATTGGCTATGCCACAGTCGCTGCCTGCATAGGAGAGGAATTGCTCTGCTTCGCGAAGATTAAGGGTCATGATAGAAGAAGAAAGCCCCTGCGGCACGCCGTTCTGTATCGCAATGGCTTCTTCTATATCTGAATATTTCAGCAGGTAAAGGATCGGCGCAAAAGTTTCATGCTGCACGATCGCATACTCAGGTTTTGCCTCAGCAATGCAGGGCTTCACATAGCAGCCGCTCTCATATCCTTTGCCTTCCAGCACGCCACCTTCCACAATAAATTTGCCGCCCTCTGCCTTGCAATCTTCAATTGCTTTCAGATACATTTTCACAGCATCTTTATCGATCAACGGGCCTACATGGTTCTTCTCATTCAACGGATCACCGATAGAGAGCTGTCCGTAAGCAGCAACCAGTTTATTTTTTACTTCATCATATATGCTTTCATGAATGATCAGCCTGCGGGTGGTAGTGCAACGCTGACCGGCAGTGCCCACCGCACCAAATAAAGCACCAAGGATGGCAATATCGAGGTCTGCATCTTTTGAAATGATGATAGCATTATTGCCGCCCAGTTCCAGCAGGGCTTTGCCTAACCGGCTTCCTACGGCTGCACCAACAGCTTTGCCCATACGGGTAGAGCCTGTTGCTGACACAAGCGGAATGCGTGTATCCGTACTCATCCATTCACCTACTTCACGGCCGCCTGTTACAAGATTGTTGACCCCTTCAGGAACACCGTTCTTTTCAAACACTTCTGCTACGATATGCTGGCAGGCCACTCCGCACAAAGGTGTTTTTTCAGAAGGCTTCCAGATGCATACATCGCCGCAAACCCAGGCCAGCATAGTGTTCCAGCTCCATACGGCCACCGGGAAATTGAATGCGGAAATAATGCCGACGATGCCCAGCGGATGATATTGTTCATACATCCGGTGGCCGGGGCGTTCGCTGTGCATGGTGAATCCGTGCAACTGGCGTGAAAGGCCGACGGCAAAATCACAGATATCGATCATCTCCTGCACTTCACCATAACCTTCCTGCAGGCTTTTGCCCATTTCATAAGAAACCAGTTTGCCCAATGGCTCTTTATATTTTCTCAACGCTTCACCGATCTGCCTCACCACTTCACCACGCTTTGGTGCAGGCCATGTGCGCCATACTGCAAAAGCCGATTGGGCTTTTTTTACCACGGCTTCATAATCGTCTTTTTCGGCAGATTTGATTGTTCCGATCAGTTTACCGTCAACCGGTGAATAAGAAGAAATGGCTGCTCCACCTTTTCCTATCCACTCTTTACCGGTGGATACACCTGCGGAATGTTTTTCCAGTTTCAGGGTTTTCAATACATCAGCGATCATGTTGTAATCAATTTATCTTTTGCAAAGATACTTAACAGGCAGGAGTCAATATTGTTCCTGTTCATTGGGGAAATCCCTGCTTTTCACGTCTGAAATATATTTCTGCACAGCACCGGTGATCTGTTCATTCAGGTTAAGGTACTGGCGCAAAAAACGGGGTTTGAATTCTGTATTAATGCCCAGCATATCGTGCATCACCAGCACCTGGCCATCGCAATGAGGGCCGCCGCCGATGCCGATAGTGGGAATGGAAAGGCTTTCTGATACCTCTTTGGCCAGTGCTGCCGGTATCTTCTCCAGCACAATGGCAAAAGCGCCGGCTTCCTGCAGCAGCAGTGCATC